>QLAH01000022.1_pt1 | contig 226983 bp, 197 predicted proteins | sample 4693081 | NCBI WGS metagenome assembly QLAH01 (sample SAMN09425401, study PRJNA476045) | Lake water metagenome, whole genome shotgun sequencing project. | reverse complement strand
CGGCCGGCTGCGCGGCGGGAGCGGGGGTCGCGGCCGGGGCAGCGGCGGGCGCCGGCGCGGCAGCCGCGCCTTCGGCCTCCAGCACCACCACCACGTCGCCCTCGGACAGCTTGTCGTCGAGCTTGACCTTGATCTCCTTGACCACGCCGGCGGCGGTGGACGGCACTTCCAGCGTCGCCTTGTCCGACTCCAGCGTCACCAGGCCCTGGTCCTTGGCCACCGTGTCGCCCACGGCTACCAGGATCTCGATCACCGGCACGTTGCTGTAATCGCCGATGTCGGGGACTTTGACTTCAATCGTGTTCGCCATCTTTCAAGTCCTCGGGATCAGAGCAGCACGCGGCGCATGTCGGCCAGCACCTGCGACAGGTACGTGGTGAAGCGCGCGGCCAGGGCGCCGTCGATGACGCGGTGGTCGTAGCTCAGCGACAGCGGCAGCAGCAGCTTCGGTGCGAATTCCCTGCCGTTCCAGACGGGCTGGATCGACGACTTGGAGACGCCGAGGATGGCCACTTCCGGGGCGTTGACGATCGGGGTGAACGCGGTGCCGCCGATGCCGCCCAGCGAGCTGATCGAGAAGCAGCCGCCGCTCATGTCGGCCGGGCCCAGCTTGCCGTCGCGCGCCTTCTTGGCCAGCTCGCCGGTTTCCTGCGCGATCTGCACCACGCCCTTCTTGTCCACGTCGCGGATGACCGGCACGACCAGGCCGTTCGGCGTGTCGGCGGCAAAGCCGATGTGGAAGTACTTCTTCAGGGTCAGGTTCTCGCCGCTGGCATCCAGCGAGGCGTTGAACTCGGGGAACTTCTTCAGCGCCGCGGCGCTGGCCTTGATCAGGAACGCGAGCATGGTCAGCTTGATGCCGGCCTTCTCGTTTTCCTTGTTCAGCGCCACGCGCAGGGCTTCCAGCTCGGTGATGTCGGCCTGGTCGAACTGGGTGACGTGCGGGATCATCGCCCAGTTGCGCGCCAGGTTGGCGCCGGAGATCTTCTTGATCCGCGACAGCGGCTGCACTTCGGTCTCGCCGAACTTGGCGAAGTCCACCTTCGGCCACGGCAGCAGGTTCAGGCCACCGCCGGCGGCGGCCGCGGAACCGGCCACGGCGGCACCACCGCCGGTCAATGCGCCCTTGACGAACTTCTGCACGTCGGCCTTGGTGATGCGGCCGCCCTTCTCGGTGCCGGCCACCTGGGCCAGGTCCACGCCCAGCTCGCGGGCGAACACGCGCACCGCCGGGCTGGCATAGGGCACGTTGGACGGCAGCACGCCTTCGGCATTGAACTGCACCGGCGGGCTGGCCGGCCTGGTCGCAGCCAGCACGGATTCCTGGGCGATCTCGCGCTGGGCCAGCTTGTCCGCCACCGGGGCCACGGCCACCGGCTCGACCCTGGCGCCGGTCTCGGCGGTCGGCTCGACCTTGGCAGGCGCAGCCGGCGCGGCGGCGGCGGCAGGCTTTGCGCCCTCCTCGGCCACTTCGATCAGCGCCACGACCTTGCCCTCGGACAGGGTGTCGCCGACCTTGACCTTGATTTCCCTGACCACGCCGGCCACGGCCGACGGCACTTCCATCGTGGCCTTGTCCGATTCCAGCGTCACCAGACCCTGGTCCTTCACGACCGTATCACCGACGGCGACCAGCACTTCGATCACCGGGATGTCGCTGTAGTCACCGATATCGGGGACAACTGCTTCCTTGATTTCGGCCATGAAACTACTCCAGCAACAGTGAGGGAAACTCCTATTGTGGCGCCAGTGCGCCGCAGCGCCAACCGCCGCCCTTGGATTCGCCTACGTATGTCCGCGGACAAGGACGGGCCATGGCATGCCGGCCGTGGGCGCGGCCGCCCGCCACGCGGGCATCGCCGGGCTACCGCTGTCCCGGCCTGTCCCGGCAGCCAGGCGCCGGGGAAATGGACTGTTCCGCCACCGGCAACCACGGCGCCAGCCGGCGCCATTCATCCAGCAGCCGCGCGAACGACCAGGCGGCGTTGGCCGGACTGGTGGACGGCAGCGCCAGCACGGTCAATCCATGTCCGGCCGGCAGCGCGGGCGCGACGTGGCGCTCGAACGCCTGCGCCGCCGCGGCACCGTTGCAGGCAATGGCCTGCAGCCGCGGCAACTCCCGCACCAGCGCCGGCACCGCGTTGGCGACCTCGCTGCCGCGGACGATGGCCGCATCCAGGCTGCCGCGTCGCCGGCAACGGCCGATCACGTCCCACAGCCCGACGCCGGCCTGCTGCAGCCGGGCCAGCCGCTGCGCGGGGTCCAGCTGCGGGTCGAAGCCGCACAGCGCGCCCATCAGCGGCCAGAAGCGATTGCGTGGATGCGCGTAGTAACGCGCCGCCTGCAGCGAGGCCATGCCCGGCATCGAGCCGAGCACGAGCACGCGGCAGCGCGCATTCACCTGCGCAGGCAGCCCCTGCAGCACCGTTTCGTTCGTCACGCGCGATCCAACTCCATGAATGGTTTTCCGGCGCCCGCCACCGGCGTTCCGGACCTTGCGCCATTTTCGCTGAACGTCATCGCGCACGCGCCACCACGCGTACGCATCGATTCATGCTGCCTTGGCGAGGATGGGCGCGCCCCGAACGAGGGCCTCGATAACAACGCAATCCCGAGAGCACTACGAGGAGTCACCCCATGCGTACCATCAAGATCATGAGCTTCGCCGTCCTCGGCGCCCTGGCGCTGTCGCCGGCCGCGTTCGCGCAGGATGCCGGCGCCGACACCGCGTCCGGCAAGCGCTTCGCCGTCGTCGGCGGCGTGACCCTGCTGCAGCCCAGGAGCGGCCCGGCCACCGGCATCGACAAGGTCAACGGCGGCCCGGCGCCGACGCTCAGCGCCAGCTATTACTTCAACGACAACGTCGCCGTCGAGCTGTGGGGCGCGGCCGACAAGTTCGACCATCGCGTGCGCACCAGCGGCGGCGCCAAGGCCGGCACCGTCGAGCAGCAGCCGCTGGCACTGAGCGCCCAGTACCACTTCGGCGCGGCCGACAACGTGTTCCGTCCGTTCGTGGGCGCCGGCTATTACCAGTCCAATTTCAGCAACGAGAAGATCGACGGCCTGGCTGCCAGCGGCGACCACGTCGGCCTGCGCACCGCCAAGGGCGCGATCGGTACGGTCGGCGTTGACATGAACATCAACTCCACCTGGTTCGCCCGTGCCGACGCACGCTACATGCATGCGCGCCCGGAACTGAGCGTGGCCGGTGCCGGCACCGGCGAGAAGCTGAAGCTGGACCCGTGGACCGTGGGCTTCGGTATCGGCGCCCGCTTCTGACCCGGGCCAGGGCCCGCGTTGCCGGCAGGCACGGATCGTCCGCGGTCCGTGCCTGTCGCGTTCATGGCGCCCGGGCGGGCGCCGGTGGCCTCACGGGGTGCCGTCCTCGCCCCATTGCAGGGTGCGGTAGTCGAAGCCCATCTGCAGGCGCGGCTTGACGATCTCGAAGAACGGCGACACGTCGAAATCGCGCGGCGTGTAGAGGCTGTAGTTGCGGATATGCAGTATCTCGCGCTGCTGCTGGCGCCCGCCGGCATGGCCGAGCACGGTCTCGATCTCGGGCAGGATCGGGTAGCGGATCGACTCGAATGCCTGGGCCAGCAGGGTCGAGCAGATCGCCTTGGTCGGCTCGCCGCTGCCCAGCGCGATCATCCGCCGGCGCATGTGCCCGGGCACCGGCGGCAGGATCAGGTAGCGCGCCAGGTCGAACACATTCTTCAGGTCGTAGCTGTAGCCGATGCGCGCGCGCATGAAGCCAACCAGCTGGTCGATCACCGGCGGCGGCAGTCCGTGCGGACGGCAGATGCGGGTATGTCCGTCGGTGAACGCGTCCAGCGGCACGCGCCGCACCCCCGCTTCAACGTCCACGTCGATCAGCATCGGCCGCCGCGGCCCGCCCGCTTCCAGCGCCTCCTCGCCGATATACAGCGCGGCATGCGACCAGGTGGACTGGGTGAGGTACTTGATCACGGTGGAAAAGCGGCTGTTGCCTTCCACCAGCAGCACGTCGCCACGCCGCAGGGTGCGCGCCAGCAGCTGCGGGCCGCTGGTGGGCGGGTGCGCCTGGCGCCGTCGCGGCTGGGCCAGGAAATGCGCCATGCGACGCCCGGCGAAACGCAGCAACCCCATCGGCAAGCTCCCCTGGAACGGAGCATGAGCCTAACGGCAGCGGCGCGATGCCGCCAAATCGGGCGCGCCGGCGCAGTGCGCCCGCGCCAGGGCGGGCGCAGCGGCCATCCTCAGAACGCCGGCAACACCGCGCCCTGGTACTTGCTCTGGATGAAGGCCTTCACTTCCGGACCGGTCAGCGCCTTGGCCAGCTTCTGCACGCGCGGGTCGTCGCGGTTGTCCGGGCGCGCGACCAGGAAGTTCACGTACGGCGAATCCGTGCTCTCGATCGCCAGCGCGTCACGGGTCGGCTCGAGCCCGGCGTCGAGCGCGTAGTTGGTGTTGATCAGCGCCAGGTCGACCTGGTCGAGCACGCGCGGCAGCATCGCCGAGTCCAGCTCGCGGAACTTGAGCTGCTTCGGGTTGTCGATGATGTCGCGCTGGGTGGACAGCGCGTTGGACGGATCCTTCAGCTTGATGACGCCGGCCTTGTCCAGCAGGATCAGCGCGCGGCTGTTGTTGCTCGGGTCATTGGGGATGACAACGTCGGCGCCGGCCGGCAGCTCGGCCAGCGACTTGACCCGGCGCGAGTACGCACCGAACGGCTCGATGTGCACGCCGACCACGGTCACCAGCTGGGTCTTGCGGTCGCGGTTGTAGGCATCCAGGTACGGCTCGGTCTGGAAATAGTTGGCGTCGACCTGCTTCTGCACCAGCTGGTCGTTGGGCTGCACGTAGTCGTTGAACACGCGCACGTCCAGGGTGACGCCCTGCTTTTCCAGGATCGGCTTGACCACTTGCAGGATCTCGGCATGCGGCACCGCGGTGGCGGCCACCACCAGCCTGGACTCGTCGGTGGCGGGCTTGCCGCAGGCCGCCAGCGCCAACACGGCGGCAGCGGCGAGCAACGGGCGGAACAGGGAAGTCTTCATCGGGATTCCAGTGCGGGAAGGGGGCCGCTCAGCGGCGAGTGTAGTGGCGCACCAGCCGGTCGCCCAGCATCTGCAGCAGCTGTACCAGCACCAGCAGCAGCACCACCGTGACCAGCGCCACGTCGGTGTGCGAACGCTGGTAGCCGTCGCGGAAGGCCAGGTCGCCGAGTCCGCCCGAGCCGATGGCGCCGCCCATCGCGGTGAAGCCGATCAGGGCGATGGTGGTGACCGTGGCACCGGCGATCAGGCCCGGCCGCGCTTCGGGCAGCAGCACCTTGAACACCAGTTGCGCGGTGGTGGCGCCCATGGCCTGGCTGGCCTCGATCACGCCGCGGTCCACTTCGCGCAGCGCGGTCTCGACCAGCCGCGCGTAGAACGGCGCGGCGCCGACCACCAGGGGCAGGATCGCGCCACGCACGCCCAGCGAGGTACCCATCAGCGCCAGCGTCAGCGGGATCAGCACGATCATCAGGATGATGAAGGGCACCGAGCGCAGCACGTTCACCAGCAGCGCGGTGACGCCGTACAGCAGCGGGCGGCGGCGCAGCTGCGGCGAGCCGGTGAGGAACAGCAGCACGCCCAGCGGCAGGCCGATGGCCATGGTCAGCGGCAGCGAGCCGGCCAGCATCAGCAGCGTATCGATGGTGGCCTGGCCGATGTCGGCCCATTTGCCGGCATCCAGGTGGCGGAAGAAACCGCCGGCGGTGGCGACGATCATCGACGCAGTTCCTCCACATGCACGCCGGCCTCGACGAAGCCGGCCTGGGCCGCATTCTGGTCGCCGCCCACCAGGGCCACGGTCAGCTGCCCGTAGGGCGTGTCCTTGATCCGGTCGATGCGGCCGGACAGGATGTTGTAGTCCACCCCGGTCTGCCGCGCGATGCGGCCCAGCAGCGGTTCGTAGGTCCCGTCGCCGAGGAAGGTCAGGCGCACGATGCGCCCGCCCACGGCGGCGAAATCGCGGTGCAGCTCGCCTTCGTCCACGTGCTCGGATTCGGAGACGAAACGGCGCGTGGTGGGGTGCTGCGGGTGCAGGAACACCGCGCTGACCGGCCCGCTCTCGACCAGGTGGCCGGCATCGAGCACCGCCACGCGGTCGCAGACCCGGCGGATCACGTCCATCTCGTGGGTGATCAGCACGATGGTCAGGCCCAGCTCGCGGTTGATCCTGGACAGCAGCGCCAGCACCGAGGCGGTGGTCTGCGGGTCGAGCGCGCTGGTGGCCTCGTCGCACAGCAGGATCTTCGGCCCGGTTGCCAGCGCGCGGGCGATGCCCACCCGCTGCTTCTGCCCGCCGGACAGCTGCGCCGGGTACTTGGCCGCGTGCGCCTCCAGGCCGACGGTATGCAGCAGCTCGGCCACGCGCGCGTCGATCCGCGCCTTCGGCGTGCCGGCCAGCTCCAGCGGAAACGCGACGTTGCCGGCCACGGTGCGCGCCGACAGCAGGTTGAAGTGCTGGAAGATCATGCCGATGCGCCGGCGCAGCGCGCGCAGGCCATCGGCATCGAGCGCGGTGGCGTCCTGGCCGTCGATCAGCACGCGGCCGCCACTGGGCTCCTCGAGGCGGTTGATCAGGCGGATCAGGGTCGACTTGCCGGCGCCGGAGTGGCCGATGATGCCGAACACCTCGCCGGCGCCGATGGTCAGGTCGAGCGGATGCAGCGCGGTGATCGCGCGGCCGTCCACGGCATAGGATTTGTGCAGGTTCTGGAACTCGATCACGGCCAGGGCGGGTGGACGGACGGAAGGGCGGCAAGCCTAGCAGCGCCGCGGCCGCGGCGCCCGCACGGGCAGCGGGAATCTTATTCCTTTTGGTTCTATGCGGACCGGCCGGCGTTCAGGGATGGTCCACCTGCCCGGCCCGCCGCGCATGCTGTACCCGCTCGCGGTGCAGCAGGTACAGGCCGCTGGCGACGATGATCGCCGCACCGATCCAGGTCATCCGGTCCGGCAACACGCCCCACAGCAGCAGGTCCCAGCCGATCACCCAGACCAGGCCGGTGTACTCCAGCGGCGCGATCATCGACGCCTGGCCCAGCTGGAAGGCGCGGGTCAGCGCGATCTGGCCCAGCGCGCCGGCCAGGCCCATGCCTGCGATCAGCCCTGCGTGCCGCCACTGCAGCGGCTGCCACTGCGGCCAGGCCAGCAGCCCGGCGCCGATCGCCATGATCAGCAGGAACCACACCACCATCGCCTGCGGGGTGTCGGTACGGGTCAACAGGCTCACCGTCACCGCCGCGATCGCGTAGGCGGTGGCCGCCAGCAGCACCATCAGGCCCGGCAGCGAGATGAAGCCGTCCATGCCCGGGCGCAGCACCACCAGCACCCCGACCAGGCCGACGCCGATCGCGACCCAGCGCCGCGGCCCCACCCGCTCGCCCAGCAGCGGCACCGACAGCGCGGCCACCAGCAGCGGCGCGACGAAATAGATCGAATAGGCGGTGGACAGCGGCAGGCTGCGCAGCGCGTAGACGAAGCAGCCGATCATGGCCATGCCCAGCGCGCCGCGCAGCAGGTGCAGGCCCCAGCGCACCGGGATCAGCGAGCGCGGCCCGGCGGTGGCCAGCACCCACACCAGCACGAACGGCAGCGAGGCGGCGCCGCGCAGCATGGTCACCTGCAGGGTCGGATAGCCGGCCGACAGCAGCTTCATGCCGGCATCCATCAGCGAGAAGAAGGCGACGGCCGACAGCATCCACGCCACGGCGGCGGCGGGGGAGCGCGAGACAGGGGGGGAGGAAACGGACATGGCGCGATTATCGCAGGCCGTGCCGGTACCCGCTGCGCTGCCGCTATGCTCGCCCCATCTTCCGCCGGAGCCGGACGCATGCCTGCCACTTCCATCCCGCTTCGCCCGCTGGCCGCGCTGGCCCTGTCCCTGGCCTGCACGACGGTGGCCGCGCAGGCGCCTTCGGCCACCGACCTGGCGCGGCTGGACGGCTTCGTCCTCGGGCTGGAGACCGCCGGACGCTTTTCCGGCGTGGTGCTGGTCGCGCACGACGGCAAGGTGGTGTTCGAGAAGGCCTACGGCCCGCGCGACGAGAATGGCGGTGCACCACTGCGTGTCGACGACCGCCTGAACCTGGCCTCGGCCGGCAAGATGTTCACCAGCGTGGCGATCCTGCAGCAGGTCGCCGCCGGCCGCCTCACCCTGGACAGTCGCGTCGGCGAGGTGCTGCCGGACTACCCCAGCCGCACCTTCGCCGACACCGTGACGGTGCGCCAGCTGCTCACCCATACCGCTGGCGCGGGCGACGTCGATGAACTGTTCGGTGCCACGCATGCGGCCGAACGCACGCGGCTGCGCACGCCGGCCGACATCATCGCCCTGCACGGCAACCGGCCGCCAGAGTTCGCGCCGGGTACGCAGCAGAAATACGGCAACTACGGCTACGTGGTGCTGGGGCGCATGGTCGAGGTGCTGTCCGGGCAGGATTTCGAGTCCTACATCCGCACGCATGTGCTGGCACCGGCTGCGATGTCGCGCACCGGCTTCGTCGACTGCGACGATCCGGCACCGGACCTGGCGGTGGGCTATGCAGAAGTCGAAGGCAAGCGCGTGCGCAACTGCGCCACGCTGCCGGTGCGCGGTTTCGCCGCCGGCGGGCAGGTGGCGCCGGCCGGCGACCTGCTGCGCTTCGTGCAGGCACTGGTCGACGGCCGGCTGCTGCCCCTGCCGCTGTTCAGGCAGGCGACCACGCCGCAGCGCGAGTTCATGGGCCTTGGCTTCTTCGCCACCGGCTACGGCGAGGGCGTGCCCGAACGCGATTTCCGCTGGGGCCACGGCGGCAGCGCCGACGGCATCTGCACGGACGTGCGCACCTACCCGCATACCGGCGAAACGGTGATCGTGCTGTCCAACAGGGACGCCCCGGCCTGCTACGCGGCAGCCAACCTGCTGCATGCGCAGTGGAAGCAGGCGCGCTGACCACGGCCCTCCCGGGCGATGGCCTAGAATGGCCGCTGTTTTTCCGCCAGGAGCTTCCCCATGCCTTCCTTCGACGTCGTGTCCGAAGTCGACAAGCACGAACTGACCAACGCCATCGACCAGGCCAACCGCGAGCTGTCCACGCGCTTCGATTTCAAGGGCGTGGACGCGAAGTTCGAGCAGGACGGCGACACGCTGATCAAGCTGGCCGCGCCCAGCGACTTCCAGCTCAAGCAGATGGCCGACATCCTCAAGCAGCGCCTGGCCGCGCGCGGCATCGACTTCCGCTGCATGGAGTTCGGCGACATCGAGACCAACCTCGGTGGCGCGCGCCAGCAGGTCACCGTCAAGCAGGGCATCGAGCAGAAGCTGGCCAAGCAGATCGCGGCGAAGATCAAGGAGTCCAAGATCAAGGTCGACACCCAGATCAACGGCGACAAGCTGCGCGTGAACGGCAAGAAGCGCGACGACCTGCAGGAGACGATCGCGCTGCTGAAGAAGAGCGAGTTCGAGCAGCCGCTGCAGTTCGACAACTTCCGCGACTGAGTGCCGCCGCCGGTCCACGCGCCCGGCGCGATGCCCGCCACGCCCCCTAGAATGGCTGCCCCCCGTTTGCCGCCCGATGCCATGAACGAGACCGCCCACGACCCGATCGCCGACACCCGCCGCTGGCTGGAGAAGGCCGTGATCGGGCTGAACCTGTGCCCCTTCGCCAAGGCGGTATACGTCAAGGAGCAGGTGCGCTTCGTGCTCAGCGACGCCACCACGCCGGAGGCGCTGCTGGAACAGCTGGCCGAGGAACTGCTGCTGCTGCGCGATACGCCGGCCGAGCAGACCGATACCACGCTGATCGTGCACCCGCAGGTGCTCACCGATTTCCTCGACTACAACGACTTCCTGGACAACGCCGACGCGGCGGTGGAAGCGCTGGACCTGCAGGGCGTGCTGCAGGTAGCGAGCTTCCACCCGCAGTACCAGTTCGCCGGTACCGCGCCGGACGATGCCAGCAATTACACCAACCGCGCGCCGTGGCCCACCCTGCACCTGCTGCGCGAGGACAGCGTGGAACGCGCGGTGGCCGCGTTCCCGGACCCGGACGTGATCGTCGAGCGCAACATCGTCACGCTGGACAAGCTGGGCGTGGAAGGCTGGAACAGGTTGCTGGCCGGGGAGTGATGCCGCCCCGCTGGCCGGTGCCCCAGCCAGCCCCCCAGCGCGCCGGCATGACCGGCGCAGCCGCACCCCCGGTCGCCTACCCGGCCGCGTGTTGCCCGGCGACGGGCGCCCCGAGCAGCGGCAGCAGCAGCCCGCGCACATCGTGCAGCGAGCCGGCGATGGCATGGCCCAGCGCGCGCACGTCCGCGTCCGGCTGCAGCAGGTCCGGCACCTGGATCACGGTCATGCCGGCAGCCAGCGCGGCGCGCACCCCGGTGGGCGAATCCTCCAGCGCCAGACAGTGGCGTGGCTCGACCCCGAGACGAGCCGCGGCCAGCAGGTAGATGTCCGGTGCCGGCTTGGGATGGGCGACGTCGCTGCTGGTCGCCACGTGTTCGAAATAACGCAGCAGCCCGGCACTTTCGAGCTTGCGCAGCGCCAGCGGGCGCCGCGTGGACGTCGCCACCGCACGCGGCACGTCATGCGCGACCAGCGTGTCGAGCAGGTCGATGATGCCGGGACGGTGCGGCACACCGGCCGCCACCAGGCGCTCGTAGCGCGCGTACGAATCCTGCAGCAGGGCATCGACCGCGTCGGCCCCGACCTGCTCGGCGATGCGCTGGCGGGTGAGCGCGTCGCTGGAGCCGATCAGCGAGAGCAGGAACGCCTCGGGCAGCACATGCCCGGCCTCGGTGCCAGCCTGTGCCAGGCAGCCCAGCAGCGCGCGCTCGCTGTCCAGCATCAGCCCGTCCATGTCGAAGATCACCGCCTGCGGCGGCGTCGCCAGTTCCACCAGCAGGGTCATGGCCGGTCCCCGAACAGGACCTGCAGGTCGTCCGCCGACAGCACCCGCCACTGCCCTTCGGCCAGGTCATCGAGCGCCAGCCCGCCGATACGGCTGCGGTGCAGGGCATCGACGTGGTTGCCGACCGCCGCGAACATGCGCCGCACCTGGTGGTAGCGGCCCTCGTGCAGGGTGAGCCGCGCGTGGCGCGGGCCGAGCACCTCCAGTTCGGCCGGCAGCAGCGGTTTGTCGTCCGATTCCAGCAACAGCGTGCCGCTGGCGAAGCATGCCACCTCGTCGCCGCGCAGGTCCTGGGCCAGGCGCGCCTCGTAGACCTTGTCCAGCTTCGATTTCGGCGACACGATCCGGTGCAGCAGGCCGCCGTCGTCGGTCATCAACAACAGTCCGCTGGTGTCGCGGTCCAGGCGCCCGACGGTGGACAGCAGCGGCGAGCGGTCGCGGAAGCGCGACGGCAGCAGGTCGTAGACCAGCCGCCCCTGGTCCTTGGTCGAGCAGGTGTAGCCGGCCGGCTTGTGCAGCACCAGGGTCAATCCCGGCGGTGGGTCCAGCGGCTCGCCATCGACACGGATGGCGTCGTGCCCGACCTTGTCGTCGGCGTACAGCACCTGCCCGTCGGCATCGGTGACGCGGCCCTCGCGGAACAGCCACTGCACCTGCTTGCGGCTGCCGTAGCCGAGGTTGGCGATGTGCTTGACCAGCTTCATGCGCGGCCCCCGCGGGTACCGACGATGACCTTGAAGCCATCGCGCTCGGCCGCCACGTGCACCTGCCCGAAACTGTCGTTGAGGATCTGTTCGTAGGGCAGGTGCCGGTTGGCGACCATGAACAGGCGCCCGCCCGGGCGCAGCGCCTGCGCGGCCACGGCGATGAAGCGCTGGCCGATGTCCGGCCGGTCCTCGCGCGCGGGGGTATGGAACGGCGGGTTGGAGACGATGAAATCGTAGCGGCCGTCGATGCCGGCGGTGACGTCGTGCCAGCGGAAATCCAGCTGCGCGCGGCTGCCGGCCAGGTTGTGGCGGGCCAGTGCCAGCGCCCGCGACTCGGCCTCGTACAGGTCCAGCGCGGTCACCTTGGGGCAACGCTCCAGCACTTCGGCCGCCAGATAGCCCCAGCCGGCACCGAGATCGGCGCCACGCCCGGCCAGATCCGGCGGCAACTGTTCGACCAGCAGCGCCGAGGCGCGATCGATGCGGTCCCAGGCGAACACGCCCGGACGGCTGAGGAAGCGCCCGTCCATGATCGGCCGCGGCGCATCCAGCGCCGCCCAGCGCGCGCACAGGGCTTCGTCGTGGTGGCCATCGAGCGGCGCACTCCAGTACACGCGGCAGTGGTTCTTGGTCAGCTTGCCGCCAAGGCCGGCCAGCAGCTGCAGGTCGCTCTCGCCGGAGCGCGCACCTTCGCTGTTGGCCTGGCAGGCCACCAGCACCGCACCCGGCGCCATATGCGCTACCGCCCGCGCCAACAGTGCACGGGCTTCGTCGCGCTGGCGCGGCGGCAGCACCAGCACCAGCGGGTAGCGCGCATCCGCTGCGTCCAGCCCGGCTTCTTCGCGCACCTCCCAGCCGCCACGCTCCAGCGCCTGCGCAAACGGGCGGAAACTCTGCACGCACACCAGTTGACCGGGCGCGGCGTGCTCGCGCAGTGGCCAGCCCTCGCGCGCGCGCAGGAACAGCACCGGTCCCTGCGGCCATGGCAACGCGCCATTGGCGAACGGGAGGAACAGGGTCTGCAGCGGGGCGTCTTGAGCGGCGGCCATCGCGGATATCCAGCGGAACGTAGCTGGTCATTCTAGCGGCCCGCCCGCACTGGGACCGGTCGTGCACGAAGGGGGTTCAGCGGCGAGTACAGGCCTCGCGGATCGCGCCGACCAGCTGCGCCACGCTGTAGGGCTTGGCGACATGCATCTGGAATCCGGCCGCCAGCGCACGGCGGCGGTCGTCGCCGCGCGCCAGTGCGGTCACCGCGACCGCCGGCAGTTCCACCGCGGAAATGCCCATGGTCTCGCGCAGCGTGCGTACCAGTCCGTAGCCGTCCATGCCGGGCATGCCGACGTCGCTGACCAGCACGTCGAAGGCGGCATGGCCGCGCAGGTCGAGCAGGCCCAGCGCCTCGGCGGCGGACGTCGCGGCCACCACGCTGGCGCCCTGCTCCTCCAGCACCCGCCGCAGATAGGCCAGCACCTCCGGCTGGTCCTCCACCGCGAGGATGCGGGTCCCGGCCAGGGCATGGCCAGCCACCACCTGCTCGCCGTTCGCGACCCGTTGCACGGTGCGCCGCGGCCGTCCGGCATTCTCCACGCGATACACCGGCAGGCGCACGCTGAAGGTGGCCCCCTGGCCGGCGCCCGCGCTCTGCGCGCACACCGATCCGCCATGCAGTTCGGTCAACTGCCGGGCGATGGCCAGCCCCAGCCCCAACCCGCCATGGCGGCGGGTGGTGGTGGTATCGGCCTGGCTGAAGCGGCTGAACAACTGCGCCAGGAACTCCGGCGCGATGCCGTCGCCGTTGTCGCGCACGTCCACCGCGTAATGCCCGTCCTCCTGCCGCAGCACGACCTCGATCCGACCCTCGACCGGAGTGAACTTGATGGCGTTGGCCAACAGGTTCCACAGCACCTGCTGCAGCCGCGTGGCGTCGCCCAGCACCGGGCACGGCGCCTGCGGCACGTCGACCAGCAGGGTCTGCGCCTTGTCCCGTGCAGCCAGCTCCTGCAGGCGCGCCGCTTCGCGCACCTGCTCTGCCAGGTCGAGCACTTCGACCTCCAGCTGTACCTTGCCCAGCAGCATGCTGCTCAGGTCCAGCATGTCCGACATCAGCCGCTTCTGCGCCATGGCGCTGCTGGCGATCACCTCCACCCCGCGGCGCATGGGGTGGTCGGCCTCCATGCGCTGCAGCAGCAGCTCGCTCCAGCCCAGGATGGTGGTGAGCGGGGTGCGCAGTTCGTGCGACAAGGTGGCAAGGAATTCGTCCTTCACCCGTGCCATGCCTTCGGCCGCGTTGCGCGCGGCGCGCTCGGCCCCCAGCAGTTCCTCGCGCGCCATCTCGACCTCGCGGCGCTCGGTGATGTCCGGGCTGTTGCCGGCCAGGCCGATGAAGCGGCCATCGGCCGAGAAACGCGGCACGGCGTTCATCTCCAGCCACCGCCATTGGCCATCATGGCGGCGCAGGCGCGCGTTCAGGTGCATGTCGCGCTCGTTGGACAGGGCGTCCTCCAGCGCGTATTCGAAGACCTTCAGGTCTTCCGGGTGCAGCAGCCCTTCCCACCAGCGCGGCCCGAAGCGATGGTCCGCCTCCAGCCCGAAGAAGGTGCCGAAGGCATTGTTGACGAAGCGCACGTGGCCCAGGTCGTCCAGCACCCAGACAGGCATCGGCAGGCCGTCGGCCAGCGCGCTGAAGCGCGCCTCGCTTTCGGCCAGTTCGGTCTCGATCTGCTTGCGCCGCGAGATGTCCACGAACAGCACCGCGATGCGCCGGGTCCCCGCCGGGCCGAGCCGGACCGCCTCGACCGAGTACCAGCGGCCGAGCTGCGGCAGGTGGCGCTCGAACTGCGCGGGCACGCCATCGTGGACCACCCGGCCGAACACCCGGAACCAGTACTCGTCCAGCCCCGGCAGCACCTCGGTGGCGCGGCGCCCGGCCACCCCGCTCAGGCCGGTGATGCGCTCGAATGCCGCATTCACCTTGCAGTGCAGGAAGTCCACCGCGCGGGCTTCGTCGAACAGCACCTCGATCACGCAGAACCCGGTGCCGACGGCCTCGAACACGTCCTGGTACAGCGAAGCGTCGTCCAGCCCCACCGTGGCCGGCGGCGGGACGAACGGTTCCAGTTCGGGCGGATGCATGCTCAAGGCGGGTGGTCAGGTCCTCGCGGCCGTGCCGCAACGGGGAAAAGTCTGGGCGCGCAACTATCCACGGCATGTGATGATGAACCGTCCACAACCCGCGGCCAACCGCCGGGCGGCTGGCGATTGCCCGGGGCGGTGATCGCCCCCACACTGCGTGAAGACCCGTTTCCGGAGGTTCGTCATGAAAACCCCGACCGTCGCCGCCCTGGTGCTGGCCTGTCTGCTCGCGGCGGGTGCCGCCGATGCCCGGCCCGCCAGTGTCACCGACCCGCAGGCGCCGCGCGCCCTGGCCGTGGAAGGCCCGGTGCAGGTGCAGTGGAACGATCCGTCCGGGTTCACCGAACTGCGCCAGAGCCGCAACCGCTGGGATGCCGAGCGCGGTGACTGGGTAGTGGACCTGGCCGAATACCTGCGCAAGCAGGCGTCCAGCAAGTTGCCCGAAGGGCAGCAGATGACCGTCACCATCACCGACATCAAGCGCGCCGGCGATTACGAGCCCTGGCAGGGCCCGCGCCTGGACGACGTGCGCATCATGCGCAACATCTACCCGCCGCGGATCAACCTGCAGTTCACCGTCACCGACGCCCAGGGCCAGGTGATCGACCAGGGCGAGCGCAAGCTGGTGGACAACGCCTACCTGTACGGCGCCACGCGCCTGTCCGACACCGATCCGCTGCGCTACGAGAAGCGCCTGCTCGATGACTGGCTGCGCCGCGAACTGCGCGAGGACCGCCCCACCGCCGGGCTCTGACCGCCGCCGCCAGGCACTGCCTCGCATCACCGAAAGGGCCGCACACGCGGCCCTTTCCTGTTGCCGCTACTGCGACAGGTAGATGCGCGGGGTGCGCTTGAGGCTGCAGGGCAACCGGTAGGCGCTGGTGTTGCAGCGCGGCGCCAGCTCGGAAATCGTCGGCGAGGTTCCCCACAGCTGCACGATGCTGCCCAGCCCCGCCTGCGGGTGGTCGGTCAGGTCGATGGTGAGCATGTCCATCGACACCCGCCCGATCAACTGGCCCGGCACGCCATCGATCTGAACCGGAGTGCCGTTGGGCGCGAACTGCGGATAGCCGTCGGCGTAGCCCATGGCCACCACGCCCACGCGCGTGGGCCGTTGCGCGACGAAGCGCGCGCCATAGCCCAGCGGTTCGCCGACACCGATCTCGCGCACCGCGATCACCCGCGACTGCAGGGTCATCACCGGGCGCAGCCGCGCCGCATGCGCGCTCGGCTGCGGGTACAGCGGGTCGGCGCCGTACAGCATCAGGCCCGGGCGCACCCAGTCGCTGCGCACCTGCGGCCAGCCCAGCAGCGCCGGCGAGTTGCACAGGCTGGTCTCGCCCGGCAGGCCGTCGATGGCGCGGTTGAAGGTCTGCAGCTGTTCCAGCGTACGCGGGCTGTCCAGCTCGTCGGCGCGCGCCATGTGGCTCATCAGCACCATCGGCGCGATGTGCGGCAGCGCCGACAGCCGCGCGTGCGCGGCGCGGAATTCATCCACCGACAGCCCCAGCCGGTGCATGCCGCTGTCCAGCTTCAGCCAGACCTGCAGTCTGGTATCGGTGCTGAACGCCGCCAGCGCCTCGACCTGCCACGGCGAGGCTGCCGCGGTCCACAGGTCGTGCTCGACGATCAGCGGCAGTTCGGCGGCGTCGAAAAAGCCCTCAAGCAACACCACCGGCTTGCGGATGCCGGCCTGGCGCAGTTCCAGCGCTTCCTCGATGCAGGCCACGCCGAAGCCGTCGGCCTCGGCCTCCAGCGCGCGCGCGCAGGCGACCGCGCCGTGGCCGTAGGCGTCGGCCTTGATCACCGCCAGTGCCTTGCCGCCGCCCAGCTGGCGCGCCAGGCGGTAATTGCCGCGCAGTGCCTCCAGGTCGATCAGGGCCTGTGCCGGGCGCATCAGCCTGCCCTCTGGCCGCCGTAGCGGAAGATATCCAGGCCTTCGCTGCTGATCTGCGGCGTCCTGCCGTCCATCAGGTCGGCCAGGTAACGCCCGGAACCGGCGGCCATGGTCCAGCCCAGCGTGCCGTGGCCGGTATTGAGGAACAGGTTGCGGTACGGCGTGGCGCCCACCACCGGGGTGCCGTCGGGCGTGGCCGGGCGCAGGCCGGTCCAGAACTCGGCGTGCGACAGGTCGCCGCCATGCGGGTAGAGGTCACGCACGACCTTTTCCAGGGTGGCACGGCGGCGCGGATCCAGCGACAGGTCGAAGCCGGCCACCTCGGCCATGCCACCGACCCGGATGCGGTCCTCGAAACGGGTGACCGCCACCTTGTAGCTCTCGTCCAGGATGGTCGAGGTCGGCGCCATCGCCGCGTCGGTGATCGGCAGGGTCAGCGAATAGCCCTTGAGCGGGTACACCGGCAGGCGCATGCCCAGCGGCGCAAGCAACTGCGGCGAATAACTGCCCAGTGCGACCACGTAATGGTCGGCGGTCTCGAGCCTGCCGCCGATGCGCACGCCGGTGATGCGGTCGCCGTCGCGCTGCAGCCCCGCCACGTCCTGGTCGAAGCGGAACTCCACGCCCGCCGCGGCCGCCAGCGCGGCCAGCTTGCGGGTGAACAGCTGGCAGTCGCCGGTCTGGTCCTCGGGCAGGCGCAACGCGCCGACCAGGGTATCGGCCTTGCCGGCCAGCGCCGGTTCCACGCGGACGATGCCCTGGCGGTCCAGCACCTCGTAGGGCACGCCGTACTGGCGCAGCACTTCGATGTCCTGGGCGGCGGCATCCAGCTGCTGCTGGGTGCGGAACAGCTGGGTGGTGCCGAGCTGGCGGCCCTCGTAGTCGATGCCGGTGGCCGCGCGCAGCTCGTTGATGCAGTCGCGGCTGTAGTCGGACATGCGCACCATGCGCGCCTTGTTGATCGCGTAGCGGCCGGCGGTGCAGTTGCGCAGCATCTGCCACAGCCAGCGGTACTGGGCGATGTCGGCAGTGGGGCGGATCGCCAGCGGGGCATGTTCCTGGAACAGCCACTTGACCGCCTTCAGCGGCACCCCGGGGGCGGCCCACGGCGAGGTGTAGCCGAAGGAGAGCTGGCCGGCGTTGGCAAAGCTGGTTTCCAGTGCCGGGCCGGGCTGCCGGTCCAGCACCGTCACCTCGTGGCCCGCCTGTCGCAGGTACCAGGCACTGGTCGTGCCGATCACACCACTGCCGAGTATCAGAACCCGCATCGTCGTCTCCTGGGAACCTGCACGCGCCCGGCGCAGGCGCGGCGGGAATGGCGGCAGGCCCTGACCCTGTCAATTCCCTGCGCCGAATCGGGCAGGGGCCATGAACGGCGCAGTATATTCAGCCCATACCAGTGTTTTTTCCTGTATTGAAGGATAAAACAGGGTAATTTCCCGTTTCCTTCACACAAAGCAGAGCGCCATGGCCGCCCGTAGCCGCGAGCTGGACAAGATCGACCGCCGGATCCTGCGCATCCTGCAGGCCGAAGGCCGCATTTCCTTCACCGAGCTCGGCGAGCGGGTGGGCCTGTCCACCACTCCCTGCACCGAACGCGTGCGCCGGCTCGAGCGCGAGGGCGTGATCACCGGCTACTACGCGCGGCTGGACCCGCAGTACGTGAAGGCCGGGCTGCTGGTGTTCGTGGAGATTTCGCTGGCCTACAAGTCGGGCGACATCTTCGAGGAATTCCGCCGTGCCGCGCTGAAGCTGCCCAACGTGCTGGAATGCCATCTGGTTTCGGGCGACTTCGACTACCTGCTCAAGGCACGCATCAACGAAATGGCCTCCTACCGCAAGCTGCTCGGCAGCACCCTGCTGACCCTGCCGCACGTGCGCGAATCCAAGAGCTACATCGTGATGGAGGAAGTAAAGGAAACGCTCAGCCTGCCCATCGTCGACTGAGCCTGCGACGGCAACACGACGCGCCAGGCCCGCCATTTCCGCGACCCGCAACGCCCGTCGGCTCCCGGCTCCCGGCTCCCGGCTCCCGGCTCCCGGCAATGGGCAAGCAGGCGCCCTGGCACGGCCGTTCCGGCTGCCGCATGCGCTCCGCGCGGCACGCGTTGCCGGCACTCAGCGCACGATGCGCACGCCGTCGCCGCTGGGCACGGTGTCGTGGTAGCGCCCGGTACGGGTGTCCATCACCCGCCCGGGACCGGCCGGACGCATGCCGTTGAGCCGTCGCCCCTGCTGGTCGTACACCGGCACCGCGGCCGTCTGCGGCCTGGCCGCCGGTTTCGGCCTGGCGGCCGCGTTGGCCGGACCCGACTGTTCCAGCTGCTCGCGCAGGCGCGCGTTGTCGGCCGCCTGGCCGGAGGCGTCGCTGGCCGGCCTCGAGGGCGGCGGCAGGCTCACCGGCCGGGTTTCGGTCGGTGCCGGCGCGGGCTTGAGCTGGGCCATGGCCGGGGTGGCCGCCAGCATCGCAATCGACAGCAGGGCAATCCGTCTCATCGGGTACTCCCACAGGTCCATGTCCGGCGATGATGCACCTTGGCCGCTGCAGGCGGGTTAACCGCGGCGGTTGGAGCGGTGACGGCCGCCCCCTACCATGAGGCTCCCCCCATGGAGGCGCGGCCATGACCGCTTTCGACCTGACTCCCCCAGACGACGCCCAGCGCGGCGCCCTGGTCGCCGGCCTGGACGACGCCGAACGGCGCGTCCTGCTGCACCACGGCACCGAGGCGCCGTTCTGCGGCGTGTTCCTGGACAACAAGCGCGAAGGCACCTACTGCTGCCGGCTGTGTGGCCTGCCACTGTTCCGCTCCAGTACCAAGTTCGACTCCGGCACCGGCTGGCCGAGCTTCTTCGCCCCGTTCGACCCGGCCCATGTCGGCCGCATCCGCGATACCAGCCACGGGATGGTGCGCACGGAAATCGTCTGCGCCCGCTGCGGCAGCCATCTGGGCCACGTGTTCCCGGACGGCCCGCCGCCGACCTTCGAAAGGCACTGCCTGAACTCGGTTTCGCTGTCCTTCGTCGGCCGCGGCGAGCGCTGGCCGGACCCGTTGCGGCGTGGCGGGGCCGAAGCGACACCCGCCGACTGAGTTCACATTTTCCCCCTTCAGATCCGGCCGGCGCGGCCGACAACGGGATATCCCCTCCCGTGTCCCGCGCCCCATGCTCATCATCGTCGGTCTGCTTGTCGTCATCATCAGCGTGCTCGGCGGCTATGTCGGCGCGCACGGAAAGCTCGGCGCGCTGTGGCAGCCCTACGAGCTGGTGATCATCGGCGGCGCTGCGCTGGGTGCCTTCCTGGTCGGCACCCCGGCCAAGACGGTCAAGAAGACCCTGCAGGCCGTGGTCGGCGTGTTCAAGGGGCCGCGCTACAAGCAGCAGGACTACCTGGACGTACTGAGCCTGCTGTACGAACTGCTCAACAAGGCGCGCCGCGAGGGTTTCATGTCGCTCGAGGAGCATGTCGAGAACGCCGCCGAGAGCCCGATCTTCGCCAATTACCCGAAGATCCAGGCCGATCACCACCTGATCGACTTCATCACCGACTGCCTGCGGCTGATGATCGGCTCCAACATCGAGCCGCACGAGCTGGAGCCGCTGCTGGAGCTGGAGCTGGAAAAGCACCACCACGAAGCCATGGAACCGGCGCACGTGCTGACCAAGGTGGCCGACGGCCTGCCGGGGTTCGGCATCGTCGCGGCGGTGCTGGGCATCGTCATCACCATGGGTTCGATCGGCGGCGACATCAAGGAAGTCGGCGCGCACGTGGCCGGCGCCCTGGTCGGCACCTTCCTCGGCATCCTGCTCGGCTATGGCTTCATCGGTCCGGTCGCGGCCGCGGTGGAGGCCCGCGCCGAACAGGACTCGCGCATCTACGAATCGGTCAAGACCGCGCTGCTGGCCTGCCTGCGTGGCTACAACCCGAAGATCGCGCTGGAGTTCGCGCGCAAGACCGTGCCGTCGGCACTGCGCCCGGGCTTCACCGAGTTCGAGCAGCACCTGAAGTCGGTCAAGTAAGCCATGGCCAGCAACGATGCCAAGCCCACGGTGATCGTGCGGCGCGTGAAGAAGATCCAGGGCGGAGGCCACCACGGCGGTTCGTGGAAGGTGGCCTACGCCGACTTCGTCACCGCGATGATGGCGTTCTTCCTGGTGATGTGGCTGCTCGCCTCCACCAGCAAGCCCGAACGCGCGGCCATTTCCGAATACTTCCGCAACCCGAGCCCGTTGAGCGGCACCAGCAGCACCCCGGCACCGGGCATGGCCGGTCCCGGCGGTGCCAGCACGTCGATGATCAAGCTCGGCGGTGCCACCGACATCTCCCGCGGAAACAGCAACGACCCGTTCCAGAACCAGCGCGAGTCGATCCCCACGCCGGTGGAGGAACGCGAGCGCGAGAAGAAGCAGCTCGAGGTGCTGAAGCAGGAGCTGGAGGAAGCCATCGGCAAGAGCCAGGCGCTGGAGCCGTTCAAGGACCAGCTGCTGCTGGACATCACCTCCGAAGGGCTGCGCATCCAGATCGTGGACAAGCAGAACCGGCCGATGTTCGACATGGGCAGCGCCAAGCTGATGCCGTACACGCGCGAGATCCTGCGCGAGCTGTCGCACTTCATCAACCAGGTACCCAACCACATCAGCATCAGCGGTCACACCGACATCACCGCCTATTCCACGCAGCTGGGCTACAGCAACTGGGAGCTGAGCGCGGACCGTGCCAACGCCGCGCGCCGCGCCCTGCTGGAAGGCGGCATGGGCGAGGACAAGGTGGCGCGGGTGGTCGGGCTGTCGTCGTCGGTGCTGTTCGACAAGACCGACCCGCAGAACCCGATCAACCGCCGCATCAGCATCGTGGTGATGACCAAGGAAGCCGAGGCCGCCGCACTGTCGGCGATCGCGGCGCTGCCGGCCCCGGCCGTCGCCGCGCCCGCTGCCGGCAATGGCGAGGCCGGCGCGGCGCCGGGCCCCGGCGTCGACTGAACGGCCGCGCCACGGCGCCGGTTCGGCATCCACAGCAGCGGCCGCCTACAATGGCGGCCGTTTCCTTTTGTCGAACGATCATGTCCAAGCAGTCCAAAGCCAAGCGCGACAAGCGCAAGAAGCAGCAGCCCCGCCGCCCGTTCCTGCGCCTGGACGCGCAGCAGCAGGTGCAGAACCACGCCGTGCTGGTGAACGAAGAGGGCCAGGTGGTCGCCGCCATCGGCCTGCAGGGGCGGCAGTGGCTGCTGTCCGTCGGCGGCCAGACCATGGGCAACGCCGACAACCCGGTGCCGATGCTGGCCATGCTCAAGCACCTGGCCAACGTGCAGGAGAAGGAAGGCCGCAAGGTCGCGCTGGAGTACTCGGAGCAGCTGCAGCAGCTGATCGACACCAGCGCCGCGGCCGAAGGCAAGAGTGCCGACGACTACCTGGCCGGCCTGGTCGCCGAGTTCGAGGGCGTCGAAGGCGAGGAAGCCGCGGCCGTGGCCGGCGGCGATGACGCGCAGGACACCGGCACCGGCGACGCTGCGACCGACACCGCCGACAAGCCGCAGGCCTGAGCGATGGCGCGGCGGTGACGGTCTATATCGACGATGCGGTACACCCCTGGCGCGGCGAGCGCTGGGCGCATCTGCTGGCCGACACCCTGCCCGAGCTGCACGCCATGGCGCAGCAGCTCGGGATTCCGCGGCGGGCGTTCCAGAACCGCCGCAGCGGCGCGCACTACGACGTGCCGGCGGCGCTGCGCGACACCGCCATCGCGCTGGGCGCGGTGGCGATCTCGCGGCATGCCGACCGCACCCTGGTGCGGCGGGTCATCGCCAACGCCCGCGCCCAGTACCAACCGCTGTGACCGCGCCTGCCGCGCCCGCGGCCTGGCTCAGAACGGATCGCTGCCCGGCCGTACTTCCACGCCCAGCAGCGAGCACAGCGCCAGCATCGCCTCGTCGTCGCGGCTGAGCGCGATCCAGCCGGCGTAGCCGTCGCCCCCCGTGTTCCAGTTCCACACCGTATAGCCATGCTCGCGCAGGCGGTCGTGCGCGGTGGTCATCAGTGCCGGCACGTCGAGATCCTGGGCGAAATCCTCGTCGTCCAGGTCGCCACCCCAGTCGATGCGCAGGTTCCAGCGCGCGGCCAGCTCGTCGATCGCGGCCACGAACGAATCGATGTCCTTCCAGTCCACGTAGAAGCCAGAGCGCCAGTCGATCGCGTCCTTCAGGTCCCACAGCCACTGCTCGTCGCCGCTGTCGTGCTCGGCACCGGCACGCGCTTCGCGCCAGGCATCGAACTGCTGCAGCGCGGCCTCCTCGTCGCCGGGATTGACCAGCCACAGCAGGTTCCACACCCGCGCCGGATGGTCGTCCTCGTCGAAGGTCGGCAGCAGTTCGTCGGAATCTTCGTAATCGGCACTGTTGTCGGGCATGGCGGCTCTCCACTGCGTGATGGCGCGCATTCTGCCGCCACGCGCACGGCAGCGGAAGCGGCAGCGGTTATCCTTGTGCCCATGAAGAGGGCCACGGTGGCCGTCAACGAACACAGACATGAGCGATACCCCTCCCGACCGCCTGGCGGTCAACCCCACCAGCCCGTTCCACGACCCGGCCGCGCTCGAACGCGGCGTCGGCGTGCGCTTCAACGGCATCGAGCGCGATGACGTGGAGGAGTACTCGGTCAGCGAAGGCTGGATCCGCGTGCAGGCGGGCAAGGCCCGCGACCGCCGCGGCAACCCGATGACGCTGAAGATCACCGGCTCGGTCGAGCCGTATTTCCTCGAACTGAACAAGTAACGCCGGCGGCGCCCCGCGCGGGCGCCTCCACCGTGTACGCCGCCGGACGCTGCCGGCGGCGCCGGCTCAGTCCCGCTGCCGGCTTTCCAGCAGGTCCAGGTTGCGGATCAGCTTGCGTGCGACCTCGTCGGGTATCTGGCCATGCCGGGTCAGGCGGAACAGTTCCTCGCGCTCGGCGGTGAGTCCGGCCGTGCGCAGGCTGCGGTAGGCCTGCTCCATGCGCCGCACCATCTCCGGGTCCTCGTCCGGGCCCTGCCCCTTCTCCAGGTTGCGCTGGTACAGCAGGCTGACCCGCGCGGCGGCATCGTTGTAGAGCTGCACGTTGGTGGTGGTCTGGCCTTCCACCAGCTGCTGGCGGGTCTTCTCCACCGCGGCCAGCGCGGCCTTGGACGAGAGCTTGCGGGCCAGGTCCTCCACCCGCCGGCTGTCGTCGTCCCTGGGCAGCTCCAGCCCGCGCAGCAGCCGCGGCAGCAGCAGGCTGGCCCCGAGCAGCGACACCAGGATCACCGACGCGGCCAGGAAGATCACCAGGTCGCGTGCCGGGAACGGCTCGCCGCCGGGCACCATCAACGGCAGGGTCAGCACGCCGGCCAGGGTGATGGCGCCGCGCACGCCGGCCACCGACATCGCCAGCACCACCCGCCACGAGGTCTGGTTCGCACGCTCCTCGCCACGCCAGCGCGCGCGCAGCAGGTTCCAGCGCAGCGACAGCCATACCCATACCAGGCGCAGCACCACCAGCATCGCGTTGATCGCCACCACGTAGATCGCCAGCCACCACCAGTCGCTGTGCCCGGTGACCGCGATGGTGTCCATCGCGCGCTGGACGATGCCCGGCAGCTGCTCGCCGAGCAGCACGAAGATGATGCCGTTGAAGCTGAACTGCACGGTGCTCCACACCGCCGTGCGCTGCACGCGCATGCTGCCGCTGATGCGGCCGGTCAGCTCGACGTAGCTCATGGTGATGCCGGCGGCCACCGCGGCGAGGATGCCGGAGGCGTTGAACTCTTCGGCCAGCAGGTAGGCGGCAAACGGGATCAGCAGGTTGACCAGCAGCGCCGCGCCCGGCTCCTCGCCGAAGCTGCGCCACAGCCAGCGCTGGAAGGTGGACACGCCCAGGGTCACCGCCACGCCGATGCCCAGGCCGGCGAGGGCCACCCACAGGAAGGTCAGCGAGGCCTGCGCCAGCGAGAAACTGCCGGTCATCACCGCGGCCACCGCGAAGCGGAAGCAGACCAGGCCGGACGCGTCGTTGAGCAGCGACTCGCCTTCCAGGATGTGCATCAGCCGCTTGGGAATCGGCACCCGCGAGGCGATGGCACCCACCGCGACCGGATCGGTGGGCGAGACGATCGCCGCCAGCGCGAATGCCACCGCCAGCGGCATTGCCGGGATCAGCCAGTGGATCAGCAGCCCGGCGCCGACCACGGTGAACACCACCAGGCCGAATGCCAGCTCCAGGATCGCACCCTTGTCGCGGAACAGGCCCTGCTTGGGAATGCGCCAGCCGTCGAGGAACAGCAGCGGCGGCAGGAACAGCAGGAAGAACATGTCCGGCTCGAGCGCATGGCCGCGCTTGAACACGCCGGCGATCAGGGCGCCCAGGCCGATCTGCACCAATGGCAGCGGCAGCGAGAACGGCAGGATCCTCACCAGGTAGCCGCTGGCGACCACCGCCACCAGCATCGCCAGAACGACTTCGATCGTGTGCATGCCTCTCCACGAAGTCGCCACGATGGCAGCGACGGGTTGAACAACGCGGAAAAACTATCACAGACACGCGCCGCCGCCGATGGGGGCGGCGGGTATCCGCGCAGGAAGGTCCGGACCTACGCCGCGCCGTCGAAGCGGTAGATGTCCATCGCCAGGAAGCCCATGTCGATGCCGGCATCGATGCGGCGTGCGCCGAGCCGGTCCGTGCCGGCCGCGCCCATGGCGAAATGCAGCGGCAGCAGGTGCTCGTCGGTGGGGTGCGCCTGTTCGGCGAACGGCGCCTGCCGGCGGTAGTCCAGCAGCGCCGGCACGTCGTCGGCGTGCAGTTTCTGCTCCACCCACTGGGTGAACGGAAGGACGTACGGCGCCTGTCCGCCCTGCGCGTAGTGGTGCCAGTCGTGCAGGTTGTGGGTGATGCTTCCCGAGCCGACCAGCAGCACGCCGTCGCCGCGCAGCGGCGCCAGCGCACGGCCCATCGCCCACTGGTGCGCGGGCCCCAGCGCCGGCTGGATCGACAGCTGCAGCACCGGGATGTCGGCCTGCGGGTAAAGGAAGCGCAGGGGCACCCAGGCGCCGTGGTCGAGCCCGCGCTGCGGGTCGATCACCGGCGACAGCCCGGCCGCGGCCAGCCGCGCCGCCACGTCCTGCGCCAGTTCCGGCGCACCCGGCGCCGGGTACTGCAGCTGGTACAGCGCCTCGGGAAAGCCGCCGAAATCGTGGATGGTCCGCGGCCGCTCCGCCGCCGATACCGTGGGCGTGCGGCCCAGCCAGTGCGCCGAGGCCATCACGATGGCCCGCGGGCGCGGCAGCGCGGCAGCCAGTTCGGCCAGGCGCGGCCCCACCGCGCCGGGCTGCAGCGCGGTCATCGGCGATCCATGGGAGATGTACAGGGACGGCAGCGATGTCGATGGCATGGGGGACTCCAGGGGAGGATGCGATGCCACACAGGTTATTGCCGTGGCACCGGGCAACAAATAACCTCGGCATCAACGTTTTATTGCCAAAGCGGAAACAATGGACACCATCGATGCCATGCGGGTGTTCGTCGCGGTGGTCGAGCGCAATGGTTTCAGCGCCGCCGCCCAGGCCCTGGACCTGTCCACCGCCGCCGTCACCCGGCAGGTCGCCGCACTGGAAAAGCGCCTGTCCGCGCGCCTGCTCAACCGCACCACGCGGCGGGTCAGCCCGACCAGCATCGGCACCGCCTACTACCAGCGCTGCGTGCAGCTGCTGGCCGAGTTCGACGCGCTCGAGGCCTCGGTCGGTGCGCAGGCGCTGCAGCCTTCGGGCCGGCTGCGGATCAATGCGCCGGTCAGCTATGGCATCGCCCGCCTGGCGCCGCTGCTGCCCGGCTATGCCGAGCGCCACCCGCAGGTGGAACTGGACCTGTCGCTGTCCGACCGGCAGGTGGACATGGTCGAGGAAGGCTTCGACCTGGCGATCCGCATCACCCGCCAGCCGGCGCCCTCGCTGATCGCCCGGCGCCTGGCCGAAGCAGCGATCGTGCTGTGCGCCGCACCGGCCTACCTGGCGCGGCATGGCACCCCGGAGCGCCCGGACGACCTGTCGCGGCACGCATGCCTGGCCTACAGCTACTGGGCCGGGGGCGACAGCTGGCACCTGCAGGGGCCGCAGGGCGAAGCGAGCGTGCCGGTGGCCGCGCGCATGCGCGCCAACAACGGCGAGGTACTGCGCGAGGCGGCCATCGCCGGCATGGGCATCATCGCGCAGCCGGATTTCATCGTCGGCCAGGCCCTGGCCGATGGCCGCCTGGTCACGGTGCTGCCGGACTGGCAACTGCCGCCGGTCGGCATCCATGCGCTCTACGCCAGCCGCAGCCACCTGGCGCCGAAGGTACGCAGCTTCATCGACTACCTGGTGGAACGGCTCGGCACGGACGCGGCCGGCCCGGGCTCACGCTGAGTCGGGCACCAGGGCCAGCAGCGCCAGCAGATCGCGCAACGGCATCGGCCGGCCCAGCAGATAACCCTGCACCTGGTCGCAGCCGTGCGCCACCAGCCAGTCGAGCTGGCCTTCGGTCTCCACGCCCTCGGCGATCACCACCAACCCCATGCTGTGCCCCAGCGACAACAGCGCGCGGCAGATGGCGGCATTGCGCGGGTTGCGTTCCACGTCGGCGACGAACGCGCGGTCGATCTTCAGCGAATCCAGCGCCAGGTGCTGCAGGTAGGACATGCTGGAAAAGCCGGTACCGAAGTCGTCCAGGGCCACCGCGATGCCATGGGCGCTCAGGCTCTCCAGCACCTGCATCGCCTGCGCCGGATTGCGCATCAGGCTGCTCTCGGTCAGCTCCATCTGCAGCGCGCCCCGCGGCAGCCCGTGCTCGGCGGCGGCGTGGGTGAACTCGCCGACCAGGTCGCTGTTGAACAGCTGCACCGCCGAGACGTTGACCGCGATCGGCAGCCCGGCCCAGCCGTTGTCGGCCAGCACGCGTCCGGCGCGCGCGGCCGCACGGATCACCCAGCGCCCCAGCGCGATGATCTGGCCGGTGTCCTCGCACAGCTGGATGAAGTCCGACGGGGGGATGAAGCTGCCATCGGGCTGCGGCCAGCGCAGCAGCGCTTCCAGCAGCGCCGGCGAACCATCGACGGCATGCCGGATCGGCTGGAAATACAGTTCGAACTCGTCGCGTTCGATGGCCAGGTGGATGCGCCCGGCCAGTTGCAGGCGGTCGGCGTGGCGCTGTGCCAGCGCGTGATCGAAGCGCAGCACGACCACCCCGTTCTCGCGGGCGGCATGGGCCGCCTGCGCCGCGCGCCCCAACACCAGGTCGGCACTCGCGCCATCGCCAGGGTTGCCGGCCACGCCGATGCGCGGTTCCAGCTGGTGGAAGGAGTCGCGGCCGCGCACCGGTTCGGACACCGCCTCGCGCAGCGCCTCCAGTGCCTGTTGCGGATCGTGTCCGTCGGCCACCGCCAGCACGAAATCCTCGGCCGGCTGGTACGCAAGCAGGCCGTAGCGCGCGCCCAGCGTATCGAGCCGGGCAACCATCGCCTGCAGGACCTCGTCGCCGGCTTCGCGGCCCAGCGTGTCGGTGACCATCTGCAGCCCGCGCAGTTGCGCATGCAGGATGGTGTAGCCGGCACCGCCGGCGTCCAGCCGCTCGGCCAGCGCTTCGATCGTCAGCAGGCCGGTGCCGGGGTGGTGGCTGGCACGCCAGGCCAGGTCGCGCTCGTAGGCCAGCCGCTGGCTGACGTCCTCGGCCAGCACCAGGCAGGCCGGGCGACCATCGAACTCCAGCCGCGCCAGGTGCGCCAGCACCTCGAACCGACTGCCGTCGCGACGCCGGTGCACGCGCACCTGCGGTGCCGGCGAACTGCCGTCCCGGGACTCCTCCAGCGTGCGCTGGATCTCCTCCCTGGCCTCCTCCGGGCGTATGTCGAGGATGGTCATGGCGAGGAATTCCTCGCGGCTGTAACCGTACTGATCGATCGCGGCCTGGTTCACTTCCAGGAACTGCAGCGTGTCCAGGTCGAAGATCCAGAACGGCGCGGGATTACGGTCGAACACCAGGCGGAACTGGTGCTCGGCACGCTGCACGCGGGCTTCGCTGCGCACCCGCTCGGTGATGTCGGTGACCGCACCGGTCATGCGCGGATGCGGCCCCAGCTCCTGTACGCGCTCGCCCCGCGCCGACAGCCAGCGCACCGAGCCGTCGTGCAGCACCAGGCGGAACAGCGCGTTCACCGCACGCCCGGCCTCCGTCGCCTGCCGGACCTGCTCGCGCAGCCACGGGCGGTCTTCCTCGTGCACGTGGTCGTAGAACTCTTCCAGCCGCGCATGCCGTACCGGCAACGCGAACATCCGCCGGGTCAGCGCCGACCAGTGCAGGATGCCGTCCTTGCGGTCGATCGACCATGTCCCCACCTTGCCGACCTGGTGCGCCAGCGCCAGTTCCGCCGCGCCGGCGCGCAGCTCGTCGGCCAGCCGCGCCTGGCGCTGCGCACCACGGCGCATGCTGCCGTACAGATACGCGAACCCGCACAGGTACAGCAGGTAGATGCCGCAGGCGACATAGAAATACGTACGCCACGGTGCCATGACCTCGTCATAGGACAGGCCGGCGAACAGGACCAGCGGGTAATCGCGCGGCGCGCTCACCGCGACGACGCGGCGCACGCCGTCCATCTGGCTGGTCGTCACCCCCAGCGCCTGCACCTGGTCGGCCCCGGGCAGCGGGCGTATCGGGCGCGGCAACGGCCGCTCCACCGCCGATGGATCCAGGCTGTGCGCCAGCAGCGCGCCCTGGCGGCTGCTGATCGAGACCACGCCGCTGCGGCCGGTATCCAGGCCACTGACCACCCGCTGGAACACCGCCAGGCGCACCCGTGCCAGCAGCCACTGGCCCGGCTGTACCGGCACCGCGGTCAACAGCACCATGCCGCCACCGGGAAGCGCCTCCAGCCCACCCACGTACAGCTCGCCGGCCAGTACGCGGTTCTCCGGCACCACCCACTGCGCGAGCGTCGGATCGCCGCGGCCTTCGAACAGCGGCATGCCGGCGTCGTCGACCACGGTGATCGCGGCCAGGTCGGTATTGCGTTCGAGCGTGCCGCGCACGCTGGCGGCCAGCAGCGCCGGCGCGCGCTCCGGCACCTGCCGGTAGTACTCGCGGCCGTCGCGGGCGGCGCCGCGCAGCGCACGTTCCATGGTGGTCAGTTCCGCCCGCAGCAGGCGGTCGCTGCCGGTCGCCAGCGCCATGCTCTGGCGCTGCGCGGCCTGCAGGCGGCTGCCGCGGTCGTTCCACAACATGATCGCCAGGGTCGCCGCCAGCAGCAGCGCGATCACGGCGCCGAACACGGCGACCTGGCGCAGGGGCTGGCTCATGCCCCGGGGCACCGGCATCTTCCCTGCGTCAGCATTCGCTCTGCGTGCATGGTCTCGTTCGTTGTCCGCCGTGCCATCGGAAACCGCCGGCCGCCCGCGGCCAGCCGCTTCACTGGCGCTGCGCCGCACGCACGCAATGCGACGACCGTCCTCCCACGGAAGCCGCTATCGATGTCCGTTCGACAGCATGCAGTACAAACGCCCCCGACGGGAAGACTTGGCACGCGACAAGTACCCGAATCGGCAAGGCGACATCGCAGGCGTGGCACTAGACTGCGCACTCCATCCCAGAATCCGGAGCCAGCATGGCCCTGCAACGTTCGATCCTCGCACTCGCTCTCGGGTCCGCGCTGTCGCTGAGCGGCTGCGGCGGCGACAACGCTCCCGCCGGACAGACCACGGCAGCCACCGCCGCGCCGGCTGCCGTGGCCAGGGCGCAGCTGGGCAGCTTCGGCTTCGACGTCTCCGGCATGGACCGCAGCGTGGCCGCCGGCGACAACTTCTTCGACTTCGCCAACGGCCAGTGGGTGCAGCGCACCGGGATCCCGGCCGACCGTTCCAGCTTCGGCAGCTTCAACATCATCTACGAGAAGACCCTGGGCGATACCCGCGCGATCCTGGAGGAAGCCACCCGCGCCAGCGACGGCGATGCGCGCAGGATCGGCGACTACTACGCCGCGTTCATGGACGAAGCCGGCATCGAGGCGCGCGGCGTGGCACCGGTGCAGCCACAGCTGCAGGCCATCGCAGCCATCGCCGACCGGCAGGCGCTGGCACGGACCCTGGGCGCCAGCCTGCGTGCCGACGTCGACCTGCTCAATGCCACCAACTTCTACACCCCGCACCTGTTCGGCGTCTGGGTGTCGGTGGACCTGCTGCAGCCGGACCGCAACGTGCCCTACCTGGTGCAGGGCGGACTGGGCATGCCCGACCGCGACTTCTACCTGGAGGGCGGGCGCATGGCCGAACTGCGCACGGCCTACGAGGGCTATGTCGCCCGGCTGCTGGAATTGTCCGGCGACAGCGCCGCCGCGGCCAAGGCCGCGCGCATCGTCGCGCTGGAAACCAGGATCGCGCGCGCGCATGCCACCCAGGAGGAGACCAACGACGTGGAGAAGGGCGCCAATGCCTGGAAACAGTCCGACCTGGCATCGAAGGCGCCGGGCATGGACTGGGCGGCGTTCCTGGATGCGGCCGGGCTGTCGGCGCAGCAGGACTTCATCGTCTGGCAGCCCCGGGCGGTGGCCGGGTTGTCGAAGCTGGTCGCCAGCGAGCCGCTGGACACGTGGAAGGAATACCTGGCCTTCCACGCCCTGGACGAGGCCGCACCATACCTGCCCAAGGCGTTCGCCGATGCGCACTTCGCCTTCCACGGCACCGCGATGAGCGGTACCCCGCAGCAGAGCGAGCGCTGGAAGCGCGCGGTCAGCGAGACCAACAACGCCATCGGCGAGGCGGTCGGCAAGCTCTACGTCGAGCGCCATTTCGACGCTGCCACCAAGGCACGCGCGGACCAGATGGCCCGGAACATCATCGCTGCCTTCGCCAAGCGCATCGACGCGCTGGAATGGATGTCGCCGCAGACCAAGGCGCACGCACAGGCCAAGGTGGCCGGGCTCAAGGTCGGCATGGGCTACCCGGACAAATGGCGCGACTACGGCGCACTCGAGGTGAAGCGCGACGACGCGCTGGGCAACGCGCAGCGCGCGGCGCTGTTCGAGTACCGGCGCAACATCGCCAAGCTCGGCCAGCCGGTCGACCGCGGCGAATGGGCGATGCTGCCGCAGACCATCAATGCCATGAACGTGCCGCTGGAAAACCGCCTGGTGTTCCCGGCCGCGATCCTGCAGCCGCCGTTCTTCGACCCGGCGGCCGACGATGCGGTGAACTACGGCGCCATCGGCGCGGTGATCGGCCACGAGATCAGCCATGGCTTCGACAACGCCGGCGCGCTGTTCGACGAAACCGGCAGGCTGCACAACTGGTGGACGGCCGAAGACCTGAAGCAGTTCAACGCCGCCGGCGACGCGCTGGCCGCGCAGTTCAGCAGCTACGCGCCGTTCCCGGGCGTGCACGTCAATGGCCGCCTGACCCTGGGCGAGAACATCGCCGACGTGGCCGGGCTGGCGACCGCCCATGATGCCTACCGCATGGCGCAGCAGGGCAAGCCGGCGCAGGACCTGGAAGGCTTCACCCCGGACCAGCGCTTCTTCCTCGGCTTCGCCCAGGCCTGGCGCAGCAAGATGCGCGAGCAGGCACTGCGCAATTCGCTGCTGACCAACGTGCATGCGCCGGGCCAGTTCCGCACGCTGACCGTGCGCAATCTCGATGCGTGGTATCCGGCATTCGGGGTCAAGGAAGGCCAGGCCCTGTACCTGGCGCCGGACAAGCGGGTCAAGGTCTGGTAACGCGGCGCTGGTTGGCAGGCGCAGCACGGGGTCGGAGCCGGGTCGTGCGGGTGGCGATCCGACCCTGACCCCGGGCTTGGCCGGTCACGCTGGCCAGTGCAGCAGTGACTGCGGGTCGCGTCCCATGCGCTGGCAGGCGCGTGCGGCGATGCCGTCGCCCAGCGCGGCGCGGAACAAGGGCGCCGACCCGCGCAGCAGGCGTGCGGCGAGCGCCGCACGCAGGCGCCGGCCGCGGCGGTCACGGCCGAGCAGCGGCGGTGCCCAGTCCGGCAACAATGCCGCGCCGGCGGCCAGGAACAGGTCGCGCGATGCCCCGGGCAACGGTACCGGCAGGCGCACGCCCTCGAGCACCGCCAGCACCTCGCGCGAACGCGCGTCCATGTGCAGTTGCGGCTGCCGTGCGGCGAAGTACGCGCGCACCTGTGCCTGGCTCGCCGGTACCGCACGCGCGCCCAGCGCCTCGGCCACGCGCCGGTACTCGTCGTAGTAGCGGTCGGCGATGGCCTCGGGCACGTCGCGGCAGTAGCGGCGGCAGCCCTCGAGGAAGCCGTAGGCTTCGGTGACATGCACCCAGGTGAGCAGTTCCGGATCGTCGGCGGCATAGGCGCGGCCATCGGGCAGGGTGCCGGCCACGCGCGCGTGGATCCGCCGCACCCGCCCGACCAGTGCTTCCACCTCCGCCGCCGGCGCGTAGCTGGTGCCGGCCACGAACGCGGTGGTGCGGCGCAGGCGCCCGACCAGGTCCTGGCGGAAGTTGGAATGGTCGTAGACGCCGGCCAGCGCGCGCGGGTGCAGCAACTGCAGCATCAGCGCACACAGGCCGCCGGCGAGCATGCCCGGGAATTCGGAGTGGATGCGCCAGGTCACGCTGTCGGGGCCGAACCAGCCCGGGTCGCCCGGCGGCGCGTCGTAATCGATGCCGCTGCGGTCGCGCGGGAAGGCATCGAGCACCCAGCGCCGGATCTGCGCGGTGGCGGCCGATGACACGGGGGCGGACAGGAACGACATGCGGATATCGTAGTGGAACGGCCGCGCACGCCGGCCGCGGCCGCGGCGGCGCGCAGCCGGGCGCGGCGCCCCCGGGTTGGCCGCCGGCCACCGCCCACGCCATGTGCGCCCGCAGCATGCCGATGCGCTTTCGATTTCCGATTCCGCCACTTGCACGATGACGCGCCGCAAAAAGCCGGGGCCATGCAGGCGCCCGGCAACGGCGCCGTGCAGGCGTCGTCGCATCGCGCCCATTGCCAAGCCGCATGAAAGTGCTAGAACTGGAACCGCCAGATCGTTCCACGCCGTATCCGTCGCTCGTTCCAGCCAGTATCTGCAAGGAGCTCCACATGATCGCGTTGTTCAAGGGTTTGGGTTTGTTGCTGCAGGACAATGAGCTGTACCGCAGTCCGTTCGAGAAGCAGGTCGCGCACTGGAAGAACCTCAGCGACGAACAGATACGCGACGAGGTGGCGGTACTGGCCAAGGCCAAGTGCCAGTGGCTGATGGCATCCATCGTGCTCTGGCAGGCGGCGTCGCTGCTGATCCTCGGGCTGATCACCAACTACCTGTGGCGCGACGATTTCCATATCACCTTCACCCGCGTGGTGATCGTGTTCGGCTCGTGGGTGTCGATCCTGTTCGTGATCTGGTTCATGGCCAACATGTTCGACCATACCGCCGGCTTCGAGCGCTGGATGAAGGCCTTCAACAGCCGCGCGCGGATCAGCTCCGACGCCGACAGCGTGGAAACCGTGGCCGAAGCGCTGGAGATGGCCCGGCACTACCCCGAAGTGCTCGACTACAAGCAGGCGGTGGCGTCCCGGCGCGAACTGCGCCACGAGGACATCCGCATCATGCGCGAGCTGGGCCGCATGCGGCAGCATTCGGAACTGGTCGGCAAGCTCAACCACATCGGCGACGACGGGCTGCGCCTGCAACCGGCGTTCTGATCCCGCTGCCGCCGCATCGCTCCCGCAACGCCGCGCTCAGTCGCGGCGTTGCGCATTGCGCGCGCGCACCTGCTGGCCGAAGCCGGCCGGCAACCCCTGCACGTCGCGCACGCCGCCGACCACCAGGCTGAAATCGCCAAGCGCCTGGCGCTGGCATAGTTCGCCGCCGGGCTGTTCGCGGCAGTGCTCGCGGTAGAGCCGGTAGAAGCAGTTGCCGCTCTCGCTCTGCAGGCACTGGAAGCGGGCGTGGTCGCCGGACACCGTGGTGCGGCTGAGCACGGCCTGTTCGCCGCTGACGCGCACGATCGACGTCTGCCCCTGCGGTTCGCGGTAGCCCAGCATCGCCATCAGGCTGCCGAGCAGGAAAGTCAGGTACTGCATGGCACTTCTCCTTGTACGCCCGCAGGCAGGGACTCACATGCCGCGGAACAGGCTCATGAACGGTTGGCTGACCACCAGCGTCTCGCTGCGGTTCTTCAGCCGCAGTACGCCGCGCCCGCTGTCGTCGCGGCTCACCGCGGCCACCGCCTTCATGTTGACGATGCTGGAACGGTGCACCTGGCGGAAACACTGCGGGTCCAGCACCTGCGCCAGTTCCCGGAGCGAACTGCGCAGCAGCAGTTCCTCGTCGGCGGTGACCACCGCGGTGTACTTGCTGTCGGCGCGGAAATACAGCACGTCCTCCAGCATCACCAGCCGGGTCTCGCGGCCGTTGCTGGCGGTGATCCAGGCCGGCGGCGGCACGGCGCCGGCAACGGCCGGACGCCGCGCCAGCTGGTCCAGCAGCTGGTCAAGCAGCTGCCGGTCCGGTGCCCCGGCCTGCACCCGCGCGAGCACCCGCTGGCGGGTGGCCAGCAGGCGCTCGTCGGCCACCGGCTTGAGCAGGTAATCGACCGCGCCACGCTCGAACGCATCGATCGCGTACTGGTCGTAGGCGGTGATGAACACCACCTGGGTGCGCGGACTGAGCGTCTCCAGCGCGCGGGCGACATCGATACCGGTGACGCCGGGCATGCGGATGTCGAGGAAGGCCAGGTCCGGCCGCAGCGTTTCCAGCATTTCCAGCGCGGCGGCGCCATCCTCGCACTCGGCGACGATGCGCAGTTCCGGCCACAGCCGCTGCAGCTGCGCGACCAGCGCCTGGCGCAGCAGCGGTTCGTCCTCGGCGACCAGGGCATCAAGTTGCATGGGGCAGCTCCGGCACGTGGGTGGCGGCGACCGGCGCGGCCCGCGCCGCGGGCGGCCTGCGCGGCAGGGTGATGGTGGCCGCCGCGCCGCTGGGGAAGTTGGATACCAGGGCGAAGCCGGCCTGCGGCCCGCAGCTCAGGCGCAGGCGTTCGCGCAGGTTCTTCAGGCCGATGCCGGTACCGCCGCTGCTGCCGCCCACGCCCTGGCCGTCGTCGGCGACGGTGAGGTGGACCTGGCCATCGCTCTCGCGCGCGAGCACCCAGATCGTGCCGCCGCCGGGCTTGGGCTCCAGCCCGTGCTTGATCGCGTTTTCCACCAGGGTCTGCAGCGCCATCGACGGCAGCGCGACGTCCTGCAGGGAATCGGGCACGTCGATCCGCACCACCAGCCGCGCGCCCATGCGGATGCGCAGGATCTCCAGGTAGGCCTGCACCCGTTCCAGCTCCTGCCCCAGGGTCGACAACGACTGGTCGATGCCGGGCAGCGAGCTGCGCAGGTACTGGATGAGATGACCGAGCATGCGCTCGGCACGTTCGGGATCGGTGCGGGTCAGCACCTGCGCGTTGGCCAGGGTGTTGTACAGGAAGTGGGGCTCGACCTGCGCGTGCAGCAGGTTCAGGCGCGCCACGCTCAGCTCCTTCTCGGCCTCGGCGCGCGCGGCCGATTCGCGCTCGTCGCGGCGCTGCTCGGCCACGCGCTGGCTCATCGCGCGGCTGACCGCTTCGGCGTTCTCGCGGTTGCTGCCCTCGTCGGCCAGCAGCAGGTCCACCCAGGCACCGGCATCGGGCTCGAACAACAGCGTCACACTGCTCGTGCCCTGCCCCGGGGTGACCGTGGCCGAGACCCGGTCGTGCCGCACCGCCAGCCATGCCAGCGGGTTCCAGCGCGACGGCGGCGGCGCCTTGCCCGGGTCCGAGCGCGCGATCCGGGCCCGTACCTGCAGGCTGGCGGGCGAGCTTTCCACGTCCACCACCCGCGGCAGCCCGGCGACCACCGATTCGACCAGGGCGAAGGCCTGCGCGGCATCGAACGGCAGTTCGATCCGGCGCTGCAGGCGGCTGGACAGGTTGTCGTGGTCCAGCCGCCCGGCCACCAGCTTGACCCGGCGCAGGTGGCTGGCGATGTTGACCGCGGCCATCGCCAGCGCGCCGATCACCAGCAGCGCGAACACCGTGCCCGGGCCACCGAACAGATGCCCCCAGACGATGGCCAGCGCCACCAGCGCCAGCACCCAGGCCAGCAGGATGCGGAGGCAGAACCACAGGCTGGCGATCATCGCGGCGTTCCCGGCTGGACAGTGCTGGCGAGCATAGGCGCTGGGCCGCGGCAGACAAGCGGCATGCGACGAAACCCGCGATCCGGGCGACGAAGGCCGCCGGCCGCGGCCGGAAACGGGCGACGCAAACGACGGACGCCGCCCATCATGGGCGGCGTCCGCGGAGCCTCCGCGCCGTTCCCGGCACGAAGGGCGCTGCCGGCGATGCTCAGCGACGCTGGTCGGCGCTGGCGTCGCGGGTGGCGCGGAACGGCTCGCCCACGCTCCAGTTCGGCCAGGCACGGGAGTTGGCCAGCTGTTCGCCGAGCGTGTACACCACTTCCAGGTCGCGCGCGGCGCCGGCGAAGGTCCAGTCGGGCTGCCATTCGTCGCCCTGCTGGTGGTAGCGCCTGGCGGTGTAGTCGTCGGCGGCCTTCTTGCCGGCCGCCACGCCGCCGTCGATCCAGTCCTGCCCGGCCGAATACGACAGCGCCGGCACGCCGCGCTTGGCGAACGGGAAGTGGTCGGAGCGGAAGAACAGGCCGGCCTCGGGCTTCGGGTCCGGGGTGTAGCGGATGTCCCAGCCCCTGGCCACGTCCTTGAGCTGGTCCAGCAGCTCGAAACGCGCCGAGCCGTAGATGCCGAAATCACGCGACGGCCCGAACGGCGCCATGCCGTCCATGTTGATCAGCGCGACGGTCTTGCCCAGCGGATACAGCGGGTGGCTGGCGTAGTACTCGGAGCCCAGCAGGCCCTTTTCCTCGGCGGTGACCGCCAGGAACACCACCGAACGCTGCGGGCGCGGCGCCTTGGCGAAGCCGCGGGCCAGCTCCAGCAGCGCCGCGGTGCCGCTGGCGTTGTCCAGCGCGCCGTTGAAGATGCGGTCACCGCGCGCGTCCGGCTCGCCGACGCCGATATGGTCCCAGTGCGCCGAATAGAGCACGGTCTCGTCGGGGTGGCTGCTGCCTTCCAGGCGCGCGACCACGTTGTGCGAGGTGATGACCTCGGTCTTGACCGCGTAGTCGGCCGAGAACGTCTCGCCCTTCAGTTCCACCGGGCGGAAGTCGCGCGACTGCGCCTGCGTCTTCAGCGCCTCGAAGTCCAGGCCGGCGCGCTTGAACAGGTCCACCGCCAGGTCGCGCTGGATCCAGCCTTCCAGCGGCGGGTGCGCCGCGGCCGGGTTGTCGCGCACCACGTCGAACATGGTGTTGGTATTGGAACCGGCCACCGTCGCCCAGCCATAGGAGGCCGGCGCGGTCTCGTGCACGATCAGCACGCCCGCCGCACCCTGGCGCGCGCCTTCCTCGTACTTGTAGGTCCAGCGGCCGTAATAGGTCATGCCCTTGCCATCGAAATCGCCGACGCCGCTCTCGAAGTCCGGGTCGTTGATCAGCACCACCGCGATCTTGCCCTTCAGGTCCACGCCCTTGAAGTCGTCCCAGTTGCGCTCCGGGGCCTTCACGCCATAGCCGACGAACACCAGCGGCGCGTCCTTGATCGCCACCGCGCTGTCGCCATTCATGGCCGCGCGCACGGCGATCTCCTGGCCCTGGGTCAGCGCCTGCGGCGTGCCCTTGCTGGACACTGCCAGCTGCGGGGTGCCGACGATGTCGCCCTTGAGCAGCGGCACCGCCTGGGTCCACAGGCGCTTGCCGTCCTTCAGGTCGCCACCGGGCTGCAGGCCGGCGTCGGCGAACTGGCGGCTCAGGTAGGCGATGGTCTTTTCCTCGCCGGCGGTGGCCGGCGAACGGCCCTCATAGGCGTCGGAGGCCAGCTCCTTCACATCGGCGGAAATCCGCGCGCCGTCGAACTTGGGTGGGGCGGCCATCAATGCGGTGGATACCGACATCGCCAGCAGGCTGATCACGATTCGCTTCACATCCATCTCCAGTGGGTCAAACAACCGGTGGAGTGTAGCCAGCGCCACGGCCACCCGGGCAGTGCCGTAACGCATGGGCAACGGCCGGTTCCGGCACAACAGCCGGCCACCGGCGGGCGCGGCACCGCACGGCGGCTACAGGTCTGCCGCGCGGGCGCGCAGCGCCTGGCGTTCGCGGGCGTTGCCGCTCAGCTCGGCGGCACGCTCGAATGCGCTGCGCGCCTCGTCGCGCCGGCCCAGGTGCTCGAGCAGGTCGCCACGTACCGCCTGCAGCGGCGCATAGTCATCCAGCCGGCCGTCCTGCTGCAGGGCCTCGAGCAGCGGCCAGGCGGCCTGCGGCCCCTGCGCGCGGGCCACCGCCACGGCGCGGTTGAGTTCGACCACCGGCGACGGCATGACCCGCGCCAGCCGCGCATACAGCTGCGCGATGCCGGCCCAGTCGGTCCGGTCGGCGCGACGTGCCCGCGCATGGCAGGCGGCGATGGCCGCCTGCAGCACATAGGCATCGTCCCCGCCGCCCAGCGCCAGCGCCTTCTCCAGCAACGCCTGGCCACGGCCGATCTGCAGCCAGTCCCAGCGGCTGCGGTCCTGCTCCATCAACAGCACCGCCGCGCCCTGCGCATCGGTGCGCGCACCCATCCTCGACGCCTGCAGTTCCATCAGCGCCAGCAACCCCAGCACCGGCGCCGAAGCCGGCAGCAATGCCGCCAGCACCCGGCCCAGGCGCAGCGCCTCCTCGCACAGCGCCGGGCGCATCCAGTCCTCGCCGTGGCTGGCGGCGTAGCCTTCGTTGAAGACCAGGTAGACCACTTCCAGCACCGACCGCAGCCGCTGCGGCAGCGCCCGTCGCCGCGGCACCTCGAACGGTATGCCGCGCTCGGCCAGGGTGCGCTTGGCGCGGACGATGCGCTGGGCGATGGTCGGTTCCGGCAGCAGGAACGCACGCGCGATCTCGGCCGTGCTCAGGCCGCACAGCAGGCGCAGGGTCAGCGCCACCCGCGCGTCGGCCGGCAGTACCGGGTGGCAGGCGACGAACAACAGCCGCAGCAGGTCGTCGCCGATGGCGTCTTCCACTTCGCGCTCGTGGTCGCGCACGACGCTCCCCTGGTGGTCCGGCTCGCGCGCCATCGCCTCCTGCTTCCCGGCGTGCAGGCGGCGCTGGCGCAGCAGGTCGATCGCCCGGCGCTGGGCGGTGGTCATCAGCCACGCGCCGGGGTTGTCGGGCACGCCCTGCCGCGGCCAGTGCTCGAGCGCGGCGACCAGCGCGTCCTGGGCCAGTTCCTCGGCACTGTCCAGGTCGCCCAGCATCCGCGCCAGGCGCGCGATCAGGCGCGGCGACTCCATGCGCCACACCGTATCGAGCCTGCGCTGGATTTCGCGGGTGTCCATCCGCCCGCGATCACAGCACTGCATCGGCGGGGGCGCAAGCGCACCGCCGGTCACGCGTCGACGAAGGCCTTGAACCCACCCCAGAACATGCGCTTGCCGTCGAACGGGACATTGCCGGCGTTCATGCCGGCCAGGCGCGGATCGGCCATCGCCCTGGCATTGACCCGGTCGCGGTGCGCGCGCGAGCGGTAGACGATGTAGGCGAAGACCACCACTTCGCCGGGCTTGAGCTTGACCGCCTGCGGGAACGAGGTGTGCCTGCCCGGCTTGACGTCATCGGCCACCGCTTCCAGATAGGCCAGTGCGCCATGCTCCTTCCACACCTTGCTGCCCAGGCGCGCCATGCGCCGGTACTCGGCGAGCCGCTCCTGCGGCACCGGTATCACGAAACCATCGACATAACGCATCGCTGTCTCCTGCATGCAATGAACGGGCGGGGCGACCGCGGGCCCGCGGCCGCCGGGGGTTCAGCCGGGTTCGCCGTCCATGTGGGCGATTTCCCACAGGTGGCCGTCCAGGTCCTGGAAGCCACGCTGGTACATGAAGCCGTAGTCACGCGCCGGCATCGGCTCGTCCGCGCCGGCGGCCAGCGCCTTGTCCAGCAGCGCGTCCACCGCGGCGCGGCTGGGTGCCGACAGGCAGGTGATGACCTCGGTGTGGCTGCGCGCATCGCACAGCGGCCTGGGCGTGAAGCCGCGGAAGAACGGCTCCACCAGCAACATCACGTAGATGGTGTCGCTGATGACCATGCACGCCGCGTCCTGGTTGGTGAAGCGCGGGTTGAAGGCATAGCCGAGCGCGGTGAAGAACGCCTTGGACGCGTCCAGGTCGCGTACCGGCAGGTTGACGAAGATCATCTGCGGCGCCGCCATCGTCAGTGGCCCCCGTCCATCGGCTTCATGCAGTTGACCATCCACGGCTTGCCGTAGCGGTCCACCAGCATGCCCCAGCGCCGGGCCCAGAACGTCTCGGCCAACGGCATCTGCACCTGGCCTCCTTCGGCCAGCGCGGCGAACACGCGTTCGGCTTCCTCGACGCTGTCCACGTCGACGTTGATGGTGGTGGCGCACGGCCCCTGGGCAGGCGGGCCGTCGGCGGCCATCAGGATCGCGCCGCCGGCCTCCACCTGGCAGTGGGCGACGTGCTCCGGCCGCGGGCTGTATCCGCCGCAGGCGTCGCCCTCCATGTCGGGGCCGGGGGGCATGTCGGCGTACGTCATCTCCGATACCACCTTGCCGCCCAGTGCCCTGGCGTAGAACGCCATCGCCTCGTGGGTGTCGCCGTTGAAGCCCAGGAAAGGAATCAGTTTCATCGCATGTGTCCTCGGGGTCGGATCAGTCGTTGCGTTCGATGCGGTCGCGCAGACGTTGCTCCTGCGCGCGCAGTTCCGGAGTGAAGGCCTCGCCGAAGTCCTCGGCCTCGAAGACCGGGCGGATCTCCACCTCCACCGGCGCGGTGCCGTCGGCATCGAACGGCGCGCGTGCGAGCCACTCCACCGCCTCGTCCATGGAGCGGACCTGCCACAGCCAGAAGCCGGCGATCAGTTCCCGGGTCTCGGCGAACGGGCCATCGATGAGCTGGCGCCGCGCGCCGTCGAAGCGCACCCGCGCGCCGCGCCGGCTGGGGTGCAGGCCCTCGCCCGCCAGCATGATCCCGGCCTCCACCAGCCGCTCGTTGTAGGCGCCCATCGCCGCAAGCTCGGCCTCGGTGGGCATCACCCCGGCCTCGGTATCCGCCGTCGCCTTCACGATCACCATCACTTTCATCGCACTGCCTTCCACGGTTGCGGACCGGACGATCCGCTTCACACATGTACGACGAACCGGCGCCGGCAGGATCGACAACGCCGCCGGCCTTTTTCATGAACGCGTTAATGATTGCCGCGCCACCGCCCTGCGCCATCATGGGTCCTCATTCCAATCGGCCCCTGCCATGAAATTCCTGCTGCTGATCTACATCGACCCGGAGTTGCTGCAGTCGCTGCCGCAACAGGAGTACGACGCGCAGATGCGCCACTGCCTGGTGCACGCCGACGCCCTGCAGGCGCAGGGCACCTTGCTGATGTCGCAGAAGCTGCAGCCGCCGGCCAGCGCGCGCACCCTGCGCACCCGCGGCGGCCAGGCGCGGGTCACCGACGGCCCCTTCGCCGAGACCCGCGAGATCCTGGCCGGCTTCAACCTGATCGAAGCCGCCAACGCCGGGGAGGCCATGCGCATCGCCCGGCAGTTCCCGTGGGCGGCCTACGGCAGCATCGAAGTGCGCGAGGTGGAGGATCTGCAGGCCGAGCGGGTACGGCTGGGGTAGCCGGGGCCAGAGGCCGCCGCCGAGGGATGCCGGGCATTGGTGGCGGCTTCCCGTCCCGGCCTTCTGTCAAGCCTTTCAAGCAGGATCTCGAGAAAAATGAACAGTGACAAAAGTCACATAAATTAAGATCGATACAAATCCAAGTAATTGAAAAACAACGGAAAATTTTTACTTGCATTCGAAACGACTTCCAAACCGTTAACTTTTGACCAACCGAGGGTTATTGTCAGTTCACTTGGCATTCGGCTCTTGTTCATCTTCTGGTTTCCCGCCAAGGACTTCCACTGGAGAGAGAAATGGTCAAACGCAAGACGATCCAGCGCGCTGCATTGAGCGCGGCACTGAGTGTGTGCATTGCCGGCGGCGCCTATGCACAGAGCACCACCGGCAGCATCCACGGCACGGTTCCCTCGGCTTCGACGGGAACCACGATCGTTCAGATCACCAACAACAGCGGCTTCAACCGCACGGTGACGGCCGACGCCAACGGGCGCTACAACTTCAACGCCCTGCCGGTAGGCAACTACAAGGTCACCGTCCAGCACGACGGGCAGGTGGTCGGCACCCGTGAGGTGACCGTCATCGTCGGTGCCGGTACCGATGCCTCCTTCGCTGGCGCCGGCGGCACCACCTCCACCCTGGAGACGGTCAACGTCACCGCCACTGCGGCTTCCGCCATCGACCTGACCGCCGTCGATACGCGCACCGTGTTCACCGCCGAACAGCTGCAGCGCCTGCCGATCAACCGTTCAGCCGAAGCCATCGCCCTGCTCGCGCCCGGCGCGGTAGCCGGTGCAGGCGGCTTCTCGGCACTGTCCGGCCTGGTGTCCTTCGGCGGCTCGGGCGTTTCGGAAAACGCCTATTACATCAACGGTTACTTCACCGGCGAGCCGCTCTCCAACCTCGGTGGCTCGGGTCTTCCGTTCTTCGCGATCGCCCAGCAGGAAACCTACACCGGCGGCTACAGCGCCAAGTACGGTCGCTCGGACGGCGGCGTCATCAGCCAGATCGGCAAGCGCGGCACCAACGACTGGGAGTTTGGCGGCGAGATCCGCTGGGCACCCAAGGGGCTCCGCGAGAAGCGCAAGGACCTCTACCTGCCCAATCTCGATCTTCCGGATGGATACGACTACGAGGATCCGGAAATGGCCGGGACGATCTACTCCCGCGGCAAGGGCGAGGAGTCGAGTTCCACCACCTACAGCGCTTACGCCGGTGGCCCGATCGTGCGTGACCGCCTGTTCTTCTTCGCCGGCGCGGAAGTCGAGGACAGCAAGACCCTCACCAACCCTGACGCACTGAGTTCGCCGCGATCAACGCATGGCAAGAGCGACGACCACAACATCTACGTCAAGCTGGACTGGAACATCAATGACAACCATATGCTGGAAGCCACCTGGCTGAAGCAGAAGGACGACTACAGCGGCAGCTATTACTCGTACGACATCGATACCGGTACAGAAGGCGACAGGCTGGCCATCGTGCCTACGCCCATCGTCAAGGAAAACGATTACCGCATCTTCAAGTACATCGGCTACCTGAGCGACAACCTGACCCTCAGCGCCACCTATGGCAACAACGAGTTCACCAACCAGCAGATCAATCCGGGCATCCTGCCGGGCATTCCGTATGTAGCCGGCGCCACCAACCAGGACCCGTCGATCACCGGCGGCACGCCGATCCCGAACCGGCAGGGTGGCTACCAGAGCCGTGATGGCAAGAACAAGACCAATGGCCTGCGCGCCGATCTGGAATGGGTGGTCGGCGATCACACCCTCAGCCTGGGCCTGGACAACATCAAGTTCGAAGCCTCCAACGAAGGCACCGCGCAGGTAGCCGATTACTGGGAATACGGTCGCACCAGCAATCCCAACGGCAACCTGTCCGCCGCGCTCGGCGTCGGCGCACCCGGCGGCAACGGTTACTTCGTACGCCAGCTGAAGTACTTCAACAACACCAGCATGTCGCTGGATCAGAAGGCCTGGTACCTCGAGGACCGCTGGCAGATCACCGACAACCTGCTGCTGTCGCTGGGCGTGCGCAACGACCAGTTCACCAACAAGAACGACGTCGGCGAAGTCTACATGGACGCCAAGAACCAGTGGGCCCCGCGCCTGGGCTTCAGCTGGGACGTGTTCGGCGACTCCACGCTCAAGGTATTCGGCAACGCCGGCCGCTACTTCCTGGCGATGCCCAACAACGTGGCCATCCGTGGTGCCTCGGCCTCGACCTACACCTGGGAGTACTTCACCTATACCGGCATCAACAGCGACGGTCTGCCTACCGGCCTGACCGCCGTGCCGGGCGTGAACGGCGGACCGGCGCCGGGTCCCGTATCGTCCAACGGCGAATACGGCACTCCGGTGGATGTGCTGGCGTTCGCGCCGAAGGACCTGAAGAACATGTACCAGGACGAGTACATCCTGGGCTTCGAAAAGCAGATCAGCGAGCGCTGGTTTGCCGGTGCCAAGTTCACCTACCGTGACCTGAAATCGTCGATCGACGACATCTGCGACCCGTACACCCTGCTCGACCACATCGGTGCGGTGGACTATGAAAGCCAGGGCTCGGGCTACAACGCCGAACTGGCCGACGGCCGCCGCGTGTTCGTGAACTACTGCTACATGTTCAACCCGGGTGGCAGCAACACGTTCAGCTTGGCATACCTTGACGCCAATGGCCTGCCGACCGGCGAGCGTACCGACGTCAGGATGACCAGCAAGGACTGGGGCTTCAGCGAAGGTGTCAAGCGTACCTACAAGGCCATCGACCTGTTCATCGAGCATCCGTTCGACGGAACCTGGGAAGGCCGCGCGACCTACACCTACTCCAAGAGCCAGGGCAACAACGAAGGCCAGGTGAAGTCCGAGTTCGGCCAGACCAACATCTCCAAGACCCAGGATTGGGATGCGTGGCAAATGATGGAGTTCGCCAATGGCTACCTCGCCAATGACCGGCGCCATTCGTTGAAGCTGTATGGCAGCTACGCGCTTACCCCGGAGTGGACGGTCGCGGCCAACATGCGCGTGCAGTCAGGTACGCCGATCAGCTGCCTGGGATGGTACAACCCGGATGGCACGATCGACGAGAACTCCGACGAAGCCGATCCGATCGGCTACGAGGCGGCTTACCACACCTGCTTCGGCAAGGTCGCCACGCCGGGCTCGCAGCGCACGCCGTGGACCCGCAACGTGGACATGAGCGTCACCTGGCGCCCAGAGTTCATGGACAAGCGGCTGGCGCTCAGTCTGCAGGTGTTCAACGTGCTCAACAGCCAGGACCCGACCCAGGTGGACGTGACCTCGGAAACCGGTCCCTACACCGTGTCCAACACCTACCTGCTGCCGATCGCCCGGCAGACGCCGCGCTATGTGATGTTCTCGGCGTCGTACAACTTCTGACGGCGCAGCCGTTGTAAAAGCGCTCTGCAACGTGGAGACGCACTGGACCCCGGCCGCATGGCCGGGGTCTTTTTTTGCCGCGGGCCGGCCCCACACCCGGACGACAGACCGCACGCCAGATCGCAGGCAGGGGCAGGACCGGGACCCACATCCCCGGCCATCCCGGCCCGTTCCGGCCTATTCGGCGGCCGTTGCGCCGGAAAGGAGGCGCACGTGCAGGTCCCTGCCCGTCGTGGCCTCGTTGCCACTGTGGTCACGCGCCAGGATCCGCACGATGTAGTCGCCATCGGGCAGGTCGCCGACCTGCAGACGGCCACGGGCAAGGCTGCCGTCGCGCACCGTGTTGGTGAGCACGTAGCGGAACCGCGTCACCGCGCTGCCGTGGACGGTGATGCCGCTGTCTTCGGCATAGGCGACCTTCACCGCCTCGGACTGCGGCGGCATGCGGTTGAACTCGATGTTCATGCGCGGCTGTTCGTGGCCGGGCAGCGGCCGGCCGGCGGCGTCCAGGATCTGGTAGCCCAGCGCATACAGGCCGAGGCGGCGGCGCGGCAGGTTGTCGTCCACCTGGTCCCAGGCCTCGACCACCAGCTGCAGATCGCCGCCATCGCGCGGCACCAGCAGGCGACCGTCGCGGCTCTCTCGCAGCCGCTGGCCACCGGCATCGAGCAGGGCGATGTCGTCGATGCGCGGCGGCACGTGGTCGGCGTAGTTGGCGAAACCCAGCCGCACGGCGTTGCGCTCGTAACCGGAAGGACCGACCACCAGGTGCACGTGGGCCTGGCTGTTGATGCTGCCCAGCGCATCGCCGGGATCGAAGCGGGTACCGCGACGCACGCGCACCCGCACCAGCCGCCCGTCCTCGTCGCGCACCTGCTGGAAGCGCACCGGATCGAGCGGGCGGTTGGACGGATCGCGGCCGACCTTCATGTGGATGTAGTCCACGGTATCCAGCGACAGGCCCTCGGCCTGCCCGCCCAGGCTCCAGGTCGCGGCCGGACTGCTGACCTTGGCCGCGGCGATCGCGAGCACGGTCTGGCCGACATCGCCGCGCACGTCGAAGCCACCGTGCAGGTGGTGGCGGCTCTCGCCGCTGAAGTTGCCGCGCACTTCGCCCAGCGTGCCCACGACTTCGTGCCAGCCCTGCTGCGGCGCCAGCGGCCAGCGGCCCTGGTTGCGCGGCAACGGGTTGTCCATCGACGGCCCGACCGGCGCGTCCGCCACCGCCGCGCCCGCCACCGGTGGCCGCAGGTGGTGGATGCGGTAGCCATCGGCATCGCCGAGCAGCAGGCTGCCATCGGGCGCCAGTGCGATGCCCGCCGGGCGCGCGAAACGCTGCGCATCGCCGGCCACCGCCACCACGTGCCCGGCCGGCGACACCTGCACCACGCGGCCGGTGATGCGCTCGCCGACGTAGGCCACGCCGTCGTGAGTGAGCGCCAGCGTCATCGGCCCCCACAGCACGCGCTGGCCATCGGGGCCGCCGATGCGGGTGGCGACCCGGCCCGAGGCATCCACGGTGCGCAGCGCATCGTTGTACAGGTCCGCCACCCACAGCGTGCCGTCGGCGGCCAGCCGGATGTCGGTCGGGGTGTCGAACCGCGCCGCGCCGCCCTGGCCGTCGGCCCAGCCGGGGCGGTCGCCGCCGGCCAGCGTCCACACCCGCCCGCCGGGCTCGATCACGCGGATGCGGTCGTTCCAGGTATCGGCCACGTAGACGCGCCCGGCCGCATCCACCGCCACCCCCATCGGCCCATCGAAGCGCGCCTGGCGCCCGACCCCGTCGGCGAAGCCGGCCACGCCGTCGCCGGCCAGTGTGCTGACCTCACCACGCGGCGTGACCTTGCGGATCGCATGGTTGCCGGTGTCGGCGACATACAGGTTGCCGTGCCGGTCCAGCGCCAGCCCGGAAGGTGTATGAAACGCGGCAGCCGCACCGCGGCCGTCGGCGAAGCCCTCGCGGCCGCCGGCCAACACATGGAAGTCACCGTCCAGCCAGCGATAGAGGATGCGGTTGTTGGCGCCCGCGTCGGCCACGTAGAGCGTGCCGCCGGCATCCAGGGCCACGCCCCAGGGATCGCTGAAGCGGCTGCGCCGGTCCGGACCCATCGCATCGCCCTCGATGCCATCGCCCCCCAGCAGGTCGACCTGCGCACGCCAGCCCAGCGGCGTCGGCGCCGGCACCAGCGCATCCGGCGCACCGGGCGCCCACAGGTAACTGGCCGCCAACGCGCCGCCCGTCAGTGCCGCCACGACCATCACCCAATGCCTGCGTCCCATGTATATCCCATCCGCTGCGGACTCGGCACCATAGACGCTCACCGGCCCGCGCGTAACCACCCCTTGCAGGCCATGCCACCCCGGGAGCAGCGCATGAACCTGCAACTGCATCTGCAAGAAGCGGCGATCCGCCTGCAGGCACCCCACGCCGCGGCGGTGCTGCTGCCGTTGTCGCTGGACGATCTGCTGGCCGCGGGACTGTCGGTCTTTCCACCGGGCGAGGCCGCGCTGGAGCAGGCGATCCAGCGGGTCGAGGACGCGCTGATGCCGGCCATTCCCGCCCTGCGCCAGCCCGGGGCGACAGGGCTGGAATGCGCGGACCCGGTGCTGGCGCCGCTGCTGGCGGCCAGCGGGCGCGCGCCGGGGACGGCGGCCACGCTGTCCATCGACGACGTCGAGGAGGTGTTCAACCGCCTGGCGCGGGTGGCGGCCGGAGTGCCCGCGCACAGCCTCAGCCTGCCCGCGCACCCCGGCTTCGCCGCGGCACTGGTGGTGGTGCGCGAACTGCTGCACCACGTCGGCCTGCCGGCGCTGCGGCTGCTGCCCGCGACGGCCTGAGGCCGGGGCGCCCGATCCCGGGCGCCGCGGCGCGCCCACCCGGTCATTGCCCTGCGCGTACCTGGCGCAGGTGCGTGCCGACGGGCACCGAGAACGCGCCCTGGTCAGCCACGTCCCAGTTGATCGACCAGGCCATCACGCCACGGAAGTCCGGGTATGGCCGCGCCGGCTTCAGCGCATCGCAGCCGGTGGCGCGGGTCAGGCAGTCGAAGGCGCGGATGATGGCCGCCGGCGGGGCATGGCCGCTGCCGGCCGCGCGTGGACCCGAAGGCAGGGCCAGCGCCACCTGGTCCGGTCGCAGCCCCTCGAAGCGGCCCTTGCCGCCGGCCAGCTCGAAGCCTTCGATCAGCATTCTGGCCGAGCCCACCATCATGTCCACGCTGCCGGCCGGCAGCGGGTCCGCGTGGTAGGGCGTAGGCAGCCCGCCGTTGTTGTAGAGCTGCACGTGCAGCAGGTCCAGTTCGTCGCGCAGCCCGTCGATCAACGGCAGGTAGGCGCCCCAGATGCCCTCCATCGACACCCAGCCGCCCTGCACGTAGGGGTGCTCAGGCGCCATCGACACGTACAGGTTCGGATACATGGCGTGCAGGCGCTTGACCGCCGAGACCAGGCGCGCGGCGACCGGTGCGCCGTGCACGACGCCGGCGATCTTCTCCAGGTCGATGTCGATGCCGTCCAGCCCGTACGCATCGATGGCCTGCGCGGTGGTGCGCACGAAGTTGTCCTCGTCGCGCTGGGTGCGCAGCGTCACCGTCCCCAGTTCGCCGCCAAAGGACAGCACCACGATGCCGCCGGCGGCGCGGCGCGCGGCGATGTCGGCGACCAGCCGCGCCCGCTCCAGTCCCGGCGCCGGGTTGAACGCGATCCTGCCCTCGCCCATGTCGTCGGCGAACGCCAGCACGATCACGTCCCAGCTCCCGTCCACCTGCCCCAGCGGCAGCACCCCGGACCCGTTGTCGAAGTTGTGCAGGTAGCCGACCAGTGCATGCCGCGGCAGCGCGTGGCTGTAGCCGGGCGCCACCCCGACCCGCGGCGCGGCCGCCTGCCCGGGCTGCGCCTGGCAGCCGAACGTGGTGAAAAGGGCGAGTGCGTACGACAACAGGCTGATCGGCTTCATCACGATCCCATGCGGTGGTGGAGCCCGATTCTAGGCAGCCTCCGGCACGGAAAAACCTTTCAGGAACACCATCTTGCACAGGTTGTCCGCTGATGGCCGGGGAAGTCCTGGCAGTGGCCGGCACAGGCGTGGGACAGGTCTCCGACGACTGTCCCGGCGCGGCCACGGTGGTACCGGCCGGGACAATGCGCGCCCGGCGCCGGCGACACACACCGCGCAGCGTTGCCTGCTGCTGGCGCCGTCGCTCAGCCGCAGGTCTTCATGCGTCGCTCCGCATCCCACAGCGCGCGACGTGCCAGGTCATAGGCGCTGTCGGCCGCCGACGGCAGCGTGTGTTCGGCCTCGACCGGATCGGCGCCATGGCGGTAGCGGTACTCCAGCCGCTCCAGCGCGTCCAGGTGCTGCAGCGCGTTGCCGAACCAGCGGCGGCGCGCTTCTTCGCCACAGCGCGGGTAGCGCCGTTCCAGCTCGCCGATGACGGTACGGATGCGGCGGCTGGCTTCGCCATCCAGGCCGGGCAGCGGCTCATGGCGGATCGGCGCGGCCTTGTAGGCATCGCCGGTGGCTTCACTGCCCAGGTCGGCGGCGCGTTCGTGCAGCGACGGGTTGAACGCCACGTCCGGCGCGCGCCGCGCCTGTGCCGGCTGGATGTCCTCACCGTAGACCCACTTCTCCCTGCGTGACTGCCGGGTCCCGGCTGCACGCTTCGAGAACAGGCCGGCGGTGGCGCGCTCGCCGACGCCCGTCGCCAGTTCGTCACGGTGCTCGAACACCCGCTCGTCGGTGCCGCGCGTGCGGCCGTCGCCGTCAAGTTCGCCGGGCAGGGCGATCCCGCCCTGGCCGTCGTACAGCCGCCGCGACCAGTCCGCGGCAGGGTCTGCAGTGGCCGGTGCGGATGCGGCGGCTGCCGGCCGCGGCTCCGATGCGTGCGGCGGCGGCAGCGCGGCGTGCGCCTGCCCTGCCGGCACCTCGGGTGTGTCCGCCGCCGCCGGCGGCAACGGCGGGGCTTCGCCGTGACGCGCCAGCCAGCGCACCTGCAACCGCTGCGTGCGACTCTTCGGATCGGGCTCGGGCACCTGCCAGAGCACGCGCGCGAACAGGCACAGGATCGCCGCGGTCGCCAGGCCGGCACCGACGCGGTGGGACAACGGTTCTCGACTACGTGAATCCTGCATGCCTCTCCATCGCCGGGTATCTGCGCAGGGCCACGCGCGGACCCGCCGTGGTGCGACCATGCCAGCAACAGACCGGTGGCGGCGCGGCGAGTTCCGTGGTCCGGGCCGGGCGCGGCGACGGCGCGCGACCGGACCGGGTTACGATGGCGCCCCCTTCCGTCACCGGCGCTCGTTCGCGGGCCCGCTCCGCGCATGCCCCACTACTCCGGCCCCCTGCTTACCCGCCCGTTGCTGGACGCCATGCGCGAGGCGCAGCGCGGCGGCAGCGTGGTCTGGAACGGCTCGCTCGACCTCGGCCGCGGCACCGACGAGGTGCGGCTGGAGGCCGATCGCTGGCAGTGGCGCGGCCACGGTTATCCCTGGCCGGAACGGCTCAAGGACCGCACCGTGTACTACTGGGACGGTGGGGATTTCGCGCCGGCCTCGCGCTTCGGCAATGGCCTGTACAAGCTGGTGCCGACCGAGTGGGGCGTGCCCACCTTCGAGATCGACGGCATCAAGATGCTGGTCAGCGCGCAGTTGTCGCCGATGGAGGACGCGCGCCGCAAGGTCGCCCTGGTCGCGCCGCGCGGCAAGCAGGTGCTCGACACCTGCGGCGGCATGGGCTACTTCGCCGCCTGCTGCCTGGAGGCCGGGGTGACGGCGGTGCGTTCGTTCGAGAAGAGTCCGGAAGTGCTGTGGCTGCGCACCCTCAACCCCTGGTCGCCGGATCCCGGGTCGGACGCAGCGGGCGGACGCCTGACGCTGACGCACGGCGATATCTCGCTGGCCATCGCGGACATCGCCGATGCCTCGGTGGACGCCGTGCTGCACGATCCGCCGCGCTTCGGCATCGCCGGCGAACTGTATTCGCAGGCGTTCTACGACCACCTGGCGCGGGTGCTGCGCCGGGGTGGCCAGCTGTTCCACTACACCGGCATGCCCAACAGGCTGACCAGCGGCCGCGACGTGCCGCGCGAGGTCGCCACCCGCCTGGCCAGGGCCGGCTTCCGCGCGCGCCCGGAACTGGACGGGGTGTTCGCGGTCCGCAGCTGAGCGGCGCCGTCACCGCGCCGGCGGCTGCCCGGTGTTGTCGCGCTGGAACAGCACCCGCTCCGGGCGATGCAGGGCGAAGCCCTGCGCACTGTCCACGCCCAGCTCGCGCAGCAGGTCCAGGGTGTCCAGGTCGTCCACCCACTCGGCCACCACCTTGGCCCCGCGCTGGTGGCCGATGCGGGTAACGGCATCGATGATGGTCCGGCTCATCGGGTCGTGGCCCAGGTCGCGCACGAAACTGCCGTCGATCTTGATCACGTCCACCGGCAGGTTCTTCAGGTAGCCGAACGAGGCCATGCCGGCGCCGAAATCGTCCAGCGCGATGCGGCAGCCCGCCGCGCGCAGGCGCTCGATCACCCGCACCACGCGCAGCAGGTCGCGCACCGCCACGGTCTCGGTGATCTCCAGGCACAGGCGCTGCGGCGGCACGCCATTGCGGGCGATCGAATCGAGGATGAAATCGGCCAGCCCTTCATCCTCGAGGCTGGCACCGGAGAGGTTGATGGCGCAGCTCTGCAGGCGCCCGCCACAGGGGTGCAGGGCGTTGAAATTGGCCAGTGCGGTGCGGATCACCCAGCGGTCCACCGCCGGCATCAGGCCATAGCGCTCGGCCGCCACCATGAACACGCCCGGCGCGATCACGCTGCCATCGTCGGCGCGCATGCGCAGCAGCAGTTCCACCCGCGTGACCGGCTCGGCGCCGGCCGACAGCGGCACGATCTCCTGGTAGTCCAGCAGCAGGCGGTCCTGCTCCAGCGCGCGGCGCAGCTGGCTGGCCCATTCCATCTCGCCCATGCGGCGGGTGGCGTCGGCATCGTCGCGGTACACCCGCACGCGGTTGCGGCCGTCTTCCTTGGCCTGGTAACAGGCGGTGTCGGCCCAGGCCAGCAGGTCCTTGAGGGTACATCCGGGCTGGTCAACCAGCACCAGGCCGATGCTCGCGCTCACCGTGTAGCTGCGTCCCAGCCAGCAGAAGGTCGAGCGCTCGATGCAGGCGCGCACCTGCTCGGCCAGCCTGTCGGCCTGGGCCTGGTCCACGCCGAACGCCAGCAGGCCGAACTCGTCGCCCCCCAGGCGCGCCAGCAGGTCGCCATCGCGGATGTGGCGCCGCATCGCCTGCGACAGCTGCACCAGCAGCTGGTCGCCGGCGGTGTGCCCGGACAGGTCGTTGATCAGCTTGAACTGGTCCAGGTCGATGTACATCAACGCGAACGACGCGACGCCGGCGGCATCGCGATCGAGCAGCGCCTGGCGCAGGCAGCGTTCGAACTCGCGGCGGTTGCACAGCCCGGTGAGCTCGTCATGCGCGGCCTGGTAGCGCAGCCGTTCGGTCATCTCGCGCTGCGCGCTGGTATCGCCGGCCACCATGAGCAGGTGGGGCACATGGTCCATCTCCAGCATCGCGAGCGAAGCGTTCACCCACAGCGCCGCATCGGCGCCGCGCACCACGAACGCCTCCTGGCTGCTCCATGTCCCCACCCCGAGCGTGGCGGCAACCGCCTCCCGGCCCTGCACCGCATCGGCGAACAGGTCCTCCAGCGGCGTGCCGGCGACATTGCCCAGTTGCGACCTGGCCGCGCGGTTGGCATAGGTGATGCGTCCGTCGCGGGCATCGGCCACCAGCACCAGCGCCGGCAGCATTTCGTTCAGGGCCTGGAAACGGGCCTCGCTCTCGCCGAAGCGGGCGCTCATCCGCCGCGCGAGCTCCAGCGCGCGGCGGTGCACGGTCGCCTGCGACCACAGGAACAGGGCCAGCAACACGCTGATCGAGCTGCCACCGATCACGATCAGGCGCAGTTGCGCCCACTCCCCCATCGCCGCACGCGGCCACAGCCGCAGTTCCCACGTGCGCCCGCCGAATTCCATGCGCCGCAGCTGCAGTGCCGCCGGATCGGCCGGCAACGGCGCGCTGGCGAACACCTGCGCATGCGCGGGCAGGGCGCCGAGGTCGCGGATCTCCACGTCCATGTGGTCGAGGATGCGGCCGTACAGGGCCTGGCGGACCATCGGCTCCAGGCGCACGCTGACCGCCAGCGCGCCCAGTTCGCGCGCGCGCCGTTCCTCGACCGTGGTCGGCATGGCACCCGGCGTGTACGCCGGCAGGCGCACGGTGAGGCCCATGTCGCCGGCCGGGCGCTGCCCACGGAACTGCAGCAGCGGGAACGGCGCGGACATGGCCGCCGTGTCGGCGTCGCGCGCGCGCCGCAGTGCCTCCATGTTCTCCGGTTGCCGGGCCACGTCGAAGCCCACCAGAACCTCGTTGCCCTGCAGCGGCGCGACGTACTGGTAGCGGTAGGTGACCTGGCCGTCGACGCCGACTCCCCGCTGCGCGAACGCGATCAGCACGTAGCCATGGATCCACTCCTGCGAACGCAGGTTGCGCTGGTAGCTGTCGAAGGTGTGCTGGTCCAGCTGCGCGGTGCCGGCCAGCAGCACGGTCTGCATCGCCCGCAGGCCCAGCGCGGCACCGGCCAGCGGTTCGCGCAGGCGCGCAGGCGCGGCATCGGCCAGCGAGCGCTGCAGGGCCTGCACCCGGTCGCGCTCGCCCCTCCACTCGCCAAGCGCCATCCAGGCCGTCAGCGCCAGGCCCGTGACCAGCACCAGCAACGCCCACAGCGGTGTGGCGAAGATGTAGCGCGGCATGTCGCCGCCACGCGGTGCCGGCGCGTCATCGCGCATGTGCGCCCCTGCCCGGAACCGCATGGGCGAAGCGCCGGCCACCGGTGGCCACCGCCCTGCCGTGGACTGTCAACGTCCCGCTGTCGTCCATATGCCCCGCCCCATGTCCGGACTGAATCCCAGTTTGCCAGCGGCAGCTGTCGGCCCCGGCAACGCGCACCACGAACGGCCTTCCCGCCGCACCGCCGGGCGCCAACGCCACCGGCAGGATCCTGAACAACACCCGGGCGATTCTACGCGCCGCGACGCGCGCGCGACCGTCATCGTGCATGCCGCCGTCCGCCGGGGAAACCGGCACTGCCGCCGCGCAATGCCGGCCACAACCCCGCCTGTGCGCCTCGCACGCGGCCTTCACCTCGATGCAACGACTGGCCGGGCCATCCCTTTCTCTTAACACCTGGCCCTGTATATCTCGACGCCGGATCACCCCTCTCCACGACCGGCGCCGCCGCACAGGCAGGCCACCGGCCCTACATCCACCGCCGCTGCGGCATGCCGCAGCGCACGGCCGTCCACCTGCAGCGCATGGTCCCGCGCAAGGCAGGCACGTCCCACCAGAACCGATGCAAGCCCCGTTCCCGTCGCCGGGATCCGGGAGCGTCGCCGCGCGCCCGCGCGACGGCCGAGCACTGCATCGCCACCCAGACCCGGGGCCCGTCGCCCCCCAAGGAGAGTGCCCTTGAAAGAAGTGAAAACGTTTCTGCTCGGACCCGGGGCGGAATGCCGCCCGGTCACCGTGCTGGCCACCGAGAAAGTGGCGCTGGATACGCTGCTGTGCCATGCCCCCAACGCGGGGGCCGGCGTGCTGGTCGACCTGCACGTGCTGGTGGACAGCCAGGGCAACATCGCGCGCCAGATCGACCATGAGGGCCTGCGCTACCGGTTCAGCGGGTCGAACACGACGTGGGTGCTGGTGGTCAGCTGAAGTCGGCCGCAGCGGGCGTGAAATCGCCCTGGCAGCCGTCGACGTCCGGCTAACGAAGGGCATCGGTACCCTGACCCGTGGCGGCAACCGGCCGGCCCCTGCAATGGCGCCGGAAGCCCGCGACGACGCCGTGTGGCGGAGCCCAGGTGCGCGCGGCAGCGCACCGTCCCCGCACGGCGGACGCCAGCACCTGGCGCCGTACCCGTCCGGCCGGGCCGCCGCAAACGCCACACCAGGACCCTGCCCATGACCAAAGCCGTTCCGAGCCGCCTGCCACCCCCGTTCCACTGGGTCGAGGAACCCGACCGCAAACGCCTGTGCCTGGGCGGCATCAAGGTGCTGGAAATCTGCAGGCGCAACCTCGGCTGGATCGTCGAGGTGTACCTGCACGAGCCATCGCGCCCGTTGCCGATCATCGCCGTGCGTTCGGCCAGCGCCGGCATGCGCTGGGGTGCACGCTGGGCCAAGCAGCACCTGCGCATGCTCACCCAGCTGGCACGCGACCAGGGCGGGCCCGGCCATCCGGCCGGCTGAGCGGCGGCTGCGGCGCGGCTCAGGACCTGACCGCGTTGCGGCCCTGGCGCTTGGCGCGGTACATCGCCAGGTCCGCACGCCGCAGCAACTCCGATGCGCTCTCGCCAGCGGCCATTTCGGCAACGCCTGCCGAAACCGAAAGCGAGAACAGGCCCATCTCGTTCACCCGTGCCGCGCCGACCTTCGAGCGCAGGCGCTCGGCAAGCTCCATCGCCTGGGTCAGCGCGACACCGGGCAGGACGACCAGGAACTCCTCGCCGCCCCAGCGGATCGCACGGTCCCCGGCGCGCACGCAGGATTTCAGCACCCGGCCCACGCACACCAGCGCATCGTCCCCGGCCTTGTGCCCGTGCACGTCGTTGATGGCCTTGAAATGATCGATGTCGGCCATGATCACGCTCAGCGGCCGCACCGATGCCTGCGCCTGCCCGACCAGCCGGTAGAGCTGCTCGGCACCGGCGTGGCGGTTGAGCAGGCCGGTCAGCGAGTCGATGGTCGCCATCTCCATCAGCCTGGATTCGCGCTCGACCCGTTCGCTGACATCCTTGCCGGTGCTGATGTAATGCGAAATGCGGCCGCGGCCGTCGCCCACCGGCGCGATGCTCTGTTCGACGTGGATCGGGCGGCCGCTCTTGTGGCGATAGGTGAAGGTGGCACGGAACGGCTTGCCCTCGCGCAGGCACACGCGCAGGTTGCGGTAGAACAGCGGGTCCTGGTGCGACGGGTACAGCATCCGCGCCGACTGGCCGAGGATTTCCTCCGGGGTGTAGCCGGTAAGCCGGGCAAAGGCCTCGTTGACGAACACGACCCGGGTATCGCGCCCGGTGATCAGGATCGGATCGATCGCGGCATCCAGCGCCTGCAGCAACAACCGGCGCTCCTGCTCGGCGGCGATCCGCGCGGTGATGTCGCTCTGTACCGAGACGAAGTATTCGATCACACCGGCCGCATCGCGCACCGGCGAGATGCTCCACTCCACCGTGTAGGCGCGGCCGTCGGCCGCATAGTTGACCGTGCTGCCGGCAAACGCCAGCCCCTGGCGCAGGTGCTCGCGCAGCGAGGCGATCAGCGCGCGGTCGGTGAGCGGCCCCTGCAGCAGGCGCGGGCTGCGGCCGACCAGCTGCTCCGGCCGGTAACCGCTCATCCGGCAGAACGCCGGGTTGGCATAGACGATCAGCGGGCCGCCGTCCTCGACATTGGCATCGGTGATGAGCACCGCGCTGGCGCTCTGGCTGACCGCATGGGCAAGCACCGCCGGGCGGGTGGGACCCAGCAGGTCCAGCGTCAACCCGGCATCGCTCATGCTGCCCATGGGATCTCGTCCTCATGCGTGATCCGCTCGAACTGCGGCCGTGCGAGCCAGTAGCCCTGCATCAACGCGATGCCCAGATCGGCCAGGCAGCGTGCCTCGTCCGCGGTCTCGATGCCTTCGGCGATCACCTCGATGTCCAGTTGCCGGCACATCGCCACTACGCCGGCGACGATCGCGCGCCGCGGCCGGCTCTGGTCGATCGCGCGGATCAGCGCCATGTCCAGCTTGACGATGTCCGGCTGGAAATCGGCCAGCAGGTTGAGCCCGGCAAAGCCGGCGCCGAAGTCGTCGATGGCGGTCTTGAAGCCGATCCGCCGGTACTCGCTCAGGATCTCGGCCAGCCAGTTGCCATCGCTGACCTGCTCGCCCTCGACGGTCTCGAAGATGATCCGCTCAACCGGGAAGCCGTGGCGGCGCGCGGCGCGCAGCGTGGAACGGATGCACAGCTCGGGCCGGTAGATGGCGTTGGGCATGAAGTTGATCGACAGGTGCGAGGGCATCTGCAGCCGCGAAGCAGTCTGGATGACCTTGTCGCGGCAGGCCTGGTCGAACGCGTAGCGGTTGGCCGGGGTGATCCGCGACAACACCGAGCCGGCCGGTTCGCCCGCGGTGCCGCGCACCAGGCCTTCATGCGCGAATATCCGCCGCGCATGCACATCCACGATCGGCTGGAACGCGTAGCTGAACTCGAAATCCAGCGGCGGGGCGTCGATGCACAGGGCGCAACCGGCGCGCTTGTCGGTGGAGTTCATGCAGGGTGTTCTTGGCGCCGGGAATCGGGGAAAAAGGATAGCGGCTGCGCGCGAAGCACGGCCAGCGGCGGCGGCAGGCGCCGGTCAGCCGCCACCCGCAGCGATGTCGGCATTGTCGATCACCGCCGGCCGCGGGCCGGTGGCCTGAACCAGGCGCAGCAGGCAGTGGCCGATCGCCGCGGTGGTGGTGAATACCCGCGGGCCGGCGCCGCCCAGCAGCGCCAGCAGCGGGTCGCCCAGCGCATACAGCCCACGCCGCAGCCGATGCGGCGACACCTCGCCAAGCACCGGGCGGACGATGCCCGGGCGCAGGCAGGTGAAAGCCAGCCCACAGCGGGCCACCACCTGCTCGGCCTCGCCCTTGACCCGCAACGGCATCAGCGCGCTGCCGGGATCGGCGCCCTTGCCGGAAATGTAGGCCACGAAGCCGTTGGGATTGGCGCCGGCGTATGCCGCCAGCACCCGCTGCAGCGTGGCCACGGTCGCCTCGCGGTAAGCCGCCTCCGACATGCCCACGGGCAGCGGGCCGGCGCAGTACAGGCAGGCGTCGTGCCGGCGCAGGTCGAGCGCGGCCAGCGCCTGCGTGGAAAAGCCGTCGGCCAGCAGCACCTGCACGCGGGGATCGGGCGATGCCGGCGGGCGCCTGGCCAGCACGCTCACCGCTTCGACCAGGTCCGATTCCAGCAGCACGCGCTGCACGCCCTGGCCGACCAGGCCGGTGGCGCCCACCAGCAGAATCCGCTTGCCCATGATTTCGTTCCTCAGTTGCGCCCGCGGCAACGCCGCGAACAGTAGCGCACGCTTTCCCAGTCGCGCGCCCACTTGCGTCGCCAGGCGAACGCACGCCCGCAGGTCGCGCACGTGCGCCGCGGCAGGTCGGCCTTCCTGCGCATCCGCGGCATCAGCGGTCCCTCGCCGGCAACGGCGCCAGGATGCCAGGCGGCGCAGGATCGGCCGCCGGGGCAACGACGGGCGGATGCGTGGACATGGCGGTCAACCCTGCAGGCGGCCAGGCAGTCACGGTGTTGTACGCAGGCGGCCGGCAACTGGATGCATCCATGGCGGACGCTGCTGCGTAAACCATGGCATCTCCCCGATCGCCGATGCCCACCATGCACCTTGCCCGGCCCTTCGTCCTGCCGCTGCTGATGGCCGCCCTGCTCGGCGGCTGCGCCCAGGCCAAGCCCGCCGCGATCACGCCGGTGACCTCCGTGGACCTGCCACGCTTCATGGGCCGCTGGTACGTGATCGGGATCATTCCCACGCGCCTGGAGCGCGACAGCCACAACCCGGTGGAAACCTACCGCCTGGACAGCAAGGGGCGGGTATGCACCTGGTACCGCTACCGCCCCGGCGGGTTCCAGGCACCGGTGAAGCTGCTGGCATCCACCGGGCTGGTGCAGCCGGGCACCGGCAATGCCGAATGGAAGGTGCGCTTCTTCGGGCTGTTCAAGGCGCAGTACCTGATCGGCTGGCTGGCGCCCGATTACAGCCAGGTCATGGTGGTGCGCGATGCGCGTGACTACCTGTGGTACATGGCGCGCACGCCCAGCGTGCCGGAGGCCGACTACCAGGCCATGCTGCAGCGCGCGGCGGCACTGGGCTACGACACCACGCGGATCGAACGGGTGCCGCAGCGCTGGCCCGAGACCGGCCAGGACAAGGACACCTTCCACGGAGAATGCCGATGAAATGGCTGGTACTGCTGCTGGCGCTGTCGATGCCGCTGGTGGGATGGCTGTCCAACAGCGGCCTGTTCGGCCCCACCAACGGCGAGATCTCCGCGCGCTACCCGACCCTGATCGTCGCCGCCGGCTACGCGTTCGCGATCTGGGGCCCGATCTTCGCCCTGGACGTGGTGTTCGGGCTGGGGCAACTGGTCAGCGCCGAGGACAGCCGGCGCCTGCGCCTCATCCGCCGGTTCACCGCCGCCGGCTTCGCCCTGACCTCGCTGTGGATGGTGGTGTTCACGCGGCAATGGTTCTGGCTGGCGCTGGCGGTCATCTGGCTGAGCCTGGGCTGCCTGCTGGCGGCGGCATGGCTGGCCTCGCACACCCGCCGCCACGTCCGCCAGCCATGGTGGCAGTGGCTGCCGCTGTCGTTGCATGCGGGCTGGGTTTCACTGGCCGTGTTCCTCAACGTCGCCCAAGTGATCGTGGCGTTCGAACTGCTGCCGGTCGAGGACATGCTGCCGTGGACACTGCCGCTGTTCGGCCTGGCCGCGGTGCTGCTGCTCGGCATGCTGGCCACCCTGCGCGGCAATCCGTGGTACGCCCTGCCCGCGGTGTGGGGGCTGATGGGCGTGTACGTGCGCCAGATCCAGTCGCCCCTGGCCGGTGCCACCGTGGCGGCGCTGGTCGCGCTGGCGCTGGCGGTGCTGCTGGTCGGCGTCGCATTGAAGTACGCACTCTCCGCGCCACTGCCACGGGACCCGGCGTGACCTGCGTGCGGCTGCTGCTGGGCGACCAGCTCAACCCGCGGCATCCGTGGTTCGCCCGCACCGATGCGGACGTGCTGTACGTGCTGATGGAGGTCCGCCAGGAAACCGACTACGTGCTGCACCACGCGCAGAAGATCCTGGCGATCTTCGCGGCGATGCGGCGCTTTGCCGCGCAGCTGCGCGCGGCAGGCCACCGGGTCGGTTACCTGGCCATCGACGACGACGCCAACCTCCAGTCCCTGACCGGCAACCTGGACTGGCTGCTGGCCGTGCACGCGGCCACCACGCTGGAGTACCAGCAACCCGACGAGTGGCGGCTGGATGCGCAGCTGCGCCACTACGCGGCCTGGCAGTCGATCCCGGTGCGCTGCGTGGACAGCGGCCATTTCCTGGCTGGACGCGAGGAGGCGGCACGCTTCTTCGGCAGCCGCGAACGCTGGACCATGGAGCCGTTCTACCGGCACATGCGGCGGCGCCACCACGTACTGCTGGAACCCGACGGCCGGCCCCTGGGCGGACGCTGGAACTTCGATGCGGAGAACCGCAAGCCCTGGCGCGGCGATCCACCGGAGCCGGCGGACACGCGGCCGCGGCACGACCTGCGCGCACTCTGGCAGTGCATCCAGTCCGCCGGCGTCGCCAGTTTCGGCGACCCGCAGGCGCAGGCGCTGCGCTGGCCGCTGGACCGCGCCGAAGCGCTGCAGCAGCTGCAGGCCTTCCTCGACCACGGGCTGGCGCATTTCGGCGACTATCAGGATGCGATCAGCGCCCACGCGCCGCGGCTGTTCCATTCGCTGCTGTCGTTCGCGCTGAACGTGAAGATGCTCGACCCGGCCGAAGTAATCGCGGGCGCCGAAGCCGCCGCACGCGACGGCCGCGCGCCGCTGCCCGCGGTGGAAGGCTTCATCCGCCAGATCCTGGGCTGGCGTGAGTACGTGCGCGGGGTGTACTGGGCGCAGATGCCCGGGTACGCGCAGCGCAATGCCTTCGGCCACGACCTGCCGCTGCCGGACTGGTTCTGGACCGGCGATACGCACATGGCCTGCGTGCGCGGCGCCATCGGCCAGTCGCTGGCCAACGCCCATGCCCACCACATCCAGCGGCTGATGGTGATCGGCAACTTCGCGCTGCTCGCCGGGCTCGACCCGCAGGCGCTGCACCGCTGGTACCTGGGCATCTACATCGACGCCTTCGAATGGGTCGAGCTGCCCAACACCCTGGGCATGAGCCAGTTCGCCGACGGCGGGCTGCTGGCCACCAAGCCGTACGTATCGGCGGCCGCCTACCTGCACCGGATGAGCGACCACTGCGGCCAATGCCGCTACCGGCGGGATCTGCGCACCGGCGCCCGCGCGTGTCCGTTCAATGCGCTGTACTGGGATTTCCTTGCCCGGCATGCGCCGCGCCTGCAGCACAACCCGCGCCTGGCCCTGCCCTACCGGCAACTGGCACGGATGCCGGCCGGCCAGCGCCAGGCGCTGGCGCAGCAGGCCGGGCAGCTGCGGGCGCGACTGGACGCGCTGTGACCATCCGCACATCCAAAGCGCCGATGCCCGCGTAAGCACGACCATGCCCCGGCCCCGGCGGTGCCTGCCGGACCGGGCCTCCCCCGTCCCGTTACCGAGCGCTCCCCATGTCCCAGCAACCAAACACCCCTGCCCTGCTCGACACGCTGCTGCCTCTGCCGGCGTCCGAGCGCGTCCGCCAGCGCCTGCTGCGCGCGGGTCAGCGCTTCCATGCCAACGACAACATCGCCGACTACCTGCATGACGGCGAGCTGGCCGCGATCGAGGACGAAGTCGCCGGCAGGGCGCAGGAGCTGCTGCGCGCGCTGGTGATCGATACCGACAACGACCACAACACCCGCGACACCGGCCGCCGGCTGGCGAAGATGTTCGTGCGCGAACTGTTCGCCGGCCGCTACCAGCCGGCACCGGCGGTGACCGAGTTCCCCAACGCCGAACGCCTGAACGAGCTGATGATCGTCGGGCCGCTGCGGGTGCGCAGCGCCTGTTCGCATCACCTGTGCCCGATCATCGGCCACGTCTGGATCGGCGTGCTGCCCGATGCCGGCTCCAACCTGATCGGCCTGTCCAAGTACGCGCGGTTGATCGAGTGGATCATGAGCCGGCCGCAGATCCAGGAAGAGGCGGTGAGCCAGATCGCGCATCTGCTCGAACAGCGGCTCAAGCCCGACGGCCTGGCGGTGGTGATGGAAGCCGACCACTACTGCATGCACTGGCGCGGAGTGAAGGACGACGGCTCGAAGATGACCAACAGCGTGATGCGCGGCAGGTTCCTCGACGACCCGGCGCTGCGCCGCGAGTTCCTCTCGCTGCGCCATCGCGGCTGAAGCTGCCCGGGGCGCATGCGATGCCGGGCCGGATGCCGCCCGGCACCCGCCCGGCTGCCCGGTTACAGGCCGACCATCGGCTGCATCTTGCGCGCCAGCCAGCCACGGAACCGCAGCGGGCCGTCGAGTGCCGCCACGCAGATGCACGGCACCCCCGGCGAGGTGATCGGCCGGTGCTCGATGTCGCTGTCCAGGTCGGCCATGTCGCCCGGGCCGAAATGACCCAGTTCGTCGTCGTACGCGCCCTGCAGGATCTGGGTCAGCTCGCTGCCGTGATGGCTGTGCAGGGGAATGCTCTTGCCCGGCGCGATCTTGAGCATGACCAGGGTGTCGCCGCTGCTTCCGGCGGCCCGGACCAGATGCACGCCGGGGGCGACCCAGCGCCAGCGCAGCGCTTTCCAGGTCCGCCCGAAGTAGGGGTGCAGCGCCCGCGGCAACAGTTCGGCAGGGCGATGCAGCGGCGCCGGTGCCGGTTCGGGCGCGGCCGCCGGCAGCGGCTGCTGCAGCCGGGCCAGGATGTCCCCGCGCAGCTGCGCCTCGCGCGCCCAGGCCACGGCCGGCTGCTGCTGCTGCAGCAGCGCGCCGCCGACGTGCTCGGCCTGCGCCAGTTGCCGCCGGCAGTGCGGGCAGGCTTCAAGGTGGGTGGCCGCCACCGCCGCCATGGCCGGCGACAGGGCGCCGGCGGCATGGCTGACCAGGGTCGCCGGGTCCAGGTGATGGCGCGGGCTCATGCGGCCCCCTGCACGCTGGACTGCAGCTGCTGGAAGGCACGCCGGATGTACGACTTGACCGTTCCCAGCGGCATGCCCAGCTCGTCGGAGATCTGCTGGTGGGACTTGGCTTCGAAGTAGGACATGCGGATCAGGCGTGCTTGGATGGCGGACAGGCGTTCGATGCGTTCGTTCAGATCGGCATGGGCCGCATAGCTCTCGGCCGAGGAAAAGCCAGGATCCTCGGTTTCCTCGCACAGCTCCAGGCCGTCATCGGTCTCGATCTCCACCGCCGTCCAGTGGTTCTCGCGGCGCAGGCGGTCGATATGCAGGTTGCGCGCGACCCGGAACAGCCAGGTCGACAGGGTACTGCGCGCCGGGTCATAGCTGTCGGCGCGCTGCCACAGGCGCAGCAGCGCCTCCTGTGCCAGTTCCTCGGCCACCATCTCCGGCGCCCCCAGACCGCGCAGGTACAGCCGCACCCGCGGCGCGAAGTGATCGTAGATGCGCATGAAGCAGCGCTGGTCGCGCTGCACGGCGACGGCCTGCATCTGCGCGGACCAGTAACCGGGGTTGCCCAGGCTCGTTTCTGCGATCGACATGACTCTGGCCGCCTCGAAGGGCGACAGGTCTCCAGGGTGGGCGTCCGGGCACATGGTAGGGCAGTTGGCAGGCGGTGCGGTCATCTGCCTGCTTGTACGCGGCCGGCCCCGGTTTGGATGCACGCCGGTGACCGCGGCGACTGCATCCAATGGGCCGGCAATACCGTATAGAAAGGCATACCCCGCGGACCCCCGGCAATGCCCCTGCACCAAGCTCCTCCCCCCGCTCCGCCCGCCCCCCCGGCACCCGCACGCGTCCTGCGCAGCCTGCGCCTGTGGTTCGACAGCGCCGCCGCGGCGCCTGCCAACGATGCCGATGCCGACCGCGTCGACTGGCTGCGCGTGCTGCCGTTCGTGCTGCTGCACCTGGGCTGCGCCGGGGTGATCTGGGTCGGGGTCTCGCCGGTGGCGCTGCTGGTGGCCGGGGCGCTGTATGCGTTGCGGATGTTCGCGATCACCGGCTTCTACCACCGCTATTTCTCGCACCGCAGCTTCCGCACCTCGCGCGGGCTGCAGTTCGTGTTCGCGCTGATCGGCGCGGCCAGCGTGCAGCGCGGCCCGTTGTGGTGGGCCGCCCACCACCGCCACCACCACCGGTACGCCGACCAGGCGCAGGACCCGCACTCGCCGCGGCATGGCTTCTGGCGCAGCCACATGGGCTGGTTCATGACTCCGCGCGCATTCGCCACCGACCTGAGCCGGGTGCAGGACCTGGCGCGCTACCCGGAGCTGCGCTGGCTGGACCGCTACGACGTGGCGGTCCCGCTGGCCATGGCCATCGCGCTGTATGCGACCGGCGCGCTGCTGCAGCACCTGTGGCCGGCGCTGGACACCAGCGGCGCGCAGCTGCTGGTGTGGGGATTCTTCATTTCCACGGTGGTCCTGTTCCATGCCACGGTGACCATCAACTCGCTGTCGCACCGTTTCGGCAGCCGCCGCTTCGAGACCGCCGACGACAGCCGCAACAACTTCCTGCTGGCGCTGCTCACCTTCGGCGAAGGCTGGCACAACAATCACCACTTCTATTCCAGCAGCGCCCGCCAGGGATTCCGCTGGTGGGAGGTGGACCTGACCTGGTACGGGCTGCGCCTGCTTGCGCTGCTGGGCCTGGTGCGCGACCTCAAGCCGGTACCCGCGTGGGTGCTGGAACGGCGGGAGCACTGACATGCGCATCGCCGTCGTCGGTTCCGGCATCGCCGGCCTGGCCAGCGCCTGGCTGCTGTCGCAGGCGCACGAGGTGGTGCTGTTCGAGGCCGCCGACTACCTGGGCGGGCACACGCACACCCACGACGTCAGCGTGGGCGGCCGCCAGTACGCGGTGGACACCGGCTTCATCGTCCACAACCCGGACCACTACCCGCTGCTGACCCGGCTGTTGCAGACGCTGGACGTACCCACCCAGCCCACCACCATGAGTTTTTCGGTGCACAACGGGCGCAGCGGGCTGGAGTACAACGCCACTTCGCTGGACGCGCTGTTCTGCCAGCGCCGCAACCTGCTCTCACCGCGTTTCCTGGGCATGGTGCGCGACCTGTTCCGCTTCTACCGCCAGGCGCCGGCGCTGCTCGACGGCGAGGGCCCCGGCCCCGGGCTGGGCTATTGGCTGCAGGCCAACGGCTACGGCGCGGCCTTCCGCGACGAACACCTGGTGCCGATGGCCTCGGCGCTGTGGTCCTCGCCACCGCGGCAGATCCTGCAGTTCCCGGCGCGCTATCTGGTCCAGTTCATGGCCAACCACCAGATGCTGCAGGTCAGCGGACGCCCGCAGTGGCGGGTGGTACGCGGCGGCTCGGCGCGGTATGTCGATGCACTGCGTGCGCGCTGGACGGTACACGAGCGCCTGTCGTGCCCGGTGCTTGCGGTACGCCGCCACGGCGACCGGGTAAGCGTGGACAGCGCTGCCGGCAGCGAGGCGTTCGACCAGGTGGTGCTGGCCTGCCACAGCGACCAGGCGCTGGCGCTGCTGGCCGACGCCAGCGACAACGAGCAGGCGATCCTCGGTGCGATCGGCTACCAGCCCAACGAGGTGGTGCTGCATACCGACGCGTCCGTGCTGCCACGCCGGCGCAAGGCGTGGGCGGCCTGGAACGCGTTCGTCCCCGGCGACGGCGACGCGCCGTGCACCGTCAGCTACTGCATGAACCTGCTGCAGGGCCTCGACGCTCCCGAGCCGCTGGTGGTGACGCTCAACCGCAGCGAGGCGATCGACCCGGCCCGGGTGCTGCGCCGGCTCGTCTACCAGCATCCGGTGTACACCCCGCAATCGGTGGCCGCGCAGCAGCGCCGTGCCGTCATCCAGGGGCAGAACCGGACCTGGTTCGCCGGCGCCTACTGGGGCTGGGGGTTCCATGAGGATGGCATGCGCAGCGCGGTGGACGTGGCCGCCGGCCTGGGCGTGGGCTGGCCGTCATGAAACCGTCCCTGCACAGCGCGGTCTACGAGGGCGTGGTGCACCACCGCCGCCATCATCCGCGCACGCATGCCTTCAGCTACGCCATCGCCCAGCTGTACCTGGACCTGGACGAGCTGGACCAGGTCTTCGCCGGGCGCTGGCTGTGGTCGGTGGGCCGCCGCAACCTGGCCGCGTTCCACCGCGGCGACTTCCTCGGCCCGCCCGCGCGGCCGCTCAAGGAGGCGGTCAAGGACCGGGTCGAAGCGGCCACCGGGCAGCGCCCGGACGGGCCGGTACGGCTGCTCACCCACCTGCGCTATGCCGGTCTGAGCTTCAATCCGGTCAGCTTCTACTACTGCTTCCAGGCCGACGGTCTGACCCTGCACAGCATCGTGGCCGAGATCACCAACACCCCGTGGCGCGAGCGCCATGCCCATGTGCTGCTGCTGGCCCAGGCACGGCAATCCGGACGGCTGGCGGCATGGACGTTCGACAAGACCTTCCACGTGTCCCCGTTCATGGGCATGCAGCGGAACTACGACTGGCGTTTCAGCCTGCCCGAGGCGCGGCTGCTGGTGCGGATGGACGTGTCCGACGGCACCCGCCGCGAGTTCGACGCCCACCTGTCGCTGCGCCGCCTGCCACTGGACGGCCGCGCGCTGGCCCGTGTGCTGTGGCGCTACCCGCTGATGACCGCGCAGGTACTCGGCGCGATCTATTGGCAGGCGCTGCGCCTGTGGCTCAAGCGCACGCCCTTCCATCCCCATCCCAGCGTTTCCGGAGATCCCCCTTGAACAGCATCGTGCAGACCGGTACCGCACCCGGCTTCGGCGCCCTCGACCGCTTCCTGCGCCAGCGCATGCACCAGCAGCTGGCCGGCTTCGGCCACGGCCAGCTGGTTGTCGAAGACCCGCTGGGCACGCTGCGGATCGGCCAGGCCGGCAGCGGCCCGGCCGTCACCCTGCGGGTCCTCGATCCGGGCTTCTACCGCGCACTGGCCACCCATGGCAGCGTCGGTGCCGGCCAGGCCTACATGGACGGGCTGTGGCAATGCAGCGACCTGGTCGGGCTGATCCGCCTGCTGGCGCGCAACCGCGACCTGCTCGACGGCATGGAGACCGGCAGCGCGCGCCTGGGCGGGCTGGCGATGAAGGCGCTGCACGCATTGCGCCGCAATACGCGCGAGGGCAGCCGCCGCAACATCGCCGCCCACTACGACCTGGGCAACGCGTTCTTCGGCCTGTTCCTGTCACCGGACCTGATGTACTCCTCGGCGTGCTGGAGCGGGGCCGACGACACCCTGGAAGCGGCATCGACCCGCAAGCTGGAGCTGATCTGCCGCAAGCTCGCGCTCGGCCCGGACGACCACGTGCTGGAAATCGGCACCGGCTGGGGCGGCTTCGCGCTGCATGCGGCACGCCACCATGGCTGCCGTGTCACCACCACCACCATCTCCCGCGAACAGCACGACCTGGCCGCCGCGCGCATCGCCGAAGCCGGGCTCGGCGACCGCATCACCCTGCTGCAGTCGGACTACCGCGACCTGCACGGGCAGTACGACAAGCTGGTATCGATCGAGATGATCGAAGCGGTGGGCGCCGATTTCCAGGACAGCTACTTCGGCCAGATCGGGCGCCTGCTCAAGCCCGACGGGCTGGCCCTGGTACAGGCGATCACCATCGAGGACCACCGCTACGCGCAGGCGCTGAAGTCGGTCGATTTCATCAAGCGCCACGTGTTCCCCGGCTGCTTCATCCCGTCGATCAGCGCGATGCTGGCCTCCAAGACCCGCAGCAGCGACCTGGCGCTGATCGCGCTGGAGGATTTCGGGCTGTCCTACGCACGCACCCTGCAGGCCTGGCGCGAGCGCTTCCTGGCGCAGCTGCCGGCGGTGCGCGCGCAGGGCTTCGACGAGCACTTCATCCGCCTGTGGGAGTTCTACCTGGCCTACTGCGAAGGCGGCTTCCGCGAACGCTCGATCGGCGTGGCCCACCTGCTGCTGGCCAAGCCCGGCTGGCGCCCGGCCGACGCGGTGCCGGCATGAACGCGCTGGCGATCGCGCTGGCCTACCAGGCGACCTGGTTCGCAGCGGTGATCGGCGCCGGACGCGGGCTGTGGTGGCCCGGCGTGCTGGCGGCCACGCTGTTCGCGCTGTGGCGGCTGGCGGTCTCGCCCTGCCGCGCACTGGAGCTGCGCCTGCTGCTGGCCGCACTGGGCATCGGCCTGCTGCTCGAGCACCTGTGGGTGGGCAGCGGCCTGCTCGGCTATGCCGCGGCCTGGCCGTGGGCCGGTGCGCCGGCATGGATCCTGGCGCTGTGGTGCGCGTTCGCGCTGGTGGTGGTGCCGCTGCTGGGTTACCTGCACCGGCGCCCGTGGCTGGCCGCCGCATTCGGCGCGATCGGCGGGCCGCTGGCGTACCTGGGCGCGGCCGGCGGCTGGAACGCGGTGCACTTCGCGCAGCCGCGCTGGCACGGGCTGCTGGCGCTGGGCGCCGGCTGGGCACTGGCGATGCCGGCGCTGGCCACGCTGGCTTCGCGCGGTCTGCACGGCCACCTGCCGGGAGTACACCGCTCATGAACCTTGGCAGCCAACTGCTGGTGATCGGCGCATTCGCCGGCATGCTCATGGTGTGTGGCTGGCACTGGCAGCGCCGCCACGACAACGCCGGCATCGTCGACGTGCTGTGGGCCGCGGGCCTGGCGGGCGCGGCGCTGTGGCTGGCATTCACCGGCAGCGGCGCCATGTCGGCACGCGTGCTGGTCGGCGTGCTCGGCGCGGCCTGGGCCCTGCGCCTGGCACTGCACCTGTGGCGGCGCGTACGCAGCGAGGCCGTGGACGGCCGCTACCGGGCGCTGCGCCGGCACTGGGACGGCGACCAGCGCAGGTTCCTGGCTTTCTTCCTGTTCCAGGCCCTGCTGGTGGTGCTGTTCTCGCTGCCGCTGGCGGCGGTGGCCGCGCATCCGCAGCCTGCGCCGCTGCAGGTCGGCGCCGCGGCGCTGGTATGGGCGGTGTCGGTATTGGGCGAATCGCTGGCCGACGCGCAGCTGGCACGGTTCCGCGCCGACCCCGGCAATCGCGGCCGCACCTGTGACCGCGGCCTGTGGCGCTATTCGCGCCATCCCAACTACTTCTTCGAGTGGCTGCACTGGTGCGCCTGGGCGATCGCCGCGGTCGGCGCCCCGCAGGCCTGGCTGGGCCTGCTCGGCCCGGTGCTGATGTATCTGTTCCTGCGTTTCATCAGCGGCATTCCGTTCACCGAGCAACAGGCCCTGCGCACGCGGGGCGACGACTACCGCGCATACCAGCGGCGCACGTCGATGTTCTTTCCCTGGTTCCCCAGATCCTGACCGCATTGCCGAGGACCACGCCATGACCACCACCGCCCTGGATCGCAACGAACTGCCGCACGACCAGCCCGCCCCCGGCCTGCTCGGCCTGGCCGAACGCGGCTGGGTGCCGGACACCGTCCTGCGTGCCGGCATCCGCCGCCTGTGCGCGCAGCGCCTGCGCGACGAGCTGGCCGGCGGCGTGGAGGCGCAGTCGCAGCGTCAGCGCGAGCGCCTGGCGCAGCTGCGCCATAGCCCACTGGCGATCGAGACCGATGCCGCCAACCGCCAGCACTACGAACTGCCACCGGCATTCTTCAGCCACTGCCTCGGGCCGCGGCTGAAGTACTCCTCCTGCTATTACCCCAATGGCGACGAGACCCTGGAACAGGCCGAAGAAGCGATGCTGGCGCTGTACGGCGAACGCGCCGGGCTGGCCGATGGCCAGGACATCCTGGAACTGGGCTGCGGCTGGGGTTCGCTGACCCTGTGGATGGCTGGGCGCTATCCCAACGCGCGGATCACCGCCGTGTCGAACTCCAACGGACAGCGCGCCTTCATCGAGGCCCGGTGCCGGGAGCGTGGCCTGCACAACGTGCGCGTACTCACCCGCGACGTGAACACCCTGGCGCTGCCCGCGGCGGCTTACGACCGCTGCGTCTCGATCGAGATGTTCGAACACATGCGCAACTACGACAGCCTGCTCGCCCGCATCGGCAGCTGGCTGCGCCCGGGTGGCCGGCTGTTCGTGCACATCTTCGTGCACCGCACCCTGCTGTACCCGTTCGAGACCGAGGGTGCGGATAACTGGATGGGCCGGCACTTCTTCACCGGCGGTCTGATGCCGGCCGCCGACACCCTGCTGCACTTCCAGGGCCCGCTGTCGATCGTGCAGCAGTGGCTGGTGGATGGCACCCACTACCAGCGCACCGCCAACCACTGGCTGCAGCGCCAGGACGAACAGCGCGACGCGGTGATGGCGATCCTGCGCCAGGCCCATGGCGACGCGGCCGCACTCTGGTTCCAGCGCTGGCGCATGTTCTGGATGGCCTGCGCCGAACTGTTCGGTTACGACGGCGGGCAACAGTGGATGGTGTCGCACTACCTGTTCGAACGGCGCTGAGCAGTGCACGCGGATGACGCCGCGAAGACCGGCGCCATCCGCTCACATACGGCGGCCACGCGCGACCGATGCGCACCCGCAGGCCGCCATTCCGCAAAGCGGCGTGGCCACCCGCCTGTAGCGGCCGAACCATGCCGCACGGCGCCTGGCGACAGCACCCGCACTCGTGACGGAGCATGCGCCTGCACATTCCGCATCGCGCGAAGCGCTCGTTGCCATGGCCACCTGCGCGCAGTCATCGCATGTGTACGCCGCGTCAACGCCATCTTCGATTTTCATCGGATTTTCCAGACCAGAATCGCGATCTGCGTGCATCCAGGCGTAGGCGTTCTGCGTATCGGAAGACGCATGACCCCGTGCGTTTCCCACTCAGCCTGGAGAGCCCCAATGAAGTCTGCTGCCCTTGTCGTTCTCGCTGCCGGTCTGGCTGCAACCACCACCGTCCACGCATCCGGCGTCGAAGCCGGCAAATGGAGTTTCTCCGCCTTCGGTGGCGTCGACATGCCGACCAGCGGCGACGTGCACGGCGGTACCATCGCCCCCGTGCCCGACCTCGGCCCGCTCAACCCCGCGCTGGCCGGTGTGAATGCCGAGCTGCGCATCCAGTCACGCAGCCATGACCGCATCTACGGCCTGGCCGATACCTATGGCCTGGAAATGGGCTATGGCCTGAGCGACCGTGCCGAACTGTTCGGGCAGGTGCGTTACAGCCATGCCTCGCCCGGTCGCGTGCAGGTCGGCGGCGCCTTCGTGCCGGCACTGGACACGGAGCTGCCGGTGTATGGCCGCTTCAGCGCCTACAAGAGCTACGGCGCGGAGTTCGGCTACCGCTACTTCTTCATGCAGCCGGGCGCGGTGCGTCCGTTCGTCGCCGCGCGCATCGGCGCCACCCGGACCGATGCCATCACCGCCTCGTTCGACATCCCTGACGCGGCCATTTCCATTCCCGATGCGCGCTTCACCAAAAAAGCCTGGTCGGCATCCGGCGGCGTGGACGTGGGCGTGATCATCCCGGTCGGCGAGAGCTTCAGTTTCACCGCACAGGCCGGCGTTCGCTACGTGGACAAGCTCAGCGGCGACGACGCCGATATCGGCGGGCTCGGCCTGGGCGGCATCAACAACGATGCCAAGCGCATCTCGGTGCCGATGAGCATCGCCGCCCGCTGGGACTTCTGAGCAGCACCGCATCTGCACGGCCGCCACGCCCATGCCGACACGGTGGCACGGACGTGGCGCGACCGGTCGCCGAAAACCGCAGCCAACCCTGCGTTCACCCTGGCCTCCGCCCGGAGGCAACATCCATGAGGACATGACCATGCGTACCCAGATCCAGCGTCTTGCCATCGCCGCCGGCCTCGCGCTTGCCAGTGCCGCCGCCACTTCCGCTTTCGCCGCCGGCAACCCCGCGATGGGCGCACCTGCGATGGATGCGAACAAGACCATCGTCGAGAACGCTGCCAACGCCAGCGACCTGAGCACCCTGGTGGCCGCGCTGAAGGCCGCGGGGCTGGTGGACACGCTTGCCGGGAAGGGCCCGTTCACCGTGTTCGCCCCCACCAACCAGGCGTTCGCAAAACTGCCGAAGGGCACGGTGGAAACCCTGCTCAAGCCGGAGAACAAGGCCACCCTGACCGGCATCCTGACCTATCACGTGGTCCCCGGCACCCACCCGTCCAGCCAGCTGGTCGCGGCCGCGCACAGCCATGGCGGCCACAGCACCCTGAAGACGGTCCAGGGCGAGGAACTGACCGTCGAGCTGAAGGACGGCAAGGTGTGGGTGGTCGACGCCAAGGGCGGTAAGTCCGCGGTCACCACCGCCGACGTCATGCAGTCCAACGGCGTGGTGCACGTGATCGACAGCGTGTTGATGCCCAGGTAAGGCCGTGTGCGGCCGGGCCTGCGGCATCCGCAGGCCCGCGCCGCGGGCGGTGCAGGCTGCGACCGGCACCCGCGCGAGACCGGTCGGTATACGCGCGGACGGTGAGAATGAACCAATGCGCCCCGGAACGACGCTCACCCCCTTTCCGGTGCGCTTCGTCACCGCCGGCTTGAACACGCTGGGATGAGGGATAAATCATCGCGGCATCGCGGACACGGCGGCCAGCCCGTTGCACCCATGCCCTGTCGAAGAACCGAATCGGCCTGCCTGGCAACCGGCCCGGGGGTCGCGTGGTGAGGCTGCTGGTGGTCGGTGCCAGTGGTGCCACCGGGCGTCGCGTGGTGCGGCTGATGCTCAAGCACGGACATCACGTCATCGCGATGCTGAGGCCGGGCGCGACTCCACCACCGGAGCAGTTCCATCCCCGGCTCACCGTGGAGTACGCGAGCCTGCTCGACCTCGGTCCGTCGCAGCTCGCCGGATACGTGCGGGACTGCGACGCGGTGGTTTCCTGCCTGGGCCATACGCCCACCTTCGCTGGCATCTTCGGCCAGCCCCGCAGACTGGTCACCACGGCGACGGCACGACTGTGCGCGGCGATCGGGCAGAGCGGACAGTCTCAGCACACCCGATTGATCCTGATGAACTCGGCGGGGACTCTCGACCCCGTCGAAGGGGAGGCGCATACGCTCATGGAGCGCGGCCTGGCCGGCGCGCTGCGACTCCTGCTTCCGCCTTACCTGGACAACGTCACGGCGGCGTCCTACCTGCGCAATGAAGCATCGAAGAACGACGCCGGGATCGAATGGGCCGTGGTCAGGCCCGACAGCCTGCACGATGGCGATAGTGCTCCCGAATACTCCGTTCATGCATCTCCGGTCCGCAGTGCGTTCTTCAACCCGGGGAAGGTAAGCCGCATCAACGTGGCCCGCTTCATCTGCGCCCTCGCGTCCGACGAGCAGGCGTGGCGCCGGTGGCGGAGAAAAATGCCGGTCGTCTATGACCGGTGATGCCGCATGCGGGCGCGATCACGGCCCGGGACATCGGCAGCCGGCGACCGGGTACCCGATCACGCGCTCCCAGCACCCGGTACGCGCAACCGTGCCATCGGCTGGCAAACCGCGTCCCCGCTAGCCGATGGACCGCTCAGGCCGTACCTGCTGCATCGGCGATCCAGCAGGGCGCGCCATCGCGCCCGTGCCCTCGCGCCGCATGCCGGCACCGACCGGCCGATGCCCACGGAACGCATGGGGCCCGCTCGCTGCCATCCGCGCCGATGTCGTTGGTCACCGCATCGGTGCGGTCCATCCCAATTGCCTTGAGCGGTGACGACGCCCGATCCGAAGATCGGGCGTGCCCCGCCGTTCGATCGATGCTTCCGCCCGGCGGGGCGCATCCGGAGTTTTCCACCTCTTCAAGGAGTTCCCATGAAGTTCAAGCCCGCCCTGCTGGCTGCGTCGCTGCTCGTCCCCTTCATGCTCGCGGGTTGTTCGGCCGTGGCCAGCAAGACCAACACCCTGTCCGACGAACGCATTCTCTCGGAGACCAGCGGCGTGCTGGGGATGTCGCCGTCCGACCTGACGCTGCTTGAGCGTCGCACCGAGGGTGTGAACACCTACGTGACACTCAAGGCCAAGAGCGGCAAGACGTACGCCTGCACCGTCAATGGCGGCAACCTGCTCTCCTTCGGGATGACCAACCCGCCGGTCTGCAACGCGCGTTGAAGCAGCACACCGGACGCCACGGATACCGGGAACGCGCTCCCCCCGCGCACCGGTGACGGCCTGCGGGTCCGCCACCGAGGCGGGCAACGCGCCGGCGGCAACGAAACACCCCGCGTGCATGCGCGGCCCAGCCACGCAACAATGCGGCTCTGACCGGTGAACGGGGAGCCGAAGCACCCGATGCAGGACCGCGCTGCGACCTACCGATCCAACCCGCCAGGCCAACCACGGTGGCGGCACCGGCGCATGGCACTGCTGGTGGTGGCCATCGCGGCCTGGTGGCTGCTGTATGGCCTGATGCTGGCAGGCCAGCTGGTGGACATGCGCTCGGCCGACGGCGAAGTGTTCACCTGGCGGCGCGCCCTGCTCCATGCCACCGGCAGCACCGCACCGTGGGTGCCGATGACGCTGCTGGCCTACCTGGTCGTGTCACGCTTCCCGGTGGGGCGCGCGCATTTCTGGCGGCACACGGCCATTCACCTGGCCCTGGTCGCCGGTTTCATCGTCTTCAAGGCCGTCTACGCGCTGGCGACCAACCCGGTCTTCGACTGGTATCCGGTGCTGCCGCCACTGGGCGAGGTCCTGGTCACCAGCATCGGCAACAATCTGATCCTGGGCATCACCGTCATGGCGATGCTCCACGGCATCGTCTACTTCGAACACGTGGAGCAGCGCGAGCAGCAACTTGATGCGCTGGAGAAGAACCTGGCGATGGCACGGCTGGAAGCGGTGAAGGCACGGCTGAATCCGCACTTCCTGTTCAACGCGCTCAACTCCGTGGCCGAGCTCATGCAGGTGGACGTGGAACAGGCCGACCGCATGCTGATCGCCATCTGCGACATGCTCCGCGACGGCCTGCGCGCCGACCAGCTGCAGGAACGGCCGCTGCGCGACGAGCTCAGGCACGTCACCAACTACCTGATGATCGAACGGATCCGGCTGGGCCGGCGGATGAGTTCCGACGTCCGCGTCGACGAAGCCTGCATGGACATCCCCGTGCCCACCCTTTCACTGCAGCCGCTGGTCGAGAACGCGGTCGTCCACGCCATCGCGCGATCGCGGGTACCCGGGTGGCTCGCCATCCGCGCCTGGACGCAGGGCCAGCACCTGCACCTGTCGATCGAGAACTCACGCGCCGCGGAAGGGGCACGCAGGGACGGCAATGGCATGGGTCAGCGATCGGTCAGGGAGCGCCTGCACCTGCTGTACGCAGACCGTGCCCGGCTGGAAACGTTCGATGCCGAGCCCGACATCTACCGCGTGCGCCTGCAGGTGCCGCTGCCCGGCACCGCGGTCCCGCCTGCAGCACTTGCTCAAGGCCCGGGCGCATGCCGTTGAATGCCGTCATCCTCGACGATGAGCCGCTGGCGCGGCAACGCCTGCGGCGGCTGCTGGGCAAGGTCGCCGGTGCCGGCGTGCAGGTCGTCGCCGAATGCACCGACGTCGACGAACTGATGCGCCTGGCCCGGCGCACCCGGGTCGACGTCCTGTTCCTGGACATCGAGCTGCCCGGCGGCGACGGCTTCACCGCGCTGCGGCGCTGGAACGGACCGCCGCCGAGCGTCGTATTCGTGAGCGCCTACGACCAGCACGGCGTGCGCGCCTTCGAAGACCGCGCGGTCGACTACCTGCTCAAGCCGGTGTCCGCCGAACGCCTGCGCGAAACCATATCGCGCCTGCTGCCGGCCGACCCCATCGCGGCCGCACCCCCGCCCGACGCCCATCGCCGCAGGCTGCCGCTGCAGCTGGGCCGCCGCACCATGATGGTGGACGAGGCCGACATCCAGGTCATCCGTGCACGCGGCAACTACGTGGACGTCGAGACGAAGCGGGGGACGTTCACCTTCCGCTGCACCCTTGGCGAGTTCATCCGGGAACTCGACGCGGACACCTTCCTGCGCGTGCATCGTTCGTGCGTGATCCGGATCGCCGCCGTCATCGAAGTCATCACCCTGGGCTCGGGCCGGTACCGCCTCACCCTTGATTGCGGACGGCAGGTGGTGACTGGGCGCCAGTACCGCGAGCACGTCCAGCGCAACCTGATCGGCAGGCCTTTCGGCTCGGCATGTCCATGACGCCCGCATGGCCCGGCGCGCTCGCGTCCGCATGGACACGCCTGTCCGGGCTTCAGCCTGTGTGACCGGGCGCACCGCCGAGGGGACTGGCGTCATTTCCGCGGCCGTTGATTTGGCACTCCCTCCGCACAGAAAGTGCCCCCTCCGGCGAGCGCGCCTGCACCCACTGGATCACTTTCATCAAGCGGCCGGGCAGCCCGCAGGAGGCGAGCGATGCGTAATGTGGCTTCTCCCCTGGCTCCATCCATAGGCCCGCAGCCGGTGTGCGAAAGCACACCGGCAACCCTTTCGCCTCGTGCGGCTCCATTATCCCGTCGGCGGCCAGCACCGCGAAGTCCTGGATACAGAGCGTGCTGTCGGCGAGCCGCAGCGTGATGCCCTGGAACCAATGCCACGGGATTCCCCTGCGCGCTGCAGCGCGCGCATCCGTTCCGCATACACCGCCTCGGTCTTGTTCATTACGCCGCCCTCGAGCCTGCCCAGGTTCAGATGTCCCCGGCTCCTGCAGCGTGGGACCACCGATTCCTCTCCTGAAGATCACACGATATCGCTGCGCTCACCTCATGCGGCACCGCAGATTGAACGGTGGCGATTCCACATGTAGCGTCAGACGCGCCCTGTTCCGGGCAGACAAAGGACTGACGTGATGATCAAGAAGACCTTGAAGACCGTGCTGTTCTTGTTCGTTGCTGCATCTGGCATCGCCTCCGCGCAGCTCACTCCTTGCTCCATGTGCGACGTGAGTCTCCATCGCTGCCTGACAAACGGCGTGATGAGTGAAGCGCAGTGCTACCAGATCTATGCAAACTGCCGTGCCGAAGCCTGTCCGGCGCCATAACACCTCAACATTGGCCTGCCCGCGCCCAGTGGGCAGGCCTCGCCGGCCACGATCGGCACACGCCGATCACGGCCTGGCATGCGCGGATCTGGTCGTCGGCGTCCCGTCCGACTCGAACGCGATCGCCCCGATCCGTTGCTCGTAGCTCGGCGAGCGCATCACATTCGGCGGCGCTGGCTGCGGATTCGGACACGCGGTTGGCTTCACACGCTGCCCACTGCCGGCGCAACCGGACATCGCCAGCATGCACGTCAGCAACAACAGCAACAGGGACTGCCTCGGCTGCCTCCCGGTCTTCTCCCTGTGTCGCTCCGATCCTGGCCAGTTCTTGGTCCTTGGCCTGCTCAAGCGCGCGGGCACCCTGTTCTACCTGCACCTGGCTGGTGAGCTGTTTCACTTCCGGCTTGCCGGCGGCAATGTCCGCACTACGCACCATGTAGGCACCGCACCGGGCCGCCTTCGAGGAGAACAGAAAAGGGCCTGCATCGCTGCAAGCCCTTGTTTCATCTGGTGGGCCCACCAGGATTCGAACCTGGAACCAAAGGATTATGAGTCCTCTGCTCTAACCGTTGAGCTATAGGCCCGCTGCCGGTGGGCAAGTGTAGTGGAGGCCGCGGCAGGCGGCCACCGCCGGCGGCTCCGGCATGCGCGGCTCAGTGCGTGGACTGCGAGTACGGGCGGGCGTCGGGCCGGGTGCCCCAGTCGCGGTTGGGCGTGGCCTGCATCGTGAAGCGCAGCTCGCCGCCGGCCATGATCTCGTCGTGGCGCAGGAACGCACGGTCCAGCGGCTTGCCGTCAAGGGTGGCGCTGCCGATGTAGGGATGGGCCTCGTCCAGGTTCTCGGCGATGAGGGTGAAGTGCTTGCCGTTGGGCAGGTTCAGGCGCGCACGCGGCAGGAACGGGCGGCCGATGATGTACTCGTTGCTGCCCGGCGTGACCGGGTAGAAGCCCAGTGCGGTGAACACGTACCACGCCGACATCTGCCCGAGGTCGTCGTTGCCGGCCAGGCCGTCCGGGCGCGGCGCGTACTGGGTGTCCATGATCCGCTTCAGCCGGGCCTGGGTGCGCCACGGCTGGCCGGCGTAGGCATACAGGTAGGCGACGTGGTGGCTGGGCTCGTTGCCGTGCGCGTACCAGCCGATCAGGCCGGTGATGTCTTCCATGTGCTCGAACACCGCCGGGTCCACCTTCGCATCGAACACCGCATCGAGCCGTTGCAGCAGCCTGTCCGCACCGCCGTGCGCGGCGGCCAGCCCGGCCACGTCCTGTGGCACGTACCACGAGTACTGCCACGCATTGCCTTCGGTGTAGTCGCTGCCGTAGCCGCTGGCGGCCGGATCGAACGGCTCGCGGAAGCTGCCGTCGCGCCTGCGCGCGCGCATGAAGCCGGTGGACGGATCGAAGGCGTGTTTCCAGTTGCCGGCGCGCTTGGTGAATTCCGCGGCGATATCGTCCCGCCCCATGGCCGTGGCCATGCGCGCGATGCTCCAGTCGTCGTAGGCGTACTCCAGGGTCTTGCTCGCCGCCTCGCCTTCCTCGTCGATCGGCACCCAGCCCAGTTCGCGGTACTGGGCGATGCCGTCATAGGGGCCGTAGTCGGCACTGGCGACCATCGCCTGCAGCGCCTCGTCGGCGTCGAAACCACGGATGCCCTTCATGTAGGCATCGGCGATCACCGGCACCGCGTGGTAGCCGATCATGCACCACGTCTCCAGGCCGTGGAACGACCATACCGGCAGGATCCCGTAGGGGCTTTCGCGGCGCGCGGCCAGCAGCGAGTTGACCATGTCGCTGCTGCGCTGCGGCGGCTGCAGCAGGGTCATCAGCGGGTGCAGCGCGCGATAGGTGTCCCACAGCGAGAAGGTCGAATAGTGGGTCCAGCCCTGCGCCTGGTGCACGGCATTGTCGGGGCTGCGGTAGCGGCCATCGCTGTCCATGAACAGGGTCGGGCCGAGCATGCTGTGGTACAGCGCGGTGTAGAACGCGGTGCGCTGCGCCGGCGGTGCGTCCACCTCCACCGCCGCCAGCGCCTGCGCCCACTGCGCACGCGCGGCGGCGCGCATTCCGTCGAAATCCCACCCGGGCGCTTCGGCATCGAGGTTGGCGATCGCGCTGTCCTCGCTGACCGGCGAGATCGACACCTTGACCAGCAGTGGCTCGCGGCCGCCGGGGCCGAAGTCGAAACTGCCGACCAGTTGCCGGCCCTCGATCTGCGCACGCGCGCCCGGGTCCTTGTCCGCCGGCGGCGGGAAGCCACGGTAGACGACATCGCTTTCGGTGTCGTGGAAAGCGTGACCGCGCAGCGGCCGCGAGAAGCGCATGGCGAAGTACAGCTGCCGTCCCGGCGCCCAGCCGCGGGTCTGGCGGTAACCGGTCACGGTGCCATCCGCACGCAGCCGCAGGCGCGACCACAGGATCTTGCCCGGGTAGTCATACATGCTGGTGCGCAGGTCGACCAGCACATGTGCCGGCCGGTCCGCGGGGAAGGCATAGCGGTGCATGCCCACGCGCGCGCTGGCGGTGAGTTCGGCGCGCACCCCGGAGTCGTCCAGGGTGACGGCGTAGTAGCCCGGCTCGGCGCGCTCGCTGCGGTGATCGAAGCGCGAGGTGTAGCCGCTGCCCGGCCGGGCGACGTCGCCACGCTCGTACTTCACCTCGCCGCTGAGCGGCATCAGCAGCACGTCGCCCAGGTCGGAGTGGCCGGTGCCGGAGAAGTGGGTATGCGAGAAGCCGACGATGGTGGTGTCGTCATGCCGGTAGCCGGCGGCCCAGCCATAGCCGTCCCTGCGCGACCGGATCTGCGTGTCGGGGCTGAGCTGGACCATGCCGTGCGGCACCGTCGCGCCCGGATAGGTGTGGCCCTCGCCACCGGTGCCGATGAACGGGTCGACCGCCGCCAGTGCGCGCTCGCCGGCACTCTCGCCGGCCATCGCCGTGCCTGCCAGCAGCACCAGCGCGACCATCCACTTCGCCTGTCCGACTGCCATTGCCCGCCCCCTTGGATCGATCCAATTCCCATCGAAGATAACATCCGTCGCCATCGCGGTAATGGCGCGGCGCCACAAAACGAAAAGGCCCCGCGATGCGGGGCCTTCTCTTCGGTGCCGCGGCGGTGCCGCAGGCCGGTCAGTCGATGTCGAGGAAGCTGCGCAGCTGCTCGGAACGGCTGGGATGACGCAGCTTGCGCAGCGCCTTGGCCTCGATCTGGCGGATGCGCTCGCGGGTGACGTCGAACTGCTTGCCGACCTCTTCCAGGGTGTGGTCGGTGTTCATGTCGATGCCGAAGCGCATGCGCAGCACCTTGGCTTCCCTCGGGGTGAGGCCGGCCAGCACGTCGCGCACGGTTTCAGACAGGTTGATGTTGGTGGTGTTGTCGATCGGGGACTCCACGTTGGTGTCCTCGATGAAGTCGCCCAGATGCGAATCCTCGTCGTCGCCGATCGGGGTTTCCATCGAGATCGGCTCCTTGGCGATCTTCATTACCTTGCGGATCTTGTCTTCCGGCATGTCCATTTCCTTGGCCAGCTCCTCCGGCGTGGCCTCGCGGCCGTACTGCTGGAGCATCTGGCGGGAAATGCGGTTGAGCTTGTTGATCGTCTCGATCATGTGCACCGGGATGCGGATGGTGCGCGCCTGGTCGGCGATCGAGCGGGTGATCGCCTGGCGGATCCACCAGGTGGCATAGGTCGAGAACTTGTAGCCGCGGCGGTATTCGAACTTGTCGACCGCCTTCATCAGGCCGATGTTGCCCTCCTGGATCAGGTCCAGGAACTGCAGGCCGCGGTTGGTGTACTTCTTGGCGATGGAGATCACCAGGCGCAGGTTGGCCTCGACCATTTCCTTCTTGGCCTTGCGCGCCTTGGCCTCGCCATAGGCCATGACCCGGCTGATTTCCTTCAGCTCGTCCAGGCTCAGGTGCGATTCCTTCTCCACGTCGAGCGTGGCCTGCTGCTCGGCGACGATCTGGTCCTTGACGTCACGCAGTGCCGAGGACCACTTCTGCTTGCGCTTGATCGCGTCCTCGACCCATTCCAGGTTGGTCTGGTTGCCTTCCCAGGAGCGGATGAAGTCCTTGCGCGGCATGCGCGCGGTGACCGTGGCCAGGTGCAGCACCCGGCGTTCCTGGGCCTTGATCCGGCCCATGGTGTCGCGCAGCAGGCGCACCAGCACGTCGGTCAGCGGCAGCGGCAGCTTCAGGGTGACGAAGGTGGCCGACAGTTCCTCGCGCAGCTTGGCCTGCGCCTTGAGGTCGCCCTTGGCGTGGGCCTTCTTGAACTTGGCCAGGTCGCTGGCCAGCTGCTCCATGCGGTTGGCCACTTCCACCGGGTCCGGACCGGTCGGGCCGGTATCCTCGTCGCCGCCGACATCGTCCTCGTCCTCGTCGGCCTCGGCATCGCTGTCGTCGGACGCGTCGTCGCTGTCGGTGGCGGCCGGCGCCGGCTCTTCCTCGACCAGGTCGTTGAAGCCGACGATGATCTCGGCCAGGCGCTTCTTGCCTTCCTTGTGCAGCTCGTAGTCGGCCAGCACCGCCTCGACCGCGGGCGGGAAGGTGCCCAGTGCAGCCTGCACCTGGCCCAGGCCTTCCTCGATGCGCTTGGCGATGGCGATCTCGCCTTCGCGGGTCAGCAGCTCGACCGTGCCCATCTCGCGCATGTACATGCGCACCGGGTCGGTGGTGCGGCCACCTTCGGTGTCGAGTGCGGTAAGTGCGGCAGCGGCTTCCTCGGCGGCGGTATCATCCACCTCGCGGTTGCCGGTGTTGCCATCGCTCAGGATCAGCGTGTCGGCATCGGGCGCCACTTCATGGACATCGATGCCCATGCCGGTGATCAGGCCGATGATGTCTTCGATCTGCTCCGGATCGACCATGTCGTCGGGCAGGTGATCGTTGACTTCGGCGTAGGTCAGGTAGCCCTGTTCCAGGCCCTTGCTGATCAGTTGTTTGATATCGGACTGCTGGGCAGGACGTTCGTTGGCCATGTAGTGCTCGCGCCACCGGCTGGGGAAAGATAGAGAACCTACTATTATACCAGCGCAGCATAACGCTTGCCGGGCGGTGGTTTCACGGCGCGTCAGGGTCTGAGCAGGAAGGTCACCGGTCCATCGTTGACCAGGCTGACCACCATATGGGCCCCGAAGCGGCCGGTTTCCACCCCGCCGGCGTGTTTTTCACGGCAGATCGCCACCAATCGGTTGAATAGCCGTTCAGCCTCGGCCGGCGCCGCGGCGGTGCTGAAGCCCGGGCGCATGCCCGAACGGGTGTCGGCGGCCAGGGTGAACTGGCTGACCAGCAGCAGGCCGCCCCCGGTATCGCGCAGGGAACGGTTCATCCTGCCTGCATCGTCGGCGAAAACCCGGTATCCCAGCAGGCGCTCGGCCATCCGCGCCAATGCCGCCTCGTCGTCGCCCGGTTCGACGCCGACCAGCGCCAGCAACCCCGGGCCGATCTGCCCGACCACTTCCTCCCCGACCGTGACCGACGCCTGGGTGACGCGCTGGATGAGGGAAAGCATGCGGGCTCCTGGCAAAGGGGAGCGCGCACGATATACCGCCCGGCGCCGGCTGCGGGCAGGCGCTGCGGCGGCGCGGCCAGGTCCGCCACCCCGGCGGGCTAAACTTGCACGGATGAAACCGGAACGCACCGCCTCGCTGTACTACCGCCTCACCACCGGACTGACCGCGCTGCCCTGGCGCTGGCAACGCGCCCTGGCCGACGGCCTGGCCTGGCTGTGGCGGCGGCTGGATGCGCGCGAAAGCCGGGTGACGCGGCGCAATCTCGAGCTGGCCTACCCGGAGCTGTCGGCGCCGCAGCGCGCGCGCCTGCACCGCGACATCCTCAGGACCACCGCCCGCCAGGCGCTGGAGACCCTGTACCTGTGGACCCACGATCCCGCCGCCAACCTGGCCCGGCACCTGCGCGAACGCCACGGCCAGGCGCTGTACGACGCCGCGCGAGCCTCCGGCAAGGGGGTGATCGTGGTCGCCCCGCACTATGGCAACTGGGAGCTGCTGAACCAGTGGCTGGCTTCGCGCGGGCCGTTCGCCTTCGTCTACGCCCCGCCCGAAAGCCCGGCCGGCAACGCCTTCCTGCAACTGGCCCGTGGCGGCGACAACGTGCGCCAGGTGCGCGCCGAAGGCCCGGCGGTACGGCAGCTGTTCAAGGTGCTCAAGGACGGCGGCACGGTCGCCATCCTGCCCGACCAGCAGCCGAAGAACGGCGACGGCGTGTTCGTTCCGTTCTTCGGCGTGCAGGCGCTGACCATGACCCTGGTCAACCGCCTGGCCGAACGCACCGGCGCCACCGTGCTCTATGCCTGGTGCGAACGGATCGGCCCGGACATCGAGTTCGCCCTGCACGTGGAACCGGCGCCGGCTTCGATCGCCGACCCCGACCTGCAGGTCGCCGCCGGTACGCTGAGCGCGGGCATCGAAGCAATCGCCCGGCGCGATCCGGCGCAATACCAGTGGACCTACAAGCGCTACACGCTGCGCCCGCCCGGCAGCGGCGAAAGCGACCCGTACGCCACCGAGCGCCACCCGCATTGAATGCGCATGCATGATGCCCCTGCAACACTGCGTCACCCCCGCGATCGATTGAATCGCCGGGCGCCGACCCCATTAGGTTGCCGATGAACGCCACATCCCCCTCCCCCGCTGCCGCCCTTCCCTGCTTCGGCGAGACCGCGGCGATCCGTTGCGAACGCGCCGCCGCCGAACTGCGTGCAGGGCGGCCGCTGGTGATCGCCGAGGGCGACCGCCGCCTGGCCACGATGGCACTGGACAGCGCCTCGCCGGCCGGCTTCGCCGCGTTCGCCCGGGCCGCGGGCGACCGCCATTACCTGTTCCTGACCAGCCCGCGGGCGCGGACGCTGGGCATCGACAGCGCCCACGGCATCCGCATCGCACTGGCAGGCCAGGACTTCGACACCCTGGCGGCGCTGGCCTACCTGCGCGACACGCCCTCACCCGGCGGCCTTCCCAGCGAAGGCGACGCCCTGGATGCCGCCGCCGTCGAAGTGGCGCGCCTGGGCCTGCTGCTGCCGGCACTGGTCTCGACCACCCTGCATGCCGGCGACAGTGCGTTCGACGGCTGCCTGCACCTGGCCCTGGACGACCTGCGCTGCGGCGCCGCCCAGGCCGGCCAGGACTACGAGCTGGTGACGCGCTCGCCGGTGCCGCTGCGCGATGTCGGCATGACCGAGTTCGCGGTGTTCCGCGGCGGGGTGGCCCAACGCGACCAGGTCGCGGTCATCGTCGGCAGCCCCGACCTGCAGGGGGTGGTGCCGGTACGCGTGCACTCCTCGTGCCTGACCGGCGACCTGTTCGGTTCGCTCAAGTGCGATTGCGGCGACCAGCTGCGGCGCGCCCTGCGTACGCTCAAGGAACTGGGCGGCGGCATCCTGCTGTACCTGGACCAGGAGGGCCGCGGCACCGGCATCGCCGCCAAGATGCGCGCCTACGGCTACCAGCACGAGGGCCTGGACACCATCGACGCCGACGCGCAGCTGGGCTTCGGCGCGGACGAGCGCCGCTACGGCAGCGCGATCGCCATGCTGCGGGGCCTGGGCGTGCAGCGCATCCAGCTGCTGACCAACAACCCCACCAAGGTGCAGCACCTGCGCAACGCCGGCATCGAAGTGCTGGGCTGCATCCCGGTCACCGGCCAGATCACCCCCGAGAACGAGCAGTACCTGCGCACCAAGGCCGCGCGGGCCGGCCACCACCTGGATGTCGACGCGCTGATCATGTCCGCGCAGTGACCGCGGCCGTGCCGCGCGGATGACGGACCTCCCGGCGTCCCTGTATGGTCGCGCCATGATCGAACCGCCAAGCCTCCCCCCCCTGCCTTCCGCCACGGACGACTGGCAGCCGCTGCCGGCCCGCGGCGCACCCTTCGCCGCGATCGGCGCAGGATTGGCATCGATGGCCGTGCTGCTGCTGGCCAGCGGCGTGCTGTCGCTGGTACTGCGCAATCCCTGGTGGCTTCCGAGCATGCTGGCCGCCGCCGGCGTCGGCCTGCTGGGCGGGGCCTGGATCGGCTGGTGCCGCCATCGCCGCACGTTCTGGCGGCTGGACCCGCAGGCGCTGGGCGTGCGCCGCGGCCACCTGTGGCAAAGCGAAAGCCACGTGCCGGTGTCGCGCGTGCAACACCTGGACCTGCGCCGCGGCCCGCTGCAGCGCGCCGCCGACCTGGCAACCCTGGTCGTGCATACCGCGGGCACCCGGATGAACACCGTCGCCATCGCCGGGCTGGCGCAGGAAGACGCCGAGCGCCTGCGCGACCGGCTCGCCCGCCAGCTCGACCACGACGACGCACTGTGAGCCTGCACGACACGCCGGACGAGCCCCGGGAGCAGCGCCTGCATCCCTGGTCGTGGCTGTTCGAGCTGCAGCAGCACCTGCAGCAGTTCCTGCTGCCGCTGGTGGCGCTGCTGTTCTTCGGCAGCCGTCGCCAGGATGGCGAGTGGCCGTTCCACCTGGTCACCCTGGCAGTGCTGCTGGCCATGGCCGGCAGCGCGCTGCTGCAATACCTGACCTACCGCTACCGGATCGGCGATGACGCACTGACCGTGCGCAGCGGCATCCTCGAGCGCACCCGCCGCGAGATCCCGTTCGCGCGCATCCACAACGTGGTCGTGCACCAGAACCTGCTGCACCGCCTGTTCGGCGTGGCCGAACTGCGGCTGGAGTCGGCCGCCGGCAACAAGCCCGAAGCGCAGATGCGGGTGCTGCGGCTGGAACAGGCGCTGGAACTGGAACGGCTGATCCGCCAGGGCGGCACCCGCGTGCCGCTGGCCGCGGACAGTACCCAGGCCGCTCCCGGTACGCTGCTCGAACTTCCGCTGCCGGAACTGGTGCGGCTGGGGCTGATCTCCAACCGCGCGCTGGTGGTGGCCGCCGCCGCCATCGGCGCCGTCTGGCAGATGTTCCCGCGCGAGGTCGCGGAGGATTTCGTCCGCGACCAGGGCCGGCAGGCAATGGGCTATGCCAGCCAGCTGCAGCTGGACAGCGTGCCGCTGGCCGGCACCGTCGCCGTCGTCCTGTTGCTCGGGCTGCTGCTGATGGCGGCAATGTCCATCGCCCTGGCGATCGTGCAGTACCACGGCTTCCGCCTGAGCGAGGCCGAGCGCCGGCTGACCGTCGAGCGCGGCCTGCTGACCCGGCTGCGCAGCAGTGTCGCGCACCGCCGCATCCAGGCCTGGACCCTGCGCGAAGGCGTGATGCACCGCCTGTTCCGGCGTCGCCAGCTGCGCGTGGACATCGCCAGCGGCGGTGGCCAGGAGCAGGAGGGCCGGGCCCTGAAGGAGCTGGCACCGGTAGCCGCGCCCGCCGCCTGCGACGCACTGCTGCAGCATCTGCTGCCCGGCGTGCAGTGGCCGCCCGCGCAATGGCAGGCGGTGTCGATGCGCGGCTGGTGGCGGCTGTGCCTGCCGGCGCTGATCATCGTCGCGGCGGCCACGGCACTGGGCTGCCGCCAGTTCGGCGCCTGGGGCCTGCTGCCCCTGCTGTGGCTGCCCTGGTCGGCGCTCAATGCGCATCGCCAGGTCGCACGCATGGGCTACAGCATCGACCCGCAGCGGGTCGCGATACGCGGCGGATGGTGGAGCCGCTGGTGGCGCGTGGCCGAGCTGGACAAGCTGCAGGCGCTGCGCCTGGACCGCTCGCCGCTGGACCACTGCTTCGGCACCGCCACGCTCACCCTGGATACCGCCGGCGCTCTCGGCTCGCCGCCGCTGCGCCTGCATTTCCTCGAGGCCGCGCGCGCCCGCGAACTGATGGAGCATCTGGGGCGGGAGATGGCTCGACGCCGTCTGCGCTGGTAGCGGCACCCGCGTGGGCAGGGCCCGGCCCCACCCGGTGCGACCTGCGCGCCCGGCGGCCTATGCCCGCGAAGGCCCCCAGTAGCCCAGCTCGCGGCGGATCTGCAGGCCGCGCCAGATCGCGCCCAGCGGCTTGCGCCCGGGCTTCCCCAGGCGGCCGGCGATGAAATCCTCGGTGGCGGCGATCACCCGCTCGGACGAACGCCCGTCGCGATACGGATGGATCGAATCGGCATAGCGGGTGATTTCCGCCAGCAGCGCCGGCTCGGGCGACAGTGCGCGCGCCAGCATGTCCGGTAGCCGCCGCGGGTCGTCGAAATCGAGCATGTGCGGCTGTGGCACGCGGTTGCGGAAGGTCACCACCGGCTTGTGCTGGACGATGAACTCCGAGACGATCGACGAAGTGTCCGACACCAGCACATCGGCGGCGCGCTGCGCGGCCATCAGCTGTTCCGGTTCGATGAAGCACGCATTGGCGCCGGCCAGCGCACGGTAGCGCTCGAACAGCTCCGGCGCGCACTTGGGGTGCAGGGTCAGCAGCCAGTAGCGTTCGCCGGCGGCGATGTCGGCGGCGATGCTGTCGTACAGGTGCGGCGCCGCACTGAGGCGCTCGGTGAAGGTGGAACCGAACAGCACCACCGCGCGGCCGCCGGCCGCCGCGCGCAGGCTGGCGGCCTGCCCGCCGTCATCGCGGAACAGCGGGTCGAGTTTCGGCCAGCCGGTTTCCTTCACCACGAAATGCCGCTCGCGCGCGGCCAGTTCCTGGAACGGCCGCGTCGTCGCCGGCCCCTGCGTGCAGTACAGGTCGAACAGGCCGCGCACCCGGAAATGGCCGCGGGCGTCCTCGCGCTTCTGCACGTTGAAGCCATGGAACAGCTGCACCTTGGCCCCGGCCACGAACGGCGGCACCCAGTTGGCGGCGCTGAGCACCGCGCGTGGCCGCATCGCCAGCGCCTGCTGCAGGCCGATGGCCGGCACGCCTGCCAGGGTCGCCCCGGCCGCGCCGCCCTCGAACCAGGCCGCGACCGCGTGGCCGTCCGCGTGCAACGCCTGCGCCAGAGGCGCGAGAATAGGCAGCGCATAGCGCTCCGTCGCAAACAGCAGGTATCCGGCCATCACCATGTCCTCTTCGACCGCTCCCACCGAACGGCCTCGCATCACGGCCTGCATTATCGCGTTCAACGAAGCCGCACGCATCGGCGACTGCCTGGCCTCGCTGGCGTTCTGCGACGAGATCGTGGTGGTGGATTCGTACTCCAGCGACGCCACCGTGGCCATCGCCGAAGCAGCCGGCGCGCGGGTGCTGCAGCGCGCGTTCGACGGATTCCGCAGCCAGAAGGCGTACTGCGTGGAGCAGGCCCGCCACGACTGGGTGCTGTGCCTGGACGCCGACGAGCGTGTGGGCACCGAACTCCGGCACGCCATCGAGCAGGCCCGTGACACCGGGTTCGACGGTGCGGCCGGCTACCGGTTCGCCCGCCTGTCCGAGTACTTCGGCCGGTTCCTGCGCCACGGCAACGCCTACCCTGACCGCGTGCTGCGCCTGTTCGACCGCCGTCGTGGCGGTTGGCGCGGAGCGCGCGAGATCCACGAGGCCGCCAGCGTCGATGGACCGGTGCGCACGCTGCGCGGCGACCTGGTCCACTACCCCTATCGTTCATTCGAACAGCAACTGGCCAAGACCCAGCGCTACGCGCGGATGATGGCCGAGCACGAGTTCGCCCGCGGCAAGCGCGCCACCCTGGGCAAACTGGTGCTGGCGCCGGCCTGGCGCTTCTGGCGCGGCTGGCTGCTGCGCGGCGGCTTCCGCGACGGATGGCACGGCCTGGTGTATGCCTACGTGCGCGCCAACTACGTGCGGCAGAAGACCATCATGCTGTGGCTGCTGCAGAACGGCCGGAACGTGGCCGATCCGCCGCGCGATCAGCCCTGAACCGGCTGCTGCTGACCCACGGCCCGCTGCCCGGGCCGCGGGTGGCGGCGCTCGGACGCCGTCATCAGCGACAGGCCGGCAAGCAGGCCCACCAGGGTGGCGTAGGCACTCACGGTTATCTGGTGGGCGAACATCGACTGGGTCACGCCGCACAGGATGTAGGCGACCACCACCATCACCCCGGCCGCGGCCGGGCCGCGGAATCCACCCTCGCCGCTTTGCCGATGCAGGCGGATGAAGAGCCACAGCGGCAGGCCGTAGATGCACAACAGCAGCAGCAGGCCCGGGATGCCCTCGGTCGCACCCCATTCGGCGACGTCGTTGTGCGCGTGTCCCAGGTGGCAGCGGGCCTCCACCGCCTGCGGCAGGCGGCAGTCCGGCAGGCGCTGCATGGCGGTATCGAACTTGCCGATGCCCACGCCCGTCCATGGATGCTCGCGGAACGTATCCCAGGCCACCTGCAGCCGTTCCAGGCGTGCACCGGCCGACGAATCCACGTCACCGGCCTCGATGCGCTGCACGTCGCTGTGCAGTTCGCTCAGGCGGGTAAGCTCGCGCAGTTGCGGCACCGCCAGCACCAGGGTCGCCGCGACCAGCAGCAATCCGGCCAGCGACGCCAGGCGCAGGCGTCCGCTGCCGCGGCGTATCGACAGCGCCATCGCCAGCAGCAGCGCCAGCAGCGCCGGCCATACGCCACGGCTGCCGCTGAGCAGGATCACCGCACCACCGGCCGCCATGCCCAGCGCGATCCAGCCCCAGCGCCCCGGCGGGCGACAGAACACCAGCACGATCATGAGCACCAGGGTGACGTCGGCCAGCACGATGGAATTGGTCCACGCTTCGGCGCGCGGCCAGCCGTGGGTCACCTGGTAGGCGGAGATGGCCAGAGTCGCGAACAGGCCGAACAGCGCCCCCCACCACAGCATCTCCCGACGGGGCCGGAACGCGCATACCCACAGCAGCACCCAGGGCATGGCCAGGAACCGGGTGCGGTAGCCTTCGTCCCTGAATGCCTCGGCGGACTGCCATGACGACACCAGCGACGAGGCCAGCGCCGCCACGGTCAGGGCCAACAGCAGGTAGCCGATGACGCCCGGGCGCGCGCGCCACAGGCGGGAGAATCCCCAGGCACTGGTCAGGAGCAGCAGCAAGGCGAACGGCAGCACGTTGAAAGGCGTGCTCACCATCGCCGCCGGCAACAGGAACAGCGCTGCCGATGCCAGCGTGCCCAATGTGTCCTTCCGCTCAATGCCAGCGGTTGCGGTATACGTCAGATTGCGTGCCATCCGTGCAACTCTGGGGCCGAAGCCATGAATCAATCCCTACCAGACAGGCCATCGCCGCCGTCAACGCCCCCTGGATCCACGGATGCGGTTTCCCGGCCGCGGCGGCCGGCGGACGATAGCACGCCTGTATGATTGTCCTTAACAGGCGACTTCCTCCCGGCGATATCTCCTCAATGAAACGCATCCTGGTCACCGGCGGCGCCGGCTTTCTCGGTTCGCACCTGTGCGATCGCCTGGTCGGCAGCGGCCACGATGTGCTCTGTGTCGACAATTTCTTCACCGGCAGCAAGCGCAACGTCGCGCACCTGCTGGGCAACCCCGGCTTCGAGCTGATGCGCCACGACGTGACGTTCCCGCTCTACGTCGAGGTGGACCGCATCTTCAACCTCGCCTGCCCGGCTTCGCCCATTCATTACCAGCACGACCCGGTCCAGACCACCAAGACCAGCGTGCATGGGGCGATCAACATGCTGGGCCTGGCCAAGCGCCTGGATGCGCGCATCCTGCAGGCGTCCACCAGCGAGGTGTATGGCGACCCCGAAGTGCACCCGCAGCAGGAGGGCTACTGGGGCCGGGTCAATCCGATCGGCCTGCGCAGCTGCTACGACGAGGGCAAGCGCTGCGCGGAAACGCTGTTCTTCGATTATTTCCGCCAGCACGCGCTGGACATCAAGGTGGTGCGCATCTTCAACACCTACGGCCCGCGCATGCACCCCAGCGATGGGCGGGTGGTCAGCAACTTCATCGTGCAGGCGCTCAAGGGCGAGGACATCACCATCTACGGTGACGGCAGCCAGACCCGCAGCTTCTGCTACGTGGACGACCTGGTCGATGCCATGGTCCGCATGATGGACAGCGAGCGCGGCTTCACCGGGCCGGTCAACATCGGCAATCCGGGCGAGTTCACCATGCTGGAACTGGCCGAGAAGGTGATCTCACTGGTTGGCGGCGGCTCCAGGCTGGTGTTCCAGCCCCTGCCGCAGGACGACCCGAAGCAGCGCCAGCCGGACATCGCGCTCGCCCGCTCGGCCCTGGACTGGGAGCCGAAAGTGGCGCTGGACGACGGCCTGAGGGAGACCATCGCCTATTTCCGCCAGGTGCTGGCGGCATGAGCATCTCGGCCACCACGTTCTCGGTCGTCATCACCAGCTACAACTACCTGCAGTTCGTCGTGGAGGCGGTGGAGAGCGCGCTTGCGCAGACCCGGCCGGCCGCGCAGGTCATCGTCGTCGACGATGGCTCCAGCGATGGCTCGCCGGCCATGCTGCAACAGCGCTACGGCGCCGATCCGCGCGTGACCCTGCTGTTCGGCGAGAACGAGGGGCAACTGGCCGCGTTCCAGCGCGGCACGGCCGCCGCCAGCGGCGACGTGGTCTGCTTCCTGGACGCCGACGACCGCTGGAAACCGCAGTACCTGGAGAAGATCGGCGCGGTCTACGACGCACGGCGCGATGTCGATTTCGTGTTCAGCGACCTGCACACCTTCGGCATCGACAACCAGGACATCCTGTACGAGGACAGCAAGGCGCCGATCGACCTGGGCTACACCGCGATCAGCACCTACTTCTTCGTTACCTGGTACGGCGCACCGACCTCGGCGCTTTCCCTGCGCCGGCGCTGGGCGGACACCGTGCTGGACCTGCCGCCCAGTTTCCGCAAACAGTGGAAGCTGTGCGCCGATGCCTGCCTGGTCCACGGTGCCAGCATCCTTGGCGCGCGCAAGTTCTACCTGCCGACCGGCTGCGTCGAATACCGGACCCACGGCAGCAACGGCTGGTGGGCGACCCGCCAGGAGCCGGCCTCGCTGCACCTCAACGGCCTGCGCAACTACGGGATCGTCCGCCACTACGCATGGCGCAGCGGGCTGGACGACAACTGCTGCGTGCTCAGCAAGAACGAGTACCGCACCAAGCCCGCACCGACGCGCAAGGAGCGCAGACGCTATGCGTCGCTGGCCCTGCGCGGCGATGCGCCGTGGTGGAAGCGCTACGAGCGCGCGGCCAGCATCCTGTTTGGCCGCAAGCGCAACCGCTGAAAGCCGGCCGCCTGCATGCCAGCGCGGGGCGGGCGCTCAGGGGCAGGACGCGGCCCGGGTGCGGAAGCGCCCGGGCAGGTTGTGCAGGAACCAGCGCACGTCGAGCTTCAGCCGGTAGCTCTCCCGCACCAGCCAGCGCCACGGCCCGACCGGCTCCTTCACCCCGGTGCGGGCCTGGATGATCGACTCGAAGCTCTCGTCGCTGCTGACCAGGCCCGGCTTCAGGCCCAGGCATTCCACACCGTGCAGCCAGGCCAGGTCCATGTAGTCGTCGACCGCCACGACCCATTCGTCCGCATGCCGCAGGAACCGCTCCGCCGCCGCCGGCGCCAGGTAGTAGCCGAACGTGCACAGCGGACTGCGCCAGTAGCGGTGCAGGACGAACTCACCGAAACGGCACCACGGTTCGCTGGGCCTGTCGGCGGCATGCAGGCGGAAATACCCTACATCCTCCGGCAACTGCGGCAGATCGGCCAGCAACCCCGGCAGGCGCGGGTCGATCGCGATGTCGTCTTCCAGCACCAGCATCGGCTGGCCACTTTCCACGCAGCGCTGCCAGAGCAGGTAGTGGCTGGCCCAGCAGCCCACCTCCCCCGGACGGAACGGCCTGCCCTTGCGCAGCAGCCGCTTCTTCTCGGCGACATGGCCGAAAAGTGGATGCGGCTGGCGCCCGTTCACCGCTTCGAAGAACCGGAAGCGCAGCCCCAGCGCGGCCGCCTGGCGCTCCATCGACACCCGCCGGTCAGCCGATGCGGGCAGGTTGATGACGTAGATGGGCAGTTCGCTCGTTGACCGAGACATGACAGACACTTCTGGTTTCAGGGAAACGACGACGATGAAGGCGGGACGCCCTGCCGGCAGGCGGGCCGGGCCTTGGCCCGGAAAAGACGCGCCCGGGCGGCCGCACATGCCCCGCCGCCGTTTTCACAAGAATTACACGGACATCGGAAAAGTTATGTGAATGGGCGTCTCGTGATGGCGAACACATTTCCCGGGCATCATGGCCGGTTTCGACTACCGGCTTTTCACCAGCCGCGCATGGAAGAAGCCATCACCGTCGTGCTCGCCCGGCAGGCGCTGGCGCGTCCCGGCATCGTCGTGGCCGAAGCCCTCCGGCAGCGGGTCGATGCGCGCATCCGCCGTCCGCGCCAGGAAGGCGGCGATCTGCTGCTGGTTCTCGCGGCGCAGGATCGAACAGGTGGCGTACACCAGCACGCCGCCCGGCGCGAGCACCTGCCACAGGGCATCGAGCAGCCGCGCCTGCTGGGCAACCAGCGCATCGATGTCGCCGGGACGCCGGTGCAACAGCACGTCGGGCTGGCGACGGATCACGCCGGTGGCCGAACACGGCGCGTCCAGCAGCACCGCGTCGAAGGGCTCGCCGTCCCACCACGCGGCGCAATCGGCCGCGTCGGCCGCCCGCACCTGCGCCGAAGCGCCCACACCGGTGCGGTTGAAGGTCTCGCGGATGCGCTGCAGGCGCCGCGCATCCACGTCCAGCGCCAGCAGCCGCAGGCCGGGATCGCGTTCCAGCAGGTGCGCCGCCTTGCCGCCAGGGGCGGCGCAGGCATCGAGCACCCGCGCACCGGGCGCCGGCGCCAGTGCATCGGCCACCTGCTGCGCCGACAGGTCCTGTACCGACACCGCGCCCTCGCCGAAGCCCGGCAGGCTGGCGACCGGCACCGCGACCGGCAGGCGGATCGCGTCGGCGGCCAGGGGCGAACCCTCGGCCTCGATGCCCGCCTCGTGCAGCAGCGAGAGATAGGCATCGCGCGGGTAGCGCTGGCGGTTGACCCGCAGCCACAGCGGCGCCGGCTGCAGGCTGGCGGCGAACACCGCCCCGGCCTGCGCCGGCCAGTCCCGGCGCACATGCTCCTGCAGCCAGGCCGGCCATGCGTCCTCGGCACGGGCGTCGGGGAAACCTTCACGCTGCGCCCGGCGCAGCACCGCGTTGACCAGCCCGGCCTGGCGCACGCGCCCCAGCGCGCGTGCCGCATCGACCGTGGCCGACAGCGCGGCATGGGCCGGCAGCTGCAGCGCATCGAGCTGGGCGAAGCCGGCCAGCAGCAGCCCCTTCAGGTCGGCGTCGCGCGCCCCCAGCGGTTTCTGCAGCCATTGCCGCAACGCCTGCTCGTAGACCGCGTGGCGACGCAGCGAAGCGAAGCAGATCGCTTCCAGCAGGGCACGATCACGGCCATCGTCCAGCTTCGGCAGCACGGCCGCCAGCTCGGCCTTCAACGAACGGCCGCGGCCGGCCACTGCCGCCAACACCTTGGCCGCCAGCAGGCGCGTCTGCACGCCCGGCTGGTGTGCGGCGCCACCCTTCCACGGCCCGGATGCCGAGACCACCATCCGCTCAGCCCTCCACCGGCAGGTCGCGGCGGGCATTGAGGTAGTCGGCGGCGGTGATCGCCTTGCCGCCCTCGCGCTGCACCACGCGCAGGCGCAGTGCGCCCTGCCCGCAGGCGATGTCGATGCCCTCGCGGGATGCGCCGATCACCGTGCCCGGCGCCTTGCCGCGGTTGTCGTCGATGGCCACCGCACCATGGATGCGCACGCGCTCGCCGGCCAGCATGGCCTCGGCCACCGGCCACGGGTTGAAGGCGCGCACCCGCCGCGCCAGCGCCGCGGCGTCCTGGCTCCAGTCCAGCCGCGCCTCGGCCTTGTCGAGCTTGTGTGCATAGGTGACGCCGGCCTCGGGCTGCGGCTGCGCGACCGGCTTGAGGCCGGCGCGCAGCAGGCCCAGGCCGTCGGACAACACCTGCGCGCCCATCTCGGCCAGGCGGTCGTGCAGCAGGCCGCCGGTATCGGTGTCGGCGATGGCCGTGCGCTGGCTCAACAGCACCGGCCCGGTATCCAGCCCGGCCTCCATCTGCATCAGGCACACCCCGGTCTCGCCGTCACCGGCCTCGATCGCGCGCTGGATCGGGGCCGCGCCGCGCCAGCGCGGCAGCAGCGAGGCATGCACGTTCCAGCAGCCGTGGGTGGGAATGGCGAGCACCGCCCTGGGCAGGATCAGGCCATAGGCGACCACGACCATCAGGTCCGGCCGCAGGTCGCGCAGTTGCTGCTGGGCCTCGGCGCCCTTCAGGCTCTCGGGCTGGAACACCGGGATCCCGCGGGCGATGGCATCGAGCTTGACCGGCGACGGCATCAGCCCACGGCCGCGGCCGGCCGGACGGTCGGGCTGGGTGTACACCGCGACCACCTCATGGTGGCGCGCGGCCGCACCGAGCGAGGCGACGGCGAATTCCGGCGTACCGGCAAAAACGATTCTCATGGCAATCCAACTCCCGGAAAGAACGACGGCGCCGGGGACGGCGCCGTGCGATGCGCTGGTGCACGCCCGGCCAGGCCGGGGGCGCGGCTCAGGCGACGTGCTTGCGCTGCTTGGCCAGCTTCTTGCGCACCATCTCGCGCTTGAGCGGCGAGAGGTAATCGATGAACAGCTTGCCGTCCAGGTGGTCCATCTCGTGCTGGATGCAGGTGGCCAGCAGGCCTTCGGCCTCCAGCTCCCGTGCGCGGCCCTCGCGGTCGAGGAAGCGCACCACGATGCTGTCGGCACGGGTCACGTCGGCATAGATGCCGGGCACCGACAGGCAGCCTTCCTGGTAGACCCGGCCGCCTTCGCTGGCGCTGGCGATCTGCGGGTTGATGAAGACCTGCGGCGCGTCGTGCTCCTCGCTGACGTCGATAACCATGAAGCGCTTGTGCACGTCCACCTGGCTGGCGGCCAGGCCGATGCCGGGGGCGTCGTACATGGTCTGGAACATGTCGTCGAGCAGCTGCTGGAACGCCGGGGTGGTCACTTCGGCAGGGTCGACCGGGACCGCCTTGGTGCGCAGCCGCGGGTCGGGGAATTCGAGAATGGGCAGGAGGGCCATGGGGTGCACCGGATGGGAGATGCCGCACAATTCGGCAGGACGTCCCAATTCTAGCGCCTGCGCTTGCCCCGCGCCCCGGGTTCTGCACTATAGTGCGCGAACCTGTTGGGGAATCAGGCAGATCGCAGCCATGCTGAAACAAATACGTACGGTCGCCGCCGTCGCGTTGCTGACCGTGACGACCTATGCGGTGGCGGTCGAGACGGGCGCCAGCCATCCGGACACCTACGTGGTGCGCAAGGGCGACACGCTGTGGGACATCGCCGCCCGTTTCCTGAAGAAGCCGTGGCTTTGGCCGGAGATCTGGCAGGCCAACCCGCAGGTCAAGAATCCGCACCTGATCTACCCGGGCGACGTCCTGAGCCTGGCCTACCTGGACCGGGTGACGCCGCAGGGCACCGTCCAGCCGGGCAAGCGCGACGAAGCGCCGATCAACGCGATCCCGCTGGCCCAGGTTGAACCGTTCCTGAAGAACCTGACCGTCATGGACAGCTTCAAGGAACTGCCCTACGTGGTCGGCCTGGAAGACAACCGCATGCGCGCCAGTGCCGGGCAGCAGGCCTATGTCCGCGGCCTGCAGGGCGCACAGCCCGGCCAGCGCTATGCCGTGCTGCGGCCCACGGTGCGTTATGGGCAGCCCAAGCCCAGCGACGATCTGGACGAGCGCGGCAACGTGACGCCGTTCACCGGCGACCTGTGGAAGAGCTACGTGGCCAGCAGCGACCGCCACGAACTGCTGGGTTACGAACTGGCCCAGGTCGCGACCGGCACGATCACGCACGTCGGCAGCGGCGAGCGCGAAACCAGCACCCTGCTGCTGCAGGCCAGCGGCCGCGAAGTGCGCGCCGGCGACCGCCTGGTCCCGGTCCAGGCCAACCCCTACGACCTGCAGTTCGTGCCGCACGCGCCCACCGCAGCGGTGGCCGACGGCCACCTGCGCGTCCTGGCCGTGGCCGATACCCTGACCTCGGGCGGCCCGCGCGATGTCATCGCCATTTCCGGCGGCGCCCGTGACGGCATCGACAACGGCACCGTGTTCTCGGTCTGGCGCAGCGGCCGCCATGTCACCGACCGGGTGACCGGCATGGCCACCTCGCGTACCGATGATGCGCTCAAGCCCGGCGCCGGCCGCGTGTCGCTGCCGGCCGAATATGCCGCGCACGCCATGGTGTTCCGTACCTTCGACAGGGTCAGCTATGCGCTGGTGATGGAAGGCACCAAGCCGGCGCGCGTCGGGTACGAGCTCAAGCACCCGGACGCCCAGTAAGCGACGCGGCGTAATCCCACGCAGCAACAAGACGGCGCCCGAGGGCGCTGTCGTCGTTTCCGGGCCAGCATGCGCGCATGCCAGCCCTTCCCGACCCCACCGGCGAGCGCGCAGATGAAACCCGGGCGCTGTTGGCACTGGTGCTGGCCGGCGGCCGTACCCGGCCACTGCGCGACCTGCTCGACCACTTCGGCAGCGCATGCCATGCACTGGCCGCCGGGCCCCGGGCCTGGCAGGCCGCCGGCCTGGACCGTCAACAGGTGCAGGCACTGGGCACCGCGGCGCCGGCGGCCAGCGAACAAGCCCGCCGCTGGCTGGAGCACCCTCGCCACCACCTGCTTGGCTGGGGCGACGACGACTACCCGCCGCTCCTGCGCAGTTGCCAGAATCCACCGCTGGCCCTGTTCATCGACGGCGACCCGGCATGCCTGTGGCAGCCCGCCATCGCCGTCGTCGGCAGCCGCAATCCCAGTGCGGCAGGGTGCGAGAACGCCTACGAGTTCGCCCGCGCACTGTCGGCAAGCGGGCTGGCGATCGGCAGCGGCCTGGCCGCGGGGATCGACGCGGCCGCCCATCGCGCCGCGCTGGACGCCGGTGGCGCCACGTTCGCGGTGATCGGCACCGGTCCGGACCTGGCCTACCCGCGCCGCCATGCCCCTCTCCAGACGCGGGTCGCCGCCCGCGGCGCGGTGGTCAGCGAGTACCCGCCCGGCACACCGCCGCGCAACGGCCAGTTTCCGGCCCGCAACCGTGTGCTGGCAGCACTGTGCCTGGGTACGGTGGTGGTCGAGGCCGCCGCGCGTTCCGGGGCGCTGATCACCGCCCGGCTGGCGGCCGAAGCCGGGCGCGAGGTGTTCGCGGTGCCCGGATCGATCCGCAATGCCATGGCGCGTGGCTGCCACCGCCTGATACGCGACGGTGCAATCCTGGTGACACAACCGGCCGACATTCTTGAAGGCGTGGCCAATCTGGCCGGCGAACTGGCAGGCGCCTTGCAAAACCGGTTGCTGACCCCCATTCCAGAGGCCCCGGGCAGTGCTTGCCCGGCCCCCACCCCACCGGACCCGGACTACCAGCGCTTGTGGAATGCACTGGGCCACGACCCAACCGGTATGGATTCGTTGATCAGGCGCACTGGATTGACGGCCAGCAGGCTGTCATCCATGCTGCTGGTCATGGAACTGGAAGGGAAGGTGTCGTCCGCATACGGCTGCTACACCCGCACCTGAGGTTCCTTCACCTCCACAGCGCCGCATGGCGCAGGCCGAGGCAATGAAAGAGAGCATCCTGGACGTCCTGCTGTATCTGTTCGAACACTATTTCAGCGAGGACGCCGATCTCATCCGAGACCGCGACTCCCTGCAGAACGGCCTGATCCAGGCCGGTTTCAGCCCCACCGAGATCAGCAAGGCCTTCGACTGGCTCGACGCCCTGGCCGAGCAGCGCCCGGCCGTGGGCCAGGCCCGGGTGGACGGGCCGGTACGCATCTTCCATGGCCCGGAACTGGACAAGCTGGACGTGGAGAGCCGCGGCTTCCTGCTGTTCCTGGAACAGCACGGCATCCTCGATGCCGACCAGCGCGAACTGGTGCTGGACCGGGCGATGGCGCTGGACCAGGACGAACTGGACCTGGACGACCTCAAATGGGTGGTGCTGATGGTGCTGTTCAACCAGCCCGGCGCCGAAGCCGCCTACGCCTGGATGGAAACGCAGATGTTCGTCGACGAACCGGAGCCGCTGCACTGAGTACCCGTGGCGCGTTGCATCGCGCCCCGGAATCGGCGTGCGGCGCGAATGGCCGCATCGGCCCCCGCGCCGACCTGGACCGGGGCGCATGGCCCGGCATTTCCACCGGGCTGGGTACCGGCCGAAGCAGCACGCCCCTGCACGCCCAGGCGTGCCCTTGCCTGGACAGCCACAAGGAGTCCCCGTGAGCGAGTGGTTCTATGCCGAGGGCAACCGCGAACGCCGCGGTCCGCTGCCCGCAGCGAGCATCGTCGAGCTGTTCCATTCCCGGCGCATTGCCGGCGACACCCTGGTGTGGCGCGAAGGTGCCACCGACTGGCGGCCGCTGAGCGAGTTCGCCGGCGAACTCGGCCTGGACATGCCGCCAGGCCAGCCCGTCGCGCCGCCGTTGCCGCCCCCGGTGCAGCACGCGCCTGCCGTCGAGCCGGCGCCGGCGCGGCCCGGACTGTCCGGGTGCGCCGTGGCCGGCGTGGTCGCCGCGGTAGTGGGCGTGGTGCTGCTGGCGATCGGCGGCATTCTCGCCGCCATCGCGATACCCGCCTACAACAGCTACCTGATGCGCGCGAAGATAACCGCGGCGTGGGCGCAGCTGCAGCCGCTCACCCAGGACGTCGCCCGGTTCGCCAGCGCCACCGGCCACTGCCCGGTCAACGGCGACAGCGGCTTCGAAAGCCCGGAAAGCTACGCCGCCGGCGATGTCGCGAGCGCGCGCGTCGGCCGTTTCGAGAACGGCCACTGCGGCGTGGAGGCGCGTTTCCGGGTACCCGGCAAACAGGCGCTTGACGGCAAGCACCTCTGGCTCGACTACGATACGCAGACCGCCACCTGGACATGCAGCTCCGACGTGGCGGACGAACATCTGCCAGCCCAGTGCCGCGGCTGAGCCGGGACGAACACCACCTTACAGGGGAATATTGATGAGTCAGTGGTATTACGCCGATGCGCAGCGCGAGCGGCATGGGCCGGTCGAAGCCGATGTCCTGCGCGACAAGTTCCGCAGGAACGAGCTGGACCTGGGCAGCCTGGTCTGGCGCGAGGGCATGTCGCAGTGGCAACCGCTCTCGGCGATGGCCGAGGAGCTGCAGCTGCTGGTGCCGGCGGCCGCCGGGGCCGGCATCGACCTGCGCGCGGACTACCAGGCCATCGAGGACGGCACCGCCTTCGCCAAGGCCAGCGCGGCGGCGCCATCGCCGTATGCGGCGCCCGTCAGCGCCACCACCGGCGAAGCGGTGGTCAACGGCGGCGAGATCGTCTACGCCGGCTTCTGGAAGCGGGTGGCGGCCTATTTCATCGACAGCCTGATCGTCGGCATCGTCGGTGGCGTGGTGGCGATGGTCATCGGCATGGTGCTGGGCATCGGCATGGCCGGCGTCGGCGGCGGCAGCGATGCCATGGGCGCTGGGTTCATCGCGATCCAGCTGCTGACCAACCTCGTCTCCATCGGCCTGGCCGCCGCCTACTACGCCGGCTTCCATGCCTCGTCCGGCAAGGCCACCCTGGGCAAGATGGCGGTGGGCATCAAGGTGGTGCGCAGCAACGGCGAGCGGATCACCATCGCGCGCGGCATCGGCCGCTACTTTGCGGCCATGCTCAGCGGCCTGATCCTGTGCATCGGCTACCTGATGGCCGCCTTCACCGAGCGCAAGCAGAGCCTGCACGACATGATCTGCGACACCCTGGTGGTGGACAAATGGGCCTTCACCGACCACCCGGAATGGCAGCAGCGCGGGCTGGGCACGGTGACCATCGTGATCCTCTCGCTGTTCGGCGTAATGGTGCTGGTGGGCCTCGTCGCACTGCTGGCGATCATCGGCATTGCCGCCTCCAGCTTCAGCTGAGTCACATGCCGCCGCTTGACAACGGCGGCCTCTCCGTGATTTCTCTGGACAAGGAAAGCTGAACGCCCGGGCCCTGCCCGGGCGTTGCGCATCTCCGTATCGGCCCCCGCGGCTTCACTATCGGGCGCGTTTGCGCCACCCTAGCGCCCCCCACCGGGCCCCCGCCCTCCCCGCAAGAACCCACTGACATGCCCAAGCACCTGCTCATCGTCGAATCGCCCGCCAAGGCCAAGACGATCAACAAATACCTCGGCAAGGACTTCACCGTCCTGGCCTCGTATGGGCACGTGCGCGACCTGGTCCCGAAGGAAGGCGCGGTCGATCCGGACCACGGTTTCGCCATGCGCTACGACCTGATCGAGAAGAACGAAAAGCACGTCGAGGCCATCGCCAAGGCCGCCAAGGGCGCCGACGACATCTTCCTGGCGACCGACCCGGACCGCGAGGGCGAGGCGATCAGCTGGCACATCGCCGAGATCCTGAAGGAACGCGGGCTGCTGAAGGACAAGTCGATGCAGCGCGTGGTCTTCACCGAGATCACCCCGCGCGCGATCAAGGAAGCGATGGCGCAGCCGCGCGCCATCGCCGACAACCTGGTCGACGCCCAGCAGGCGCGGCGCGCGCTGGATTACCTGGTCGGCTTCAACCTCTCCCCGGTGCTGTGGCGCAAGGTGCAGCGCGGCCTGTCCGCCGGCCGCGTGCAGAGCCCGGCGCTGCGCATGATCGTCGAGCGCGAGGAGGAGATCGAGGCGTTCAAGGCGCGCGAGTACTGGTCGATCCAGGCCGACTGCGCGCATCCGACCCAGCATTTCTCGGCCAAGCTGATCAGGCTGGACGGGCAGAAGTTCGAGCAGTTCACCATCACCGACGGCGACACCGCCGAGGCCGCGCGCCTGCGCATCCAGCAGGCCGCGCAGGGCCGCCTGCACGTCACCGACGTCGCCAGCAAGGAGCGCAAGCGCCGCCCGGCGCCGCCGTTCACCACCTCCACCCTGCAGCAGGAAGCCTCGCGCAAGCTCGGCTTCACCACGCGCAAGACCATGCAGGTCGCGCAGAAGCTGTACGAAGGCGTGGCGATCGGCGAGGAAGGCACCGTCGGCCTGATCTCCTACATGCGTACCGACTCGGTGAACCTGTCGCAGGACGCGCTGGTCGAGATCCGCGACGTGATCGCCCGCGACTACGGCACCGCCTCGCTGCCGGACAAGCCCAACACCTACACCACCAAGAGCAAGAACGCCCAGGAGGCACACGAAGCGGTGCGCCCGACCTCGGCGCTGCGCACGCCGGCGCAGGTGGCCAGGTTCCTGACCGACGACGAGCGCCGGCTGTACGAGCTGATCTGGAAGCGCGCCGTGGCCTGCCAGATGATCCCGGCCACGCTCAATACCGTCAGTGTCGACCTGTCCGCCGGCAGCGAGCACGTGTTCCGCGCCAGCGGCACCACCGTGGTGGTGCCCGGCTTCCTGGCCGTCTACGAGGAAGGCAAGGACAGCAAGAACGCCGAGGACGAGGACGAGGGCCGCAAGCTGCCGGCGATGAAGCCCGGCGACAACGTGCCACTGGAGCGCATCGGCGCCGAACAGCATTTCACCCAGCCGCCGCCGCGCTACACCGAAGCGGCGCTGGTGAAGGCGCTCGAGGAATACGGCATCGGCCGTCCCTCGACCTACGCCTCGATCATCCAGACCCTGCTGTTCCGCAAGTACACCGAGATGGAAGGCCGCAGCTTCAAGCCCACCGACGTCGGCCGCGCGGTCAGCAAGTTCCTGTCCAGCCACTTCACCCGCTACGTCGACTACGACTTCACCGCCAAGCTCGAGGACGAGCTGGACGCGGTGTCGCGCGGCGAGGAGGAATGGGTGCCGCTGATGGAGCGCTTCTGGGGCCCGTTCAAGGAACTGGTCAGCGACAAGAGCGAATCGCTGGACCGCACCGACGCCGGCAGCGCGCGCGTGCTCGGCACCGACCCGGGCAGCGGCAAGGAAGTGAGCGCGCGCATCGGCCGCTTCGGGCCGATGGTGCAGATCGGCACCGTCGAGGACGAGGAAAAGCCGAAGTTCGCCTCGCTGCAGCCCGGCCAGAGCATCTATTCCATCTCGCTGGAAGACGCGCTGAAGCTGTTCGACATGCCGCGCAGGCTCGGCGCCGACGCCAATGGCGAGGAAGTGAGCGTGGGCATCGGCCGCTTCGGCCCGTTCGCCAAGCGCGGCAGCACCTACGCCTCGCTGAAGAAGGAGGACGATCCGTACAAGATCGACCTGGCCCGCGCGCTGTTCCTGATCGAGGAAAAGGAAGAGATCGCCCGCAACCGCATCATCAAGGAGTTCGAGGGTTCGGACATCCAGGTGCTCAACGGCCGGTTCGGTCCCTACATCAGCGACGGCACCCTCAATGGCAAGATTCCCAAGGACCGCGAGCCGGCCTCGCTGACCCTGGCCGAGGTCCAGCAGCTGATGGCCGAGACCGGCAAGCCGGCGCGCAAGGGCTTCGGCGCGAAGAAGGCCGCCACCAAGAAGGCCGCGGCGAAGAAGACCGCGGTGAAGAAGGACGCCGCGCCGAAGAAGCCGGCCGCCAAAAAGGCCCCGGCCAGGAAAGCGGCGGCCAAGAAGGCCACGACCACCAAGACCCCGGTGAAGAAGGCCGTCAAGAAAGCCGTCGTGAAGGCCGTGAAGGCACCGGTGGACGACGACACGCCGCCGTTCTGAGCGTGGCCTCCCGCTGCCGCCCCGGCAGGGGGATAATCGGTGTACCTGCTCCAGGCCGCCCACGGGCGGTCTGGTGCGTTTGGCCTCCCTGCGTTCCCGCGGCCGTCGCCGCGGCAGCCAACGGTACCCCCGATGATTGAACTCGATCTGCAGAATGTGGTCCCGGCGCTGCGCGCCGGAAGCGTCATCGCCTACCCGACCGAAGCGGTCTGGGGCCTGGGCTGCGACCCGGGCAACGAAACAGCCGTGATGAAGCTGCTGGCGCTCAAACAGCGGCCGGTCGAAAAGGGCATGATCCTGATCGCCGCCGACGTGGCGCAGCTGCAGGGCTGGGTGCGACTGGACGCACTGGCCGCGGACCGCCGCCAGGCGGTGCTGGACAGCTGGCCCGGGGCCAATACCTGGATCGTGCCGGCCGGGCCGCTCGCCCCGCGCTGGATCACCGGCGAGCACAGCGGCATCGCGGTGCGGGTCAGCGCGCATCCGCAGGTACGCGCCCTGTGCCAGGCCTGGGGCGGCCCGCTGGTCTCGACCAGCGCCAACCTCGCCGGGCAGCCGCCGGCACGCGCCCGCGACCAGCTCGACCCGGCCCTGCTGGCACAGCTCGACGGCCTGCTCGACGGCGCCACCGGCGGGCTGGCGCAGCCCACCCGCATACGCGTCGCCGCCACCGGGCAGGTGCTGCGCGAATAAGCCGCCCGGCGTGGGACCCGCTCCGGGCGCGGCAGGCGCCCGGCAGCGCACCGGAGACGCCCGCCTACCCGCCGTGCGCCATATGCGGCACCATGGCCGCATGCGCGTCCGCCTGCTCCTGCCCGGGTTCCTGGGCCTGCTGCCCGCCATGGCGATGGCCACCGAGCCGCCGCCCGCGGGCAGCGTGCGCATCTACCGCTGCGTCGCCGGCAATGGTGCGGTCACGCTGCAGGACGCCCCCTGCAACGGCGCGCACCGCCAGCAGGTGCTGGACATGCAGCGCCCCCAGGACCCGCCGCCGCGACCGGTGGCGGCACCCACGACGCCCCCTGCGCCACCGCCGCCCGAGCGCGAAGTACGCATCGTGACCGTACAGCCGCCGCAACCCCTGTACGAGTGCATCGCGCCGGACGGCGAGCGTTACACCAGCGATGACGGCGTCGGCAATCCACGCTGGGTGCCGTTGTGGGTCGGCGGCTATTACCCGCCAGGGCCCATGGGCAGCCCCGCCCCGGGCTCCGCTGGCGGCGGGCTCCCGGGCGGACGGCCCGGCCACGGCCACCCCCATCCCGGCGGGGCTGCGGTCGCTACCGGCACCTGGGTCCGCGACGCCTGCCACCCGCTGCCACAGCAGGAAGTGTGCGCACGCCTGCGCGACCGCCGCTGGGAACTGGTACGGCGCTACAACAGCGCGCTGCAGAGCGAACGCCAGGCCCTTACCCGCGAACAGCGCGGCATCGAGGCGCGGCTGGGCCGCGACTGCGGCGGTTACTGACCCGTACCGGTACTGCAGGCGGCTGCCGGCCAGCGCAGCTCGCAACGGACCATGCCGGCGGCCACCTGCATTTCCAGCCGCCAACCGATACGCGCGGCCAGGCGCCGGGCGATCTCCAGGCCGAGGCCGAAACCCGGCACGTCGGCCGCCGCCTGCCGGTTGCATATCACCAACCGCCCGCCATCGGCCTCCACGCCGATGACGCCGGCGTCACCGTGCTGGATCGCGTTGAGCAGCAGGTTGGCCAGCAGCGTTTCCACCACCTCCCGGGGCGCGTCCCAGTACAGCCCCGGGGCGACGCGGACGTCGAACGCCTGTGCGCGGGCGACCGCCAGCGGTTGCAGCTCGTCGACCAGTTCGTCCAGCGCCGGCCGCGCCGGGGTGGGTTGCCCGCCGCACAACACCGTATCGGCGGACAGCCACAGGATCGCGTTGCCCGCCCGTTCCAGCCGCGACAGCGCGCGCCGCAGCCGCGACAACGCCAGAGACGATGGAGTCGCCGCCGTGGCTTCTTCCAGCAGCGCCAGGCTGGTGCGTGCCGACTGCAGCGGCGTGCGCAGCTCATGGGCGAGGAAGGCGAGCGTCTGCCGCTCGCGTTCGACCGCCTGGTGGCGGCCGCGCCAGACATCGGCATGCAGGCGCAGGATCTCGGCGAACTCGTGCACCGGTTCCGCGCCGGCCAGGGCGTCAAGGCTGGCCGGGTCCGGCGCCGACCGCACCTGCGACAGCAGGCGCCGCGCATGCCGCTGCGCGCGGCCGACGAAGGCATTGGCCAACAGCCAGGCGCACAGCAGGGTCGAGCCGAACACCGCCGCGGCAGGGCCCAGGCCGGCACGCAGGCCGGCGGTCACCGTGAGCTCGCCGGTGACGTCGTACAGCAGCACCGCGCGCGTACCGTCCGCCGCGGACAGCCGCAGCGCATGCACGTAGCGCCCGTCATCGCGCCTGAACTCGGTGATCGTCCCGGCGCCGCGGTCGCCCAGCCGCTGCCGTTCCGTGGCCGGAAGCCGGTCGAACGCGACCCACTGGAAATGCTCGGGCAGTGCCGGCGTGCGCATGTCCGCCGGCAGGGTTGCCGCGACCGTGCGCAGGCGCCGGTCGATGAAGCTGTCTTCCAGCACGAACAGCAACAACAGGGTGGCGCCCGCGAGCAGCAGCGACAGCAGCGCGGCGAACAGCATCCAGCGCCGGACCAGCGCGTGGCGCAGGCTAAGCCGGCGCATCGCCGCGCTCCGCGCTGAAGCGATAGCCGACGCCGCGCACGGTGGCGACCAGCGGCATGCCGAACACGCGCAGGCAATGCCGGCGCAACTGGTAGACATGCATGCGCAACGGATCGCTGTCCGGCGGCTCGCCCTGCCACAGCAGCTCGCACAGTACCTGCCGCGACACGACGCCCGGGCTGGCGCGCATCAGCTCGCGCATCAGCACGAAACCGGCGGCATGCAGTGGCAGCGATTGCCCGGCGCGCTGCAGAAGATGGTGCCGCGTATCCAGCACGAAATCGCCGGCGCGCAGCGACAGTCCACCGCTGCAGGCCGCATGCGCGGTGATCGCGCGGGCGCGGGCCAGCAGTTCGGCGGGCGCGAATGGCTTGACCATGTAATCCACCGCTCCCGCCTCGAACGCCGCCAGCTTGTCGTCCAGCGCGCCACGCGCGGTGAGGAACAGCACCGGCGGGCGCAGGCCGGCGTCACGCTTGAGCTCCCGGCACAGCGCCAGCCCGTCCTGCCCCGGCAGGTTCACGTCCAGCACCAGCAGGTCGAATGCCTGCGCCTGCAGGCGCAGCCGTGCCTGCGACGCGTTGTAGGCGAAATCCACCTCCACGCCGTGGCTGTCCAGGTAGTCGCCGATACCGGCGGCGATGTCGACATCGTCCTCCACCAGCAGCAGCCGCAATGACGGTGCGCGCAGCTTCATCGCCTTTTCCGTTCGGGGCGCGCGAGTGTAGTCATCCATGCGCCAGGCGTTGCAAGTGCCAGGCATCGCGCCAGCGCTGCTGCATCGCGGCCACCAGCGCATGCATCAGCAGCAGCCGCTTGTCGGCGCCGGGCAGCGAGCGGCGGACCTCCCGTGCGGCAGTGATGCCGCTCCGGCGATAGGCCTCCATCACCCGCACCGCCTGCTCTTCGCCGGTGGCTTCGCGCGGCGCCGGCACATGGCCCAGGGCCCTGACCATCGCCTCGGCGACCGACCACGTCGACCAGGGGTTCTGGCCGGTCACCAGGCGGCCGTCGACCACGGTGTTGTCCAGGTAGAGGCCACCTTCGACGAAGCGCGCGCCGCGCTGCGCCAGCGCGTCGTGCAGCAGCGTGTCGAAGCGCTGGCGCGCATCCTTCATCAGGAACAGCTCCTCGGCATTGCTGAAGCCGGTGACGCGGCGCCCGCGCAGCAGTGGCGTGCCGTCGTCCAGGGTCACCTCGAGCAACGCCGCCGGGCCATGGCATACCGCGCCGATCACGCCGCCGGCACCATGCACATGGCGCACGAGCCGGGCGATCGCGGCATTGCCGGGAAAATCGAACATCGCGCCCTTGCCGCCGACGAAGTACACCGCGGCGTAGCGCGTGGCATCCACCTGCTCCAGCGGCAGGCTGGCGGCGAGCCTGGCCCGCGCCTGCGCGTCGTTGAGGAAGGCATGGTCGGCCACGCCCATGTCCTCGTCGTCCACGCGCATCGGCGGCAGGCCGCCGAGCGGACTGGCGATGTCCACCTCGTAGCCGTTGGCGATGAAGGTGTAATAGGCGCGCGCCAGCTCGGTCAGCTCGAAGCCGGCGCGCTTTTCGGTACCCGGGAACACCCCGGCGCTGCTGACCACGGCCAGGATCCGGCCACGCGCCGGTGGCGGTGCATCGCGCAGGAACGCCAGGTCGGCCACGCGACTGCGCGGATCGGCCGGAGGCTGGCTGCCCAGGTCCAGGCTGTACAGGTAAAGGCCCGCGCCTGCCGCCAGCACCAGCGCCGCAACCAGCCCGCCCAGCAGCAACCGCTTGATCCAACGCCGCATGTTCCACTCCCGGGCCGCGCCCATGTTCGGTATGCGGCCACGTTGCAGCGGCGATGTAGAACCAGGATCAGTCCATGCATCCCGGCGCGGCGGCTCAGAATCCGTAGCGCAGGAAGCCGCCGTCCACCGCGATGCACTCGCCGGTGACGTAGCTTGCAGCCGGCAGGCACAGGAAGCCGACCGCCGCGGCCACTTCCTCCGGCTCGCCGATGCGGCGCATCGGCGTGCGCGCGATCACTTCGTCGTAGTAGTCGGCGTCGGACAGCGGCCCGGAGGTGCGCCGGGTGCGGATGTACCACGGCGCCACCGAGTTCACCCGGATGCCGTCCTCGGCCCATTCGCAGGCGAGGTTGCGGGTCATCTGCTGCAGCGCCGCCTTGGTCATGCCGTAGACCACGCCGCTGCGCACATGGGTGATGCCGGAAACGCTGCCGACGTTGACGATGGCCGAGGCGGCGTGGCGGGTGAGCAGCGGGTAGGCGTAGCGGGACAGCTCGAATGCCGAGAACAGGTTGGTCTCGAAGATGCCGCGCCACTCGTCCTCGCTGTAGTCGTTGGCCGGCCTGGTGATGTTGCCGCCGGCGTTGTTGACCAGCAGGTTCAGCCCGCCATGGTCCTCGACCCAGTCCAGGATCGCCTGGCGGTCCTCGTCGTCGGCGACGTCGGCCGACAGGCCATGGATGGCGCGGTCGGGGAACTCGTCGGCCAGGTCGTCGCGCGCCTGCGCCAGCGCGTCGGCATCGCGCGCCACCAGCAACAGGTCGGCCCCGAAACCGAGCAGTTCGCGCGCGATCGCCAGGCCGATGCCGGCGCTGGCGCCGGTGATCAGTGCGGTCTGTCCGTCCAGCCGCCAGCGGTTCGTGTTCATGGGTGAAGGATACCGCCGCATCGGCCGCGGGTCAGGTTGCCGCCGCGGCGTTGTGTCAGGATGAGGCCAGCCTGCACAGGAGCACGCCGATGGATATCCGTCATTGCCTGTTGCCGATGGCCCTGGCCCTGCTTGCCGGTTGCGGCAGCCCGCGGCCGCCGGAGACCGAGCGCCGGCCCGATCCGCAGGCCGCGGCGACGCGCCGCGACGACGCCCCGGCGCGGGTACAGGCCACCGCCACGCGCGCGGAGCCGGCCCCTACCGGGTGGAAACCTGCGCAGCCGACCGGCAACGCGCCGTAGCCACGCGCACGGCGGCGCGCGCTGAAACGACAACGCCGCCCGGAGGCGGCGTTGCCAGGTCACGCGGTGGCGGCGCTCACAAGCCGCAGAAGCAGTAGGCCAGCGCCTTGACCGGCGCGCCGTTGCGATCCTTCACCGCATCCTCGACGAATCGCAGCTGCGCATCCATTTCCGGCATCGTGCGCGCCAGCATCAACCGCGCCATGCTGGAATCGGACAGCATCCAGGCGCCGGCGCGGCTGCCGGCGAAGCCGGTCATGAACTGCGCGAACGGCGTGGCCGCCTTCTCGATGTAGTTCACCCGGTACTTGTCCGGGTCGCCGAGCTTGGCGCGCCCGGCGGCGTCGGCGATCGCGGCCTTGAGGCCACCGAACGCGTCCACCAGCCCACGCTCCTTGGCCTGCGCACCGCTCCACACGCGGCCGCGGGCGACCTCGTCGATGGCGTCCACGTCGCGGCCGCGCGCCTGCGCCACCTTGCCGGTGAAGTCGGCATAGCCCTTGTCGATGACCGACTGCACTACCCGGCCCACCGCCGGATCCATCGGCCGGGTGACGTCGAACGCACCGGCGAAACGGGTGGTGCCCACGCCATCGGTATGCACGCCGATCTTGTCCAGGCTGCGCGCGAAGTTGGGGATCATGCCGAAGATGCCGATCGAGCCGGTGATGGTCGATTCGTCGGCGTAGATGCGGTCGGCGTTCATGCTGATCCAGTAACCGCCGGACGCGGCCAGGTCGCCCATCGACACCACCACCGGCTTGCCGGCGGCCTTGAGCGCGTCGACCTCGCGACGGATCTGCTCGGAGGCGAACACTTCGCCGCCCGGGGAATCCACGCGCAGCACCACCGCCTTGACGTCGTCGTCGTCGCGCGCGGCACGCAGCAGCGCCGAGGTGGAGACGCCGCCGACGCGGCCGGCCGGCAGGTCGCCCCCGGCGATTTCGCCCTCGGCCACCACCACCGCCACCTGCGGGCGGTGGTCGATCGGCGAACGGCGCGCGTCCACCTGGGTCAGGTAGTCGCCCAGCGCGATCTGGCGGAAGCCGCCATCGGCGTCGCTGTCGGCCACGCCACGGTCGGTGAGCAGCGCTTCCACTTCCTCGCGGGTCTTGAGCCCGTCCACCAGCTTCTGCTGCAGGGCGAAGCGCGCCAGGTCGCCACCGGCGGCGGCGATGCCCTCGGGCAGCGTGTCGATGCCGGCGGCCAGCTGCGCGGCGTCGAGCTTGCGCGCCCTGGCGATGTCGCCCAGGTAGCGCTGCCACACGTCGTTCATCCAGAACAGGTCGGCTTCCTTGGCCTGCGGCGAGGCGGCGTCGAGCACGTAGGGCTCGGCGGCCGACTTGTACTCACCCACCTTGAACAGGTGCACGTCCACGCCCAGCTTGTCCTGCAGGCCACTGCGGAAGTACTGGCGGTAGCGCCCCAGGCCTTCGAGCAGCAGGCTGCCCATCGGGTCCAGGTAGACCTCGTCGGCCTGCGCGGCCAGCAGGTACTGCGACTGGCCCATGTTCTCGCTGAAGGCGACCAGCTGCTTGCCGGAGGCGCGCAGGTCCTGCAGCGCGGCGGCGACCTCGCGCATCGACGCGAAGCCCGAGGGCTGCAGCTTGTCCAGTTCCAGCACCACGCGCTCGATCTTCTTGTCGTCGCGCGCGGCCTCGATGGCGCGGATCAGGTCGCGCAGCTGGATTTCCTCGGCGTTGCTGTCGCCCACCGCCTTGGCCAGCGCACGGCTGACCGGGTCGGTGCTGTACTGCTCGACCAGCCGGCCTTCCGGCGCGATCACCAGGGTGGTGCGGTCCTGCAGGATCTTGGCCGACGACGCGCCCTTGCCCATCGCCACCATCATCACGATCAGCACCAGGAACAGCAGGCCGAAGAACACCAGGTTGAGGATCAGCCGCCGGGTGAAGTTCATCACGTCCCACAGCCCGACGAAGAAGCTGGCGATGGGGTTGCGGCGGGGCAGCGGTGGAGGATTCATGGACGCTCCGGAAGGGGCTTGTTGCAAAGCAGGATACCCATAACCGGCGAGCCGGGCATGGGCTTCAAGTCAGGGTGCCGGCTGGAGGAACAGGCGCTGGCTGCTGATCCGCAGGCGCCAGCCCATCAGCACGGCGGCCGCGGTCAGGCCCATGATCAGGCCGATCCACATGCCCTGCGGCCCCCAGCCCAGGCCCAGGCCGAGGCCGGCGCCGAGCGGCATGCCCACGCCCCAGTACGCGAACATGGCGATGAACATCGGCACGCGCGTGTCCTTGAGCCCGCGCAGCGCGCCGGCCGACAGCACCTGGATGCCATCGGGGAACTGGAAGGTAGCCGCGTACAGCAGCAGGGTGGAGGCCAGCGCGGCCACCGCCAGGTCATCGGTGTACAGGCGCACCACCGCGTCGTGGCCCAGCAGCAGCACGGTGATCGACAGCATCTGCGTGACCAGCACGATCGCGTAGCCGGCCCAGGTGGCGCGGCGCACGCCCAGCGGATCGTTGCTGCCCACCGCATGGCCGACGCGCACGGTGGTGGCCTCGGCCACGCCCATCGGGATCATGAAGCACAGCTGGGCGACATTGATCGCGATCTGGTGGGCGCTGGCCTCGACCGCGCCGATACGGCCGATCAGCAGCGCGGTGATGATGAACAGACCGCCTTCCATGAGCACGGTGATGCCGATCGGCAGGCCGGTACGCAGCAGGTCCCAGATCGCGCGCCAGCGCGGCGGTTCGAAATGCCCGAACAGCTGCAGGTGGGCGAAACGCCGGGTCTTCCACAGGTAGCCGGCGAAACACAGCGCCTGCAGCCACATCGTCACCGACGAGGCGATGCCCAGGCCTTCGGCGCCCATTTCGGGAAAGCCGAAGCGGCCGTTGCACAGCGCATAGCCCAGCGGCCCCAGCACCAGCAGCCCGCCGAACCCGAGCAGCATGGTCGGCAACGTCCAGTGCATGCCCTCGCTCAGGTAGCGCATGCAGAAATAAAGCGTCAGCGCCGGCACGCCCCAGCGGATCGCATGCAGGAAGCCGGTGGCGCCGGGCACGATCTCCGGGGCGATGCCGAAGGCCGGCAGGAACGCCGGCACCACGCTGAGGAAAGCGAACATCAGCGCGCTCAGGCCCACGCCCAGCCACAGCGCCTGGCGGAACAGCGGGCCGATGTCGCGCTCGCGGCCGGCGCCGTGCAGCTGCGACACCGAGGCGGTCAGCGAGATCAGGGTGCCGATCGGCACCAGCATCGGCAGCCACAGCAGCGCGGTGCCGATGCTGACAGCGGCGAACGTATCGGTACCGTGGTGGCCGGCGATGGTGTTGTCGACGAAGGCGATCAGGCCAGTCGAAACATGGCCCAGTACAAGCGGCAGGGCGAGCAACCCGGTGGCGCGCACTTCCTGGCGGAAGCGCGGCGTGGCGGTGATGGACATGCGGGGAATGACGCGGACTGCGGCCGGCGCGGGACGCGCTGTTGCCGGGTCGCGGAAGCAGCGCATTGTAATGGCAATGGATGAAGCCGGGTGAAAGACGGCCGCACCACGCCTGCCGGCGCGCGCACCTCAGCGCGATTCGGTGCTTTGCCGCAGCCAGTCCGCACGCTGGGCCGGTGGCAACGCCAGCAGCCGCTCGCGCAGCGCATCGCGTTCCTGCGGCGGGGTGCGTTGCGACAGCACGCCCAGTTGCGCCAGCTGCGTGGCATCGAGCTGGTACAGCAGGGCCAGCATCGGCGCGCGCTGGTGCTCGGGCAGGTAGCCCAGCAACGGTTGCAGCTTCGGATAGTGCGCGCCCAGTTGCGGCCCCAGCCGCCAGCCATCGCGATGCAGCCGATCCAGCGCCACGAAGCGGTTGCGCAGGGCCTCGCGCTCGGCGGGAGGCAACGCCGCCATGTCGGCCGCGGCCCGGCGCACGCGCTGGCGCTCGGATTCGGGCAGCGCGCGCCATGCCGCGTAGCGCGCGCGCAGTTCATGTTGCCGGGCCGGGTCCAGTGCCGGCCAGTGCGCCCGTGGATCGGGCCCGGGGGTGGCGGTGCCTGTTTGCGCGACAGGTACCGCAGGCAGCGCCGCCGGCGTCGCCAGCGACGGCGCGGCCGGCAGCAGCGCAAGCAGTAGCGGCAGCAATCGCTCAATCCTCGGCATCGACCGTCTCCAGTGCGCTACCGGCAGGTTCGGCGCGGCCGGGCTGCGCCTGCGATTCGTCCACCGGCACCGGGCCGCCGGCGGCATACCAGGCATGGAAGTCGGCATCCTGCGCCAGTGCCAGTTCCGGGTCGGCCAGCATCGCGGCATCGTCCGCGGCACGGCTGCCGGGGGCCGCAGGCCCGGCGGCGGTGCTGTCGTCCGGCAGGGCTTCCACCTGTACCGGGCCGTTGTCCGCCACCGCGCCCTCGGCCGCCGGTGCGGCCGCGCCGGGCAGCGCCGGGCCATGTCGCGTCCACCACCAGGCCGCGACCAGCGCCAGCAGCAGCAGCGGCAGGCACAGCAACAGCCAGGTCCGCCGGCTCCAGCGCGCCCGGGTACGGCGCGGCGCGCGCGGGGTACGCGCATCGGCCTCTGCCCGGGGCACCGGCGTTGTCGTGCGCGCCGGTGCGGCAGCGGGTACGGTCGCCGCGCGCAGCTGTTCCAGCTGTTGCAGGCGAGCGGCCGGCAGGTCGCGCACCTGTGCCTGCACCTGCTCGGCCAGGCCGCGCCAGGCCAGCGCATCCGGATGGCCCTGCGCATCCAGCGGGCAGGCAGCAGCCAGCGCACGCCGGTATGCATCGGGCGTGAGCCCCAGCACGGCGGACGCGGCGTCTTCGTCCAGGCCACCACCGACGCGCAGCAGCAGCGCCAGCCGCGCGGCCGCCGGCAGCCCCTGCAGGTGGGTCAGCGCAGGTGGCCAGTGCCCGTCCGCGGACGCCGCCCGCAATTGCGGGTTGCCGCACAGCAACGCCCAGAAGCGCGCCGGCCAATCGGCCATGGGCATGTCCGTGGCGGGGCCGGCAAAGGCACGCATGGCGGCCGCCACGGCGCGGCCGGCGGCGGCCTCGTCGCCGGTCTGCAGGCTGGCAACGGCCAGGGCGCGGCGTTCGACACCTTTCAGGAAGGCGGACAGGGCGCTGGCTGCGGCCGGCGTGGGGGAGACGGGTGCAGCCATCAGGTGGACTCCTTCATCGCCGGGCATGATACCCAGCCCATCCCGCCCTGCAGCGGCCGCTGGCGGCGGCCTGCACACCGCCTTCACGCCTTTGGCAGCGGCCCTTGCCGCAACTTGTGCACAGCGTCAATAGTCCGGCCCCGATTCCTCGGAATTCCGCCCCGACACCTGCATTTCGCTTTTGTTTCACGAACAAGTTGTTGATTTTAAACGTATTGATGCCGTGGCTATTTTTTGACCAATTTGAGTGAAAGGCTTCAACCACCGCCCTGGACGCGTGGAGCACAACGCTGATGCACAGAGTTATCCACATGTTGTGTGGATAAGCCCAAATCTCCAATCGGGGCCTGCGTTTACGCGGTGTTTATGCTTCCGGCGCTGCACAAGCGCCCGCAAGTGACGCGCCCGCCGGGGTCAGGCGCGATCGGCCCGGCGCCGCCTGGCCCGGGGGTGTGCCGGGCACCGGCCGCCGCCTACACTGCCGCCCATGCCCACCTGCCCCACCCTGCGCATCGCCCTGCCGGTTCCGTTGCCACAGACCTTCGACTACCTGCCTCCGCCCGGCAGTCCGGCGCCGGACGCCGGCGACAAAGGGCGCCGGGTGCGGGTTCCGTTCGGCAACCGCGAGCTGGTCGGCATGGTCGAGGGCATCGGCGCGGTGCAGGACCAGGCGACCCTGCGGGAGGCGCTGCAATGGCTGGATGGCCCACCGCTGCTCGGCGGCGAGCTGCATGCATCGCTGCGCTGGCTGGCCCGCTATACCCATGCGCCGCTGGGCGAGGTGGTCGCCACCGCGCTGCCGGCACCGCTGCGGCGTGGCGAACCGCTGCCCGATACCCACGCCTGGGGCTGGGAGCTGACCGCGGCGGGACGCGAGGGCGCGGCGCGGCTGCGCGGCGGCAGCCGCCCACGGCGCCTGGCCGAACTGTTGGGCGACGGTGCGCTGGGCGAGGAGGTGCTGGCCGTACGCATGGACGGTTGGCGCGAGGCCGGCCGCAGCCTGCTCAAGCGCGGCTTCGCGCAGCGCGTGGCGCTGGCCGAATCGGCGCCGGCTGCCCGGCCGCAGCCCGGCCTGGTGCCCAACGTCCAGCAACAGGCAGCGATCGAGGCGATAACCGCAGCCAATGGTTTCCAACCCTTCCTGCTGGACGGGGTCACCGGCAGCGGCAAGACCGAGGTCTACCTGCAGGCCATCGCCCGTTGCCTGGAACAGGGCCGGCAGGCGCTGGTGCTGGTACCGGAGATCGGCCTGACCCCACAGATGCTGGCCCGCTTCCGCAGTCGCCTGGGCATCGCGGTGCATGCGCTGCATTCGGGCCTGAACGACAACGAGCGCGCGCGGGTGTGGGCGGCAGCCGCGCGCGGGCAGGCGCGGGTGATCGTCGGCACCCGTTCGGCGGTGTTCACGCCGCTGCCGGAGGCCGGGTTGCTGATCGTCGACGAGGAACACGACGGCAGCTACAAGCAGCAGGATGGCATCCGCTACCACGCCCGCGACTTCGCCCTGGTGCGTGGCAAGGCGCTGGACGTGCCGGTGGTGCTGGGCAGCGCCACGCCGTCGCTGGAGTCGCTGCACAACGCGCGCGCCGGCCGCTACACCCACCTGCGCCTGCAGCAGCGCGCCGGCGACGCGCGACCGCCGGCGGTGCGGGTGTTCGACGTGCGCAAGCGGCCACTGCAGGACGGCCTGTCGCCGGAAGTGCTGGCCGGCATCGAACAGCACCTGCGTGCCGGCAACCAGGTGCTGGTGTTCAAGAACCGGCGTGGTTACGCACCCGTACTGTTGTGCCACGACTGCGGCTGGACCGCGCCGTGCAGCCGCTGCAGCACGCCGTTGCACACCACCCCGATGACCGTGCATGGCGCCGGGCGCCGCCTGCAGTGCCACCACTGCGGCGCGCGCGCGCCGGTACCGCTGGCCTGCCCGGACTGCGCCAGCCTGGCGCTGCAGCCGCAGGGCATCGGCACCGAGCGGCTGGAGGAACGGCTGCTGCAGCTGTTCCCGGATTTCCCGGTACTGCGCATCGACCGTGGCACCACCGCCCGCCGCGACGCGCTGGAACAGACCCTGGCCACGCTCGGCGAGCAACCCGGCATCCTGGTCGGCACCCAGATCCTGGCCAAGGGCCACGACCTGCCGCGGCTGACCCTGGTGGTGGTGGTGGGAATCGACGAGGGCCTGTTCTCGGCCGACTTCCGTGCCAGCGAGAAGCTGGCCCAGCAGTTGATCCAGGTTGCCGGCCGCGCCGGCCGCGCCGACCGCCCCGGCGAGGTCTGGCTGCAGACCCACCACCCGGACAACGCACTGCTGCACACGCTGGTCAACGGCGGCTACCACGCCTTCGCCGACGCCGAACTGGCGCAGCGCGAGGCCGCCGGGTTCCCGCCGTTCGCGCATCTGGCGCTGATGCGCGCCGAGGCCAGGCAGGTGGAGCACGCCAACGCGTTCCTGGCCACGGTGAAACAGGCCATTCCCGCCGCCAGCCCGGTCGAATGCTACGGCCCGATGCCTGCGCCGATGCCGCGCCGCGCCGGTTTCCAGCGCGCCCAGCTGCTGCTGTCGGCGACGCAGCGGCGTGCGCTGCACGGCCTGCTCGACACGCTGATGCCGCAGGTCTACCCGCTGCCGCAGGCACGGCGCGTGCGCTGGTCGCTGGACGTGGACCCGATGGACCTGTACTGAGCGCGGCGGTCCACCAACAGGGTCACACCGCCACTGCCCACCGCAGATCCGGCCAACCCGGTGCGTACGGGAGGTCCGCCTCCATCGGGGCAAAATCGATGCCCTCGCATATCCATGCCAGCAGCCTGCGGGTCTCGTCCTGGGTATCGACCCCGAGGTCGCGGCGCAGCGCCTGTTCTATGCGCGCGTAGGCATTGACCGCCTCGGCATGCATGCCATTCCCTGCATAGGCGCGCATCATGCGCCGGGCATGCGACTCGTTCCATGCGTCGCGCTGCAGCAGCACGCGCGCGATGTGCAGTGCGGCGTCCCATCGCCCGGCCGCCAGCATCCGGTCGCAATGCCGCTCGGCGACGCCTACCAGTTCGGCCTCCAGTGCAAGGCGCGTGCTTTCCAGCCACGCGCGGAAATCCACGCCGGCGACATCGTCCATGCCGGCAAGGAAAACGTGCTGCCCTTCCAGTATCGCCAGCGCTTCCGCCGGTTCCTCGGCCAGCCGGTCGATGTCGAAGAGCGCCCTCCCGACACGCCGTACCGCCACGCCGTCGCGCTCCACCCACAGCACGCCCGGCCCCAGTTCCGCACGGCAATAGTGCTTCAGGTTGCACAGCACCTGGCGCAGATTGGTCATCGCCTGCGTTTCGCCCAGCTGCGGCCACAGCAGCATGGCCAGCGTCAGCCGCGAATGGCGGCGCTCCGGCTCGGCGGCCAGGTAGCCCAGCAGCGCCCAGCCCTTCCTGTAGATGAGTTGCGGCGGCATGGCCGCGCACGCGCTCAGGAGCCGGACTCCCCCGCGTCCGGCAAGCGCGCCGTCCTGTTCCCGCCCTGCTGGACGCGTCCCCATGACATCCCCCGTGCATCCCGTAGTCGGTACCGGCGACCAGCCGGGCATGCCCGACGCGGGGCGCATCATCGCGATGCGCCCGCAGCCGCCGGCCCCGGCCATGCCTGCCGGAGCACATTAGCCGGCGCACAAGCAGGCCACATCCACGAAATCAGGTAACGGCTCCCGCTCAGGCAGCCAGCGGCAACTCCAGCGCCACCCGGGTACCTTGCGGGTCGCTGCGTGCGGACACGCTCAGTTCGCCCCCCAGCCGCTGCGCGCGCATGCGCATGCTGGCGAAGCCGGCACCACCGCCCCCGGTCGATGCGGTACCCGCGGCAGGCGGGCCCACGCCGTCGTCGTCCACCTGCAGGCACAGACGGTCGCCATGCCGGCGTACATGGATGTCCACGCGCTGCGCGCGGCTGTGCTTGAACACGTTGGTCAGCGCTTCCTGCAGCAGGCGCAGCAGGTCCAGGCTGCGGGCCGCGCCCAGTTCGACGCCGCCCACGCCCTCCAGGTGCCAATGGGCGTCGATGCCGGCGGCATCGAGCAGCTGGCTGGAGCGGTGCCGCAGCGGCACGAGCAGTTCGGCCAGGTCCGCATGCTCGCGCGCCGTGCTGTCGATCACCAGGCGCAGGTCGTCGCGCATTTCCTTCAGCAGTCCGGCGATCTCCCGCCGCGGCATGTCGTCCGGCGCCTGCTCGACCCGCGCGATCGCGCCGACCAGGGTGCCGCCGAAACCGTCGTGCAGGTCACGCACCAGCTGCAGCCGTTCACCGGCGCGGCTGTGCGCCAGTTCCAGCGCATGCTGCTGCCGCAGGGTCTCGGCCAACTGGCCGGTGGCCTGCCGCACCTCGCGGCTCAGCTCGGCGTTGAAGCCTTCCACCCGCTTCATGGTGTTGGCGAAGCGGTAGGCCAGCACGAAGCCCATGCCCAGCAGCATCAGCGGCGAAGTGAACGAGCCGAGGTAACTGACGCCGCCGTACCAGCCCATGTACACACCCAGGTCGTGCAGCGAAACCGCCACGGGCAGGATGATGCACAGGGCCAGCACCTGGCAGTCGCGGCGGTCGCTGCGCAGGGCGTAGCCCATGAACACGAACGACACCAGGTACAGGAACGCGATGACCGGTACCAGATAGACGTTGCGGTATGGTCCCATCCACTGCGGCCACAACAGCGCCGCCGCCATCAGTGCCACCGCGATGCCCAGCAGCAGGCGCTCGAAGCGCGGCCAGCGCCGTTGGCTGAAGCGCAGCAGGAATACCGTGTGCGCCGCGGCCGCCATCACGTAGCAACCGCCGATGAAGGCCTGCCAGCCATCGGTGCTGGGGAACGGCCACGGGCTGGCGGCGAAGAAATTGGTGTCGTACAGGCGCCCGAACACCGCGCTCAGCGCGTACCAGCCATACATCGTCTCCTGCCGGCGCAGCAGCCAGAACAGACCGATCATCGCCGCCAGCACGAAGCCGATGGCGCTGTCGAGCACCTGCAGGTCGTGGCGGACAAGTACCTCCTGGCGATACCGTGCCTGCAGCACCTGCGGGTCGCCCACGTCCACCACCCCGAATGACGGCTGGTAGGCGGCCAGGCCCGACACGCGCACCAGCAGTTCGTTCTCGCCCGGCTCGAGCAGCGGTGCCTGCAGCAGGAAGTAGCGCGGTATGTGCCAGCTGCGCGACAGCGGCTCGACCAGCGACGGATCGCGGTCGATCAGGCTGCCGTTGAGGTAGACCGCGGCCGCCATGCAGGTGTAGTCGAGCAGCAGGCCGGTCGGTTCTCCGGCATCGGCCTGCTGCCAGCGCAGCCGGTACCAGACCACGCCATCGTGCCCGGCCCAGCGGGTCTGCCACTGGTCCGCCAGCGTCACCGGTACCCAGCCCTGTTCGGGCGGCCGCGCCGAATCCCAGCCGGCGCGCACGGCCTCGGCGTGGACGATGCGCATGACCGGCGCCGCCCGGGCCGCACCCGCCACCATGCAGAGCAGCAGGAGCACCCAGTGCCAGCGCCTCACGGCAACAACCCGAGTACGCGTGCCTCGAACACCGCCGCCGTGCGCGAACCCACGGCCAGCTTGCGGTAGATGTTGCGCGTGTGCGCTTCCACGGTGAGCCGGGAGAGCCCGAGCAGCTCGGCGATCTCGCGGTTGCCGTAGCCCTGCGCCACCATGCCGAGGATGCCGCGCTCGCGCTCGGAGAGGTTGACCTCCGGCGGCGCCGGCACCGGCGTCGCTTCCTCCGGCAGCAGGGCAAGGATGCGCCGGGCGATCATCGGGTCGATCGGGGCACCGCCGCGTTGCAGGCTGCGCAGGGCGACGACCAGCTCGACATCATCGCGGTCCTTGAGCAGGTAGCCGACCGCGCCGGCACGCAACGCCGAGAAGATCGCTTCCTCCTCGGCGAACGCTGACACGACCACCGCCTGCACCGCAGGCACATGCGCGCGCATCCAGTGGATCAGCTCGATACCGGTGCCATCGGGCAGCTGCATGTCCACCAGCGCCAGGTCGAATGGACCGGCCAGCAGCAGGTCGCGCGCGCCGGCCAGGTCGGCCGCGACGCGGACGTGCGCCTGCGGGCCCGGCACCACTTCGCGCAGCAGCCGCTCCAGCCTCGCGAGCGAGGCCTGCATGTCGTCAACGATCAGGATGGAAGACAACTGCATCGACACCTGCTCCTCAGTGTTCCTCTAGGCAGCTGCAGTCTAGCGCCTGGCCCGGGACTCTCTCACTTCCTCACGGCTGGCGCATGGCAGGCCGATGCCGCGCACCGGATGGCGACGCGCGGGTCATCACCGTTCAGTGCGGGTCCACCGGCCGGCGCCGGGCGATAGAACCCGGCGATCCCGGCAATGAAGTCCTGCGGGTCGGCACCGACCAGGTTGGTCAGCACCACCACCGCCAGGCCGTCGTCGGGATAGATGCGGAAGGCCGCGCGGGCGCCACCCATGCTGGTCACTTCGCGATGCGGGGTGGTGCCGGCCACGGGCCAGCCGGCGGCCCATTCGCCCACGCTGCCATCGTTCAATCGCTCCGGCACCCACATACGTTCGCGTACGTCCGCATCGAGCAGCCGCCCCTGCATCAGCGCGACCAGCCACTGCGCCAGTTCGTCGGCGGTGGTCTGGATCCCGCCGCCCGCCCACAGCCCGTGCGGCACGTCATAGAACCAGTGCGACAGCCGCGCGGGCATGCCCGGCGCATCGCTCCGGCGCGGCAGGAAGCTGTACACGGTAGCCGCGCCAGCGACCAGGTCGTAGCTGTCGCCGAAGCGCGAACGGCGCATCCGCAGCGGCGCGAACTGGTGTTCGGCGACGAACGCCGCGTATGGCATCGCGCCCTGCGCTTCGACGATCCGCGCCAGCAGCCCGTAGTTGGTCTGGTTGTAGGCGAAGCGCTCGCCCGCCGCGGCCTGCAGCGGCATCGCCGCCACCGCCTGCCATGCGGCCGGTTCCGGGCCCGCGCCGACCAGCCCCTGCGCATCGACGATGTCCGGAAGACCGGAGGTATGCGCGAGCAGCTGGCGCACGCGGATGGCACGCCATGCCGGCGGCAGGTCCGCCAGGTAGGTCGAGATCGGCGCCTCCAGGTCGACGCGCCCGGCCTGCACCAGCTGCATCACCGCCACGCCGGTGAAGGCCTTGGTCGCGGAGTTGATCGGGAACAGGGTCGTCGGTTCGACCGGCACGCGGTTCTCGACATTGGCCAGGCCGTGGCTTTCCGAAAGCACCACGCGACCATCGCGGACCACCGCGACCTGCAGGCCCGGTATGCCCCGCGCCTTCATCGTCGCACGGACGAAGTCGCGGGCGGCGGCATTGGCATCGGCCAGGGAAGCGGCGGTGGCCGGCGCACCGGCCAGCAGGGCAAGCAACGCCAGCAGCAACAGCCGGCGGATCGGGGTCGGCATCGAATGTTCTCCAGGGTCGGGTAGCGCGGATGCGCGCCCACGGGCGCGCGACTGGAGGTTGGATGCCGGGCAGGTGCCGCAGGGTTTAAATCGACGCGACCGCACCCGGCCCCTCCCCGAGACGGGAGAGGGGCCGGCGCGTTCACCAGGTGCGGCGCAGCGGATGCGCTTCGGTGTTGAACACCACGCCATCGAAGTCCAGCGCGGTGGCCGGCGCGAACAGCAGGTAGTAGTACTTGAAGGTCTCGGCGAACAGGAAGCTCTCCATCGAGTCATCCTTCTCCTTGCTGCGCACGTCCTTCAGCGCCGAGAAGCCGTGTTCGGTGCGGGTGTATTTCACGAAATCGTCGAAGAACTCCTTGCCCATGCCGCGGTAGCGCGCATCGCCGGTGTAATGGTGCAGGTAGTAGGCCGATTCGACGATTTCCGGGCGCAGCGCATACCCGGGCGAGCGCACCTGCATCGCCGCGTAGTCCAGCGATTCCGGCTCGATGCCATGCAGCCGCCACATCTTCAGGTTGGATTCCTGCAGGCGCCTGGCGCGCTCCAGGTCGCCACCCAGCGCCAGCAGCCCGGGCATGAACGCATCCAGCGCGCCATAGGTGGTGGACGTGCGCGCACCGCTGTCCATGTCGGCATGGCCGTACCACAGCTCGCCTCCGCGCACGTCGTCGGCCAGGTACTGGTTGAGCGGGCCGATGCTGTCCTCCCACATGCGCCGGCAGTCCTCGTCGCCGAACAGCTTCCAGCACTTGAGCAGGTACTCGTAGTACGAATCGATGCCACCGGCGATGGAGGCATCCTTGTTGGTCCACTCGCCGGTCTCGACGTTGATGTTCAGGCCGACCAGGCCGATCTTCGAACGGCGCTTGTAGGTCTCCACCAGCGCGCGCTTGGCCTTGTCGTAGTACGCCTGCTTGCCGGTGAGCCTGGCCAGGGTGCCGAACTCCAGCAGCAGGGTGCCGGTCTCGGCCGGGTTGCTGATCGTGCCGCGGGTCTTGCCGGTGCGCAGGTTGACGTGGGTATACGGCAGGCCGGTGGGGCTGTCGAAGACCGGCGACAGGCGCGTGCCAAGGTCGTCGGCCAGCGCGAGCAGGCGCGGGTCGTCGGTCATCTGGTAGGCCGACAGCAGGCCACCAAGCAGGCGGATGGTGACTTCGAAGTTCTGCACTTCGATGTCCTGGTCGAACGAGAGCTGGCCGACGATCAGCTCGCGCGCTTCGTTGGCCTCCTTGTCCAGGCCCAGCAGCAGCAGCGTATCGAGCGCGTCGACCGGCGACATCAGCAGCGGCACCGGGTACCAGTCGCGCGGCTGGCCACTGATCGGCTTCAGGTCATCGTGGCCCCTGGCGTACTGCATGTAGCCCTGCCATGCATGGCGGGTGGCCTCGCGCACCTGCTCGGCCATGCGCGCGGCCTCGGCATCGTCGACCGCCGGCACATCGGCGGCCGCGGCCGGGCCTGCGGCAGGAGCGGCGTCACCGGGTGCGGCGGTGGAAGCGGGCGGCGACGGCGTGCAGGCGGACAGCGCCAGCAGCAGGGCCGCGGCCAGGGGGGCATTGCGCAGGGCTCGGTTCATCATCGGGTCCTCGGGGTGGAAGCGGGATCGTGCGGGGGAGCGGAAGCGGGGTGCAGGGTGTCGCCCAGGGTGCGCATGCGCAGCGCGGCACGCAGCGCATCGAGACGGGCGTTGGCGTCCACGCGCAGCTCGCGGGTTTCGCCGGGCAGCAGGTCGAAGGCGTTGTCCTCCACGCGGGCGCCGGTGTCGCCGAAATCGACCCACACCGCGCGCACGAGGCCGTCGGCGTGCAGCCGCAGGCGGTAGCCGTCGCCCTCGGCGCGCAGTTCGGCGTGCAGCTGGCCGGCGCCGAGCGCCTGTTCCCGGGCCGGCACGAAATGCACCAGCCGGCGCGCGACCACCTGGCCGTCGCGCAGCAGTTCGAACACCGCCAGGCTGCGCGCCGGGTCGTGACCCTTGAGCAGGTCGGCATCGACCAGCCGTGCCACGGCGGTCGCGGCCATCGGCGCCAGGGTGATGGTTTCCTGCTGGCGGGCGAATTCGTGGCCGTCCACGTCCATGACCCGCACCCGCCACTGCGCGGTGAGTGGTCGTGCGCCATCGTTGAGCAGGCTGAAGCGGGTGACCCCGTCGTCGTCGCGCAGCGCCGCCACCGCGACGTCGGCGAAGAAGCGCCGCGCGTGGTAGTGCAGCGCCTTCCAGTGGCCGTAGTAGTCCAGGCTCGACCACGATGCGCCCGGCCACACGTCGTTGAGCTGCCAGTACAGCGAACCCATCGTGTAGGGGCGCGAGGCGCGGTGGTGCAGCGCGGCCAGTGCGATGCCCTCGGCCTGCATCACCTGGCTCAGGTAGACGAAATCGGCGAACGTGGCCGGCGTGCCGTACTCGCGCTCGATGTAGTGCAGCAGGCGCGCGTTGCCGTTGCCGGCCATGAATTTCTGGTGGGCGCGGATCACCGGCCCATCAATGCGCTGCTCGTCGCGCGTGGCGAACGCATCCACCGTGGACAACTGCGGCCACGCCTGCAGGCCGTACTCGGACATGAAGCGCGGGGTCTCGCCCAGGTAGGCGGTGACCGGCAGCGCCGGATTGCCCCACACCTGCCAGTAGTGCTTGTCGCCGCGGGTGGAGTCATTGGCCCGGGCATCGAGGTCGTTGCCCGGCGAGCTGGACCAGTACGGCACGCCCAGGCCTTCCTCGGCCACCACCGCGCGCAGGTCGGTTCCGAACAGGTCCACGTAGCCCTGCCACACCCGGGCGGCGAACGCGGGGTCGGCGTCCTTCAACTGCCTGCCATGTCCCCAGTCCTTCCACGCGGTTTCCTCCTCGTTGTTGCCACACCACAGCACGATGCTGGGGTGGTGGCGCAGGCGGCGGATGTTGTCGCGGGCCTCGGCCACCACGCTGGCGCGGAACGCCGGGTCGTAGCCGGGCTGCATGCCGCCGCCGAACATGAAGTCCTGCCACACCAGCAGGCCCAGTTCGTCGGCGATGTCGAAGAAGTCGTCGCTCTCGTAATAGCCGCCGCCCCAGTTGCGCAGCATGTTCATGTTGGCATCGCGCGCGGCCTGCAGGTCACGGCGCAGGCGTTCGCGCGTCACCCGCGCCGGGAACGATTCGAACGGGATGACGTTGGCGCCCTTGGCGAACACCGGTACACCGTTGATGACGAAGGCGAAGCCCTGGCCGCCATCGGCGTCCTGCTCGCGGCGCAGCTCGACCGTGCGCAGGCCGGTGCGCAGCGTCGTCTCGCGCGCCGGGTCGCCGCCGCCATCCAGGCGCGCCCGCACGGTGTAGCGGTCCTGCGCGCCATGGCCCACCGGCCACCAGCGCCGCGGCTGCGCGATCTCCAGCGGCAGCTGCAGCGCATTGTCGCCGGGCTGCAGGCGCACATCGCGTTCGAGCCGGGCAACCCTGCGCCCTTCCGGATCGAGCACGTCGACCGCGACCGCGGCCATGCCTGCGGTTTCGCCGCGCTGCACCTGCAGCAGCACGCCCAGGCGTGCGCGCTGCGCGTCCAGCGCGTCGATGCGCACCGCCAGGTCGGTGATGCGCTGCAGGTCCCAGCCATCCAGATGCACCTGGCGCCAGACGCCGGCGGTGACGTAGCGCGGGCCCCAGTCCCAGCCGAAGTGGTAGGCCGGCTTGCGCACGAAATTGCCGACCATCGCGTCGGCCGGCTCGTCGCCGTAGGGCGAAGGGTAGTTGCCGGCGATCCTGTGCGGCATCGCCTGCACCTGCGGCAACAGGGTGCGGATCGGCGAGCGGAACACGACCCGCAGCTCGTTGCCGTCCGCACGCAGGCGGCCGTCGACGCGCGCGCGCCATGTGCGGTGCGCGTTGTCGGCCTTCAGCAACGGCTGGCCGTTGAGGCTGACCTCGGCAAACGTGTCCAGGCCGTCGAACCGCAGTTCGGCATGGCGGCGCGACAGCGTGGCCGTATCCACGTCGAAGCGCGCCCGGTACTCCCAGGCGGCCAGCCCGATCCATTGCAGGCCGGCCTCGGCCGCACCGACGTAGGGGTCGCCGATCACGCCGGAGGCGTACAGGTCGTCATGCACGCTGCCCGGCACCCGTGCCGGGCGCCAGGCGTCGAGGCCGGGGTGCGCCTGCAGCTGCGGATCACCCGGCAGCAGCCGAAAGCTCCACTGCGCCTGCAGCGGCGCCGCCGCGGCAGTGCCGGCGAGCGCGCACAGCGCATACAGCAGCAACGCGCGACAGTGGCCCGTCACACGGATTTGCATCGATCCAAAATAGGGTATCGCCTGCCGCATGATTGCTCTCCCGCTGTCGTCGCCGCTGTCGCCGGGCCTCAGCCCGGCTGACCTGCGCGCACCACGTTCAGCACTTCGTGGCAGGCGCCCATGGTGTGGTAATCGGTCTTGCCCGCCGGGCTCTTCTCGTCGTCGTACTTGCGGTTGTCGGCATCGAGAATGCGGAACCAGGCGCCGTAGCGGTGATCGACCATGTGCTGCCAGGCGTATGCCCACAGCCGCTCGTACCACTGCCAGTAGGCATCGTCGCCGGTGCGCCCGGCCAGCAGCGCCGCGGCCGCCAGCGATTCGGCCTGCACCCAGAAGTACTTGTCGTCATCACAGATATCCGCGGGTCCCTCCGCAAATACCCGGCCATCCATGGCAGGACTGCTCGGTGCTTTCGCTTCGTTCAGCGCTTGCTGCAGCCCCGCCGGTGCGAAGCCGTAGTACAGGCCGCCACGCGTGGCGTCCCACGAACGGGTGACGGCGCTGTCGAACAGATGGCGTGCGGTCGGCAGCAGCCAGTCGGCCTCGACGTGCCGGTCCAGGATCAGCAGCAGCTTGGCCCACTCGGTTTGGTGCCCGGGCTGGAAGCCCCACGGCCGGAACAGGTGCCTGGGGTTGTCGAGGTGGTAGGTCCAGTCGACGTTCCAGTCGACGTCGTAGTGCTCCCACACCAGCCCGCCGGCCTTGGCCGCCTGGCGGCGGGTCATGGCATCGGCCAGCTGCAGCGCGCGTTCCAGGTAGCGGCGCTCGCCGCTGGCCTCGAACGCGGCCAGCATCGCCTCGCACATGTGCATGTTGGCGTTCTGGCCACGGTAGCCGGTGAAGTTCCAGTGCGCGTCAGCCTCGTCGCGGTACAGGCCGTGGCGCGGCTCCCAGAAGTGCTTTTCCAGCAGCTGCCAGGTCTCATCCATCCACGCCCGGCCCTGCTCGATGCCGGCCTTGAGCGCGCAGCTGTAGGCCAGCAGCACGAAGGCCACGCCGTAGCAGTGGTTCATGTCGTCCTCGACCGTGCCATCGCGCAGGGTCCAGGCGTAGCCGCCGGTGGCCGGGTTGCGGTGGACCTCGCGCAGATAGCGCACGCCATGCTCGACCGCGGCCAGGTAGTCGGGATTGCCGAACTCGCGGTAGGCCATGGCGTAGTTGAAGACGAAGCGGGTGCTGCTCACCAGGTGGCGGTGGCTGGCGTCGTAGACCGTGCCGTCGTCCTTGAAGTAATGGAAGAAGCCGCCCGCCGGATCGATGCAGCGCGGGTGGTAGAAGGCCATGGTGTCGGCGATGTGCGCGCGCAGGAAGGCCGGGGAGCGGAAATCGGGGGCGGGAGTATTCATGCGATGGCGTCCTGTTGCTGCAGCAGTTGCTGCACTTCTTCGAGTTCGGGCATGGCGGCGAAGGCGCCCTTGCGGGTGACCGCCAGCGCGCCGACCGCGGCGGCGAAACGCAGGGTGGCGGTGATCGCGTCGTGGTCGCGGCAGAACGCGTCGAACGCGGCGCCGGTGCCGCCGCGCTCGGCCAGGCCGTACAGCACGCCGCCGACGAAGGCGTCGCCGGCCGCGGTGGTGTCCACGGCCGGCACGCGGAAGCTGGGCACCTGGCCCTGGGCCTCGCGGGTCAACCAGCGCAGCGGCGCGGCGCCGTCGGTGACGATCACCCAGCGCGCCTGCGCGCCGAGCAGGCGCCGCAGTACCCGCGCCTCGCCGTCCTCGCCGAACGGGGCCGCCAGGTAGTCCAGTTCCTCGCGCGAGAGCTTGACCAGGTCCGCGCGCTCCAGCGCCTGCCACAGCCACGGGGTCGGATCGACGTCGGCCGGCCACAGCGCCGGACGCAGGTTGAGGTCGAGGCTGACCACCGCGCCCGCGGCCCGCGCGCGGTCCATGCCGGCGAAGGTGGCCGCGGCGATGTCCGCTTCGGTCAGGCTGTTGGAACAGACGTGGAAGCAGCCGGTGCCGTCGAAGCAGGCCGGATGGAAATGCCCGGCGCGGAACAGCAGGTCCGCGGCCGGTGGGCGGTAGAAGCTGAAGCTGCGTTCGCCGTCCGCATCCAGCGCGACGAAGGCCAGCGCGGTCTTGGCCGCATCGGTGCGCACGATGCAGTCGGTGAGCACGCCGGCCTCGGCCAGGCTCTCGGCAAGGAAGTCGCCGAACATGTCGCGCCCGAGCATGCCGGCGAAATAACTGCGTGCACCCAGCCGCGCCGCCGCCACCGCGACGTTGGCCGGCGCCCCGCCGGCGTACTGCAGGAACGCGCGCGGGGTCTCCGGCGTGGCCGGCGGCTGCGCCAGTAGATCGATCAAAATTTCACCGAAACAAACGATCTTGCCCATCTGGCCTCAGCCTCCCTGGCCGCTGGCGGCCTGCGGTCGCGAACCGACCAGGCCGTAGAAAATGATGTAGAGGTAGCACGCCACCGGCAGCACGAAGCTCAGGTGCAGGCCGATGCGGTCGGCCAGCATGCCCTGCAGCAGCGGGATCACCGCGCCGCCGACGATGGCCATGATCAGCAGGCTCGATGCCTTGTTGGTCAGCGGGCCCAGGCGCTCGATGGCCAGCGAGAAGATGGTCGGGAACATGATCGAGTTGAACAGCCCCGTTGCGACGATGCCGTATACCGCGACCTCGCCGCTGGCGGCCAGGATCACCCCCAGCAGCACCACGTTGGCCAGGGCGAAGCCGGCCAGCAGGCGCCGCGGCGGATACTGCGCCAGCAGCCAGGAGCCGGCGAAGCGCCCGACCATCGCGCAGCCCCAGTACGCGGACACGTACTGCGTGGCGCGCTGTTCGCTCATGCCGCCGGTTTCCGGCAGCGCCAGGTAATTCACCATCAGGCTGCTGATGGACACCTCGGCGCCGACATAGAAGAAGATCGCCAGCACCCCGAACAGCACGTGCGGGTGCTTCAGTGCGTCCAGCAGGGTGTGCTGGGCGCTGTCGGCCTTTTCGGTGGCCTCGGCCAGGCTCGGCAGGCGGAACAGGCACACGAACACCGCCAGCAACGCCAGTGCGATCGCCAGGCCCAGGTACGGCCCCTGCACCGACTGCGCTTCGGCCGCGCGGTAGGCGACCTGCTCGGCCACCGGCAGCGCCTGGATCTGCTCGCCGCTCATGACCGTGGTGCTGAGGATCAGGAACCCGCCGAACAAGGGTGCCAGGGTGGTACCCAGCGAGTTCAGCGCCTGCGCCAGGGTCAGCCGGCTGGACGCGGTCTGTTCCGGTCCCAGCAGTGCCACGTACGGGTTGGCCGCGACCTGCAGCACGGTGATGCCGGTGGCCAGCACGAACAGTGAGGCCAGGAATGCCTCATAGGTACGCAGCGCCGCCGACGGCCAGAAGCCCAGCGCGCCGACGGCGGCGATCAGCAGCCCGGTGATGATGCCCTTCTTGTAACCCAGGTGCGCGACCAGCCGGCCGGCCGGCAGCGACATCAGGAAGTACGCGCCGTAGAAGGCGAACTGCACCAGCATCGCCCGCGTGTAGTTCAGCTCGAACACCGCCTTCAGGTGCGGGATCAGCACGTCGTTGAGGCTGGTCAGGAAGCCCCACATGAAGAACAGCGTGGTGGCGACCGCCAGCGCGACCCGGGGCGTGACCACCGTGCTGGAGGTCGCGGGCGTTGACAGGGGCGTGGACGGGATCGGCATGGCGCGCCTCGGGGTGCGGTGTCGGAAGGAATCAGGTGGGGCGCGCGGCGCTGCTTTCGCGGATGCGCAGCTGCACCGGCGCGACCGTGCGCATCGGCGGCGCGTCGGGATCGTCCAGCCGCTGCAGCAGCAGCGCGGCGGCCTGGCGTCCGCGCTCGCGCGGGTCGGCGATCAGCGTGGTCAGTGGCGGCACCGCCACCGCGGCCTCGGAAATGTCATCGAAGCCGGTAACGGCGAAATCGCCGCCGGGGCGGATGCCACGCGAAGTCAGGCCCAGCATCAGGCCCAGCGCGACGGTGTCGTTGTAGCAGACCGCGGCGCTGGGACGCTGGGCGTCGGCGAACAGTTCGCCGGTGCGCGCGGCCGCCTCCAGGCGGTTGGGCGCCGACTCGATCATCCACTGCGGGCGCGCCTGCAGGCCCGCTTCAGCCAGCGCCTGCTGGTAACCGGCGCGGCGCTGGTGGCACGAGCTGGATGCGGCGTGGCCGCCGAAGAAGGCGATGTCGCGATGGCCGCGTTCGATCAGGTGGCGGGTGGCCAGGTAGGCGCCCTGCTGGTTGTCCATGGTCAGGAAGTCCCAGTCGGCGCCGGGCAGTTCGCGGTTGAACAGCAGCACGTTGGCGTGCGTGCCGATCACCTGGCGCAGCTGCGCGGCGTCGCTGCCTTCGGCAGGCGACAGGATGAAGCCGGTCGGGGTGTGCTCCATCAGCGTGCTCAGCACCGCCTGCTGCCGCTCCGGCGACTCGCCGGTGCTGCCGAGCAGGGTCACGTAGCCCTTGCCGCCCAGCGCCTCGTCCACGCCGGATGCGAACTCGGCGAAGAACGGGTTGGACAGGTCGTTGATAACCAGCGCGATCGACGACGAGGTGCGTCGCCGCAGGTTGGCGGCGGTGCGGTTGTACACGTAGCGCTGGCGGCGCAGCTCGGCCTCGACCCGGGCGCGGGTATCGACGTTGACCAGCGGGCTGCCGCGCAGCACCAGCGACACGGTCGCGCGCGACACGCCCACGGCCTGGGCAATGTCGGTCACGGTGACCGCGCGCTTGCCGGTCCGGCGCGTGGATTTTCCGGCGGTGGAGGTGTCGTTGCTCATCGTCGCTCGCAGGTGGGCATGAACGTCACAGCTTAAAAGCGGCCGATGACGAAGTGGGAACCGGGATCAGTCCCCGTGGCGCGGCGCATCGCCCGGACCCTCGCTGCATCGTCCGCAAGGCGCCGGTTCATTGCATCGCGCTGCCCGGGGTGGCGCACCAGGACACCGGCAGGTCCGCCACGTCCGTGCCCCAGCCCTGCTCGGGCGCCTGCGCGGCCAGCGTGTAGCGGATCGTGGCGCCCGCGCGCAGCCGCGCCCAGTCCAGCCACACCGCATGCTGCGGCGCGCCGTCGACCTGCACGCCCTGGATGTACTGCAGCCGGCGTCCGTCGGCACCCGGTGCCTGCAGACGCAGGGTGCGGCCGTTGCCCAGCGCGATCTCGGCGCTGGAAAAACGCGGCGCGTGCAGCAGGAACTGGCCGCTGCCCGGCACCGCCGGGTACAGGCCCAGCGCGCTGAACAGGTACCACGCCGACATCGTGCCCAGGTCGTCGTTGCCGGTGACGCCGTTGGGGGCGTTGGTGAACAGCTGCTGCGCGGCGCGCACCACGGTGGCGGTCTTCCACGGCTGGCCGATCAGCGTGTACATCCACGGCGAATGCAGGTCCGGCTCGTTGTTCGGGTTGTAGCGGTACTGGTTGTAGTAGCTGTACGGGCCGACCACCCATTCCTTGCGCGCGGCGGTCAGCGGCGCCTGCACCAGCGCGTCGTAGGCGAAGAACGCATCCAGGCGGCGCCCGGCCTGCTCGCGGCCATGCATCGCCGCCACCAGTCCCGGCACGTCCTGCTGCACCAGCCACTGGTATTGCCAGGCGGTGCCTTCGTGGAAGCCATGCTGCGAACGCGGGCTGTAGTGGCCATCGGCCGGCGTGTACCACGCGCCGTTCTCGTCGCGCGGACGCGGGAAGCCGCTGAAGCCGGTGTCGGCGTCGCGCACCTGCGGGTCCCACACCTTGTGCCAGTTGCGGCCGCGCTCGCGCAGTGCCGCCGCGTCGTCGGCATGGCCCAGGCCGTCGGCCATCTGCGACAACGCGCAGTCGGCCAGGGCGTATTCCAGCGTGGCCGAACCGCCGTGGTGCGGGTCCACGTCCATGCCCTTGGACGGGAACGCGCGGTCATAGGCGACATAGCCGTCGCGCAGGTAGCTGGCGTTGCCGGAGCGGCCGGCCGCGCGTGAGTTCAGTGGCGGCATGCCGAACGCATTGCGGCGCAGCGCGGCCCAGGCTTCGGCCTCGCGGCCCGCCAGCGCGCCGAAGCGCCACAGGTCCACCATGAACGGCGTGACCGGGTCGCCGGTCATGATGTTGGTCTCGAAGCTGGCGTAACCCCAGCGCGGCAACCAGCCGCCCTGCGCGTCGATCGCCAGCAGGCTGCGGCCGATGTCGCGCGCGACCTCGGGCCGGGTCATCGCCAGCCACTGGTTCTGCGCGCGGTAGGTATCCCACAGCGAGAAGTACTCGTAGTAGGTCCAGCCGTCGGCACGGTGGATCGCGTCGTCGTAGCCGCGGTAGCGGCCATCGGCGTCGCTGCCGGTCATCGGCTGCAGCAGCGCGTGGTACAGCGCGGTGTAGAGCACCGTGCGGTCATCGCGGCTGCCGCCCTGCACGCGCACCGCGTCCAGTTGTTCACGCCAGCCCTGCTGCGACAACGCGCGCATGCGGTCGAAGCCGAGCAGGCGACCGTCCTGCATGCCATCGGCGCGCAGGTTGGTGCGCGCGCCCTCGGCATCGACGTGCGAGATCGCGCTGGTCGCGGTAACGGCACGGCCATCGGCCAGGTCGAAGCTCAGCCACGCACCATTGGGTTTGAGCTCGCCCTCCATGCTGTGGCGCGCGCCGGGCAGGCCGCCCTGTTCGCCCCAGGTGCCGTGCGCCTTGAACGGGCGGTCGAACTCGATGCGGAACCAGGTGGTGTACTGGTGCCCGCCGCAGAAACTCCGGGTCACCAGCTTGCCTTCCACGGCGCGGTCGCCGACCACGTCGATGACGCTGCCGATCACCGAATGCCGCTCGTTGGCCTGGCCCACGTTGACCAGTACGTGGCCCTCGGCGCCGGTGGTGAAGGTATAGCGTTCGCTCGCGGCACGGGTGCGCGCGGTGGCCTCCACGTCGATGCCGCCGTAGCCGGTCAGCCGCACCCGGTAGTAACCGGCCTGCCCCACCTCGCCGTCATGGCTGTAGGCCGAGGCGTAGCGCGTGTGGTCGAACGCCTTGGCGTCGGCGGTGTCGAAATCCCCTCCCGGGCCAATGCGGCCGGTCACCGGCAGCACCGATACCTGCCCGCCCTGCTCCCAGCAACCGGCGCCGGAGAGGAACGAATGGCCGAACCCGCGGATCTTCTCGTCGTCGTAGCGCCAACCGGCGTAATGGCTGCCGATCGGGCTGACCTGGATCAGGCCGAACGGTGCCGACGCGCCCGGGAAGGTATTGCCGTCGTCCTTGCTGCCGATGAAGGTGTTGACCTCGCGCTCCAGCGCGAGCGGCGCGGCCGGCAACGACGGGACGAAGGCCAGCGCCAGCAGGCAGGCAAGCCCGGCGGCGGAACCCGGACGGGCGGCGGGGGACGGCGATCGGCGCATGCGGTGGTTCCTCAGGGTCGATGTCGGTGTGTGGAAAAGGGGGTCCGGCCGAAGCCGGACCGGTGATACCCGGCCCATCCCATGCGGGATGGGGGAGAGAGGGCCGGGATCAGAAAGCGGCAGGACGAGGCGCGGTCCAGCGCGCCGGGGATGACGGCCAGGCCGGGACAAACGGGCGATTCGATTCGGTCATGGCGTCCTCCTCTTCGATCCCGCTGCCCCGACGCCTGCGGAGACTGCCCGCAGCCGGCGATCACGAGACCTTCCATCGTTCCAAACGGAACATACGTTGAATTTAGATCGATTCAAGTAAACCACGGCCATTCGCCGGACTGCATTCTGCGGCGCACCATCGGCGCACCCGCAGACAGCCCGGCCGGGTCGCGCGCCGCCGATGCGCCACGGCCGCCGGTGTGTCCGCACCCGTGCCATGGGCAGCAGATTCCCCAGCCAGGACACCCGTACTTTCAAGGCCGGGGCCGTGCCAGGCCGGCCCCGGCCGGAGCGCGACTTATTGCGCAGCAACATGCACCACGGGTGGCGCTGTGCTAAAAAAACTGCGTCATTTGTTTAGATCGATCCAAATAGAGATCGACTGGCGATTGCCTGCGACAAGGGGAAAACGGACCGGGTCCGTCGCTCGATCCATGCACGAAACGCCCCCGGACTCCCGGGGATGTCCGGCTTCAGAACTTAGATCGATTCAAGTCCTTTCGTAACCGTAGCGAATTCAAATCCAGGAGAGGGAGAGAGTGGAATGAAACAGAAGTCACGCATGCACGCCCGGAGCTCGCTGTCCGGGGCCATCGCCGTCGCACTGGCCACCGCCGTGCTGCCGGTCAGCGCCATCGCCCAACAGGCGGCCACGCCAACGCCCGATGCCACCACGCTGGATGCGGTCACCGTCACCGGTTACCGCTACGCCATCGAGAAGAGCCTGCAGCAGAAGCGCGATGCCAACGCGGTGGTTGAAGTCATCACCGCCGAGGACGTCGGCAAGTTCCCCGACAAGAACGTGGCCGACGCGCTGCAGCGCGTGCCGGGCGTGATCATCACCCGCAGCGGCGGCGAAGGTAAGAACGTCAGCGTGCGCGGCCTGGCCGCCGACCTGACCCTGACGCAACTGAACGGCAACTACGTCGCCAGCTCGGAAACCAACAACGAAGCCTCGCGCTCGTTCAACTACACCCTTCTGCCGTCCAACATGCTGTCGGCCGCCGAGCTGTACAAAACGCCGGAGGCACGCCTGGACGAAGGCGGCATCGGCGGCACGGTGATCCTGCGTACCCGTCGCCCGCTGGACATGGAATCCAACACCGGCTTCGCCAGCATCGAAGGCACCTCTTCGGACACCAGCAGCGGTGTCGACCCGCAGGCCTCGGCGCTGTACTCCTGGCACAGCAAGGACGAGCGCTTCGGGTTGCTGGTCGGTGCCACCAGGCAGAACCGCACCAACCGCAGCATGGATGTCACCACCGAGGACTGGCAGTGGTACAGCGATCGCCTCGATGCCAACGGCAACATCAGCCATGACTATGTCTGGAACGAGGCAGGCACCACCCGCAACCCGCCTGTCGACGCGCATGGCAACCCGATGAAGGATGTGTCGCAGTTCTGGGGCCGCTCCGGCATCTATGACCAGAACGGTCGCCACTACTCCGGTTTCTCGATGCCGACCTCGGTCAACTTCGCGGTGAAGGACGAGAAGCGCGAACGCACCGGTGGCCAGCTGACCTTCCAGTTCAAGCCGGTCGACAACGTCACCATGACCGCGAACTACTTCCGCTTCGAGCTGCAGGGCAACTACACCCAGAACATGCTCAAGATTCCGGAGTGGAACCTGGCGCGCGTGGCCGGTGACGGCAACTGGGAAGGCGGCCGCCTGCTCAACGGTTTCACCATGGACCCGAGCGGCACCATCGTCACTGGCGCCGAGTACGAAAAGCTCGCCGGCAAGACCTACATCTGCAGCGAGGACGCCGCCGCCGCCGCGGGCCTGCCAGGCGGTGGCTGGGGGCCGGATGACTGCACCATCCCCACCCCGCAGCTGACCGGCACCTACAGCCGCGAGAAGGCCTTGTCGCAGACTGCCGACCTGAGCGTGGACTGGGATATCAGCCCGCTGTGGAAGGCCAGCTTTGCCGGCGGCCGCACCTGGTCCGAGGGCGGCCCGTCGATGAGCTTCCGCATGTCAGCCAAGCCGCGCCGCAAAGTCGGCAACAGTTGGGAAGCCGGCAATCTGTACAGCGCGTGGGATCTCACCGGAACGCCGACCGCGACCTTCTCGCCCGATCTGCAGCAGAAGCTGATGTCCGGTGTCGCCGAGATCGACACAGGCTCGACCGACTCGTCGTGGATGCAGACCAGCATCGAGCAGAACCACTTCCAGGCCGATTTCACCAAGCTGTTCGAAGCCGGCGTCCTGGACTCGATACAGTTCGGCGCCAAGTACAACGACACCGACGTGCACCGCAACACCGGCAATACCTACTGGGTGTGCCAGGGTGCGGACCCTGGCGATTACAGCAAGCGCTACCAGGCAGGCTGTGATTCCACCGCGGGCATCGCGCAGCCTGGCTTCTTCCTGTCGCAACCACTGGGTAACATCGCCGGTGGCTTCAACGCCAACCTGTTCCCGGGTATCAACTACCCGGCCTACATCGACTACCTCAACAACACCTACGGCCCGGCACAGAACCGCCGTGAAGACGATTTCGTCTACAACGTCGGCGAGAAGGTCTACTCCGGTTATTTCCAGGCCAACTTCCGCACCGAGCGCCTGCGCGGCAACATCGGCGTGCGCGTGGCACGCACCAGGCAGCATGCGGAATCGAGCGATTCGGTCGAGCGCTTCATCGACTACTTCGCCGACAACGCCGCCGGCAATCCCATGGCCTGTACGGATCCCGCCGCCGCGGCGCTGCTCGGCTCGAACACCGGCTATGGCTGCGAAAGCGGCTTCGTGCGCCTGCCCGACGCCATGGCCCGCGAAAAGACCTACGAGCTTGCGGCGCTGGACAAGACCTATACCGACATCCTGCCGAGCTTCAACATCGCCTGGGACATCACCGAGAGTCTGGTGTTGCGTGGAGCGGCATCCAAGGTCATCGCTCGCCCGCGTTACACCAGCATCGCCTATCCGGGTGGTCTGAGCTACTACAGCCAGGAATACAGCAACGACCGTGTCGTTGCCGGCGGCGCGGTCAATCCCGGCTGGTACGGTTCCGGCAGCAACAAGGGCCTGGATCCGTTCGAGGCCACCCAGTACGACCTGAGCCTGGAGTGGTACTTCAAGCCCGGCGCGGTGGCCGGCATCGGCCTGTTCCGCAAGGACGTGAAGAACTTCACCATCGGCGTCGAACGCGACATGCAGATGAACGTCGGCGGGCAGATGGTCACGGTGCAGAACTACAAGACCGATGCCAATGGTCGTGACGCGGTGTCGCAGGGTGTGGAGCTGTATGGCCAGTACACCTTCGACTTCGGCCTGGGCTTCCAGGCCAACTACACCTACAACGACACCAACATGGCCTCGGTCGAGATCAACGGCGAGAGCATCGGCGCCTCGCCGCTGGTCGGCAGCGCCAGGAACCAGGCCAACTTCACCGTGTTCTACGAGAATGCCCGCTTCCTGGCACGCGCCTCGTACAACCGTCGTGGCGAGGTGGTCGGCGACCTGAGCAACGGCTTCAATATCTATACCGAGCCGTACGATCAGTTGGACCTCAACACGGCTTTCAACATCCGCGAGGATCTGACGCTGACCGCCTCCGTGCTGAACGCCACCAAGTCCGAGCAGCGCGCGCACCTGGGCAATGACACCAAGGCCCGCTTCTACTCCAATGGCTACAGCGGTCGCCAGCTGTATCTGGGCCTGACCTGGAAGTTCTGATCCCTGCCTTCCGGACACCCACGACGACAGCCGCGCTGGTACAGGCGGCTGTCGTCGTTTGTAGCGTTTGCAGATGCGCGGCTCGCCCCGCATGGGCTTCACCGCAAACGCCCCGTGCGGGGCAAGCCACGTACCTACGGACTACCTGCGTGGATGCGGGGCCTGCCGCGCGTCTACGGTATTCCGGCAATTCTCAGGTCAGCGGCGTCATCACCGCGCTGCGGTACGCCGGGCGCTGTTGCAGCCGCGCATACCAGCCGCCCAGGTGCGGCAGCTCCGGGCGCTGGACCGGCATCTCGAACCAGGCATACGCGAACGCGCCGAGCGGGATGTCGCCCATCGCGAACGCGTCCCCGGACAACCACGGCTGCCGCGCAAGCTCGGCGTCGGCCAGTGCCAGCAGCTCGCCACAACGCACCAGCGCAGCGTCGATGCGCGCCGCGTCGCGGTCGGCCGGCGCGGTGCGCACCACGCCCCAGAACAGGTCGCGGAAGGCCACGGCGAAGCTGGAGATGGTCCAGTCCATCCACTTCTCGCTCTGCGCGCGCAACGCCGGATCTTCCGGATACAGCGTGCCCAGCGCATAGCGCGCCGACAGGTAGCGGACGATGGCGTTGGACTCCCACACCGGCAGGCCATGATCCTCGATCACCGGCACCAGCCCGTTGGGATTCATCTGCCGGTACTCGGGCGTCTGCGTACCGCCGAACGCGCCGCCGACCTCGATCGATTCGTAGGGCAGGCCGATCTCCTCGGCGCACCACAACACCTTGCGCACGTTGCTGGAATTGCGACGTCCCCAGATCTTCAACATTGCGGTTCCCGTGGTGGGCGATGCCAGCCGCACACGATACGCCGGCCCACGTCATGACGGCGTCCGCAGCGGTGCGCCGTCACGCCGCGCCCGGCTTGCCGGCCTTGGGCGCGGCCTTGCGCGGCAGCGCGCGCACGTAGGACGACTTGCCGTCCTTCTTCAGCTCGAACAGGCCGATCGCGGCGAGCAGGTCGGATAGCTTGCCGTACCCGTAGTTGCGCGGGTCGAACGAGGCCTGGTTGCCGATCTGGCTGCCCACCGGCCCCAGGTGCGCCCAGCCGTCCTCACCTTCGGCCGCGCTCACCGCGCGGCGCAGCATCTTCACCAGCCGCGTGTCGCCACGCAGTTCGGCGCCGCTCTTGCGCGGACGCGCCTCCTCGCCCACGTCCGGGCCGACTTCCGGCGTACTCGGATGCGACTGCCCCAGCACTTCCAGGTAGGTGAACTGCGAGCAGGCGTTCACGAACGGATCGGGCGTCTTCTTCTCGCCGAAGCCGTACACCTTCACCCCGTCGGTCAGCAGGCGCATCACCAGCGGGGTGAAGTCGGCATCGCTGGAGACGATGGCAAAGCCGTCCAGGTTGCGTGCGTAGAGCAGGTCCATCGCATCGATCACCATCGCCATGTCCGATGCGTTCTTGCCCTTGGAATAGGCGAACTGCTGGATCGGCCGGATCGCGTACTCGTGCAGCACCGACTCCCAGCCCTTCAGGCGCGGGCTCTTCCAGTTGCCGTAGGCGCGGCGCACGTTGGCCACGCCGAAGCGCGCCACCTCGGACAGCACTTCGTCGATCTTCGCCGCGGGCGCGTTGTCGGCGTCGATCAGCAGGGCGATGCGCTTCTCGGAATCGGACACGGCGGTCTCTCCATGGCGGTCGGCTGGGTCCCAGTATCGATCATCGACATGCGCCTGCGCACCCCGTGCGAAAATGGTGGCCGGTTGTCACGCCCTGCACGGCCTTCCCCCGGAGTACCGCATGCCCCACGACCGCCCTCCCCGCCTGTTGATCATCGGCGGCGGCTTCGCCGGCCTCTGGGCCACCCGCGCCCTCGCCGGCGCGAACCTGCGCATCACCCTGATCGACCGCCGCAACCACCACCTGTTCCAGCCGCTGCTGTACCAGGTGGCGACCGCCGGCCTGTCGGCCCCGGACATCGCCGCACCGCTGCGCCACATCCTCGGCCGCCAGCGCAACGTCGAAGTCCGGCTGGGCGAAGTGGAGGCGATCGACAAGCAGCACCGCCAGGTGCGGCTGCGTGATGGCGGCACCCTGGACTACGACCTGCTGCTGGTGGCCAGCGGCGCCACCCACGCCTATTTCGGCAACGACCAATGGGCGGCTGACGCGCCCGGGCTGAAGACGCTGGACGATGCGCTGGCGCTGCGGCGGCGGCTGCTGCTGGCCTTCGAGAAGGCCGAGGCCGAAGCGGACCCGGCCAGGAAGGCGGCATGGCTGAGTTTCGCCATCGTCGGCGGCGGCCCCACCGGCGTCGAGCTGGCCGGCACCCTGGCCGAGATCGCGCGCCACACCCTGCGCAACGAATTCCGCCATATCGATCCGGCGTCGGCGAAAGTACGCCTGGTCGAGGCCGGGCCGCGGGTGTTGTCCAGCTTTCCGGAAGTGCTGTCGCTGAAGGCACGCCGGCAACTGGAGCGGCTCGGGGTGGAGGTGCATACCGGCACCCCGGTGACCGCCATCGATGCGCAGGGCTTCCGCCTGGGCGGGGACTTCATCGCCGCCCGCACCGTGGTCTGGGCCGCCGGTGTCGCCGCTTCGCCGCTGGCGCGGACGCTGGACACGCCGCTGGACCGCGCCGGCCGGGTGCAGGTGCAACCCGATCTCACCGTCCCCGGCCACCCGGAGATCTTCGTCGCCGGCGACCTGGCCGCGCTGGCCCAGGCCGATGGCCGGCCGGTGCCGGGCGTGGCCCCGGCCGCGAAGCAGATGGGCAAGTACGTTGCCGCCGCCATCCATGCGCGGCTGCAGCAGCGCGCCGCGCCGCCGCCGTTCCGCTATCGCGACCAGGGCAACCTCGCCACCATCGGGCGCATGGCCGCCATCGTGCACATGGGCCGGCTCAAGCTGTCCGGCCTGCTCGCCTGGTGGTTCTGGCTGGCAGCGCACGTGTTCTTCCTGATCGGCTTCCGCAACCGGCTGGTGGTGCTGCTCAACTGGGCGGTGGCGTACTGGAGCTACCAGCGCGGCGCGCGCATCATCTTCGGCGACGCCGATGCCGACACCGATCCGCCCACGCGGCCGCCGGCAGACTGACCGGCAACGGGCCTAGCCGTTGCCGCCGGCGAACTGCTCGAACACCTGCTGGCCGGTCAGCGTCGGCGTCTGGTTGGCCAGCGCATAGAACGGCGGCTTCTCGTCGATGAAGATCTGGCTGGCCAGTTCGAAGGCCTGGTCCTGGAACAGTCCGGCCGAGACGTAATACTCGCCATCGGGCACCAGCCGGTAGTAGAGTGTGCTGCCGCAGGTACCGCAGAACGCGCGCTCGGCCCACTCCGAGGAGCGGAAGGTCTTCAGCGCAGCGCCGCTGAACTGCACCTTGTCGTCACAATGCACGGCGAAGAACGGCCCGCCGGTCCAGCGCCGGCACATGCTGCAATGACACAGGCCGATCTGCGTCGCATCGCCGGCCACCACTTCAACCGCGCCGCACAGGCAGGTTCCCTTCATCGTCGTCTCCATTCGTGGATGCATCCACGCAATCTACACCGCGGCGACGCCACCGAAGCCACCCGCGGTCGCGGTTCCGCAAGGCGGTGCCGGCATGTCCGCGCCGGTACCGGCGAGCGGCTACGAAAAAGCCCGGGTTTCCCCGGGCTCTTCGCATGCCAGCCTGGCGGCGTGGCGATCAGGCGGTGAACAGCGCCTTCATCTTCTTCAGCGCGTTGGCCTCGATCTGGCGGATGCGCTCGGCCGACACGCCGTACTCGTCGGCCAGCTCCTGCAGCGTCACCTTGCTGTCGGCATCGAGCCAGCGGCGGGCGATGATGTCGCGCGAACGCTGGTCCAGGTTGGCCAGGCCCTCGCGCAGCAGCTGCAGCTGGTTTTCCTCGCTGTCCTCGCGCTCGTAGGCCTGCGACGGGTCTTCGTCGCGCGCGACCAGGTACGCCGCCGGCGACGGCGGTGCATGGTCGTCGTCCTCGTCGGACGGCGCATCGAAACCGACGTCGCGACCGGACAGGCGCGACTCCATCTCCATCACTTCGCGCTCGGAGACGTTCAGGTCCCTGGCCACCGCGCTGACCTCGGCGGCGTTCATCCAGCCCAGGCGGGTCTTGGACTTGCGCAGGTTGAAGAACAGCTTGCGCTGCGCCTTGGTCGTGGCGACCTTGACGATGCGCCAGTTCTTGAGGATGAACTCGTGCATCTCGGCACGGATCCAGTGCACAGCGAAGGAGACCAGGCGCACGCCCATGTCCGGGTCGAAGCGCTTGACCGCCTTCATCAGGCCGATGTTGCCTTCCTGGATCAGGTCGCCCAGCTGCAGGCCGTAGCCGTTGTAGCCGCGGGCCACGTGCACGACGAAACGCAGGTGCGAATGCACCAGCTCGCGCGCGGCATCCAGGTCCTGCTCGTCGCGGAAGCGGCGCGCCAGTTCCTGTTCCTCATCGACCGAGAGCACCGGGATCTGGTGCACGGCACCGATGTAGGCATCCAGCGAACCCAGCGCACTGGGAATCGGAAGATTGTTCGCCACAAGGGCAGTGGAGGTGTTCTGGCTCATAGGACCTCATCTTAGCAGTCGAACTATTGGACTGCCCGGTACAGAAAAAGTTCCAGCGTTCCATTTTTGTTGAAAAACAACCCTGGAAGCACCCCTGAAACTCCCCGGATGGATCAGCGGGGACATCAACCCAGCCTAGCAGGAAGCCGGTCACCGCCGCATGACAGGACCCCGCGACGTTCAGCCGCCGGCGAGCTGGGCGTCCAGCGCCGCCCGGGGCGGCAGGCGCCAGTCGATCGGCGCCTGGCCACGACGCGCCAGGTACTCGTTGGCCTGGGAGAAATGGCGGCAGCCGAGGAAGCCGCGGTGGGCCGACAGCGGCGAGGGATGCGGCGCCTTCAGCACGCGGTGGCGGCGGGTGTCGATGACCTTGCCCTTGGCCTGCGCGTAGCTGCCCCAGAGCAGGAACACCAGGCCTTCGCGCTCGCGGTTGAGGACATCGACCACATGGTCGGTGAACCCCTCCCAGCCCTTGCCCTGGTGGGCACCGGCGCGGCCTTCCTCGACCGTCAGCACGGCGTTGAGCAGCAGCACCCCCTGCCGCGTCCAGGGCAGCAGGCAGCCGTGGTCCGGGCGCTGGAACGGCGGCGCGACGTTGCCGTCGCCTTCCAGCTCCTTGTAGATGTTCAGCAGCGACGGCGGCACCGGCACCCCCGGCATCACCGAAAAGCACAGGCCATGGGCCTGGCCGAGGCCGTGGTACGGGTCCTGGCCGAGCACCACCACCTTCACCTGCTCGAACGGGGTCGCGTCGAATGCGGCGAATATCTGCGGCCCCGGCGGGAACACCCGCGCACCGGCGGCCTTGCGCTGGCGCAGGAAGGCCGACAGCTCGCGCATGTCCGGGCGCAGCAGCCAGTCGCCGATGCGTGCCTTCCAGCCCGGTTCGAGCTGGATGTTCGGTGCCGCGCTCACAGCGCCGCGGCCGGCTGTGCCAGCCGGGTCAGGCGCAGCTGGAACAGCACCTTGGTCACCAGCAGGCGCTCCTCGATCGGCTTCTGCACCAGGTCGTTGGCACCGGCCTGCAGCAACGCGGACTGGTTGTGCGGGTTGCTGTCGCCGGTCATCACCAGCACCGGCAGGCGGCGCTTGCCGTAGCCGAAGTCGATGCGCACGCGCTCGACCACGTCGCGGCCATTGAGCTCGCCCTTGAGGGTGACGTCGGTGAGCACCAGGTCGATGCGGCGCGTGGTGCGTCCCAGCGATTCGGCGGTCAGCAGCGAGAACGCGTCCTCGGCGGTGAGCACGTGCACCACGTGCAGATCGTGGCGCTCGAGCATGCGCTTGGTGGCCTCGGCCACCACCCGGCTGTCCTCGACATACAGCACGGTCGCGCCGGGCACCGGCTCCGGCTGCACGTAGCCGCGGATGAAGGTCGCCAGCGCCTCGTGGCCCAGCGCCTTGTCGAAATAATCGGTGACGAACTCGTTGAAGCGGCGCTGCTCCAGGTGGCGCTGGGCATCGCCGGACACCACGATCACCGGCACGTAGGCCTGCCCGGCCGCCTCGCGCACGCTGCGCGCCAGCGCCAGGCCATCGCCGTCGGGCAGGGCCAGCGAAGTGGTGACCAGGTGCACCGGGCCGGTCGCCAGCGCCGTGCGCGCTTCCTCGATGCCGGCACAGCCCACCACCTCCACGTCCGGCAGCTCGCGCTGCAACACGTCGGAGATCAGCTTGCGCACCAGTTTTGAACCATCGACCACCATCACCCGGGGGGCGTCGCTGATCAGATGCTTGAGCTCGTGGGTGGACATGCGCGTGTCAGGTATCGGTCGGGCGAGTCTGCCTGAGGAAGTGCCCGGTCACCAGCCACGCCCCCAGCCAGCCCAGGATCACCGTGCCCAGCACCACCAGCCCCGAATGCAGCGCATCGAGCCCATGCAGGGTGAACGCACTGCCGTAACTGCCGGTCAACGCCGCCAGCGGCGGGCGCAGGGCCAGGCCGCAGGCGCCGATCAGCGCCAATGCCAGCGCACCCGCAGCCAGGCCGTACCAGGCGCCCAGGTAGACGAAAGGACGGCGGATGAAGCCGTCGCTGGCGCCCAGCAGCTGCAGCACGCCGATTTCCTCGCGCCGCGCCTGGATGTCCAGCCGCACGGTATTGCCGACCACCAGCACAGCCCCCAGCCCCAGCAGCAGCGACAGCACCTGCACCAGGCGCGCGCCGAACCCGAGCCAGGCGTCCAGGCGCTGGCGCCACAGGGCATCGTGCTGGACCAGGTCGGCCTGCGGCAGGGCCTGCAGCGACTCGGCCAGGGCCATGTCCTGGTCCCCTGCCGGGGTGACGATCAGCAGCGTCGGCAGCGGGTTCTCGCCGAGTGCGTCGATCGCCTCGCCCAGCCCGGCGCTCTGGCGCAGTTCGGCCAGGCCTTCGTCGGGCGTGCGCAGCACCACGCCGGCCACGTCGGCGCGCGACCGCAGGCTCGCGGCCACGTCCTGCGCGGCGGCGCCGTCGACTTCGGGCTTGAGGAACAGATTGATGTCGCGCGACTGCTGCACGCTGCCGGCGAACAGCTTGAGGTTGTCCAGCGCGATCGACAGGCCCAGCGGCAGTGCCAGGGCCAGCGCCATCACCGCCACGGTCAGCACCGTCGCCCATGGCTTGCGCAGCGCGCGGCCAAGGCTGAAGACCACACTGTGCAGGTGGTGGGCGAACCACACGCGCAGCCGCGACGGCGCGGGCGTGGCATGGGCGGCGGGCTTGTTCGCGGCCTCGGCCTTGTTCGCGTCCCTGCTCATTCGGCCAGGTCCTGCGGCGAGATGTCGTCCACCAGGCGGCCGTGGTCGAGGATCAGCACGCGCTTGCGCATGCGCTTGAGCAGCGGCAGGTCGTGGCTGACCACCAGCACGCTGGTGCCGCGGCCGGGCAGTTCGGCGAACAGGGCCATGATCTCCGCGGCGAGGGTCGGGTCGAGGTTGCCGGTCGGCTCGTCGGCCACCAGCAACCGGGGTTCGGCAACGATCGCGCGGGCGATGCCCACGCGCTGCTGCTCGCCGGCCGACAACTGCGTGGGCAGCGCCTTCTCGCGATGGCCCAGGCCCATCCGTTCGAGCACCGAGCGCACCCGCTTGCCGGTGTCGGCGCGCCGGTCGCCACGCAGGATCAGCGGCAACGCCACATTCTCGCCGACGCTGCGGTCGATCAGCAGGCGGTGGTCCTGGTGGACCGCACCGACCTCGCGGCGGTGCAGCGCCACCTTGCCGCCGCGCACCTTGAGCAGGTTGCGCTCGCCGAACAGCACGGCGCCACGGGTCGGGCGCTCGCTGAGGTGGATCAGTTTCAGCAGGGTGCTCTTGCCGGCACCGGAGTGGCCGGTGACGAACAGCATCTCGCCGGCCGCCACCTCGAAGCTGACGTCCACCAGCGCCTGGTGGCCGCCCGCATAGTGTTTGCTGACATTGTCGAAACGCAGGACGCTCATGCCCCGATTATGCCGGAGCCGAAGCGCGGCGTGCATCGCGATGCCAGGGCCGCGAACGATGCGGGCCGACGACAGCGCCGGCCATGGGCCGGCGCATCGATCAATCGCCCGACAGCATCCGCCGGATCTTGCGGCCCAGGCGGGTCAGGAACGAATCGCTGTCATTGCCGGACGCGCGCATCGGCGTGGCCGGTACCTGCACCGGCCCGTTGCCGGATGCAGCCGCGGGCGCGGCGACGGCGGCTTCAGCACCTTCGACCGGACGCCCATGGCGACGACGGCGGCGCTTGCGCGGCGCGCGCTCGCCTTCCACCGCAGCCTCCGGTGCGCCTTCGGCGCGTGGCGGACGCGGCGGACGCGGGGCCGCGGCCGGTTCGGCGGCGGCAACCACCTGCTCGCCCTCGACACGCGGCTTGCGCGGGCCACGCGGCTTGCGCTCGCCGTCGCGGCGTTCGCCACGGCCAGCGCCGGAGCGACCACCGCTGCGGCCGCCACCGCGGCGCTCTTCCTCCGCGGCACGGGCTTCGCGCGCCTCGCGGAAGATCGCACCGACGCTTTCGTTCTCGTCGGCCTCGCCTTCGGCCGGCGCCGCGCGTTCCGGACGCGGCAGCGCGGTCATCAGCTCGGTGGTGACCGGCTCGACCGGGATCTTCTGCTGGATATAGGCCTCGATGTCCGGCAGGCCCATCGCGTAGCGCTCGCAGGCGAAGCTGATCGCGTCGCCTTCCTCGCCCAGCCGCGCGGTGCGGCCGATGCGGTGCACGTAATCCTCGGCGTCGAACGGCAGGTCGTAGTTGTAGACGTACTTGACCCCGTCGATGTGCAGGCCGCGCGCGGCCACGTCGGTGGCCACGAGGATTTCCAGCTGGCCCTTCTGGAAGCGGTTGAGCAGGCTCTCGCGCTTCTTCTGCGGCACGTCGCCGGACAGCACGCCGACGCGGTAGCCGGCCTTCTCCAGCGAACGCGCCACGCGCTCGACGAACATCTTGGTGTTGACGAACACCATGGTGCGGGCGCCTTCGCTGCGCGAGAGCAGGCCCAGCAGCAGCGGCAGCTTCTCCTCGTCGGCCGGGAAGTAGATGCGCTGGCGCACGCGTTCGGCGGTGACGGTCTCGGTCTCCACCACCAGCTTCTGCGGCTCGTTCATGTGCTCGTAGGCCAGCTCCAGCACGCGATGGCTGAGGGTGGCCGAGAACAGCAGGGTCTGGCGGGTGGTGCGCTCGGGCATGCGCCGCAGCAGGAAGCGGATGTCCTTGATGAAGCCCAGGTCGAACATGCGGTCGGCTTCGTCCAGCACGCAGATCTCGCAGGCATGCAGCGAGACCACCTTGTGCTGCTTGACGTAATCGATCAGGCGGCCCGGGGTGGCGATGATCACGTCCACGCCCTTCTGCAGCAGCTCGCGCTGCTTGTCGTAGTCGACGCCACCGTAGACCAGGGCGAAACGCAGGCCCGAGTCGGAGGCGAACTTCATCGCGTCCTTGTGGATCTGGATGGCCAGCTCGCGGGTCGGCGCCAGGATCAGCGCGCGCGGATCCTCCGGCTTGCGGTCGGCCAGCGCCGGCCGGATCAGCAGCCGGTTGATGACCGCCACCAGGAACGCGAGCGTCTTGCCGGTGCCGGTCTGCGCCTGGCCGGCGACGTCGCCGCCAGGCAGGGCCACCGGCAGGGTCAATGCCTGGATCGGGGTACAGCGGGTGAATCCGGCTCCTTCCAACCCGGCCAACAGCGCCGGGTGCAGCTCGAAGGAGGAAAAGGTCACATCAGTCAGCGGTTTGTCGCTCATTATTTGGTCTTGGTAGTGCCAGCCGGCCAGGTTGGCCGGGCGGCTTGCATCGTATCGGGCACCGTCGCACACTGCGGCCCCTGCGCCGGGTCGCGCGACGCAAGGCCAAGCCTTTAGGTCCGCGCAATGCCCCAGTTTAGCGCAATGCGGCAGCCAACCCGGCATGGGCCGTCGCATTGCCCCAGGAGACTCCTCAAGTGAGCGATAAGGTTCTACACGTCGGCGATGCCGATTTCGACGCCGCCGTGCTGCAGTCCGACACCCCGGTGCTGGTGGACTTCTGGGCCGAATGGTGCGGCCCCTGCAAGATGATCTCGCCGGTGCTGGACGAACTGGCCGACGCCTACGACGGCAAGCTGAAGATCGCCAAGCTCAACGTCGACGACAACCGCGCGACCGCGGTCAAGTACCACGTGCGCTCGATCCCGATGCTGCTGCTGTTCAAGGATGGCCAGATCCAGGCCACCCAGATCGGCGCCGTCGGCAAGGGCCAGCTGAGCCAGATGATCGACAAGGCGCTGGCCTGATCCCTCCCGCCGGCGGCCGTGGCCGCCGGCTCCGGGCCAGCCTTACCGCGGCCCAACGGGCGTTTCCCGCCACCTTGCACCGCCGTGCGCGGCGGTGTTAGTGTCGCCGCATCCGGCAGCTTTGGCCTGCCGCACCCTCCGGCCGGGTTCTCGTCCGGATCATTCCCAACCAGTTCGCCGCCCTGTCAGGCGCTCGCACGTCAGCGAGAGGAATCAAGCACTTGTCCGAGAACACTCCTTCCGAAACCGGGAGCGCCGACGCGCCCGTCGAGAAGCGCGTGCGCAAGCCGCGTGTCGCCAAGGCCGCCGAGGCCGCCGACAGCAGCAGCCCCGCTTCCGCCCCGGCCCAGTCCGCCCTGCCGCTGCCGGCCGGCGACGCTTCCCCCGCCCCGGCCGCTCCGGCCCCGGGCAACGAAGGCCAGGCGTCCGCGCCGGCCGGCAACCCGCACGGTGGCCAGGAAGGCGGCGAGCCGCGCGACGGCAACAACAACGCCCAGCGCCATGGCCAGCAGAACCCGCAGAATCAGCAAGGTCAGGGCCAGGGTCAGGGCAATCGCCGCGACCGCTTCCGCAACCGCCGTGAGCGCAACCGCGACCGCTTCCGCGACGACGGCCTGCCCGGCGACAACGGCAACGAGACCTTCGTGCCGCGCCCGCACCCGTCGGTGCCGGAGGGTTTTCCGGTCTATTCGCTGAGCGATCTGAAGAAGATGCCGGCGCACAAGCTGCTGGAGATCGCCGAGCAGCTGCAGATCACCGACGGCGTGGCCCGCGCCCGCAAGCAGGACGTGATCTTCGCCCTGCTCAAGGTGCTGACCCGCCATGGCGAGGGCGTGGCCGCCGACGGCGTGCTGGAAATCCTGCCCGACGGCTTCGGCTTCCTGCGCGCGGCCGAGGCCAGCTACCTGGCCGGTCCCGACGACACCTACATCTCGCCCAGCCAGATCCGCCGCTTCAACCTGCGCACCGGCGACCACATCGCCGGCCGCATCCGCTTCCCGAAGGACGGCGAGCGCTACTTCGCGCTGAACATCGTCGACACCATCAACGGCGAGCCGATCGAAGCGTCGAAGAACAAGGTGCTGTTCGAGAACCTGACCCCGCTGTTCCCGCGCAAGCGCTTCACCCTGGAACGCGGCAACGGCTCCTCGGAAGACATCACCGGCCGCATCCTCGACCTGATGGCACCGCAGGGCAAGGGCCAGCGCGCGCTGATCGTCTCCCCGCCCAAGGCGGGCAAGACGATGATGATGCAGCAGATCGCCACGGCCATCACCACCAACCACCCGGAAGTGCACCTGATCGTGCTGCTGGTGGACGAGCGCCCGGAAGAAGTGACCGAGATGCAGCGCACCGTGCGCGGCGAAGTGGTCTCCTCGACCTTCGACGAGCCGGCCGCACGCCACGTGCAGGTGGCCGAAATGGTGATCGAGCGCGCCAAGCGCCTGGTCGAGCACAAGAAGGACGTGGTGATCCTGCTGGATTCGATCACCCGCCTGGCGCGTGCCTACAACAATGTCGTGCCCAGCTCCGGCAAGGTGCTGACCGGTGGCGTGGACGCCAATGCCCTGCACCGCCCGAAGCGCTTCTTCGGCGCCGCGCGCAACGTCGAGGAAGGCGGCTCGCTGACCATCATCGCCACCGCGCTGGTCGAGACCGGCTCGAAGATGGACGAGGTGATCTACGAAGAGTTCAAGGGCACCGGCAACAGCGAAGTGCACCTGAACCGCCGCATCACCGAGAAGCGCGTGTACCCGGCCATCGACATCAACCGTTCCGGCACCCGCCGCGAAGACCTGCTGATCGAGCCGGAGCTGCTGCAGAAGATCTGGATCCTGCGCAAGCTGCTGCACCCGATGGACGAAATCGCGGCGATGGAATTCCTGCTCGACAAGATGAAGAACACCAAGTCCAACGACGAGTTCTTCGGTTCGATGAAGCGCTGATTTCCCGCCGGAACCGCTGTAACGAAAAAGCCCCGCGAACGCGGGGCTTTTTCGTGGCTGGCGCAACCGGCGCGCTCAGCCTTCCAGCGGCGTCAGCAGCTTGGGCCCGCCGCCGCGGCCGGCCATGTAGACGCCACCGTCGGCCAGCGCGTCCGAACCGTTCTCCCAGTCCTCGTCGCTGATCCATGGCGCGCGTTCGCGCGGTCCGGGGATGTAGGCCTGCCACGTGCCGTACTCGTCCGGCAATGATCGGCCCTGGTCGACCATCGCATAGCGCACCGGCATGCGCACGTTCCAGTGCGGCGCGTCCGCGTCCTCGCCTTCGACCGGTACACGGAACTCCCACTTGCGCGCCGCGGCCAGTGCATTGCCACCCAGCACCTGGCGGAACCGGCGCATCTGGCCCTCGCTGGCCACCACGGTCATGTTGACCTGTTCCACGTACGCGTCCGCGACGCGGCCATCGCGCCCGACCTTGAGGACCAGGTAGACATTGCCCTGCGCCCCCACCTCGTACATCGAGCGCGGGTAGCTTGGCGGCGTCATCTTCAAGGCGGTGACCGCGCTCCGGCTTTCCGGATCGTAGGCCTCGAAGGTGGCACTGCGGATGGCCACCTGGATGCTGCCGTCTTCCAGCTTCCTGCCGACCAGGCGCAGCATCAACGGCGAACGCGCGGCGACCGGCTTGCCGTCGCGGACCACCGGAACGAAGGCCCAGCCCATCACCGAGCTGCGCACGAAACGGGCCAGCTCCGCGCTCAGCCGGTCCTGCTGGTCCAGCCGCACCGCCTCCACGCTGCCATCGGGCGCGATATCGATCTGCCCGGACAGCTGCATGCCCATCTCGGCCTGCTTGCGCACCGCCCCCGGCCCGGCGGCCGACGCGGCAACGGTCACCAACAGCAACGCAGCCAGCACGGCCCCGCGACGCAACGAATTCAGCATGACGCTCTCCTTGCCACTCCATGTCCAGGACGCGACTGTAGCGCCTCCGGCGGCGATGTTCACGCCAGCCGCAGTGCGCGTGGGTAGGGCGGGGTATCGGGGAATTCGCCGCGGGCGAAGGCGGCCTGCAGGCCGCGCCACCAGCGGGGGTCGAACAGGTCACCGTGCGCCTCGCGCACCGCCTCCATCAGCGGGCGCGGCAGGCCCATGAACAAAGGGAAGCGCTCGGGAAACACGTCGTTGGGCGCGACATGGAACCACGGCTCCGCGGCCAGGGCTTCGGCGGCATCGCGCGGCTGCGGCCAGTCGCGGAACGTGCAGTCGCCGACCCGGCACAGTTCGTCGTAGTCGTAGAACACCACGCGGCCATGGCGCGAGACACCGAAGTTCTTCAGCAGCATGTCGCCGGGGAAGATGTCGTTGCGCGCCATGTCGGTGATGGCCTGCGCGTAGTCCAGCGCCGCCGCGCGCGCGGCCTGGGGGGTCTGTTCGCGCAGGTACAGGTTGAGCGGGCGGAACCGCCGCTGCACGTAACACAGCGATATCACCAGGTCATCGCCTTCGACCCGCACGCTGCGCGCGCAGCTGTCCAGCAGCTCCTGGCGCAGCTCGGGGGCGAAGCGGGCCAGCGGAAAGCGCAGGTGGCGGTAGGGTTGCGCGTCCAGCAGCCGGCCGATGCGATCCAGGTTGAACACCAGCGCGTAGCGGTCCTCCACGTCCTGGCGGCTGACCGTCTTGGGCCAGGCGAAGCGGTCGCGGATCAGCTTGAACACCAGCGGGTAACTGGGCAGGGTGAACACCGCCATCACCATGCCCGGGGTGCCTTCGGCCTGCACCAGCCGCTCGTCCGGGTGCTGCTGGAAATGGCGGAAGAAGGTGCGGTAGCGCTCGGTCTTGCCCTGCTTGGCGCGGCCGAGCACGGTGTAGATCTCGTCCACCGGCTTGCCCGGCAGCAGGCTACGCAGGAACACCACCGCGTCGGCGACGGTGGGCAGGTCGGCCTGGAAATAGCTGCGCGACACGCCGAACAGGTGCGCAACGTCGCGGCGCCCGCTGAGCACTGCCTCGGCGCGCAGGCCATCGTCGCCGTCGTTGACCAGCGCGATCACGCAGGGTGAGAAGCGATGCTCGCCGAACACGCGCCCGACCAGGTAGGCGCGGCGTTCGCGGTAGAACACGGTGTCCAGCAGTTCGATGGCACGCACCGGGTTCGGGCCCCAGTGGGCGAGGTCATCGTGCAGGCGCACGGCGATGGCCGCGGCGCAGCGCAGCCGGTGCCGGTAGGGCACGTCGAAGCGGTAGTCGGCCAGCATGCGCTCGAAAGCCTCGGCCGGGCGCGCCTCGGAAACGGTATAGACGTGGCGCGCCACCGGGTGGGTGATGGCGTCCGACGGCTCGATCTCGAGCGCCATGAATTCGATGGCATCGTCCACCCCGCGGGTGGCGAACAGGCGCCGGGTCAGGGTGTTGTAGAAGGTCTTGTACAGTTCGCCGTCGATCAGCCCGGCGACCCGCGTGGCGAAGGCCGCGCGCACCTGCACCCAGGCCTCGCGGCCGGGTCGTCCGCCGGCGATGCCCTGCAGGCGCGCCATGCACTCGCCGACGCACAGGTCGTAGAGCGCGATGCGCTCGACCGCATCCTGGCGTGCCGCCACCCAGTCGCGCTGCTCGAAACGCCCGCGTGCGCGCCGGGTGATGGCGGCAAACCGGGCGTGGTAGTCCTCGAAGCCGTCGTGGATGCAGGCGGCGATGGCGTGGGCGGATTCGGTGGCAGGCATCGGCAGTGGAGGAGTCGGGGCGCCGGCCCCCACCCTACCGCACCGGACTGGCCCGCGCCCTGGCGGCGTGGACGCGCGGGCGCGGGGCGCAAAAAAACCCGCATCGCCAGGGCGATGCGGGTCCGGGGTCAAACCACCGCGGCGGGTGCGATCAGAGCGCGGCCAGCGCGGCGTTGAGGGTCGCGCTCGGGCGCATCGCCCGGCTGGTCTTGCCGAGGTCCGGGCGGTAGTAGCCGCCGATGTCCACGGCCTTGCCCTGCACCGCGACCAGTTCCTCGACGATCTTCTGCTCGTTGTCGGCCAGCGCCTTGGCCAGCGGCGCGAACTTCGCCTTCAACGCGGCGTCCTCGTCCTGCGCGGCCAGCGCCTGCGCCCAGTACATGGCCAGGTAGAAGTGGCTGCCGCGGTTGTCGATGGTGCCCAGCTTGCGGCCCGGCGAGCGGTCGTTGTCGAGGAAGGTACCGTTGGCCTGGTCCAGTGCCTTGGCGAGTACCGCGGCGGCCTTGTTGTCGTAGCGCTGGGCAAGGTGCTCCAGCGAGGCGGCCAGGGCCAGGAACTCGCCCAGCGAATCCCAGCGCAGGTAATCCTCCTCGACGAACTGCTGCACGTGCTTCGGCGCCGAACCGCCGGCGCCGGTCTCGAACAGGCCGCCACCGGCCATCAGCGGCACGATCGACAGCATCTTGGCGCTGGTGCCCAGCTCCAGGATCGGGAACAGGTCGGTGAGGTAGTCGCGCAGCACGTTGCCGGTCACCGAGATGGTGTCCTGGCCCTTGCGGATTCGCTCCAGCGAGAACTTCGTGGCCTCCACCGGCGACAGGATGCGGATGTCCAGGCCCTGGGTATCGTGGTCCTTCAGGTACTTCTCGACCTTGGCGATCATCTGCGCGTCATGCGCGCGGTTGGCGTCCAGCCAGAACACGGCCGGGGTGTTGCTCAGGCGCGCGCGGCTGACCGCCAGCTTGACCCAGTCCTGGATCGGCGCGTCTTTGGCCTGGCACATGCGCCAGATGTCGCCGGCCTCGACCTTGTGCTCGAACACCACGTTGCCGGCCTCGTCGCTGACGCGCACGGTGCCGTCGGCCGGGATCTGGAAGGTCTTGTCGTGGCTGCCGTATTCCTCGGCCTTCTGCGCCATCAGGCCGACGTTGGGCACGCTGCCCATGGTCGCCGGGTCGAACGCGCCATGCGCCTTGCAGTCCTCGATCACCGCCTGGTAGACGCCGGCGTAGCAGCGGTCGGGGATCAGCGCCTTGGTGTCCTGCAGCTTGCCTTCGGCATTCCACATGCGGCCGGAGTCGCGGATCATCGCCGGCATCGAGGCGTCGACGATCACGTCGCTGGGCACATGCAGGTTGGTGATGCCCTTGTCGGAGTTGACCATCGCCACCGCCGGGCGCTTGGCGTACTCGGCGGCGATGTCGGCCTTGATCGCTTCCTGGGTGGCCTCCGGCAGCGACGGCAGGCGCGCGTACAGGTCGCCGATGCCGTTGTTCGGGTCGAAGCCGGCCTGCTTGAGCTCGGCGGCATACTTGCCCAGCACGTCCTTGTAGAACTCCTCGACCACCACGCCGAACATGATCGGGTCGGAGACCTTCATCATGGTCGCCTTCAGGTGCAGCGAGAACAGCACGCCCTGGGCGCGGGCATCGGCGATCTGCGCGGCGACGAACGCGGCCAGCGCGCGGCGCGACATCACCGAGGCGTCGACGATCTCGCCGGCCTTGACCGCGGTCTTGTCCTTGAGCACCACGGTCCGGCCATCGTCCTGCAGCAGCTCGATCTTCAGGCTGCCGGCGCCGGCCAGCGTGGCCGACTTCTCGCTGCCGTAGAAATCACCGTCGTCCATGTGCGCGACGTGCGACTTCGAGTCGCTGCTCCACGCGCCCATGCGGTGCGGGTGCTTGCGGGCGTAGTTCTTGACCGACAGCGGCGCGCGGCGATCGGAGTTGCCCTCGCGCAGCACCGGGTTGACGGCGCTGCCCTTGACCTTGTCGTAGCGCGCCTTGATGTCGCGCGCGACGTCGTCGGCCGGTGCGTCCGGGTAGTTCGGCAGCGCGTAGCCCTGGTCCTGCAGCTCCTTGATCGCGGCCTTGAGCTGCGGCACCGAGGCGCTGATGTTGGGCAGCTTGATGATGTTGGCTTCCGGACGGGTCGCCAGCTCGCCGAGCTCGGCCAGATCGTCGCTGATCTTCTGCCCGTCCTGCAGGTAGTCCGGGAACTGCGACAGGATGCGGCCGGAGAGCGAGATGTCGCGGGTCTCCACCGCGATGCCGGCGGTGGTGGCATACGCATCGATGATCGGCAGCAGCGACTGCGTCGCCAGGAACGGGGCTTCGTCGGTGAGCGTGTAGATGATCTTCGGCGTATCGGACATGGGGGATGGTTTCCGTCGGAAGTAAAGGCAGGGACTCAGCACCGCATTGTCGCGCGTCGTGACGGTTCCGGCAAAACGGGCCGGTACGGTCGTGGCAGCGCGCCGCCACGCCGGCTCATGGCATCTGCTCATGTGGCACGCATCAGCCGGGGTGCGCAGCGCGGGCGCGCAGCGGCAGGCCACACCGTCGTCAACCCGGGCATCGCCATCCACACGCACCAGCGGCGCTGACGCGGCAACAAAAAAAGGGCGCAGTCCTGCGACTGCGCCCATGGCCTGCACCTGTCGGGAGAGAGGGCGACAGGTGGCTGCCGCTTGCTACTTCACTTCGAACTCCTGGGTGGTGCCGGCCGGCTGGCCATCCAGGGTCACGTCCACGCGGTACTTGCCGGCGGGCCATGCGCTTGCCTTGCTGAACTCGATATTGGTGGTCTCCGCACCGCTGGTGGTGAGCGCGGCGCTCTGCTCGCCAGCCACCTGCCCGTCCTGGTAGGTCAGCTTGGCAGCCAGGGTGGCGTTGGTCGCGGCACCGTCGGTCTTCACCGACACGATGATCTTGTCCTTGCCGCCGATCATGGCCACCGGGGTTACCGATTTGTCGGCAGCGGCGGTGGTGCCGACGGTGATCGAGGTGACGCTGACCGCAGGCGCGGCCGGCGGCGGCGGTGCCGGCTCGCTCATCGGTGCCGGCGCCGGGGTGCTTTCCATCGGCGGCGGCGCGACCTCTTCATTCTTCTTGCAACCGGCCACGGCCAGGGTGCCGGCCAGGGTGATCATCAGGACACTGCTGAACGAAGTCTTCTTCATGGGATGCTCCGGAATGTGGGAAAAGGCGCTGGGCCTGGTGGCCTCAACCCTGGCGCGGGGGAATCTTCAGGGTCTGCCCGGGAAAGATCTTGTCGGGGTCGGAAAGGACATCGCGGTTGGCCTCGAAGATCTGCTTCCAGGCATTGGCGTCGCCCAACAGGTGCTTGGCGATCCGGGAAAGACTGTCGCCCTTCTGCACCGTGTACTGTTGTTCGCCCGCGATCTGCGCGGTGGAATCCACCCGCGCGGTCACATCGGAAAAATCGGCCTTCGGCGCGACGGCGGCGGTGCTGTCCACGGTGGACGTCACATCCGAAAAATCGGCCTTCTTGTCATTGCTCATCGGGTCGTTCCTCCTCGGCTGGCTGTCACCATTGCACCGGCCGCGTTAAGGAACCATCGCGCCGGCGTAAAGCCGGCGTATACCCACCGGGTACCCGGGCCGGATTACTGGCGTGGGTCGCGGAACGGACGGTGCCCGGCGGCGACGTCGGCGGTCGACCGGCGCGGGTTGATGTCCAGCCCGCCGCGGCGCGTGTAGCGCGCCTCCACGTCCAGCGAATGGCAACCGCAGTGGCGTACCAGGTCGAGGAAGATGCGCTCCACGCACTGTTCGTGGAACTCGGCGTGGTCGCGGTAGCTGGCCAGGTAGCGCAGCAGGCCGCCGCGATCGATGCGCGGGCCCGCGTAGCGGATGCTCACGCTGGCCCAGTCGGGCTGGCCGGTGACCGGGCAATTGGACTTGAGCAGGGCCGAGACCAGCGTCTCGGCGACCGCCTCGCCGCCATCGGCGTGCAGGAAGCCGGCCTGCGGCGGGCCATAGTGGTCGATGTCCAGCTCCAGGCCGTCGATGCTCTCGCCTTCGGCGTCGGCCACCGGCGGCAGGCCGAACTCGACCGTGACCCCGGCCCCGGCGCAGGCGGACAGGTCGGCGGCGATGCGTGCGCGCACGTCGGCGGCGCTGGCGAAACGGGCCGCGTTGAGTGAGTTCAGGTAGAGCTTGAGCGACTTGGATTCGACCAGGTTGGGCGAGGCCGCCGGCACCCACAGCGTCGCGGTGGCCACGCATGGCTTGCCGCGCATGTCCAGCCAGCCCAGCTCATAGACATGCCAGCGGTCCTGGCCGACGAACGGCAGCGCGGCGGCGAGGCCGATCTCGGCGCGCGCGGTGGCCCGCGGGATCGGGAACAGCAGCCCCGGGTCGTACTGCGAGGGGTAGGCGACCTCGCGGCCGAGGCTGGAATCGTGGGGGGTATTCATGCGCGGATTGTAGGAGTTGTCAGGTGAGCCGTGGCTGCACCGCCTGCCGCCGCCGGCGCCCCCTCACACGCCGGCGTCGGCGTCGGCGGGCCATGCCGCCCACCGGAACCTGGAGTGGCGGCCGCGGGCCGCCGTCAGTGACCGCCCGCCAGGACGGCGGCGCGCCGAGCCGGCCGCGCGCCGTCGACAGCCCGGGCAAGGCCGGCCGGGGCTCAGCCGGCGCCGCCGTGCAGGTAGTCCAGCGACACCTGCAGCAGCGCGCGCAGCCCCACGTCCAGCGCCTTCTCGTCGAGCAGGAACTTCGGCGAGTGGTTGCTGGGCGCGGTGGCCGGGTCGATGCCGGCGCCGGTGGAGCCGACGAAGAAGAACATCGCCGGCACCTGCTGCGCGTACAGCGAGAAGTCCTCCGAGCCCATCTGCAGCGGCGGCTCGTAGACGTTGTCCTTGCCGACCACCGCCTGCAGGCTGGGCAACATGCGCGCGGTCAGCGCCGGGTCGTTGACCGTAGCCGGGTTGCCGTCCTTCTCGTAGATGTCGGTGGTGGCGGTGGCGCCGTGCGCGGCGGCGGTGTGCTCGGCGACGTTGCGCAGGTCGGCGAAGATCTGCCGGCGCATGTCCGGGTCGAAGGTGCGGATGGTGCCGACCATCTCCACCGCGTCGGGGATGATGTTGTAGCGGATGCCGCCCTTTATCGCGCCGAAGGTCAGCACCGCCGGCTGCCTGGACAGGTTGGCGCGGCGGCTGACGATGGTCTGCGCGGTCCCGATCAGGTCGGAGGCGGCGACGATCGGGTCGATGCCGTTCCATGGCGCCGAGCCATGGGTCTGGCGGCCGTTGACGGTGATGGAGAAGCGGTCGGAGGCAGCCATCAGCGGGCCGCCGCGCACGGCGATCTGCCCGGCCTGGACGCTGGAGAACACATGCAGGCCGAACACCGCCTCCGGCTTGAAGTCCTTGAACAGCCCCTCCTTGAGCATCAGCTCGGCGCCGCCCTGCTCCGGCGGCGGCGCGCCCTCCTCGGCCGGCTGGAAGATCAGCATCACCTCGCCCGGCAGCTTGTCGCGCATCGCCATCAGCGCATCGGCCACGCCGAGCAGGGTGGCGGTGTGGGCGTCGTGGCCGCAGGCATGCATCACCCCGACCTTCTCGCCGCGGTACTCGGCGGTGGCGGTGGAGGCGAACGGCAGCCCGGTCTGCTCGGTCACCGGCAACGCGTCCATGTCCGCGCGCAGGGCGATCTTCGGGCCCGGCAGGCCGCCCTTGATGACCGCCACCACGCCGTGCACGGCCACCCCGGTCTTCGGCTGCAGGCCCATCGCGCGCAGGCGCTCGGCGACCTTGGCGGCGGTGCGCGCCTCGCGGTTGGACAGCTCCGGATGCTGGTGGAAGTCGCGGCGCCACGCCACCACCTGGCGCTGCAGGCGCGCGGCGGCGGCCTCGACCTCCGGGCGCTGGGCGTCGGCGGCCAGCGCGGCCGCGGGGGCCAGGGCGCACGACAGCGCGGTCAACAGAACGGTCTTGCGGATCATCCAGGCATTCCTCGTCGGCAATCGAGAGGTGAATGTAGGGCAAACGAACCGGGGCGACGAGTGTCAACCGATGCCGCCCGGAACCGTTCACCCCCCATGCCGGTCAGAGCGCGTGGCCCATCGGTCATGCAGCCGCTGTCATGGCCCGGCGTTATGCTCTGCGCCGTTGTGCCCGCCCCCTCGCCCATCGGTTCATCGGGAGTTTTTGCATGTCGCGTTTCTGGAAGATCGTGCTGCTCGTCATCGCCATCCTGCTGGTGGCGGGAATCGGCTACCGGATGATGGGAGGCGGCAAACAGGCCGGGGGCGCGGCACAGGCCGAGGGCGCGGGCGGCGGCCGGGGCGGCGGCGACAGGGCGCGCGACCCGGTGCCGGTCACCGCGGTGGCGGCCGAGCGCAGGAACGTGCCGGTGTATGTCACCGCGCAGGGCACGGTGGCCGCCTACAACACGGTCACGGTCAGCCCGCAGGTCGGTGGCGAGCTGTTGAGCGTCGATTTCAAGGAAGGGCAGTCGGTGAAGAAGGGCGACCTGCTCGCCCGGATCGACCCGCGTACCTTCCAGGCCCAGTACGACCAGGCCCTCGCCAGCCAGCGCCAGAACCAGGCCCTGCTGGCCACCGCCCAGTCCAACTACGAACGTTCCAATTCCGAGGCCTACCGCCAGTACGTGGCGCAGACCGATCTGACCACCCTGCGCAACCAGGTGGCCCAGTACCAGGCGGCGGTGGCCGCCGCCCAGGCCACGGCCAACCAGAGCAGGGTGCAGCTGGGCTACACCCGCATCGTCTCGCCCATCGACGGCGTGGCCGGCATCCGCGCGGTCGACCCGGGCAACGTCGTCGGCGCCGGCACGGCGATCGTCACCCTCACCCAGCTGCAGCCGATCTACGTGTTGTTCAACCTGCCCGAACAGCAGTTGGACGCGGTGCGCGCGGCGCAGGGCAAGGGGCCACTGGAAGCGGCGACGCTGGACCGCGCCGGCGGCAGCGTGGTCAACGCCGACGGCAAGCTGCAGGTGGTGGACAACCAGATCAGCGCCACCAGCGGCACCTTCCGCCTGCGCGCCGAGTTCCCCAACGCCGACAAGGCGCTGTGGCCGGGCCAGTTCGTCAACGTGCGCATGAAGCTCGACGAGCTGCCCGGCGCGGTGGTGGTGCCGGCCGAGGCCGTGCAGCGCAGCAGCACCGGCGATTTCGTCTACCTGGTCAAGCCGGACGACACCGTCACCCTGCGCGACGTGGTGCAGGGCGGCCAGGTCGACGACAGCCACGTGGTCATCAGCAAGGGCCTGCAGCCGGGCGACAAGGTGGTCACCGAGGGCCAGTTCCGGCTCAAGGAAGGCGTCAAGGTCATTCCGCTGCAACCGGGCCAGGCACCGCCGGAGCCGACCGAGGCGCAGTTGAAGGCCGCCAGCGAGAAGCGCGGCGGCGGCCGGGGTGGTCGTGGCCCGCGCTGAGGCCGCGCGCGCGCCACGGCCGCTGGCGCGCGATACCACGGTGCAGGCACCGGGCATGTACGCATGCGTGAGCACCCCGCGCGGGCCACGCGACGCGCGCGGCGGGAGCGTGGGCAGGTCCTGACCGCCCCGCACCGCGCACACTCTCACCACAGGAATCGACCGTGGGCTTCTCGACTCTCTTCATCCGCCGCCCCATCGCCACCTCGCTGCTGATGGTCGGGCTGATGCTGCTCGGCATCCTCGGCTACCAGCGCCTGCCGGTTTCGGCCCTGCCCGAGATCGAGGCACCCAGCCTGGTGGTCACCACGCAGTACCCCGGCGCCAGTGCGCAGACCATGGCCTCGCTGGTGACCACGCCGCTGGAGCGGCAGCTGGGCCAGATTTCCGGCCTGGACCTGATGACCTCCGACTCCTCGGCCGGCCTGTCCAGCATCGTGCTGCAGTTCTCGATGGAGCGCGACATCGACACCGCCGCGCAGGACGTGCAGGCGGCGATCCGCCAGGCCACCCTGCCCGGCTCGCTGCCGTACCAGCCGGTCTACAACCGGGTGAACCCGGCCGATGCGCCGATCCTGACCCTGAAGCTGGCCTCGGACACGCGCCCGCTGCGCGAGGTCAACGACCTGGCCGATTCGGTGCTGGCCCAGCGCCTGTCGCAGGTGGACGGCGTCGGCCTGGTGTCGATCGCCGGCAACGTGCGCCCGGCCGTGCGCATCCAGGCCAACCCGGCGCAGCTGGCCAACATGGGCATGACCCTGGAAGACCTGCGCAGCGCGCTGACCCAGGCCAACGTCAACGCACCCAAGGGCTCGCTCAACGGCAAGACCCAGAGCTACACGCTGTCCACCAACGACCAGCTCAGCGACGCGGCCGACTACAACGACATCATCGTGCGCTACCGCAACGGCGCGCCGGTGCGCCTGCGCGACGTGGCCAGCGTGGTCGACGGGGTGGAGAACGACCAGATCGCGGCCTGGGCCGACGGCAAGCCGGCGGTGCTGCTGGAAGTGCGGCGCCAGCCCGGCGCCAACATCGTCAAGACCGTGCAGAACATCCGCCAGATCCTCCCCGGCCTGCAGGGCATGCTGCCGGCGGACGTGAAGCTGGACGTGTTTTCCGACCGCACCGTGACCATCCGCGCCTCGGTGCACGACGTGCAGTTCACCCTGGTGCTCACCATCTGCCTGGTGGTGGCGGTGATCTTCGTGTTCCTGCGCCGGCTGTGGGCCACGGTGATCCCGTCGGTGGCGGTGCCGCTGTCGCTGCTGGGCACCTTCGGGGTGATGGCCTTCGCCGGCATGTCGCTGGACAACCTGTCGCTGATGGCGCTGACCGTGGCCACCGGCTTCGTGGTCGACGACGCGATCGTGATGATCGAGAACATCGTGCGCTACATCGAGCAGGGCAAGGACGGCCAGGATGCCGCCGAGACCGGCGCGAAGGAGATCGGCTTCACCGTGCTGTCGCTGACGGTGTCGCTGATCGCGGTGTTCCTGCCGCTGATCCTGATGCCGGGCGTCACCGGCCGCCTGTTCCACGAGTTCGCCTGGGTGCTGTCGATCGCGGTGGCGATCTCGATGCTGATCTCGCTGACCCTCACCCCGATGATGTGCGCCTACCTGCTCAAGCCCGACGCGCTGCCCGAGGGCGACGATGCCCACGAGCGCGCCGCCGCGCAGGGCAAGGTGACGGCGTGGTCGCGGCTGGTGCACCTGTACGAATCCAGCCTGGACTGGGTGCTGCGCCACCAGCGCATGACCCTGGGCATCGCCCTGGGCTCGGTGGTGCTGACCGTGCTGCTGTACATCGCCATTCCCAAGGGCCTGCTGCCCGACCAGGACACCGGCATGGTCACCGGCGTGGTGATCGCCGACCAGAACGTGGCCTTCGAGCAGATGCAGCAGCGCACCCGGGCCGTGGCCGAGGCGTTGCGCCAGGACGAGGCGGTCACCGGCGTGGCCGCCTACATCGGCGCCGGCTCGATGAACCCCACGCTCAACCTGGGCCAGCTGAACATCGTGCTCAAGGATCGCGGCGAGCGCGGCAGCCTGGACACGATCCTGCCGCGGCTGCAGGCCGCCGCCGCGCACATCCCCGGCGTCGCGCTGTACCTCAAGCCGGTGCAGGACGTGACCCTGGACACGCGCGTGGCCGCCACCGCCTACCAGTTCTCGCTGTCGGACATGGACAGCCGGGAGCTGGCCGAGCAGGCCGCGCGCGTCACCGACGCGCTGCGCCGCCTGCCGGAGCTGGCCGACGTCGACAACAACCTGGCCGACCACGGCCGCGCCCTGCACCTGGAAGTGGACCGCGACAAGGCCAGCCGCTACGGCGTGCCGATGCAGACCATCGACGACACCCTGTACGACGCCTACGGCCAGCGCCAGATCTCCACCATCTTCACCCAGCTCAACCAGTACCGCGTGGTGCTGGAGGTGGCGCCGGAGTTCCGCACCGCCGACGCGCTGATGAACCAGCTGGCGATCGGCAGCAACGGCAGCGGCGCGCTGACCGGCAGCAACGCCACCACCCTGGGCCAGGTCAGCTCCAGCAATTCCTCCACCGCCACCGGCATCGGCAACAGCAACACCGGCATCGCGCTGGGCGCCGGCGGCAGCATCCCGCTGTCGGCCATCGCCACCGCCACCCCGGGGACCGCGCCGCTGATCGTCAGCCACCAGCAGCAGCTGCCGTCGGCGACGATCTCGTTCAACCTGGCCCCGGGCTACTCGCTGTCCGAAGGCGTGGCGGCGATCAACAAGGCCGTGGCAGCGCTGCAGCTGCCGTCGCAGACGCAGGCGCAGTTCGTCGGCACCGCCGCCGAGTTCTCCAGCAGCCAGACCGACGTGGTGTTGCTGCTGCTGGCCGCCATCGCGGTGATCTACATCGTGCTGGGCGTGCTCTACGAGAGCTGGATCCACCCGTTGACCATCATCTCCACCCTGCCCCCGGCCGGCGTCGGCGCGCTGCTGGCGTTGTACCTGTGCGGGATGAGCCTGTCGGTGGACGGCATCGTCGGCATCGTGCTGCTGATCGGCATCGTCAAGAAGAACGCGATCATGATGATCGACTTCGCGCTGGACGCGCAGCGTGCCGGCATGAACGCGTTCGACGCGATCCGCCGCGCCTGCCTGCTGCGCTTCCGCCCGATCATGATGACCACCGCCGCGGCCATGCTCGGCGCGCTGCCGCTGGCGCTGGGCACCGGCATCGGCTCGGAGCTGCGGCGCCCGCTGGGCGTGGCCATCGTCGGCGGCCTGCTGCTCTCGCAGCTGGTCACGCTGTACACCACGCCGGTGATCTACCTGTACTTCGAGCGGTTCTCCGAGTGGGCCGCGCGGCGCCGCGAGCGTCGCGCCGCCGCACGCCTGCAGGCGGCCGGCAAGCGCACGGCATGAACATCTCCGCGCCCTTCATCAAGCGCCCGATCGGCATCAGCCTGCTGGCCATCGGCCTGTTCTTCGCCGGGCTGCTGTGCTACCTGCGGCTGGGCGTTGCGGCGCTGCCGAACCTGTCGATCCCGGTGATCTTCGTGCAGGCCAGCAACATCGGCGCCGACGCCGACACCATGGCCGCCACCGTCACCGCGCCGCTGGAGCGCCACCTCGGCCAGGTGCCGGGCATCAGCACCATGCGCTCGAGCAGCAGCGACGGCCGCAGCATGGTGTTCCTGATGTTCGACACCAGCCGCGACATCGACGCGGCGGCGCAGGACGTGCAGGCGGCGATCAATGCCGCCATGGCCGACCTGCCGGCCGGCATCAACACGCCCACCTACCAGAAGGCCAACCCCAACGACGACCCGGTGATCGCGCTGTCGCTGACCTCGGACACGCAGTCGGTCGCGCAGCTCTACAACCTGGCCGACTCGCTGCTGGCGCAACGCCTGCGGCAGCTGCCCGGGGTATCCCAGGTGGACATCGCCGGCGCCTCGACCCCGGCGGTGCGGGTGGACCTCAACCTGCGCGCGATGAACGCGCTGGGGCTGAGCCCGGACGACCTGCGCAACGCCATGCGCGCGGCCAACGTGGCCTCGCCGCTGGGCTTCCTCGACGACGGCCGCAGCCAGACCGCCATCGTCCTCAACGACCAGGTACGCAAGGCGGCCGATTTCGCCAACATCGCCATCGCCAGCCACGACGGCGCGGTGGTGCGGCTGAAGGACATCGCCACCGTCTACGACGGCCAGCAGGACGCGTTCCAGGCGGCCTGGTTCAACGGCAGGCGCGGCGTGCTGATGTACGTGTACCTGCGCAGCGGCGCCAACCTGGTGGCGACCGTGGACCGGGTCAAGGCGGAGATGCCGGCACTGTCCAGCCATCTCGATGCCGGCACCACGCTCACCCCCTACTTCGACCGCACCCCGACCATTCGCGCGTCGCTGGCCGAGGTGCAGATCACCCTGATGATCAGCCTGGCGATGGTGGTGCTGACCATGGCGCTGTTCCTGCGCCGGCTGGCGCCGACGCTGATCGCCGCGGTCACCGTGCCGCTGTCGCTGGCCGGCGCGGCGGTGGTGATGATGACGCTGGGCTTCACCCTCAACAACCTGACCCTGCTGGCGCTGGTCATCGCCATCGGCTTCGTCGTCGACGACGCCATCGTGGTGATCGAGAACATCATGCGCCACCTGGACGCCGGCATGCCGCGCATGCAGGCGGCGATGGCCGGCGCGCGCGAGATCGGCTTCACCATCGTCTCCATCACTGCCTCGCTGGTGGCGGTGTTCCTGCCGATCATCTTCGCCCAGGGCATGCTCGGCGCGTTCTTCCGCGAGTTCACCCTGACCCTGGTGGCGGCGATCATGGTGTCGGCACTGGTGTCGCTGACCCTGACCCCGGCGCTGTGCGCGCGCTTCCTGCAGCCGCACGAGGCGCACGTGCGCGAGTCGCGCACCCACCGCCTGCTCGACCGCGTGCACGGCGGCATGCTGAAGGTGTACACGGTGGCGCTGGATTTCTCGCTGCGCCATGCGCTGCTGCTGGCGCTCACCCCGCTGCTGCTGATCGTGGCCACGTTCTACCTGGCCGGCGCGGTCGGCAAGGGCAACTTCCCCGAGCAGGACACCGGCCTGATCTGGGGCCGCGCCAGCTCCAGCGCCACGGTGTCCTTCAACGAGATGAGCCAGCGCCAGCGGCGCCTGAGCGACATGTTCTTGGCCGACCCGGCGGTGAAGATGGTCGGCTCGCGGCTGGGTTCCAGCCGCCAGGGCAGCAGCGCGCAGTTCAACATCGAGCTCAGGACGATGGCCGAGGGGCGGCGCGAGCCGACCAGCCTGGTCGTGGCCCGGCTCAGCGCCAAGGCGGCGCAGTTCCCGGACCTGGACGTGCGCCTGCGCGCCATCCAGGACCTGCCTTCCGACGGCGGCGGCGGGGGTGGCCAGGGCGCGCAGAACCGGGTCACCCTGCAGGGCAACGATGCCGCGCAGCTGGCCGAATGGCTGCCGAAACTGGTCGAGGTGCTGAAGCAGAATCCGAAGCTGCGCGACGTCGGCTCGGACGTGGACAAGGGCGGGCTGATGCAGAAGATCGTCATCGACCGCGAGAAGGCCTCGCGCCTGGGCGTGAGCATCGGCGCCATCGACGGTGCGCTGTACGGCGCCTTCGGCCAGCGCCAGATCTCCACCATCTATGCCGATCTCAACCAGTACGGCGTGGTGGTGAACGCGCTGCCGGAACAGACCGGCAGTCCGGCGGCGATCGACGACGTGTACGTGGCCTCCAGCAGCGGCCAGATGATCCCGCTCACCGCCTTCGCCCACCAGGAACCCGGGCTGGCGCCGTCGCAGGTGACCCACCAGAACCAGTACACGGTGATGGACCTGAGCTACAACTTGGCGCCCGGCGTCAGCAGCGGCGAAGGCGATGCCATCGTCAAGGCCGCCATCGACGGCCTGCGCATGCCCGGAGACATCCGCCAGGCCGAACCCGGTGGCTTCCGCCAGGCGCTGGACCCGGCCGCGATGCTGATGCTGATCATCGCCGCCATCGCCACGGTCTACATCGTGCTGGGCATGCTGTACGAGAACCTGGTGCACCCGGTCACGATCCTGTCCACCCTGCCGGCTGCCGGCATGGGCGCGCTGCTGGCGCTGTGGGTGACCAGCACCGACCTGTCGGTGATCTCGACCATCGCCCTGGTGCTGCTGATCGGCATCGTCAAGAAAAACGCGATCATGATGATCGACTTCGCCCTGGTGGCGCAGCGCGAACACGGCATGTCGCCGGCCGAAGCGGTGCGCGAAGCCAGCATCGTGCGCTTCCGCCCGATCATGATGACCACGATGGTGGCGATCCTGGCGGCGCTGCCGCTGGCGATCGGCCTGGGCGAAGGCTCGGAACTGCGCCGCCCGCTGGGCATCGCGATGATCGGCGGCCTGCTGATCTCGCAGAGCCTGACCCTGCTCAGCACCCCGGCGCTGTACGTGATCTTCTCCTGCCTGCAGCAGCACTGGCGCGGCTGGCGTGCGCGCCGCCGCGAGCGCAGAAGCCAGCGGCGGATCGCGCGGGCCTGATCGTCTCCCGCACGCGGCTACGTTCCGCTGGAGCGTAGCCGGGATGGTCTCTGCCGCGCATTGCACGGCACGACGGGAATCTCCATCGCGGCAGCGCAGCCGTCACCCCGGCCAACGGCTGCGTGCGGTTTGTACGCGCGGGTTCCCGTCCGCAGCGACGTGGCCGGCGGACGGAGGCCGCAAGCGGAAGGGGCAAGGACAGCCGCGCCGGCAGCCGGCGTGTCCAGCGCCGGCCCCGTCGCCATGGATCAGGCCACCAACTGCGCCAGCGATTCCGCCTGCAGGCGCTCGTAGATCGCGAACTCGTCGGCCACCGTCGCCCCCAGCGCCTGCTCGAACGCCTCGCGGTTGGCGCGCGCCGCATAGGCGCGCTGCTCCTCGCCGCCCAGGTTGGACTGGAAGATGCCCGCGGCGCTGACCGGCAGGAAGTCCTCGTAGACGATGGGTTCGGCGACCGCCAGGCCACGCTCGATCAGCACCTCGGCCGGCAACCCGCGCTCGGCCGCCGGCAGCGCGCGGCCGGCATCGGTCAGCACGTAGCGGTAGTAGCCCAGGCCCTCGCGGCGCAGGGTGGCGTGGTCGTCGGGGAAGCCGGCGAATGCCGCCTGCAGGCGCTGCATGTAGTCGCCACCGGTGCTGCCGGCGCCGCCGTTGTCGCGCGCCTGGGCCAGCAGCGCGTCGTACAGCGCGCGGCCCTTGGGGGTCAGTGCCAGGCCGCGCTGTTCGATCTCGCCGAAGCGCGCGGTATGGGTGCCGGCGGCGTTGTCCTCGCCCGACGGGAAGTGCACCAGTTCCTCCAGCGCCTTGAAGCTGGTCTGGCGCAGCAGGATCGGGCACGCGCGGCGCGGCGGGCCTTCGATGACCGCCTTGGCGGCAAGGCCACGCGCCTGCATCGCCGCCTGCGCGGCATCGATGTCGAGGGTGCGCGGGGTCAGGTGGTTGATGTGCGGTCCGCGGAAGCTGACCACGTCGGCCACCAGCCGGTGCGCGGCATGCAGGGCGTGGTAGGTCTGCAGCGACACGGTGGCCTCGTTGTGCCAGCGGAAGGTTTCCAGCGCCTCGACCACGAAGCGCCAGGCGTCCTCGCCGGACAGGCCGCCATCGCGCTCGCACTGCTCGATGAGCTGCAGCACGCCCGGGGTGAAGATCGTGCGCCGCGACAGGATCCCGGCCGCCTGCGCGCGCAGTGCCTCGTCCTCGATCAGCTCCAGCCGCAGCAGCGAGGTGAACACGCGGAACGGATTGCGGTTGAGCGATTCACCATCGACCGGGCGGAACGCGGTGGAGTGCACCGGCACGCCGGCCACCGACAGATCGTAGTAACCCACCGGCTGCATGCCCATCACCGCGAACAGGCGACGCAGCGTGGACAGCTCCTGCGCGGTGCCGACCCGGATCGCGCCGTGGCGCTCCACGTCCAGGCGCTCGCGCTCGCCGCTGCGCTGCATCTGCGCGGCCAGCTCCGGCTGCGCGTCCAGCACGCCGGCATTGACCTCGCCGACCAGTTCCACGAGGGTGCCGTACAGCGGCACCTCGGTGCGGTACATGTGCGACATCGCCTGCGAGAACAGGCTGCGGATGTGGTCGGTCGAGACGAAACGGTCGGCGGTCATGGCGGGGCGCGCGGCGCGGCAGGGGAAACCGCCATTTTCGCCCGGATGGGGCCGCGGGGTCATCCATTGCATCGGTTACTTTCGCGGTGCAGCCGCCGCATCCGCCGTGACGTGCCCCCGGCCGCTCAGTCCGGTGCGCGGGCGGCCGCGTCGCGCCGCGCGCGGTCGCCGAGCTGGCGCTGCAGCAGCGCATCCAGCCGGACCGGACGGTCCCAATGGTCGTAGCTGGCGACCAGGGCGTGGCGCACCGCGCGCCAGTGCAGGTTCTCCGGTGCCACCGCCAGGCTTTCCACCACGGCTCTCCAGCCTTCGCCCGGGAGCCGGGTGCGCGCCTGCACCGGCTCGCGGCAGCTGGCACCGATGGCCTGGCCCCAGAAGCAGGCGAACCAGATGTCGCCGGCCGCCCAGCCATGCTGCTGCATCAGCGCCTGGACGTAGCCGCGGCGCGCGCCGCCATAGCGCACCAGCTCGTCGATGAAGGCGTCGGGGTAGCGCTCGGCGTAGCGGTTGACGTCGGCCAGCTGGCGGTCGAGCCAGGCATCGCCGGTACCCGGGTCGTAGGCAGGCGCGGTCGCGGCCGGGGCCGCCGCGGCTTCCTGCGCCACAGCCACCCCGGGAAAGGCGGACACCGCGGAAACACACGCGAGCAACGCGAGCAACGCGGGCAGGCAACCACGCAGCCACGCCACCCGCGGCCCGGCCTGCGCGCGCCGCGCGTTGCGGTTCATCGCCCGGCCGCTTCGATCGCGGCCACCGCCTGCGGCCACTGCCAGGCGGTATCGGCCAGGCGCAGGCGCGGTTCGTCGCTGGACACGCCGTGCTCGGCCTCGTGCGCCCAGGTCACCGCATACGGGGTGTGCACGCCCCAGCCTCCGAGCGCCAGCACCGGCTCGATGTCCGAGCGCAGCGAATTGCCGACCATCACGAAGCGCTCGGCCGGCAGGTTGAACTCGGCCAGCACCCGGGCATAGGTGGACGGGTCCTTTTCCGAGACGATCTCGATGCGCGGGAACAGGTCGCGCAACCCGGAACGTTCGATCTTCTGTTCCTGGTGGAACAGGTCGCCCTTGGTGATGAGTACCACCGGCCAGCGTGCGGCGATGGCGGACACCGCCTCGCGCACGCCGTCGATCACCTCCACCGGGTGCTGCAGGGTGCGGCGGCCGATCTCGACGATCTGGCGCAGGTGCGCGGCGGAAATGCGCTCGTCGGTCAACTCGATGGCCGCTTCGATCATCGACAGGGTCATGCCCTTGGCGCCGTAGCCGAACACCGCCAGGTTGCGCCGCTCCACCTTGAGCAGGTGCTGCGCGGTACCGGCATCGTGCAGGTCGACGTAGTGGCCGAGGATGGACTCGAATTCCTGTTCGGCCTGGCGGTAGAAGTCCTCGCTCTTCCAGAGCGTGTCGTCGCCGTCGAAGCCGACCAGGCCGATGCCGGGGGAATGTGCCGAAGCGTGGGATGCGGATGTCATGCCGCACAGGATAGCAACCGGCCGATGCCGAAGGAGCGGCCTGCGGCCGCTCCTCCGGGGACATGGCGGTACCGCCGCCGCTGCGTTACTTCTGCTGCGAGGCGCTGTAGGTGCGGTATTCGTCCGGGGTCAGCTTGCCGTCCTTGTCGGCATCGGCGGCGTCGAACACCTGCGCCAGCCCGGCATGGGCCTGCGATTCGGCGCGGCTGATGCTGCCGTCGCCGTCGGTGTCCAGGCTGGCCCACGACTGGCCATTGCCGCCGGCCGCCGCGTCGGCGGCGGTGGCCTGCCCGGCCTGTGCCGCCTGCCCGTGGGCCTGGTGTTCCTGCTCGGCCTTGGGGTCCTGGGCCATGGCCGGCATGGCCAGCACGGCACCGGCGACGGCGACGAGGGCGAACAGCGGGTTGCGGTTGCGAATGGTCATCAGGGGGTTCCTCCTGCGGTTCTGGAAAGCGCGGTGATTCCGCACGCCTCCACCCTCGCAGGCCCGTCCTGAATCGCGCACGCCCCACGGAACGGCCACAGACACGGTGTTAACCAACGCATGCGCGCAAGCCGCTACCGCCCTGGTTAGCGATGCGTGAGCCGCAGGTAAGCCATGCATTCGGGCGTTCCATCCACGGCACGCCCGCGTGGATCGGGCGGCGTCAGTCGCCGCGAGTGTCGCCTTCCGCGGCGACGCGCGGGCTGAACGCCCGCCATCCGAGCCCCACGCCGACCAGCGCACCGGCGACTTCCAGCACCACCCGCGTCCCCAACTGGTCGGGATCGTGGATACCGGCCAGCGCCAGCCGCGCATACAGCGGCGACTCCAGCTGCACCATGCCCAGGTAGAACAGGTTCCAGCCGTCCACGCCGGCACCGATGGCAACCGCGGCCAGGCACGGCCAGGCGATGGCATGGCCCGCCGACAGGCCGGTGCGACGGCACACCTGCCACCACAGGAAGAACACCACGAAACCGACCGCCAATGCGATCAGGGCTGCTTCCAGCGAGCCCAGCAGGCCGTAGTGGAGTTCCAGGTTCATCGTTTTCCGGTCATGGCAACGGGGAGGCCGCAGTGTAGCCGGCCGCACGCTGCCCGCAGGCGCGCCGGCGGCCGCGACGCGGCTTTGGTGGCGACGCCAGCGCCGCGTGGTGCGGCGCTGGTCGCGCTAGCGCACCGGGAAGTCGTAGGCGGTATCGGGGGTCGGCTCGGGCCGGAATGTGTAGTGCCACCATTCCATGGGGTAGTTGGCGAAGCCTTCGGCGCCCATCGCGTCGAGCAGCAGCCGGCGATTGTCGCGCTGCCGGGCCGTGATGTCCGGGCTGTCGGTATGCGCCAGCGGATCGAACCGGTCGAAGCCGGTGCCCATGTCCAGTTCCACGCAGTCGCCCTGGCGGCAGTCGAGCAGGCCCAGGTCCACGGTGGCGCCGCGGCTGTGGCCGGAATGCTCGGCGATGTAGCCGTCCAGCAACCGGCTCTTGTCGATGTTCGGGTAGTAGCGGGCCTTGGCCTGCTGGTCGGCCGGGTCGTGCGCCCAGGCGACGAACGACTGCACCGAGCGTACCGGGCGATAGCAGTCGTACAGGCGCAGCGCGTGGCCCTGCGCGTGCAGCGCGCGCTGCACGCGCGCCAGCGCCTGCGCGACCGGCGCGAGCAGGTAGCAGCGCGGCGCGTCGTAACCGGGCACCGGCCGGCCGGTGAAGTTGTCGCTGCCGGCATAGCGCATGTCCAGCGAGAACCCGGGCGCCAGGGTGGCGACATCCAGCATGCCGGCCTGCGCCGGCGTGGCGGCCGGGGACACCGCCGGCACCGCTGCCTGCGCCGCGGCGCAGGCGGCCAGCGCAGGCAACGCGATCCAACACCGGAGATTCATGGCAATGGCTCTGCGCATGGCTCAGGTGCGCTCGTGCAGATAGCCGTTCAGGCCCTTGGCACGCAGCAGCTGCGCGGCGCCGGCCCAATCCAGCGGCCTGCCGCTGTCCAGGCGTTCGAGCACGGCGACGATCGCCAGTTCCACCTCGGGCAGCTGCGCCGCCTCCGGCAGGCGCGCACGCTGGTCGATCGCTTCGTACAACACGGCATTGGCCTCGGCATAGCCCAGCAGGTCGGTGGCGCCGTGCTGCGCGCGCCAGCGCTTGCCATCGAGCACGGCGTTGACGTGCGACTGGATCAGGTAGGTGGCACGGCCGATCAGCTTGAGATTGCCCGGCTGCACCGCGGTCATGGTGTTGCCCACGGTGCGCCCGAGCCGCGCCATCACCGCGGTCGAATGCGCATTGAGCAGCATCTTCAGCGCCAGCGTGCGGTCCAGGCCGAGCGGATCGTTGCCCTGCGGCAGTTCCAGCGCGATGTCGCGGGGCATGCCGTCCAGCGCCTTGCCGGCATCGCCGGAGGCCGCGCCGTGCCCCACGGTGACGGTCAGCCGGCCGGCGCCGGCGTCGCCGAACGCCTGCCACCATTGCCGGGCCAGCGCATCCATCGGCTCGCCGGCATAGCGCAGCAGCACGCCCAGGTCGCCCGCCTGCGGCGGCAGCCGCTCGCGGTTGCCCGGCGACCAGGACAGGTCGTACAGGGCCTGCTGCTCGGCGCCGGCGCGTTCCAGGCTGCGCAGCGCGGTGGCACGCAGCGACGGGTCGTCCACCTTCTGCTCGAACTGCGGGCGGTACTGCGCGGCATCCAGCCCGTGGAACGGGCGGTGCAGCAGTGCGTCCCAGGCCGCCTGCGGCGTCGCCACCGGCGCCCAGACGCGGATCCACGACGCAGGCGGCGTCGTATCGGTGCGGTCCAGCGGCGCCAGCCGGAACGTCGGCGCGCGTTCGGTCACGTCCACGAACACCGGCATCAGCGCCTGCCCGGCCAGGTAGGTGGCGTGGTGGCCACCGGCATAGGCCTGGGCCTCGCGCACGGTCCACTGCGCCAGTTGCGGGGCGCTGGCCGCAACGCTGCGCTGCAGGCCGGCGAAGCCGCGCAGGCGGCTCTCCAGGGTGTCCTTGGAATCCAGCCCCAGGCGCTGTGCGTCGGCCGCGTCCAGCTGCGGCAGCAGCAGCGCGCGCAGCGCGTCTTCCAGCACCAGCCCCAGCGCGTACAGGCTGGTGGTGGTGGCCTGCATGCGGGTGGACCCGGTGATGGCCTGCGGGCCGGTGGGCAGCGCGATCTTGTGGATGCGCGCATCGTCGAGCACGCGACGGCTGCGCTCGAACGGGCGCAGCACCTCGTCCGGGTTGTTGTAGACGAACCAGACCCGGTCGGTACCCGCGCCACGCTCATCGGCGGCGGCCAGCGCGGTGCCGATCACCGCCGAGGTCTCGCCTCCCTCGGTCACCGCGAACACCACGTCGTCGGCGCTGATGCCGTCATCGCGCATCTGCAGCGCACCGATCAGCTGGAGGTCCTCGAAGCCCTCCAGCGAGCTGATCAGCGCGCGGTCGCCGCCGGTGATCTCGCCGCGCACGCGCTCGCCCAGGCCGGCCGGCAACGCAGCGGCGACGCGCGGCCACGCCGGGTCGGCCTGCAGGCGCTTCCAGAACGGCCGCCACACGCCGCTCTCCAGCGTTTCGGCCAGGCGCCCGGTGGAGCCGGTGCCATAGAAGTAGATGCGGTGGCCGTCGCGCAGCGCACGCTGCACCGCCGCCGAGGCCGCATGCAGGCGGGCCATGCGCTGCGGATCATCGGCCAGCGCGGCGAAGGCGCGGGCCACGTCCTCGTCGACCGAGAACAGCTGCGACAGCGCCTGCGCCGGATCGTGCGCGGCCACTTCGCTCAGGTTCCAGGTGCGGGGATGGCGCTGTTCGGTCAGCAGCGTGTGCAGCTGGAACTGGGTGCGCTGCTGCACGAATTCGGTGGAGGCCGGCGCCGGCGACAGGCCCAGCCGACCGGTGCCATCGGCGGCGAGGGCAGCCGGGCTGATCGCGGCCAGGCTCAGGGCGAACGTCATGGCGATGCGTCCGGTACGGGGGGAAGATGCACGGTTGGGTCGAGTCATGCGGCCGGCCTCAGCGGTGGGTGGCCGGTGCGGCCGGTGCGGGCGTGGCCAGCGCATGCAGGATGCGCAGGTCCTCGGCGTCCAGCTCGGTGCCGTCCTGGCCACGGAAATGGTTGCGGAACGCGCGCACGGTGGCGGCGCGGTCGTCCAGCGGGTAGCCGATCAGGCGCAGCGCGGTCCACGGGTCGAACCCGTCCGGTGCCGGCGGCGCATCGGCGGCCGGCCAACGGCCGAAGCCGGCGTCGGCCAGGCGCTTCCACGGGAAGAGCGGGCCCGGGTCGGGCTTGCGCGTCGGCGCCAGGTCCTGGTGGCCGATGATCTGGCTGCGCGGGATGCGCAGGCGCGTGCACAGGTCGTCCAGCAGCACCAGCAGGCTCTGCACCTGCGCCTCGGCGAACGGCGACTTGCCGTCGTTGTCCAGCTCGATGCCGATGGAGGCGGAGTTGAGGTCGGTGAACGGGCCCCAGCTGCCGGCACCGGCATGCCAGGCGCGGCGCTCGTCGCTGACCAGCTGGTAGCGCGTGCCGTCGGCGCCGATCAGGTAATGCGCGCTGACCGGGCCGCCACTGTTGCGGCCGCGCAGCGTATCCAGGCTCTGCTGCACCGATTCCTGCTCGGTGAAGTGGATGACGATCAGGTTGGGCCGGCGCACGTCCTGGTTCGGCGAAGGCACCCAGCCTGCCAGCGGGTTGCGCGGCGGCGCGTGGCCGCAGGCGGTGAGCAGGGCCAGCAACGCGGCCGGGAGCAACAGCTTGGTGGACATCTTCATCAACGCCTCGCTTGCACGACGGTGGTGCGTGAATCAAGGCAGGGCCGGCGTGCGGCCTGCCGACAACACGAAGAAAGCGCCTTCGCCGCCGCCGGTTGCCGGGCGGCGGCGAAAGGGGCCCGGAGACCGGGCCCGCGGTTGCGTCACTGGAAGCGGTACTCCAGCAGCAGGTTGAAGGAACGGCCGCGCGGGTCGGCCACGCGCGCTTCCCAGCCCGCGCCGTCGCCGTCGTCCAGGTAGCGGACGGTGAACGGCGGATCGGTGTTGAGCAGGTTGCGGATGCCGAACGTCGCCTTCAGGTTCTCCATGCCGGTCCAGGTCAGGCTGTAGTTGTAGGTGATGTAGGCATCGACGTTGCCGTCCCACGCCGGCGGGTTGTAGCCGTTGACGACGCCGCCCGGCTTCCAGTCCTTGTAGCCGCCACGGTACACCTGGGTCAGCGTGTGCGCCCAGTCGCCCCTGGCCCAGCCGGCGCTGACGGTGTGCTTCCACCTGATCGGCAGGTTGTAGTAGCGCTCGTACTCGCCGACCAGGTTGTCGCTGTAGGGCAGGCTGTCGAAGGTCTTGGTCCTGAACGTGTCCAGGTAATTGCCGTTGAGGTGGATGTTCCAGGTACCGCCGGCCAGGTCGCCGCGCACGTTGGAGTCCAGCTCGATGCCACGGGTCAGGGTGCCGCCGGTGTTGATGTAGCGCTGGTCGATGGCGATGATCTTGCCGCCCGAGTCGCGGATGAAGTTGGAGGCGTACAGCGGGTAGTTGGCCGTCATCGTCGACAGGTTGAAGCCGCTGCGGATCGTGTTGGTACGCTCGATCTCCCACCAGTCGACGCTGACGTTGAAGTTGCCGTTGGGCGCGATCACGAAGCCGATGCTGCGCTGTTCGGCCTCTTCCGGCTTCAGGTTCGGATTGCCGCCGGTGATGATGTCCGGGCGGATCTGCTCGCTGCAGTTGGCCACGTCCGGGTTGTACTGGCCCTTCGGGCAGGTCGCCGGGTCGGCCAGGTCCAGGCCGGTGTACTGAGTCTCGGTGACGCCGCGGAACAGCTTGGCGAAATCAGGCACCTTGAAGCCGGTGCTGTAGGAGCCGCGGAACACCAGCCAGTCCATCGGCTGCCACTTGAACGAGTACTTCGGATTGGTGGTGCCGCCGAAGCCGTCGTAACGGTCGTGGCGCACGGCCAGGTTGACCTCCAGGCTGTCGACCACCGGCAGGTTGACCTCGGCGAACACCGCCTTGACGTTGCGCTGCTTGGGCGACATGTAGTTGGAGGCATCGCCGGGAACACCGAACACGTAGGCGTTGCCCGCCACCCATTCGGCCGGGCCGCCGAACTCGTATTCCTCGCGGCGCACGTCCACGCCCGCCGCCGCCTGCACGTCGTTGTCGCTCCACAGGCGGAAGCCGAGGCTGCCGCTGAAGCTGGCGTCGAAGGTGGTCGTGGTCGAGGTGCCTTCGTAGATCTGCAGGCCGCTTGCGTCGGCCGCGGCCAGCGCGTCGTAGGCCGCCTGCGACTGGCTCTGGCCCGGCATCAGGAACGGGTTGAGCACGCCGTTCTTCAATGCCGCCTTCAGCTGCGGGGTGTAGTAGTAGCCGCCGGCGGTCATCGACTCGGCCTTGCTCTGCGCGCGCGACAGGCCGATGTTGTAATCCCAGCTGCCGAGGCTGCCGGTCATGCCCAGCAGCGCGCGGTAGGCCTTGGTGGTGGTCTCGATCTGGCGCGGGCCGCAGACTTCGCAGCGCCAGCGGTAGGCGATGGGGCTGCCGTAGACCAGGTTGGCCTGGTTGCCGAAATAATCGTGCAGCTGGTTGTAGATGGCGTCGTAGGTCGCCTTGGTGTTGGCGTTGAGCTCGTAGGCATCGAGCTGGGTGGCGCTGGCGTTGATGCTGGTGGTGATCTGCTGCGCCTCGAACTGGCGCTTGGAGGTCACCTTCGAGCCCATGAACTCGGCGAAGAACTCATGGTTTTCGCCGACCTTGAAGGTGGCGCGGCCGATGCCCTGCACCGTGTCCACCGGCTGCTGGATGGTGCGCGCGCGGCCGTAGTCCCAGGCGCAGCCGAAGCTGGCACCGGGGCTGGCCCAGATCTTGTCGCCGTAGTCGCCCATCATGTCGCCGCCGTTCTCGCAGCCGGCGCCGCCGGGCAGGCGCAACGTGTTGATGGTGGTCTTGGTGAGGCCGGTGACCGGGTCCTTCAGGCCGCCGCCGATCATGCTGCCGGTGCCGGTGACGATGTTGGCGAACGGCGTGCCGCGGGTATCCGGCGACAGGCCGCGGTCGGCCTGGAAGCTGTTGACGAAGTCGCGCTGGTTGCCGCGCAGGATCTTGTTCTGCTTGACGTTGACCGCGGCCCAGACGTTCCAGCGGTCGTTGTCCAGGTCGCCCCAGCCCCCCAGCAGGCTGCCGTGGAAGATGTTGCCGCCGCCTTCCTGGGTCACGTCGGCACCGGCGGTGAGGGTGATGCCCTGGTAGTTGTTGCGGGTGATGAAGTTGATCACGCCGCCGATGGCGTCGGTGCCGTACACGGCCGACGCGCCGTCGCGCAGCACTTCCACGCGCTCGATCGCGGCGAACGGGATCGAGTTCAGGTCGACCACCTGGCCCGCCAGGCCGTGCGCGGCGACGCGGCGGCCATTGAGCAGCACCAGGGTCGCGTCGGCACCCTGTCCGCGCAGGTTGGCGCCGGACACGCCGTTGTTGCCGCGGGTGCCCGGGGGGGCGACGCCGCTGTTGGCGGCCAGGCTGTCCGGGCCGCTGCTGGCGATGTTGAGCTGCTGCAGCAGCTGTTCGGCCGACGTGATGCCCTGGGCCTCGATCTCGGCCTTCTGGATGATGGTGACGGGCATCGCCGCCTCGACATCGGTGCGCTTGATGCGCGAGCCGGTGACTTCGATCTTGTCGAGCGTGCGCGCCTCGGGCGACGCGGCGGCGGCCGTGGGCTGGGACTGCGCGAACGCGGCCAGCGGGCTGCCGAGCGCCAGCAGCAGGGCGGCGCTCAGGTGGTGCATTCGTGGGGGACGTGCGGTTGCGGACATGCTCTCTCTCCAGAAATGGGCGCGTAACGTGGGTGCTGCAGGAGCGATGCCGGCGCACTTGCAATCCGTGCTGGCGGGGGTACGGCGACCATCCATCGATCCTCAAGGGGGGCGGCACGATTCCGCCAAGGCAACGGGATCCACGGCCACCGCGGCGGGGGCCGTGCCTCTCCTCTCCTTCCATGGTTGCACCGCACCGGGGAGCGTCCTTGTCTGCCGGCCTGCAACATGCCAAGCCCCGACTGCAGGCCTGTCCAGCGCCGGGATTGCCCGTCCGGGACGCTGAGGCCCGGACGGAAAAAACGGCCGGCGCATGCGCCCCCGTCCGAACCCCGTTTCACAGCTGTTTAACACGGGCTGAATCCGGCGGTCAATAAACTATTCCCCATACCCCAAGGCTATGGAAATAAAATATTTTCGTGATGCGCCGCACAACATCCGCGGCATCATCACCGCCCATCGCATGGCCATGACCGGCGTGCGGCCGGCATTGGCGCCGGCCGTCAGCTTCGCCCGCGCATTCAGGGGCAGTCACCGACGCGGCGGAATTCCAGGTCCGGGTAGTCGTAGCTGAAGTCGATATCCGGATCGATGGCGCGCATGCGCAGGATGCGCTGCGCACCCTCGCCGGAAAACTCCAGCCATGCCTCGGCATCTTCGCCCAGCCCCTGCCATTGCACCCAGGGGCGGCCAGCCGAGCGCATGACCTGGCCGCGCATGGCCGGCGATTTCACCGCGGCGAACGCGATGCCGGCGCCAGCCGGACACAGCATGACCTGTCCGAACCAGGGGTCGGTCCACACCCCGGCATCGGCGCCGAACTCACGTGCCGCGACCGCGACGGCCGGCGCCAGCACCGGGCGCACGTGGCCTTCCGAGCGGCGTTGCGCCCGTTCCCGCTCCAGCAGCCCGGCGTAGTGCAGCACGTCATGGCCGGCGGCGGGCGCGGTCTGGCGCTTGAGCAGGGCCTGCATCAGCGCGGTGCGCGCGTCCTCGCCCTCGCCATTGATCAGGATCACCGCGCCGCCACGCCGGTCCGGCAGCAGTGCCAGCGACGAGTACATGCCCGACAACGTGCCGGTATGGGCCACCTTCCATTGCCCGTCCATGTCCGACAGGCGCCAGCCGTAGCCGTAGGCAAGGAAGTGGGTGTTGTCCCAGTCGCGCAGGCGCTGGCCGATGGGCATCGGCATGTGCGCGGTCCACAGCGCGCGGCGCTGGGTGGCGTCGAGCCAGCCCGGCGCCCGCGCCGGATCGAGCAGCGCCTGCATCCAGCGCAGCATGTCATCGAGGCTGCAGCGCACGCCGCCGGCGGCCATCGACGGGAAGTCGGACGCGACGTCGCCATCGCGTCCCGCCACCACGTTGCGGCCGTCCTTGCGGTAATGCGGCTGGGCGACATTGCCCGCCTTCGCCGGCGACCATTCGCCGACCTGGCAACGGTCCATGCCCAGCGGCACGAAGATCTCCTGCCGCACCAGCGCCGCGTAGGACATGCCGCCGGCAGCAGCGGCCACCTCGCCGGCCACCACGTACAGCAGGTTGTCGTAGGCGTAGTCGGCGCGGAAGCTGCCGGCCGGCTTGAGGTGCGCCAGCCCGGCGACGATGTCCTGGCGGGTGAAGTGATTGGGCTCCGGCCACAGCATCAGGTCGCCGGCGCCCAGTCCCAGGCCGCTGTTGTGGATCAGCAGGTCGCGGACCTGCATGTTGCGCGTCACCCACGGGTCGTACATGCGGAACGCGGGCAGGTACCTGGTCACCGGATCGTCCCAGCGCAGGCGCCCGGCCTGCACCAGCCGCGCCAGCACCGCCGCGGTCATCGCCTTGGTGTTGGAGGCGATCTTGAACAGCGTGTCGCCGTCGACGTGCCGTCCCTCGCCTGCGGCCAGCTCGCCGCGGGTGGCGACATGCACCACCTTGCCGTCCTCGATCACGCCGACCGCCAGGCCCGGCAGGCGGTAATGCTCGAAGGCCTGCTGCACCACCGTGTCGTAGAACGCGGCATCGGCATCGGCGGCGGGTGCGGCGGCGTGGGCGATGCCCGGCAGCAGGGCGAGGCAGAGCAGGATCGGCTTCATCGACGCGCTCCGTGCCGTTACGGCGTATCGGCCGTGGTCGGCGCCGACGGCGCCCGGGCCTGCAGCAGCGACCGGCTCAGGCCGTACAGGATGCGCCGGTCCTCGGCATCGAGCTCGGCGCCCTGGCTGCGCATGCCGCGGAAATGATGGCGGAAGGACTGCAGGGCGTTGGCACGGTCGTCCAGCGGATAGCCGATGGCGGCCATCGCCAGCCAGCCGTCGAACTCCGGCGGCGGATCGCCGGCGGCCGGGTCGGGCCAGATGCCGAAGCCGGCCTCGTGCAGGCGCTTCCAGGGGAACAGCGGGCCCGGGTCGATCTTGCGCCCCGGTGCCATGTCCTCATGGCCGATGACCTGCTGGCGCGGGATCCCCTGGCGCCGGGTCACGTCGTCGAGCAGCACGATCAGTTTTTCGATCTGCACATCCGGATACGGGCTGTAGCCGTCGTTGTCGATCTCGATGCCGATCGACGCCGAGTTGAGATCGGTGATGGTGCCCCAGCGCCCGTCGCCGGCATGCCAGGCGCGCCTGCGCTCGTCCACCAGCTGGTACAGCGTGCCGTCCTTGCCCAGCAGGTAGTGCGCGCTGACCGGGCCGTTGCTGTTGGCGGTCCGCAGCGTGCGCAGGCTGCCCTCGGCGGTCTTGCCGGCGGTGTAGTGCAGCACCACCACCACCGGGCGTCGCGCATCGAAGTTCGGCGAACGTTCCCACCGGGCCAGCGGATTGCGGTGCGCGCAGGCACTCAGCAGCACCAGCAGGAGCAGCGCGACCAGCAGCCGCGGCAGCCCAGGACCCCAGCCTTGGGCCGGCCCACGTCCACCGGCCTGCGCCTGGGCAGCACGGGTTTCCCGATGCGTCATGTCCGCCTCCAGTCACTGGCCGGCTGTTCGCCGGACAGCATCTCATCCAGGCTCTGGCGGCGGCGCACCACCGCATAGCGGTCGCCGTCCACCAGCACCTCGGCCGGCAGCGGGCGCGAGTTGTAGGTGGACCCCATCGAGGCGCCGTAGGCACCGGCGCCGAGGATCGCCACCAGGTCGCCGGCCTCGCAGCGCGGCAGCTCGCGCGCGGTGGCGAAGGTATCGCCGGTCTCGCACACCGGCCCGACCACGTCGTAGGTGGCGGGCTCGCGCGCGGCCGCCGCGCCCACCGGCACGATGTCGTGCCAGGCGTCGTACAGGCTGGGGCGCAGCAGGTCGTTCATCGCCGCGTCCAGCACCAGGAACCGGCGTGCCTGGCCGTGCTTTTCCAGCAGCACGCGGGTCAGCACGATGCCGGCCTCGGCAACCAGCCAGCGGCCCGGCTCGACCAGGATGCGCCCGCCGAAGCCGGCCAGTGCCTGGCGGATCGCATCGGCATACTCGCGCGCGTCCGGCGCCTGCTCGCCTTCGCGATAGCGCACGCCCAGCCCGCCACCGACGTCGATGCTGGCGATGGCGTGCCCGGCGGCGGCCAGCTCCTTCCAGAACGCGGCCATGCGCGCCAGCGCCTCGCGCACCGGGTCCAGGCTCAGCAGCTGCGAGCCGATATGCATGTGCAGCCCGTCCAGGCGCACGTCGGGCCATTGCGCCTTCGCGTCGAACCACGCGCGCGCCTCGGCGATGGACACGCCGAACTTGTTCTCCGCCTTGCCGGTGGAGATCTTGGCGTGGGTCATGGCGTCCACGTCGGGATTGATCCGTACCGATGCGACCGCGGTGACGCCGCGCGCGGCGGCGATGCGCTGGATCGCGTCGAGCTCGGCGCGCGATTCGATGTTGAAGCGGCCGATGCCCACGTCCAGCGCCAGCGCGATCTCGGCGTCGGACTTGCCCACGCCCGAGAACACGATGTCGGCCGCGGCGATGCCGGCACGCAGCGCGCGCTCCAGTTCGCCACCGGACACGATGTCAGCGCCCGCGCCTTCCTCGGCCAACAGGCGCAGTACCGCGCCGTTGCCGTTGGCCTTGACCGCGTAGCGGATGCCGGCGTCCAGCCCCGAAAGCGCCTCGCGCAGCGCACGCACACGCTGGCGGATGGCCGGCGCGGCATAGACATACAACGGGGTGCCTTCGCGGGCCGCCAGCGCGGGGAGATCGGCCTGCCGGAACGCCTCCGGCAGACCGCAGTGGTCATCTCGTGTGAATCCCTGATCCAAGGCATTGCTCCAAAAAAAGATGGCGGCCCCCATGCAAGGGCCGCCAGAGGAGGAACTCAGTACCGCAAATCCATCATGGTGCGCCGCTGCCCGGTCAGAAGTTCCAGTTCACGACCAGCTGCGCGTAGCGTGGGGACTGCCAGCGCGTGCCGGTGCCGAAGGTGTCGCGCATCACGCCGGGCTGCCCTTCATAGCGTGCCGCCACGTTGATCACTTCCTGGGTATTGAGCAGGTTGTAGATCGACAGGTTGGCCTTCAGGTCGATGCCCTCGACCGGCAGCGTCCAGGTAACGGTCGCGCCCAGGTTGTAGGTCCACGGCATGCGCCCGAACGCACCACGCCCCGAGTACTTGTACACGCGGTCCTGCCAGGCGCCGGCACACTTGTCCACGCACAACCAGCCGGTACCACCGCCACTGCCGGTGCTGGTATAGCTGGCCACGGCACGGTTCTCGTCCGGCCAGGTCACGCCGAAGGCGGTGATCGGGCCACCGGACAACGCGGTCAGGGTGCTGCCGAAGGACCACATTTCGTTCAGCTTGTAGGCCGCGCGGAGCTTGATCTGGTGGCGATGGTCGTTGAACAGATCGCCGTAGCGCTCGTTGTTGGCCGGGTGATCCCAGTGCTGGACCATGCCGGTGTCGCCATAGTTGGTATCCGAGTTGACCGGACCCTCATGGTTGCCCGAGGACTTGGACCACAGATAGGAGGCATTGAACGCCCACTTGTCATCCCATGCCCGGTCGATCTGGAACTCCATCGACTTGTAGGTACGCTTGGGCTTGGAGTAACCGATGATGCGGTTGCTGCCCACCGTCATGTAGCCTTCCTTGGAGGTGTCGATCGTCACCCAGCCGTCCTGCGCGCAGCCCATGGCCTTGGTGCCCCACAGGGTCAGCTTGTCGCCCGGGTTGGCGATCGGCCACAGGTTGCCGTGGCGCACGCCGCACAACGCATTGATCAGCATGTCGTCCATCGCATTGGGCATGCGCCGGTAAGTGCCGGTGACGCCCCACGACCAAGCCTGGTTGATCATGCTCTGGAAGCCGAGGATCGCCTCGTCCTGGTAAACCGCATCGAGGTCGCGGTCCACGCTCTGCCGCAGGTCCTGGACGACGATGTTCTGCGACTTGTCCACCGGGCCGATCTGCGCGCCGATGATCGGCGCCATGTACGGTGCGCCGGTGACCGGGTTGGTTTCCGGGCGCCAGCCGTCCAGTGCGTAGTAGGTGTACTCGTCGAGCAGGCCGCCAGCGAAGTTGTAGCTCAGGATGCTGGGGATCGGCATGTAGTAGCGGCCGAGGTTGCCGAACAGCTTGGTGCTGCCGTCACCCTTCATGTCCCAGGAGAATCCGAGGCGCGGCGAGAACAGGTTGTCCTGCTTGGTGAAGGTGGTCCCCACCGTGGTCATGTTCTCGAAGTTGTCCACGCGCACGCCGAGATTCAGCATCAGGGACGGCGTGACGTTCCAGTTGTCCTCCAGGTAGAAGGCACTGGCCTTGATGTCGAACACGCCACCGTCGGCACGCTCGCGTGCGCGCAGGATCGCGTTCACGCCCGTGGGAACGACCGAGCCGTTGTCGAGCAGGTTGCCCGGCTTGGTGCCATAGGCGGTGTAGTACTTGCGGGTCGGGCCCGGATAGACCGTCTTGCGATCGGTGGTCATCAGTTCATGGTCCCAGCCGAAACGCAGCTGGTGGTCACCGAGCATCCACTCGAAGTCCAGGCGCTTGGCGATGCGTTCGTCCTCATGATTGACGATCGTTCCGCCCGGGTGGCAACCCAGCACCGGGCTGCCCATGGCCCGGTAGACCGCGCCGTAGCTGGAGTTCTCGTAGGTCACGAAATCGCACAGGCCGTCCGCGGGCGACTTGTTGTAGCTGCTGCTGCGATTGATGCCGTACATCGCCTTGGCGGTGAAGTTGTCGGCGAAATGTCCGGTATAGGTCACCGAGCCACTGGTACCGCCGCTGGAGGCGCGGGACTGGCTGGGCTGCCCCGTGCCACGCTTCGAGCTGGCGAAGTCGTAGGTGTAGATCGCGGCGTCGCTGTCGCCCTCGTCGGAGAACGCCATCGCCTCCAGCAGATGATTGTCGGCGATGTTCCAGTCCAGCTTGGTACCCCAGAAGCCGTTGTCGGACGTGCTCTGGGTCCAGCTGTTACCAGCCGAGTTGGTGCTGCCGGTCTTGTTGTCGCGCTGCTCGTACATGGCGAACAGGAACAGCTTGTCCTTCACGATCGGGCCGGAGGCCCATACGTTGGCCTTGGTGAAGCTGCGGGTGTTGTGGCTGGACAGGACGTTGACGCGACCGTCGGCGTAGTAGTGATCCTCGGCCTTCGAGCGCCAGGCTGCCGGCTCGAATGTCATCGTCACGCCACCCTTGAACTCGTTGCTTCCCGAGCGGCTGACCGCATTGATCACGCCGCCGGTGGACCTGCCGAACTCGGCGGAGTAGCCGCCGGTCTTGATCTGGAACTCCTCGAAGAACGCGAACGGCGCCGCAGAGAAGCTCTGCCGCTTGTAGAAATCGGTGACATTGAGGCCATTGATGAAGACCGAGTTCTCGGCCACCGACGAACCGCCGAAGGAAATGCCGCCGAACGACGAGTTACCGCCGATCACGCCCGGAGCAAGCAGTGCGACCGACGACAGATCCTGGGCCACCGGCATGCGCGAAAGCTCTTCGCGGTTGATGTTGAACGAGGACTCGGTCGAGTACACGTCCACCCGGTTGACAATGCGCGAGCCGACCACCTGCACCGAGTCCAGCATCACCGGACCGGTGTCGCTGCCACCGAGGTTGACGTTGGTGGTGCCGCCCAGCGAGACGTTGACCGCGACCGGCTCCTTGTCGGCCTGGCCGTCGCGCTTGACGGTCAGGCTGTAGTCGCCCACCGGCAGCTGGCTCAGGCGGTAGCTGCCGTCGCTGCCGGCGGTCACCGTGCGGGTGAGTCCGGTAGCGGTGTTGGTGATGGTGATCTGGTCACCGGAGTTGGCGCGGCCGGCGATGGCGCCGGTGGCACTCTGCGCCATGACGGTGGGTGCGAGCGCCCCGAGGCACGCACCCAGCGCGACGCTGAGCGCCGCCTTTTTCAGCATTTTCCTGTTCATCCCCTGCTCTCTCCTGCAGTGTTGTGTATTACAGCGGTGTCACGAAGCGTCAATCTTCCGGTGGCGGCAAGACCTGCCACTGGAAGTCGTAGTTCCATTGGTCGAAATAGAGATTGCCGCCCGCCCACTCGGCCTCGCCACGCTGCGAGTCCACGGTTTCGGAGCGGAAGTGCTGCTTGGCCGGTACCAGCGCCTGCGCGTAGTCGTCGTTGAACGCGATGCGGTAGGCATCCAGCCCGCCGAAGTAGAAATCACGTACCGCCGGCACCGGGCTGTCGAGCGCGCCGGTGGTGACGTCCATCGGCACCCAGCCATAGGGCGCCAGGTACAGCGCGCCCCAGTCGTGCAGGTTGCTGTAGCCGGTGTCGTTGTCCGAGTACACCATGCCCGACTGCCAGCGCGCGGGAATGCCGTTCAGGCGCAACAGGCTCATCAACAACAGTGTCTGCTGCCCACAGTCGGCGTGGGTGGCATGCAGCGCGTGGTCGCTGATGTTGCCGATGGTCGAGTACTCGCGCGCGCCGCCCCACGGGATGCGGTCGACCGCATCGAACAGCTTGCGCGCTATCCGGTACGGGTTGGTCTCCCCGTCCACCACGCGCCGCGAGAACTCGCGCAGCGCCGGGGTGAACACGATATGCGGCGCGCGCTCGGCCAGGTACGGCGCCAGCGCGGGGTCGTCCGGCGTGGGTCGCACCGCGTCCGGGTCGATCGCGAAATGGCGCGCGTACACGGTGACCTCATAGCTCACCGAAAACGCGGTCGGCGTGCCGGCGACCGCCTTGCGTTCCAGGTAGGCGGTGCGCTGCAACGCGGCTTCCGGCGCGACCAGCGCACCGCCCGGCACGCTGCCCAGCAGGCGGATGTCCTGCTGCTGCCCGGGGATGGCGCGCGGGTACGGGATCCAGGCGCGTACCGTCTCGCCGGCCGGCACCGCATCGGCCTTGACCGTGAGCGACTGGGTGACCCGCACCCGCCGCGGCGCGACACTGCTGGTGGCACCGGCCTGCGCGCGCTTGAGCACTTCCAGGTGATGCGGCGTGACCACCTCGAACGGGCCGGGCGCGGGCGGCTTGATCGCCGGCGAGCGCCGCGCGGCCGCCGCGGCGCTGACCCGGAACAGGTTGGAGGGCGCGCGGTTGAACCAGCGGCGCTGGCCATCGATGTCCAGGTGTTCGATCAGCCCGGCTTCGTCCCAGGCGCGGAATTCGTCCTCGCGCAGATCGGGGATGTAGCGGCGCACCGCGGCCATCGCGCGTTCGCGGTCGAGGCCGAAATCCAGTTGCATGCGGCGCATGCGCTCGCGCTGGAACAGATAGGCGTCGCGCTGTGCCTGGCCCAGTGCCGGCTGTTGCAGTGCAGCGTCGATCTGCGAGCGCGCCCCGGCGAAATCGCCGCGGTCCACGCGCGCGGCGAGCTGCTCGGGCGTCTCGGCAGCGCCCGCCGTGGCCGACAGCAGGCACAGCAGGCCAGCCATGAGCCGGTACCGGGCAGGCCTGAAAGCGACTGGGACTTGGCGCAACGCTGGATCCACGGCAACACTTCCACGGGTACGCGGGATAACGGTTGTGTAACACGCGTGCGACAATGGGTCAATAATTTATTCTTGATTTCAAGGAAGAAAGGAATAAGTATTCCAATGCACCCCGAGGGAGTCCCCATGTCCGCCACCCCCGTCCGTCCCCGCCCGCGGCGCCTCGCCTGGGCCTGCTGGTCCCTGCTGATCGCCGCGCCGTTGTGTGCGGCACCGGCCTTCGCGCTCGGCGCGGCCACCGCGTCGCCGCAGGACCATGCCGGCGTCATCGGCCTGCGCGAGGATTACCTCTCGGCTGCGCACTGGATCGCGCAGATGTCCGATCCGGACCGGGTGATCCTCGACCGCGCCGGCATTGCCGCGCAGAACGCGCGCATGCGCCAGCTGGATGCGTCCATCCATGACCTGCGCGCGCTGCCGGCGACCCTGCCGCGCGACTTCGTGCGCGCGCAGATCGAGGCGATTTCGCGTCCCCCGACCCGCACGCTGTACGACGTGCAGGGCAAGCCGGTCGACGCCGCGCAGCTGCGCGCCATCAGCGACAACGTGGCCATGGACCGCATCGCCGGCACGCGCCCGCTGCAGTACGGCCTGGTCGTGCACCGCGCCGCGCTGCGCGCCTTCCCGACCGGTCTGCGCGTGTTCTCCAGCAGCGGCGACACCGACATCGACCGCTTCCAGGAATCGGCGCTGTTCCCCGGCGATGCCGTGGCGGTGCTGCATGAAAGCGCCGACGGCCAGTGGCTGTTCGTCGCCAGCGAGCGCTACGTCGCATGGGTGGAAAAACGCTTCGTCGGCATCGGCGACGCGGCCCAGGTGTTCGGTTACGGCGCCAGCGGCCCGTACCGGGTGATCACCGGCGCCACCGCCACCACCACCTATACGCCGGAAGAACCCCGCGTCTCGCGCCTGCAGCTGGACATGGGCGTGCGCGTGCCGGTGCTGGCCGACTGGCCCGCACAGCAGCCGGTCAACGGCCAGCAGGGCCATGCCGCCCACGTCATCCAGCTGCCGGTACGCGATGACCAGGGTCGCCTGGGCTTCGCCCCGGCGCTGCTGCCGCGCTCGCAGGACAGCAGCGACGACTACCTGGCGCTGACCCCGCGCAACCTGCTCACCCAGGCCTTCAAGTTCCTGGGCGAGCGTTACGGCTGGGGCCATTCCTACGACACCCGCGACTGCAGCGGCTTCGTCTCCGAGGTCTACCGCAGCTTCGGCGTGCTGCTGCCGCGCAACACCAGCGCGCAGGCGGTGAGTCCGGCGCTGGACCGCATCGCCTTCGGCGAGAAGGATGGCAAGGCGCGGCGCGATGCCGCGGTGGACGCACTGCAGGTCGGCGACCTGGTCTACATCCCAGGGCATGTGATGATGACCATCGGCCATGCCGACGGCATGGCCTGGATGATCCACGATACCTCCGGCGGCAGCTGGTTCGGTGCCGATGGCAAGCGGGTCCAGGCCCACCTCAATGGCGTCTCGGTAACGCCGCTGCAGCCGATGATGGCCAGCGATACCGCCAGCTACGTCGACCGCATCACCAACATCCAGCGCATCCGCCCGCATACCACCAAATGAAGATCACCGATATCGAACTGGGCATGCTGCGCGTGCCCCTGAAAACCCCGTTCAAGACCGCGCTGCGCACCGTCGAATCGGTCGAGGACATCGTGGTGCTGGTGCGTACCGATACCGGCCACACCGGTTACGGCGAGGCACCGGCCACCGCGGTGATCACCGGCGATACCCATGGCTCGATCATCGAGGCCATCAACAACTTCATCAAGCCACGCCTGATCGGCGAGGACATCGCCAACCTCAACCGCATCTGCGGGCTGGTGCAGTCCTCGCTGGAGCGCAACACCAGCGCCAAGGCCGCGGTGGAGATCGCCATCTACGACCTGTGGGCGCAGCTGCACGGCGCGCCGCTGTACCAGATGCTCGGCGGCGGCGACCCGGTGATCACCACCGACATCACCATCAGCGTGGACTACATCGACAAGATGGTGGCCGATTCGCTGTCGGCGATCGAGCGTGGCTTCGAGTCGCTGAAGATCAAGGTCGGCAAGGACATCGGCCTGGACATCGAGCGGGTCAAGGCGATCCACGCCGCGGTCGAGGGCCGGGCGCTGCTGCGGCTTGACGCCAACCAGGGCTGGACCGCCAAGCAGGCGGTCTATGCCATGAGCGCGCTGGAGAATGCCGGCGTGGTGCTGGAGCTGCTCGAACAGCCGGTCAAGGCCGCCGACATCGACGGCATGAAGTACGTCACCGAGCGGGTCAACACCCCGGTGATGGCCGACGAGAGCGTATTCGGCCCGCACCAGGTGTTCGACCTGATCCACCAGCGCGCGGCCGACATCATCAACATCAAGCTGATGAAGACCGGCGGCATTTCCAACGCCATCAAGGTCGCCGACATCGCCTCGCTGTACGGCATTCCCTGCATGATCGGCTGCATGCTCGAATCCAGCATCAGCGTGGCCGCGGCGGTGCACCTGGCGGTGGCCAAGTCCGGCGCGATCACCAAGGTGGACCTGGACGGGCCATCGCTGAGCCTGTTCAACCCGGTCACCGGCGGGGTGATCTTCAATGAGTCGGAGATCAGCATCACCGATGCGCCGGGACTGGGCATCACCGAGGTGCGCGGGCTGGAGATGCTGAGGGCATGACCGGCATGGCGACGGCAACCGACCTTGTTGCTGTCGCACTCCCTCCCGGGTGGGCCGCATCGCAGGAAGCAGTGGGGAATGCTTCTGCCGTCGCTTCTGCCGTCGCTTCTGCCGTCGCTTCTGCCGTTGCCGTTGCCCGTGAGTTTGCTCTTCGGCTTTTGACTTCCCCGGCCGTAGAGCGGGCCGAGCACCACAGCGGGCCGAGGGGCGAAGCGGCGCACGTGTCTGGGCGAAGCGAGTTGTGCGCCGTCCCCTTGGCACGCGAGGCGCGCAGGGGACCGGCGGGCGCAGCCCGACGGATCGCGTCCCGGCCCGTGTTTCTTTGGGCCACGTTTCTTTGCACGAGCAAAGAAAGGTGGCTCGCTCCCCGGAGGGGGGCGAAAGCCCTTGATCCTGCTTCAGCCGCTGCTTGGGTTTTTGCTCTGGAAAGAAGCAACAGCCAAAGCGCGAAGCAGCCAAGGCATGAAGCAGAGCTTTCGCCCCTGCTTCGCAGGAGCGAGTTACTTCTCTTTGCTCGTGCAAAGAGAAGTAACCAAGAGAAAGCACGCCCCTGCCTCTGCGCCCAGCCCGCTACGCGGACCGGGTCCACTCCGCCGGCGGGATTTTTCGACGAGACATCCCTGTCTCGTCGAAAAACGACGTGCATCCCTGCACGTCGCCCCTACGGGGTCTTGTCCGCCGGCTCCGTCGCTGCGGAAGGGCACCCGTGAAGTCAAAAGCACATGCAACTACAAGAGCAACAGCCGATTTTCCCCCGGCTGCCTTGCCAACGTAACGTCCCGGTTGGATTCCAAGCCTTACCGCCTCCGCAAAATCCTTTTAGAGTCACCCCATCGCAGCCAACGGCCCGCCCATGCCATCCCTGGTAAAAATCCGCTCCGAACGCGAACAGATGTCGGCGATCGAACGGCGCATCGCCGACTTCATCCTCGACAACGCACACCTGCTGCGCGACTACTCTTCGCAGCAGCTGGCCAATGCCTTGGGCATCAGCCAGTCGAGCGTGGTCAAGTTCAGCCAGAAGCTCGGGTTCAAGGGCTACCCGGACCTGAAGTACTCGGTCGGTGCGGCGGTGGCACTGGCCAGCAACGGCAATGGCGACGTCGCCGAATGGCCGCCGGAGAACGACCCGCACGGCTACCTGCAGGTAGCCGAGGGGCTGCGCCGCAGCAAGGCCGCGGCCGAGGAGGAGACCCGCGTCGCCAATCCACAGGAAGAGGTGGAAGCGGTGATCGCGCTGATCGACGCCGCCCCCAAGGTATTCGTCTACGGGCTGGGCGACGATGGCCTGTACGCGCGCGAGTTCGCCATGCGCCTGGCGCTGCTGGGCATCCTCACCGTGCAGCATGCCGATCCGATCCTGATGACCGCCAACCTGTCGGCCGCGCGCCCCGGCGACGTGCTGCTGGTGTTCTCCGAATTCGGCAAGCTGCCGCAGCTGTGGCAGCTCTCGCGCCAGTTCCAGGAGATGGGCGGCAAGGTCGTGTCGATCACCCGCCACACCGCCAACCCGCTGCGCGCCCATGCCGATGCCTCGCTGGCGATCTGCGCGCACGACCCGCAGCCACCGGTGGCGCAACTGCTGTACCGTTGCTCGTTGCAGTACCTGCTGGATTTCGTGTTCGTGCTGCTGTGCCATGCCAACTCCGACCGTCAGCGCCAGCTGGCGTTGAACCAGGAGCGCATCCAGCAGTTGATCGACAACTGATTGCCGGAGCCGTCGCCATGTCTTCCCTGTTCCGCTCCCTCGCCCGCTGCCTGTTGCCGTCGCTTGCCGCGATGGCCGTGGCCGGCACTGCCGCCGCCGCGACGCACGCCGCGCCGCTGCACGATGCGCGCCAGCTGGTGGTGGTCACCACGCCGTCGTGGGATACCCCGGCAGGCCGCCTGCAGGCCTACGAACGCACCGCACAGGGCTGGAAGCCGCATGGCGCCGGCTTCGAGGTGGCGCTCGGCCGCAACGGCAGCGCATGGGGCCTGGGCCTGCATCCGGCGCAGCCGGCCGGCCCGCAGAAACGCGAGGGCGACGGTCGCAGCCCGGCCGGCGTGTTCGGTATCGGCGAGGCCTTCGGCTACGCTCCACGCGTGGACAGCGCACTGCCGTACCAGCCGATGCTGGCGAGCAGCTATTGCATGGATGTGCCGGATTCGCCGCTGTACAACCGCATCGTCGACGCCGAGGTGGTGGGCAGCGAGGCGGTTGAGGGATCCACCGAACCGATGCGGCTGGACCTGCACAACCAGGGCGACCGCCGCTATCGCGAAGGCTTCGTGATCGAGCACAACCCCAGGGCCGAGCCCGGCCGCGGCAGCTGCATCTTCGCCCACCTGTGGCGACAGAGCGGCGAGGCGACGGCCGGCTGCACCGCGATGGAACCCGAGCGCATGTCCGCCCTGCTCGGCTGGCTGGACCCGGCGGCGCATCCGCTGTTCGTGCTGTTGCCCGAAGCCGAGTACCGGCGCCTGCAGCAGCACTGGGGCCTGCCTGCGCCTGCGTCTGCGGCCAAGGCCGGTCATTGACCGGCGCCACGCCCGCGCGCTCCCGTATTCCCGCGGCAGGCGGTACCTGCCACGCCATGGATGGGCGAACCGGTCGCGTCAGGCATCGCCCTGGTGCATGAGGCGCGCCCGGCAGTGGCGCCTCGCTCGTGGCACGGGCTCGCCCCCTGCCCTGTTCCCCTCCTTCCGCAATCCGGCCATCCATGACCACAACGACCCGACGTTTCCGGCTCTCCGCTCCCGTCAAAGTGCTGATCTCGCTGCTGGTCGGCGCGGTGGTCGGGCTGACGCTCACCCACCACGATCCGGCGCTGGCGCTGCAGGTCGCCGAGTTCGCCCGGCCGATCGGCCGGCTGTGGCTCAACGCACTGCAGATGACGGTGGTGCCGCTGGTCACCGCGCTGGTGATCGTCGGCGTCAATACCGCCAGCAACGCCGCCGCATCCGGGCGTACCGCACGCAATGCGATCCTGGTGTTCATCGTGCTGCTGGTCGCCGCGGCGAGCTTCTCGGCGGTGGTCACGCCGGCGCTCCTGGGCCTGGTACCGCATGACAGCGCGACCATGCAGACCTTCCGCGCCGCGCTGCACGCACCGGAAACGCTGGCCAAGGCACCGACCGCCGCACAGTGGCTGTCCTCGCTGATTCCCAGCAACGTGCTGGCGGTGGCATCGGCCAACGCGATGCTGCCGCTGGTGGTGTTCGCGATGTTCTTCGGCTTCGCGCTGAGCCGGCAGGACGGCGAACGCCGCGACCGCATCCTGGAGATCATCAAGATCGTCGGCGACACCATGATCACCATCGTGCGCTGGGTGCTGTGGGCGGCGCCGCTGGGCGTGTTCGCGCTGGTGCTGGTGGTCTGCGCCGAGGTCGGCATGAGCGTGCTCGGCATCCTCGGCTATTACATCCTGTTGATGTGCGTGGTCTACATCCTGATCACCCTGCTGCTGTACGTGGTGGCGGTGCTGGCCGCGCGCGAGGGCCTGCGGCGCTTCGCCGCCGCGCTGGTGCCGGTGCAGGTCATCGCCGGCAGCACGCAGTCGTCGCTGGCCTCGCTGCCGGCGATGATCGACAGCGCGCGCAACCGGCTGGGCTACCCCACCGCGCTGACCTCGCTGGTGCTGCCGATGGCGGTCTCGCTGTTCCGGGTGACCAGCCCCGCGCAGTACATCGCCGTGGCCAGCTTCATCGCCTGGCTGTACGGCATCGACATCACCTTCTCGCAGTACGCGGTGGCGGTGCTGCTGGCCGCGGCGATCAGCATGGGCTCCACCGGCCTGCCGGGCCAGGCCAACTTCATGACCAACAACATGCCGGTCACGCAGAGCATGGGGCTGCCGGTGGAGCCGCTGGGCGTGCTGCTGGCGGTCGATACGATCCCCGATGTGTTCTGCACCATCGGCAACACCACCGGCGACATGACCGCCACCTCGATCGTCGCCAAGCGCATGGCACCGGCCGAGGACGCCTGACGCCGCGGCCGCGCGGACCGGCGTGCCTCGCGCGCCGGCTTCGCATAAGGTGTGCCATTCCACCGCTTCCCGCCCTGGAGTTCGCCATGCCCCGTCCCCTGCTGCTCAGCCTGGCCCTTGCGCTGACGCCCGTCCTGTTCACCACCGCCTGCGCCGCGGATCCGGCCGCGCAGGCGGCGGTCAAGCCGGCGCAGTGGCCGTTCGCCGCCACCGAGGTCGCCCGCTTCGACAGCCCATGGGCGATGGCGTTCCTGCCCGACCGCAGCCTGCTGGTCACCGAAAAGGCGGGCAGGCTGGTGCATCTCGATCCGGCCAACGGCCGCCGCCACGCCATCGCCGGGGTACCCAAGGTGGCGCATGCCGGCCAGGGCGGTTTCGGCGATGTCGCCCTGCACCCGCAGTTCGCCCGCAACGGGCTGGTCTATTACAGCTATGCCGAGCCCGGCGAGAACGACACCCGCGGTGCCGCGGTTGCGCGCGCGCGGCTGGTGCTCGACGCCCAGGGCGGCGGCCGCCTGGCCGATGCGCAGGTGATCTGGCGGCAGACCCCGAAGGTCAGCGGCAACGGCCACTACGGGCACCGCCTGCTGTTCGGGCCCGACGGCAAGCTGTGGATCAGCTCCAGCGAACGGCAGAAGTTCGACCCCGCGCAGGACATGGGCGGCAACCTCGGCAAGATCATCCGCCTCAACGACGACGGCAGCGTGCCCGCCGACAACCCGTTCGCCGCGCAGGGTTCGCCGGCCAACCAGGTGTGGTCGCTCGGCCACCGCAACATCCTCGGGCTGGCCTTCGACGCGCGCGGGCGGCTGTGGGAAAACGAGATGGGGCCGAAGGGCGGCGACGAGCTGAACCTGATCCAGCGCGGCGGCAACTACGGCTACCCGCTGGTCTCCAACGGCGACCATTACGACGGCCGCGACATCCCCGACCACCACACCCGGCCGGAGTTCGTCGCGCCGAAGATCAGCTGGACGCCGGTCATTTCCCCGTCCAGCCTGATCATCTACGACGGTGCGCAGTTCCCGCAGTGGCGCGGCAATGGCTTCATCGGCGGGCTCTCGTCGCAGTCGCTGGTGCGCATCGCCTTCGACGGCGACAACGCGCGCGAGGCCGAACGCTTCGACATGGGGGCGCGCATCCGCGCGGTGACGCAGGGCCCCGATGGCGCGCTGTGGCTGCTGGAGGACGGCAGCAACGCGCGACTGCTCAAGCTGACGCCGCGCACGTAGCCGCCGCTGTCGTACGCGGGAGGGCGTGCCGTTGACGCCCCTCGCGCAGCGGGCCGCACGCTACGGTTCGTAGCGCAGGCTCAGGTGCAGGCCGATGGCCTGCGTCAGGCCGTAGCAGACCAGGGCGGCAGCCAGGCCCAGGGTCAGCGGGCTGGCGTTGGCGGCGCCGGGCGCCATGCCCTGGCTGAAGGCGCCGTCCTGCCAGCGCCAGGCCAGGCGCGCGACCAGCAGCAGCGACAGGGCGCCGCCGATCCACGGATTGGGCGTATAGCCGCGCCGGCCTTCGCGCGCGTCAAAGCGCGTGTGTTTCAACCCAAACCATCCCAACGCGATGCCGGCCAGCGCGCCCACGGCCATGCCGGCGGCCACGTGCGGCACGAAGGCCGCCGCCAGCCCGAGCATCGCCGCCACCAGCGCCAGGATCACGATGCGCGCCAGGGTGCGACGCGGCTGCCAGGGCTGCCAGCCGAAGTGGCGGCGGAGCCGGCGGTAGTACATCCAGCCGAAACCGGCAGTCATCAGCCACGGCAGGTAGGTGGGCATCGGTGCAGGCATGGCGGGTCTCCGTGGGCGCGGCGACAGCATCGCACGCCCGCTGCCTGCTTCAAGATGCAGGTCCCCATCCCGGCCCGGCAGGCGGGCCGGGGCAGGCAGTCAGGGCGCCAGCAGTTCGAAGCGCACCGGTTCGCCATCGGCCGACGACGCGCACACCCACAGGTCGAACAGGCCGGGCTCGGCGGTGAACACGCCTTCGCTGTTGGTGAAGGCCAGTTGCCCGCGGTCCAGCCGGAACACCACGTCCCTGGCCTCGCCCGGTGCCAACCCGATCTTCGCGAATGCCTTGAGCTCGCGCACCGGGCGCACGCGGCTGGCGACGCGGTCGTGCACGTACAGCTGCACCACTTCCTCGGCGGCCACCGCGCCGGTGTTGGTGACCGTGGTGGTGACGACCAGTTCGCCGTCCCAGTCCAGCTGCGGTTCGCTCAGGCGCGGCGCGCCGTAGGCGAACGTGGCGTAGCCCAGGCCGTGGCCGAAGGGGTACAGCGGCGCGTTGGGGATCTCGCGCCAGCGCGCCTTGAACTCGGACATGCCGGGCAGCTCCGGGCGGCCCGTGCGCGGATGGTTGTAGAAGTACGGCTGCTGCCCGGAGTGCTGCGGGAAGCTCACCGGCAGGCGGCCCGACGGACTGTAGTCGCCGAACAGCACGTCGGCCACCGCATGGCCGGTCTGGGTACCGAGGAACCAGGTCACCGCGATGGCCTGCGCGTCGCGCACCGCGCCATGCAGCGCCAGCGCGCGGCCGTTGCGCAGCAGCACCACGACCGGCGTGCCGGTGGCGGCGACCGCCTCGGCCAGGGCCTGCTGTGCCGCCGGCACCACGATCTCCACCCGCGACTGCGCCTCGCCGCTGTAACGCTGCGGCTCGCCCAGCGCCAGCACCACCACGTCGGCGCGCCGTGCCGCGGCCACCGCCGCCTCGATGCCGCCTTCGACCGCGTCCTCCAGCGCGCAGCCGGGCACCACCTCCAGCAGCGCCTGGTCGGCCAGTGCCGCGCGCATGCCGGCTTCCAGCGTCACGTAGCGCGCCTTGTCGCCGAACAGGGTCCAGCACCCCTCGATGTTGTCGCGGTCCTGGGCAAACGGCCCGATCAGCGCGATCTTCTGCCCGGCCTTGCGCAACGGCAGCAGCGCACCGTCGTTCTTCAGCAGCACGATCGAACGCCGCGCCGCATCGCGGGCCAGCGCATCGTGCGCGGCGATGTGCGAAGTGTCGGCCTCGCGCGCCGGGTCCAGCGACCGGTAGGGGTCGTCGAACAGGCCGATGGCTTCCTTCAGGCGCAGGATGCGCCGCACCGATGCGTCCAGCGCCGCCATCGGCACCTGGCCGCCTTCGACCAGCCCCGGCAGGTGCGCGGCGTAGAAGCCGCTCTGCATGCTCAGGTCGAGCCCGGCCAGGAACGCCTTGGCCGTGGCATCGGTTTCGTCGGCGGCGTAGCCGTGGGCGATCAGCTCCATGTCGGCGGTGTAGTCCGATACCACCACGCCGTCGAACCCCCATTGCCCGCGCAGCAGGTCGGTCAGCAGCCAGCGGTTGGCGCTGGCCGGCACCCCGTTGATGTCGTTGAACGCGCTCATCAGCGCGCGCGCACCGGCGGCCAGCGCCGCCCTGAACGGCGGCAGGTGCACGTCGTGCAGGGTCTGCGGCGCGATATCCACCTGGGCGTACTCCATGCCGGCGGCGACCGCGCCATACCCGGCGAAGTGCTTGGGCGTGGCCAGCAGCGAATCGGCCGCGGCCAGGTCCGGGCCCTGGAAGCCGCGTACGCGTGCGGCGGCGAAGGCGCAGCCCAGCACCACGTCCTCGCCGGCCGATTCCGCGCCGCGGCCCCAGCGCTGGTCGCGGGCGATGTCCACCGCCGGCGCGTAGGTCCAGTGGATGCCGGCGGCGGTGGCCTCCACGGCGGTGGCGCGCGCGGTGCGCTCGGCCAGCGCCGGTTCGAAACTGGCCGCCTCGCCCAGCGGGATCGGGAACACCGTGCGCATGCCGTGGATCACGTCCGCGGCCAGCGCCACCGGGATCCCCAGCCGGCTTTCCTCCACCGCCACGCGCTGGATCTCGCGGCCCTGCGCGGCGCCGACGCCGTTGAACAGGCAGCCGACGCGGCCGGCACGCACCTGCTCGAGCACCTGCCCGGCGTTGCGCACGTTGGTTTCGGGATTCACGTCCGGCGCGAACGGGCGGACCATGTCGGCGAACACGCCCAGCTGGCCCACCTTTTCTTCCAGGGTCATGCGGGCGATCAGGGATTCGATGCGGTCTGCCACCAGTGGCGGTCCTTGTGGAAACGCTTTCAGAGCGCGGATTCTAGCCTTGTCGCCGTGAAGCCCGCGATGCGCCGCAGGCCCCGCCGGGACTAGCCCCGCCCCGCGCCCTCGCGCATCGCCATGAGCATGGCGTCGCTGGATTCCTGGAACACGCGCAGGCCGAACTCGGGCAGGATCGCCAGCAGGTGGTCGAACACGTCGGACTGGATCGCCTCGTACTCGCCCCACGCGGTGCTGACGGTGAAGCAGTAGATCTCCAGCGGCAGGCCCTGCGGCCCCGGCGCCAACTGACGCACCAGCAGGGTCATGCCCTGATGGATGCCCGGATGGCTGCGCAGGTAGCGCTCGATGTAGGCGCGGAAGGTACCCAGGTTGGTCAGCCGGCGCGCATTGACCTCTTCCGGGTGCGCCTGCGCCACCTGCGTGTTCCAGCGCTCCAGTTCGGCGCGCTTGCCGGCCAGGTAGTCGTCGAGCAGGCCAAACCGCTCCAGCCGCGCCAGTGCCGCCGTGTCCAGGAAATGCACGCTGTGCTGGTCCAGGTACAGCGCGCGCTTGATCCGGCGCCCGCCCGCCTCCTCCATGCCGCGCCAGTTCTTGAACGAATCGGTGACCAGCTTCTTGGTCGGTATGGTGGTGATGGTCTTGTCGAAGTTCTGCACCGTGATCGTGTGCAGGGCGATGTCGATCACGTCGCCGTCGGCGTTCTGGCTGGGCATCTCGATCCAGTCGCCGATGCGCACGCGGCCATCGCCGCTGATCTGCACGCTGGCCACCAGCGACAGGATGGTGTCCTGGAAGATCAGCATCAGCACCGCGGTGGCCGCGCCCAGGCCGGTGACCAGGTAGCGCAGGTCCACGCCGGCCAGGGTGGCGACGATGGACAGGCCGGCGATCACGAAGATCACGATCCGGGCGACCTGCAGGTAGCCCTTGATCGGCTTGTTGCGCGCGTCCGGGCGCCGCTCATAGAGGTCGTTGGCCGCGTCCAGCGCATGCGACACCGCCAGCGCCACGGTCAGCACCGCCCAGGCCTGGCAGGCGCCGACCACGAATGTCACCACCCCGGGCGGCAGGTCCGGCACCACCCTGATGCCGGCGGCGATGACCTGGCTTGGCACCACGTTGGAAAGCCGCGCGATCACCCGCATCAGGTGGCTGCCGCGCCCGGTCTGGGCGCCGGGCAGGTGACTGAGCAGCCGGCGCAGGCCGCGCAGAAGGATGCGCTTGGTCACCCAGTTGGCCAGGCCCGCGGCCACCAGCAGGGCCAGGAGCATCAAGGCCAGGTAAGCCCCGGGATAGGGTTCCAGTGTGTCCTGCAACCGCTCGAGCCACTGTACCGCCACCACCGCATCCACCATCCGTCGTCTCCTGTGTGTTTCCGTGTATTTCGTTGCGGGCGGTTACCGGCCGGATGCCGGCAATGCCCTCAGCACCGCTCGCGCTCGATGATCACGCCCACCGCGCGCGCGCCGCGCACCGCGCCCGGCTTGCTCAGCTTCAGCCGCAGCCAGCGCACGTCGAATTCGTCCAGCACGATGGCCGCGCAGCGCTCGGCCAGGGTTTCCACCAGGCCGAAATCGGATCCACCCACGTATTCCTGCAGGCGCCGGCTGACCGCCTTGTAATTGAGGGTGTCGGCAATGTCGTCGGTCGCCGCCGGCCTGCGGTTGTCGAACCCCATCTCCAGGTCGAACACCAGGGTCTGGCGGATGCGCCGCTCCCAGTCGTAGATGCCGATCAGGGCCTCGATCTCCAGCCCCTCGATGAATACCTTGTCCATTGCGTTCGTCGCGGTGAATGAACGGACATGGTAACGAGCCGCCGCTGAGCCTGCCGTTACACGGGGCTGCCAGGACGCACGCCCCCGGGTGCGCGGCTACACCGGCGGCAGCGTGGCCATGTCCCAGCGCGGCACCACCTTCACCTCGGCCGGGCTGTGCTGGCCGGCCTGCAGGCGCAGCGCGCCGGCGAAGGCGATCATCGCGCCGTTGTCGGTGCACAGCGCCGGGCGCGGGAAGCACACGCGGCCGCCGCGGCGCTGCGCGGCATCCTGCAGCCGGGCCCGCAGCCGCTTGTTGGCCCCGACCCCACCGGCCACCACCAGCACGTCGCAGCCGGCCGCATCCAGCGCGCGCTCGCACTTGATCGCCAGCGTATCGACCACCGCGTCCTCGAAACCGCGCGCGATGTCGGCGCGGGTCTGTTCGCCCTGGTCGCTGTCGCGCCAGGCCAGCAGCACCTGGGTCTTGAGCCCGGAGAAACTGAAATCCAGCCCCGGCCGGTCGGTCATGGGCCGCGCGAACCTGAACCGGCCCGGCGTGCCGGCCTCGGCCAGCCGCGCCAGCTGCGGCCCGCCCGGGTACGGCAGGCCCATCAGCTTGGCGGTCTTGTCGAAGGCCTCGCCGGCGGCGTCGTCCAGGGTTTCGCCGAGCAGGCGGTAACTGCCGATGGCGTCCACCGCCACCAGCTGGGTGTGCCCGCCGGAGACCAGCAGCGCCACGAACGGCGGCGCCGGCGGGTCGTCTTCCATCAACGGCGCCAGCAGGTGGCCTTCCATGTGGTGCACGCCGATGGCCGGCACGTCCAGCGCCCACGCCAGCGAACGCGCCACCCCGGCGCCGACCAGCAGCGCGCCGACCAGCCCGGGGCCGGCGGTGTAGGCCACGCCATCGAGCTCGGAGACGGCGATGCCGGCCTCGTCCAGGGTCTGCCGGATCAGCGGCAGGGTCTTGCGCACATGGTCGCGGCTGGCCAGCTCCGGCACCACGCCGCCATATTCGGCATGCAGCGCGATCTGGCTGTAGACCGCATGGGCGCGCAGGGCGTCGACGCCCGTCAGCGCGGTGTCGTACACCGCCACGCCGGTTTCGTCGCAGGAGGATTCGATGCCAAGGACTTTCATGCCGGTATTGTGAACCTGCGGGCGCGTGTTTACGAACCGCCCGGGGGCTCCGGGCGACAGCGCGCGCAATGGCATGTGGCGTCGGCCATGGGCCGGCCGCCACCACCCCGCCCTGCCGGCCCACTTGCGCCCGGATTCAAAGCGGCTATAATGCGCGGCTCACCGGGCGTGACCCGGTCTCACTGTGTCCCGGAGATTCCATGCCCAGCGTCAAAGTCCGCGAGAACGAACCTTTCGAGTTTGCGCTCCGCCGCTTCAAGCGCACCTGCGAAAAGGCCGGCGTGCTGGCCGAGACCCGCAAGCGCGAGTTCTACGAAAAGCCGACCCAGGAACGCAAGCGCAAGGCTGCTGCTGCCGTGAAGCGCCAGCTGCGTCGTTCCTCGCGCGACGTCACCAAGCGTCAGCGCCTGTACTGATCGGACGCAACTCCTGAACGGGGGCCTCGGCCTTCCGTGACCGGAGTGGAAGCCGGCACGCGCGAGCGTAGCCGGCTTTTTGCGTTCCCGCGCCCCGTGCGCACCCCCGCATTCCGATCCCGCAAGAGGTGATCCATGAGCCTGAAACAGCAACTGACCGACGACATGAAGGCCGCCATGAAGGGCGGCGACAAGCACTCCCTCGGCGTGATCCGCCTGATCAACGCGGCGATCAAGCAGAAGGAAGTGGACGAGCGCATCGAACTGGACGACGCCGCGGTAATCGCGGTGCTGGACAAGATGGTCAAGCAGCGCAAGGACTCGGTGACCCAGTACGAGGCAGCCAACCGCGAGGACCTGGCCAAGGTCGAGCGCGACGAGATCGTGGTGATCGAGCGCTACCTGCCGGCCAAGCTGGGCGAGGCCGAGATCCTGGCCGCGATCAATGCCGCGATCACCGAAACCGGCGCCAGCAGCGCGGCCGACATCGGCAAGCTGATGGGCGTGCTCAAGCCGCTGCTGGCCGGCCAGGCCGACATGGGCCTGGTGTCGAAGCTGGTCAAGCAGGCCCTGGCCGGCTGAGCCCGGCGCATCCGGCCCGCCGGTGCCGCCACCGGCGGGCCGGCACGCGGCCGTCCATCACGGCGGCTATGCGTACGGGTATGCCATCCTGCGCGGCATGGCGCCCCTGTCACCGGACATGACGCACCGCCTGGAGCGGTTGCAGCAGAGCCTGCCGGCCGCCCTGGTCCGCCGCTTCACCGAAGCGGACGTGATGACCCAGGCGGCATCGCTGGCGTTCTACACCCTGCTCTCGCTGGCACCGTTGCTGGTGCTGCTGCTGTGGCTGACCGCCTCGCTCTATCCGCCCGCGCAGCAGGCGCTGGTCGGCCAGATCGGCGACCTGGCCGGCCACAGCGTCGCCGAAGTCGCCGACACCGTGATCGCCAACGCCACCGCCCAGCCCGACCTGGGCTCGCTGGCCGGCGCATGGAGCCTGTTGCTGCTGTTCATCGGCGCCACCGTCGTGTTCGCCCAGCTGCAGGGCGCCCTGAACCGCATTTTCCGCGCCGACCTGCAGCGCTTCGACGGCGCGCTCGGCTGGCTGAAGAAGCGCATCTTCTCGGCCGGGGTGGTACTGGCCCTGGGGTTCCTGCTGATCGTGTCGATGGTCGCCACCACCGCGCTGCAGGTGGTGTTCGCGCACCTGCCCTCGCTGCTCCCGGCAGTGGGCTACGTGTCCACCCTGCTGCTCTACACCCTGGGCTTCGCCTTCCTCTACCACTACCTGCCCGACCGGCCGGTCGCCTGGCGCCAGGCCTTCGGCGGCGGCGCCATCACCGCCGTGCTGTTCACCCTGGGCCGCTACGGCATCGGCCTGTACATCGCCAATGCCGCGCCCGGCAGCGCCTACGGCTCGATGGGCACGCTGGTGATCATGCTGGTCTGGGTGTACTACGCCAGCGTGGTGTTCTTCGCCGGCGCCCTGGTCACCGCGGTCATCGACGAACGCGCGCACCGGCGCGCGGCCGCCGCCGTTCCGGGGCCGGGCCTCTAGTACACTTGCCGCACACCTTCGCCATGTACCGCCCGCAGCGGTGCTCCACTCCCTCGCATGGCCCGAATCCCCGACGCGTTCATCGACGACCTGCTCGCCCGCTCCGACATCGTCGAAGTGGTCGGCTCGCGCGTGCCGCTCAAGCGCCAGGGCAAGGAATACGCGGCGCGCTGCCCGTTCCACGACGAGCGCTCGGCTTCGTTCACCGTCTCGCCGACCAAGCAGTTCTACCACTGCTTCGGCTGCGGCGCGCACGGCACCGCGATCAGCTTCCTGATGAACTACGACCGCCTCGAGTTCCTCGACGCGGTGGAGGAACTGGCCAAGCGCGCCGGCATGGAAGTACCGCGCGACGCCAACCCGCGCAGCCCGCAGCAGCAGGATGACAGCCGCGACCAGTACTCCGCGCTCGACGCCGCCGCGCGCTTCTTCCAGAAGCAGCTGGAGGGCAGCGACAAGGCGCTGGCCTACCTCGACGGCCGCGGCGTGGACACCGATACCCGCGCACGCTTTTCCATCGGCTATGCGCCGGACGGCTACAGCGCGCTGAAGGACGCGCTGGGCAAGGACGAGCGGCGGATGAAGCTGCTCGACCGCGTCGGCCTGTTCTCCAAGAACGACCGCGGCCATGTCTACGACAAGTTCCGCGACCGGGTGATGTTCCCGATCTTCGACCGCCGCGGCCGGGTCATCGCCTTCGGCGGCCGGGTCATGCAGAAGGACGACGGCCCCAAGTACCTCAACTCGCCCGAGACCGCGCTGTTCCACAAGGGCCGCGAGCTGTACGGGTTGTGGCAGGTGCGCCAGGCCAACCAGAAGATCGAGCGGCTGATCGTGGTCGAGGGCTACATGGACGTGGTCAGCCTGTTCCAGTTCGGCGTCACCCAGGCGGTGGCGACGCTGGGTACCGCGACCACGCCCGACCATGCCGAACTGCTGTTCCGCAATGCGCCGGACGTGTACTTCTGCTTCGATGGCGACGCCGCCGGCCGCCGCGCGGCATGGCGCGCACTGGAATCGGTGCTGCCGCGGATGAAGGACGGGCGCCAGGCGTTCTTCCTGTTCCTGCCCGACGGCGAGGACCCGGACACCATCGTCCGCAAGGAAGGCGCCGAGGCCTTCGACGCGCGCCTGAAGCAGGCCACGCCGCTGTCGCAGTTCTTCTTCGACGAACTCACCCGCGAGATCAACCTGGGCACGCTCGACGGCAAGGCGCGCCTGGCCGAACGCGCCAGGCCGATGCTGGCGCAGATCCCCGATGGTGCCTTCGGCGACCTGATGAAGCAGGAACTGCAGCGCCTGACCGGCATCGGCCGCGCCGCTGCCGGAAGCGCGCCGGCGGCCATGCCCGCGCGCCGCGCGGCGGTCGCGCCGGTGCAGAAGCGCAGCCTGGTGCGCGCAGCCATCGCCATCCTGCTGCAGCAGCCCTCGCTGGCGCTGAGCCTGGAGGGCCACCATGCCATCGCCGGCCTGCGCCTGGCCGGCATCGAGCTGCTGCTGGAACTGCTGGAGCTGGTGCAGCAGCGCCCGGACATCAGCACCGGCGCGCTGCTGGAACACTTCGACGGCCGCGAGGAGCAGGCCGCGCTGCACCGGCTGGCGGCCGTCGCCCTGCCCGGCGACGAGGCCAGCTGGACCCAGGAGCTGCACGACGCCATCGTGCAGCTGGAGAAGCAGCTGCTGCAGCAACGCCTGGACGAACTGCAGGCCAAACAACGCCAGCAGGGCCTGGACGAGACCGACAAATTCGAACTGCGCGAGCTGCTCAAGGCACGCGCGACGATGCGCTGAAGCGCGGACGGAGCAAAGCGATGCACCCACACCTGCCGAAACTGCTGTTCCTGCTGCTGGCCTGCGCCGGCTCCACCGCTGCCGCCGGACAGGCGCTGAAGCAGCCGCGTCCGGACCTGTTCACCAGCGGCCAGCCCAGCGCGCAGCAGCTGCGCGATGCCGCACGCTCGGGCGTGACCACCGTCATCGACCTGCGCATGCCGCACGAGGATCGCGGCTATGACGAGGCCGCTGCCGCCGAGGCGCTGGGCCTGCGCTACGTGCGCCTGCCCATCGATGGCGCCGCCGGCATCAGCGAAGCCAACGCGCGCACGCTCGACCGCCTGCTCAGGCAGGATCCCGGCACCACGCTGTTGCACTGCGCCTCGGGCAACCGCGCCGGCGCCCTGCTGGCGCTGGTACGGGCGCGCGTGCAGGGGGCGCCGGTCGACGACGCCCTGCAGTTCGGCCGCGACGCCGGGCTGACCTCGCTGGAGCCGGCCGTGCGTGCGGCGCTGGAGCGCCCCGCACAGCCTTGAGCCCGCCGCCACGCCGACAAGGACACTCCCGCCGATGACCCGCTGGTGGTCGCGCCTGCGACCGGACAACTTCACCCTCGCCCTGCTCGCCACCGTGGCCCTGGCCAGCGTGCTGCCGATGACCGGCGCTGCCGCGCACGGCCTGGACCGCTTCACCGACCTGGCCATCGCCGCGCTGTTCTTCCTGCATGGCGCGCGACTGCCGCGCGAATCCATCGTCGCCGGCATGCTGCACTGGCGCCTGCACCTGGTCATCCTGGCCTGCACGTTCGTGCTGTTCCCGCTGCTGGGGCTGGCGTTCCGGCCGCTCGCCGGGTGGGCACTGACGCCCGACCTCTACGTCGGCGTGCTGTTCCTGTGCGCGCTGCCGTCCACGGTGCAGTCATCCATCGCCTTCACCTCGATGGCCGGCGGCAACATCCCGGCGGCGGTGTGCGCGGCCTCGCTGTCGAGCATCCTCGGCGTGTTCCTGACCCCGCTGCTGATGGGCGTGCTGGCCGGCAGCCAGGGCGGCATGGCCGATCCGCTGCACGCGGTCGGCGCGATCATGCTGCAGCTGCTGGTGCCGTTCGTGGCCGGCCACCTGCTGCGGCCGTGGATCGCGCACTGGGTGGAGGGGCAGCGCGCGCTGCTGCGCTACACCGACCAGGGCACGGTGCTGCTGGTGGTCTATGGCGCGTTCGGCGAATCGGTGGTGGAAGGCCTGTGGCACAAGACCCCGGTCGGCGCGCTGCTCGCCGCGGCAGGGGTGGCCGTGGTGCTGCTGGCCATCGCCATGCCCGGCATCACCTGGCTGGCACGGCGGCTGGGATTCAGCCGCGAGGACGAGATTCCCATCGTGTTCTGCGGCTCCAAGAAGAGCCTGGCCACCGGCGTGCCGATCGCCAAGGTCCTGTTCGCCGGCGGCAGCCTCGGCGCGATCGTGCTGCCGATCATGATCTACCACCAGCTGCAGCTGATCGTCTGCGCGGTGGTGGCGCAGCGTTACGCGCGGCGCAAGCCGGAAACCGGCACCCGCTGAGCCCGGTGGCGGGCGCGGCGGGCGCCGGCCGTCACCGCTCCGCGCAGGCCGCTGGCCTGGCCCTCACAGCCAGGGCAGCAGCCAGTGGTCCACCAGCAGGAAGGCGAACAGCGCCATCAGGTAGACCACCGAGTAACCGAACATCTGCATGTTGAACATCTCGTCCGGCGGGTCCTGCATCTTCCACGCGTACCACAGGAACACCAGGTTCAGCACGGTGGCGCCGCCGAGATAGAACACCCCGCTCATGCCCAGCGCCACCGGCAGCAGGGTCACCACCACCAGCACCACCGAATAGAACAGGATCTGCCGGCGGGTGTGCGCCACGCCATGGGTGACCGGCAGCATCGGCACCGCGGCCTTGGCGTAGTCGGCGCGGCGGAAGATCGCCAGCGCCCAGAAATGCGGCGGCGTCCACACGAAGATGATCAATACCAGCAGCGAGGCATAGGCCCAGTCGGAGCCGCCCTGCATGCCGGTCACCGCCGCCCACCCAAGCAGTGGCGGGGTCGCGCCGGCCAGGCCGCCGATCACGATGTTCTGCGACGTCGCCCGCTTCAGGTACACGGTGTAGACCACCGCGTAGCCGATCAGCGACGCGAACGTCAGCACCGCGGTGATCACGTTCACCCACAGCACCAGGATGGTCATCGACAGCGCGGTCAGCGCGGCGGCGAACACCAGCACCTGCCGCGGCGTCACCTTGCCCACCACCAGGGGCCGCCACGAGGTGCGGGCCATCTGCGCGTCGATGCGCGCATCCAGCAGCTGGTTGATCGCCGCAGCGGCCCCCGCCGACAGCCAGATGCCGATGAAGGCCACCGCGCCGGTCGTCGCCTGCGCGGCGGTCGGCCAGCCCGGGATCGCCAGGAACATGCCCACCAGCGCGGTGAACACGATCAGGGCCACCACCTTGGGCTTGGTCAGGTCCCAGTAATCACGCAACGTCGTACTCATCGGCTCACTCCGGGGCACGCAGCCGCGCCAGCAGCGAGACCAGCACGAACAACAGGCACACGGCGCCGCCGTTGTGCATCACCGCCACCGCCAGCGGCAGCGCGAGCTTGACGTTGAGCACGCCCAGGGTGACCTGCAGCAGCACCAGCACGCCCAGCGCGCTGGCCCAGCCGCGCATGCCAGGCAGGCGGAACATGCGCACCGACAGCACCAGCAGGTACACGGCCACGACCACGGCCATCATCCGGTGCGCCATCTGGATGGCGATGCGCGAGGCGCCGTCCAGCACCCCGCCTTCGTAGTCCACGCCGATGCCGCGCCACAGGGTGAAGCCCTCGCCGTAGTTCTGCGTCGGCCACCACTGGCTCACGCAGCGCGGGAAGTTGTCCAGCGACGCACTGCCGCCGCCGCAGGCCAGCGCGGCGTAGTTGGCGCTGACCCAGCCACCCAGCGCGATCTGCAGCACCAGCAGCGCCAGCCCCACGCGCAGCCACCAGCGCAGGCGCGGGGCCTGCGCCAGGGTGATCGGCAGGTGCGTGGCCCTCCAGGCCATCCACACCAGCAGGCCGAACAGCAGCATCCCGCCGAGCAGGTGGCCCATGACCACGATGGGCTTGAGCAGCCAGGTCACGGTCCACATGCCCAGCAGCGCCTGGAAGATCACCACCGCCAGGGTCAGCATCGCCGCGCGCGACAGGTTGGTGTTGGACCAGCGCAGCGCCGCCAGCAGCAGGATCGCCTCGCCGCCGATCGCCAGCACGCTGGAGGCGAGATGTTCGCCGCGCATGTACAGGGGGATGGCCAGCGCCACCAGCACCGAAGCGGTGACCACCTGGGCCACGCCCCGGCGGTGGCGGCGCGCGGCAAGCAACGCCAGGGTCAGCACTTCCAGGCCCAGCAGCCCGGCCAGGAAACGGTGCACCTGTTCGCGCCAGGCCTTGTGGCTTTCCAGCGGGCGGATCTCGCTGGCCACGTGCTGCGCGGCCTCCACCTGCGTCTGCGGCCAGGTGACGCGGCCATAGCAGGTCGGCCAGTCCGGGCAGCTGAGGCCGGCATCGGACAGGCGCACGAACGAGCCGAACATGATCGTGCTCGCGGTCATGATCAGGGCGAACCACGCCAGGCGGTGGAAATTGCGGTGCAGCGCCGGACGCGCGGGGGCATTCATTCGGATGGAACTCACTTCAGTTTCAACAGCCTGGAAAGATCGGTGCGCAGGCCGCCCGGATCGAAGCCGGGCGCATAACGCAGGACCACGAAGCCGTTGGGATCGATCACGTAAACCGGGATGCCGGCGGGGTCGTCCACCCCCGGCAGTTTCGCGCGCAACGCCGGCGGGGCCTGCAGCACCTTCAGCGCCGGCGAGGCCACCACCTGTTCCGGCGGCGTGCCCAGCCACAGTATCTCGACATTATCGGCGTTGTGGCCGAACAGTCGCCATACGGTGTCCAGCTGCTGCGACAAAGTGACGCAGGCCGGCGCGCAATCGGCCGCAGGCGCCAGCACGATGCGCCAGTGGCGGGCGGCCGGGTTCCATTCATAGGCGCTGCCGTCGGCCAGCCGCAGCTGTTCCTGGCGCAGGTCCAGCGCCGGCTCGAACAGCTGCCCGTGGTTGCGGTTCACCTGCGGCATCCAGCCGGAGAAGCGCAGGATGCCCGCCAGCGCCATCGACCCGAAGAACATGGCGAAGATGAGCAGCAGCACGCGGCGGCCGCGCTTGCGGATGACGAGTTGTTCCGGGGTCAGGGCATTCATGTGCGGCATTTTCCCATGGCTTGGCGTTCAGCGCCCGCGGCGGCGGCGGACATGCAGCACCCCGGCGATCACCAGCACCGCCAGCGCCATGGCGAACCACTGCACCGCGTAGCCCAGATGGCGCGAAGGCGGCAGGGTGTTGGGCAGCAGGTCCAGGTCGCGGGTGTAACCCAGCGGCGAGGCCGGATCCAGCCGCAGCACCTGGCTGGCCAGCGCGGCGGCCGGCAGCTGCAACTGCGCGGCAATGGCCGCGATGTCCACGCGCGTGGCCAGCCACACCCGCGGCTGCGCGGTGGCCGCCAGCGCCGGCCCCAGCGCCAGGCCCGGCGACGGCGGCGGCGCCCACAGGCCCTGCACCTCGATCCGCCCCTGCAACGGCGCGATGCGCGGCAACTGGCGGTCGGCCGGCAAGGGCAGCCAGCCCAGATCGACCAGCACCGCGCCGGCGTCCACGCGCGCGGCCTGGTACACCTTCAGCCCGGCACGCCCGTCGCGCAGCTGGTTGTCCAGCAGCACCGTGGCCGGCAGGAACTCCAGCGTGTCATGCACCCAGTGCAGCGTTGCCGGCGCGCGCATGGCCTGCGCCAGCGGCAGACCATGGCTGCGGTCCGGCGGCGCCTGCGCCAGCAACGCCTGCTTCTCGTGCATGCGCTGCAACTGCCAGGCGCCCAGCGTGCTGAACAACGCGGCCACCGCGAGCGCCAGCAACCAGCCCAGCAGACCCGTGTGCTGTCGCGTCATGACAACGGCGCCGCGAGCGGGTGAGATAGCGACGCCTTCCCACATTTCGAGCCGTGCATGAATGATTCGCTGAAGACACTGCTGGTGATCGCGTTCCTGATCGTCATCGTCTGGAATCTTGGCGCCGGGCTGTACTACCTGATGATCGACCGCGGCCAGACCAAGCGCACGGTCAACGCCCTGACCCGGCGCATCGTGCTGTCGGTGGTGCTGATCCTGCTGGTGATCCTGGGCATCTACAGCGGCTGGATCAAGCCGCACGGCGTCGGCGGCTGACACCGGGCGCGTCCATGAAGTGAACCAGGGAGCGGTGCGCCGGGACCCGGTCCCGATGCCCCGCTCCCTGCGTTTTACCGCTTACAGCACGTAGACGAACAGGAACAGCATCAGCCACACCACGTCGACGAAGTGCCAGTACCACGCCGCGGCCTCGAAGCCGAAGTGGTTGTCGCGGGTGAAGTGGCCCTTGGCCGAACGCAGCCACATCACGATCAGCATGATCGTGCCCAGGGCCACGTGCGCGCCATGGAAGCCGGTGAGCATGAAGAAGGTGGAGCCGTAGATGCCCGAGCCCAGGGTCAGGTTGAGCTCGCCGTAGGCGTGCATGTATTCCTCGACCTGGAAGAACAGGAACACGCAGCCCAGCAGCACGGTGGCGCCCAGCCAGATCAGCAGCTGCCGGCGGTTGCCGGCCTTGAGCGCATGGTGGGCGATGGTCAGGGTCGCGCCGGAGCTGAGCAGGATCAGCGTGTTGAGCAGCGGCAGGCCCCACGCCGGGATGGTCTGGAACATGCCGCCGATGCCACCCGGGCCATTGCTCGGCCAGGCCGCCGAATAGCCGTCCCACAGCATTTCGTTGGTCGCCACCCCGTGGCCTTCGCCGCCCAGCCAGGGCAGGCCGTAGACGCGGGTGTAGAACAGCGCGCCGAAGAAGGCGGCGAAGAACATCACTTCCGAGAAGATGAACCAGACCATCCCCATGCGGAACGAGCCATCGACCTGGCGGTTGTAGTTGCCGCCGACCGATTCGCGGATCACGTCGCCGAACCACAGGAACAAGGTGAACACCAGCATCGCCAGGCCCACGAAGAAGGTCCAGCGGCCCCAACTGGCGTCGTTGAGCCAGCTGGCCACTCCGACCATCAGCACCAGCATGGAAATCGAGCCGACGAAGGGCCAGCGACTCTGGCTCGGCACGAAGTAGACGTTGGCATCAGGCGTGTTATGGGCCATGGCTTGCTTCCGGATCCGTGGTCAGGGGGCCGCGTGCGACGAGCCGCCGGCCGAGGCCGGTGCCAGCTGCGCCGTCAGCGCGTCGTTCTTGAAGAAGGTGTAGGACAGGGTGATCGTGCGGACATCTGCGGGCAGGTCCGGATCGACGATGAAACGTACCGGCATCTCGCGCTGCTCGCCGGCCTGCAGGGTCTGCGCGGTGAAGCAGAAACACTCGGTCTTGTTGAAATAGCCCGACGCGCGCGCCGGTGCCACCGAGGGCACGGCGCTGCCGACCAGCGCGTGGTCGCTGTCGTTGCGGGCGAAATACAGCGCCTCGTTCAGCTCGCCGGGCACCACGTCCATGGTCAGCTTTTCCGGATGGAAGGCCCACGGCAGCTTGGAATTGACGCCGCCATCGAACTCCACCCGCACCAGGCGCTTGACGGTGGCGGCCCCGGACGCGGCCGCCTGGCTGGCGCCGCGCTCGAGGCGGACGCCGAACACCTTCTCGCAGGCGATGCGGTACAGCGGCACCAGCGAGAACGTCAGCACGAACACGCCCAGCGCCACGCCGAGCAGCCGGACGATGCCGGCATTGCGTTCGGGCCGGGGCGCGGGCGTGGTCAATGCGCGAGCACCCCGGACAGGATGAAGCCGGCGTAGATCAGCACCGCGATCACGCCCACCACCAGCGCCGTGCGCCGCGAACGGCGGCGGCGCAGGGCCAGTTCATCGGGTTGCCAGTCGGGACGGCTCATCGTCGCGCGCCTCAATGGGTCACGTCGTCGTGGGCCAGGTCACCCGGCCGGATCACCGGCGGCACGGTGAAGGTATGCGCCGGCGCCGGCGACGGCACGGTCCACTCCAGGCCCTTGGCGCTTTCCCAGGCGCGCGCCTCGGCGCGCTGGCCGCTGCGCAGCGAGGACAGCAGGATGGCGGCCATCAGGAACGGGGTGACGAACATGCCGAACGCACCGATCGAGCTGACCAGGTTCCAGTCGGCGAACACCGGGTTGTAGTCCGGGATGCGGCGCGGCATGCCGGCCAGGCCCAGGAAGTGCTGCGGGAAGAACAGCAGGTTGACGAACACCATCGTCCACCAGAAATGCACCTTGCCCCAGAACTCGTTGTACATGCGCCCGGTCCACTTCGGCCACCAGTAGTAGACCGCGGCGATCAGCGCCAGTACCGCGCCGGTGACCAGAACGTAGTGGAAGTGCGCCACCACGAAGTAGGTGTCGTGGTACTGGAAGTCGGCCGGCACGATGGCCAGCATCAGGCCGGAGAAGCCACCGATGCTGAACAGCACCACGAAGGCGATGGAGAACAGCATCGGGGTTTCAAACGTCAGCGCGCCCTTCCACATGGTGCTGACCCAGTTGAACACCTTCACGCCGGTCGGGATCGAGATCAGCATGGTGGCGAACATGAAGTAGATCTCGCCGCCCAGCGGCATGCCCACCGTGAACATGTGGTGGGCCCACACGATGAACGACAGGAACGCGATGGCCGCGGTGGCGTACACCATCGCCTGGTAGCCGAACAGCGGCTTGCGGCTGAAGGTGGGGATGATCTCGCTGATCACGCCGAACGCCGGCAGGATCATGATGTAGACCTCGGGATGCCCGAAGAACCAGAAGATGTGCTGGTACATCACCGGGTCGCCGCCGCCGGCGGCGTTGAAGAAGCTGGTGCCGAAGAACTTGTCGGTCAGCAGCATGGTCACCGCGCCGGCCAGCACCGGCATCACCGCGATCAGCAGGAACGCGGTGATCAGCCAGGTCCAGCAGAAGATCGGCATCTTCAGCAGGTCGATGCCCGGGGCGCGCATGTTGAGCACGGTGGCGATGATGTTGATCGCACCCATGATCGAACTGATGCCGGCCACGTGGATGGCGAACACGCTGAAGGCGACGTTGTAGCCGCCCTGCAGCGACAGCGGCGGGTACATGGTCCAGCCACCGGCGGGCGCGCCACCGGGCAGGAACAGGGTCAGCAGCAGCAGGGTGAAGGCCACCGGCAGCAGCCAGAACGACCAGTTGTTCATGCGCGGCAGGGCCATGTCCGGCGCGCCGATCTGCAGCGGGATCATCCAGTTGGCGAGGCCGACGAACGCCGGCATCACGCCACCGAAGATCATCACCAGCGCGTGCACGGTGGTCATCTGGTTGAAAAATTCCGGCTTCATGTGCTGCAGCCCGGGCTCCATCAGCTCCAGGCGGATCAGCACCGACATGAAGGCGCCGATGATGAACATCAGGAAGCTGAAAAGCAGGTACAGCGTACCGATGTCCTTGTGGTTGGTCGAAAAGAACCAACGCTCGAAGAAGCCTTGCCGGTGGCCGTGATGGTCGGAGTGGCCCACTGCGGAGTTCGCCATTGCAGCTATACCTCGTTATCCAGTTTCCAGGCATCGCGCCGGCAACGGCCGGCGCGCAGTGGTATCAGGCGCCGGGCGCCACGGGAGCCGGTTCCGCGGCGGGCGCGGCCTCCGGCTGCGGGGCGCCGGTGGCGGGTGCGGCGGCCGGCGCGGGCTCGGTGGCCGGTGCCGGGGCGGGCTTGCGCGAGGCCAGCCAGGCCTTGAACTCGTCCTTGGACACGGCCTTGACCACGATCGGCATGAAGCCATGGTCCTTGCCGCACAGTTCGGCGCACTGGCCGCGGTACACGCCTTCCTGCTCGATGTTGGTCCAGCGCTCGTTGATGAAGCCCGGCACGGCGTCCTGCTTCCAGCCCAGTGCCGGCACCCACCACGCATGCACCACGTCGTCGGAGGTGATCACGAAGCGGACCTTGGTATCGACCGGAAGCACCAGCGGGTTGTCCACGTCCAGCAGGTAGTGCGGGTCCGATGCCATGGTCGGCACCGCGCCGCTCTGCCGCACCTGGTCGGACTTGCGGTCCAGGCGGCTGGTGAAGGCCACGTCCTCGCCCAGGTATTCGTACTTCCACATCCACTGGTAGCCGGTGATCTTCACCGTCATCTCGGAGTCGCGGGTGTCGTACATGGAGATCAGCTTGGCCGTGGCCGGCCACGCCATCACCACCAGGATGATGATCGGGATGACCGTCCAGATGACCTCGGCCTTGGTGTTGTGCGAGAACTGCGCCGCCACCGCGCCCTTGGACTTGCGGAACTTGACGATCGCGTAGGCCATCGCGGCGAACACGATCAGGCCGATGATCGTGCACACCCACAGCGCCACCATGTGCGCGTCCCACGCCATGCGCGCGGTGTGGGTGACGCCCTTGCCCATGTTGAGCTGCCAGGGTTTCGGATCACCCGCCTGTGCCCATGCCACGGGTGCTGCCAGCGCCATCGCCGCCAGCCCCAGACCCTGCCTGCACCACACTCCCCACCTGTTGCTTTGCTTCATTGCCTAGACCCTTGACGTCATCGGTTGCGGCCGTCACTGGCCGCGAGCAAGCCATCCAGCGTCGCCGCCAGTTCCCTGCGTTCGGCGGGTGCGAGGAGACTCCCCACTTCGACCCGCTTTCCGCTGGAGACCAGCACGACCCGTTCGTCCTCGATCACCAGGCGCACCCAGTAGGGGTGGGCACGGAAGACCGGCGGACATCCGGCTGCGGGAATCACTTCCACGCAGTCCGGTCCAACCCGGATCTCTTCCCGGCGTTCGCCGCTGCGCCATGACGCGTGCAGGGCAGCTCCCACCAGGAAGCAATGCAATAGCGCGAAGACCGGGGCGAAAACGTTTCCAGACAGCCAACCCAGGCCTGCGGAAAACGCCATCAACCCTGCCAGCGCGATGAACAACAGGACGAACTGCCGGGCGCTGAGTGCCCGTGGGGGATGCAGCACCAGCTGCGCACGTGAGCCATCGGAAACCAGCCGAAGCATCTCGATCATGTCGCAACCGCGTCCGTACCGCGGAAAACGGGTTCGATGGTAGCCCCGCCCAATCACCCCGGCAAGCTCTCATTCATCATTGTTGTGATTGCTGCACTGCACACCGGATTTCCACCCGCACCGAATCGACATCGGCAATAAATTTGCCGGATTCGGCACAAATTTACGGAAGCCGACAATTTGCACCGAACCCCACGCGTGCCAATGGTTACGCCACTCCAGACAGCCGTCCGGAGGGCTGGGAAATTCGTCGCCAGGGATTAAAATGGCCGAATCCCAACGTGTCCCGATGTGGTCATGCCCATGAATGCAACACCGTCCACCCACACCGCCGCGGCACGGCCGCTGCTCTCGCCCGAACTGCCGCCGGCACCGGCCGCCCTGCGCCAGGCCATCACCGATGCCTGGCTGAAGGACGAGGCCAGCCATGTGCGCGAACTGCTGGAACAGGCCCGCCTGCCGGCCGCCGAACAGGCCCAGGTCCAGGCCACCGCCGCCGACCTGGTGCGCCGGGTACGCGCACGCGCCCGCAACCAGGGCGCGATCGAGGCGTTCATGCGCCAGTACGACCTGGGCAGCGAGGAGGGCGTGCTGCTGATGTGCGTGGCCGAGGCGCTGCTGCGCATCCCCGACCAGGAAACCGCCGACAAGCTGATCCGCGACAAGCTCGGCGAAGCCGACTGGAAGCGCCACATGGGCCAGTCCGATTCGGTGCTGGTCAACGCCTCGACCTGGGGCCTGATGCTGACCGGCCACCTGGTCGACCTGGCCGACGACACCAAGCGCGACGTGCACGGCGCCTTCAAGCGCCTGATCGGCCGCGTCGGCGAACCGGTGATCCGCCTGGCCGTGCGCCAGGCAATGAAGATCATGGGCCACCAGTTCGTCATGGGCCGCACCATCGACGAGGCCCTGGCGCGCTCGCACAAGGGTGACAACGGCAACTACCGCTACTCCTTCGACATGCTCGGCGAAGGCGCGCTGACCATGAAGGACGCGCTGCGCTACCTGGAGGACTACCGGCGCGCGATCCACGCCATCGGCAAGGACAACCTGGCGCGCGGCGGCAAGGCCGACGGCGACGTGACCCGCTCGCATGGCATCTCGATCAAGCTCTCTGCGCTGTACCCACGCTATGAGCATGCCAAGCGCGAGCGCGTGCTCGCGGACCTGGTGCCGGGCGTGCTGGAACTGGCGCAGCTGGCCAGGTCCTACGGCATCGGCTGCACCGTCGACGCCGAGGAAGCCGACCGCCTGGAGCTTTCGCTGGACATCATCGAACGGGTGGTCAGCGATCCTTCGCTCAAGGGTTGGGAAGGCTTCGGCATCGTGGTGCAGGCCTACCAGAAGCGCACCCCGTACACGATCGACTACCTGGCCGACCTGGCCCGCCGCATCGGCCACCGCCTGCAGGTACGCCTGGTCAAGGGCGCCTACTGGGACGCGGAGATCAAGCGCGCGCAGATCGACGGCCTGCCCGGCTACCCGGTGTTCACCCGCAAGCAGAACACCGACGTGTCCTACCTGGCCTGCGCCAGGCGGCTGTTCGGCCACAGCGACGTGCTGTACCCGATGTTCGCCACCCACAACGCGGCCACCATCGCCGCGGTGAAGCAGATCGCGCAGGGCCGCACCTACGAGCACCAGAAGCTGCACGGCATGGGTGACGACCTGTACGCCGAGGTGGTCCCCGCCGATCGCCTCGACGTGCCCTGCCGCGTCTACGCACCGGTCGGTTCGCACGAGGACCTGCTGCCCTACCTGGTGCGCCGCCTGCTCGAGAACGGCGCCAATTCAAGCTTCGTCAACCGCATCACCGACGAGGACGTGTCGATCGACGACCTGATCCGCGACCCGGTCGAAGCGGTGTCCTCGTTCGCCTCCATCCCGCATCCCAAGATCCCGCTGCCGGTCGACCTGCTGCGCAGCCAGAACCACGACAGGAACAACTCCATGGGCATCAACCTCGCCAACGACAACGCACTGCGTGCCCTCGCCGGGCAGCTCAACGCCGCCGTCAAGCCATGGCAGGCCGCCCCGCTGGTGCCGGGCGCGAGCGCCAGCGGCGCCACCGTGCCGGTCACCAACCCGGCCGACCACCGCGAAGTGGTCGGCCACTGGCAGGCCGCCGACAGCGCCACCGTGCAGCAGGCGCTGGCCAACGCCGTCGCCGCGCAGCCGGGCTGGAACCGCACCCCGGCCGCCAGCCGCGCCGCAATCCTGGAACATGCCGCCGACCAGCTGGAAGCGCGCATCGCCGAGTTCATGGCGCTGTGCGTGAAGGAAGCCGGCAAGAGCCTGCCGGACAGCGTCGCCGAAGTCCGCGAGGCGGTGGATTTCCTGCGCTACTACGCCAAGCAGGCACGCGAGCAGTTCGGTCATGCCGAAACGCTGCCGAGCCCGACCGGCGAGAGCAACGAGCTGCAGCTGCACGGCCGCGGCGTGTTCGTCTGCATCAGCCCGTGGAACTTCCCGCTGGCGATCTTCCTGGGCCAGGTCAGCGCCGCGCTGGCAGCCGGCAACAGCGTCATCGCCAAGCCGGCCGAGCAGACCAACCTGGTCGGCTACCACGCGGTGAAGCTGCTGCACGACGCCGGCGTGCCCGCCGACGTGCTGCAGTTCCTGCCGGGCGATGGCGCCACCGTCGGTGCCGCGCTCACCGCCGACCCGCGGGTGGCTGGCGTGGCATTCACCGGCTCGACCGAGACCGCCCGCGCCATCAACCGCGCGATGGCCGCGCGCGATGCCGCCATCGGCGTGCTGATCGCCGAGACCGGCGGCCAGAACGCCTTCATCGCCGACTCCTCGGCGCTGCCGGAACAGCTGGTCAAGGACGCGATCGGCTCGGCCTTCACCTCGGCCGGCCAGCGCTGCTCGGCCGCGCGCGTGCTGTTCGTGCAGGACGACATCGCCGACAAGGTGATGGGCATGCTGTCCGGCGCGATGGCCGAACTGAAGGTCGGCGACCCGGGCGAGCTGTCCACCGACGTCGGCCCGGTGATCGATGCCGATGCACTGCGCATCCTCGAGGAGCACGCCGTGCGCATGGATGCCGAAGCGCGCCTGATCGCCGCCGCGCCGCTGTCCGACGCCACCGCGCACGGCACCTTCTTCGCGCCGCGCGCGTATGAGCTCAGGCACCTCGGCCAGCTGCACCGGGAGATCTTCGGGCCGGTCCTGCACGTGATCCGCTGGAAGGCCGACCAGCTCGACGCGGTGATCGACCAGATCAACGCCACCGGCTACGGCCTGACCCTGGGCGTGCACTCGCGCATCGACGAAACCGTCGAGCGCATCGCCTCGCGCGTCAACGTCGGCAATGTCTACGTCAACCGCAACCAGATCGGCGCGGTGGTCGGGGTGCAGCCGTTCGGCGGCCAGGGCCTGTCCGGTACCGGCCCCAAGGCCGGTGGCCCGCACTACCTGTTGCGCTTCGCCACCGAAAAGACGGTGACGGTGAACACCACCGCCGCCGGCGGCAACGCCTCGCTGCTGACCCTGGGCGACTGATTGCCTGCATGATCCGGTGAACGAAAAACCCCGCGAAAGCGGGGTTTTTCACAGGCGCCGCCCGGATTCGACTCAGCCGCCGGCATCGGCCAGCGACGCCTCCGCCTGGCCGCGCATCAAGCGGCGCCAATGGCGCTGCGCCACCAGCGCGTTGATCCAGAAACCCACGTACAGGATCGAGGTCAGGTGCAGGCCGCGGCTGTAGTACAGCGGCACCGCGATGCTGTTCACCAGCAGCCACAACCACCACGATTCCAGCTTGCGCCGCATCATCAGCAGCTGCGCGATCACGCTCAGCACCAATACCGCCGAATCGACGTACGGCGCATAGGCATTGGTCAGGCGGGTCAGCATCCAGCCGTAGCCGAACGTCGCCAGCACCGCCAGCGGCGCCAGCCAGGCCCATGCGCGCGGTCGCAACGAGGTGATCGGCAGCGGCGCCCCATGGTCGCCGCGCAGCCACTGCCACCAGCCCAGCACGCTGATCGCGATGAAGAAGAACTGCAGCACCATGTCCGCGTACAGGTGCGATCGCTCGAACACCAGCGCGAACAGCGCGCAGCCGGCGATGCCCAGCCACCAGGTGTGCACGTTGTTGCGGCCGGCCAGGAGAATGGAGCCGGCGACGGCGATGTTGGCGGCCAGCTCCAGCTGGAAGGCGGGGTCGGACAGATTCATCGCCCATTGTCGCCCGGCGCATGCGCCCGGGCCATGGCATCGCGCGGCACCGGCCCCTGCCCGCAAAAGCGAAGGGCCCCGCTCGCGCGGGGCCCTCCGGTCTGTCGCATCCAGCGTGCCTGGATCAGAACTTGTAGTTCATCGAGGCGGCCAGGACGTCGCCACCGACCTTGTACTTGCCCTGCAGCACGTTGCCGGTGCTGCTGGTGGCGTTGATCGCCGGGTCGTTGGTGAACAGGTGGGTGTAGCCGAAGTTGAACTCGGTGTTCTCCTTCGGGGTCCAGCCCAGGCCGAACGACAGCCACTTGCGGGTCACGTCCGGCACGCGCACGTCGCGGTGTGAGTAGGTGGTCGGGGTTTCGTCGTAGGCCACGCCGCCACGCAGGGTGATGGTGTCGGACAGCTTGTACTCGGTACCGATCGAAGCGAAGGTGGTGTCCTTGTAGCCGAACACCAGCACGTTGTCCGGCTGGTTGGACGCGAAGTCCACGGTCACCTTGTCGAACGCCGGCGCCCAGGCGGTGCGGGTCACGTCGCCCATCACCATCCAGCGGTCGTTGAGCTTGTGGGTCACGCTCAGCGTAGCCGTGGCCGGCAGGGTCACGGTGGCCTTGCCGCTGGAATCGACGAACAGCCCCTTGGCCGTCAGGCCCAGCGCGGCGTCGACCTTGCCCGGCACCTCGAAGCGGGCCTTGCCGCCGGTGATCTTGTGCTCGACCTTGGAACGGTAGCTCAGCGCGATGTTGGTGTTCTCGGTCGGGCTGAAGGTACCGCCGATTACGTAGCCGACGGCATTGTTCTTGCCCTCGACGGTGGCGTAGCCGTCGGCGCTGCCCGGCACCAGGCCCAGCGCGGCGCTGGCGCCCTTGCTGGCGCTGTAGGCCACGGCGCCGAAGTCCACGGCATTGGCCAGTTCGATGGTCAGGTGCTCGACGAACACGCTGGCGCCGAAGGACACGTACGGGTTGACGTCATACGAGAACGCCGCGCCCAGGTCGACGGCCTTCAGGTCGGTCTTGGTGCCGTGGTAACGGCCCACCCAGTCGCGGTCGTATTCGGTCTTGAAGCCGAACGGCGCGGTCAGCGACAGGCCGAAGTGCATGTTGTCGTTCTCGCCGAACGGCACGTGGAAGTACGCGGCCGGGACCGGGGCGATCATGCCGGCGTTGCCGCCGTTGCCGCCGGAGATCGGCGTGCCCTTGCCAGCGCCGGTCGGGCCGGCGTTGCGGGCGCTGTAGATCTCTTCCATCTTGGCCGAGAAGCTGATGGCGCTCACGTCGGCCTGGAACTGGCGGCCGTCGAGCAGGCGCATCGACGCCGGGTTGGTGGCGATCACCGAAGCGTCATCCCAGGCAGAGGCGGAACCGGCGAAAGCGCGGCCCAGGCCCTTGGCGCTGTTTTCCTTGAGCTGGAACGCGGCGGCGTCGGCGTGGCTGAAAGCCAGGGCACCGGCGATGCCGACGGCCAGAGCGGTGACACGAGCGAGGGTGGAAGCGGTATGCATGTTGGAAGCTCTCTCCGTAGGGCGGTGATGATTCGTTGTGCGCCTGCACCCCAGTACCGCCGAGCGGCCCTGCGATGCGCCGGATTCCCCTCCCGACATACGACGCCGTATGCAGTATCCAACATGCTTGTTAACTAAACAATAACGCCGCCGTATTCATTTATTTCCATTCCCTCACCCTGCATCGGCCCTGCTCGGGGTAGGCTTGCGCGCCCATGTTCGTTTCCATTCCCTCCCGCGACAAACCCGGACTCCGCTGGGCAGTACCACTGCTGTTCGCGGCAATCTGGCTGGCCTTCCTCTGGTCGATCTCGCGGCCGGACGAAGCGCGGCGGTCGCTGTGGATGGACTGGGGCGCGCTGTCCACCGGCCTGGGCAACCCGCAGGACTGGTGGGCGGCACTGCGCGACGGCAGCGTGCTGCGCCTGTTCACCGCGCTGTTCCTGCACGCGGACTGGTCGCACCTGCTCGGCAACCTCGTGTTCCTGCTGATCTTCGGGCTGCCGGCCGAACGGGTGCTGGGGCCATGGCGGCTGTTGTTGTTGTTCCTGCTGGGCGGTGCCGCGGCCAACCTGGCGGCGCTGTACGCCATGGGATCGCCGGACCAGATCATCATCGGCGCCAGCGGCGCGGTGTCGGCGTTGCTGGGGGCCTATCTGGCACTGTTCCCCGGCGCGCGGCTGGGCGTGGTACTGCCACTGGGGTTGTTCCTGGAATTCGTCCGGGCGCCGGCCTATCTGCTGATCGGGGTATGGGCCGCCCTGCAGGTGGTTTTCGCCTATATCGGCCCGAGCTTCGGCATGGTGGCCTGGTCGGCGCACCTGTCCGGCTTCCTGTTCGGCATCGTCTATGGGCTGTATGTGCGCGCCGCCATCGCCCGGCGACTGCGCAAGCGCCACGGTTTCTAGCGGCCACCCCCATGTACGCCGTCCTTATAATCGCGCCATGAGCAGCAAGCCCCTGTACAAGATCACCTTCCTCAACCACGGCAAGGTCTACGAGCTGTATGCCCGGCACGTGGGCAGCAGCCACCTGTGGGGATTCAACGAAATCGCCGAACTGGTGTTCGACCTCCATGACGGCCTGGTGGTCGACCCCACCGAGGAGCGCCTGCGCGAGGAGTTCGGTGGCACCAAGGTGCTGCACCTGCCGATGCAGAGCATCGTGCGCATCGAGGAAGTGGAAAAGAAGGGCCAATCGGCGATCCGCGACGCGGCCACCGGGGAGAAGGTGGTCACGCCGTTCCCGATGCCCGCCAAGCCGCGCTGAGTACCGCATCGCGCAGCCATTGCCGCCGGTGACGTGGCGGCAGGAGCGAACATCGCCCGTCCGCTGCCGCGTCTCGTCCGGGCGCCGTCCGTCATCCCCGCCCTGCTCCCGTGCGGATGACGCGCACGCCCAGGGCGCGCGCGGGCAAAGTCACTTGCCGCCGTCGACGGCTTCCGGTTTGGCCGGCACGCTGACGCCCGTCGGCGTCGGCGCGGCTTCCGGCTTGGCCGGGACCGCCGGCGGTGCCGCGGCCGCGGGCCGGGCAGCGAGCGAACCGGGCTGCTTGAGTTCACGCAGGGCCGAGCGCACCGGCCCATCGCCCGGCAGCACCACGCCGGTGGCGGCGCCACTGGTCTCGTCGTCGCCACGCAGGTGGCCCGGCAGCTTGGCCTCGCTGAAGTCGGCAATGGAAGCCGGCACGTCCTTGCCGGCGGTAGCCGGATCCACGGCCAGCTCAACGTCCGGCACGATGCCGGTGGCCTGGATCGAACGGCCGCTCGGGGTGTAGTAACGCGCGGTGGTCAGTTTGACCGAGTCGCCGTTGTCCAGCGGCAGCACGGTCTGCACCGAGCCCTTGCCGAACGTGCGGCTGCCGACGATGCGCGCGCGCCGGTTGTCAAGCAGCGCGCCGGCCAGCACCTCCGAGGCGCTGGCCGAACCGGCATCCACCAGCACCACCACCGGCGCCCCCTGCATCAGGTCGCCGGGCGTGGCCTCGAACTTCGCATCGCTGACCGAGATGCGGCCGCGGGTACTCACGATCACGCCCTTTTCCAGCAGGTCGTCGGCCACTTGCACCGCCGCGGTGAGCAGGCCGCCCGGGTTGCTGCGCAGGTCCAGCACCAGGCCCTTCAGCCTGCCGCCGGCCTGCGACTTCAGCTGGGTGAGGTGTTTCTGGAAGTCGGCGCCGGTATCGGCCTGGAAGGTGCTGATGCGCACATAGCCATAGCCCGGTTCCAGCATCCGGCTGCGCACGCTGGTGACGCGGATGGTCTCGCGGGTGACGGTGACATCGAACGGCTTCTCTTCGCCCCGCTCGATGGTCAGCACGACCTTGCTGCCGGCCGGGCCGCGCAGTGGCTCCATCGCCTCGAACGCACTGATCGGCTTGCCGTCGATGGCCACGATCAGGTCGCCCGCACGCAGCCCGGCCCGCGCGGCGGGGGTCTCGTCGATCGGCGATACCACCTTGAGCGCGCCGTCCTGCTGCAGCAGCTCGACGCCGATCCCTTCGTAGGCGCCCGTGGCCTGCTCGTCGAAGGCCTGGGCATCTTCCTTGTCGAAATAGGTGCTGTGCGGATCCAGGTCCAGCAGCAGGCCGCGGACCGCCGACTGCATCAGCTTCTTGTCGTCCACGGGATCCACGTAGGCAGCGCGCACCGCGTTGTATACCGCGACGAAGCGGCGTATCTCGTCCAACGGCACCCGCGAAGTCACCGATTCCTTGGCATCGGGATCGTCCGCCTTCGGCGTCTTGTCCGGGGCACTCTGCGCCAGGCCGATGGCCGGCGACAGTGCGAACAGCAGGGCAGCAGCAAGGCCGGCTACACGCATGAACCACTCCATGAAAACGGATGCGCACCATGCGCGTCGCACCGATTATGCGCGAAGCCCGGTGGAATTCACGTTGAACGAGGCCGTCGGCGGTGCCACCCGCTCAGCCGGCGCTCACTGGCGCTGCAGCCACGTGGCCGGATCCACCGGCTGGCCATTGCGGCGCAGTTCGAAGTAGAGCGCCGCCACGCCCTGGCCACCGGAGTTGCCGACCCGCGCCACCGCCTCGCCGCGGCGCACGCGCGCGCCCGCATCGCGCAGCAGGGTGTCATTGTGGGCATACAGGCTCATGTAGCCATTGCCGTGGTCCACGATCAGGATCATGCCGTAGCCGGTCATCCAGTCGGAGAAGACCACCGTGCCGTCGGCGACCGCGGTCACCGTCGTGCCGGGCGGGGCGCCGATCAGCACGCCGCTGCTGGTGCGCCCGTCCGGCAGGCGCCCGCCGTAGCGGGCCAGCAGGTTGCCGGACAACGGCCAGCCCAGCCCACCGACCTTCGGTGCCGGTGCATTCGCGGTGACCCGTGGCGGCGCCTTGCCCGGCGTGGGCCGTGTCGCCCCCGTGGCCGCCTGGCGCGACTGCTCGGCGGCGGCACGGCGCGCAGCCGCCTTGCGCTCGGCCTCGGCGCGTGCGGCCGCCGCGCGCAGGCTGGACAGCAGCTGCTCGAGCGCCCGCGCGTCCTTGCCAAGCACCTTCTCCCGCTCGCTGCGGTCCTGGTAGCGCTGGTCCAGCTCCGCGGCCAGCTGTGCCCGCTTGCGACGGTCCTCGGCCAGCGCCGCGGCCTGTTCGCGCTGCTGCGCACGCGCCTGCTCCAGTTCGCGGCTGCGTGCCAGGATTTCCTGCTCGTTCGATGAAAGTGCCTGCAGGTCGCCGGCCAGCGAGGCGATGGTCCGCGCCCGCTCGCGCTGCAGGTAGCGGTGGTAGGCCAGTTCGCGGTTGGCGTCGGCCACCCGGTCCTGCGACAGCAACAACTTCAGCGGGGCATGGTTGCCCAGCCGGTAGGCACCGCGCAGCAGCGCGGCGAGCTGCCCGCGCTGCCGTCCCAGGTTGGCTTCAAGCACAACGCGGCGTTGCTGCAGCTCCGCCAGCGCCTGCTGTTCGCGGCGCATCGCCGCCTCGGTTTCGGCCACCGTCCGGCCGCTGCGGGCAACCTGCTGGTCGGCCTCGCGCAGCCGCCTGGACGCTGCTTCCCGCTCTGCCTGCAGGCGCTGCCGTTCCTGGGCCACGTTCTTGAGCTCGCCGCGCAACTGCTGCAGTTTCTTCTCCGCATCGCGGGGATTGTTCTGCGCCAGCGCGGCGGGAGCGGCCAGCGACAACGCCAGCAGGCAGCCGGCGACCCAGGCCGGCAATGCCGGGGAACGGGCGGGCTGGCGGCGGCGGCAGGACGGTCGCAATGGCGTTCCAGTGACTTCAGGCAGATGCGGATTGTACCCAGCCATGCTGCCATCCATGCTTGCCCACAGGAATTCCCGACGGAGACGCGCGATGAAACGATTCCTTCTTCTGCTGGCCCTGGGGCTGGCCAGCCCACTGGCACTGGCGGCCGACGACATCAGCAAGGTGAACGGGAGCATCCGTACCGAATCCGGCACCGCCTATCGCGACCTGGACACCGTCAACGGCAGCATCCACCTGGCCAAGGGCGTGCAGGCACGCGGCGTGGAGACGGTCAACGGCAGCATCAACGCCGACGACAACGTGCAGGCGCGCAGCCTGGAGACGGTGAACGGCGCGATCCGCGGGGGACGCGGGCTGATCCTGTCCGGCGACGTGGAAACCGTCAACGGCAGCATCTTCATCGACCAGGGCGGTCGCATCGGCGGCGGCGTGGAAACCGTCAACGGCGGCATCGGCCTGGTTGGCACCGAGGTCGGCGGCAACATCGAGACCGTCAACGGCGACATCACCGTCGGCATCGGCTCGCACGTGAAGGGCGGCATCCGCGTGACCAAGCCGTCGTTCAGCCTGTCGCTGACGCCGCCGCGCAAGCCGCGGGTGATCATCGGCCCCAATGCGAAGGTGGACGGCCCGCTGAACTTCGAACGCGAGGTGACGCTGTACGTGCACGACAGCGCCTCCATCGGCCCGGTCAGCGGCGCCACCGTGCGCCGCTTCGACAGCGAGGCCGCGCCGAAGGATTGAGCGCTTCCCGGCTGGCTTGCCTAGAATCGGGCTTCACCCTTCGTACGGAGCCCGGTTCCATGCCCCGCAAATTCCTGTTGTGCCTCGCCGCGGGCGCGGCTCTGTCTGCGTGCCGGCAGGAGCCCACTCCTCCGCCGCCACCGGCGCAGGCGCCCGCACCGGCGCATGCGTTCTCCACCGACATCAACGCCGCGGACTTCGCCGAACTGGTGAAGACGCTTGCGTCGGACGAATTCGAGGGCCGCGCACCGGGCAGCCACGGCGAACAGCTCTCCGTCGAGTACATCCGCGACCAGATGCAGCGCATCGGCCTGCAACCGGGCAACGGCGACAGCTGGTTCCAGGAGGTGCCGATGACCGAGACCCTCGCCGCCCCCTCGACCGTGCTCACGCTCCAGCATGGCGATACCCGGCGCACGCTCGCCTTCGGCAGTGACATGGTGGTCGGCACCCGCAGCGGCCAGCCGGAAGTGAAAATCGACGCCAGCGACATGGTATTCGTCGGCTATGGCGTGGATGCGCCGGAACAGGACTGGAACGACTATGCGGGCCAGGACTGGAAGGGCAAGACCGTGGTGATGTTCGTCAACGACCCCGGCTTCCACGCCGACGATGCGCGCCTGTTCGAAGGCAAGCGCATGACCTATTACGGACGCTGGACCTACAAGTTCGAGGAGGCCGCGCGCAAGGGCGCCGCCGCGGCACTGATCGTGCATGACACCGCGGGTGCGTCGTACGGCTGGGACGTGGTTCGCAGCTCCTGGGGCGGTGCGCAGTACGACCTTCCGGTCGCCGAGGACAAGGAGCCGCGCCTGCAGGCACAGGGCTGGCTGAGTGCCGAAGCGGCGCGGCAACTGTTCGCCGGGGCCGGGCTCGACCTGGACAAGGCCTACCGCGATGCCGGCAGGCGCGGCTTCAAGCCGGTGCCGCTGCACACCACGCTGTCGCTCGACCTGAAGAGCAGCATCGCCGAGAAGAAGTCGCGCAACGTGGTCGGCGTCCTTCCCGGCGCCAGCCGCGCCGACGAGGCCGTGCTCTACATGGCGCACTGGGACCACCTCGGCAGGCACGAGGGCCAGGCACACGATGCGCAGGCAGGCGACGACATCTACAACGGCGCGGTGGACAACGCCACCGGCGTGGCCGGCATCCTCGAGATCGCCGATGCCATGGTCCACCAGCAGCCGGCGCCGCAGCGCTCGGTGGTGTTCCTGGCGGTGACGCTGGAAGAATCCGGACTGCTCGGCTCGCAGTACTACGTCAACCATCCCACCTTCCCGCTGGACAAGATCGCCGGCGTGATCAACATCGACGCGATGTCGGTCAATGGTCGCACCCGCGACATGACCGTCACCGGGTATGGCAGCTCCGAGCTGGAGGACATCCTCAAGCCGTTGGCCAAGGAGCAGAACCGCACCCTGCATGCGGAATCGGCGGTGCAGAGCGGCTTCTACTTCCGCTCGGATCACTTCAACTTCGCCAAGGCCGGCGTCCCCGCACTCTACGCCGGCGGCGGCCGGGATCTGCTGGAAGGCGGCATCGACGCGGGCAGGAAGGCCGCCGAAACCTACGCCCGCGAGCGTTACCACAGCCCGCGCGACGAGTACGACGCCGCCACCTGGAAGCTCGACGGCACCATGCAGGACCTCGAACTCCTGTACGGCGTCGGCCGCGAACTGGCGGGCGGCGACAGTTGGCCGAACTGGTACGAAGGCAACCCGTTCAAGGCCAACCGCGACCGCATGATGGAGGGCCGGCGCGGCGCCGGTGAATAGACCGCGTCGCCCCGGAGGCATCGTCCAATGGCAATCGCGGGCGCGTGGTGCCGCGATGACATCCAGACATCGCGCCGAAGGCTTCCCGATACTCCGCCAGACGCAGGAAGCACGCCTTGAGACGGTGATGTCGAACAGCTTTGGTTTTGGTGGTACGAACGCGACGCTGGTGTTCGGCCGGGTGTAAGGCCGGGGCATCAAGGGGTTCAAGCAACGGCGCCTTTTGGCGCCGTTGTCGTATGCGCGGTGGGCGCGGATCTACGTGAGGCTCTACGTGCTGCACGCGTTCGCCTGCGAGGCTCCGTTCCGGCGCAGCCGCCGGGCCCGCCAGGCCCGTGGCCTTTCTCCCTGTCGCGCGCGGGCTGCCATCGCCGTGCTCGGCTGCAGCTCGAGGCCCCGCACGTAGCGCGCGTTGACCGCCGGGGCGGCATGCATCCCCGCCGCCAACCTTGCCCCGCGCTGTGCGGTTATCGCTGGGCAACACCCGCAGCCACGCTGATCTGAGTGCGTGGAAAATGCCAACGGTGCCTTTTGGCGCCGTTCTGGTTTATGCGACATCCGGGTTTTGGATGCGGGAAAAAAGCAAACCCCCGCTGCGTTAGCAGCGGGGGTTTGGGGATAAAGCCCCTGGCGATGACCTACTCTCGCATGGCTTGAGCCACACTACCATCGGCGCAGCTGCGTTTCACTTCCGAGTTCGGGATGGGATCGGGTGGTTCCACAGCGCT
>QLAH01000021.1_pt1 | contig 228553 bp, 217 predicted proteins | sample 4693081 | NCBI WGS metagenome assembly QLAH01 (sample SAMN09425401, study PRJNA476045) | Lake water metagenome, whole genome shotgun sequencing project. | reverse complement strand
GCGTCCAGGTGGAAAACGCGGCCAGTGGCATCGAACAGCTGCCCCCCATGGTCCTGGAAACCGCCCGCTCAGCGGCCACCGACCACCAGGTCGGAAGGTGTGCCAGAGGTTGCAAGGCATGGGCCACATCGGCCCGCCGGGTGAGCACCTCGATGCCCAGCGCCCCCTGCCCGGCCGCAGGCAGCATCTCGTGGGGCTCGAAGATGTTGCGGATGCGCGATTCGAGTTGCAGGCGCTTCAGTCCCGCCGCCGCCAGCACGATGGCGTGGTACTGGCCTTCGTCCAGCTTGCGCAAACGGGTGTCGAGGTTGCCACGGAGCGGCTCGATCCGCACATCCTGACGCCCCATGGCATCCAGTTTTTCGCGAAGCAGCACCACCCGCCGGAGGCTGGAGGTGCCCACCACCCCCCCGGGGGGCAAGGTGGAGAGGTCGCTGCAGTGCGGCGAGACCCAGGCATCCCGGGGGTCCTCCCGCTCCATCACGCAAGCCAGTTCAAAACCCGCCGGCAACTCCATGGGCACGTCCTTGAGGGAATGCACCGCCAGATCGGCACGGCCTTCCTCCAGGGCCACTTCGAGCTCCTTGACAAAGAGCCCCTTGCCGCCCACCTTGCTCAGCGCCCGATCCAGGATCTGGTCGCCCTTGGTCGTCATGCCGAGCAAGGCAACGGCGTGCCCTTGAGCGCGCAGCAACGCCTGAACGTGTTCGGCCTGCCAGAGCGCCAGGCGGCTTTCTCGGGTGGCAATGGTGAGGTTCAGTGCAACGAAATCAGACATGCAGACATCCATTCAGGCCCGAATTTCCGGCCTTTGCAAAGCCTTTGATCCTAGCATGCCCCACCCGCCAGCGCCTCCCTGACGGCCGCCAGCTGACGCCGCGAGACCGCCAGGGCGTCGTCGACCCCTTCCAGGCGCAAATGCCAGCTTTCACTCTCGTCGACGGGGTCCAGCCCTTTTTCGAGCGCCCGGATACGGTGGCGGGCCACCAGCGCATTGCGGTGGATGCGCAACCACCGACCCTCGTGGGCATGCTCCAGTTCGTTCAGTGAACCGTCGTAAATGTAGGACCGCTCTTGGGTACGGACGGTGACGTACTTCATCTCGGCCTTGAGATAGACGATATCAGCCAGCGGCACCCTTTCGGATCGCCCCCGGTCGTGGATGACCAGAAAATCGCGGGACGCACCGGTTTCTGCCACCGGGAAGGCAACCAGCCCCCGTCGCAACACCCGCTCGAGCGCCTGCTGCAGGCGCTCTTGCCGAACCGGTTTGGTGAGATAGTCCACGGCATCGAGCTCAAACGCCTCGAGGGCATGCTCGGCATGGGCCGTCACAAAAACGATGGCGGGGATGTGGGACAGGGCTTTCAGGCGCTGCGCCAGGGTCAGCCCGTCCATGCCCGGCATGTGTATGTCGAGCAAAACCAGATCCCAGGTGTGGTGCTGGAGTTGCTCGACGGCCTGGACGGCCTGCGCGGCTTCACCCAGCACAAAGCCACCCGGTCTGGCGCCAGGCCCGACCGAAGGGTCCACACAGTCGTCCAGCAGGGCTCGCAGCCGGGCCCGCGCCAGCGGCTCGTCGTCTACCAGCAAGATTCGCATCCCCATGGGCGCCCTCCCCTTGGCGTATGGCAACGTAAAATCGCACTCCTGCACATTCTTCCAAATTTTGGCGCCGCTGTCGCGCTTTCAGTCCCTTTCCACATGTCCTCCAACCAACTCGACACCAAATCCCAGGCCTGGTCTGCGCTCTTTTCAGAGCCCATGAGCGAGTTGGTCAAGCGCTACACGGCCAGCGTGTTCTTTGACAAGCGCCTCTGGCAGGCCGACATCGCGGGCAGCCTGGCCCATGCCGACATGCTGGCCGCCCAAGGCATCATCGGCGCGGCCGACCTGGCTGCCATCCAGAAGGGCATGACACTGATCACCCAGGAGATCGAATCGGGCGCGTTCGAGTGGAAGCTGGATCTGGAAGACGTGCACCTGAATATCGAGGCGCGCCTCACGCAACTCGTGGGTGACGCGGGCAAGCGCCTGCACACCGGCCGCAGCCGCAACGATCAGGTGGCCACCGACGTGCGCCTGTGGCTGCGCGGCGAGATCGACGTGCTGAGCGGCTTGCTGACCGACCTGCAAAAAGCCCTGGTCGAGGTGGCCGCCCAGAATGTGGACGTGATCCTGCCCGGCTTCACGCACCTGCAGGTGGCGCAGCCGGTGAGCTTTGGCCACCACCTCCTGGCCTATGTGGAGATGTTTGCCCGCGATGCCGAGCGACTGGCCGATGTGCGCCGCCGCACCAACCGCCTGCCGCTGGGCAGCGCTGCACTGGCCGGCACCACCTACCCGCTGGACCGGGCCCGTGTGGCACGCACCCTGGGCATGGTGGATGAAGGCGGTGAGCCGCAACTTTGCCAGAACAGCCTGGACGCGGTGAGCGACCGCGACTTCGCCATCGAATTCACCGCTGCTGCTTCGCTGACCATGGTGCACATCAGCCGCCTGAGCGAAGAACTCATCATCTGGATGAGCCAGAACTTCGGCTTCATCCGCATCGCCGACCGCTTCACCACCGGCAGTTCCATCATGCCGCAGAAGAAGAACCCCGATGTGCCTGAACTGGCCCGCGGCAAGACCGGCCGCGTGGTGGGCCACCTGATGGGCCTCATCACCCTGATGAAAGGCCAGCCGTTGGCTTACAACAAGGACAACCAGGAAGACAAGGAGCCGCTGTTCGACACGGTGGATACGCTGAAAGACACGCTGCGCATCTTCGCCGAGATGATCGGTGGCCAGGTGAACCCCGCCACCGGGCAGAAAGAAGGCGGCATCACCGTCAACCGGGAAGCGATGGAGCAGGCAGCACTCAAAGGCTACGCCACCGCCACCGACCTGGCCGATTACCTGGTGAAAAAGGGCGTGCCCTTCCGGGATGCCCACGAAACGGTGGCCCACGCGGTCAAGGCCGCCACCAGCCACGCCTGCGACCTGTCGGAACTACCGCTGCGGGAACTGCAGGGCTTCCACCCGCTGATCGAAAAAGACGTGTACGAGTGCCTGAGCCTGCGCGGCAGCCTGAACGCCCGCGACACACTAGGCGGTACCTCTCCGGCACAGGTGATGGCGCAGGTGGCGCGGCACCAGCAACGCCTGTGGGCCTGAATCGAAACCTTCGGTGGATTCAGAGAAACTGACTGTCCTTGAACTTCGGTATGGTGTCATCGGCAAACACCACCTTGTTGCGGCCCGTGCGTTTGGCGTGATACAGGGCGGCATCCGCCCTGGCCAGCAGACCAGCCAGATTGAGCTGGATGCCATCGAACTCCGCCACGCCGAAACTGGCCGTGAAACGCAGGGGCTGACCACCCACCAGCAGTTCCCGATTCTCGACCGCGAGACGCATCCGTTCAGCCACCTGGACGGCCTCTTCGGCACCGATACCCGGCAGCAGAACTGAAAATTCTTCACCCCCCAGGCGCCCGACCATGTCCACTTCGCGAACCTGTCCCTGGATCGCTCGGGCGAAGGTCACGAGAACCGAGTCACCCACCGCATGACCGTGGCTGTCATTGACGCGTTTAAACCGATCCAAATCGATCATCACCACACAGAGCGGTTGCTGGTAACGCAGGGCACGCTGCAGTTCCAGTTCGGCTCGCTCGGTGAACGCCCGTCGGGAGCCCACGCCCGTGAGGGCATCCACTCGGACCAACTGTTCGGCCGCCTCCTTCTGCTGGCGAAGCTCCTCGGTGGCTGCGGCCACCTGCATCTGCAAATCCTCTTTCAATGCGTCAATCCGGTCGGCCATTTCGTTGATGCCAACGGCCAACCGCTTCAGGGGACCGGCCTCTGACACATCAAGCCGTTGATGGAAAACGCCTTGGCCAATGCTGTCCACCATACGGCTGATCGAAACCATCGGCCCGGTGATGCTGCCGGCCATGAAATGGGACATCACCCCCGAGAGCAGCAGCACGAATACCGACAGGCCGACCGACCAGATCATGAGATCTTTCTGCCGGGTTGCCAGAAGTTTCAGATCCATCACCAGCACCACATGACCCTGCAACTGGCGTTTGCCGTCGAGCGGCGTCGCGGTGGCCGTCTCACTGAAGGGGTCACCCCCACCGAGGGCACTGAGGAACACCGGCGCACGAACGACCAGGGTGTCTGACCAATTGAGGGTGACGGCGTCGACAACACCGGTTTCCTCATCGGGCATTCGCCCTTCAGACACCACAAACTGGCCATCCAGCGGCAGCACCCCCACCCCGAGGACATCGGGATCGGTCATCGAAATGGCACGGACCAGACGCTGCAGGCTCTGGGTGTCTCCGGCAAACAGCGCAAACTCGGCGGATGAGGCCACCTGCTGGGCGGTGGCCCGGGCGCGTTCACCGATCAGCCGCTCCAGTTCACGGGACTGTCGGTCGGCAAAAACCCAGAACAAGGTCACGATCACCAGCAAAGCGGGCAGGGAAACCGCCAGCCACCACCTCAACCGGATGCTGTATCGCATGCTTGTGTCGTTCATGGCCTTCCTCCCAGAAGACTGTTTTCCAGTATCGACTCGTCCGGCAGTTCCAGATCGAGGGAACGTGCCACCTGAGCATTGATGGCAACGGCACCGCGAAACGCGGGTGCCGGAGCGGGCAGACGACCGCCGGCCAACCAGGCGATCAGGCCATCGGTCAGTTGCCTCGAGACGTCGGTGAGCCGAGTGTACAGACCCAGCGCGGCCCCTGAACGCACCTGGGACTCGGTGTAACCCACCAGGGGCACGCGCTGCCGGTAAGAGGCGATCAGAATGTTAAGCAGGGTATCGTTCCTGAAAACCGCCGGGTCGGGCAAGGCAAGCAGCACATCGCTCTTGTCCAGCACGGCATTCAGCGCCAGCGGGAGATCGCGGACCGTCTGGACCAAGGGCGACAGGGCGAGCCGCCAGCCGGCCTGTCGGGCTGCCGCCTCCAGTTCCGGCACCCTTGTCTGCACCTGTGGACCCGACAGCACCCCCATACGGCGCTGGCGCGGGAATGCCCGTGCCAGGAGAGCGAAGTACCGTTCCTCCGGTTGATCAAGCCACACCGCCGAAGAGCCGGCTGGCAACGCCCGGGCCATGGCTTCGTAGGGGGCACGCGGCAACAGGCCGGCAAAAACGGGCGTGCTGGCCAGCCACTCGGGCATCCGCTGTCTGGCCGCGACCCATTCTCGCAAGGTCCTGGAACCGAGCACCACCTGAACCCCGACGCCAGGCTCGACTTCTCTGAGGCGTGCGCGGTCCAGAGACCGGTAGGACACTGGCAGCACCCCTGCCAGGGAACGCTGGAGCGATCCCAGCACATCCGGCTGGATGCCCGCCGATTCGGTGTGCCAGACGATGGCGCGCTGGGATTGGGCATGCAACCGAGGCCCCCACATCAGAGGCATGGCCCCGATCAAGGCGGCCAGCGCGACACGACGCCGGGAGGAAATCACCTCCATGCTGGACATTGAACGTCCGAAACACGCGGCCTGTTGTCTGCACAGCAGGTGAACATGTTGATGACCCCAATCATGGCATTGCGCACCATGAGCCGGGGAATGGAACCCGCGAAGCACCTCCACCCGCTCCACGTCTTCCAGCGCCACCGCAACCCATCCGTGCAGGGCGCCGCCCCGAACGGTGCTGGAATACACCGATCGTGCATCGACCAGAACCAGATGGCGGGTACCAAATTCGTCGACGGGGGCATGCTAGGCGGCCAAGGGAGGCCCCGTTGAAACCCGGGACGATAGCCCATGGCACCAGACGCAGCAGATCGGCCAGCGTCCGAATGCCAGAGGCTCGAATGATGTCTGGATCAATGATCCGTGACAGCCCCAGGGGTTTCAGAGGCATCGGCGTTCACGTTTCCATCCTATCAGAACCCCGGGGATCTGTCAGGATCCCGACGCCGGCATGGCCGGCTTCAGCGGAAACGCGATTGTGGACGCGTGGCCATTTCGCCCTGCACCGTGGACAGGTAGTTGGCCATCTGGCGCAATTCCTGCAAGGAATACTGGGCCACGATGCCGCCCATGATGGGGTTGGCACGACCGATCAAGTGGTTGCCTTCGACCTTGTAGGATTTGAGGGCCACGTAGAGGTAGTCGGCGTACTGGCCGCCGATCTTGGGATAGCTGGGGTCGATGGGACTGCTGAAGTTGGCGCCATGGCAGGAGGCGCAGGCACCGCGCTCAAGCAAGGCCGCCACGATGGCATTGGGCGCGCGCGGGGTTTCCGGGGCTTTCACATTGCCGTTGTGCCCGGCATAGAACACCGCCAGGTCGGCGATGTCCTGTTCGCTGAGGGAGCCGGCAATGCCACGCATGGTGGGATGCTTGCGGTCACCCTTCTGGTAAGCAACCAGTGCGGCCGCAAGGTACTGCTCGGTCTGGCCCGAAATCTTGGGGACCTTGTGAATTTCGGGAAAGCTGTTCTGGTAACCCGGTATGCCATGGCAACCGATGCACATGGCGGCTTTGGATTCACCGGCCCTCACGTCGCCAGCGACTTGTGCCTGGGCACCCATTGCGGCGAGCGTCGCGCTTGCGACAACGGTTTTCAGCAGGGTAGACAACGGTTTGTTCATTTTGCAAGCACAATCAGAAGGACGTTTGACAAAAATCAACGCGCGATTATATAGACTCGATCATAGCGTCTCACCCTTGAAAACCCTTGGCCGATCCTGCCGAGCGGCCACACCGAAGCACAGACATGAAATTCACCGGCTCTCAGAACTACGTTGCCACGCAGGACCTCATGCTCGCCGTGAATGCGGCCATCCAGCTCAAACGCCCCCTGCTGGTGAAAGGCGAACCCGGTACCGGCAAGACCATGCTGGCCGAAGAAGTGGCCCAGGCGCTGGACATGCCGCTGCTGCAGTGGCACATCAAATCCACCACCAAGGCGCAGCAGGGCTTGTACGAATACGACGCTGTCAGCCGCCTGCGTGACTCTCAACTGGGTGACGACCGCGTCAAGGACATCCAGAACTACATCGTCCAAGGGGTGCTCTGGCAGGCCTTCACCGCCGAGCAGCCCGTGGCGCTGCTGATCGACGAGATCGACAAGGCCGACATCGAGTTCCCGAACGACCTGCTGCGCGAACTCGACCGCATGGAGTTCTACTGCCACGAGACCAAGCAGCTGATCCGCGCCCAGCACCGGCCGCTGGTGTTCATCACGTCCAACAACGAAAAGGAACTGCCCGACGCGTTTTTGCGCCGCTGCTTTTTCCACTACATCAAGTTCCCGGACGCCACCACGATGAAGCAGATCGTGGACGTGCATTACCCCGGCCTGAAGGACGAATTGCTCACCTCGGCCATGAAGACCTTCTTCGACATCCGCAACCTGCCTGGGCTGAAGAAGAAACCGTCCACCAGCGAGCTGCTGGACTGGCTCAAGCTGCTGATGGCCGAAGACATCCCGCTAGAGGCCCTGCAAAGCTCCGACAACAAGGTGAGCGTGCCGCCGCTGGTGGGGGCGCTGCTCAAAAACGAGCAAGACATCACCCTGTTCGAGAAGCTGGTGTTCATGAACCAGCGCAACCGCTGAATCCCATGTGGCCCGCCCCCATCACCTTTGTCGGCCTGAATGCCAAGCTGGAACCGCTGCATCCGCGCCACCATGACGACCTGGCAGAGGCCGTGTGCGACGGCGAACTGTGGAACCACTGGTACACCCACATTCCGACCCCGCAAGGAATGGCCGCGGAAATCGATCGCCGGCTCGACCTTCAGGCCCGGGGCAGCATGCTGCCGTTTGCGGTGATCGCCCAGGAGGGCAACCTTGCCGGCCGTGCGGTGGGCATGACGTCTTACATGAACATCGATGCACCCAACCGCCGGCTGGAAATCGGCTCCACCTGGTACCGCCGTGCCGTGCAGCGAACCGCCCTCAACACCGAATGCAAGCGCCTGATGCTGTGCCATGCCTTTGACGCCCTGGGCTGCATCGCGGTGGAGTTTCGGACCCATTTCTTCAACCACCAGAGCCGTCGCGGGATCGAGCGGCTTGGCGCCAAGCTGGACGGCATCCTGCGCAGCCATCAGATCAACCCTCACGCACAGGCGGCCGGGGCCTTGCGGGACACCTGCGTGTACAGCATCATTGCCAGCGAGTGGCCCAACGTGAAAGCCCACCTGGATCACCAGTTAAGCAAGCCGAGGGGCTGAAACCGTCAGGTGCCTCCATGCTGATCGACTTCTTCTACACCCTTCGCGCGGCCAAACTGCCGGTTTCGGTCAAGGAATTCCTGACACTGCTCGAATGCCTGCAGCAGGACGTGGTGGGCCCGCGCAACCCCGACGCCTGCACGCTGGACGACTTCTACTTCCTGGCCCGCACCGCACTGGTCAAGGACGAAAAACACTTCGACAAGTTCGACCGCGCCTTTGCCGCCTATTTCAAAGGCGTCGAGATGCTGACCGATTTCACGAAGGCGATCCCGGCCGACTGGCTGCGCAAGGAAATCGAGCGCCTGCTGTCTGACGAGCAGAAAGCCAACGCCCCCAGGATGGACTGGGACGAGCTGATGGAGACGCTCAAGAAACGGCTGGAGGAACAGAAAGAACGGCACGAAGGCGGCAGCAAGTGGATCGGCACCGGCGGCACCAGCCCGTTTGGCCACGGGGGCCACAATCCGCAGGGCATCCGCATCGGCGGCAAGGGCGGCAGCCAAAGTGCCGTGAAGGTGTGGGAACAGCGCGCCTACCGCGACTACGACGATTCCCAGGAACTGGGTACCCGCAACATCAAGATGGCGCTGCGCCGTCTGCGCAAGTTTGCCCGCGAAGGCAACGAACTGGAGCTGGACCTGCCCGACACCATCCGCGCCACCGCCGCCAATGCGGGCTGGCTCGACATCAAGATGGTGCCCGAGAGACACAACAACGTGAAGGTGCTCCTGCTGATGGACGTGGGGGGCACGATGGATGAACACATCCAGCGGGTGGAGGAACTCTTCAGCGCGGCCAAAAACGAATTCAAGCACCTGGAGTTCTATTACTTCCACAATTGCGTCTATGACTACGTCTGGCGCAACAACCGCCGCCGCTATGCCGAAAAGTTCGAAACCTGGGACGTGATCCGCAAATACAACAAGGACTACAAGCTCATCTTTGTGGGCGATGCCACCATGAGCCCCTACGAGATCCTCCAACCGGGCGGCAGTGTGGAATACAACAACGAGGAAGCCGGCGCCGAATGGCTGCAACGCCTCACCCATGCCTTCCCCCGCTTCGCCTGGATCAACCCGGAGCCGCCAGGCATGTGGCAGTACCGCCAGAGCATCGCCATCATCCAGCAGCTCATGGGCAACCGCATGTACCCGCTGACGCTGAAAGGACTGGAAGAAGCGATGCGGGCGCTGACGAAGTGAAGAGCGTCTGGAACCGCTGGCTGCCTGTCGTGGCCCGGGCGGTGTGTGCGTGGGCGCTGCTGAGTCCCCCAGCGCAGGCGGCCGACACCCCCCCCGAATCGCCGTTCGAGCTTCAGGTGGATGCCCCCGAACCCCTGGGCAGCTTTCTGGCCCGGCATGTCGATCTGAAGCGGTTTCAGGCCTTCCCTGACCTCAACCGGTCCGAGTTGGAACGCCTGGTGGCACAAGCCCCAGGAAATATCCGCGACTTGCTCGGCACGCAGGGTTTCTTCGGGCCAGAGGTGGTGGTGACGCTGGTCACGAGGGACCCTCTGCCTCCGCTGGTTCAGGTGCGTGTGACCCCGGGCGCGCCCGCACGGGTGGCGCTGGCGCAGATCACGCTCGAAGGCGATGCACGGTCCAACGCCGAAGCCACCGAACAGCGGAAACGGCTGAACGGCGAATGGGGGCTCCCTCCGGGTGAGGTGTTCACCCAGTCGGCGTGGGACACGGCCAAGTCTCGTGCCCTGCGTCAGCTGAAAGAAAAGCGTTACCCGCGTGCCGAACTGGTCAACAGCCTGGCCGACATCGTGCCCGATCGCAACGAGGCCAACCTGTATGTCGTGCTCGACTCGGGGGCGCCCCATGCGTTTGGCGACATCCAGGTGGAAGGGGCACAGCGCTACGACCCGGAAATGGCCAGACGGCTGGTTCGCCTTGCCGGCGTCAGACCCGGCAAAGTCTACGAAGAAGCCTTGCTGCAGGACGCCCAGAGACGACTCACCGATAGCGGGTACTACCCCTCTGCATTCGTGCTGCTGGCGCCCGATGGCGAGCCCGGGCATCACACCGTGATCGCCCGTGTCAGGGAAACCCCCTTGCAGCAAGTGGTGGTGGGCGTCGGGGCGAGCACCGACCGGGGCGCCCGGCTCTCGATCGAGCACACCCACCATCGGGTGCCCGGACTGGGCTGGCGTGCCGTGTCGCAACTTCAGCTCGAACGAGACACCACCACCCTGGGTGTCGACCTCACCGCCCCGGTTGACGACAAGGGGTGGCAGTGGATCACCTCCGGGCAGGCCCAGCGCCAGGAAGACGGCACGCGCATCACACAGACCCGCCAGTTGCGATTGGGGCAGGCCCAGGACAATCCCGTGCTGGATCGACGCTATTTCCTGCAACTGGACCGCTCGGTGAGCCGCGATGCTTTCGTCCCGGCGGGCACGGAGGTGGCCACGTCCGTCAGCGCCAACTACGCGTGGAGCCGCCGCGCCTTCGACGACCTCACCGCACCCCGGACCGGGTACGGGCTGGCGGTGGAGCTGGGTGCAGGGGTGACCTTGACACAGGAACGCGAACCCTACGTGCGCACCCGGGTGCGCTGGCTGGGGTACTGGCCCGTGGCCGAGACCAGCGCACAGCCCAGCCGGCTGGCGCTGCGGCTCGAAGGGGGAGCCGTCTGGTCCCGACAGGGGGCGCCTGTTCCCGTGACCCAGCGGTTTCTGGCGGGCGGCGACAACAGTGTCAGGGGGTATGCCCTGCGGGAGATCGGTGTGCCCCTGCCGGGTGGCGGCGTGGAAGCCGGCCAATGGCTGAGCGTGGCCAGCCTCGAATGGCAGCGGCCGATCTGGCGCGATGGCCAGAAAACCGCCTGGGAATCCACCGTCTTCTTCGACGCGGGTGCGGTGGCCGACCAGCCAGATGAGTTGCATCCCAAAGTGGGCCTCGGGGCGGGTGTCCGTTACAACAGCCCGGTGGGTCCGCTGCAAGCCGACCTGGCCTACGGACTGGACAGCCGGCGGTTCCGGCTGCACCTGAGTGTCGGGTTCACGTTCTGACGATGGATACCCCCTTGCGCTCTGGGTGGCACTGGCTGCGGCTGATAGCCGGTCATGTGTTCGGCTCGGTGATGTGGCTCGCCGGGGCCTCCCTGGCCCTGCTCCTGGCCAGTGCCGTGGCTTTCTGGCTCTGGGCCAGCACACCGATGGCCCTGCCCCAGGCGCTTCGCTGGGCACAGGTCTGGCTCACCGACCCCGAAACCGGTCACTCACCGCTCGCCGTCGATGGCGCGCGTGGCAGCCTGACCCGCGGCGGCATGATCGAGAAGCTCACCTGGTCTGACAACGGCTTGACGGTTGAGGTGCATCAATTGCACCTGGCCTGGACCACTTCGATGTGGATCGACCTGGCCCGGGATCGGGCCCTGACCCTGCATACCCTTCGAGCGGATCAGGTGCGGGTGAGCGACCTGCGGCCCCAGCCCGCCCCCCCTGAGCCCTTCGGGCCACCAGCTTCCCTGGAATTGCCCTGGCTGAAGCAGGTCTCGCTACCGGTGGAGATCCAGGCCCTCGCCTGGCAAGGAGATGCCCCGCTGACGGCGGGTCCGCTGGTGGCGGCTTACCGCTATGAGGCAGCCACAGGCCACGAGATCGACGTCGACACCTTTGGCTGGCTCAACGGGGTGTATCGGCTGCAAGCGCGTGTGGGCGCCAATGTGCCGATGCCCATCGAAGCCAGCCTGACAGGCCGGGTGGAAACCCCTGCCATGCCAGACCTGCCCAGCCACACACTCACCGTGACGGCTTCGGTCAACGGTGAGTTGGCCACGCCGGATGCGCGCCTGAACGTCAAGCTGGATGTGAAGCCGGTTGCGACAGCGCCTTCGGGCTGGAAACCCACCCTGCTCCTGGATGCACAAGTCCGCCCCTGGGCCGCTTTGCCCCTGGACACCGCCCGCTTGACGTTGCAGGACATCAACCTGGCGCAGTTCTGGCCCACCGGGCCTGCCACCCGACTGGAGGGCCGCTGGACCGCTGGCCCATCAGCCGATGCGCGTGGAGCCGAACGCTGGCTGCTGAAGGGCGAGTTGCGCAACCGCCTGGCCAAGCCCTGGGACGAACAGGGGCTGCCCCTGGACCGGCTTCAGGCCCAAGCCATCTTGTCGGAGCGCCAATGGATCTTGCAAGGCCTGCAGCTGGATCGGGGCGAAGGGCGTCTGCAGGCGCAGGGAAGTGTCAACTGGGCGCCCGCTCAAGTGCCCGCGAAGGATCGAACCGAGCGCCTGACCGGTGCCAGCGGGACGCTCGAGCTGAGGGGGATCGACCCGTCCTCGATCTGGTCCACCTGGCCGGCCACCCGAGTGGATGCATCGGCACAGGCCAGCCAGCAGGCCGATCTGACCACCTGGAAACTGGACGTGAGCCCGAGCCGCAACCAGCTGCCACGGCTGAAGGGCAACGGCACCTGGAACGGACAGACACTGGATGTGACGAGCCTGATGGCCGAGTGGCGTGGCAGCCGACTCGAAGGATCCGGCCAGGCCTCCAGACCCGGTGGCTGGCAAGGCGCGGCACAGCTGACAGGGCTGGCGCCCGGCCTGTCGTTGACCGTGTCGGCCCCCTGGCCCTTGTCCAGTGGGCCTGCCCGGGTGGTCTCTCAGCTCGATGACGCCAGCCAGTTCCAGCAATGGAGCCGGGACGCCCTGACCGCGCTGGATGCGGCTTTTCCCGCGGCGGGGATACGGGAGCAGGCGAGCGTGTGGTTCGACACGCCCGTGCAGGGCCGCGCATCGGTGTCGGTGGACACCAGCGGCTCGCTGGAGCAACTGAACTGGACGGCCCGGCTCGATGCCCGCCTGCAAGCCACCTGGTCTTCCGTGCCCTGGGCCTTGGAAGGCATGGCGCAGGCAGCAGGCGTGAGGGAAGCCGGTCTGCAAGGTGTCCGCCACCGGATCGAGTGGCAACAGACCCGGTTTCAGGGTGGCCCAGGCACTGCCCCGCTGCACTGGGGTGTTGTGCTTGCTGCCCCCACCACATGGGTGATCGAACCTGACGGCAGCGTCACGCTCCAGCCGGGGCAGTTGACCCTGAATCCGTTGACTCGGCAGGGCCGTTCAACCCCCCCGTTCTCTCAGACACCGGCCCTGATCCGATGGAACCAGACGCGCCTGTCGCAAGGCTGGCTGGAATCGCAAGGCGAGGTGGAGCCCCTGCCTCTGAGCTGGGCCAATGCCTGGCTCGCCACCCCCGACGCTCCGCAAGGCCCCCTGCATGAAGCCGGCCTGAGCGGGGACCTGTTGTTCGGCGCCCGCTGGGATGTGTCCCTGCCCCTCCGGGCCAGCGCCAGCCCCCCCACCGGTACCCCCAGGCCGCCCCGTGCCTGGCTGGAGTGGCAACATCGACAGGGCGACCTCACCTATGCCACTGGAAACGGGGCCGATCGCATCACCGTCTCGAGTGGCATCGAGCGCATGGCCGCCAGCGCACGTCTGCAGGGCAGCACCTTGGTGCTGGATGGGCAGTTGCAGACCCGCCATTTCGGCGATGCCCAGTGGCAGCTGCGTTCCGAAGTCCACCCACCTGACGCCGACCAGGGTTGGCAATGGGCAGACGATGCCCCGTTCAGCGGCACGATGGCCCTCGGCCTGCCGCAACTGGCCTGGCTCACGCCCTTCATGCCACCGGGCTGGCGAATCGATGGCGCTGTATCGGCCCAAGCCACCGTCTCGGGCACCAAAAGCCAGCCCGACTGGCGCGGTCAGATGGCGCTGGAGCGCCTCTCGGTCCGCTCGCTGCTCGACGGGGTGGACTTCAGCGACGGCCAGGCCCTCGCCCGGCTGTCGGGTGACCGCCTGACCATCGAGCGTTTGCAACTTCGGGGCGCAGGCGGCAACGAGGGCGGCCGGTTGACCGGCCAAGGCGAAATCACCTGGCAGCGCGACCGCCAGGGAAATCTCAGACCCGGTCTGGAGATGAGTCTGGAGGCCCGACAGCTTCGCCTGCTGGCCAGGGCCGACCGGCGACTGGTGCTGACGGGGGGCATACGGGCCCATCTGGATGGCCCCTTGCTGGATCTGACCGGTCAGCTCACCGCCGACCAGGCGCTGTTTCTCCTGCCCGACGAGACCACCCCCCGGCTCGGTAGCGATGTGGTCATCCGCGGCGACTCGATCCCCATCCCCTTGAGCGCGCGCGTGCCGTTTCAGACCCGGCTGCGCATGCAGGTGGGCCTGGGCAAGCGGTTCGAAGTCCGGGGACTCGGCTTGCAGACGGCCCTGGAAGGCGAACTTCGGGTCCAAGCCGAGCCCGGTCAGCTGGTGCCGACGGTCACGGGTGAGGTGAAGGCCGTTCGGGGGTCATACCGCGCCTACGGACAGCGGTTGCAGATCGAACAGGGGCTGATCCGCTTCAATGGCCCCTACGACAATCCGGGTCTGGATATCCGGGCCATTCGGCCTCACCCCACCCAGAAGGTGGGCGTGGAAATCGGTGGCAGTGCCCAGGCGCCAAGGGTGCGACTGTACGCCGACCCCGACCTGCCCGACAGCGAGAAGCTGGCCTGGCTGCTGCTCGGCCGGCCGGCCAGCGGGGCCGGTGCCGAAGCCGCCGTGCTGCAACAGGCAGCCCTGGCCCTGCTCAGCGGCCGCGGGGGTGAGCGGGACGGTTCACTGGCTCAGAACCTGGGGCTGGACGAACTGTCCTTCCAGGGCGCATCCGTCAACCCGGATGGCACCACGTCTGCCGCTGCCCTCACGCTGGGCAAGCGCCTGACCGACCAGTTGTACGTGAGTTACTCGCGGAGCGTCACAGGGGCCGTGGGCACCGTGGCGGTGTTTCTGGATGTCTCGCGCTTCATCACCCTGCGGGCCCAGGCAGGGGACGACAACGCCATCGACCTCATCTTCTCCCGCCGGTTCGACCACTGGCGCTCGCCACGTACAATCGCCCCGGGCTCCCCGTAGTTCAATGGATAGAACGGCCGCCTCCTAAGCGGCAAATACAGGTTCGATTCCTGTCGGGGGGACCAAAGAATTCATATAAACTGTTGATTTATTTGGGTTTACGGTTCACCATTCAGGGTTTCACGGGTACACCCACGGGGCCAAGCATGAAAATCCCCAACGTTGAAGTCACAGCGAGCAGCTACCCCCCCTTCCTACTTGAACAGCAGGAATCCTTGGAGTCATTCATGGAGCCAGTTCCAGTAGCTAAGATGGAATTGGCTGAGAGCGACAAGGAATGAACCAAGGCATCAACTGGATTGCAGCCTACAACCGGCTATGGCTCCTCTTGGATCGAAGCAACACCCCGACCTACTACAGCGGGCCGAACTTCCTCAGGATGGTGCAGCAGGTTGAACCAGGTTCACCCAGCTACGAACAGTTGATCCCACTCAGGCAGAGCCAAGGCAAGAGCACATCCCGAAAGTCCTTCTACTGGGATGTCATCCAAGGTCTTGAGGAGCAGCAGAAGCTTCAACTCTTCCGCCTCTTCATTGATGAGCTTGAGCCTCATGCGAAGGACGAGATCGAGGCAATCCGTTCCATCGTGTTTGTTGGAGTCAAGGCCGTTCCTACGACCATCGTCCCCCAGGACCTTTGGAACTCGGAGAAGCTGAACAACAGCCTCAGGGACATCGACCATGCGATTGATGCCCAGCAGTTCAACAGGGCAACCACACTGGCCTACACATGCTTGGAAGGGCTCTACAAGGCTTATGTCCGAAGGCACGTCCCCGACAAGGCGAACCTCACGGATCTCATCCAGCTATGCAAGGCAGTGAAGGACGACATCACCGACAAGCTCAAGGCACAAGGCCCTTTCCCAGAGCAGATCGTCAATGCCATCCCGACCCTGACGAATGCAGTAGCTAACTCCCGAAACGGGTTCAGTGAGTCCCACTTTGCCGAGGACTCCCACCGCTGGCTTGCCATCTTTGCCAGAGACATGACGAACTCAATCGGCAGACTCCTCCTTCATTTCATCTAGAGCATGACCAAGTTCCAGAAGATCGCCTACAAGGATTTGAACTCTCCCCAGAAGGAGAATCACAACTTCCAGAAGGTGGCAGCACACTTGGCAGACTATGGTTTCAACTGCCTTCGACTTAGTGATGATTGGCAAGGAGCAGACTTCATTGCATGCCACATTGATGGAAATACCTTCCTCAAGGTGCAATTGAAGGGCAGACTCAATATTGATCAGAAGTACAGCGGCAAAGACATCTACATTGCTTTCTGTGAAGATGGTCAGTGGTATCTCTACCCTCATGACGAAGTGAGGGATGCCATCTTGGCAAAGGGCCTGATGGTCAATTCCAAGTCATGGACTCAAGACGGAGGCTATAGCTGGCCAGGTCTGTCCAAGACCCTCAAGGAGTTGATGCAGCCTTATGCAATCTAGGGTAGCCCTCAGCCTTCTCCTACTTCTCCCCTGTCTCGCTCATGCAGACATTGAGGGCAAGGTTGTTGGCATCACTGATGCCTATGGCCTTGCTTGCTCCTTCTTGTCCCTTGGTGTCCCCTGACATCCCCGCCAAGTTTACTGTCCCAAGATTGTCCCACGCAAGCCATGGGACGGACAAGGAAAGCAGCTAAGTGCTTGTCACACAAGGAAGAAGCTAACCTCTGTTGTGCCCCCTCCTAAGCGGCAAATACAGGTTCGATTCCTGTCGGGGGGACCACTCGCCCCCCGTCACCCATCACGAAGAGCTGCGCAGCGTCCGGCTCAGCAGCATCACGGGCAGCAAGCCCACCAGCACCAGCGTGAGCGCCGGCAGCGCGGCCTCGCCCAGGCGTTCGTCCCGGGCCAGCTGATAGGTCACCACAGCCAGGGTGTCGCTGTTGAACGGGCGCAGCACCAGCGTGGCCGGCAGTTCTTTCATCACGTCCACAAACACCAGCAGGGCTGCTGCCATGGTGGAACGGCGCAGCAGGGGCCAGTGCACGCGAGCCATCAGGCCGAAACCGGTGGTGCCGAGCATGCGGGCCGAGTCGTCGAGGCTGCCGGGAATGCGGGCATACCCGCTGTGGACCGACTGCAAGGCCACCGCGGTGAAGCGCACCAGATACGCCCAGACGATGCCCAGCACCGTGGCCGTGACCCAGTAGCCCATGCTGCTCTGCGGGGCCACCGTCTGCACCCAGCCCACCGGCAAGAGCAGGCCCACCACGATCACGGCGCCTGGCACGGCATACCCCAGCCCGACGATGCGGTTGACGCCCGAGGTGAGCCAGCCCGGCTGCCGTCGCTGGGCAAAGGCCAGACCCAGCGCCGCCACCGTGGCGAGCGAGGCGGCCAGCCCAGCCAGCCACAGGCTGTTTTTCGACCACTGAATAAAGGAGCGCCAGGGCAGCTCTTCCCAGCCACCGATGAGGGGGCGCACCATGAAGAGCACCGGCAAGACAAAGCCGAACAGAACTGGCAGGCCACAGATCATCCAGGCGCCCCAGCGAGCCGCCCCTTTGAGCCGGGTGGGCTGGGCTTCACCGCTGTGCGCACGGCCACCCCGTGCCGTGGCAAAACGCATGCGACGCTGGGCCCGGTGCTCGAGCCACAGCAAGATCGCCACGGTGATCAGCAGCACAGTGGCCAGTTGTGCCGCGGCATGACGGTTGTCCATCACCAGCCAGGCCTTGTAGATGCCGGCGGTGAAGGTCTGGATGCCGAAGTAGCTGGCCACACCGAAGTCGGCCAGGGTTTCCATGAGGGCCAGCGCGACGCCGGCCGCCACCGCCGGGCGGGCCAGCGGCAGCGCCACTTCCCGGATGCGACGCGACAGCGGGGCACCCAGCAGCCGGGCGGCCTCCATCAGCTGGGTGGCGCGTTCACTCAGGGCGGTGCGGGCCAGCAGATACACATAGGGATACAAGGTGAACGTGAACACCCACACCGCCCCCCAGGTGTTGCGGATTTCAGGAAACACCCGGCCTTGCCAGCCAAAGGTGTCGCGCAGAAACACCTGCAACGGACCTGAAAACTGGAGGAAGTCGGTGTAGGCGTAAGCCACCACATAGGCGGGCATGGCCAGCGGCAGCAGCAAGGCCCACTCGAACACGCGACGCCCAGGGAAATCGAACAGCGTGACGGCACTGGCTGTGGCCATGCCCACGACCGCCACGGCGAGCGCCACCGCGACACAAAGCAGCAGGCTGGTGCCCACATACCCGGGCAACACCGTTTCGGCCATCTGGCGCAGCACATCCATCGCCTCTGCGTCGAACTGGAACCATGAAGCCACCAGCGCCAGCACCGGCAGGGCCAGCAGGAAGGCAAACAGCAGCATCACGGCCTGTGCCAGCCAGGACGACAGGCGAGAAGACCAGACTCGGGAGGGATTTTGATTCATGTCAACGTGAATGAGAATGGTCATTATCTACAATGCAGTGCATGTTCCTGACCGTTTCCCAACTGACCGTTCATTATCCGGGCACGCCGCAGGCCGCCGTGCGAGAGGTGTCGCTCGGGCTGAAGGCCGGTGACATCGGCGTGCTGATCGGCCCCTCTGGCTGCGGCAAGACGACCCTGCTGCGGGCGGTGGCTGGCCTGGAAAGGGCCAGTCAGGGCAGCATCAGCCTGGGGGGCGATCTGGTCAGCAGCCCGGCCGGTCACGTGCCCGCCGAAGACCGCCGCATCGGGATGGTTTTCCAGGATTACGCCCTGTTCCCGCACCTGAACGTGGAACACAACGTGGGTTTTGGCCTACGGCAAATGAACGCGTCGGCGCGCAGGGTCCGCGTGCAGGAAGTGCTGGCCCTGGTCGGGCTGGACGGCATGCAGAACCGATACCCCCACGAACTCTCGGGTGGCCAGCAGCAGCGGGTGGCCCTGGCCAGGGCCCTGGCACCCAGTCCTCGCCTGCTCCTGCTGGACGAACCGTTTTCCAACCTGGACGTGGACCTGCGTGAAAGGCTTTCGCACGAGATCCGCAGCATCCTCAAGGCGGCGGGGGCCACCGCCCTGTTCGTGACGCACGACCAACTCGAAGCGTTTGCGATTGGCGACGTGATCGGCGTGATGCACCACGGTCAGCTGCATCAGTGGGAAGACGCCTACGCCCTGTACCACCGCCCTGCCACTCGGTTTGTGGCCGAATTCATCGGTCACGGGGTGTTTGCCCCGGCCCAGATCTCGCTGAGCCACCAGGAGGTGGTGGTGCAGACCCCGCTGGGGCCGCTGCAGGACGTGGAGGAATGCCCCCTTCCCAGCGCCTACGACGACGGCCTGTGCGACGTGCTGCTGCGCGCCGACGACATCATCCACGACGACGATTCCGCCGTGAAGGCGCAGATCGTCCGCAAGGCCTTCCGGGGTTCGGAGTTCCTGTACACCCTGAGGCTGGCCAGTGGCGAAACCGTCATGACCCACGTGCCTTCGCACCACAACCATGCGGTGGGCGAGTGGATCGGCATCCGCGTGGCGGTGGAGCATGTGGTGACTTTCGCTCGTGGCGCCGGCGCGGGTGCCCCACCGGCTCCGGCGGTCGCCAGACATGCCCTCTGAGGACGGCACTGCCTGCGCGCTTTACACTACGCTGACAATCAACCGCCTGACGGCAAGGCAGGCGCCACCCCCAAAGAGACACCATGACCCCAGCCGAACAAGCCCTGCGTGATGCCGCCTGCGAATACCATCGCTCCCCCAACCGCGGGAAGATTTCCGTCCAGCCGACCAAACCGCTGTCGAACCAGCGCGATTTGAGTCTGGCCTATTCTCCGGGCGTGGCATACCCTTGCCTGGAAATCCAGGCGGATCCAAGCAAGGCGTTCGACTACACCAGCCGCGGCAACCTGGTGGCCGTCATCACCAACGGCACCGCCGTGCTCGGCCTGGGTGACATCGGCCCGCTCGCCGGCAAGCCGGTGATGGAAGGCAAAGGCTGCCTGTTCAAGAAGTTTGCCGGCATCGATGTGTTTGACATCGAACTGGCCGAGCGCGACCCGGACAAACTGGTCGACATCATTGCCGCCATGGAGCCCACGCTGGGCGGCATCAACCTCGAAGACATCAAGGCGCCCGAGTGCTTCTACATCGAGAAAAAGCTGCGCGAGCGCATGAACATTCCGGTCTTCCACGACGACCAGCACGGTACCGCCATCATCTCCAGTGCGGCGCTGCTCAACGGGCTGGAACTGGTGAAGAAGGACATCGGGGCCGTGAAGGTGGCGGTGTCGGGCGCCGGCGCGGCGGCCATTGCCTGCCTTGACGTGATGGTGGGCCTGGGCGTGAACCCCGCCAACATCCTGGTGTGTGACTCCAAGGGCGTGATCCACAGCGAGCGCGACGACGCCAAGGCCGGCAAACTCGACGCCTCCAAGCAACGCTACTGCGCCAACACATCGGCCCGCACGCTGGCCGATGCCGTGGACGGCGCCGACGTGTTCCTGGGCTGCTCGGCCCCGGGCGTGATGACGGTCGAGATGGTCAAGACCATGGCCGATCAGCCGATCATCCTGGCGCTGGCCAACCCGGAACCCGAAATCCGCCCCGAGCTGGCCAAGCTGGCCCGGCCCGACTGCATCATCGCCACCGGCCGTTCCGACTACCCCAACCAGGTCAACAACGTTCTGTGCTTCCCGTACATCTTCCGTGGCGCGCTCGACTGTGGCGCCACCAAGATCACCGAAGACATGAAGCTGGCCTGTGTGCGCCAGATCGCCGACCTGGCCAAGGCCGACATCAGCGATGAAGTGGCCAGCGCCTACGTGGGTCAGGAGCTGACCTTCGGGGCCGACTACCTGATTCCCAAGCCATTCGACTCGCGCCTGATTCTGAAGATCGCGCCCGCCGTGGCCCAGGCCGCCGCCGACTCCGGCGTGGCCACCCGCCCCATCACCGACATGGAGGCGTACAAGGAAAACCTCGGCCGCTTCGTCTATCAGACCGGGCTGCTGATGCGCCCCATTTTCATGCAGGCCAAGTCGGTGCCCAATGGCAGCAAGCGCGTGGCCTATGCCGATGGTGAAGACGAACGCGCCCTGCGCGCCGCCCAGATGGCGATTGACGACCACCTCGCGGTGCCCATCATGATCGGCCGACCGGCGGTGATTGCCGCGCGCATCGAAAAGGCGGGCCTGCGCATGCGCCTGGGGGTGGATGTGGAAAACGTCAATCCCGAAGACGACCCGCGCTTCCGCCAGTACTGGGAGCACTACCACCAGCTCATGAAGCGCCACGGTGCCACCCCGGAAGTGGCCAAGGCGGCGGTACGCCGCTCCAACACCATCATCGGTTCGCTCATGGTCAGCCTGGGTGATGCGGACGCCCTCATCTGCGGCTTGGTGGGCACCTACACCACGCACCTGGAACGCATCGACAGCATCCTGGGCAAAAAGCCTGGCGTGACGAACTACGCCGCCGTCAATGCCCTCATGACCCAGCAAGGTCCGCTCTTCATTGCCGACACCTACGTCAACGAAGACCCGAGCGCGGAACAGTTGGCCGAGATCGCGTGGATGGCGGCCCAGGAAGTGCAGCGCTTTGGCATTCCGCCCAAGGTGGCCTTTCTGTCGCACAGCAGCTTTGGCTCGTCGAAGCGGGCATCGGCCCGCAAGATGCGTCTGGCCCGTGACCTCTTCGTGGCCCAGCACCCCGACATCGAGTGCGACGGCGAACTCCATGGCGACGCCGCCTTGCAGCCCGAGATCCGCGAGCGTTACCTGGGCGACTCCACGCTGAGCGGCTCCGCCAACCTGCTGATCTGCCCCAATCTGGACGCAGCCAACATCCTCTACAACGTGCTCAAGACCACCACCAGCGGTGGCGTGACCGTCGGGCCGGTGCTGATGGGGGTGAACCGGACAGCCTACATCCTGACGCCCGCCGCCACCGTGCGACGGGTGCTCAACATGACGGCGCTGGCCGCTGCGAGCAAGGCGGGCGCCTGACGGGCCCGCCAATCCAGCCGCTTCCTCATGCGCCTTCGGGCGCATTTCTTTTTGTCGGCCCAGGGTTTTCCCTGTCTGAACCACCGCTTGATTGTGCACATAATTTGTATACAGTTTTGTGCACTACAGGGTGCGAATTCAGGAGCAGACATGGCCAACAGCAATCTGGGCACCCCCGAGCAACTGCGGGACCCGAATTACACCCCACCCCTGGCGCAGGCCGTTCCGCTCGGCATCCAGCACGTGCTGGCGATGTTTGTCAGCAACGTCACCCCGGCCATCATCGTGGCGGGGGCGGCCGGCTTCGGGTTTGGCTCGAACTCGCCCGACTTCCCCAACATGATCTACATGATCCAGATGTCGATGTTCCTGGCGGGTGTGGCCACGCTGTTCCAGACCATCGGCTTCGGCCCGGTGGGTGCCCGCCTTCCCATCGTGCAGGGCACCAGTTTCGCCTTCATTCCCATCATGATTCCAGCGGTCGCCGGGGCCGGCGTGGCGGGCATGGCGGGGCTCATGACGGGGATCGTGATTGGCGGCATCTTCCACTTTTTCATTGGCACCTTCATCGGACGCATCCGGCACGCGCTGCCACCTCTGGTGACGGGGCTCATCGTGCTGATGATCGGACTGGCCCTGGTGAAAGTGGGCATCGAGTACGCCGCTGGCGGTGTGCCACTCAAAGGCAAGCCGGAATTCGGCAACCTGGAAAACTGGTCCATCGCGCTGGTGGTGATCGTCGCCACGCTGGTGCTGAAGTTCTTCACGCGCGGCATGCTGTCGGTGGCGGCGGTGCTGCTGGGCATGGGGGTCGGCTACCTGTACGCGCTCATGCTGGGGAAGGTCAACTTTGCCCCGGTGGGCAATGCCGCCTGGTTCACTGCACCGGAGCCTTTCAAGTTCGGCTGGGAAATCAACTGGGCCATCATCATCGGCATGTGTTTCATGGCGGTCGTGTCGGCCATCGAAACGGTGGGCGACGTGTCCGGGATCACCAAGGGCGGCGCCAACCGCGAAGCCACCGACAAGGAGGTTCAGGGCGCCACTTACGCCGATGGCCTGGGCACGGCAGTGGCCGGCCTCTTCGGGGGCCTGCCCAATACCAGTTTCAGCCAGAACGTGGGCCTGGTGGCCATGACGGGGGTGATGAGCCGGCACGTGGTCACCCTGGGCGCCGTGTTTCTGATCCTGTGTGGGCTGGTGCCCAAATTTGGCGCGGTGATCGCCAGCATGCCCATCACCGTGCTGGGAGGTGGCGTGATCATCATGTTCGGCATGGTCACCGCATCGGGGGTGCGCATGCTGGCCGATGTGGCCTGGAACCGACGCAACATGGTCATCTTCGCCGTGTCGCTTTCGGTGGGGCTGGGCTTGCAACTGGCTCCAGAGGCCCTGCAGCACCTCCCCGATACCTTCCGCGTCCTCATGACGAGCGGCCTGTTCCCGGCGGCCGTGCTGTCGATCGTGCTCAACCTGGTGCTCCCAGAGCACCTCGACTGAACGCCGTTTCAGGGTTTTCCATGAACGCCGGACGCCACAAAATGGATGCCAGATGGCGATTTTTCATGCACACTTGCAGTGCATCGATGCACCAATCCCGTACCCGCTTCGCCCACCGGCAGAGAACCTTGAATCCTTGGCTTCCTGCAAACGTGTATACAGACTTGTGTTCAATACAAGGGCTGGGAGGCTGGCATCGTTCTTGCTGCATCCACCACAGCCCCACCAGGCCCAAGCCGTTTTTGTTTCACAGACCCTAGGAGCCATCCATGAACAAGCGCCGTTTTCTGCAAGCCTCTGCCGCGTTCGCCGCAGCCCTCAGCTTTGGCACCCTTGCCCAGGCCCAAACGCCCATCAAGTTCCAGCTCGACTGGCGCTTTGAAGGCCCTGCGGCCCTGTTCCTGCACACCGCCGCCAAAGGGTACTTCCGCGATGCCGGCCTGAACGTGACCATCGACTCTGGCAACGGCTCGGGCGGCACCGTCACCCGCGTGGCCTCGGGCACCTACGACATGGGCTTTGCCGACATGGCCGCCCTCATGGAATTCCACGCCAACAACCCCGAAGCGCCCAACAAGCCCGTGGCGGTGATGATGGTCTACAACAACACGCCCGCCGCCGTGCTGGCCCTCAAGAAGAGCGGCATCACCAAGCCGGCCGACCTGAGTGGCAAGAAGCTGGGGGCCCCGGTGTTCGACGCTGGCCGCAAGGCCTTCCCGATTTTCGAAAAAGCCAACAACGTGTCGGGCGTGACCTGGACCTCCATGGACCCCCCGCTGCGTGAAACCATGCTGGTTCGCGGCGACATCGACGCCATCACCGGTTTCTCCTTCACTTCGCTGCTGAACCTCGAAGCCCGTGGCGTGAAGACCGAAGACATTGTCATCATGCCCTACGCCGACTTCGGCGTGAAGCTCTACGGCAACGCCATCATTGCCAGCCCCAAACTGATCCAGGAAAACCCGGCAGCGATCACCGCCTTCCTCAAGGCCTTTGCCAAGGGCGCCAAAGAAGCCATGGCCAACCCGAAAGCCGGCATTGAAGCCGTGAAAGCACGCGACGGCATCATCAATGTCGACCTCGAGACACGCCGCTTTGTCATGGCCATCGACGCCGTGATCGCCAGTCCCGATGCCCGCCGCGAAGGGTTTGGTCAGGTCAACCCGGGACGTCTGAGCCTCATGGCCAGCCAGGTGTCCGATGCCTTCGGCACCAAGACCCGCGTGAACCCGACGGCCGTCTGGAACGGCTCCATGCTGCCCCCGGCTGCCGACCTGAACATCCTGCCGCCAGCCAAGCGCTGACCCCGTCTGCCCATCGGGGCCCGGGCCAGCAACCTCTGGGTGGCTGGCCTTTTTTTCAGGATTACGCATGAACGACACCGTCACCCCCTCGACCGCCGAGCGCCCTTTCGTTGACTTCGACCAAGTCTGGCTGGCTTACAACGACGAGCTGCTGGCCAAGAGCATCTTTGCAGTGGAAGACATCAATCTCAAGGTCCACAAGGGCGAGTTCATAGCCATCGTGGGTCCTTCGGGCTGCGGCAAGTCCACCTTCATGAAGCTGACCACCGGGTTGAGGATGCCCAGCATGGGCAAGATCACCATCGATGGCCAGCCCGTGACCGGACCGCTCAAGATTTCCGGCATGGCCTTCCAGGCGCCTTCGCTGCTGCCCTGGCGCACCACGCTCGACAACGTGCTGCTGCCGCTGGAAATCGTGGAGCCCTACCGCAGCCAGTTCAAGGACCGCCGCAAGGCGTTCGAGGAACGTGCACTCAAGCTGCTCGAAAGCGTGGGCCTGGGCGGCATGGGCAAGAAGTTTCCCTGGGAACTCTCGGGCGGCATGCAACAGCGGGCCAGCATCTGCCGCGCGCTCATCCACGAGCCCAAGATGCTGTTGCTGGACGAACCCTTTGGCGCCCTCGATGCCTTCACCCGCGAAGAACTCTGGTGCACCCTGCGTGACCTCTGGGAAGCGCAACGCTTCAACGTGATCCTGGTCACGCACGATCTGCGCGAAAGCGTGTTCCTGGCCGACACGGTGTACTGCATGAGCCGGAGTCCGGGCCGCTTCGTGGTGCGTCGTGAAATCCCCATTCCCCGCACTCGCGACCTGGAAGTGACCTACAGCAACGAGTTCACCGACATCGTGCACGAACTGCGCGGCCACATCGGCGCCATGCGCAAGGCCGGCGCCACCATCAACCAGTGAACGGAGCCTCGCCATGAAGAAGAAACACATCGAACGCTGGTCACCGCTCCTCCTCCTGCTGGCCATCCTCGTCATCTGGGAGGTCATCACCAGGGGCTTCGGGGTTTCGGAATTCATCTTTCCCAGCCCTTCGCGCATCTGGGAGCAGACCCTTGAACACAAGACCACCATCCTGGGCCATGCCTGGCGCACCTACTGGGTGACCATGGCCGGCTTTGGCATTGCCATCGTGGTGGGGGTGTTGCTGGGCTTCCTGATCGGCTCCTCCCGCCTCGCTTATGCAGCCATCTACCCCTTGATGACGGCCTTCAACGCCCTGCCGAAGGCGGCCTTCGTGCCCATTCTGGTGGTGTGGTTCGGCATCGGGATCGGTCCGGCCATCCTCACGGCGTTCCTGATCAGCTTCTTCCCCATCATGGTCAACATCGCCACCGGGCTGGCCACGCTGGAGCCCGAGCTGGAAGACGTGCTGCGGGTGCTGGGCGCCAAACGCTGGGATGTGCTCACCAAGGTGGGCCTGCCGCGCTCCCTGCCCTACTTCTTCGGCTCGCTGAAGGTCGCCATCACGCTGGCTTTCGTGGGCACCACGGTGTCGGAAATGACCGCCTCCAACGAAGGCATCGGCTACCTGCTCATCAGCGCGGGCTCTTCCATGCAGATGGGTCTGGCCTTCAGCGGCCTGCTCGTTGTGGGTGTCATGGCCATGGTGATGTACGAGCTGTTCAGCTGGGTGGAAAAGCACACCACCGGCTGGGCGCACCGAGGCAGTCAGGCTGCCTGACGCCCGGTCATGACCCCCGAGCAGATCGAGCGCCACCTGCGGCGGGCCAATGACGTGGCTCGCCGGGCCGCCGCCATGGGCCGCCACCCGTTCGGTGCCCTGCTGGTGGCGCCCGATGGCGAAACGGTGCTGGCCGAGCAAGGCAACATCGACACCGTGCACCATGCCGAAGCCACCCTGGCACGCACGGTGTCACTCAACTACCCGGCCGATTACCTGTGGGGCTGCACCCTGGTCACCACGTTCGAGCCGTGTGCCATGTGCACCGGAACGGTCTACTGGGCCCACATCGGACGCATCGTTTACGGGGCCAGCGAAGCCGATCTGCTGGCCCTGACCGGCAGCCATCCGGAAAACCCCACCCTCTCCCTGCCTTGCCGTGAGGTGATCGCCCGGGGGCAGAAGCGCATCGAGGTGATCGGGCCGGTGCCCGCCCTGCGGGCCGAAATGCTCGGACCGCACCAGGATTTCTGGCGGCTGCGATAGTTTTAACCATTGCGTTTGATTTTTCGCAGTACGACCTTCACTGTGAACGGCCCTTGACTTATAGTCGAGCAATGTGGCGTTTTTTCCATTCTTCATTGCACAGGCGGCGCTGGCTGCAATGGGGGGCCGTTTCTGCCGGGGCCTGGATCCTCGCCGGCTGCACACAACCCGTCAACCCACTGAGAGTGGGTAGCCTGTCTTTCCCGGGTTATGAACCGTTGTTTGTGGCGCGCGAACAGGGCTGGCTCAACCCGGACCAGGTTCGTCTGGTCGAAATGCATTCCAACGCCGACACGCTACGGGCGCTGACGTCTGGCCGTCTGGAAGCCGGTCAAATGACACTCGACGAATTCCTGACCCTTCGGGCCGGCGGACAGGATGTTCGCATTCTGGCGGTTTTGGATCTTTCAGAAGGGGCCGACGTGATCATGGCGCGGCCAGGGCTCAAACTCCCCGTGACTCCCCAAAGGTTGCGCATCGCCATGGAAGAGGGCACCGTGGGAGCGATTGTGCTGGCGAGGTTTCTGGCGCAGCAGGGACTGGCCCCATCGGATGTGCGCAAAACCTCGGTGCCTTTCGGTTCGCATGTGGCCGCTTACCGCCAGGGCATGCACGACCTGATCGTGACCGCCGAACCCTGGGCCACCGAGATCGAGGCCAGCGGTGGCACCCGCATTTTTGACAGCCGCGCCATTCCCGGCCTGATCGTGGACGTGCTGGCGGCGCGAACCGACACCCTGACCCCCTTCGGGCCCGGCTACGAGCACCTGGTCGAATCGCATTTCCGGGCCCTGCGCTGGATGGCGGTCAATCCCCAGGAAGCGGCTCGGATCATGGCCCCCCGGTTGCAAGTCCCGGAGGCCGATGTACCTGCCACCTTCCGTGGCCTGCGCCAACCCGACGCAGCGACCTCGCGCGAGTTGCTGCAGGCAGGCAGCGAACTGGAGGGCAACCTGTTTCGACTGGTCCGCATGATGCGTGACCAGCAACTGATGCCCGATGTCGAACTGCGCGGACCGTTTTTCGAACCCCGCTTCCACCCCCCGGTGCGTTGATGTACCTCCTGAAGCTTCGCAACCTTCTGCCCCTGATCATCGCGGTGCTGACCCTGATCACCCTCATGATCAGTTTTCAGCAGGCCCAGCGGGATGCGTTTGCACACCTCTCCTACCAGGCCCGGGACGATGCCTTGCTGTTCGCCGAAGACCTGGCCCGCTGGGCCGAGCGTGATCTGGTGGAGCACCCGGAAAAGCTGGCGTCGGAAATCGCCATGCGCGCCACCGACCGGCGTGTGGCGACCATCGCCCTGATCGATCCGAACGGGGTGGTGATCCAATCGCATCGGCTGGCATGGCGGGGCGGGGTGGCCAGCCAAGTCATCCCGGCATGGGACACCAGCTTGTTTCAGCGCGTGGCCAACCCCAACTTCAAGGGCCTCGAACTGAAACAGGATGGGCTGCGCATCGTGGTGATGTCACCTTACACACCCCCAGCATCTCCTGAGGAGCTGAGAAGCCTTCAACGCGGTGTGGCCTATGTGGTTTTTGACCTGAGCCGTGAATGGGACATGGTGCAGCAGAGCACCTGGAATCGTTTCGCCCCCTTTGCGGGTGGGGCCCTGCTGGCGCTGTTATGGCTGGGCTGGTGGTTGAGGCGGTTTGTCACACAACCACTGGCCCGACTGAATGCGGCCAGCGAGGCCTTCATGAACGGCCAGCCAGTTCTTCCGGTACCCGTGAGTGGTCCACTCGAAATTGCCCAGCTGAGCCGGACCTTCAACAGCATGATCGAGACCGTTCAGTCCTCGCAGAAAGCCTTGCAGGAAAGCCAGCAGCATTTTCTGGAACTGTCGAATGCGGGCAGCGCACTGGTCTGGCGCTGCAACCCGAAAGGCCAGTTGACCTACGTGAACGAGGCCTGGTTGCGTTTCAGCGGACAAACCGTTCAACAGTTGCTCGGCAAAACCTGGATCGAACGGCTGCACCCCGATGACTCCCCTGCCATCCAGACCGTGTTTTCTGATGCGGTTCGACAGAGACAACGCTTCACCAGCGAATTCCGGATGCAGAACCAGGACGGGGCATACCGCTGGCTGGTCTGCGACGGTTCCCCCCAGCTGACCGAAGCGGGATCGGTCTCGGGCTTCATTGGTTACTGCATCGACGTGACCGACCGCAAAGAAGCCGCCCTGGCCCGTGAACAGACCGAAGCGCACATGGCCGGCATCATCCACAGCGCAATGGATGCCTTCATCACCGCCGACGAGCAGCAGCGCATCCGTGTGTTCAATCCCGCCGCAGAAGCCATGTTCGGCTACCGAGCCGAGGACATCATCGGCCAGTCGCTTGGGCGGCTCATACCGGCCTCATCCCGAGCAGGGCATGGTGAGAAGATGCGCAGCCTGGCTCGCGAGGGCGTGACCGCCATCGGCGCACGCCGGTCCACATCGCTCAATGGTTTGCGTGCCAGTGGGACAACCTTTCCGATCGAGGCATCGGTTTCTCGCCATCGTGTGGGGGACGAAACCCTGTTCACCGCCATCATCCGAGACATCACCGAGGCCGAGCAGCAGCGGCATGAAATCGAATCCCTGAACGCCAGCCTGGAGCAGCGGGTCATCGAACGCACCAACGAACTGGCGCTCGCCAACGCCGAACTGGAACAAGCTCGCCATCTGGCCGAAGACGCCTCGAAGGCCAAGTCCGACTTCCTGGCCAACGTGAGCCACGAAATCCGGACGCCGATGAATGCCATCATCGGCATGAGCCACCTGCTCTCCCGGACCGAGCTCAACCATCGACAGATCGATTACCTCCAGAAAATCCAGCACTCGGCGCAACACCTGCTGGGTCTGCTGAACGACATCCTCGATTTCTCCAAGATCGAAGCCAACAAGCTCAGCCTCGAGCACATCGAATTCGATCTGTCACGGGTGCTCGACACCTGCGCCAGCCTGATCAACGAAAAGGCCACCAGCAAGGGGCTGGAACTGCTGTTCGATGTGGCGCCGGATGTGCCTCTGAGCCTGATCGGCGACCCGCTGCGGCTGGGGCAGATCCTGACCAACTATGCCAACAACGCCGTCAAGTTCACCGAAAAGGGCGAAGTGCGGCTGGCTGTGAAGCGGTTGGAACGAGAGGGTGACGAAGTCCGGCTGCGTTTCGAGGTACGCGACACCGGGATCGGCTTGTCGACCGAACAGATGACCACCCTCTTTCGCAGCTTCCAGCAGGCCGATACCTCCACCTCCCGCAAGTTTGGCGGTACCGGTCTGGGCCTGGCCATCGTCAAGCGGCTGGCCACCATGATGGGTGGCGAAGTGGGCGTGGAATCGAAGCTCGGCGAAGGTTCCACCTTCTGGTTCACGGCCCAACTGAGGCAAGGGCACGGCACGCACCGGCCCGTGCCGGGTGACGCCATGCGCAACCGGCGTGTGCTGGTGGTGGACGACAATCCCAGGGCCCGCGAACTGCTCACCCAGCAGTTGCTAGAGCTGCAGTTCATGGCAGATGCCGTGGACAGCGGTGAGGCCGCACTGGCCCGGATGACCGCCGCCGCCACCCAGGGCCGGCCCTATGACGCGGCGCTGATCGACTGGCAGATGCCTGGCATGGACGGACTGGACACCGCCCAGGCCATACGCCAACAACTGCGTGACCATGCGCCACACATGGCGCTGGTCACCGGCTTCAGCCACGAGGACGTGGCCGACCGGGCCCGCGAAGTCGGGATGGACGTGGTGCTGACCAAACCCGTGACGCCATCAGCCCTCTACGACACCATGGTCGAACTCCTGGCAGGCGATCCACCATCGGTCCAGGACCTCACGGCTGAGTCGGCAAACGCACTGGCGCAGTCGGGGCAACTGGCCCGTCGCCGGGGCGCCCGGGTGCTGGTGGTGGAAGACAACGACATCAACCTGCAGGTGGCCCGCGAAATGCTGCAGAGCATCGGCCTGCTGGTGGACACGGCCGACAACGGCGCCTTGGGCGTTGAAGCGGTGAAGCAGCAGGGCCCGTACGCGCTGGTGCTGATGGACATGCAGATGCCCGTCATGGACGGCATCCAGGCCACGCATGCCATTCGAGCAGACCCACGCCATGCCGACTTGCCGATTGTGGCCATGACAGCCAATGCCATGACCCAGGATCGCGCGCGATGCCAAGCCGCTGGCATGAACGACTTCCTGAGCAAGCCGTTCGACCTGGATCAGTTGTGGAACATCATCCTCCGCTGGATTCCGGAACGCGCGGGCTATCAGCCACCACCCCTCCCTCAAAACGACAGCGCCCCCCCTGAATCGCACCGCTTCAATGACATCCCCGGGCTGGATTCGGTCCAGGGCCTCCGGCGATGTGGGGGCAATGCCCGGTTCTACGGCCAGTTGCTTGAACAGTTCGTCGAGGAACAAGGCCATGTGCCGGAACAGATGGCGCAGGCGCTGGACCAGGACGAGCTGGCACAGGCTTACCACCTGAGCCACACCCTCAAGGGCGTGGCCGGCAATCTGGGCGCGCATGCGGTGCAGCAACTGGCCGAGACCTTGAACCAACAGTTGCACCTCTCGGACGAACACTTCAACCCCACAGCCGCCACGGCCACACTGGCCAAACTGGCGATCGAGATGGACCGGCTGATCGGTGCCCTGAAACCGGCACTGGCCACCCCGAGCCCGAACGGCGAAGCGGTGGCCCCACCGCAGGGCGATCGACCGGTTCCTCCCGCCCAGTGGCTGGAACCCCTGAAAGCCTTGCTGACCGATGGCGATTCCGCCGCCATCGAATGGATGTCATTGCGCATCGACACCCTGAAAGCCCAGTTGGGCGAGCACTTCGAGGCCTTCGAGCAAGCCATGCTGCATTACGACTTCGACGCCGCGCTCGAACAGTTGCAGCAATGGCCAACGCCTCCCCCAACCGAAAGCGAGCCTTCCTGAACCCCGAATTCCTTCATCGCCTGTACCCTGCCGCCAGGGTCTGGTGCCTCGCCGTGGGGTGACTGGGTCGGACGGGGGCGGCGATTCGACGCGACACCGGTGGGCATCACCCTCAAGAAAGACCGGGAAGCCCATGACCTCGGTCACGGGGCGCTCATTCTGCATCGGGGCTGGCATTGCCCGGTTGTGGTGAAAGCCCTGAAAGATCTTGTGTTATCCGATGCAGCGGCTATGCTCAACCCCTGGAAGGGACATGACCCCACGAGTGACACGATGACTTCAACCGATCAGCAACCCAGCATCATGGTGGTGGACGACACGGCGCAAAATCTGGCCCTGATGTCCGAACTCCTGCGACCGCAGTACCGGGTGGTGGTGGCCAACTCCGGGGAGCGGGCGCTGAAACTGCTGCATGCCGGCAAACAGCCCGACCTGATCCTGCTCGACATCATGATGCCGGAAATGGATGGCTACGAGGTCATCCGCCGGCTCAAGGCCGATCCCGAAACCGAGCGCATCCCGGTGGTGTTCCTGACGGCCAAGTCCGAAGTGGAAGACGAAGCCATGGGCCTGTCGCTGGGCGCAGTGGACTACATCACCAAGCCCATCAGCCCGCCGATTGTGCTGGCGCGGGTACAGACCCACATCACGCTCAAGGCCTCTGCCGACTTCCTGCGCAACAAGGCGGCCTTCCTGGAAGCCGAGGTGGCCAAGCGCACCTGGCAGGTCGAGGCCATTCAGGACGTGACCGTGCTGGCGATGTCGTCACTGGCCGAAACGCGTGACAACGAAACCGGCAACCACATCCTGCGCACCCAGCGCTATGTGCGCTGCCTGGCTGAACACCTGCGTGACCACCCCCGCTTCAAGGCCCTGCTCACGCCCGAATACATCCAGTTGCTGTTCAAGTCGGCGCCCCTGCACGACATCGGCAAAATCGGCATCCCGGACCATATCCTGCTCAAACCCGGCAAGCTGACACCCGAAGAGTTCGAGATCATGAAAACGCACACCACCATCGGCTACGAGTCGATCGTGCGAGCCGAGAAATCGATGAGCGGCGCAGTCAGTTTTCTGCGTCTGGCCAAGGAAATTGCGCTGTCTCACCAGGAAAAGTGGGACGGCAGCGGCTACCCGGAAGCCCTCAAGGGCGATGCCATCCCGGTGTCGGCCCGGCTCATGGCCCTGGCCGATGTGTACGATGCCCTCATCAGCAAGCGGGTCTACAAACCGGCTTTCGGCCACGAGGTGTCCGTCCGCATCATCTCGGCCGGGCGCAACAAGCACTTCGACCCCGACATCGTGGACGCCTTCCTCGCCGTGCACGAGGAGTTTCGAGCCATCGCAAAAAGCTTTGCCGACGAGGATTAAGGCTACCCCGATCCCATCATGCCCTGGCAAGCCCGACTACATCTCGACTACACCCTGCAAGACACCGGCAAGACGGTGCTGCACCACCGTCATGAAGGCCCCCTGCGGCTGTTTCACAGCCTCTACCCGGAAGGCCCGGCCATCTGCCACAACGTGATCATCCACCCCCCGGGTGGGCTGGTCGAAGGCGACACCCTGACCATCGACGTGCAGGTCGGCCCCGGAGCCCATGGCCTGCTCTCCACCCCCGGGGCGACCCGCTTTTACCGCTCGACCGGAGAAGCGGCCACCCAGCGGGTCACGTTGCGACTGGACGAAGGGGCCCGGCTGGAATGGGTGCCGCTGGAAACCATCGCCTACCCGGGCTGCATGGGCCTGAATGCGCTGGATGCCCATCTCGGCGAAGGCGCCGAACTGCTCGCCTGGGACGTGACCGCGCTCGGTCTTCCCGCTTCGGGCCAGGCCTTTGACCGGGGCTGCCTGCGGCAACACCTACAGATACACCCGCACTGGCTGGAACAGGGTCGGCTGGATGCCTCCGACGACCGGCTCATGACATCGGCCACCGGGCTGGCGGGCCACCGGTGCATGGGCACGCTGGTGCTGACCCGTGGCAGCGCCTGGCCAAGAACGCACCGGGAAACGCTGCTCGACGCCGTGCGGTCGGTTCTGCCCGACAACCTGGACCCGCTGCCAGCCGGCGCCACCTGCCTGAACGAACGGTTGATCGTGCTGCGCGTGCTCGGGCCGGTGGTCGAACCCGTGATGGCCCTGATGCAGCAGGCCTGGGCGGCATTGCGATCAGCCGCCTGGGGCCTGCCCGACCGGCCGCCCCGGATCTGGAGCGTCTGACGCGGGTGGGATCGCCGGGTCAGATCGCCACAAGTTGCCGGATGCCTTTCTCCGGCATTTCTGCCCCAGGCCCACGGGCAATCACCTCGCCGCGTTCCATCACGAGGTAACGATCGGCCAGTTCTTCGGCAAAGTCGTAGTACTGCTCCACCAGCACAATCGCCATGGGCTGGCCGTTCAGGCCTTCCTGGGCCAGCTTTTTGAGCACCCGGCCAATGTCCTTGATGATGTTGGGCTGGATGCCTTCGGTGGGCTCGTCCAGCACCAGCAACCGGGGCGATGACGCCAGCGCTCGGGCAATGGCCAGTTGCTGCTGCTGACCGCCTGAAAGGTCGCCACCCCGGCGGCCCAGCATCTGCTTGAGCACCGGAAAGAGCTCGTAGAGTTGCGGGGGGATGGGGGTGCTGGCCTTTTGGGTGGCCAGGCCCATGAGCAGGTTCTCGTGCACGGTGAGGCGCGGAAAAATCTCGCGCCCCTGCGGCACGTAGCCAATGCCAGCGCGGGCCCGCTCGTAGGGCGTGGCTTGGGTGATGGTCTGGCCAGCGAAGGTGATCTGCCCGCTGCGGGTGGGCACCAGCCCCATGAGGCTCTTGAGCAGCGTGGTCTTGCCCACGCCGTTTCGGCCCAGCACCACGGTGATTTCCCCGGCTTTCGCTTCCAGGCTCACGCCGCGCAGAATGTGCGAGCCGCCGTAGTACTGGTGTATCTGTTCAATGTGCAGCATGGATGGGGTGTCTTTCAGCGGCCGAGATAGACCTCGATCACGCGTTCGTCGGCCTGCACCTGGTCAAGCGTGCCTTCGGCCAGCACCGAGCCGTCGCACAGCACCGTCACCTTTTCGCTGATGGCGCGAATGAAGTGCATGTCGTGCTCCACCACCATCAGGCTGTGCTTGCCTTTCAGGCTCAGGAACAGTTCGGCGGTGCGGGCGGTTTCCTCGTCGGTCATGCCAGCCACGGGTTCATCGAGCAACAGGAGCTTGGGCTCCTGCATCAGCAGCATGCCGATTTCGAGCCACTGCTTCTGGCCGTGGCTCAGGTCGCCCGCGCGGCGGGTCACAGCGTCTTTCAGGTGAATGGTGCCCAGCAACTCGGCCAGGCGGTCTTTCTGCTCGCCGTTGAGCGCAAAGCCCATGCTGGGCCACACCCCCTTGTGGGTGGCCAGCGCCAGTTCCAGGTTCTCGAAGACGCTCAGTTCGTCGAACACCGTGGGTTTCTGGAACTTGCGGCCGATGCCCAGCGCGGCAATCTCGGGTTCGGTGTAGCGCAGCAGGTCGATGGTGGAGCCAAAGAACACGGTGCCACTGTCGGGCCGCGTCTTGCCGGTGATGATGTCCATCATCGTCGTCTTGCCCGCGCCATTGGGGCCGATGATGCAGCGCAGTTCGCCAGGGGCAATGTCGAGGTTGAGCCCGTTGATGGCCTTGAAGCCGTCAAAGCTGACGTTCACATCTTCCAGGTACAGGATGCGGCCGTGGGTGACGTCCACCTCGCCGGCCTGGAGCGGACGCGAGAACGACGCGCTGCGTCCACCGGCTTCGGTCTGTCCAGTGGGCTGGAAACCGCCAGCCCGTTCCAGGCGCTGCGCACCGGCTTCCATGAGATCGGGCGTCATGCCTGGCCTCCTTGCTTGCCACGCAACCGCGCCATGACCGATTTCGCCAGACCCACCACCCCCTGCGGCATGAAGAGGGTGACCACGATGAACAGCGCCCCGAGGAAATACAGCCAGTACTCGGGAAAACTGACCGTCAGAATGCTCTTGGCTCCGTTGACGATGAAGGCGCCGATGATGGGCCCGATGAGCGAGGCCCGCCCGCCCACCGCCGCCCAGATGGCGATTTCGATGCTGTTGGCCGGGCTCATTTCGCCCGGGTTGATGATGCCCACCTGCGGCACGTACAGCGCGCCGGCCACGCCACACATCACGGCCGAAATCACCCAGATCGTGAGCTTGTAGGGCAAGGGGTTGTAGCCACAGAACATGACGCGGCTTTCGGCATCGCGGATGGCTTGCAGCACGCGGCCGAACTTGGATTGCACCAGCCAGCGCGCCCACAGGTAGAAACCCAGCAGGGTGAGACCGGTGAGGACGAAGAGCGTCATGCGCATCTCGGCGGTGGCCAGCGGCATGCCCAGAATGCGCTTGAAGTCGGTGAAGCCGTTGTTGCCGCCGAAACCCGTCTCGTTGCGGAAGAACAGCAGCATGGCAGCGAACGTCAGCGCCTGGGTGATGATGGAAAAGTACACGCCCTTGATGCGCGAGCGGAAGGCGAAGTAGCCGAACACGAAGGCCAGCCCGCCCGGCACCAGCACGATCAGCAGCAGCGTGGCGATGAAGCTGTCGCTCAGCATCCAGTGCCAGGGCAGTTCTTTCCAGTCCAGGAACACCATGAAGTCGGGCAGGTCACTGCCGTACACCCCATCGGTACCGATCTGGCGCATCAGGTACATGCCCATCACGTAGCCACCCAGGGCAAAGAAGAGGCCATGGCCCAGGCTCAGGATGCCGGTGTAGCCCCAGATCAGGTCCATCGCCAGCGCGCAAATGGCGTAACACATGATCTTGCCCAGCAGGCCCACCATGTAGTCACTCAGGTGCCAGGGGCTGCCAGCGGGCACCCACAGGTTGAGCACCGGGGCGACGGCGCTCACCACCAGCAGCGCCACCAGGATGGAACCCCAGCCGGAGCGGGTGAGCAGCGGCCCTTTTTCGGGCAGCGAAACAGCAGGAGAAACGGTCGTGGCAGTCATGGGAATGGTCCGTGTGCGTGGGCTCAGGCCTGCCGACCCTTGAGGGCAAAGATGCCCTGTGGCCGCTTCTGGATGAAGACGATGATGAACACCAGCACCGCGATCTTGGCCAGCACCGCACCGGCCCAGCCTTCAATGAACTTGTTGAGCAACCCCAGGCCCAGCGCGGCGTACACGGTGCCCGCCAGCTGGCCCACGCCCCCCAGCACCACCACCATGAAGCTGTCGATGATGTAGCTCTGGCCGAGGTCGGGGCCCACGTTGCCCACCTGGCTCAGCGCCGCACCGGCCAGCCCGGCAATGCCCGAGCCGAGCGCGAAGGCGTAGGTGTCGATGCGGGCCGTGTTCACCCCCATGCACGATGCGATGGGCCGGTTCTGCGTGACGCCCCGCACAAAGAGGCCCAGCCGGGTGCGGCTGATGAGGAGCGCCACCGACACCAGCACCACCACGGCAAAACCGATGATGACGATGCGGTTCCACGGCAGCGTGAGGTTGCCCATCACCACCACACCGCCGCTCATCCAGCTGGGGTTTTCCACCGCGACGTTCTGGGCGCCAAACAGGCTGCGCACCCCCTGCATGAGGATCAGGCTCAGGCCCCAGGTGGCCAGCAGCGTTTCCAGCGGTCGGCCATACAACCAGCGAATCACGCCGCGCTCCATCACCGCACCCACCAGCGCCGACGTCAGGAAGGCCACCGGCAAGGCGGCCAGCAAATACCATTCAAAGGCGCCCGGCAGGTACTGCCGGAACAGGCCCTGGACCACAAAGGTGGCATACGCGCCGATCATGATCAGTTCGCCGTGGGCCATGTTGATCACGCCCATCAGCCCGTAGGTGATGGCCAGGCCCAGCGCCGCCAGCAGCAGGATCGAGCCCAGGCTGACGCCCGTGAACATCTGCCCGGCCAGGTTGCTGCGAACCAGCGCGCTGTCCACCTTGGCCAGGGATTGAGCGATGGCGGCTTTGACGGCCGGATCGGTTTCGGCTTCGAGCTGTCGGGCGAGCATGCTGCGCACGATGGTCTGCCCCACATCGGCCAGTGCGCCGGCAGCGGCCAGACGTTGCGCCGGGTCGCTGCTGGTCAGCCAGAGGGCTGCACGGGCGTGCTCCAGCGTCTGGCGGGCACGGCTGTCGAGCTGGCTGGCGTGCTGGGGCGACAAGGCGTTGTCGATCAACGCCAGTTGCGATTCGTCGGGGGTGTTGAACAGGCTGGCCCGCAAGCGCAGGGCCGCCTCGCGCTGGCGAAGCACGTCGTCGCCGAGCAGATCCATGCCCGCGAGGGTGCGCTGAACGGCCCCCCTCAGGCGGTTGTTGATCATGACACTCGAGGCGCCATCGGCCGTGACGGTGTCACCCGTGACAGCGTCGATGGCGGTATCACCCTCCACGATGAGCACCTGTTCGCCCCGTACCTGCACCGCCTCCCGTGCCATGGCACGGATCAGCGCCTCGGCCCGTTCGCTGCCGGAAGCGAGCAGCCGATCCATGGCCTCGATGCGCTCGGTGGTGTCACCCTCGGCAAAGGCCAGGGCGTCTTCCGGTGTGAGGGCATGTGCCGTGGCCGACCAGGCCAGCAGCAGGGCCAGCAGTGCACCCGCCCATAGGCGGCAGACACCGTGCACACGTTCACACAGGGCAGGCAGACTCATCGTGGGGCTCTCGTTCAGGCGGACTTCTGCGGGGTGTCAGGCTTCTTGTCGTTGCCTTCGATGAACGGGCTCCAGGGCTGTGCACGCACCGGACCCTTGGTTTTCCAAACCACGTTGAACTGGCCATCGGCCCGCACTTCGCCAATGAACACCGGCTTGTGCAGATGGTGGTTTTTCTCGTCCATCTTGGACACGAAACCGCCGGGCGCCTTGAAGGTCTGGCCGCGCATGGCCACGCGCACCTTGTCCACATCGGTGGACTTGGCCTTTTCCACGGCCTGCTTCCACATGTTGATGCCGAGGTAGGTGGCTTCCATCGGATCGTTGGTCAGCGGGCGGTCGCGGTGACCCGGGATGTTCTTGGCCTTGGCAAAGGCGGCCCATTTCTTGGTGAACTCGTCGTTGGCGGGGTTCTTGAGGCTCATGAAGTAGTTCCAGGCCGCCAGGTGGCCCACCAGCGGACGGGTGTCCACACCGCGCAGCTCTTCTTCGCCCACGCTGAAGGCCACCACCGGCACATCCGTGGCCTTCAGGCCCTGGTTACCGAGTTCGCGGTAGAACGGCACGTTGGAGTCGCCGTTGATGGTGGAGACCACCGCCGTCTTCTTGCCCTGGGCCGAGAACTGCTTGATGCGGGCAATGATGGACTGGTAGTCGCTGTGGCCGAAGGGGGTGTACTCCTCCATGATGTCGCTGTCGGGGATGCCCTTGGACTTCAGGAAGGCGCGCAGGATGCGGTTGGTGGTGCGGGGGTAGACGTAGTCGGTGCCCAGCAGCACGAAGCGCTTGGCCGAGCCGCCGTCGGCGCTCATGAGGTATTCCACGGCCGGAATGGCCTGCTGGTTGGGAGCCGCACCGGTGTAGAACACGTTGGGGCTCATTTCCTCGCCCTCGTACTGCACGGGGTAGAACAGCAGGCCGTTGAGCTCTTCGAACACCGGGAGCACCGACTTGCGGCTGACAGACGTCCAGCAGCCAAAGACGGCCGCCACCTTGTCTTGCGTCAGCAGCTGGCGAGCACGCTCGGCAAACAGCGGCCAGTTGGAGGCCGGGTCCACCACCACGGCTTCGAGCTTGCGGCCCATCACGCCACCTTTGGCGTTGATTTCGTCAATCGCCATCAGCACCGTGTCTTTCAGCACGGTCTCGGAAATCGCCATGGTGCCCGACAGGCTGTGCAGCACACCGATCTTGATGGGGGTGTTGGCACGGGCGGGCAAGGCGGCCAGGCCGCCAACGGTACCGACGGCAGCGGCCGCCGACAGGGCTTTCAGGGTAGAACGACGCTTCATCATTTCAGGGCTCCAGACAGGGACAGTGGGCGGGCTTGCCGCTCGAAACCCCCTGGAATCGGGGGATTGATCGCGGACAACTCCATGCTAGGGATTACCCTGGAAACCGTCTGTACGCCTCTTGACGTATGGAACCTCAACCACTTTCAAAAACAGCACTTCTCCAAACGAACCACGCCCTTTTGGCGAAGGCAGTCCCCTCTTGGTCAAACTCCACCGCCGACGCCCTTGAACTTCTCCACAAATGCGGCGATTTTCTGGAACACGCTTTGCTTTTTAGTCAGGTACTGCGGATTGAGCGGACTCATCTTGGGCAAAACGGAATTCAGCTCCGTACCACTGTCGCTGGCAAATTCACGCTTCAGTGATGCGGTGATGTAGCGCTTCGCCGCTTCGGCGTTCAGGCTCTCGGAGTTGATCAATTCTTGGGCTTCACGTTGCTGCTCCGCTTGGGCAAAGGTGAAGAAGGCGTCAATCACGCTGGCCTTGTCGCCGATCTGGTCCAGGTCTGTCTGGTTGATGAAGTCCACCAGTAAGCTCTCTTTCGCGCGATTTCCCAGACTGGCACGAATGACGCGGCGAACTTCATCCACCAGGTCTGATTTGCTCTTGATCTTCTTGTTGTGGTCGAAAATCAATTCCAGGATGTAGTCCAGATTGATTTCCTGCGACTTCAGCAGGTCCACCTCAAAGACCACGTCATCCCAGTCGATGGTGGATTTGTCCCTTTCGGTCGAGGATTTTTCTCGGCGCAGCCAGTCGCGCACATCGTTGTAGGTAGATCGGTAATCCTGAATTTTCCGCTCGGCGGGGAGCGTCATGGTGGCCAATACGGTCACGTCCTCATCAGTCAGATAGTGCTTGGTCTTGAACGCATCTACCGCTGCCGGGTCGTTCACGTCAACGCTTTGCAGTTCCCTCAAGCTGGCGAACTCATCGTAGTTCTGCAGAACATTCTCGAGGCGCAAATATTCGCCAAAGAGCTTGGCGAAGGCCTTCTTGTCGGCCTCCTTCTCAATGGCAGTGGGATCGGGAAAGCGTGTTTCCAGCTCCTTCACGACGTCCATAAAGCCACGCCGCGCCTCACCGGTGGCCGCATCGGTGAAGCCCTCCATGTACTCCTTGTAGCTTTTCTCCAGCACCACGTTCTTGGTATTTTTGTCCCCGAACAGGGTGATGGCATCAATAGTCGCCTGCTCCAGATCGCGGAAGGTGACGATGTTGCCGAAGGTTTTGGTGGCGTCAAAAATGCGGTTGGTACGTGAATAGGCCTGCATCAGCCCGTGGAAGCGCAGGCTCTTGTCCACAAACAGGGTGTTGAGCGTAGGCGCATCAAAGCCTGTCAGGAACATGCCCACCACCATAAGCAGGTCGATTTCCTTGGCTTTTACCTGCTTGGCCAGATCGCGGTAGTAGTTCTGGAAGCCATTGCTGTCCACGCTGAAGTTGGTTTTGAACAGCGCGTTGTAGTCCGCAATAGCTGCACTCAGGAACTCCTTCGCACTGCTGTTCATGGCAGACACTTCAAAACTCTCGTCCTGAATGTCGCCGATGGCATCCTGTTCCTCGTTGGCGGCGAAAGAGAAGATGGTGGCCACCCTCAGGGGTTTTTCGCTACCCTTCTGCAGTTCCCTGAAGGACTCGTAATACAGCTTTGCCGCATCCACGCTGCTGACCGCGAACATGGCATTGAAGCCTTTGTTGCCCGCGTGCAGGCGGTGGGTCTTCTGCCGGAAGTTGTTCAGGATGTACTGAGTAATCTCACGAATGCGATCGGGGTGCAGCAGAGCCTGCTTGTTCTCTGCAGCGCTGAGTTTTTTTTCATCTAGTTCGGTCTCAATGACCTTGAACTGCGGGCGCACGTCGTTGTAGTCGACCTTGAACTTCAGCACTTTTTCATCACGAATCGCATCGGTGATGACATACGAATGCAGCTCGCGGCCGAACACGCTGGCAGTGGTTTCAGCGCCCAACGCGTTTTCCGGGAAGATGGGCGTGCCGGTAAACCCAAACTGATAGAACTTCTTGAATTTTTTCTTGAGGTTCTTCTGCGCCTCGCCAAACTGACTGCGGTGGCATTCATCGAATATGAACACCACCTGCTTGCCATAAATGGGTAAATCAGCTTCGCCCTTCATCAGGTTGTTGAGCTTCTGGATGGTGGTGACGACGATCTTGTTGTCGTCTTTGTCCAGATTGCGCTTCAGGCCCGCCGTGCTGTCCGAGCCATTCACGCTGTCGGGTGAGAAGCGTTGGTATTCCTTCATGGTCTGATAGTCAAGGTCCTTGCGGTCCACCACGAAGAACACCTTGTCGATGAAGTCCAACTCCGTGGCCAGCCGCGCCGCTTTGAAACTGGTCAGGGTCTTGCCCGAACCCGTGGTGTGCCAGATGAAGCCACCACCCTCAAGGTCACTCCAGCGCTTTGCCTGGTACGCGCTGTTGATCTTCCAGAGAAGCCGCTCGGTGGCCGCAATCTGGTACGGGCGCATCACCAGCAGCGTGTTGCTGACATCAAATACCGAGTAATGCAGCAGCACATTGAGCAGGGTGTGCTTCTGAAAGAAAGTGGCCGTGAAGTCCTTCAGGTCTTTAATCAAACTGTTATCCGCCTTCGCCCAGTTCATGGTGAAGTCGAAGCTGTTCTTGTTGCGCTGCGTGGTGTTGGCAAAGTAACGGCTGTCGGTGCCGTTGGAGATGACGAACAGCTGCAAATACTTAAACAAGGAATGCTCGCTGTTGAAGCTCTCCTTGCTGTAGCGGTGCACCTGATTAAAGGCTTCACGAATCGCCACGCCGCGCTTCTTTAATTCCACCTGCACCAGCGGCAAGCCATTGACCAGAATCGTCACATCGTAGCGGTTGGAATGGCTGCCGGCTTGCTCAAACTGTTTGATCACCTGCACCTTGTTGCGGGCGATATTTTTCTTGTCCAGCAGATAGATGTTCTGGATGCGGCCATCGTCAAAGACAAAGTCGTGGATGTAGTCGTCATGAATTTTTCGGGTTTTTTCGACGATGCCATCACTGGGCTTGTCCAACCATGTCTCGACAAGGCGCAGCCATTCGCCTTCAGCGAACTGCACGTTATTGAGGGTTTGCAGTTGTACTCGAACATTGGCGAGCAGAGCCTGCGGCGTGGCCAGTCCGGGCAGGTATTCATAGCCCTGGTTTTGCAAATCCTGAATGAACTCGCGCTCGAGATCACCCTCGCTCTGGTAGCCTTCAGCGACCTTCCATTCCGGGGCGTATTTGTCCAGAACGATGAAGTTCTTCGACTCGGCAATAGCCTTGTAATCAATCATTGGGCTGTTTCTCATCTTGGATGAGCGCGGTTAACTCGCTCTCAATTTCTTGCACCGTAGGCAATTGCGACTGCACCGACAGCGGAATATCCTTGGTGATGAACGAACTCACGCCCATCGGCTTGTTGATGTCGCGCAGCGCGTACTCCACATCCAACTTATCTTTGTCTTTGCACAAGATCAGGCCAATCGTCGGTTGGTCACCTTCACCTCGCAGTTGGTCGTCAACTACTGACAGATAGAAGTTGAGCTTGCCCACGTACTCAGACTTGAACTCGCCCGCCTTCAGCTCAATCACCACATAGCACTTCAGGCGTGCGTGATAGAAGAGCAAGTCCAGAAAGTAGTCCCTGCCATTGACCACCAGCGGGTATTGCCGCCCCAGGAAAGCAAAGCCTTTGCCCAGCTCCAGCAGAAACCGGGTGATCTGCGCCACCAGCTGGTTTTCGATGTCGCGCTCCACCGCCTGGGCGCTGAGGGTCAAAAAGTCAAACACATACGGGTCTTTCAGGCTTTGCTGAACCAACTCGGACTGCGGCGCGGGCAAGGTCTGGGCGAAGTTGCCCACCGCCTGGCCCACGCGCTCATGGAAGCGCTGCTCAATCTGCCACTCCAGCACCGTGCGGCTCCAGCCGTGTTCGGCGCAAGCCTGCGCATACAGCAACACTAAATCCAACGACTTCACCTTGGCCAACAGGGTACGCACGTGCCCCCAAGGCATTTGTCCCACGGGCTGTGGGACAACTTCAAAGCGCGGGCTAAAAAAAGCATAAAACTGCCGCATGGCAAACAAGCTGGTGCGCGAAAAGCCTTTCATGCCGGGGTAGCTGGCCTGCAGGTCTTGCGCCATTTGCTCCACCACCGCCGAGCCCCAGGCGCGCTCGCGCTGCCAAGCATCCAGCTGACGGCCAATGTCCCAATACAGGCCCAGCAGCTCGGCATTCACCGCCAGCAAGGCGCGAGTTTGCGAACTCTGGATGCGTTGCTTGATGCCCGCCAGCGCCTGGCGGTAATCGGTGTGGTGGGTGATTTCGCTCATACCATCAGGCTCCCTGTTGTTGCCAAAAGCCATGGCTGCTCTTCAAGTGATCAAGCAACAGTTTGACAGTGGCCTGCTCCGCCGGCGTGGGCTGCGCCACGGCCTCGTTGGACAGCGTGCTGTGGCTTGTGAAATTGATGATGCGGCTGTAGTACAGCTGCTTGTCATCTGGCAACAGCTCTGACCACTTCGGGTAGCCCAGGAAGCTGGCCGTTTTCTCGTACAGGTTGCGCAGCAGTGTGAAGTGAAACCGCTCGACCCTGTTGCCAGCAACGGCCTGCTCGATGGTCTGCAGCAGGTGCAGGTGGTAGGAAAAGCTCTTGTTGGAGTCGCCGGGCTTTTCCGTCAGCGTATAGCTGCCGTCGTCCAGGCGCTCCAGCATGTAGCAAGCCTTGTTGCTGAACTCATTGAACAGCACGTTGTAGAACAGCGGGCTGTGCGTGGTGATGATGAACTTGAGATCAGTGGACTGACTGGATTTGATCAACCCCGCCAGGTTGACCGCCAGCTCGATCAAGTGGTTTTCATCCAGTGAGCTGACCGGGTCGTCAATGAAAACGTACTCCAGATTATTAAAGGCATCGGTGGAGCGGTTTCCGGCTTCGGCGATGTTCAGCTCAGAAATCAACTGCTCCAGTAGCGCATTGAAAACGCTCCAGATGAAATTGCTTTCTTCGCCTTTGGAGATTTTGATGTGCGGCTCTTGCTGATTGTTGCCACGTTCAAATGAAAAACTGACTGACGAAAAGTCGTTGCTGAAATGTGGCGTCAACTTGTCGCTGGTGTAGCCCTGAAAAGTGGCGGTGATGCTCTGGTCCTGGCCTTGTTCTTCTAGCACCCACCGGGTGAACGCGTTGGGCTGGATGATCAACTTGGGTTCAGCATCCCGCTCCAGATCGTTCTTCCAATAGAACAAATCTTCCGTGAAGGCGCTGTAATAGAGGACCTTTTTGTCTGCCAAATCAGACGCCTGAGCCTCTTCGCCCGCCGCTTTTGGCGCAATCAACTCCTTGAACGCCCGCGACAGGCGCGTTTTGCCCGTACCGTTGAAGGCATAGATCAGTTGCACCTTCTTGTTGGCATCCCTGAGCTGCTCGGCAATGGCGGTCAGCGTTTTGCTCATGTCAGGCGGCTACCTCTTCAGGCTTCGGGAAGCTCAACAGCAGATCGCGGTAATACGCGTATTGCTTCTGGCGTAGCTCGATTTCACGTGGCAAACCTTCGGAGATGGAGTTGGTCAGGGCGTCGAACTTATCGAGGATTGCGACGATGCGGGCTTGTTTTTTCAGCGATGGGACGGGCACCAACCTCTTCTCAATAGCACCTTTACCAACATGCATCATCGTTGAGCCAGTTCCGTGTTCAGCCTTAAGAGCTTCGGTATCCCAAGCCAACACGTAATAGAGATATTTTTTCAGAATCAGATCGGTATTTGGAATCACCTTCCAAATATGGTAGTGATAGATGACTTTGTTGCCATTCCATATTTTTGGGCCAAAAGAGGCGGACCACGCATACAAAAGATCACCGGCGTCGCAATATTTATCAATTTCAAGCTCTAAGTCTGAGTAATACCAATTGCCGTTTGTAAAAAAATTCCCCACCCTTAGAACAGGATACTTACCTGACCCAAGCAATTCAGGCTGTTTGTACGCGCGACCATTGATAAATCTGCACACTTCCCCGAGCGTCTTCCACTCCACTTCGCCTTCTTCAAAACGCAACAACTGGTCGCGATAGTGGTTGTATTGTTTTTTGCGGGCTGTAAGCTCGGCTGTAAGCTCGGCTGTAAGCTCGGCTGTAAGGGAGGTAAATGTGTCCAGAATGCGGACGATTTCGGCTTGGATTTCAAGCGATTTTTTTGGGTTGTCTGGGCAGGGGATGGGGATTTTTAACTCGTTCAAAACGGATTGCGTTTGGCTTGGAACGCCGCCCGCTTGGTTCATATCGCCGAGACCTACCGTTGTTAAGAAGTAGTAAAGGTATTTCGGACGAATTTGTGCTTCGTCAATTTCCGTGTAGAAGATGGTGTCAACAGTCCAGAACGGAACATCGACAAAGAAGAGATTGCCCAGCGAGCCTTTTCTTGGAATCAAGACGGTAGGTTTGTTATGGGCGTAGGCGTCTGCATATCGCATGATTCCACCGGAGCCATAAACCGGAAATTCGCCATCGCCAAGCGACTTGTGATCTTTACCGTTTTTGATACGCGCCACATCACCCAACGTCTTCCACTCCACCTGAGCCCCATCCAGCAGTTTGTCCAAAAAGTTCATTTCACGCATCGCGCTGGCCTTTGGCATCGTGGGTCAGTTGGGCTTTGAGGGCTTTGTCAAAGTCGGACTCATACAAGCGGTCTTGCACCACGCGGTATTTTTCAAATTCGCTCAGGGCGTGGGCATCGGCCAGGGCTTTGCTGACCTTGCCTGCGTCTTGCAAGACTTTTCTGTCAGCCGCTTCAATGAAGCGGTTGAGGCGTGTTTCCCAGTCTTGCATGGTCATGGGGATGTTGCGCTCGGCCATGGATTCGGCCAGATCCAGGTAGGCGCTCACCAGCCTTTGCAGTTGGGCCAGCTCGGCGTCGCTGAGGTAGTTTTTAGCCACCACCACATCGAACTTTTGAATTTTGCCGTTGGGTGCATCCTGCCAGGTGTTAAGGCCCATATGGGTGTGTTCGGCGTTGGCTCGGGCGTGGATGACTTCGGCAGCGGTTTGGCCGTGGATGGCCCAGTGCAGCTTGTTTTGTACGGTGGCAAAAAACCGCTGGGTGACTTGGGCGCTGGCGTCGTAGTCGATGGCGATGGCGTAGATGTCGGTGATTTTTTGGTAGAACTTGCGCTCAGACAGGCGAATCTCGCGAATGCGGGCGAGCTGCTGCTCAAAGTATTTTTTACCCAGGATGGAGCCATCGTTTTTCAGCCGCTCGTCGTCCATGGCGTAGGCTTTGATGGTGAATTCTTTGATGATGCCCGTGGCCCACTTGCGAAACTGCACCGCCCGCTCGGAGTTGACTTTGTAGCCCACGGCAATGGTGGCCGACAGGTTGTAGTGCTGGGTGTTGTAGTTTTTGCCGTCGACGGCAGTTATCCGGAAATTCCGGATAACTGCCTCTTGCTCTAACTCTTTGTCCGCAAAGATGTTTTTCAGGTGTTCGCTCACCGTGCGAACGTTGACGCCATAGAGCTCGCCCATCATTTTTTGGCTCAACCACACGTCTTCGTCGGCATAAACGGCTTCTACCCCACCTTGGCCGCTGGCCGCGACGAAGGTGAGGTATTCCGCTGCGGATGAGCGAATGGTGGGCAGGTTTTGTTTGCTGCTCATGCGTGCTCCTCTTGTTGAGGCCCCCCTTCAATCTCGGCCACGATGGCGTCGATGTCTTTGCGCAGCCGGTCAATGTTGGCGACTGTGGTTTTGAGCTGGGCGTTGAGCTGGGCAATGTCCACCACTTCGCGGGTGTCTTTGGCCTCCACATAGCTGCTGACGGACAGGTTGTAGTCGTTGGCTGCCACTTTCTCGAACGGCACAGACTGAGCGAAGTGATCGACGTTCGCCTTGCTGTCGAAGGCTTGCATGATCTGTTCGATGTGCGTGTCCAGCAGCACGTTGTTGTTGGTTTCTTTCTTGAACAGGCCGCTGGCGTCGATGAACTGGGTGTTGGTGTCAGTCTTGTGTTTGGACAGCACCAGAATGCTTACGGCGATGGTGGTGCCGAAGAACAGGTTGGGAGCGAGCGAAATCACCGTTTCCACATAGTTGTTGTCCACCAGGTACTGGCGGATCTTCTGCTCGGCCCCACCGCGGTAAAAAATGCCGGGAAAGCAGACGATGGCCGCACGGCCCTTGCTGGAGAGGTAGCTGAGCGCGTGCAACACGAAGGCAAAGTCGGCCTTGGATTTGGGCGCCAGCACACCGGCCGGGGCAAAGCGGTCGTCGTTGATGAGGGTGGGGTCGTCGCTGCCCACCCACTTCACCGAATACGGCGGGTTGGAAACGATGGCATCGAAGGGTTTGTCATCGCCAAAGTGTGGCTCGATGAGGGTGTCGCCCAGCTCGATGTTGAATTTGTCGTAATTGACGTTGTGCAGGAACATGTTCATCCGCGCCAGGTTGTAGGTGGTGTGGTTGAGTTCCTGGCCGAAGAAGCCGTCTTCGATGATGTGGGCGTCAAACTGCTTTTTGGCTTGCAGCAGCAGCGAGCCAGAGCCGCAGGCGGGGTCGTAAATCTTGTTGATGCTGCTTTGCCCGTGCATGGCCAGCCGGGCGATCAGCTTGGAGACCTGCTGGGGCGTGAAAAACTCGCCGCCCGATTTGCCGGCGTTGGCGGCGTAGTTGGAGATGAGGAATTCGTAGGCGTCGCCAAACAGGTCGATGTGGCTGGCATCGAAGTCGCCGAAGTCCAGCTCGGCCACGCCTTTGAGCACGGCCGCCAGACGGGCGTTTTTGTCTTTGACGGTGTTGCCCAGGCGGTTGCTGGTGGTGTCGAAGTCGGCGAACAGGCCACGGATGTCGCGCTCGGACGGGTAGCCCAGGGCGGAGGTTTCAATGGCCGAGAAAATCGCTGCCAGGTCGGTGTTCAGGCTGTCGTTGGTGTTGGCACTCGCGGCCACACGGGCGAACAGCTGGCTAGGGTAGATGAAGTAGCCCTTGGTTTTGATGGCGTCGTCCCGGATTTCTGGGGTAATGACCACGTCGTTCAGCGCGGCATAGTGGATGCTCTCGTCACCGCCTTCGATGTAGGCCGCAAAGTTTTCGCTGATGAAACGATAGAACAGCGTGCCCAGCACGTACTGCTTGAAATCCCAGCCGTCGACGGCTCCTCGGACGTCGTTGGCAATTTGCCAGATACGGCGTTGCAGTTCGGCGCGTTGTTGCATGCTGGTCATGGTGCAGTTCCAAGTTGGGGTGTCAAGTCTATTCGGACCGTAGAGGATGAAAGCAGCATAGCCATAAAACTTTCCACCACCAGACAGCTGATGTCAGCGCATATCACCCCCGGGGCTGCAGTTGCGGCACCCGGTTGATGGCCATGGCCGCTGCGGCGGTTCGCGTCTCCACCCCGAGCTTGGCGTGGATGCGTTCCAGGTGCTTTTTCACCGTGGCGGGGCTGGCGCCGAGAATGTCGCCGATGTCGCGGTTGATCTTGCCCTTGGCCACCCAGTACAGCACCTCGGCTTCGCGGGCCGTGAGGCCAAAGGCCTGCACCAGCGCCTCGAGCACGCTGGCATCGGACGTTTCCTGCATCACGATCAGCCAGTCGCCGCCCTCGCCGTTGGGGCTGGCATCGGCCGGGTCACCCACCACGAGGTGCAGGCGGAAGGTCAGGCGTCGCGGGCCGTTTTCGAGCGTGAGGCGTGGGGGCTCTGCCGGTGGACGATCGGAGCCCTGCAGATCGGGCAGATGACGGCGCAGCCATTGCAACACCCCAGGCGGGGTTTCGGGCGCCTCGGTACCGCAATACCGCAGCAGCAGGTCACGGGCCAGCGGGGTCTGCCACATCAGGCGCCCATCGCGCTCGCGCACGGTGATGGTGGCGTAACCGAATGCATCCAATGCGTTGCGGGCCTGCTGCTGCTCCACAGCGCCGCGCCGGGCCTGGCTCGCCGTCCGGAGGTGCACGCCCATGCGCGCAATCACCTCCTGCGGCTTGACCGGCTTGGTCACGTAGTCCACCCCGCCCGCGGCCAGCGCGTTCACCAGGTGCTCGGTCTCGGTCAGGCCCGTCATGAAAATGATGGGGATGTGGGCGGTATCCGGGTCGGCCTTGAGTCGTCGCGCCACTTCAAATCCGTCCATGCCAGGCATCAGGGCATCCAGCAGCACCACATCCGGGCGCGCCTGCCTGGCTCGAGCCAGCGCGGCCTCGCCATTCAGGGCGACCAGCACGGTGTGGCCGGTTTCGTCCAGCGTGTCGTGCAGCACCGAGAGGTTCTCGGGCACATCGTCCACGATCAGAACGACCGGCCCATCGCTGGCCGGGTCAGCGGGGTTCCAGCGCATGCAAGGCCTCCTGCAGTTTGTCTTCGATGGTTTCAAACTGGAACTCCCTGGCCAGCACGCGCAGGGCTTCGGCTTCCGGGCCCGGGCACAGCGCATCCAGCCGGCGGATGAAGCCTCGGTAGTAGCCCAGCCGGGTCAGTTCACGCAAGTCGTTCAGATCGTTCCAGGAGCACTGGCTCAGGCAGCGGCTGAACAGGTTCGATCCGTCTGTCGTCTCCGATCGTGGGGCTTCTTCCGAGGACACGGGCGATGCAGAGGCCCAGGTCAGCGCCAGACGCTCCTGGAGCCATCGCAGCAATTCGTCCCGACGAACAGGTTTCACGAAAAAATCCTCGGCGGGCAAACCCACCGGGTTGTCCAGCCCTTTGTCAAAGGCATTGGCAGACACCACGGCCACGGCAGGTGCCGGAAACCGTTCGCCACTGCGCACCATGGCCTGGAGCTGGCTCAGGGTCTGCCAGCCGTCCATGCCGGGCATGGCGAGGTCCATGAACACGGCATCTGGCCGCAAACCGGCTCGTAACTGGTTCAACGCATCTTCGCCATGCGTGGCCAGGCGCACGTCAAAGCCCAGCGGCTCCAGCCAGTTCTGCAAGAGCTGACGGTCGTTTTCCTCGTTGTCAACCACCAGAACGGTGCGGCGCTGGCCACCGTAACCCCGCGCCTCGACGTGGCGTGAGGGCAAGAGGTTCGCCGCCTCACCGTGCACTTCGGGCAGAAAGAGCCGCAACCGGAAGGTGGTGCCCTGCCCCGGCGTGCTGTCTGCGGTCATCTCCCCGCCCATGAGATTGGTGAGCATGCGGGCAATCGTCAGGCCCAGGCCGGCGCCGGAGGTGCCCTGGCTGCGGGTGGCCTCGCCGCGGGCGAAGGGCTCGAACACGCGTTCGAGTTCATCGGGCGTCATGCCCGGACCGGTGTCCGTGACCTCGATGACCGCCATCTCGCGTCCATACTGCACCCGCAAGCGGACGCCGCCATGGGCCGTGAACTTCACCGCATTGCCCAGCAGATTGATGAGGATCTGCCGCAGCCGCTTGTCGTCGGCGCGGACGGCCTGGGGCCACAATTCGGGCGGCTCGAAGCGGAAAGCCAGCCCCTTGGCCTGGGCCTGCAGCTCGAACATGCCCGCCACCTCGTCCATCAGGGCCTTGAGGTCCAGCGGCTTCACATCCAGCGTGAGTTTGCCGGCTTCGATCCGGGCCACGTCCAGCGTGCCCTCGATCAGTGACAGCAGATGCTCACCACCCCGCAGGATCACCCGGATGGCGTGCGACCGGTGGGCCGGCAGGGACGGGTCTTCCTGCAAGAGTTGCGCGTATCCCAGGATGCTGTTGAGCGGCGTGCGCAACTCGTGGCTGATGTTGCTCACGTAGCGCGTCTTGGCCTGATTCGCCTGGTCGGCCTGCTCCCGGGCCCTGTCGGCCACCTGCTTGGCCTGCTGAAGGGCGGCATCGGTGCGCCGGTGGGAGGCTATCTCCTCCATAAGCAGGCGCGTCTGCCGGTTCGATTCTTCCTGGGCCACCTCTCGACTCTTGTGAGCCAGCACCAGCCACCACGCGACGATGGCCGACACCATCAGCAAGGCGGCATACACCTTCACGAAACCCGAATGCAGCGCCGCCTCCACGCCGCCATCCACCCAGGGCATGCCCAGGGCCAGCGCTCCCTGCAATTCGTGCCGGTACAACAGACCCAGCACGGCAGCCAGCACCGGCGCAATCACGAGCATCAGCAGCAGGAAATGCCCCAGTCCGGCATCCAGTTGCGGCCACCATCGACGGGGCATCAATCGCCGCAGCGTGCCCAGCCATTGGGTCGACAGGCGCGCATGCGGTTTGCACAGGTCACCACAGCGGGCATCCAGACTGCAGCACAGGGAGCAGATGCACCCCTGGTAGGCCGGGCAATGCGCCATGTCAGGCGATTCGTATTCGGCCTCGCAGATCACGCAGCGCCGCAGGCGCATGTCAGGGCCCGCCTCGGTCGCCTGTCCCGCCCGTTCAGACGCCACGTCATCGGGCGCCGGGGTTCGTGCCAGGTAAAACCGACCTTGCGTCGCCCAGGCGATCAGCGGCGACGTCACAAAGGCCGTCACCATGGCCACCACCGCCGAAAAGGCTTCGGCCATGGGTCCCATCAGGCCCAGATGAGCCGCAATGCCCAGCGCGGAAGCCAGGCACATGGCCCCGACGCCGACCGGATTGATGTCATACAGATGCGCCCGCTTGAACTCGATGCCCTTCGGCGACCAACCCACGGGCTTGTTGATCACCAGGTCCGCCACCACGGCCATGATCCAGGCAATCGCGATGTTCGAATACAAGCCCAGCACGTCGCCCAGCGCCTCGAACACATTCATTTCCATCAGCATGAACGCGATGGCCGTGTTGAAGACCACCCACACCACCCGCCCCGGGTGGTGGTGGGTGAGGCGTGAGAAGAAGTTGCTCCAGGCCAGCGACCCGGCATAGGCGTTGGTCACATTGATCTTGAGTTGCGATACCACCACGAACAACGCGGTCGCCGCCACCGCCCACCCGTAGGGCAGCAGGTATTCGTAGGCCATGAGGTACATCTGGTTGGGATCCACCGCGCGATCGGCCGACACCCCGAAACTCAGCACCAGATGCGCCAGCAGCACCCCACCCAGCATCTTGATGACGCCCATCACCACCCAGCCTGGCCCCCCGGCCAGCACGCCGGCCCACCAGCGCCAGCGGCGTTCGGGTGTCGGGCGAGGCATGAAACGCAGATAGTCGGCCTGCTCGCCCATCTGCGTGATGAGGGCAATGCCGACCGTGAGGGCCGCACCAAAGAGGTGCCACTGGAACGTGCCTCCTTCACCATTCGCTCCAGCGTAGTGCACCACGCTAGAAAATGCCCCGGGATCCAGCACCGCCACCGCCACAAACGGAATGATCATCATCACCAGCCACAGCGGTTGCGTCCAGACCTGGAAACGGCTGATCACCGACACCCCGTGCGTGACGAGTGGAATCACCACCACTGCACAGATCAGGTAACCCCAGGCCGGTGGAATGCCCAGCGCCAGTTCCAGCGCGTAGGCCATCACGGCGGCTTCCAGGGCAAAAAAGATGAACGTGAACGAGGCGTAGATGAGCGAGGTGATGGTGGAACCGATGTAACCAAACCCCGCCCCACGCGTCAGGAGGTCCATGTCAACCCCGTAGCGGGCCGCATAGACGCTGATGGGCCATCCCGCCACAAAGATCAGCAGGCCCGTGGCCAGAATGGCCCAGAACGCATTCAGAAACCCGTACTGCACCAGCAGGGTGGCGCCCACCGCCTCCAGAATCAGAAACGAGGCCACGCCGAAGGCCGTGTTCGCCACGCGCCATTCGGACCACTTGCGAAACCGCTGCGGCGTGTATCGCAGGGCATAGTCCTCCATGGTTTCGCTGGCCACCCAGCTGTTGTAGTCCCGCCGCACCTTCACGATGCGCTGGACAGGGACCACGGGCTCGACGGGATCAGGGTTCACCCTGAGTCTGGTGCAGCTTTCATGCCACAGCTGATCAATCTGCGGTAAAAACGGCACGTTTATTGCACCAGTCAAGCCATGGAACTCTCTCCCCGCGACAAGGACAAGCTGCTGATCTTCACCGCCGCCCTGCTGGCGGAACGGCGCCAAGCCCGAGGACTGAAGCTGAATTACCCCGAAGCCGTTGCCCTCATCAGCGCGGCCGTGATGGAAGGCGCCCGGGACGGCAAGACCGTGGCCGAACTGATGAGCGAAGGCCGCACGGTGCTCACGCGCCAGGACGTGATGGACGGCGTGGCCGAGATGATCACCGACATCCAGGTCGAAGCCACCTTCCCGGACGGCACCAAACTGGTGACCGTTCACCAGCCCATCGTCTGAGGCGATGGGCATGAACCCTTTTTCAAAGGACCTCCCCATGAGCTCCCTCCCCCTTGATCGCAATCTGGCAGTCAGCCTCTGTGCCCTGCTCGCCACCTCGGCTCAGGCCCATGACGGCCACGGCCTGCCCGGTGTGCACTGGCACGCCACGGATGTGCTCGGTTTCATTGGCCTGGCGGCCGTGGTGGCAGCCGCCATCTGGCTGGGTCGCAAGTGAGGAGCCCCCCATGATCCCCGGTGAACTCCTGATCGACCCCGGCGAGCATGTGCTCAATCCGGATCGACGAACCGTCAGTCTGGTGGTGAAGAACACGGCAGATCGGCCCATCCAGGTGGGCTCGCATTACCACTTTGCCGAAACCAACGCCGCCCTCTCGTTTGACCGGTCTGCTGCCCACGGCATGCGGCTGAACATCGCCAGCGGCACCGCCGTGCGTTTCGAGCCAGGCCAGCAACGCACCGTGGAACTGGTGGACTACGCCGGTGGACGTGAGGTGTATGGCTTTCGTGGCCTGGTTCAAGGAGGGTTGTGATGGCCACCGTTTCCCGACAAGCCTACGCCGAAATGTTCGGCCCCACCGTCGGTGACCGCGTGCGCCTGGCCGACACGGCCCTGGTCGTTGAAGTCGAACGCGACTGCACCCTGCAGGCCGGGGGTTATGGCGAAGAAGTCAAGTTCGGCGGTGGCAAGACCATCCGCGACGGCATGGGCCAGAGCCAGCGCAGCCGCGCGCAGGGCGCGGTTGACCTGGTCGTCACCAACGCCCTCATCATCGACCACTGGGGCATCGTCAAGGCCGACATCGGCGTCAAAAACAGCCGCATCGTGGGCATCGGCAAGGCCGGCAACCCCGACGTGCAACCGGGCATCGACATCGTCATCGGCCCGGGCACCGAGATTCTGGCTGGCGAAGGCATGATCGTCACCGCCGGCGGCTACGACAGCCACATCCACTTCATCTGCCCGCAACAGATCGAAGAGGCGCTCATGTCAGGCATCACCACCATGACCGGCGGCGGCACCGGCCCGGCCACCGGCACCAACGCCACCACCTGCACACCCGGCCCCTGGTACATCGAGCGCATGCTGCAGGCCGCCGATGCCTTCCCCATGAACCTGGGCTTTCTGGGGAAGGGCAACGCCAGCCAGCCGCAGGGCCTGATGGAGCAGGTGGAAGCCGGCGCCATCGGCATGAAGCTGCACGAGGACTGGGGCACCACCCCCGCCGCCATCGACGCCTGCCTCGACGTGGCCGAGCAGACCGACACCCAGATCTGCATCCACACCGACACGCTCAACGAGTCCGGATTTGTCGAAGACTCCATCGCCGCCTTCAAGGGTCGCACCATCCACACCTTCCACTGCGAAGGCGCCGGTGGCGGCCACGCGCCCGACATCCTCAAGGTGGTGGGCGAAGCCAATGTGCTGCCCTCCTCCACCAACCCCACGCGCCCCTACACCGTCAACACGCTCGAAGAGCATGTCGACATGCTGATGGTGTGCCACCACCTCGACGCGTCCATCGCCGAAGACCTGGCCTTTGCCGAAAGCCGCATCCGCAAGGAAACCATCGCCGCCGAAGACATCCTGCACGACCTGGGCGCCATCAGCATCATGAGCAGCGACAGCCAGGCCATGGGTCGGGTCGGCGAAGTCATCTGCCGCACCTGGCAGACCGCCCACAAGATGAAGGTGCAGCGCGGCTGGCTGGCGCCCACACCGGGCCGCTCGGAAAAGGTCGAACAGAGCGACCGCAACGACAACTTCCGCGTCAAGCGCTACATCGCCAAATACACCCTCAACCCCGCCATCACCCATGGCGTGGCCGACACCGTCGGATCGGTCGAGGTGGGCAAGTGGGCCGACCTCGTGCTCTGGAAGCCCGCCTTCTTTGGCATCAAGCCCGCGCTCATCCTGAAGGGCGGCCTGATCGCCGCCGCCGCCATGGGCGACCCGAACGCCTCCATCCCCACGCCACAGCCGGTGCATTACCGGCCCATGTTTGGCAGCTTTGGTCGGGCCATGCACAACACCTCGCTCACCTTCGTGTCCCAGGCCGGCCTGGCCGCCGGCATCGGTCAGCGCTTTGGCTTGCAGAAACCGCTGGTGGCCGTCCAAGGCTGCCGCACCATCGGCAAGCGTGACATGGTGCTCAATGACTATGCGCCCAAGATGGAGATCGACGCGCAAAACTACCATGTCCGGGCCGATGGTCAGCTGCTGGTCTGCGAACCTGTGGCCGTGCTGCCGCTGGCCCAGCGCTACTGCCTGTTCTGACCATGCTACATGCCACTCGATGTATCCCCCGGGGCCAAGGCCTGGCCTCTGTGTTGCTGAACCGGGCAGCCACCGTCACGCTGGACTGGGACCAGCGCCAGAAAAGCCGCTTCGACTGCGAAGACTCCCAGGGCCGGCGGATCGGTGTATTCCTGGCCCGTGGCACGGTGGTCCGGGGGGGAGATGTGCTGCTGACCCATGACGGCTCTCTGCTCAAGGTGGTCGCCGCGCCTCAACCGGTGCTCCGCATCACCCCGTGCCAGGCCCACGGCACGCCGTTCGACCTCATCCGTGCCGCCTACCACCTGGGCAACCGGCACGTGCCCATCGAACTGAAACCCGATCACCTCAAGATCGAGCCCGATCACGTGCTGGCGGACATGCTGCACCAGATGCACCTCATCGTGAAAGAGGTGCACGAATCGTTCGAACCCGAATCTGGCGCATATGGTGGCCACCACGGACATCCGCACCCGCACGGCTCCACGCAGGACCACGACCACGCCCATGGGCACGACCACCCCCACTGACGCCTCGCTGCTGTCACTGCTGTGGCTTGCGTCGCCCACCCTGCCGATCGGCGGCTTCTCCTACTCCGAAGGGCTGGAAGCGGCCGTGCATGCCGGTCGAGTCACGGATGAAGCCACCGCCAGTGACTGGATTGCCAGTCAACTCTGGCTCTCGCAAGCCCGATCGGATCTTCCGGTCATTGCCCAGGCGCTTCCCGCCTGGCACCGGCAAGACTGGCCTCGCCTGCTAGCGCTCGACAACTGGGTGCGACAGACCCGTGAAACGGCCGAATGGCGGCTGCAGACCGAACAGATGGGGCGCTCCCTGACGGAATGGATGAAATCCCTCCAGGACCCGTCTTTCGCCCTGGACACCCTCCCTGTCTCCCTGCGGCAGCCCACCTACCCGGTCGCCTACGCCCTGGCTTTGTCACGGCAATGGCCGGTGGGCACGCCGGTTCGCCACACCCTGCTGGCCGCCGGTTTCGCCTGGGCCGAGAACCAGGTGCAAGCCGCCATCAAATCGGTCCCGCTGGGGCAGAGCGCCGGGCAGCGCATCGTGGCGCGCCTGTGCCGCGAGCTGCCCGCGGCCATCGACGCCGCCCTCGACGTGGACGATGCGACGCGTCAATCTTTCACGCCCATGCTGGCCATTCTTTCGGCCCGTCACGAAACCCAGTATTCACGCCTGTTTCGCTCATGAACGCCCCCGCCATGCACCACATCCCCGGCCGCACCAAGGCCCTCCCCCCCCTGCGCGTCGGCATCGGTGGGCCCGTCGGCTCCGGCAAAACCACCCTGCTCGAAATGCTCTGCAAGGCCATGCGCGAGCGTTACGATCTGGTTGCCATCACCAACGACATCTACACCAAGGAAGATCAGCGCCTGCTCACGGTCAGCGGCGCGCTGCCGCCTGAGCGCATCATGGGCGTGGAAACAGGTGGTTGCCCGCACACCGCCATCCGCGAAGACTGCTCCATCAACCTCGAAGCCATCGATCGCATGCTGGCCGATTTTCCCAATGCCGACGTGGTGTTCGTGGAAAGCGGGGGCGACAACCTGGCCGCCACCTTCAGCCCCGAACTGAGCGACCTCACCATTTACGTGATCGACGTGGCCGCCGGCGAGAAGATCCCCCGCAAGGGCGGCCCCGGCATCACCAAGAGCGATCTGTTCGTCATCAACAAGACCGACCTGGCGCCGCACGTGGGCGCCAATCTCGACGTGATGGCCGCCGACACCGCCCGCATGCGCCCGGACCCCGAGCGCCGCCCCTGGGTGATGACCAACCTCAAGACGCAGGAAGGCCTCACCGAGGTGATCGGCTTCATCGAGCGGCGCGGCATGCTGGTGGCCTGATCAGGATCGCGCGGAAGTCATTCACGTTGGTCAGCGTCGGTCCGGTCACCACCGACGCCCCCAGCGCCTCGAAAAACCCATGGCCGTTGTTGTCAGCCAGCGCGTCAGCCAGGCGCAAGCCCTTCGCCCAGGCGTTGGCGATCGTGTCGGGTCCCATGTGAGCACCGGCGATGTCCTCCATGCCATCGACCCCATCGGTGTCCCCCATCAGGGCGTGAATGCGCGGGTGCCCGTTGGTGGTCATCAGGAAAGACAAGAGACACTCCACATTTCGCCCTCCCCTGCCCTGTCCCTTGACCGTCACCGTGGTTTCGCCACCTGACAACAACACACAAGGGGCAGCGAAAGGCTGGTCGCGCTCAGCCACCTGCAAAGCCATGCCTGCCAGCACCTTGCCCACGTCCTTCGCCTCGCCTTCGATGGCATCACCGAGAATATGCGCGGCATAACCGGCTTCGCGCGCCAACACAGCGGCCGCCTCCAGCGCCATCTGGGGCGTGGCCACCATGCGGACCTCCGCACGCATCAGCCTGGGGTCGCCGGGCTTGACCGACTCGCCCAGTCCACTCTCCAGCACACCCAGCACCGACGCTGGCACGTCAATGCCATGACGTTGCAGAATGGCCAATGCATCGGCGCACGTTGTCGGGTCGCCGACGGTAGGACCCGAAGCAATGTCCATGGGCTGATCGCCCGGCACATCCGAGAGCAGCAAGGTGATCACACGAGCCGGATGGCAGGCGGCAGCAAGTCGCCCGCCCTTGATGGCCGACAGATGCCGGCGCACCACGTTCATTTCACGGATCGTGGCCCCGCTGGCCAGCAACGCCCGATTCACGGCCTGTTTGTCGGCCAGCGACACACCCCCGATCGGCAAGGGCAACAGCGCCGATCCGCCACCGGAGATCAGACACAGGACGACATCTTCTTCGCTGAGATCCTGCACCATGGCCATGATGCGGCGGGCAGCCAGCAGACCTGCCTCATCGGGTACAGGATGGGCCGCCTCCACGATATCGATACGACTGCACGGCACCGCATACCCATAACGGGTGACCACCAGTCCAGACAGGCGATCAGCCGGCCCTTGCCAATGGTCCTCCACCGCACGCGCCATGGCCGCAGAGGCCTTGCCGGCCCCGATCACCAGCAAGCGGCCTTTGCCCAGTTCGTCAGGCGTCGGCAGATGAGGTGGCACGCAACGTTCGGGCTGAGCCGAGGCCACGGCGGCATCAAACAATCGACGAAGCAAGGAATCGGGAGCGATGGCTGTGGTCATGCAAGGCTTTCTTCTTCGACCAGACTGTAACGCGCCTGCGCAACACCTGATTACACTGCTGGCTGGATCTGCACTCACCATTCACCCCTAGACTTCCCTTCATGGAACTCCTCGCCAGCCCTCTGGGCATCGCCATCGCCGGGCTTTTCGGCCTGCTCTTCGGCAGTTTCCTCAACGTGGTCATCCACCGCCTCCCCCTGATGATGGAGCGGCGCTGGGCCGCCGAATGCGCCGAAATGACAGGCCAACCGCTGCCCGAGCAGCCGCCACTGAACCTGCTGCACCCCCGTTCGCGCTGCCATTCGTGCGGCGCCGGCATCACGTGGTACCAGAATGTGCCGGTCGTCAGCTACGTGCTGCTGCGCGGCAGGTGCAACGCCTGTGGCGTGCCCATCGGCATGCGCTACCCGCTGGTGGAGCTGCTCACCGGCGCCCTGTTCGCCTGGGTGTTTGCCCAGCACGGGGCCACGTGGGCCACGCTGGCCTGGTTCGGCTTCGTGGCGGCCATCATCGCCCTGACCTTCATCGACTGGGACACGACCCTGCTGCCCGACGACATCACCCTGCCCCTGGTCTGGGCAGGACTCATCGTCGCCTCATGGGGTGGCAGCGATGTGACGCTGACCGACGCCCTGTGGGGTGCGGTGGGCGGCTACCTGTCACTCTGGTTGGTGTACTGGGCCTTCAAGCTCCTGACCGGCAAGGAGGGCATGGGCTATGGCGACTTCAAACTCTTTGCGGCACTGGGGGCCTGGTTCGGCTGGCAGGCCCTCATTCCCATCATCCTGATGGCTTCGGTGATCGGTGCGGTGGTGGGCATTGCCTTGAAGTTCACCAGTGGCCTGCGTGAAGGGGGCTACATTCCCTTTGGCCCCTTCCTGGCCTTGGGTGGACTGGCTGCCTTGCTGTTCGGTCATTCACAGCTGCTGGGCTGGATAGGCCTGTGACGCTGCCTGATCATCCTGTCCGCATCGGCTTGACCGGTGGCATCGGCAGCGGCAAAAGCACCGTGGGTCGCCTCCTGGTTCAGCTCGGCACCACGCTGGTGGATGCCGATGCCATTTCCAGGGCGTGTACCGCCAGCGGTGGGGCGGCCATTGAGCCGATCCGCCAGGCCTTTGGCGATGACGTGATCACCCCCAGCGGCGAACTCGACCGGGACCGAATGCGCGAACGGGTCTTCCAGGACCCGGCCGCTCGCCAGCGACTGGAGGCCATCGTGCATCCGCTGGTGCGAGCCGAAATCGAACGTCGGTGTCGGGAAGCGTCCACCGATTGCGTGGTACTGGACATCCCTCTGCTCGTGGAGTCAGCCAGCTGGCGCGATCGCATTCACACGCTCTGGGTGGTTGACTGCCTGCCAGCCACTCAGGTCCAACGCGTGATGGACCGCAATGGCTGGCCACGCGAGCAGGTCGAAGCGGTGCTGTCGGCACAGGCCAGTCGGGAACAGCGCCTGGCCGTTGCCGACACCATCATCGACAACGATCAAACCTCCCTGATACAACTGGAAACGCAGGTTCGCCGTGCCTATGCGGCGATGCGACAAAGATTCGGGCTATGATCCCATCGTGATCCTGTACGAATACCCGTTCAACGAACGCACCCGCACCTACCTCCGCCTGGAGCACCTGTTTCGCCGGCTGGCGGAACTGGTCTCTCGTACCCACCCTCTCGACCACCATTTCGCCATCCAGACGATCTTCGAGATCATGGATGTGGGCGCTCGCTCCGACCTCAAAACCGAAATCCTCAAAGACCTCGACCGGCACAAGCAGCTGTACAACAGCTACCGAGGCAATCCAGCCATTTCCGAAGCCGCTCTCGATCAGTTCATCGCCCGACTGGACGCCTGCTTCAACGCCTTGCACGAAGAAGCCGGCAAAGTCGGGCATGCGCTCATGGACAACGAGTGGCTGATGTCGGTGCGCAGCCGCATCACCATTCCTGGCGGAACCTGCGAGTTTGATCTGCCGGCCTACCACGACTGGCAGCATCGCCCGGCAGAGCAACGCCAGCAGGAACTGGTCGGCTGGACACAGCAACTGGCCGGACTGGCAGAACCCGTCCAGTTGCTGATGGCCCTGTTGCGTGAAAACGGCCTCCCGCAGAAGGTCATCGCACAGAATGGCCAGTATCAGCAGAACCTGCCGCAGGGAAAAACCTACCAGCTCTTGCGATTCTGGCTGGATCCCGATCGGCAGTTGATCCCCGAGATCAGCGGTAACCGGCTGATGTTTTCGGTCAGGCTCATGCAGCGAGGACCCGACGGCCGTCTCTCACTGGCCAGCGAGCAGAACGCGGAACTCGAGGTCACGCTCTGCGCATGAGCCAGAACGCCGCCTTCAAACCCACCACGGTGCCGTGCCCTGCGTGCGGCGGGCCCAGCCGTTACGCACCGGACAACCGTTTCCGTCCGTTCTGCTCCGAACGCTGCAAGCAGATCGATCTGGGCGCCTGGGCCACCGAAAGCTTTCGCGTGCCCACCAGCCCACCGCTCGACCCGGCGGGCCCGGAAGCCTCCTGGAAACACTGAACCGGCTTGCCGGTCAGTCGGTCCGCTCTTCCGCCAGCCAATCCAGCACCGGTACCGTACCGGGCAACACGGGCGTCACCGTCACGGGCAGTGTCTGCCAGGCAAACGCCTGGCCTTCGTGCATCTGCATCATGCCCGACCAGGCATACACCTTGCAGAAATGCAGACGAACGAGCGCGTGCGGATAGTCCACCAGCTTCTCACGCCAGGGCTGTACCTCACCCACCGTGACCCCGATCTCTTCCTGCAGTTCACGCCGCAAGGCATCGACCACGCCTTCGCCAGCTTCCACCTTGCCACCCGGGAATTCCCAATAACCGGCATACACTTTGCCCGGTGGGCGGCTGGTCAGCAAAAAACGGCCTTCAGCGTCGATCAGCACCCCGACCGCCACATCGGTCACCGACCGGTCAGAGCCGCCTTCACGCGGGCGGTCGCCATCGGCCACCAGCACCGGGCTCACGGTTTGAGTCATCGATTGCCCACGTAGTCGCGGGCAAACTGGTAGGCCACACGCCCACTCCGCGAGCCACGCTCCAGTGCCCACACCAGCGCCTTGGGGCGGGCCTGATCGAACTCTGTCGCGGGCACACCGTAATGCCCCAGCCACTGGTTCACCACACTCAGGTATTCGTCCTGACTAAAGGGGTAGAAGCTCACCCACAGGCCAAAGCGCTCCGACAGGGAAATCTTCTCCTCCACGGCTTCGCCGGGGTGTACCTCGCCGTCCTCGGTATGGGTATAGGAGAGGTTTTCCTTCATGTATTCGGGCAACAGGTGACGCCGGTTGCTGGTCGCGTAGATCAGCACGTTGGGCGTGGCTGCCGCCACCGAGCCATCCAGGATGGACTTGAGCGCCTTGTAGCCAGGCTCGCCGTCCTCGAAGCTCAGGTCGTCGCAAAACACGAGGAACTTCTCGGGCCGGCCCGCCACCACGTCCACCATGTCGGGGAGGTCCACCAAATCGGTCTTGTCCACCTCGATCAGGCGCAGGCCCTGGCCCGAGTAGCTGTTGAGACAGGCCTTGATCAGTGAACTCTTGCCGGTGCCGCGTGCACCCGTCAGCAACACGTTGTTGGCGGGCAGCCCCTGGACGAAGTGGGCTGTGTTGCGCTGGATTTTCTCTTTCTGGTCGTCGATCTCGCACAAGTCTTCCAGCGCGATGGTCGACACATGTCGGACGGGCTCCAGGAGTCCGTGGCCCCCCCGCTTGCGATAGCGAAAGGCCACCGAGGCCGACCAGTCGGGCGCACCCAGCGGCTGCGGCAACACCGATTCAATGCGCTCGATCAGCGATTCGGCCCGCTTCAGCAGCCGCTCCAACGATTCGTTCATGAGCGGTAATCGGCGTTGATGGTCACGTAGTCGTGGCTGAAATCACAGGTCCAGACCGTGTCGGCCACCGGGCCGCGGTTCAGGCCCACGCGGATGGTGATTTCGCTCTGCTTCATCACGCGGGCACCATCCTCCTCGCGGTAAGCGGGGTGTCGACCACCCTGCGTCACCACATGCACGTCATCCAGGTGCAACTCGATTTTCGTCTGATCCAGGTCGGTGATGCCGGCATAGCCCACGGCTGCCAGAATCCGGCCCAGATTGGGATCGCTGGCAAAAAAGGCGGTTTTCACCAGCGGCGAATGGGCAATGGCGTAGGCCACCTTCAGGCATTCGTCGGTGTTCTGGCCGCCCTCGACGCGCACCGTCATGAATTTCGTCGCACCCTCGCCGTCTCGCACGATGGCGTGAGCCAGCGTTTGCGCCACCTCGGCCATGGCGGCCTGGAGCGCCTGCCCTTCGGCACTGGACAGGTCGGTGATGGCCGGATGGGCCGCCTTGCGCGTGGCCACCACCACGAAAGAATCGTTGGTGGAGGTGTCACCGTCCACTGTCACGCGGTTGAACGACACATCGGCCAGTTGCCGGGCCAGCCCAGGCATCAAATCCGGTTCCACATTGGCATCGGTGGCCAGAAAACCCAGCATGGTCGCCATGTTGGGACGGATCATGCCAGCGCCCTTGGCAATGCCCGTGATGGTGATCGTCTGCCCACCGATCTGCACCTGCCGGCTGGCAGCCTTGGCAACGGTGTCGGTGGTCATGATGCCTTCGGCGGCCTTGAGCCAGTTCTCGGCACAGGCATCGGCCAGCGCAGCAGGCAGACCGGCCACGATACGGTCCACCGGCAAGGGCTCCATGATCACCCCTGTGGAAAAGGGCAGGATCTGCTCTGGCGCCACATTCAGATGACGCGCCAGGGCAATACAGGTGGTACGTGCATTCACCAGGCCCGGGTCACCGGTCCCGGCGTTGGCATTGCCGGTGTTGATCACCATCGCACGGATGGGGTGCCCTGCTGCCAGGTGATCCCGACACACCTGAACCGGTGCCGCGCAGTAGCGGTTCTGGGTGAACACGCCCCCCACGGCAGCACCATCGTCGAGCAGAAACACCGTCAGGTCCTTGCGATTCGCTTTGCGCACGCCCGCTTCGGCCACGCCGATCGACACGCCCGCAACGGGCAACAGCGTTTCTGCCGCAGGGGCAATCCAGTTCACAGCCATGGCTGACTCCGGTAGATGTTCAACAACAGGTCAAGGTTCGTATCGCGCGTTCAGGTCAGCTTGCCGTGGCACTGCTTGTATTTCTTGCCGCTGCCACATGGACAGGGGTCGTTGCGGCCTACCCGAGGCAGGGCGGCGGCTTCAGCGGCAGCCCCACCCAGCAGCCCACGATCGGCCGTGGTCTGCGCCTCTCCGGTTTCGGTGGGGGCGGTGTAGGTCACATTCCTGAGGTGTTCGGCTTCTGCTTCCAGCTTCTGGGCAGCCGAACTCACCTGCTCGGGCGATTGCACCTTCACATTCATCAGCACGCGCGTCACCTCGGCACGGACCTGATCAAGCAGCATGCCAAACAGGAGGAAAGCTTCCCGCTTGTATTCCTGTTTGGGCTGCTTCTGGGCGTATCCACGCAGGTGGATGCCCTGGCGCAGGTAGTCGAGCGCGCTCAGGTGGTCGCGCCAGTGGCTGTCCACGGTCTGCAGCAAGACCACACGCTCGAAATTGTTGAAGTTGTCGCGGCCGACCTGCTGAACCTTGGCCTCGTAAGCAGCGTGAGCGGCAGCCACCACCTTCTCGACGATGTCCTGGTCGGACATTTCGCTGGCGCCCTCCACATCCTTCACCAGCGTCAGCGGCAGGCTCCATTCCTCGGCCAGCAGCTTTTCCAGCGCGGGCAGATCCCATTGCTCTTCCACGCTGTCCACAGGCACGAACTGACGCACGACATCGGTCATGCAGCCTTCGCGCAGCGAAGCGATCTGGGCCGCCATGTCGCTGGCATCGATGATGTCGTTGCGCTGCTGGTAGATCACCTTGCGCTGGTCGTTGGACACGTCGTCGTATTCCAGCAACTGCTTGCGAATGTCGAAGTTGCGTGCCTCCACCTTGCGCTGCGCGCTCTCGATGCTGCGCGTGACAATGCCCGCCTCGATGGCCTCACCCTCGGGCATCTTGAGGCGTTCCATGATGGCACGCACCCGGTCGCCCGCAAAAATGCGCATGAGCTGGTCATCCAGGCTCAGGTAGAAGCGGCTGGAGCCCGGATCACCCTGGCGCCCGGCGCGGCCGCGCAGCTGGTTGTCGATGCGTCGGCTCTCGTGGCGTTCGGTGGCGATGATGCGCAGCCCCCCAAGTGCCTTCACCTTCTCGTGATCAGCCTGCCACTGGGCACGAGCGGCTTCCATCTTGCGGGCCCTGGCCGCTTCGTCCAGCGACACATCGGCCTCGATGGCGAGCAGCATCTTCTCGAGGTTGCCCCCCAGAACGATGTCGGTACCACGGCCCGCCATGTTGGTGGCAATGGTGATGGCGCCCGGCCGGCCTGCCTGCACGATGATGTCGGCCTCTCGGGCGTGCTGCTTGGCATTCAGCACCTCGTGAGGCAGCTTCTCCTGCTGGAGCAACTCGGCAATGATTTCCGAGTTCTCGATGGAAGACGTGCCCACCAGCACCGGCTGGCCGCGCTCATGACATTCGCGGATGTCCTGGATGGCGGCCTTGTACTTCTCCGGTGTGGTCTTGTAAACCCGGTCGAGTTCGTCCTTGCGCTGACTGGGCCGGTTGGGTGGAATCACCACCGTCTCCAGGCTGTAGATCTCCTGGAATTCGTAGGCCTCGGTGTCGGCCGTGCCCGTCATGCCCGACAACTTGCCGTACAGGCGGAAATAGTTCTGGAAGGTGATGGATGCCAGCGTCTGGTTTTCGGGCTGGATGCGAACGCCCTCCTTCGCTTCCACCGCCTGATGGAGGCCATCACTCCAGCGACGGCCCTGCATCAGGCGACCCGTGAATTCATCCACGATGACGATTTCACCGTTCTGAACCACGTAATGCTGATCCCGATGGAACAGGTGATGCGCTTTGAGCGCTGTCAGCATGTGGTGCATCAGGGTGATATTGGACGGGTCGTACAGCGATGCGCCCTCGGCCAGCAAACCCGCTTGCGACAGCAGGGCTTCGGCCTTTTCATGACCCCGCTCGGTCATGTGGATGGTGTGGGCCTTTTCGTCAACCGTGAAATCGCCCGGCTTGGTCACGCCTTCACCGGTTCGCGGGTCTTCCTCACCCTCCTGGCGCTCCAGCCGGGGCACGAGCTGGTTGATGGCCACATACATGGCGGTGTGGTCTTCGGCCTGACCGCTGATGATCAGCGGGGTCCGCGCCTCGTCAATCAGGATGGAGTCCACCTCGTCCACGATGGCGAAATGAAGACCGCGTTGCACCCGGTCACGCGCCTCGTACACCATGTTGTCGCGCAGGTAATCGAAGCCGTACTCGTTGTTCGTGCCGTAGGTGATGTCCGCTGCATACGCCGACTGCTTCTCGTCACGCTGCATCTGGGGCAGGTTGATGCCCACCGTGAGACCCAGCCAGTTGTAAAGCTTGCCCATCCATTGCGCGTCGCGCGTGGCCAGGTAGTCGTTCACGGTGACCACATGCACCCCCTTGCTGGCCAGGGCATTCAGGTAGACCGGCAGCGTCGCCGTGAGCGTCTTGCCTTCACCGGTGCGCATTTCAGCGATCTTTCCGCTGTGCAGGGCGATGCCACCCATGAGCTGCACATCGAAGTGGCGCATTTTCATCACGCGTTTGCTGGCCTCGCGCACCGTGGCAAAAGCTTCGGGCAGCAGGGCATCCAGGGTCTCGCCGCTGGCCAGACGCTGCCTGAATTCGGCGGTCTTGGACTGGAGTTGCCCATCATCCAGTTTTTCAAACTGCGCTTCCAGGGCGTTGATGCGGGCAACGGTTTTGCGATAGGTCTTGAGCAGGCGGTCATTGCGGCTGCCGAAGATTTTGGTGAGAAACTGGATGGGCATAGAAACAGACTCAACCCGCAACCACGGATTGCGGGAGAAAAATTCGGTACCTGCCTGGAAACACGCCAGGCCGTTGCGGGCGAACATCGCCAGAATCTGTCATTTTAGCCGTGCGCGGGCAGGCACCTCTGACGCCATAATGCTCTCATGATTCCTCTGAATCAGGCCGTACAGGCCTCCCCCGTCCTCTCCGGTATCACACAACGCATTCAGCAATCCCAACAGATGCTGGCCACCATCCTGCCTCTGCTGCCTGCCGCCCTGCGACAGCAGGTCTGGGCAGGACCTCTGGACGGAACCAGCTGGTGCCTTTTTGTGGGCAACCCCGCAGTAGGGACCAAACTGAGACAACTCAGCCCGACGCTGCTGGCCGCGTTGCGACAGTCGGGCATGGGGGTGGAGCAATTGCGCCTCAAGGTCCGGACCCGCTTCTGACCATCGTGTCGGCCACCTGGCCGAAAAGGCACGCAGATGATCTGCGACATGGTCCGAATACCCGCAGGCGTGGTTTTGCAGCGCGCCATTCAAAGCCAACATCATGTGGCATTCGGCGAATGTTGGGATCCTGAAAGCAAAAGGCGTTCGTCTGTTCAGACGAACGCCTTCGAGGAGTGGTGCCGGTTGTCGGATTCGAACTGACGACCTACCGCTTACAAGGCGGTTGCTCTACCAACTGAGCTAAACCGGCAAAACGTTTATTCTACTTCACCCGTTTGAGTGCCGGACGACCCCCGCTGGGCGGAACGGGCGGATCGGTCTCATCCGCCCCCTGGGCAGGTTCAGAAGACACGACTTGCAAAGCGGGAGACGAACCGTTTGACTCCCCGGTCTGGAGCACAGGGGCAGGAAAAGCCATTCCCTGACCGTTTTCGCGAGCATAGACCGCAATCACGTGATCCACCGGAATGATCACTTCCCGGGGCACCCCACCAAAACGCGCCTTGAACTCGATGAACTCGTTGCCCAGATTCAGATGGCTGGTGGCATCGAAGCTGGCATTCAGCACGATTTCGTTGTCCTTCACGAACTCCCTGGGTACCTGCACGGTGGCGTCCACCGCCACAGCGATATACGGCGTGAAACCGTTTTCGGTACACCACTCGTGCAACGCACGAATCAGGTACGGGCGTGTCGAGGGTATGTCGTCTCGGTTGATCATGGGCGCGGCTTACTTGCGCATCACCTTTTCAGACGGAGTCAACGCCTCGATATAGGCCGGGCGGGAAAAGATGCGTTCGGCGTACTTGAGCAACGGTGCCGCGTTTTTGCTCAGCTCGATGCCATAGTGATCCAGGCGCCACAGCAGGGGGGCAATCGACACATCCAGCATCGAAAAATGATCGCCCAACATGAACTTGTTCTTCAGGAAGACCGGCGCGAGCTGGGTCAGTCGGTCACGGATGTGGCTCTTGGCTTTTTCGATGGCCTTGTCGTTTCCCTTGATCGTCCGGGACTCCAGCACGGAAACATGCGTGAAGAGTTCCTTTTCGAAATTCAGGAGAAACAGTCGGACACGAGCACGATCCACCGGATCGCCAGGCATCAGCTGCGGGTGAGGAAAACGCTCATCAATGTATTCGTTGATGATGTTTGACTCATACAGAATCAGGTCACGCTCCACCAGAATGGGTACCTGGCCATAGGGGTTCATCACCGCAATGTCTTCTGGCTTGTTATAGAGATCGACATCGCGAATTTCGAAATCCATGCCCTTTTCAAACAGGACAAAGCGGCAGCGGTGGGAATAAGGGCAGGTGGTGCCCGAGTACAGAACCATCATGGGGATTGCTCCTCAAAAAAACAAAAACAGTGGTAAGCCATGTCAGCCCAGCGGGCATGGCACACCACTGTGTGAAGCCGTCCGCCACAGCGGACGGACAGGTTACTTGATGTCTTTCCAGTATGCCGCGTTCAGGCGCCAGGCCACAATGGTGAATGCACCCAGAAAAATGAGCACCCAGACACCGAGCCGCACCCGATCATTCCGGTTGGGTTCGGCCATCCACTCCATGAAGGCCACGAGTTCGGCCACCGCACGGTCATATTCGGCCGGCGACATCGTACCCGGCTTCACCTGCTCCCAGCCCCGAAACACCTGAGTCTCCTGGCCATGAGAGGTCACCGTTTCCATGATCGGACGACGCTCACCCTGGAGTTCCCAGAGGGGGTTCGGCATGCCAATGTTCGGGAACGCCAGATTGTCCCAACCCGTCAGCTTGCTGTCATCACGGTAATAGGTTCGCAGCAATGTGTAGAGGTAATCTGGCCCGGAGTGACCCCCGATGGCGGCACGAGAACGAGCCACCAACGTCAGGTCAGGCGGCTGGGCGCCAAACCATGACTTGGCTTGTGCGGGATTGATGTTCGCACGCATCGGATCTCCCACACGGTCCGAGAAGAACATCAGGTTGTCACGAATCTGGCGTTCCGTCAGACCGATCTCGGTCAGGCGGTTGTATCGGAAAAAAGACGCTGAGTGACAGCTCAGGCAGTAGTTCACAAACAGCTTGGCACCGTTCTGAAGCGCTGCCATGTCGTTGGTCAGACGAGGCGCCTTGTCCATGGGAAAGTTGCTTCCGGCTGCCAGGGTGTTCGAGACCAGACCCACGGCCATCAGGCAACCCACAATCCATTTTTTCATTTCTTGAGACTCCGGTGGTGATGCATCAGTGGGGCTGGAAAGTCACGCGGTCAGGCACAGGCTTGAATTCGCCCAGCCGGCTCCACCACGGCATCAGGAGGAAGAATCCGAAGTAGAACAACGTACCGACCTGGGAGATGCGTTCACCCACCGGGAACGGTGGCAGGATACCCAGGTAACCGAGGACCAGGAAGTTGATCACAAAAATGGCGTACAGGGACTTGTTCCAGGTCGGGCGATAGCGGATCGACTTGACTGGCGAGTTGTCGAGCCAGGGCAGGAAGAACAGGATGATCACGGCACCACCCATCACCACCACGCCCCAGAACTTGGCATCGATCGAGAGCATGAGCACCGAGGTCACCACGGCCGCACCCACGATCGCGCCTTTGCCCATGGCACCCAGAGATGACTTGAGCACACCCAGAACGGCGCCCAGCACCACGCAAGCCACCAGCACATACATCATCTCGGACGTGACGGCTCGCAGCATGGAATAGAACGGCGTGAAGTACCAGACCGGTGCAATGTGCGGCGGCGTCTTCAGCGGGTCGGCCGGGATGAAGTTGTTGTATTCGAGGAAGAAGCCACCGAACTCAGGTGCAAAGAAGACGATGGCAGAGAACACCATCAGGAAGACGGTCACACCCAGGATGTCATGCACGGAGTAGTAGGGGTGGAAAGGAATGCCGTCGCGCGGAATGCCTTTTTCGTCCTTGTTGGCCTTGATCTCGATGCCATCGGGGTTGTTGGAGCCCACTTCGTGCAGCGCAATGATGTGCGCCACCACAAGACCCAGCAACACCAGGGGCACGGCAATCACGTGGAAGCTGAAGAAGCGGTTCAGGGTGGCATCGCCCACCACGAAGTCACCACGAATCAGCAGCGCGAGATCGGGACCGATCACAGGCACTGCCGAGAACAGGTTCACAATCACCTGGGCGCCCCAGTAGGACATCTGTCCCCAGGGCAGCAGGTAACCCATGAATGCCTCGGCCATCAGCACGAGGAAGATCGCACAACCGAACACCCAGACCAGTTCCCGGGGCTTGCGGTACGAGCCATAGATCAGGCCACGGAACATGTGCAGGTAGACCACCACAAAGAACATGGAGGCACCCGTGGAGTGCATGTAGCGGATCAGCCAGCCCCAGGGCACATCGCGCATGATGTACTCGATCGAAGCAAATGCCACCGGGATGCCTGCTTCATTGAGCGAGGCATCGGGCTTGTAATGCATGACCAGAAAGATACCGGTCACGATCTGGATCACGAGCACCAGCAGGGCCAGCGAACCGAAGAAATACCAGAAGTTGAAGTTCTTGGGTGCGTAGTACTCGGAGAGATGCTCCTTGTACAGCTTGGACAACGGGAACCGGTTGTCGATCCAGTTCAACAGCTTTTCGCCTGCCGGGGCGTTCGGAGAGACTTCCTTGAATTCAGCCATGATGGTCCTCTAAAAGCTGGTCAAGCCTGCTGGTCTTCGCCGATGAGCACGACGGATTCCGACAGGTAGTAATGCGGAGGCACTTCCAGGTTGTCGGGTGCCGGTTTGTTGCGGAACACCCGTCCGGCCATGTCGAAGGTGGAGCCATGACAAGGACACAGGAAGCCGCCAAGCCAGTCATTCGGCAGCGAAGGCTGCGGGCCCGGCGTGAGTTTGTCGATCGGCGAACAACCCAGATGCGAGCAGATACCCACGGCAATCAGAAACTCCGGTTTGATGGAGCGGTGCCGATTCTGGGCGTAGGGAGGTGTCGGGTAGGCGGTGCGCAAGGAATTCGGATCGGCCAGCTGGTCTTCGATTTTCTCCAGCGATGCCAGCTGCTCTTCGGTGCGGCGCATGATCCAGACGGGTTTGCCGCGCCATTCGACCACGATCTTCTCGCCAGGTTGAAGGCCGGACACATCCACCTCGACCGATGCACCGGCCGCACGAGCGCGCTCAGACGGTTGAAACGAACTGACGAATGGAACGGCGACGGCGGCTGCCCCCACGCCACCCATGGCGCAAGAGGTGATCAGCCAGGTTCGGCGGCCGTTGTCTACGGTGGCTTCGCTCATGGGGATCTTTCTGTGACTAGGCTACTCTGGTGCAAGACCTCGGCGAGTACGAATGAACCACCCATACCCGGGTCAACCCGTATTGTAAGGGATGGCAACCGCGATTCCGAAGCCAATACCCCCGCATGATGCTCAGGGAGTCGGTTGAGGCAGGGCGGCCCGAACGGCCGCTTCGAGACTGGATGGATCGGCACGACCGGTTCCGGCCAGGTCGAAAGCCGTGCCATGATCGGGACTGGTCCGTAGAAATGGCAGTCCGAGGGTGGTGTTCACACCATGGGCCAGCCCCAGGTATTTGACGGGGATCAGTCCCTGATCGTGGTACATCGCCACCACCACATCACAAAAACCTTCCCGTGCCTTCATGAAAACCGTGTCGGGTGGCCATGGGCCGCTCACATCGATCCCTTCGGCTCGGGCCTGCTCGATCGCAGGCGAAATGACGAGGGTCTCCTCGTCACCAAACAATCCGCCTTCACCGGCATGCGGATTCAGTCCGGCCACCGCCACACGACAGCGCTGCAGGCCCATGACCTGGCGGAAATGGCGATCCGCAATCCGGATCGTTTGAAGCACATTGCCGGTCGTTACCGCTTCAATCGCCGCCCGCAAGGACACATGAATGCTCACCAGCACCGTACTCAGTTCAGGACTCGACAGCATCATGCGCACCGGCACCGCACTGACGGGCCTGCCCAGGTGAGCGGCAGCCAATGCCTGCAGGTACTCGGTATGACCGGGATACCCGATACCGGCGGCATGCAGGGCTGCCTTGTGGATGGGGGCGGTGACCAGCGCCGATACACGCCTTTCCAGCGCTGCCTGTGCGCCCTGCTCAATGGCCTGTGCGGCCGCCAGGCCGGCCTGCGCACTCACCTGCCCGAGGGGCGCCGGCATCCTCAATCGGACCCGGGGAAGCACGGGCAGGGCCCCGGGAGGGACACACACGGCATCTGACCAGTCATCCAGCACGGCAACAGGCTGCATGCCATCGAAGATCGCTGTGGCACGCCGCATGACATCGAGATCGCCCACCACCACACACCGACTCGACCATTCAGGCCGGCCACGAAAGAGCCGAGCGATGATCTCGGGTCCGATTCCCGCAGGATCCCCCATGCTGATGGCAACCGGCAAGGCAGTGGTCATGCGGGGTTGTCCACGTCAATGAACACATGCTCCAGCCCCAGCGCTTCTGCCACGTGCGCGGTGACGGCTGGCGCACCATATCGCTCGGTCGCATGGTGACCGCAGGCCAGGTATGCCACGCCGGATTCTCTGGCGTAATGGGCCTGTGGCTCGGACATCTCTCCAGTGAGGAAGGCATCCACCCCTGCCTCGATCGCCGCCTCGAAATAGCCCTGCGCACCGCCGGTGCACCATCCCACCCGCCGGATCACACGGTCCGGCTCGCCGACCCAGATCACCTGCCGCCCCAATCGAGATTGCACATGCCATGCCAGTGCTTGCGGGCCTGAAAAATCGGCCATCCCGGTGAAGCCGAGATCCTGCTCACCAAACCGGCCCCAGTCCCCACCGGGAGGCGGTTGAAATCCGAGCAGTTGCCCCAACCGGGCGTTGTTGCCCAGCCAGGGATGGGCGTCGAGCGGCAGGTGGTAGGCGAGCAGATTGATGTCATGCGCCAGCAACAACGAAAGACGCTGTTTCATCCAGCCAGTGATGCTGCCCGTCTGACCTCGCCAGAACAGCCCATGATGGACCACGATGGCATCGGCCTGCGCATCGATGGCTCGCTCAATCAGGGCGCGGCTGGCGGTGACACCGCTGACCATCCGGCGAATGAGAGGGCGCCCCTCCACTTGCAGGCCATTGGGCCCGTAATCCTTGAAGCGTTCGGGCAGCAGGAGTTGCTGAAAGGCGTTGAGCACCTGCTGTCGACTGGCCCCTGGGGGGGATTGAGGTTCGGAAAGCAAGGCCTGAGACTGGGTCATGAAAAGAGAAAAGGAAGTCGCAAGGCTTCATTTTCTCACCCAACGGGCTCAGGACTCGAGCCTTTTGGCTTCCCGCTCGGACTCTTCCATTTTCTTGGCAAAAAACCGGTAAAACCAGAAACCCATGAGAATGACACCGATGATGACGGCCATGCTGAACAAACCGTAATCCGTCGAAAAAAGATCGACAATCGCTTTCATGGAGACTCCGTTGGTGTGGTGCTGACGGAGGCCATTGTGTAACGAACAGACCGGCGAACGTATTGATACAGGTCAAGTCGGCGTTGCTTGAGGGTTTTGATCATAATGAAACGTACCTGGCTGCTGTTTTCTCAGACCGTCACGGTGTTGCTGGCCATCTGGTTTGTCGTGGTGACGCTGAAACCGCAATGGTTGGACAAGCGCCCCACGCTGGCCAGCATCGTGCCGGTGTTCGACATGAGCGGATTCGAGCGATCGGAACTGGTCGCGGCCACCAGCCTCAGCGGGGCGGCCAAAATGGCCTCCCCTGCCGTGGTCAGCATCAGCACCAGCAAGGCTGCCGCTCGCAACCCGCATGCCGAAGACCCGTGGTTCCGTTTCTTCTTTGGTGACCAGATCAACCGCCAACCCCAGACCGGTCTGGGCTCGGGCGTGATCGTCAGTCCGGAAGGCTATCTCCTCACCAATCACCACGTGATCGCCGAGGCCGACGAGATCGAAGTGCAACTCAGCGATGGACGCCGTTCTCTGGCACAAGTGATCGGCACCGATCCGGAAACCGATCTGGCGGTGCTGAAAATCGATCTCCGTGAACTGCCGGTCATCCTGCTAGGTAATTCGGATGAGCTGGAAGTCGGGGATGTGGTCCTCGCCATCGGCAATCCCTTTGGGGTGGGCCAGACCGTGACCAGCGGCATCGTCAGTGCTTTGGGCCGCAGCCAGCTGGGGATCAACACCTTCGAGAACTTCATTCAGACCGATGCCGCGATCAATCCTGGCAATTCCGGTGGTGCCTTGGTGGACGTGAATGGACACCTCATGGGCATCAACACCGCCATCTATTCGCGATCGGGAGGATCCATGGGTATCGGTTTTGCGATTCCCACCTCCACCACACGCTATGTGCTGGAATCCATCGTGAAGGACGGCACCGTCACCCGTGGCTGGCTGGGCGTGGAGCCCCAGCAGCTGGATCCGGAACTGGCCCGACATTTTGGTGTCCGCAGTCTCGACGGCGTGGTGATCACGGGGGTGCTGCAAAACGGACCGGCTGCCGCTGCCGGCCTGAGACCGGGTGATGTGATCACTCACATCGAAGGGCAACCCATCCGGGACGTGGCCGGATTGCTGGGCGCGGTCGCCGCCCTGAAGCCCGGTCAGCCCGCCGAAATCGGGATCGAGCGACGGGACACACGTCAGAACCTGACCGTGGTTCCCGGACGACGAAACCCCAATGGCGGCTCACGATGAAGCGTTGATCAGCCGTTTTCCGATGCGGACGCTTCCGGGGCCTTGGTGGATTTGGCAAACCACCGGGAGCCGATGATGCCCAGTTCGTAAAGCACGATCATGGGCACCGCCAACGCGATCTGTGAAATGACGTCGGGTGGGGTGACGATGGCCGCAATCACAAACGCGACCACGATGAAGTACCCCCTGAATCCCTTGAGCTTTTCCACCGTCACCATCTCGAAGCGCACGAGCAGCATGACCACGATGGGCACCTGAAACGCCAGGCCGAAGGCCAGATACAGCGACAGGATGGCTTCGACGTAGGAGGCGATGTCGGGCGTGGCATTGACGCTTTCCGGGGTGAAGCCCTGGATGAAGCCGAACATCTTGTCGAGAACGAAGAACTGCACAAAGGCAATGCCGATGTAAGCCAGACCACTGCCAAAGACGATGAGCGGAATGGCAAAACGCTTTTCGTGAGCGTACAGCCCTGGCGCCACAAATGCCCAGAGCTGGTACATGACCCAGGGCAAGGCCATCAGGAGACCCGCCATCATCAATACCTTGAGCGGCACGAAGAAGGGCGTGAAAACCCCCACCGCGATCAGCTTCATGTCGGGTGGCATGTGGTTTCGAATGGGAACCGCGATGAGATCGATCAGCCCACTCGCGCCGGGCCAGATGGCCAGCAGGATCATGCAGACGACGATGCCAGCGATCGCGTACAGCATACGGTCACGCAGTTCGATCAGGTGCTGCACAAACGGCTGTTCGGTACCGGCGAGTTCGTCAGCCTTGTCTTTCGGGTCTGCCATGGATAGGAATGTGTGAACGCTCAGGACGTTCGGGTTTTGGGCCGGTAACGGGCCACACGTGCCGCCCCGGAAAGGGCGCGGGTTCGCAAACCGTTACGGGCTTTGAACCACTGCGGCACCGCTTTCTGCTTCAGACGGAAGTTCTTCCTGGGATGGCGGTATTCCGGGTAGACCGGTGAACCGATCGAATACGCATCGGTGGGATTGAATGGGGCCGAAGCCGTGCCACTGTTTTCAAGACCGGCGGTGACGTCCGACCACTCTTTTTCAAAATCGCTGGTGGTCTGGTGAATGGAAGACTCCACGTCGCGCGCGGCGTTTTCGACAGACTCCTTCATCTTCTTGAGCTCCTCGAGCTCCATGGTACGGTTGACCTCTGCCTTGACATCGGCCACATAGCGCTGCGCCTTGCCCAGCAAGGTACCGACCATGCGAGCCACGCGCGGCAGTTTCTCCGGCCCGATGACCACCAGAGCAACCACCCCGATCAGGGCCAGCTTGGATATCCCCAAGTCAATCATGCAGCGCCTTCAGAACAAAAGGGTTCGCCTCCTGGACAGGGGGCGGGACAGAGGCCTCGGCCTTCAGCTTTTGGTCTTGGCTTCGACGTCGATCGTGGCCTTTTCAGCGACAGGCTTGTCCTGGCCCACCTGCGCCGTGGCCGTCTGTTCAGCCTGGTTGTGACCGCCTTCTTTCATGCCGTCCTTGAATCCCTTGACGGCACCACCCAGATCGGAACCGATGTTTTTCAGCTTCTTGGTGCCGAACACCAGCACCACGATCAACAGAACGACCAGCCAGTGCCAAATGGAAAACGTACCCATGTCTAACTCCAGGTTCGGGGATCCAGCCCCATGTTGAAAGGATTCTAAGTCGGGCGCAAGGTTCAGACCGAACGCAACGGCTTATTGTCCCAGATATGCGTGACAACCGATGGAATTGCAAGCCAGGCCGGACCCTGACTGTTGGCAATCAGCCTTTGAGCCAGGGACGCGGGCCGCCCATCACGTGCAGGTGCAGATGGTGGACTTCCTGTCCGCCCTGGATACCCGTGTTGCAGACCATCCGAAAACCGCCATCCGGATACGGCTGACACCCTTGTTCGATGGCCAGCCTAGGAGCCAGCAACATGATCTTGCCCATCAGCCGCGCATGCTCAGGCAACAACTGTGCCATGGAAGGGATGTGCAACCGGGGAACGATCAGGAAATGCACAGGCGCCCAAGGGTTGATGTCATGGAAAGCATAGACATCGTCGTCTTCATACACCTTGCGGCTGGGAATCTGGCCAGCAATGATCTTGCAGAAAATGCAGTGGGGATCGTGACTCATGGCAAATCGTTCTTGAACGTCAGACAGTCATGGGTTTGCGGTCGTTCCAGTACAGCCAACCCTTGACCAGCCGGTAGATGGACCAGACCGCCGTGGCAAAGAGAATGGCGAAACCGATGAGAATGACCATGGAAAGCGCACCGATCACGCACCAGAGCAGTGCCCACCAGAAGGTGCGGATCTGCCAGGTGAAATGGCTTTCATAGATCGTACCGGCTGCGTCCTCGCGTTTCACGTAGTTGATGACAATCGCAACGATGGCACTGATGCCGATCAGCCAGGACAGGGCATACAGGATGTAGATGACGAGTGTGAGCTGCCGCAGGCTGGCCAGCTGTTCGGGCGTTTTGGCCACCACATCCAGGGTTCGATCGTCGCTCATGTTTCACCATCCCTTTCCCGGGCTTTGCGCAGGGCCTTTTCTTCGAGGCCGCTCAAGCCTTCCCGGCGAGCCAGTTCAGCCACCACGTCAGAGGGACTCAAACCGAAATGAGCCAGCGCAATCATGCTGTGAAACCACAGGTCAGCCACTTCGCCCACGAGCGCCTGCGCCGTGCCCTGCGCGTGCTGGAGATCCTTGGCAGCCATCATGGTTTCACCGGCCTCTTCACCGATTTTTTTCAGGAAAGCGTCCGGCCCCTTGTGCAGCAGGCGCGCGACATAGCTTTTCTCGGGATCGCCACCATGAGCAGGTTTGCGAGACTCGATAACGGCGGCCAGGCGATCCAGCGTGTCGGTGGAAGAGGTCATCGGTAAATCGACTCCGGGTCTTTGAGGACGGGCTCCACGTGGTGCCAGCGCCCCCCCTGGGCATCGGCTTCGTATCGCTGGAAAAAGCAGCTGTGGCGACCGGTGTGGCAGGCAATGCCGGGTTCGTGGCCCAACTGGGTCACCTTGAGCAGCACCACATCGCTGTCGCAGTCCAGGCGGATGTCATGCACGGTCTGTACGTGCCCCGATTCCTCGCCCTTGAACCAGAGCTTGCCGCGTGAACGGCTGAAGTAGACGGCACGGCCGAGTTCAGCGGTTTTCTGCAAGGCCTCGCGGTTCATCCAGGCAAACATGAGGACGTCGCCGGTGGCCTGCTCCTGCGCGATCACGGGCACCAATCCCTGTGCGTCCCATTTGACCTCGTCCAGCCAGTTCATGCGTGCTCCTTCACAGACGCACCGGAATGCCGCGCTCGGCCATGCGCTGCTTGGCCTGGGCAATGGTGTATTCGCCATAGTGGAAGATGCTCGCGGCCAGCACCGCATCCGCCCCACCCTGCTGCACGCCGTCGGCCAGGTGGTCCAGGTTGCCGACCCCACCCGAGGCGATCACCGGAATGTCGATGGCATCGCTCACGGCTCGGGTCAACGCGAGGTCGAAACCGGCTTTGGTGCCGTCGCGGTCCATGCTGGTGAGCAGGATTTCACCGGCGCCGAAATCGGCCATCTGCTTCGCCCAGGCCACGGCATCCAGCCCCACGTTGTTGCGGCCCCCATGGCTGTAGACATCCCAGCCCGGGCCCATGGGCTGCCCATGGGCATCCGGCCGCTGCTCGTCCGAGGCAGTGCGCCGCTTGGCGTCAATGGCCACCACGATGCACTGTGAGCCATATTTGGCCGAGGCATCGCGAATGACCTGCGGCCGAGCAATGGCGGCCGAGTTGAAGCTGGTCTTGTCGGCGCCTGCGTTGAGCAGACGGCGCACATCGTCAACGGTGCGCACCCCGCCCCCCACGGTCAGCGGAATGAACACCTGGGAAGCCACCGCTTCGATGATGTGCAGGATCAGGTCGCGACCGTCGCTGGTGGCGGTGATGTCCAGAAAGGTGAGTTCGTCGGCACCCTGTTCGTTGTAGCGAGCGGCGATTTCCACCGGGTCCCCGGCGTCGCGCAGCTCCACAAAGTTGACGCCCTTGACCACGCGGCCTCCGGTCACGTCCAGGCAGGGAATGATGCGCTTGGCCAGCATGGGTATCCGACTTTCAGCCGTTCAGTTCGTCAGCCAGTTTCTGTGCGGCTTCGAAATCCAGGTCGCCGCTGTAGATGGAGCGTCCGCAGATCACGCCTTCGACGCCCTCGTCTTCCACCGCGCACAACTGGCGGATGTCTTGCAGATTGGACAAGCCGCCTGAGGCAATCACAGGGATGGTCAGGGCCTGCGCCAGTTTCACCGTGGCCTCGATGTTGATGCCACTGAGCATGCCGTCACGCCCGATGTCGGTGTAGACGATGGATTCCACGCCGTAATCCTCGAACTTCTTGCCCAGGTCCACCACCTCGTGACCCGTGAGCTTGCTCCAGCCATCGGTGGCCACCTTGCCGTCCTTGGCGTCCAGCCCCACGATGATGTGACCGGGGAAGGCCGTGCAGGCATCCTGCAGAAAGCCAGGATTCTTGACCGCCGCCGTTCCGATGATCACATAACGCAGACCGGCGTCCAGATAGCGCTCGATGGTGTCGAGGTCGCGGATGCCACCGCCGAGTTGAACATCCACCTCGTCGCCCACTTCCTTCAGGATGCCACGAATGGCGGCTTCGTTTTTGGGTTTGCCGGCAAAGGCGCCATTCAGATCCACCAGATGGACCCGGCGCGCGCCCTTGCTGACCCAGGTTCGGGCCATCGCGGCAGGATCATCTCCAAAAACGGTGGATTGCTCCATATCACCTTGTTTGAGGCGAACACATTGGCCGTCTTTCAAGTCAATGGCAGGAATCAGCAGCATGGCTTTCAGGGGTTCCAGTGAAGGAAGTTGCGGTACAACGCCAGTCCTTGATCGGCGCTCTTTTCGGGATGAAACTGGGTGGCGAACAGATTGTCGCGTGCCACGGCACAGGTGAAGCGCTGGCCGTAGTCAGACTCTCCCACACTGTGCGCCGGGTTGGCCGTGCGGGCATAGAAGCTGTGCACGAAGTAGTAGTAGCTGCCCTCGGGTATGCCCTGCCACATCGGGTGCGCTCTGCCGCGACCCAGATCGTGAAACACCCGGTTCCAGCCCATCTGGGGCACCTTGTAGCGGCTGCCATCCGGCTGCCTCTGGCCCTCCAGACGGAAGCGCACCACTTCACCAGGGATCAGACCCAGGCCAGGTGTATCGCCCTCCTCGCTGTGATCAAGCAGCATCTGCATGCCCACGCATACGCCAAACAAAGGCTTGGCGGCAGCGGCCTCCAGCACGGCATCGCGCAGACCATTGCGGGCCAGTTCAGCCATGCAATCGGGCATTGCGCCCTGGCCAGGCAGCACCACGCGATGCGCATGGCGAACCGCTTTCGGATCGGACGTGACCACCACGTCCACATGATCCACGGCCGTCGCCGCGTGGATGACGGCCTGCGCCACGGAGCGAAGATTGCCCATGCCGTAATCGACCACGGCCACGGTCTGTCGGTTCATTTTTGAAAACGGTTCAGGCAAACGGACACGGCGTCAGGAGGTTACAGGGAACCTTTGGTGGAGGGAATCACCCCGGCCTGTCGAGGGTCGAGCTCAAGCGCAACGCGCAAGGCCCGCGCAAACGCCTTGAAAATGGTTTCACACTGGTGATGGGCATTGACACCTTTGAGGTTGTCGATGTGCAAGGTCACGCCTGCGTGATTCACAAAACCCTGAAAAAACTCGAACACCAGTTGGGTATCCAGCTGACCGATCATTCCGGCCGTGAATGATACATCCATGTGCAGACCCGGGCGACCCGAAAAGTCCACCACCACGCGACTCAATGCCTCATCCAGCGGCACATAGGCGTAACCATAGCGGCGAATCCCTTTCTTGTCGCCCACGGCTTGGGCCACCGCCTGACCCAGGGTGATGCCGATGTCTTCGACCGTGTGGTGACCGTCGATGTGCAGATCGCCCTCACACTGTACCGTCAGGTCGATCAGCCCATGACGGGCAATCTGATCGAGCATGTGGTCCAGAAAACCGATGCCGCTCTGCAGAGCAGACTGACCGGTGCCATCCAGATGGACACGCACGGTGATGCGGGTTTCAAGGGTGTTGCGGATGACTTCGGCTAGCCGCATGGAGGCCATGTTTCATAGGATTGATCGGAGGGCCATGATACCATCCATGTCCCATACGGGCATCGTCTCACCCACCTCTCAAATCCATGAGCCGCTTCTGGAGTGCCGTCGTTCACGGCCTGACCCCATATGTGCCGGGCGAACAGCCCAAGCTGGACAACCTGGTCAAGCTCAACACCAACGAACACCCTTACGGCCCTTCGCCCAAGGCTCTGGAAGCGATCCGCCAGGCCACGTCGGACGCCTTGCGGCTCTACCCGGACCCGAACGCCGATGCGCTGAAATCCGCCCTGGCGCAACGTCACGGGGTGAAAGCGAACCAGGTGTTTGTGGGCAACGGTTCCGATGAAGTGCTGGCCCACGCTTTCCAGGCCTTGCTCAAGCAGGACCGGGCGTTGTGGTTCCCGGATGTCACTTACTCTTTTTATCCGGTGTACTGCGGTCTGTATGGCATCGAGCACCGTTTGGTGCCGCTGGCTGACGACTTCACCTTGCGAGTGGAGGATTACCTGCCCCATCACGAACGGCGGGCGGGCGCCATCATTTTTCCCAATCCGAATGCACCCACCGGTCGCCTGCTGGCTCTGGATGCGGTGGAACGGATCGTCACTGGCAACCCGGATGCCGTTGTGCTGGTTGACGAAGCTTACGTGGACTTTGGCGGAGACAGTGCCATCGCGCTCGTGGATCGATACCCCAACCTGCTGGTGGTTCACACATTTTCGAAGAGTCGCTCTCTCGCCGGTCTTCGGGTCGGTTATGCCGTGGGCCACCCGGAACTCATCGAAGGACTGGAGCGGGTCAAGAACAGCTTCAACTCCTATCCGCTCGATCGACTCGCGCTGGCCGGTGCTGTCGCCTCTGTGGAAGACGAGGCCTTTTTTGCCGAGAGTTGCCGGAAAGTCATCCGCACGCGCACAGCCCTGGTAGAGCAGATGGAGAAACTCGGGTTTGACGTGCTGCCATCGGCGGCCAATTTCATCTTTGCCCGTCACCCTGCCCACCATGGAGCCCATCTGGCCGGGGCTCTGCGAGAACGCGCCATCGTGGTCCGTCATTTCAGGCAACCTCGAATCGACCCGTTTGTGCGGATCACCATCGGGACCGATGAGCAGTGTGCCATCCTGGTGGCTGCACTCAGAGACATCCTGAGCGGAGCCTGAATCGGCCTCAACGATCAGGGATGGCGACGAGAAAGCTGCTCCTGAACGGCTGCCAGCAACCGTCGATCCGTCGGACTCGTGGTGCTGCCAAAGGCAGCCACCACCCGTCCGTCACGGCCAATCAGGTATTTGTAGAAGTTCCAGCGCGGGGTGACCCCGGTCTGCTGGGCCAGCTGCTTGTAAAAAGGTGAGGCATCAGTCCCACGAACCGAGCTTTTGGCAAACATCGGAAACTGCACACCGAACGTGTTGGCACAGAACTCGGCGATTTCCTCATTGCTCTTTTTTTCCTGAAAGAAATCACCTGAAGGAAAGCCAAGCACCACCAGCCCCCGATCCTTGAATCGGGCATGCAGGTCTTCCAGTCCTTTGTACTGATTGGTGAATCCGCAATAACTGGCCGTGTTCACCACCAGCAAGACTTTGCCACTGTATTGGCACAGTGACTGGGGTTTCTCGTCCTGCAGTCGGGGAAAGGTGTGGTTGAGCAAAGACGGGCAGTGGCCAGTGGAAGCCGCGGCCGGGTCTGAAGCGCTGGCCGCCCAGGTGGAGGAAGCGGTCAGTAATCCGAGAGCGGCCAGTGTACCGACCAGCCATGACACCAGCCGACGCCGGAAAGACGAACAAAGCGGCCACATCGATAAGAACCGAACAGACATGGAACCTCCTGCATCACCGCAGGCGCATTTCCGCTGCACGGGCATGCGCCTGCAAGCCTTCACCGTGGGCAAGCACCGATGCAATCCGACCCAGTTTCTGCGCACCGGTTTCGCTGACTTCGATCAGGCTACTGCGTTTTTGAAAATCATACACTCCCAATGGACTTGAGAAACGGGCTGTGCCACTGGTCGGCAGCACGTGGTTGGGCCCTGCACAATAGTCCCCCAGGCTTTCGCTGGTATAGGCACCCAGGAAGATGGCGCCTGCATGCCTGAGCAGCGGCTCCCAGCGATGAGGCTCCCGGCTCGAGACCTCCAGGTGCTCGGGGGCAATCCGGTTGCTGATGGCGCAAGCCTCCTCCATGCTGCGAGTGAGGATGAGAGCACCCCTTCCACTCAGGCTTCTGGCAATGATGTCGGCGCGAGGCATGGTGGGTAACAGGCGGTCGATCGCGGCCTGGACCTCGTCCAGGTAAGCCGCAACCGGGCACAAAAGAATCGATTGGGCCAGTTCGTCGTGTTCGGCCTGGCTGAACAGATCCATGGCGACCCAGTCGGCGGGGGTGGTGCCATCGGCGAGCACCAGTATCTCGCTGGGGCCGGCGATCATGTCAATGCCCACGGTGCCAAACACATGCTTTTTGGCACTGGCCACGTAAGCGTTGCCGGGGCCGGTGATCTTGTCCACCTTGGGCACGGTGGAGGTGCCATACGCCAGCGCAGCCACGGCCTGAGCCCCGCCAATCGTGAAAGCACGGCTGACGCCAGCCACGTAGGCCGCTGCCAGCACCAGGGGGTTTTTCTCTCCGCGCGGGGTAGGGACCACCATGATGATTTCCGGCACACCTGCCACGTGGGCAGGAATGGCATTCATCAGCACGGAAGAAGGGTAAGCGGCCTTGCCTCCGGGCACATAGATGCCCACCCGGTCCAGAGGCGACACTTTCTGACCCAGCAAAGAGCCATCTTCATCGCGGTAGGCCCAACTTTCGCCGCTGGCTTTCTTCTGTGCCTCATGGTAGCGGCGCACCCGGTCGGCCGCCTGCTGCAGCGCTTCGCGCTGGTCGTCCGGCAGGCTTTCGAAAGCGTCCTTCAACTCGGCCTGGGTCAGTTCGAGAGCAGCCAGGCTTAAGGCGCTGAGGCCGTCAAAGCGCTGGGTGTAGTCCAGCACAGCGGCATCACCGCGCCCTTTCACATCGGCCAGGATATCCGCCACACGCTGTTCGATGGCCACATCCGTTTCCGACGACCAGTGCAGTCGCTGCTGGAATCGAACCTCGAAGTCGGCTTCGGCGGTGTTCAGTCGCCATGGGGCGGCCTGAATGCTGCGACTCGTCATGCCACCACTCCCTGGGGCTCGCTGGCCCGGGCAAACGCCTCCAGAATCGGTCGAAGGGCTTCCCGCTTGACCTTCAGAGCCGTCTGATTCACGACCAGACGAGAAGAAATGTCCATGATGCGCTCCACTTCGACCAGGTGGTTCGCCTTGAGCGTGTTACCGGTGGACACCAGATCGACGATGGCGTCGGCCAGACCGGTGAGCGGGGCCAGCTCCATGCTGCCATAGAGCTTGATCAGGTCTGCATGCACGCCCTTGGTGGCAAAGAACTCGCGCGCGATGGCCACGTATTTGGTCGCCACCTTGAGTCGGGCACCCTGCCGAACCGCACGGCCATAGTCGAAATCGGCGCGCACGGCCACGCTCATGCGGCATCGGGCAATCCCCAGATCCAGCGGCTGGTAGAGGCCCACGTTGCCGGCTCCGCCCCACTCGGCCTCGTGCTCCAGCAAGGTGTCCTTGCCGCAAACGCCCAGGTCAGCCCCACCATACTGCACGTAGGTGGGCACATCGGAGGCACGCACCAGCACCACCCGCACATCGGGACGATTGGTTGGCAGGATGAGCTTGCGCGATGTGTCCGGGTCTTCCATCACCTCAATGCCCGCTGCGGCCAGCAATGGCAGGGTCTCTTCGAAAATGCGGCCCTTGGACAGGGCCAGGGTCAACTGGGTGGCACTCATGAGAGCCTTTCGATATCGGCGCCCAGGGCGCGCAGCTTCACTTCCATCTGGTCATAGCCTCGATCCAGATGGTAGATGCGATCCACCACCGTTTCGCCTTCAGCCACCAGACCGGCAATCACCAGACTGGCGGACGCCCGGAGATCGGTCGCCATGACCGTTGCCCCTGACAACCGTTCGACACCTTCCACCAGGGCGACACGGCCATCGATGTGGATGCGGGCACCCAGGCGCTGAAGCTCCTGCACATGCATGAACCGGTTTTCGAAAATCGTCTCGGTTACGCTGCTGGCCCCTTGCGACACGGCGTTCAGTGCCATGAACTGGGCCTGCATGTCGGTGGGAAACCCCGGGTACTCGGTCGTGCGAAAGGTCTGTGCGCGCAAGGCCGCCGCACCCGGCGAAGTGACCCTCAGCCCCTCCTGACGCTCTTCCACCGTGACACCTGCATCGCGAAGTTTGTCAATGACCGCATCCAGGTGATCGCCACGGGCATGGTGCAACAGGGCATCGCCACCGGTGGCCGCAACCGCACACAGGAAAGTGCCGGCCTCGATCCGGTCTGCCACGACAGAATGGTCACATCCATCAAGTCGGTCGACCCCCTGGATACGAATCCGGCTGGTTCCATGACCCTCGATCCTGGCGCCCATCCGGATCAGCATCTCGGCGAGATCGGTCACCTCGGGCTCCTGTGCGGCATTTTCCAGAATGGTCTCACCCTGAGCCAGCGCCGCCGCCATCATGAAATTCTCGGTCCCGGTCACGGTGATCATGTCGGTGGCAATACGGGCGCCCTTCAGACGGGCCTGCCCGGCTGGCAACCTGGCCACCATGTAGCCGTGTTCGACCACGATCTCGGCCCCCATGGACTGCAACCCCTTGATGTGCTGGTCCACCGGTCGGGAACCGATGGCGCAACCGCCCGGCAAGGACACCTTGGCCCGGCCAAATCGGGCCAGCAAGGGCCCCAGAACCAAGACGGACGCACGCATGGTCTTGACCAGATCGTAGGGGGCGACCGGATCAACCGGGTCGGCGGCATGCAGCGTCAACCCACCTCGCTCGCCGTGCACCTGGGTCAGAACGCCCATGTTTTCGAGCAGTTTGCGCATCGTCGCCACGTCTCGCAAGCGCGGGACATTGCGCAGCATCACCGGCTGGTCGGTGAGCAAGGCTGCACAGAGCTCGGGAAGCGCCGCATTTTTGGCGCCTGAAACGGTGATGTCGCCCTGCAGGCGGACACCTCCCCGGATGCGCAATTGATCCATGGATGTGACTCAGTGTTGGCTGGCCCATTCGGCCGGCGTATGGGTTTTCATCGACAGGGCGTGCACCTCGTCGGTCTGGATCCGTTGGCCCAGGGTGGCGTACACCATCTGGTGACGCTGGATCAGACGCCTGCCCTCGAAGGCTGACGAGACGATCACAGCCGCCCAGTGACGTCCGTCACCCGAGACCTCCACATGGTCGCAAGGGAGGCCCTGCGCAATCAGTTTCTGCAGTTCTTCAGCGGTCATCGATAAGGCTTTCAGTGTCTGATCTTGTAACCCGTCTTGAGCAGGTGCAGGGCAAAACCGGCCACCGCCATGAAGGCCGTTCCCACAATCAGGAGGCTCAGCCAGGGTGAGACATCGCCCTGGCCAAAAAAGCCATACCGGAACCCGTCGATCATGTAGAAGAACGGGTTGAGATGGCTGACCGTCTGCCAGAAGCCCGGGAGGGAATGAATGGAATAGAAGACGCCGCTCAGGAAAGTGGCCGGCATGATGATGAAATTCTGGAAAGCGGCCATCTGGTCGAACTTCTCTGCCCACAAGCCCGCGATCACCCCCAGCGACCCGAGCAGCCCCGCCCCCAGAATGGCGAATGCCCCAATCCACAAGGGCTGCTCAAAACTGAGGTCCGTGAACCAGACGGTGACCAGCAGCACCCCGGCGCCGACCACGAGTCCTCGCACAATGGAGGAACCGACATAGGCCACAAACCAGGCCCGGTGCGACAGTGGTGTCAACAGAACAAAGACGAGGTTTCCCATCACCTTGCTCTGGATGAGGCTAGACGAACTGTTGGCAAAGGCGTTTTGCAAGACGCTCATCATGATGAGCCCAGGCAGCAGGAAAGCGGTGTAGCTGATCCGGTCGTAGACCTTGACATGCTCTTCCAGCACATGGCCGAAGATGAGCAGGTAGAGAATGGCTGTCATGACCGGTGCCGCGACCGTCTGGAAGCCCACCTTCCAGAAGCGCAGGATTTCCTTGTAGAACAGGGTCTGCCAGCCACTCATGACGAGCCCCCCGGTTCAGCCAAGGGGCTAGCCGCCGCAGTCCCGGTCATGAGGTCCAGGAAGACGTCTTCGAGATCGGCCTTGCTGATTTCGATGTCCTCCACCAGCAAGCCGGCCTCTCGGACAGTGGCCAGAATCCGCTCGACCTCTGCGGCGTCGTGGGCAGGCAACTGCACAAAGCGGCCTGTCACGCGAGCCTGGGCGGACAGTCCATCCGGCAAGGCCTGATCGGTCTTGAATCGAAGGACCTTCGCCGATGCCTGCCTGAGCAAGTCAGCCGTTTTTTCAAGTGCGATCACCTGACCCTGCTTGAGCATGGCAATCCGGCCGCACAGGGCTTCGGCCTCTTCCAGGTAGTGCGTGGTCAGCAACACGGTGCTTCCCTGCTTGTTGAGTCTGGAAACAAACTGCCAGAGCGTCTGGCGGAGTTCCACATCCACACCAGCCGTGGGTTCGTCCAGCACGATCACGGGGGGTTGATGGACCAGCGCCTGGGCAACCAGCACCCGTCGTTTCATGCCGCCCGACAACTGGCGCATGTTGGCATTCGCCTTGTCAGCCAGACCGAGTCCGTCCAGCAACTCGTCAATCCAGTCGCCGTTGTCGCGTATGCCGAAATAACCCGACTGAAAGCGCAGCGCTTCCCGAACCGTGAAAAAGGGGTCAAACACCAGTTCCTGGGGGACCACACCCAGGCGACGACGGGCCTGTGCAAAATCGGTCTGCACATCCGCACCATGGACCGTCACATGACCACCACTCGCTCTGGAAAGGCCGGCCAGAATGCTGATGAGGGTGGTTTTTCCGGCGCCGTTGGGACCCAGAAGGCCGAAGAACTCGCCCGGCTCGATGTCGAACGTCACGCCCTTCAGGGCCTGGAATTCGCCTCGGGGAGTGATGTAGGTTTTGGATACGTTCTGAAATGAAACAGCTGGCATGAGCCCGACATTTTACGCGGGCAACAATTCGCTCACACCGTAGAGGGTGGCGAGTTCGCGGAGCCGACTGGGCATGCCATGCCAATGAAGGTGCCCGCCCTGCTGATGCACCAGACGTGCCACACCCAGCAGAGCGGCAAGCGCCGAAGAATCGAACACATCCAGCGCAGAGGCATCGACAGACCAGACCTGGCCAGCGGTCGAGCCTGACGGTCCACGAAGGCGGTCACGGCAAAGACCGACAAACGCATCCGCCTCCACGTGAGTGAGGCGGGAGGGCAATGCGGGCAAAGCTTGAATCGTCATCATGAGGGTTCAGGATCGCCCGGCCGATCGATTCCGTTCGGCCAGCGCCGCGATCAGCCCGTCAATGCCACGGGCCGTGATTTCCTGACTGAACTGACCACGATAGGTGTCCACCAGCCAGATGCCCAGCACATTGATATCGAACACCTTCCATCCCGCTGGTGTCCTTTCCAGCCGATAGTCCAGTTGAATGGGTTCACCCCGACCACGCAACTCGGAACGGACGATCACCTCGTTGTCTTCTGGCCGGGCACGGAAGGGGCGCAGGACCAGGGTTTGATCCGTCAGTTGTCCCAGCGCGCCGGAGTAGGTGCGAATCAGCAGTGTCTTGAACTCCTGTTGCAAACGTTCGCGCTGTGGGGGCGTGGCCTGCCGCCAGAACCGGCCCACTGCAGAAGACGTCATCCGGGTGAAGTTGACATGGGGCATCAGGCGGTTGTCCACCAGATCCATGATGCGCGCCATGTCACCATTTCGCAGAGCTGGATCCGACTTGACAAGGTCGATCACCTCGCCCGCCACTCGGCCGATCAGGGCATCAGGGGCTTCCGGTTCCTGAGCCACTGCCCATTGGGGCCAGAGTCCTGGGAGAAGGGAGATGAAGGCCGTCGCAAGACCCTGACGGCGAGTGATGATGCGGTCGTGCATAGGAGGCGACTTTTCAAAGTGTTGCATGGTCGTTCGAGACTCTCGATCGAGACAGCGTTCCCGCCGTTACCGGCTGTCACGTTTGACCCAACCGTTTTCAGTCCTCCAGGTCGTAACGAGGAGCCGCCTGGTCGGGACGGATCTGTGCCTCACGGCGCTGTAGATAGGCATCCCGGGTGAAGGTATAGCGATCAAGCGCAATGGTATCGAGCATATCGGTAGCACCAAGCAATCCGGCACGCGTATCGGTCAGGCGCAAGGCATACAGGGTGTTGCGCGTGGGCACATGATTCACTTCGCGGGCAACCAGATCGCCCGGACCGTCTGCGACCAGACCCAGCCCGTCGCGAACCGATGACGGGCCGAGGAAGGGCAGAACCAGATAGGGCCCAGAGGGCACGCCCCATCGCCCCAGCGTCGTTCCCACATCAAGGGTGGTGCGCTGTATCCCCATGTCGGAGGCGATGTCCAGCACGCCACCGAACCCCAGGAAGGTGTTGACATTGAACCGCATGAAATTTTCAGCCGCTTCCTGTGGTCGGGCCTGGAGCACCGCATTGACGAATGACCACACATCACGCAGATTCCCGAAGAAATTGTTCACCCCGGTACGGATGGGTGACGGCACCGCATCGCGGTAGGCTGTCGCCACCGGTTTCAGCACGGCCTCATCCACCTCGTCATTGAAGCGAGTCACGCTGCGATTCAAGGGTTCAAGCGGGTCTCGGGGATCAGTTGCCGGACCGGTGGCACAACCCGAAAGCACCCCCATGGCTGTCATCACGACAGCCAGACGCCACAGGCGATGGAAGCCGTGCACTTTGGAAAGAATGGCGATTTTCAATTATTCAGCTCCCGAATCGGACGCGTCAGCGGCCCTGTTGAACAGGAACTGTCCAATCAGATTCTCGAGCACCACCGCCGATTGGGTGAGCGTGATGACATCCCCTTGAGCAAGGTTGTCATCCGAGCCCCCTGGCTCGATTCCCACATACTGCTCGCCGAGCAGACCACTGGTCAGAATCTTGAGTGAACTGTCCTTGGGGAAAGCATAACGCGATTCGAGCGCAAGCACCACGGTCGCCTGAAAAGTCTGGTCATCGAATCCGATCGATTCAACCCTTCCGACCACCACACCGGCACTCCGGACGGCGGCCTTGGGCTTGAGACCACCGGCGTTGTCGAACATCGCCGTCACCCGGTAGACCGGCTGGAAGCTGAGGCTGAGCAGGTTGGCAGCCTGCAGGGCCAGAAACAGGATCGCTGCCCCACCGACGAGCACGAACAGGCCTACCCACACATCAATTTTCGAACGCGGCACGCAATTCTCCTTGTGATTTTCAGATCGTGAACATCATCGCGGTCAGGATGAAGTCGAGGCCCAGCACGGTCAGCGAGGCCATCACCACGGTGCGGGTGGTCGCGCGCGACACTCCCTCGGGCGTCGGGTGGGACTCAAACCCCTGCAACAGCGCAATGAACGTCACCGCAAAACCGAACACCACGGTCTTGATGATGCCGTTGCCCACATCGGACCAGACATCAACCCCACCCTGGATCTGACTCCAGAAGGAACCGCCATCGACACCGATCATGAGCACGCCGACCACCCAGCCACCGATGATGCCCATGGCGCTGAATACCGCCGCCAGCAAGGGCATGGCAATCACGCCAGCCCAGAAACGGGGGGCCAGCACGCGATCGATGGGATCCACTGCCATCATTTCCATGACGCTGATCTGTTCGCCGGCCTTCATGAGGCCGATCTCTGCGGTGAGCGAGGTGCCTGCACGCCCCGCGAACAGCAAAGCGGTGACCACCGGACCCAGTTCGCGCACGAGGCTCAGGGTGACCAGCAGACCCAGGGCCTCCGACGATCCGTAGCGTTGCAGGGTGTAGTAGCCCTGCAGGCCAAACACAAAACCCACAAAGAGCCCGGATACCGCGATGATGGCCAGGGAATAATTGCCCAGAAAATGGATCTGGTCGCGTATCAGACCAAAGCGCCTGAAACTGCTCCACGTGCCGAAGGCCAGTCGCATGAACAGCCGGGCTCCCAGACCCATGTCCGCCAGCTTGGCACGGGTTGTCCGACCCAGCTCTGCAGGGTGCCAGCGGTTCATCGGGATCCTCCCATGGGTGTCAGACCAAAATCGTCAGCAACTGAGGGGCCCGGATAGTGAAAACGCACCGGTCCCTCCGGTGATGCCTTCACGTACTGCTGAATCAGAGGGTTGTCACTGTGTCGGATGTCGTCGGGGGAACCCTCCTGGGCGACCCGTCCATTGGCCAGGACGATGATGTGGTCGGCCACGGCAAAGGTGGCTTCGAGTTCATGCGACACCATGATGCTGGTCAGACCCAATGTGTCGTTGAGCTGCCGGATCAGGCGAGCCGCTGTGCCGAGCGAAATGGGGTCAAGACCCGAAAACGGTTCGTCGTACATGACGAGTTCAGGGTCCAGCGCGATCGCGCGCGCCAGCGCCACCCGCCGGATCATGCCTCCCGACAGGGAACTGGGCATGAGGTCACGCGCACCGCGAAGTCCCACGGCATGCAGTTTCATGAGAACGATGTCACGGATCAGGGGTTCCGACAGCCGGGTATGTTCACGCAAAGGAAACGCGACGTTATCCATCACGGACTGATCCGTGAACAAGGCACCGAACTGGAACAGCATGCCCATGCGCCGGCGCATCGCATACAGTCCGTTGCGATCCAGTTGACCCACATTCTGACCATCAAACAACACTTGCCCCGCCGTGGCCCGGTTCTGCCCACCGATCAGCCGCAAGGTGGTCGTCTTGCCCCCGCCCGAGGCGCCGATGAGTACGGTGACTTTGCCCCGGGGCACACGCAGGCTGACCCGGTCGAGGACAACCGGGCCATCACCGTAGCCGAAGCTGACATCGTTGAACTCGACCAGATTGGGAGAAGACATGGTTGATAGAAATGACAAAGGCCAGGCAAGCCGGCCTTGCGAATGATAAGGGATAACCCGAGAATCAGCGTGGCAGGTCGGAAAAACCCATCAGGAACTCGTCCACCGATCGAGCGGCCTGACGGCCTTCCCGAATGGCCCACACCACCAGCGACTGGCCCCGGCGCATGTCCCCTGCCGCAAACACCTTGGGGACATTGGTTTCGTAGCCGCCAACGAAATCCGTGGTGGCCTTGGCGTTGCCCCGTTGGTCCTTTTCGACGCCAAAAGCATCGAGTACCTTGCCAACCGGATTGGTAAAGCCCATGGCCAGCAACACCAGATCGGCCTTGTATTCCTTTTCGGTGCCCGGAATCTCGACGAGTTTGCCATCCTTGAACTCGACGTTCACGGTGGTCAGGCTGGTGACCTTGCCCTTGCTGCCGTTGAACGACTTGGTGGAAATGGCGAACTCACGGGAGCAACCTTCCTCGTGGCTGGAGGACGTGCGCAGCTTGATGGGCCAGTAGGGCCAGGTCAGTTCCTTGTTCTCCTGCTCGGGTGGCATGGGCATCACCTCGAACTGAGTGACGCTGGCCGCGCCGTGGCGGTTGCTGGTGCCCACGCAATCGGAGCCGGTGTCACCACCGCCGATCACGATCACATGTTTGCCATCGGCCCGCAACTGCTTTTTCAGCTTGTCGCCGGCATTGACCTTGTTCTGCTGGGGCAGAAACTCCATCGCAAAGTGGATGCCGTCGAGGTCGCGACCCGGCACTGGCAGGTCACGGCTCTGTTCGGAGCCGCCCGTCAGCAGCACGGCGTCGAACTCGGCCTTGAGTTGATCAGGCGTCACGGTCTCTTGCGCGTCGTTGGTCACTTTGGCCGCCGGGCCTTCGGCGGGCATGCTGGCCACGAGCACGCGGGTGCGGAAGGTCACGCCTTCGGCTTCCATCTGCTCGACACGGCGGTCGATCAGCCACTTCTCCATCTTGAAGTCGGGAATGCCATAGCGCAGCAGGCCGCCCACGCGGTCGTTCTTCTCGAACACGGTCACGTCGTGGCCCGCGCGCGCCAGTTGCTGGGCAGCGGCCAGACCCGCTGGGCCGGAACCCACGACCGCCACTTTCTTGCCGGTCTTGATCTTGGCCGGACGAGGTTTGACCCAGCCTTCGGCCCAGGCTTTGTCAATGATCGCATGTTCGATGGACTTGATGCCCACCGGGTCGTCGTTCACGTTCAGCGTACAGGCGGCCTCGCACGGGGCTGGGCAGATGCGGCCGGTGAACTCGGGGAAGTTGTTGGTGCTGTGCAGCACCGCGATCGCGTTCTCCCAGTCCTGACGGTAAACCAGGTCATTGAAGTCCGGAATGATGTTGTTGACCGGGCAGCCGCTGTTGCAGAACGGGGTGCCGCAGTCCATGCAGCGCGCGCCCTGCACCTTGGCCTGCTCATCGCTCAGACCCACCACAAATTCCTTGTAGTGCTGCAGTCGCTCAGGAACGGGTTTGTAGCCCTCTTCCAGGCGCTCGAACTCCATGAAGCCGGTGATTTTTCCCATGATTCGTGTCCTCGATTCGGTTCAGCGGATTCAGACGGTGGCAGGGGCCTGGGCCGCATTTGTCTTGGCAGCCAGTTCAGCCAGCGCACGCTTGTATTCGGTGGGAAACACCTTCACGAACTTGCCGCGCGTCTGCGCCCAGTTGTCGAGAATCTCGCGTGCCTTGCTGGAGCCGGTCCAGCGGTTGTGGTCCTCCAGCAGCTTGCGCAACTGGGATTCATCGGTCTGGCCTCGGTGCCAGGTGGCGCGGTCGGTGGTGGCTTCCTGCTCACCGGAGGTCACCACTTTGTCGAGCGCCACCATGGCGGTGTTGCATCGACGGGCAAACTGGCCATCTTCGTCATAGACGTAGGCCACGCCCCCGCTCATCCCGGCCGCGAAGTTGCGACCTGTCAGTCCCAGCACCACCACGGTGCCACCCGTCATATATTCGCAACCGTGGTCACCCGTGCCTTCCACCACCGCCGTGGCGCCCGACAGTCGGACGGCAAAACGCTCCCCGGCCACGCCACGGAAGAAGGCCTCCCCGCGGGTTGCGCCATATAGCACGGTGTTGCCCACGATGATGTTTTTCGATGCATCGCTGCGGAATTCGATGCTCGGGCGCACCACCACACGGCCACCACTCAGACCCTTGCCGGTGTAGTCATTGGCATCGCCAATCAGGTACAGGGTGATCCCGTTGGTCAGGAAGGCGCCGAACGACTGGCCGCCCGTGCCTTCCAGCTGAATGCGCAAGGTGTCATCCGGCAGGCCCTCGGGATGGTGACGTGTCAACTCGCCCGACAACATCGCGCCAACGGTGCGGTTGACGTTGCGCGCCGCCTCCATGAAGCTGACCTTTTCGCCCTTGTCGATGGCGGCACGCGACTTCTCGATCAGCTTGACGTCGAGTGCCTTGTCCAGGCCGTGATCCTGCACGTCCACATGCTTTCGCGGCACGTCAGCGGGCACTTCAGGCTGGTAGAACAGGCGGCTGAAATCCAGCCCCTTGGCCTTCCAGTGGGCGATGCCGGCTCGGGTATCGAGCAGGTCGGCGCGGCCGACCAGGTCGTCGAACTTGCGGATGCCCAGTTGCGCCATGATCTGGCGCACTTCCTCGGCAACGAAGAAGAAATAGTTGACCACGTGCTCGGGCTTGCCCGCGAACTTGGCACGCAGCACCGGGTCCTGCGTGGCGACGCCGACCGGGCAGGTGTTGAGATGGCACTTGCGCATCATGATGCAGCCTTCGACAACCAGCGGCGCCGTGGCGAAACCGAACTCGTCGGCACCCAGCAGTGCGCCGATGACGACATCCCGACCGGTCTTCATCTGGCCATCGGCCTGCACACGGATGCGACCCCGCAGGCGGTTGAGCACCAGCGTCTGCTGGGTTTCGGCCAGACCGATTTCCCAGGGTGAGCCTGCGTGCTTGATGGACGACCAGGGCGATGCCCCCGTGCCACCGTCGTGACCCGCGATCACCAGGTGGTCGGCTTTCGCCTTGGCCACACCGGCCGCAATGGTGCCAACGCCGACTTCCGAAACCAGCTTGACCGATATATCCGCTCGTGGATTCACGTTTTTGAGGTCGTGGATCAGCTGCGCCAAGTCCTCGATCGAATAGATGTCGTGGTGCGGTGGCGGGGAAATCAGCCCCACGCCCGGCACCGAGTAGCGCAGGAAGCCGATGTACTCGGACACCTTGCCGCCCGGCAGCTGACCGCCTTCGCCCGGCTTGGCGCCCTGCGCCATCTTGATCTGGATCTGGTCGGCGCTGACCAGGTATTCGGCGGTAACGCCGAAACGACCCGACGCCACCTGCTTGATCTTGGAGCGCAGGCTGTCTCCCGCCAGCAGCGGGATGTCGCTTTCAACCTTGTCGCGGCCGATGATCGACGCCAGCGACTCGCCCTGCTGGATCGGAATGCCCTTGAGTTCTTTGCGGTAACGCGCCGGGTCCTCACCGCCTTCGCCGGTGTTGCTCTTGCCGCCGATGCGGTTCATGGCCACGGCCAGCGTCGCGTGGGCTTCGGTGGAAATCGAGCCGAGTGACATGGCACCGGTGGCGAACCGCCTGACGATATCTTTGGCGGGCTCGACCTCTTCCACCGGAATGGCCTTGGCCGGGTCCACCTTGAACTCGAACAGGCCGCGCAGCGTCATGTGGCGGCGCGTCTGGTCGTTGATGATCTGTGCGTACTCCTTGTACGTGTTGAAGTTGTTGGCGCGGGTCGAGTGCTGCAGCTTGGCAATCGCATCCGGCGTCCACATGTGCTCTTCACCGCGTGTGCGCCAGGCGTATTCGCCACCGGCGTCCAGCATGTGGGCCAGCACGGGGTCGTCACCGAAGGCGGCCTTGTGCATGCGGATGGCTTCCTCGGCGATCTCGAACACGCCGATGCCCTCCACCCGGCTGGGCGTGCCGGTGAAGAACTTGTCCACCAGCGCCGTGTTCAGGCCAATGGCCTCGAACAGTTGCGCGCCGCAGTAAGACATGTAGGTGCTCACGCCCATCTTGGACATGATCTTGGACAGACCTTTGCCGATCGCCTTGACGTAGTGGTAGATCGCCTTGTCGGCCGACAGATCGCCCGGCAGATCTTTGTGGATGGCTTTGAGTGTGTCCATGGCCAGCCATGGATGTACCGCTTCGGCACCATAGCCTGCCAGCACGGCGAAATGATGCACCTCGCGGGCGGAACCGGTTTCCACCACCAGACCGGCGGTGGTCCGCAGGCCTTCACGCACCAGGTACTGGTGCAGGGCCGACAGCGCCAGCAGCGCGGGAATGGCCACGCGATCGGCACTCACCGCCCGGTCGCTGATGATCAGGATGTTGCTGCCACTCTTGATGGCATCCACCGCTTCGGCGCAGAGGGATGCCAGTTGCGCCTCCACGCCCTCCTTGCCCCATGACACAGGGTAGGTGATGTCCAGCGTGGTGCTCTTGAACTTGCCGCCGGTGTGCTTTTCGATCTCGCGCAGCTTGGCCATGTCGGCGTGGTTCAGCACTGGCTGGCTGACTTCCAGCCGCATCGGCGGGTTGACCTGGTTGATGTCCAGCAGGTTGGGCTTGGGACCGATGAACGACACCAGCGACATCACGATGGCTTCGCGGATCGGGTCGATGGGCGGGTTGGTGACCTGAGCGAACAACTGCTTGAAGTAGTTGTACAGCGGCTTGTTCTTGTCGGACAACACGGCCAGCGGGCTGTCGTTGCCCATCGAGCCGATGCCCTCTTCGCCGTTCTGCGCCATCGGCGCCATCAGGAACTTGATGTCTTCCTGGGTCATGCCGAAGGCCTGCTGCATGTCCAGCAGGGACGCATCCACATGCTCCATGGCGGCGTGCGAGGATTCCTCGGTCAGCACCTGCTTGCCCTCGGCCTCGCCGGCCACTGGCTGGGTCACGTCATCCAGGCGGATGCGCAGCCCCTCAATCCACTGCTTGTACGGCTTGGTGTTGGCGATGTTGGCCTTGAGCTCCTCGTCGTCGATCATTCGGCCCTGTTCCAGGTCGATCAGGAACATCTTGCCAGGCTGCAGGCGCCATTTGCGCACGATCTTGCTCTCCGGCACCGGCAGCACGCCAGACTCGGAGCCCATGATGACGAAATCGTCGTCGGTCACGCAGTAACGCGAGGGGCGCAAGCCGTTGCGATCCAGCGTGGCGCCGATCTGGCGGCCGTCGGTGAAGACGATGGACGCCGGGCCGTCCCATGGCTCCAGCATGGCGGCGTGGTACTCGTAGAACGCCTTGCGCCGCTCGTCCATCATCGTGTGTTGTTCCCACGGCTCGGGAATCATCATCATCACGGCCTGGCTGATGGGGTAGCCCGCCATGGTCAGCAATTCCAGGCAGTTGTCGAAGGTGGCGGTGTCGGACTGACCGGCGAAGCTGATCGGGTAGAGCTTCTGCAGGTCGGCGCCCAGCACGGGTGACGACATCACCCCTTCACGCGCCTTCATCCAGTTGTAGTTGCCCTTGACGGTGTTGATCTCGCCGTTGTGGGCGACATAACGGTAGGGGTGGGCCAGCGGCCACTCTGGGAAGGTGTTGGTCGAAAAGCGCTGGTGCACCAGGCCCAGCGCCGATACACAACGGGCGTCCTGAAGGTCAAGGAAGTATTCACCCACCTGGTTCGCCAGCAAGAGACCCTTGTACACCACCGTGCGGCTGCTCATGCTGGGCACGTAGTATTCCTTGCTGTGCGTGAGTTTCAGGCGCTGGATGGCCGCGCTTGCGGTCTTGCGGATCACGTAGAGCTTGCGCTCGAGCGCGTCTTGCACGATCACATCGGTGCCCCGGCCGATGAACACCTGGCGGATGATCGGCTCCGTTTTGCGCACGGTGGGCGACATCGGCATCTCCCGGTTCACGGGAACGTCTCGCCAGCCCAGCAGGACCTGACCTTCGGCCTTGATGGCGCGCTCCATCTCCTGCTCGCAGGCCAGGCGGGACGCATGTTCCTTGGGCAGGAACACCATGCCCACCCCATATTCCCCTGCGGGAGGGAGCATCACGCCCACATGGGCCATTTCCTCGCGGTAGAGTTCGTCGGGAATCTGAATGAGAATGCCAGCACCGTCGCCCATGAGGGCATCGGCACCCACGGCACCTCGGTGATCGAGGTTTTCCAGGATCTTCAGACCCTGCTCGACGATGGCATGACTCTTATGCCCCTTGATGTGGGCCACAAAACCGACGCCACAGGCATCGTGTTCCTGGGCTGCATCGTACAGACCGTGCTGCTGCAGCGCCGCTATTTCCTGGGACTGGATCACGCCAAACTCCTGAGACTGATGACAAGTTTGCAAAGCATACGGCAATGCAACATGAATGCCAAGCTGAATAATTGGGGTCTGTCCCCAATTAATAATACATTCGATGAGTTTTAAATTAAATCAGGGACACATCAAAAATCGATTGCTTTTCGTGGACGTCCAGGTCGACCTTTGGTGATACGCCGCTCAGACTGTCCTTGAAGTTGCACCAGAAAAGCCTGGCCACCCAGTGCCCACCCCTTGAGGGCCGCATCGGTCAGTCGGCTTCTTTCTTCAGCCCGCAAACCCTGAGCAACCCGGCCGGCGTATGCCGCTTCACGTGCAAAGGGGGTGTTGCCCAGATCCCAGTAAACCTGCGGAGCCACCAGTCCAGCGTCCAGACGCCGGCCCAGATAATGGGCATGACTGCTCCACAGATAGCCCGCCGGCGCTTCGCTCAGATTCAAATGCACCGGTTCGGTGTCCAGCATCACCATGGTGCTCAAAACGAGTTCCCCAGGCTCGATGACGGTGCATCGATATCGGCCATCCCACAAGGTGCCCTGACGGGCATGTCGCAAGTTGAATCGACGGACATACGCTCGCCCCAGACCCTGCATCATCAATGAAAGCGATGCCACCCGTTGAGGCGTACACAACAGATGAATCCTCCGATCTGTCAGCAGATAGGCATGCAGATGGACATCATGAAGCCGGGACACTTCCGACAGAATGCGCAAAAACGCCTGCCGGTCGGCATCATCCACGAACACCGGTGATTCAGAATGCCCCAGCCACATCACATGATGTGGCAAACCTGCAACAGTCAGGCGATTTTGTCGGGCCATCGGGATTCAGCGCTTGCGTACCCGCCACCTCAACTGCAAACGCCAGGCAAGCCAGGCGCCGCACAGGCAGCAGAGCACGTTGAAAACCCAGGTCAACTGCCAGCCTCCGACGACAGTCGCCATCCAGGCGACCAGCGGAGGAGACGCGAACTGACCCAAAGAGGACAGTTGCTGCACCCAGCCCACCGTGGTGGTGACCGTCTGACCACTGGGTGCAAAATGCACAGCCAGGGTGAACAGCGTGCCGGGGATGAGCCCCCCGACGGCCGAAAACAGCAGCACGGCCACATACTGGCCCACTGCCGGCATCCACCCGCTGAATGCAAAAAAGGCACCGGTGGCCATCACTCCGTACCCGCTCCACAGCAGCGTGGCTGGTGACAGACCCATCGCCAGCAACCGGCCTGCGGCAATGTTGCCGATCAGGTTCACGCCAGCAGCCAGTGCCGTCAGCGGGCCAATCCAGGCCACAGACCATCCCGCCTGGGTATAGATCGTCGGCAGGAAACCAACCACCGCCAGCCACTGACCTGAATACACCAGAAAGGCCAGTGCCACCAGCCAGGGCCCCGGAGCAGACAACGTGGCCTTCAAGCCCAGGAAAACGGGTGCCGCAGCCGATGTGTGGTCATGACGGTCCGCAGGAATGCGAGTCCAGACAGCCCATGCACAGGCCATCACAAGCACGCCAAGCATCACCCAACTCAGGCGCCAGCCCATCCACTGATAGGCCAGGGGGCCGCTCAGCAAAGCCAATGCCGTGCCCACGGGCATGTAGGCACCCCAGAAACCCAACCCCTTCTGCAGGGCGCCTGGCTCATGAATCAGACGCCTGAGGAGCACGGGCGCGGGCAGTACCGCCATGAGAAATCCCATCCCCTCGATCGCCCGGGTCAAAAGCAACAATGCTGGCGTCGAGGCCGTTGCCCCCATGAAACTGCCCCCAGCGAGCAACAGCAGCCCGATCAGCATGATCCGTCGTGGCCCCATCCGGTCAGCGACGGTACCCGCCACCGCACCCAGCGTCATGCCGGCCAGCTGGATGATGGACAACAGGAACCCACCCTGCACCAGCCCCAGGCCGAGACGGTCTGACAGCACCGGAATGGCCGGTGGCAACTTCCCGACATGCAGGGCACTGACCACACCGACCATCACAATCAGCATCCCCAGGCGAACTGACTGAGAGGCCTCCCCCGATGACGAACGAACGGCTGTGCGCATGCGCTTCATTCAAAGAGACGCACACCGGTCAGCCTGGCATGCTCCCGGATGGCAAAACGGTCGGTCATGCCGGCGATGTAATCGGTCACACGGCGTCGCGGCGAACAGGGAGTCGCCATCCCATCAGGCACCGGCATTTCTTCCGGTGCCGCCAGATAGATGCCGAACAGTTCACTCACCACCGAACGGGCTCGGCGTGTTGTCTCCATCACCTGCGGATGTCGGTACAGGTTGAGCATGAGAAATCGCTTGAGTTCGGCCGAAGCCGTGCGCATCTCCGGGGAAAAGCCGACCAGGGGCGGGGCCTGACGGACTTCGTCCAGCGAACCCACTCCGGCATCCTGAATCGCCTGACGGGTTGATGCGATCACATCATAGACTTGGGCGCTCAGCATGCGGCGAATCGATTCGAACAGCAGGCGCCGCCCTTTGATCGTCGGGTGTGCCTGACGAACCGATCGGAGATGCATGTCGAACAGGGTCACCGCCTCCAGTTGCTCAAGCTGAAGCAATCCAGACCTCACACCGTCATCGATATCGTGTGCGTTGTAGGCAATCTCGTCGGCCAGATTCGCCAGTTGCGCCTCCAGCGACGGAGACGTTCCTCTCATGAAGCGGGCACCCACCCCCTCCGGTTCGCGACGCTCCAGCCACTGGGCATTCGCTCGGGAGCAGTGTTTCAAAATGCCTTCCCGGGTTTCAAAGCACAGATTGAGACCGTTGAAATCCGGATACCGCTCTTCAAGCTCGTCCACCACCCGCAGGCTCTGCATGTTGTGCTCGAACCCACCGACCGGCTCATCCCCACATTCCGGGGCCGACAGCGGCTGCAACTGGTGCAGGCAGGCATTCAGGGCATCCTGCCCCGCATGACCAAAGGGCGTGTGACCCAGATCATGGGCCAGGGAGATGGCCTCGATCAGTTCTTCGCACAGCCCGAGACTGCGCCCGATGCTTCGTCCGAGTTGGGCCACTTCGAGGGAATGCGTGAGGCGGGTTCGGAACAGATCGCCTTCGTGATTCAGAAAAACCTGAGTCTTGTAGACCAGTCGCCTGAATGCCGTGGAATGGATGACACGGTCACGGTCGCGCTGAAAATCGTTGCGCGTCGGTGCCGGCACCTCAGCAAAACGGCGCCCTCGACTGGCTGCCGGCGAGCAGGCCAGCGGACTCAGAAAACCCTGTTCGGCACTCACACGCAGGACTGCTCGATCACGTCGGCCACCACATCATCGGAGGCGGGAAGGAGATGCGCCTTGCCACCGTCGTCAATCAGCACGAACCGGATCGCACCCGCCTCGGCCTTCTTGTCGACCCGCATGTGGCGGAGGTACCCAGCGGCATTGCCTGCCTCCCCGTCCAGCATCGGCCCCACCACGGGCAAACCCGCTCGTTGAATCAGGTCTTTCAAAGCCGCCACCCGATCGGCCGACAGCAGCCCCATCCGATGCGACAGACGAGCCGCCATGACCATGCCGCACCCCACGGCTTCACCATGGAGCCATGCGCCATACCCCATGCCCGCTTCGATGGCGTGGCCAAAGGTATGGCCAAAATTGAGAATCGCACGCAATCCGGACTCTCGCTCGTCCTGCGCCACCACAGCGGCCTTGATCTCGCAACTCCGGCGAACGGCATAGGCGAGCGCTTCGGCATCTCTTGCCACCAGATCCGCCATGTGGTCATCCATCCACCTCAGGAACTGCAGATCGTAGATGGGCCCGTACTTGATCACCTCGGCCAGTCCTGCACTGAACTCACGAGGGGGAAGTGTAGACAGGGTATCCAGATCACAGATGACCTGAAGCGGTTGGTAAAACGCCCCGATCATGTTTTTACCGAGGGGGTGGTTGATGGCCGTCTTCCCGCCCACCGAGGAATCCACCTGCGCCAGCAGCGTGGTCGGGACCTGAACAAAAGGCACGCCCCTCATGTAGCAGGCCGCTGCGAAACCGGTCATGTCGCCGACCACACCCCCGCCCAGGGCGAACAAGACCGTCTTGCGGTCACAGGCATGACTCAGCAAGGCATCAAAGATCCGATTCAGGGTTTCCCAGTTCTTGAATGCCTCCCCATCCGGCAGAACGACTTCTCTGATTGCCGGAAAACACCCCGTCAACGATTGCTTCAGCGAGGCCAGGTAGAGGGGAGCGACCGTTTCATTGGTCACGATCACGGCCTGGGTGGCCTTGGGCAGATCAGACCAGATGCCAGGCTGATGCAACAGGCCGCAACCGATGCGTATGGGGTAACTCCGTTCAGCCAGATCGATCTGGATCTCGTGCGTTGGCGGATCGGAAAGCTTGGGAACATCCATGGGTCGAGTGTAGCGCCAGCCGGAGAGGCCAGACGGCGAAACGTCCTCAGGCTGACTCGCCGCTCAACTCCAGTTGCATCACGATCATGTTCACCAGGGTCGCCACCGAGGGCCTGCCCGTCTCGATCACGAAATGAGCGGTTTCGCGGTACAGCGGATCCCGAACCTCAAACAGATCGCGCAACTTCTGCATGGGGTCTGCCACTTGGAGCAGGGGCCGATTGCGGTCGTGTTTGACCCGGCGATACACCTCTTCAGGGGTGGAGCGAAGGTAAAACACCTTGCCCCGGGAACGCAGATGGGCCCGGTTGGCTGGCCGCAAGACGGCACCACCACCGGTGGACAAGACACACGGACCGTTACGGGTGAGTTCGTCAATCACCGACTCCTCCACGTCGCGAAAGCCCTCCTCACCCTCGCGCTCGAAGAACAACCGTATCGAGCAACCCAGGCGCTGCTCGATCTCGTGATCGGTGTCGATGAAAGGCAGTTGCAACCGACGCGACAACTGCTTGCCTACCGTGGTTTTGCCTGACCCTGGCAGCCCGATCAGAGCGATCATGCGATCACCTGAAAGGCGACATGGAGGTGGTATCGGACAGTACACGAGGAGTGATGAACACCAGCAACTCGGATTTTCTGGTGGAGTTCGATCGAGTGCGGAAAAGACTGCCTACAACAGGCATGTCACCCAACACGGGGACCTTCTCGTTGTTGTTCAGATCCTCCTGAACATAGATTCCGCCAATCACCACCGTACCGCCATTCTCAACCAGTACTTGCGTTGTGACACTCTTCGTTTGAATTGCTGTATCACCATTAAAGACAACTGGCGAATCATTGTTAACTGCAATATCCATGATCACATCGCCATCTGGAGTGATTTGGGGCGTGACGATCAGCCTCAAAGACGCATCAATGAATTCCGTCGTGGTGTTTCCATCGGCGTCACGTTTCAAGAAACCAATTTTCCGTCCGTCCTGAATCGTGGCTTGCTTCTGATCGGCTGTGACTATCCGGGGACTGGAAATGGTTTTCAACTTGCGATCAGACTCATTGGCCTCAATTTCTAGATTGAGCAGACGACTGGCGCCAGGATTGAAAAGAGACAGCGCAAACATACCTGCATTACTGGGTGGAACCGGAATATTGGTCACGTTGGTATTTGCAGTTGGACCGATGGAGCCAAAAGCAAACGTCGTGTTAAGTCGATCCCCGTTGTTACTGGCTATCGTAATAGGATCACTGACCCTAGCACCAAATCGAACACCCAGTGATCGGCCAAAATTATCCTCAGCCTCTACGATCCGAGCCTCGATCATTACCTGCCTGACAGGAATATCCAGCTTCTTGATCAGGTCCTGAATCTCTTTCAGTTTATCGGAAGTATCGGTCACAAACAACTGGTTGGTCCTCGGTTCGGCAAATACCGAACCCTGTCGACTCAGAATACGCACTTGCGATTCACCGCTGCCCACCGCCGTGCTCAATTGAGTAGCCACTTCCGCTGCTTTGGCAAAGTTCAGTCGGAAACTCTGGGTGCGGACCTGCTCCAGGGTACGGATCGCCTGCTTCGCTTCCAGTTCTTCTCGCTCCTTGGCGAGAATTTCAGACTGGGGCGCAATCCAGATCACGTTGCCAGTCTTGCGCATGCCCAGTCCTCTGGACTGAAGAATGATGTCCAGTGCTTGGTCCCAAGGCACATCATTCAGACGAAGTGTCACGTTTCCGGAAACGGTGTCAGAGGTGATGATGTTGAAGTTGGTGAAATCGGCAATGACCTGAAGCAGCGCACGAACTTCAATTTCCTGGAAATTCAGAGAAAGCTTTTCACCCGTATAAGTTGGGCCCTGAGTCAAGTTGCTGGGAGCGACTTTCACTTCACGAACCTCAAGAACAAACTGGTTGTCACTTTGGTAGGCGCTGTGCTCCCAGTTGCCTGAAGACTCCACCACCAGACGAACCCGGTCACCGACCTGCGTGGCGGCGATGGTTCTGACGGGCGTGCCAAAATCCGTAACATCCAGACGTCGACGCAGGCCCTCGGGCAATGAGGTTTGCAAAAATTCCACCACCAGGTTGCGACCTTGTTGCCGAATGTCAACACCCGTCTGGTTACTGGCCAGGTCGACAATCACCCGGCCGGCATTCTCGGAACCGCGTCGAAAATCGATGTCGCTGAGTGGCTGAACACGAACGGCGGTGTTTTCGGGCATTGTGGCGCCTACCACCCCTCCACCCACGGGTGCACTGACCGCCGCAGGCTGCAACACGACGAGCAAGACGTTGCCATCCAGCCGTGTCTCGTAGGTCACCGACTGGTTCAGATTGAGCACGACCCGCGTGCGGTCGCCAGCTTCGACCACATTGGCCGACCGGAGATTGCCACGATTCAATTCAACCAGATTGCCGCCCGTTGCGTTGGTCACGCCTGAAAAATCCAGGGAAATCCGGGCCGGCGACTGAATGGTGAATCCGGCGGGCAACTGCTTGAGCGGTTCAGTGGTCTGGATGCGAACCACTTCCAATCCTCCCTCCGTGACAGCCGTCAATGACTGAATGGCCATCTGTGCGTGCGCCAGACCAGCCAGAAACAAGGCTGACGCCAGCATGCTGAATGTTCGGATACAGCCCATGGTTCGCCCGTGTGAGTTTCCAGTCAAATCTTGGTTTTTCATTTGCCGCTCGCCTCTTGTAATTGCAGTTCAGCGTTTCTCTCGATCCATTCGCCTGCGGCATCCTGGAAGATCTCTCTCAAAGTGATCCGGTTATCGGTGATCTGTGTGATGCGGCCGTAGTTCTGACCCAGATAATTGCCGGTGCGCACCTGATAAAGCAGGTTGTCTGCCTTGACCAGCGCCACCCTCTCGCTTCCCCGGTTCAGCACACCGACCATGGTCAAGGCATTCAGTGGAACGGCTTCCAGTGGTTCCTTGCGCCGCCTCATTTCAGCGGTAATCAGACTGGAAGCCGTCGGAGAAGCCGCTTCGGCACGCAGCAAAACCGTGAGTTTCTCGTCGCTGAAGGGAGAAATGCTGCCCACCGCTCCGTAAGTTTGGGGCTGGTATGGCTTGGGGTCAGAGACCGGTTCAAGCTTGAACCTGACCGTGGCCTTCTGCTGCGCCATCCATTCGGACAGATCGTCCTGCGAACCGCCTGCACACCCAGAGAGACCCCACATCAGGATCAGCATCATGCTGACCGCCAAGCCGTGAGAACGCACCGTCATTTTGCCGCTCCCGTACGCTGTTTCAGTGCTTCATCTGGATCCAGGTAGCGGAACGTTTTTGCAACGGCATCCATGGTGACAAGATCATTGCGATTCTGCACAGGGGTCAGCGCAATGTTGTTGATGGTCACGATTCGCGACAGATGAGAGACATCGGACACAAACAGACCGATGTCATGGTAGCTTCCCGTGATGCGCATGGTGATGGGCAACTCGGCATAGAAATCCCGAAGGACCATCTGATCGGGTCGGATCAGTTCGAATGTCAAACTCCTGCCCTGACCGGCCTGACTGATGTCCGAGAGCAGAGACTCCATGTCCGCATTGCTGGGCAACTGCTTTTCCAGTTGCGTGACAAACTGCCTGACCTGCACGAGTTGGTCCTTCAGGACATCCAGGTTGGCCGCCTGACCCAGTTTGCGCGTGTATTCCGCGCGGAGTTGCGTCTCAGTCGATCGCTCGCTTTCGAGTTGGCTGCCCAAGGCACCCAACCAGACAAACCATAACCCCACCACCACCGCGATGGCCAAAACAACCAGCAAGACATAACGAGGAAAATTCGGCCAGCGTGATGGGTCGTTGGGGTCGAGACCCACAAATTGAGATCGGATGCGAGGCCGCCACGCCGAAACATCGAACGCTGGCTTGGAAGATGCAGAAGGTTTGCTCATGGCCATGCCTTACCCGTTCAGCCTTTCTCACCCGAGGCTTCACCCGTGCCCTTGGTCAGGGTCAGGCGAACCGAGAAGTTGAAAACGCGCCTCTGGTCACGCGGACTCAGCGCCACCGTTCCTGCCGTGATCTCGATCAGTTGGGGCTGGGTCAGCCTTTGACTCCGGGTGGCGAGGTTACGCAACAGCTCCGAGACCCTATCCTGGGACAGAGCGACCCCGGTGATGGCGACAGACAGGTTTTCCTGTTTGAAACTGCGCAAAGACACCCCTTCCGGCAAGAGGACCGCCATGTCTTCCAGAAAGTGAACCGGCAGACTCCGGTCCGCCTGCAAACTTTCAACCGCCTGCTGGCGGGATCTCAAGCCATCAAGTTCCAGCTGCAGCGTGGCGATGTCCTTGATGCGCGCGTCCAGCTGCTCGATTTCGGCCTGGATGAACCGGTTGCGTTCTTGCTGTGAATCGATCTGCCGGTTGTAGAGGGAATGGATACCCGTTGAAATCGCGAGACCCAGCGCCACCGACAGACCGATATGAACAAAAAACTGCTCTTTGCGTTTTTTGCGCGCCAGTTCCCGATGGGGCAACAGATTGATGGTGATCATTCCGTGAACCTCCTCATTGCCAGACCAGTGGCCACCAGAAATGAGGTCCCCTCTTTGCGCACCAGGTCGGCAGACACCTTGGCGCCAACCACCATGCCATCAAACGGATTGACGACCTTGCAGGGAAAAGAGGTGTGATTCATGACGGCCACATCGAGACCTGGTGTGGCTGCCGCTCCACCGGAAATCAGGACGTGATCCACCTTGTTGTGCGGTGTGCTGGTGAAGAAAAACTGCAAGGCTCGACCGATGTCCTGACCAACTCCCTCCATGAAAGGACCCAGCACCGATTCGGCATAGTCTGCTGGCACGCCTCCAGAGCGCTTCTTGCTTTCAGCATCCTCGAAGGACATGCCGTAATGCCGGGCAATCATGTTGGTCAGCTGGGCACCACCGAAGCTCTGATCGCGCTCGTAAATCATTTCATCGTTGCGGATCACCTGGAGGCTCGACGTTTGAGAACCCAGCTCGAACAGCGCAATCAGCATGTTCTTGCCGCGGTTCGGCAACGTCTCAATCACGCGGGAGGCTGCCAGGCGCGAGGCATACGACTCGACATCAAGGACCACCGGATTCAGACCAGCGGCTTCGGCCAGCCCCTGACGATCCAACACCTTTTCCTTGCGGGAAGCGGCAAGGAGCACCTCCACGTTATCCGGCATGTTCGGGGATGCCCCGATGACGCAAAAATCGAGACTGACTTCTTCGAGTGGGAAGGGAATGTACTGGGAGGCTTCGGATTCGACCTGAATCTCAAGCTCGTCCTCAGAGAGGCCGGCCGGAAAATTCACCTTCTTGGTGATCACCGCCGAACCGGGCAGCGCCATGGCGACGTTTTTGGTGGCCGCTCCCGATTTCTTGACCAGACGGCGCATGGCTTCGGCGACTTCGTCGAACTTTTCGACGTTGCCTTCGTTCACCCAACCCCGCTCTAGCGGCTCGGAAGCGCAATGCTGAAGGACCAGCACACCGTCCCTGCCCCTATGCAGTTCCACCAGCTTCAACGATGTGGAACTGATGTCGATGCCCAGCAGCGGCGAAGACTCACGACTGAATAGCGATCCGAGTGAGATCAAGTCCACCCCCAAAAGTGTTTATGCAGAGGCACCAACGCATTTCCGCAGTGTCAATCCTATCATCAAACTCAGCCTGACCAGGCAGATTCACACGAATTGAAACGCAGAAGGGGGGGCGAAAAAAGTCGCAATCCCTCTGCCAGTATCCGCGATTTCCTCATGGGTTGACAGACTTTTCTCTCTGTCATGGCCGCAGGCATCCACTTTTTACTCGGCTTTTTATAATCCTGGGCTGACAATTAAGGTCAACATGTCAACAGAATATCCCCGACAAGCGGGTTCAAAGGCTCATTCGCCTAACGCCAGGCAAACACCTGTCACCACCAGAAGCACGTGGATCCGGGGGTTGGCATGGCTGGCCGGGGCCCTCGCTGCCGCAGGTCTTGCCGGCGCCCTGACACTGGCTATCGGCCTGTCGATGGCCTATCCCAACCTGCCAGACGTCACCGATCTGGCCGACTACCGGCCCAAACTGCCCTTGAGGGTGTTTGCCACTGGGGGCGAGTTGATCGGTGAGTTCGGGGAAGAGCGCCGCAACCTGACGCCTTTCGAAGACATCCCGCCGGTGATGGTGAATGCCGTGCTTGCCATCGAGGATGCCCGTTTTTTTGAGCACAGCGGCGTGGATTACCGTGGCATGGCCCGTGCCGCGCTCGCCAACCTGTGGGAAGCCAAAAGCCAGGGCGCATCGACCATCACGATGCAGGTGGCCAGAAACGTCTATCTTTCAAGTGAAAAAAGCTATTTACGAAAAATCTACGAGATTCTGCTCACGTTCAAACTCGAGCATTTGCTGACCAAGGAGCAAATTCTCGAGATCTACATGAATCAGATATTCCTGGGTCATCGCTCGTATGGTTTTGCGGCTGCCGCACAGACTTATTTTGGCAAGCCACTCAAGGAACTGACCGTCGCCGAAGCCGCGATGCTCGCAGGTCTTCCCAAGGCCCCATCGGCCTACAACCCCATCAGCAACCCGCGCCGGGCCAGGGTGCGTCAGCTGCACATCATCGATCGCATGCTGGACAACGGCTTCATCACCGAGGAGCAGGCACAGGCAGCCAAGGATGAGCCTCTGCGCCTGCGGCGCCTGAACCCGGACCAGTTCGTTCATGCGGATTACCTCACCGAAATGGTCCGGCAGGCGGTTTTCGAGCAATATGGGGAAGAAGCCTACACGCGTGGACTTCAGGTTCACACCACCGTGGATGCCAGAGCCCAGCGCGCGGCCTTTCGGGCTGTCAGGCAAGGCATCATGGACTTTGAAAGACGGCAGTTTTATCGAGGGCCTGAGCGTTTCATCGATCTGCCTGCCGCCGAAGCGGCACGGGAAACGGCCATTGACGAAGCGATCGCCGCTGCGGGCGACAACAACGGCCTCCTGAGTGCGGTGGTGCTGGAGGCTTCCAGTCGCAGGGTGCTGGTGAGTCGGGGCGAGGGTGAGCCGATCGAGATCACCGGAACAGGGCTGGACCCTGTGCGTTCCGGACTGGCTGACAACGCCCCTCCTCACCTGAAACTGCGCCCCGGGGCGGTTGTCAGGGTCGCACGCGATACCGGAAACCGCTGGTACCTGACGCAAATGCCGCTGGTCGAAACCGCTTTTGTGGCCGTGGATCCGAGAACTGGTGAAATTCGCGCCCTGGTCGGAGGATTCGATTTCAATCGCAACAAGTTCAACCGGGTCACACAGTCGCAACGTCAACCCGGCTCCAGTTTCAAGCCTTTCATCTACTCTGCGGCCCTCGAGAAGGGCATCACACCCTCGACGCTGGTCAATGATGCTCCGCTGTTCTTCAGCGCCGCCGTGACCGGTGGAAAACCCTGGGAACCCCGAAATTACGATGGCAAGTTCGACGGCCCGATGACCGTACGAACCGGACTGGCCCGATCGAAAAACATGGTGTCCATCAACATCCTGAAGGCCGTCGGACCCAGCAGCGCCCAGGAATGGGTGACCCGGTTTGGATTTGAAGCCGAGAAACACCCGCCCTTCCTGACCATGGCTCTGGGTGCGGGTGCGGTCACCCCTCTCCAGATGGCCAGCGCTTATGGTGTGTTTGCCAACGGTGGCTTTTACGTGCCCCCCATGCTGATCACCCGAATCACCGATCATCGTGGCCGGGTGTTGATGGCATACGAACCCCAACTGCCCGATGAATCCCAACGGGTGATTTCGTCGCGCAACGCCTTTGTGATGAGCCAGTTGCTGAATGAAATCACCCGGACGGGAACGGCCGCCCGTGCCCAGTCCACGCTGCAGCGTCCGGATCTGTACGGCAAGACAGGCACCACCAACGATGCCGTGGACGCCTGGTTTGTGGGTTACCACCCCACCTTATCGGCGGCAGCCTGGCTGGGCTATGACACGCCCAGGAATCTCGGCCATCAGGCCACTGGCGGCGCACTGGCGCTTCCGATCTGGATCCAGTTCATGGGAGAGATGCTGAACAACGTGCCGGTCCAGCAACCCGAAGCGCCCCCCGGCGTGATCCAGACCAACGGTGAATGGTATTTTGAAGAGTTCGGACCAGGTGAAGGGGTGGCATCGCTGGGTATGGCAGACGAAGGCGCTGCCGGATTTGACGCTCAGGTCGGTACGCCCATGGAGCCGCGAGAGCGCCGCAACATCCTCGATCTGTTCATGAACTGAAATGCAGCGCGTCACCCGACTGGGCCGAAGCTTCTCTGGAAAGGTGAGCAAACAGTTCGCCAGCGCCCTTGGTGTCCAGCCACTGTTGTCCATCAAACTTGTAGTGATACCCACCTGATCGGGCTGCCATCCAGATTTCATGCAGCGGTTTCTGCAGGTTGATCACGATCTGGCTGCGATTGCGAAAAACCAGGGTGATCATCCCACCCACACGCTGATTGTCGATGTCGGCATCCGTGTCTTCGTTGATGCGGTCACAAGCCAGTTCGATGGCCTTGAGCACCGCTTCGGCTCGATCCATGTATTCCAGATCGGTCATTACAATTCCCTCATGTCAAACATCAACGGCATTGTAGGCACGCCCTCTGTTCAACCCCGGCCCCGGTTCGGTGTCCGCATGGTTCTCATGGGCTTGTGTACCGTGATGCTGGTGATGCTTCTGGGTGCCTGTGGACAGAAGGGTCCATTGACCTTGCCCCAGCCCGACGACCAGAAAACCCCCACTCCAACCCGCTGACCGGTTTTTCGATGACCTTGAACGTCCATGACCTGCCCACCCTGCCGGGCAGGCCCCATTTTCATTATGCAGATGGCCAGTTGATGGTTGAAAACGTCCGGGTGGCTGATCTGGTGCGGCAACACGGTACGCCACTGTTCGTCTATTCGAAAGCCGCCATGCTCGCGGCTCTGGATGCCTATCAGCGCGCTTTCAAGGGTCGGCAAGCATTGATCTGCTACGCCATGAAGGCCAACTCGTCACTGGCCATCCTGCAGACCTTTGTGCAGGCTGGTTGCGGACTGGACATCGTCTCGGGCGGTGAACTGGAGCGCGCCCTTCGTTCGGGCGCAGACCCGAAACGGATCATCTTCTCCGGCGTGGGCAAAACCCGACGCGACATGCTTCGCGCCTTGCAGGCTGGCATTGGTTGTTTCAATGTCGAGAGCACGGCAGAACTCGACGCCCTGAATGAAGTGGCCTTGTCTGCAGGCAAGATCGCGCCTGTCAGCTTGCGAGTCAACCCGGACGTCGACGCCAAAACCCACCCCTACATCTCCACCGGTCTCAAGGGCAACAAGTTCGGCATCTCGCATACCGATGCCCAGGATACCTATCTTCGCGCCGCCCGCCTGCCTGGACTGCACATCAAGGGCATCGATTGCCACATCGGTTCACAAATCACCGACATGGGGCCTTTTCTGGATGCGATGGACCGGGTGCTGGATCTGGTGGACACCATCGAGTCACACGGCATTGAGATCGAACACATCGATTTCGGCGGGGGCCTGGGGATCGAATACCAGGCCGATACGCCGCCTCGGGCCGATGCGCTATGGGCTGCGCTCCTGGCCCAACTCGATGCCCGTGGTCATGGCCAGAAATCCATCGTGATCGAACCTGGCAGATCGCTGATCGGCAATGCCGGGGTGTGCGTGACCGAGGTGCTGTATGAAAAAACCGGTCCCACCAAAAATTTCCTGATTGTGGATGCGGCCATGAACGATCTGCCACGGCCCGCCATGTATGAGGCCTTCCATGCCATCGTGCCGGTGATCCCTCATGCAGGCACCGGGAAGGTGTATGACGTGGTCGGACCGGTCTGTGAAAGTGGCGACTGGTTAGGTCGTGACAGGCTGTTGAAGGCTTCCAGCGGCGATTGGCTCGTCGTGTGCTCGGCAGGCGCTTACTGCATGAGCATGTCCAGCAATTACAACACCCGCGGACGGGCGGCAGAGGTTCTCGTGAGCGGGGATCAGGGACACGTCATCAGGCAGCGGGAAAGCGCCGAGGACCTCATGCGCGGCGAGTGCTTGCTCAGCGTCTCAAACGATACCCCCACCTGAGCAGCCACAACACCACCACCACCGCGCCGAACAGGAGGACGTCGGCGTAATCGCTTTTTCCGCTCCGCATCCAGAAAAAATGAAGCAACGCCAGTGCGACGATGGCGTGAACACTGGCATGCAGGCGCTTCCATTTTGCAGCCCCTAGCCATCGGATCGCCCGATTGAAAGAGGTGGCTGCCAGAGGAATCATGAGCAGCAGTGCCAGGGTCCCGACCAGGATGAAGGGGCGTTGCATCACATCCGTCCCTGCCTGCGCGAGGCTCCATTCCATGTCCAGCCACAGATAGACGGTGATGTGCTGCAGGGCGTAAACGAAACTCCACACGCCCAACCCACGGCGCCACAATGCCCACTCCGCTCGACCGGTCCATTGCCTCAGCGGTGTGATGGACAAGGTGAGGCAAAGCAGGATGAGCGTCCATTCACCCAATCCCCTGATGAGGGCCTCTGCCGGGTTGGCACCCAGGCGATCGGTCAGTGCCGCAAACCACAACCAGAGGGCCGGCAATGCCGCCATGCCCAGCGCAGGCCATTTGAGTTGCCTCAGCACCATGCCCACGCCCATGGCGGTCAGAAAAAGCGTTTCAGGTCCATGCCGGTGTATAGCTGTCCCACCTGGGGCTCGTAGCCATTGAACAACTGCGTGCGGTGCCGACGGGCAGACAAACCACCTTCACCGATCCGCCGCTCCGTGGCCTGGCTCCATCGAGGATGGTGGGCATCTGGATTCACGTTGGAATAAAAGCCATATTCCTGAGGCGCTGACCTGACCCAGGAAGTGGTGGGCTGCTGCTCGACAAACCGGATCCGAACGATGGATTTGCCGCTTTTGAAGCCGTATTTCCAGGGTATCACCATCCGGACTGGCGCGCCATTCTGGTTGGGCAACACCTCTCCGTACATGCCGAAAGTCAGCAACGTCAATGGATGCCGTGCTTCATCCATACGCAAACCTTCCACGTACGGCCAGTCGAGAATGCGGGCCTTGACACCGGGCATGGTATAGGCATCGGCCAGGGTGTGAAACTCGATGTACTTGGCACTGCCCAGCGGCTCCACCGCATCGATCAGATGACCCAGCGAATAACCCACCCAGGGAATCACCATGGACCAACCTTCCACACACCGCATTCGGTAGATGCGCTCCTCCATGGCTGACAGCCTGAGCAGGTCGTTGATGTCAAAAACACGGGGCTTTCGTATCAGGCCCTCTACTGTGACCGTCCAGGGTCTCGTTTTCATGCGGTGGGCATAACGGGCCGGATCCGTCTTGTCCATGCCGAATTCGTAGAAATTGTTGTAAGTGGAGGCGTCCTTGTAAGGGGTGATACGTTCATCGGTGCGCGCCCCTTCCAGCATGGAAGGAACCGATTTCAAAGGCGTCAGGACACCTGGGGCAGACACGGTTGCAGCCGACGCAGCAGTCGACCAGAACCCACTGGCAGCCAGCGTTGCGCCCGCACCGGCCATCATCCACTCCCTTCGATTGACATACGTTTCTCGAGGGGTGATCTCACTGCCGACCGGATGGACATATCCGGATAGAGGGGTGCGGATGATCATGGGCTGACTCCTGTTTGTCCTTTGCCAATGGTCAGTTTGTCACAAAAACAAAACCCGGCACCTCGAACGGGGTACCGGGTTTTGGGTGTGATGGCGGATCAGAGTTCGCCGTAGCTGTGCAAACCGCTCAGGAAGATGTTGACACCCAGAAATGCAAACGTGGTGATGACCAGACCCACAAGGGCCCACCAGGCAGCCACGGTGCCTCGGAGGCCCTTCATCAGGCGCATGTGCAGCCAGGCCGCATAGTTGAGCCAGACGATCAACGCCCAGGTTTCCTTCGGATCCCAGCTCCAGTACCCCCCCCATGCCTCGGCTGCCCACAATGCACCCAGAATGGTGGCAATGGTAAAGAACGCAAAGCCCACCGCAATGGCCTTGTACATCACGTCGTCCATCACTTCCAGGGCGGGAAGCCGCTCGGCAATGCGGCGACGTGCCAGCATGATCCCCCCGACAATGAATGCCGAGATCCCGAAGTACATGGCCCAGTAGGAAATGCCGGCGTCTGCCACACCGCGGCGGAAGACCAGTGGCTCAAAACACAGGATGACCCCCAGCAACCACAACGGGGCCAGTTTCCACCAGCGGGTTTCGGAGGCACTCTGCTTGATGAGGTAGGCGAAGGCCAGCATCGCGGCGATCGCAAACGTGCCATACCCAACGAAGTTGGCCGGCACGTGCACCTTCATCCACCAGCTTTGCAGGGCAGGCACCAGTGGCTGAATCTGATGGGCTTCGCGAACCAGGGTGTACCAGAGCAGGAAACCCACAGCGGCGGCCACGATCAGCATGGCAAACGCCCCCATGCGACGGGTCTGGTAACGGTCTTCGTAATACAGGTAATAAATGGCCGTCAGCCAGGCAAAAAGGATGAACACTTCGTACAGGTTGCTCACCGGGATGTACCCAATGTCCGGGCCCAGCAGATAGCTTTCATACCAGCGGACAAAGGAACCCACCAAGCCCAATGTGATGGCGACCCAGGCCATTTTGGAACCGATCGATTCGAAACCATCGGCGTTTTTGCGGGAAAAAATGCCGAGCCAGTAGAAGGCGGTACTCATGAAAAAGAGAACGCTCATCCAGAGGATGGCCGACTGGCTGGAAATGAAATACTTCAGCAGAAAAACGTTCTCGGCGCGTTCTGCAACACCCACCCCGTCTACCTGATAGAGCCACACGGCTGTCAGAGACAGCACAGCCACTGCCACGGTCAACTGACGCAACGGCCCCCAGAACCAGGCCAGCGCAATCATGCTGGGCACCGTGCCGATCAGAATGCTTTTTTCATACCCATTCATGAACTCGCCCAGCAACCAGTAGGTATATGCACCGCCCATGATCAACAGGGCCGCGAACACCCAGTCCCAGGTGCTTCGTCGGGCGAAGTAACCTGGCCTCAAGCCGACGCTGGCTCGGTCTTTCTTGAGATCTACGGTTTGGGTAGCGGCATTCATGTTTGCACCTCGACACCTTTCAACAACAGTCGCGTCTTGAGCTGGTCAAACTCTCGATCGTTATCCATCAACTTGCGATTGGACGACAAAGCCATGGTGGCTTGCAAGCCCAGACCACCTTCCTTGGGCGACAACCAGATCCATAACCGCCGTTCACGGACGTAAAGCATGGCGAAAACACCGATGATCAACAGGAGGCACCCCACATAAACAATGGTTTTTCCGGGAGCCCTCGCCACCTGGAAAACGCTGGCCTGAACGTGTTCGAAGTCGGTCAGCTGAAAGGTCAGAGGGGCTGGATAGAAAAAGGCATCGCTCAGGCTCAGAACCGACTGGGTCATGAAGCGCGCGACCTCCTCGCCGCGCTCCACCGGCGCCTGACCGGCGCGCTCACGACTCAGCTGATAGAGCTCGAACAGGGTGCCATTGAGGATGCGCAAGAGCACCTCACCTGCCCGTTCACGTTCCGCTTCCGGTACGTTCACTTCCATGAAAGCAGACACGGCCTGAAGGCCACCCAGCACCGGCATGTTGCGGCGTGGAAGGCTTTCGATTTCGGGATCCTGACCAGCAAACAGATCAATGGCACGCTGCGCAGACACCGTCAGGGCTTGCTTGAGTTCGTCGCGCTGACCTCGGGCTGCCTCGTCCACATAGCGCCTCACTGCCTCGCGTCGCATGACGGGATCGGCCAGCGCCGAGCGAAGACGGATGAATCCGTCAATGGCATCGTTTTCGTCCGCCGGCACACGAAGGTAGCGGAAGTCCTCGGCAGGTGTGTCGCGCACACCCAGAACGTACACGCGATTGCCATCCAGTTCGATCGGCAGCATGTAGTTGTGGTACTCACGGGCCTGGCCAGCCTCGTCACGCAACTTGTACGTGACGCTGGGGCCCACGTTACGCAGCTCTCGCTCGGTCACCGTCTTGTGAGCCGATCCCAGACGGTTCTCGATGGCCTGCCTCAGATCCACGCGTCGGACATCCGCACCATCTTCAAGAGGCGTCAGGAAGTTTTCGACGTTGATCACCCGCAGACCCGTGAACTCCAGCTGCATGCGCTGATCGCCGTTGGTGAGGCTGGTGGTTTCGCCGATTCGCCCCTGAACCGAGAACGGATTCACGGCCTGGCCCATGGAAACCGCACGAAGCTTGATCAGGGACCCGCCATCGTCAAAGCTGGACTGGTAGATCTGTATTCCTCGATGACTGGCGGGGTGGTTCACCTCGACGCGAGCCTCCTTGGTTTCACCGGTGTAGCGGTCGTGAATCACGATCTCGCTGGCAAACAGCTTGGGCATGCCGGTGTCGTAGTACTCGACGATGAACTTCTTCAGTTCGATGTCAAAGGGAAGCTCCTGCAGGATCACGCCCTGAGGCTGGGCCAGGATGGCGGTGCCGGCCCGTGTGCCTTCGGTCACCAGCAGGTTGCCCCTGAAGGTGGGATTGCGGTCTGACAGGCGATGCTGCTCGGGCACATCGGCAATCAGCCCCCCGCCGGTGAAGGCGGTCTTGTCTTTGAGCCACATCTGCCCTCGAACCATCATGTCGCCATCGAGCAGACCGCCAATGCAGATCATGACAATGGCCGAATGGGCGGCGATGTAGCCCAGCTTGTTGGCGGCACCCGCCTTGGCCGCCACCATCCACCCGTGACCGTTCGGGGTTTCACGACTTTGCAGTCGAACCTTCCAGCCAGAGGCCACGAGGACACCACCCATGCGACGAGCGGCCGCTTCGCCTTCCTCGTGAAGCTCAGCCTGGGCCTTGTGCGGAAAGGCCCGGAGACTTTGCTCCCGGATGTTTTCCTTGAACAGCTTGAGATCGGCCAGGATTTTGGGGGTGCTTCGGACAATGCAGAGCGTGGTGCTGACGACCAGGAATGCCAGAATCAGCAGGAACCACCACGCGCTGTACACATTGAACAGGCTGAGTGCCGCAAACACCTCGAACCAGAACGGCCCAAACTGGTTGATGTAATTGTTGATGGGTTCGTTCTGCAGCAGAACGGTGCCGACGACCGAAGCGATGCAGATGACGGTGAGCAACGCAATCGCGAACCGCATCGATGAAAGCAGTTCCACGGCTGCTCGCACAGGTTGCGAGCCGGTCTGCAGGTCAAGGCCTTCGGTGGAAACGCTCATCGGGAAAAACAGTCATGAAAAAGGCAGGCCGAAACGACCTGCCCGATAGGAAAAGTACCGCGTGAGAAGGTGCCGTGGGTTGAACGGATTTTCTCACAAACATAAACATGCACTGATATAAGAACAAAGCCCCTCGCAAGGGAGGGGCTCGGGTTTCGGGGTTCAGCGCAGACCGGCGATGTATTCGGCCACGGCCTCAATCTCGGCGTCGGTCATGTACTGGGCGATCTGACGCATTTGCAGATTGTTGTTCCGCGCACCCGACCGGAACTGACGCATCTGGTCAAGCGTGTATTCGGCATGCTGACCAGCCAGACGAGGATACTGGGCAGGAATACCGGCGCCATTGGGAGAGTGGCAACCCATGCAGGCGGCAATCTGGCGATCGGCAATCCCGCCACGATAGATGCGCTCACCCAGGGCAACCTTGTCCTTGTCGCGGGCAAAACCGGTGGTGGCTTTCTGGCTGGCCAGCCAGTAGGAAATGTCGATCTTGTCCTGTGCAGAAAGGGCCGAGGCAAAACCGGTCATGACGGCATTCTGACGCTTGCCGGACGCATACTCCTTGAGTTGCTTGACCAGGTATTCCGGGTGCTGCTGTGCCAGCTTGGGGTTGGCAGCCGTGGTGGAATTGCCGTCAGCGGCATGGCAGGCAACGCAAACCTGGCCGTAAAGCTGGGCGCCACGACGCAGATCAGGTTGGGAAGACTGCGCGTGCACAGACAGGGACAGCGTGGCAAGTGCAGCAGCACCGATAAGCGTGGCGATGGATTTCATTTCGTGTGCAATGTTCGACAACCAAGGACGGAACGTTGCGCTCAGGCACACCATGCCCACAGAGTGCAACATAGCGATTTTACAATGCCGGATAACCCTGATTCCACGAATGACCACGAATATCCCACCAGCCACCCCGGCAGACGCGCTCAAGACGGCCCATTCCTGGCTGCATACAGCCCGATTTCTGATCGAAGCCCCTCAGTTGCACCACCTCCCTGACCTGGAGATACCGGAAATTGCCTTTGTCGGCCGTTCGAATGCGGGCAAGTCGACCTGCATCAACACCATGACGCAACAGAAGCGTCTGGCATTTGCATCCAAAACACCAGGGCGCACCCAGAGCATCAATCTGTTCGCCCTGGGCAAGCAGGGCGTGACCGATGCCGTTCTGGCCGACCTGCCCGGCTATGGATACGCCGCGGTTCCCCAGGAAGCCAAGCGTCGCTGGCAGCAAGTCATGGCCAACTACCTGGTCAGCCGCCCCAACCTGCGGGGCGTGGTGATGCTGTGCGATCCTCGTCTGGGCCTCACCGAACTGGACGAGGCACTGCTTGAGGTGATTCGCCCTCGTGTGGAGCAAGGCATGGATTTTCTGGTTCTGCTGACCAAAGCCGACAAGCTGAGTCGGCAAGAGGCCACGAAAGCCCTGTCGATTGCGCGACTGCAGACCGCCGGAGGCGATGTGAAACTGTTCTCCTCGTTGAGAAAACAAGGCCTCGACGAGGTGGCACTGACACTCTGGAAATGGGCTCACCCTGACCCGTTGACGCCCTCGCCCGACGCCCAACCATGATTGAATCACGCGCATTCACCCTGCCTCATGGCATCACGCTCCATGCCAGGGTGACCGGGGAAGCCAACCGACCGGTGCTGCTGTTCCTGCATGGATTTCCGGAGTCGGCATTTGTGTGGGATCCGCTGCTGGAGTACTTTGCGCGTCCGGAACATGGAGGTTACCGGTGCGTGGCACCCTGCATGCGCGGCTACCCGCCCTCCTCCGTACCTATTGAGCTGTCGGCCTACCACGCCAAGCATCTGGTGGAGGACGTGACGGCTCTGGTGGACCAGATCACCCGAAGCTGTCCAACCCCCGGGCGTGTGGCGGCGCTCATTGCACACGACTGGGGTGGGGCGATTGCCTGGAACGTGGCGGCATTGCACCCTGACAAACTGGCTCAACTGGTCATTCTGAATGCACCCCATGCTGGCACTTTTTTGCGGGACCTTCAGCATTCCCCAGCACAGCAGGCCGCCAGCGCCTACATGCGCTTCCTGACCCGGACCGATGCCGGACCCTTGCTGGCCGAGGACGACTACCGGCGGTTGTGGGGATTTTTTGAAACCGCCACAGGGTCCGCGCCCTGGCTGACGGATGCAGTCAGGGCGCAATACCGCGCAGTCTGGCAAATGGGGCTTGAAGGCCCCTTGAATTACTACCGAGCCTCGCCGCTGCGCCCCCCATCCCCGGAAGAAACCACCCCCCGGACCCTGACACTGCCTGGGGAACTGTTGCAGGTCAGCCGCCCGACCCTGGTGATCTGGGGCATGAAGGATCATGCCCTGCTACCAGGGTTGCTGGATGGCCTGGATGCTTATGTCCAGCCACTGCAAGTGGAACATCTGGATGACGCCAGCCATTGGCTGGTTCATGAACGACCCTTGGAGATTGCCCGGCGCATTGCCGGTTTTCTCAACACGCCCAATAAAGCTTGAGCGTCATCTCAGCCTCGGACCGAGGAATGATTTCTGGGCGTCTTATAACGGGCATAACCCCATAAGTATTGAGCAGGTCTCTGGCGGATCAGACTTTCCATGGCCCGGTTCATCTGTGCCGCGGCTTCATCGGCCCTTTCGGCCACGGGCTCGCCCACGGCTTCAGACCAGGGATGCACATGCACCATAAACCCCCTGCCCCAGGGCAGACGCTCACCCCAAGCCAGCAAGACCTGCGTTCCAGGTATCTGGGCAAAACGGGCAGACAGGGTCATGGTGTAGGCATCCCGCCCAAAGAAAGGCGCCCAGACACCCAGACCTTCCGGTGGCACCTGGTCGGGTAGCAGGCCGACAGCCTCGCCCTGTTTGAGCGCCATGGCCAGTTGCCTGACGCCTCTCAGCGTGGCCGGGGCTGAACTCAACCCGGGTCGCTCGCGGGCAGCCTTCAAAACCTCCATCAGACCGGTTTTCCTTGGCTCGCGAAACAGCACCGTCATGGGTTTTCCACTCTCCATCGAACCAAACCGGTCCGCATAAGCCTGAGCCGTCACCTCGAAACACCCCATGTGGGGCGTGAGAAACAGCATCCCCTGGCCATGGTTCAGGGCGGCTTCGATGTGGGCGGCTCCCTCCCAGCCCACCCTGACCGGGCGCCCAAACCACAGGCGCGGCAGTTCCAGCATCTGCTTACCCGCCTCACCGACTGAAGCCCAGCGTTCGAAGCCCGTCACGCCTGCCTGCCGGGTGTTGTCGATCCAGCGCTGGCGGTAGGCAGCTGAACCGAGCCAGATCCCCCACCCCAGGAGCCAGCCCATGGCATGCAGTAAACCCAGGGGCAGAAGGCCCAGACAGCGAAAAAGAAACAGCATGTCGGCGAATGTTTACAATCCCGCTATCGCCGAGTTACTGGACAACTTGCGGGCGATTCACAAATTCAGCTAAAGCGTTCGCCAAAGCACCCTCTGCCCGGCGACCGCCAGGCATTTTCACTGGAGTGTATTCAAATGGCGAACGACTTTCTTTTCACCTCGGAATCCGTCTCTGAAGGTCACCCCGACAAGGTGGCCGATCAGATTTCCGATGCGATTCTGGACGCGATTTTCGAGCAGGACCCACGCAGTCGTGTGGCTGCCGAAACCCTGACCAACACCGGTCTGGTGGTTCTTGCTGGCGAGATCACCACCAACGCGCACGTGGACTACATCCAGGTGGCACGCGACACGATCAAGCGCATTGGCTATGACAACACCGAATTCGGGATCGACTACAAGGGTTGTGCGGTGCTGGTGGCCTATGACAAGCAGAGCAACGACATTGCTCAGGGCGTGGACCACGCCAGCGACGATTTCCTGAACACCGGCGCCGGTGATCAGGGTCTCATGTTTGGCTACGCCTGTGACGAAACCCCGGAACTGATGCCGGCGCCGATCTACTACGCGCACCGCATCGTCGAGCGTCAGGCTCAGTTGCGCAAGGACGGTCGTCTGCCCTTCCTGCGACCGGATGCGAAAAGCCAGGTCACCATGCGTTACGTGGATGGCAAGCCGCACAGCATCGACACCATCGTGCTGAGCAGTCAGCACAGCCCCGAGATGAGCGATGGCAAGCAGATGAAGCCAGCTTTCATCGAGGCCTGCATCGAAGAAATCATCAAGCCCGTGCTGCCCAAGGAATGGCTGACCGACACCAAGTACCTGATCAACCCCACAGGCCGCTTCGTGATCGGTGGTCCGCAGGGCGATTGCGGACTGACCGGGCGCAAGATCATCGTGGATACCTACGGTGGCGCCTGCCCGCACGGTGGTGGCGCCTTCAGTGGCAAAGACCCGACCAAGGTGGACCGCTCTGCCGCTTACGCCGCACGCTATGTGGCCAAGAACATCGTCGCCGCCGGCCTGGCCAGGCAGTGTCAGATCCAGGTGGCCTACGCGATTGGGGTGGCCCGCCCGATGAACGTCACGGTCTACACCGAAGGCACCGGGGTGATCCCAGACGAGCAGATTGCAAAGTTGGTGAACGAAGTGTTCGATCTGCGCCCCAAGGGCATCATCCAGATGCTGGATCTCTTACGCCCCATCTACAGCAAGACGGCCGCCTACGGTCACTTTGGCCGTGACGAGCCCGAATTCAGCTGGGAACTGACCGACAAGGTGCAGGTGATGCGCGACTTGGCCAGGTTGGGTTAACGACCCATCGAGCTGAAACGGATCAGCCCAGCACGTCCTCCAGCATCCGGGTCACACCCGATCGCCAGTGAGGAAGTTCCAGTCCTAGCGAGGCTTTCAGCAAAGTGGTGTCGAGCCGCGAGTTATGAGGTCTTGCCGCCGGGGTGTGAAAGGTGCGGGTGGGCACAGGATCGATGGTCTGCACTCGCCAGTCAGCTTGCGGCCTTAACCGTTGCGCCAGCCTGATGACGAACAGCGCGTACTCGTGCCAGGTGGTTTCCCCTGCAGCCGCCAGGTGGTAAGTGCCCTGGCCTTGGCCGGTACGTAGCACCTGACGGATGGCATGCGCCGTGATGTCGGCAATCAGTTCGGCGCTCGTGGGGGCACCGAACTGGTCGTCGATCACCGTGAGTCGTTCACGCTCTTTGGCCAGACGCAGCATGGTTTTGGCGAAGTTGCCGCCGCGCGCGGCATACACCCAGCTGGTGCGGAAGATGAGGTGCTGGCGGCCAGCCTGAAGGATGCGGCGCTCGCCTTCGAGCTTGGTGAGCCCGTAAACATTGAGTGGGCCGGTGGGATCTGCTTCCGTCCAGGGTGTGTGACCACCGCCATTGAACACGTAGTCGGTGCTGTAGTGCACCAGCCAGGCGCCCACCTCGCGGGCGGCCTGGGCCAGCACGCCCGGCGCCTCCGCGTTGATGCGATGGGCCAGGTCCGGCTCGGACTCGGCTTGGTCCACGGCGGTGTAGGCGGCCGCGTTGACGATGACCTGCGGCCGTAAAGTGTGGACCGTGTGGGCCAGGCCGGGCAGGTCGGTGAGGTCGCCACACAAGGGGAGCTCCAGCGGTAGCGGGCCCTGCCAGGCGGGCAGGTGGGCGGCTTGCTGGGAGGTGAGGCCTGCGCGGTCCAGCGCGACCACCATCCCCAGCGGTGCCAGGCTGCGCTGCAGTTCCCAGCCGACCTGGCCGTTCTTGCCGAGCAGCAGGATGCGCGGTGGCGTGTTCATGCGGCCCCGTACTGCTTGTTGACCCAGTCACGGTAAGTCCCGGTCTGCACATGCTGCACCCAGTCGGGGTGGTCCAGGTACCACTGCACGGTGTTCCGGATGCCGGTCTCGAAGGTCTCGGCTGGCTTCCAGCCGAGCTCGCGCTCGATCTTGCGCGCGTCGATGGCGTAGCGCCGGTCGTGGCCGGGGCGGTCTTGCACGTGGGTGATCTGGGCTTTGTAGCTGCTGCCATCGACTTTGGGCCGGAGTTCGTCGAGCAGCGCGCAGACGGTGTACACAATCTCGATATTGGGCTTTTCGTTCCAGCCGCCGACGTTGTAGGTTTCGCCCAGGCGTCCGGCTTGCAGCACGCGGCGGATGGCGCTGCAGTGGTCTTTGACGTAGAGCCAGTCGCGCACCTGCAGGCCGTCGCCGTACACCGGAAGGGGTTTACCGGCCAGGGCATTGACGATCATCAGCGGGATGAGCTTTTCGGGGAAGTGGTACGGCCCGTAGTTGTTGGAGCAGTTGGTGGTGAGCACCGGCAGGCCGTAGGTGTGGTGCCACGCGCGCACCAGGTGGTCAGACGCGGCTTTGCTGGCGCTGTAGGGGCTGTTGGGCTCGTAGGCGTTGGTTTCTGCAAACGGCGGGTCGTCTTGGGAGAGCGTGCCATAGACCTCGTCGGTGCTGACGTGCAGGAAGCGGAAGGCGGCTTGCTCAGCCTTGGGTAAGGTGGACCAGTAGGCGCGCACGGCTTCGAGCAGGCGGAAGGTGCCGACGATGTTGGTCTGGATGAAGTCTTCCGGGCCGTGGATGGAGCGGTCCACATGGCTTTCGGCCGCGAAGTGCAACACGGCACGGGGCTTGTGCTCAATGAGCAGGCGATCAACCAGCGTGCGATCGCCCAGATCCCCTTGCACAAACACGTGGCGCGTATCGGCTTGCAGGCTGGCGAGGTTTTCGAGGTTGCCTGCGTAGGTGAGCTTGTCGAGGTTGACGATGGGCTCGTCCGATTGGGCCAGCCAGTCGAGCACGAAGTTGCTGCCAATGAAGCCGGCGCCGCCGGTGACGAGAATCATGGTTGCTGCCCTGATGCTTATGCATTTGAAATGCGATGCATTATCGGACAGGTGACACTGATCTCTCGAAGGAACACCTGAGTGGTGCCAGGCAACGGGCACAATCGCGGCTGTCATTGTGTTGAGTACTCACCCGTGTCTGATCTGAAATCCGCTTTTGAAGCCGCCGTGGCATCCACCCAGGACTTGACCCGGCGGCCCGACAACCAGACCCTGCTGAAACTGTACGCGCTGTACAAGCAGGCCACCGAGGGCGACAACGCCGCCACCAAACCGGGGTTCAGCGACCTGGTGGGCCGGGCCAAATGGGACGCGTGGACGGCTCTCAAGGGCACCTGCGCCGATGACGCCATGCAGCGTTACATCGAACTGGTGGATACGCTGGAGTGAATGCGCTGCCCTGTGGGCATCAAGCCCTTCAGACGCGCTTCTCGCTTCTCAGCAGGCAGCCGCGAAAGCGCCCGCGCCGCCTCGTAAAACCGCGGGAAATCTCGCCCTTCGACTTCAAACAGGGCCTCGAACGCGGGCACCCACTGATCGTAGGCGGCCTGCACGGCAAACAGGGCATTGTTGGCCTGCTCAGCCCATAGGTCATAACCGGCAAACCCACCCCATGAGGCCTTGAGGGCTTCGTAGCGCGCACGAAATGCGGCCAACTGCTGGGCCTTGACGGCTTCGGTCTGGTGATGGGGCCAAGCCTCGGCAGTGGCCTGTTCGTAGAGGGCCTGCAGGCTGAGGCGCGTTTCACGGGCCAATGCTCGAAACGCCTGGCGCCGGGCATCAAAAGTGCTGTAGACCTCGCGAGCCCTGGGGCTGGCCTGCTGCGCCAGCCACAAGGCCCCACCCAGCCGCTCCACCGCCGTGGCGAAGGATTCGTTGAACGCCGTGTCGCCCGACAGGAAGAGTTGCTGATGCGCCAGTTCGTGAAAGATCAGGCGCGCCAGTTCGCCATCAGGCAGGTGCATGAAGGTGCTGAGCAGCGGGTCGCCTCCCAGCCAGTTGGTCCAGCCCAGCGTGGAATAGGCGATCACCGGGTACACGCCCACGTCCCATTCGGCCGGCAGGGTTGCGGCAAAATCCCGGGCCGCCGTTTCGGCGTAGAAGCCTTTGTAACCCAGGCAGCCGGCCACCGGAAAACACCAGGTGTGCAGGGCCAGCGCATGCGGTGGAGCTGCCACCACGTTCCACACCACCGCCCGCCGTTGCAGGTCAGCAAAACGGGTGTAGCTGGCGTTGCGGGGCAGGTGAAGCACATCGGACGCAAAGTCGCGGATGGACTGCGCCAGCTCCAGCCGCTGTTTCATCGCAGCGGGGGTGGCCGGATCGTCCAGCCATTCGGCCACCGGGCGCGCTGCCTGCAGCAGGGCCAGGTGTCCGCCCACCGACTGCAGGTAATAAGCGGGATGGGTCACCCACTGGCGTGAGGGCGCATCCAGACGATTGAGGCCATCACCCGCCGGTGCACTGGCACACCCGCTCACCATCAGGAACAGGCCAGGCACCCAGGCCCACAACCGCCAGCGCCTCATGCCCGACGCACCTCCACCAGGCAGTCGTAGAACGTCGGGGCACGTCCCAGATCGGTCAGGCGCTGGTGCGTCAGTTCGTTCACATTGGTGCCGTTCAGCCCGAACTTGCGCCACCAGATGCCCAGCCCGTTGACCACCCCCGGACGCGCCCGCGCCCCCACCCGGGCCACGCATTCGTAGCGACCCCGGTCGTTGAACACGCAGACGCGGTCGCCATCGGCCAACCCACGCGGGGCGGCATCGTCAGGGTGGATTTCCAGCACCGGTTCGCCTTCTCCATCGCGCAGCGACTGCACGTTGACAAAGGTGGAGTTGAGGAAATGCCTGGCGGGTGGCGAAATCATCGCCAGCGGGTAGCGCGGGTCACTGCCGATGGCTTCGTGGTTGGGCAGCACCTCCGGAAGGCCATCACGACCCATGGCGCACAGGCGCTCGCTGAACAGCTCGCACTTGCCAGAAGGGGTCGGGAATCCGCCCTCGGCAAAAGGGGCTTCGGGCAAGGGCAGGCTGGCATAGCCGTCACGCAGCAGGATATCGAAATCCACTGCATCGCCATAGGCCTGCCGACACAGCGTTTCGTCGTCATCGGCAAAGCACGGATCGTCAAAACCCATGCGCCGGGCCAGTTCCCGGAAGATCTGCGTGTTGGGCCTGGCCTGCCCGAGCGGGGCGATGGCGGGCCGGTTGAGCAGCACGTCGGTGTGGCCGTAGCTGGCATGAATGTCCCAGTGCTCGAGTTGGGTGGTGGCCGGCAGCACATAGTCGGCGTGGTCGGCGGTGTCCGTCAGGAAATGCTCCAGCACCACCGTGAACAGGTCGTCGCGGGCAAAGCCAGCCACCACTTTGCCGGACTCGGGCGCCACCGCGACTGGATTGCTGTTGTACACCACCATCGCCTCGATACGCGGGCCAAACGCCTCGGAAGCGGGACGCAGCAGGTCGTCCCCGATGGTGCTCATGTTGACAATGCGGGGCGCCGGCCCCCCCGATTGGGCGAGCAGGTCGGGCCGCTGAAGACGGTCGCGCTGCACGGGGAATGCCCCTGAACTGCTCAGCAACAGGCCACCCGCCCGATGCCGCCATGCACCCAGCAAAGCCGGCAGACAGGCCACGGCGCGCACCGCATTGGCGCCTCCATGGGCACGCTGCATGCCGTAGTTGAGTCGAATGGCCATCGGCTCCTGGCGCTCGAAGCAACGCCCCAGGTCCTGCGCCAGGCGGATGATCTGCCCGGCTTCAATGCCACAGGTTTGTGCCGCCCGCTCAGGGGGCCATTCGAGTGCGCGGTCGCGCAGTTCAGGCCAGCCCAGCGTATGGCGCGCCAGGTAGCCATGGTCCAGCCAGCCGTTCACGATGCACTCGTGCATGAGCGCATAAGCCAGCGCTGCGTCCGAACCCGGCAGGATGGCGAGGTGCTCGTGGCACTTTTCCGCGGTTTCGGTGCGGCGCGGATCGATGCAGACCAGCTTCGCCCCGCGCCGTTTGGCCTCCTGCGCGTAACGCCAGAAGTGAAGGTTGCTGCCGATGGAATTGCTGCCCCAGATGAGGATGAGCCGGGATTCCGCGAAAAACTCCACCCGCATGCCGAGTTTGGCGCCCAGCGTGTATTCCAGACCTGCAGCGCCCGCCGAGGCGCAGATGGTCCGGTCCAGTCTGGAAGCGCCCAGTCGATGAAAAAACCGCGCCGCGATGCTTTCACCCTGCACCAGCCCCATGGTGCCGGCATAGCTGTAGGGCAGGATGGCCTGCGGATCGCGCGCGGCAATGGCCTTGAGCCGACTCGCGATCTTGTCAAGTGCCTCGTCCCAGCCCACCGGCTCGAACTGGCCACTGCCCTTGGGGCCGACTCGCCGCAGCGGCGTGAGCACCCGGTCGGGGTGGTAGGTACGCTCGGTGTAGCGCGACACCTTGGTGCACAGCACACCGCCGGTTTGCGGGTGGGCCGGGTTGCCCTGCACCTTCACGGCCACACCGTTAACCACCTGGGTCACGAACGAGCAGGTGTCAGGACAGTCGTGCGGGCAGGCACCCAGGATGTGTTGGGTCGTTTCAGACATGACCAAATTGTCGGGCATGCCCACAGCGATCGCCCGCTTGAATGGACAATCACGCCCCCACGATCCGCCTTTTTGGTTACCATGGCCGCAAGGTACACCTCCCACACCATCGACGACCACACTGACGAGACAGGGCCATGAAGCTGAACGACTCCATTCTTGCGCAGGCAAAGGGCCTGACCCAGATCCGGCGCGACCTGCATGCCCACCCCGAGTTGTGCTACGAGGAGGTCCGAACCGCCGACATCGTGGCGGCCCAGCTGGCCAAGTGGGGGATTGAAGTACACCGTGGGCTGGGCGTGACCGGCGTGGTGGGCGTGGTGCATGGTCGCGATAGCGGTGCCTGCGGCCGGGGCGTGGGCCTGCGCGCCGACATGGACGCGCTGCCCATGACCGAACTCAACACCTTTGCCCATGCCAGTCAGCATCCCGGCAAGATGCATGCCTGCGGCCACGACGGGCACACCGCCATGCTGCTCGCCGCCGCGCAGGTGCTGGCAAACCAGCGAGCCTTTGATGGCACGGTCTACCTGATCTTCCAGCCGGCCGAAGAAGGCGGCGGAGGCGCCCGCGAGATGATCAAGGACGGGCTCTTCGACCGCTTTCCCATGGAAGCCGTTTTCGGCATGCACAACTGGCCGGGTTACCCGGCCGGCACGTTCGCGGTGAGCCCGGGCCCGGTGATGGCGTCGAGCAACGAGTTTCACATCACCATCCGGGGCAAGGGCAGCCACGCCGCGCTGCCCCACAACGGCATCGACCCGGTGCCCGTTGCCTGCCAGATGGTGCAGGCCTTCCAGACCATCATCACACGCAACAAGAAACCGGTGGACGCCGGTGTGATTTCGGTGACCATGATCCACGCCGGTGAAGCCACCAACGTGGTGCCGGACCACTGCGTGCTTCAGGGCACGGTGCGCACCTTCACCATTGAGGTGCTGGACATGATCGAGCAGCGCATGCGCGACGTGGCCGAGCACACCTGTGCGGCCTTTGGCGCCACCTGCGAATTCAGTTTCCGCCGGAACTACCCGCCCACGGTCAACACGCCCGCCGAAGCGGCCTTTGCCCAGGCAGTGATGCGTTCCATCGTGGGCGACGAATCCACCCTGATGCAGGAACCCACCATGGGTGCCGAGGACTTTTCCTTCATGCTGCAGGCCAAGCCAGGGGCCTATTGCTTTATCGGCAATGGTGATGGCTCACACCGGGGTCGTTACGAGGGAGGTGGACATGATGCCGGGCCGTGTACCCTCCACAACCCTCGTTATGACTTCAACGACGAGCTGATCCCGCTGGGCGGTACTTACTGGGTGGAACTGGCCACGCGCTGGCTGGCCGAGCCAAAACGCTGAGCCGCGATGGCCAGCAGGCCATCGAAAATCAGGCTTTCAACCAGCTCGAATGGGACGGTGAGGCTGGGTGCCATTTTCCAGGCGGCGCCTCCCGTCATCACGCAGACGGGCTCCTGACCCGTGTGCTGGCGCAGGTTATCGATCATGCGCTGAACGGCCCCCGCAATCGCAAACGTGCCGCCACTGGTCAGCGCATCGCTGGTGTTGGTCGGAAAATGGCGCACTTCACCTGTCGGAACGTGCAAGCCTGCCGTACCCGATTCCAGGGCTCGTAACATGATGCCGTGGCCGGGCAGGATGATGCCACCCAGAAAACGGCCCTCAGCGTCGATGGCTTCCACGGTCACGGCGGTTCCCACCATGACCAGGACACAAGGACAGCGCATGTCGCGACTGAGCAAACGCTGCCGGGCACCGATCATGGCCACCCAGCGGTCTGAGCCCAGTCGGGCGGGATGGTCATAGCCATTGCGCAAGCCTGCCTCCTCACTGCTGGAAACCACCCACTGGGGCGACACATCCCACAGTTCGAGTTGCTCTTCCACCCGACGCTTGACGGCGTCGCCTGCCACCACGCAACCCAGCACATGCGCAGGGGCACGCAGACTGGCCCAGTCGCCTTCGGCCAGTTTCTCGATGTTTTCCAGGAACTGCACGCCGTGCGCCAGCATGCGCGCTCCCACACCAGGCTCCTCGTACAACGCCCATTTGAGGCGCGTGTTTCCCACATCCAGTGCAAGCAGAGTCATGTCGGAATGATAGCCTGCACCAGATAGGGAATAACCCTGCCACTGCGCGGTCAGTTCTGACGCCAGGGCAAGCCGTGAAAACGCCAGCCCCCCTTGTGACCCCTGTGAGCCTCGCCATCCGGGTCCCCCTCGAAACCTTCCAGCACGTTGTAGGCTTCCAGACCCAGTTCGGTGGCACGTTTGGCCGCCGCGATGGAACGCGCGCCACTGCGACACAGCATCAGCAATTTTTTGCCTGTCGCACCCGCCGACTGGACGCCATCATCAAAGCCTGGGTTCATCGCCATTCCAGGCCACTGCTTCCAGGCCAGCGGAACCGCCCCGGGCACAAAACCCACCCACTCTCGCTCGGCGTCGGTTCGCACATCGACCAGCAACGCTTCACCTGCCTGTAACCACGCCCAGGCCAGTTGGGGCGACACATCGCCTGCATAGCCCGCAGCAGGCCGGGGCTGCTGCAACAGGGCTCCATCGGCATCGTGACGCAGACCTGACGTCAGGTTGGCCGGCACGGCCTCGTCCATGCGCCGTGGTCGGGGCAGGTTGAGGTTGTTCATGATGGCCACGAACTCGTCCCGCGTTTTGCCGGCGATGCGCGCATTGTGTGCCTTTTCGTGCCCGATGGTGCTGTGGGTGCGGCCCTGATAATCGTGCCCAGGCCAGACGATGGTGTCATCTGGCAGTTCAAACAGCACACGGGTGAGACTGTGGTACATGGCCTCCGGACTGCCCGACTGGAAATCGGTTCGGCCGCAGCCGTTGATCAGCAGCGTGTCGCCGGTGAAGACGTGTCGCTGGCCATCGACCTCCCAGGTGAAGCACATGCTGCCCACGGTGTGGCCCGGCGTGGCGAGCGCACGGATGGTATGGCGGCCAAACGTCAATTCATCCCCGTCCTGCAGCTGGCGCGAAGCGGTGGTGATGCCACAGCCGACCGGCGCAGCCGTGCGGGCACCTGCATGTTCGGCGAGTTTGCCAGCGCTGGTGATGTGGTCGGCGTGCGCATGGGTTTCGACCGTCCAGACCAGTTTGAGACCGTATTCCCTGAGCGTGGCCAGATCCCGCTCCAGCTGCAGATCGACAGGATCGATGATGAGCGCCTCTCGCGTGTTCACATCAAACAGCAAGTAGGTGTAGGTGCTGGAATCGGGATCAAAACATTGTATGGGTCGCATCTTGGATGAGGCTTTCGTTGACTGCGTCAGGAAAATCGCGCCAGCATATCGGCCACGTCATCGGGCGGGGTTTCGCCCTGGGCAATCAGACACCCCACCATCATAAAGAATGACTTGTCCAGCGCCTTTCGGGCGGCTGTGAGTTGCTGGGCAATTTGTTCACAGTCATTGCCCTCTTCGATCAGTCGCTGGATGCCTCGCAACTGGCCTTCGACACGCTTGAGGCGAAGCAGAAGGGCTTTCTTGCGTTCAGGATCGTTGACGACTTGCATGCGGATCAGAATCTTGAGATGGAAGAAGGATGAATATACCCCCAGCAGTATTATTTGACAAGACCTTCGCTCTGATGGCCCGCGACCTGCCTTTTGCATGGATTGAATTTAATTCAATGCAGAACTCGAACAAGTTTCAAAATCGGCAAGCATTTGATTTACAACCACAATTTTTGCAACTGTCCCGTACACGTCAGCAGCACAGGGTTTTACCTCATGGTGGCATTTCGGGTGAAGTCTAGGATGTGACGACTGTCTATGACAGCATCTTGAGGCGATCCAGAGGACGCCTTCATTTTTTCATACAGGAGACATGCCATGAAAGCCTTAATGAAGTCGGTTGCACTGGCTGCAGCCATCACCACACTGGCTGCGCCCGCCCTGGCTCAGGAACGCGTGCGGTGGGGAATACCCATGTCCTTCGGGTCCAACCTGACTGCCCTCGGTGACACCATGCCCTGGGTGTCTGAAACCCTGAAAGGGATTTCCGGCGGCTCCATCAACCTGCAAATCTTCGAACCCGGCAAGCTGGTGCCCGCACTCGGTATTTTCGATGCCGTTTCGGCGGGTACGGTCGAGGCGGGTTACAGCTTCATGGGCTATGAAATCGGGAAAGTTCCGGTGTCAGCCATCTTCGGCGCCCTGCCCTTCGGCATGGAATCGCCACAGTTTGCCGCATGGATGTATTTCGGTGGCGGCGACCAGCTGCTGAAGGAGGCTTTCCGTCCTCATAACGTCTACCCCATTTTCTGTGGATCCATCAGCCCGGAAGGCGCTGGATGGTTCCGCAAGGAAATCAATTCCCCGGCAGACCTCCAGGGCCTGAAGTTCCGTGCAGCGGCTCTGGGTGGCAAGATCTACCAGAAGCTGGGTGCTTCCGTGACGATGCTGCCTGGCGGTGAGCTGTATCAGGCACTGGAGCGTGGTGTGCTGGACGGCACCGAGTTTTCACTGCCCTCTGTGGATGACCAGCTGGGCTTTGCCCGTGTGGCCAAGAACTACTACATGCCTGGCTGGCACCAGCCGTCAACCAACCAGTACCTCTACGTGAACCTGAATGCCTGGAACAAACTGAATGCTCAGACCAAGGCTCAGATCGAGACCGCCTGTACCGCTGGCGTGACCATCGCCATTGCCAAGGCGGAAGCATCACAGGCCGATGCGCTGGCCAAGTTCGAGCGTGAGGGCGTGAGAGTCCGCCAGTTCAACCAGACCATGCTGAATGCGTTTGCCAAGGCCTCCAAGGAAGTGCTTGCCGAGGAATCTGCCCGCGATCCGATGTTCAAGAAGGTGTATGACAGCATGTCAGCCTTCCAGGAAAAGAACCGCAAGTGGCACGACTTTGGTTACCTGCCGCGTAACTACAAGCCCTGACGCTAACCAGAACGGCCACCGCCTCTTTGGCGGTGGCCGTTTTGTTGTCGCACGCCACCACACACCATGAATACCCTGCCCTCTTCATCGAGTTCCCACACCGCCGCTGACGGCACGCCCGCCGGTGCTTCGGGCATTCCGCTCCCAACCACCTCTTTCTCGCGCGCGATCGACCGATTCATTGGCTGGGTGGGCGAACTGGCTTCTGCACTCTGGACAGTCCTGATGCTGGTGATCGTCGTTCAGGTGGTCGCTCGATATGCCTTCGGACGGGGCTCCATCATGATGGAAGAGTTGCAATGGCACATCTACGCGATCGGATTCATGCTCGGCCTGTCTTTCACCGAGGTACGTGAGCGCAATGTCCGCATTGATGTGATCGCCGAGCGTTTCCGCTACCGAACCCGACTCTGGATCGAACTGCTGGGCACCTGCCTGCTGTTCATGCCATTTGTGTTGACCGTGATCTGGTACGCGATTCCCTTTTTCCTGTCCTCCTGGAACCTGTCAGAGACATCGGCCGCCCCGGGTGGGTTGCCCTATCGCTGGTTCCTGAAGTCTTTCATCATCACCGCCTTCGCGTTGCTGGCCCTGGTCGGCCTGGCACGGATCACCCGTGTCTGGGTCGCCCTGTTTCACAAAACCACGCCCTAACGATCGGTTGTGATCATGCCTTTTTACGAATTGTTTTCGATCGCTCTGCTGGTCTGCTTCATCGGCGCACTGTTCATCGGCTACCCGGTCGCCTGGTTGCTGGGAGGGCTCTCGCTCATTTTCAGCGCCTTCGCCATCTACCTCGGCCTCTGGTTTGACCTCGACACCTTCCTGATGACAGGATGGAACAAGTTTTCCGGTGTGGTGGACCGTTTTGACGCGATCATGTCCAACTGGGTGCTGGTCTCACTCCCCATGTTTGTTTACATGGGCCTCATGCTCGACCGCTCTGGCGTGGCCGACGTGATGATGCGCAATTTCGTGAAGGTTTTCAGCGGCATCCGAGGCGGCCTGGGTCTGACCGTCGTGGTCATCGGCATCTTGCTGGCTGCCTCTACCGGGATTGTGGGCGCCTCCGTCGTGCTGCTGGCTGTTCTGGCCATGCCGGTGATGCTGCAAAGCCAGTACTCCAAGCGACTCGCTTCAGGCGTGGTGGCAGCCTCAGGCACCCTAGGCATCCTGATCCCTCCCTCGATCATGCTCGTCCTCATGGCAGATCAGGTCTCCACGCCGGTGGGCGACCTCTTCATGGGCGCCCTGATTCCCGGCGTGGCGCTGGGCGTGCTGTACATGGTCTTTCTCCTGATCGTCGGCCTGATCAAGCCTGAACTGGTGCCTGCACGTCAGGCCGGTGATGAAAAGCTGACATTCAAGCAGATCGGTATGGCTCTGCTGTCGACACTGCCGACCTTGAGCCTGATTCTGCTGGTCCTGGGGTCCATCTTTTTCGGCATTGCCACGCCCACCGAAGCCTCCGGCCTGGGCGCATTTGGTGCCATCATTCTGGCTGCCCTGAACAAGCGTCTGAACTGGCAGGTGATCCGTCAGGTGGGCATTGAAACGACCCTCACGACCTGCTTCATTTTTGCCATCTTCATTGGCGCCACCGTTTTTGCCTATGTCCTGCGATTGGTTGGCGGCGACGAACTGATCAGCGAGTTTTTCAAGAACCTGGGTCTATCGCCCATGGGACTGGTGCTGGTCGTCCTGCTGGTGGTGTTCATTGCCGGCTTTTTCCTCGACTGGTTCGAGATCGTCCTGATCATCCTCCCCCTGCTGGCCCCGGTGATCAAGATGACCGGTCTGGACATGACGTGGTTCCTGATCCTGATCGCGCTGGTTCTGCAGACTTCTTTCCTCACACCGCCCGTCGGTTTTTCGCTGTTCTACCTCAAGGGTGCCGTGCCCAAAGGCGTGACCATCAAGGACATTTACATCGGCGTGATCCCTTTCGTGTTGTTGCAGCTGACCATGGTGGCGATATGCCTGATCTTCCCGGAAATCATTACCTGGCTTCCGCAAAAAATGTACGGCCCCCCTGGCTGACGAACCGGATCTGGAAAATCAAAGGGCGCTGCGGCGCCCATTTTTCTTGGAAAACGTTTAAGATTGACGTTTACGTAAACGTAAAGAAGGCTGCCCCATTGAGAATGGAGGTCTGCCCCGTGCCACAACAGCCCTGGAGACCCGCGACATGACCGATCTGTCCGCCGAATTCAAAGCCCTTGCCGAGTACCGGCCCACACACAAGGTCCGCTTCGTGACCGCTGCCAGCCTGTTTGACGGGCACGACGCGGCGATCAACATCATGCGTCGCATCCTGCAGAGCATGGGTGCAGAGGTGATCCACCTGGGACACAACCGCTCGGTGGACGAGGTGGTCACTGCCGCGCTGCAGGAAGATGCTCAGGGGATTGCCATCAGCTCTTACCAGGGCGGGCACGTGGAATATTTCAAGTACATGGTGGACCTGCTGCGCCAGCGTGGCGGTGAACACGTGCAGGTGTTTGGCGGCGGCGGCGGCGTGATCGTGCCGAGCGAAATCCGTGAACTGCAGGCATACGGCGTGGGCCGCATCTACAGCCCGGAAGACGGCCAGCGCATGGGCCTGGCGGGCATGATCGGTGAAATGGTGATGCGCTGCGACAAAGATCTGTCAACGTACGCGCCACAACGCATCGACGCCATCCAGGGCCACAGCGACACCGCCTGGAGGGCATTGGCGCAACTCATCACTGCGCTGGAGAACGGCACCGCAGACGCCGGTCTGGTGGACAGCCTGCGCTCCGCTGCCCAGGACGTGAAGGTGCCGGTGCTCGGCATCACCGGCACGGGCGGCGCAGGGAAATCCTCACTCACCGACGAACTGATCCGCCGCTTCCGGCTGGACCAGGACGACCGCCTGCGCATCGCGGTCATCAGCATCGACCCGTCGCGACGCAAGAGCGGCGGCGCGCTGCTGGGTGACCGCATCCGCATGAACGCCATCGGCCCGTGGCAGCAGGGCTCGCGCGTGTACATGCGGTCCCTGGCCACCCGCGACTTTGGTTCCGAGATTTCCGCGGCCCTGCCCGACGTGGTGGCGGCCTGCAAGGTGGCCGGGTTTGACCTGGTGGTCGTCGAGACCTCAGGGATCGGCCAGGGTGACGCCGCCATCGTGCCGCATGTGGATCTGCCCATGTACGTGATGACGCCCGAATTCGGTGCCGCCAGCCAGCTTGAAAAAATCGACATGCTGGACTTTGCCGAGTTCGTGGCGATCAACAAGTTCGACCGCAAGGGCGCGCTGGACGCGCTGCGCGACGTGAGCAAGCAGGTGCAGCGCAACAAGGAGGCCTGGACCATCCCCAGCGAGCAGATGCCGGTGTTTGGCACCATGGCCGCGCGCTTCAACGACGATGGTGTGACCGCCCTGTACCAGGCCCTGAAGCAGCGCCTCGCTGCCCTGGGCCTGACCCTGCAGGAGGGCCGCCTGCCTCTGGTGACCGTGCGCCACAGCAGCAACCAGACACCCATCGTGCCGCCAGCCCGAACCCGCTACCTCGCCGAGATTGCCGACACCGTGCGCGGCTACAAACGCAAGGTGCATCAGCAGGCCAGGCTCGCGCGCGAAATCCAGCAGTTGTACGCCGCCGCCGAGATGCTCAAGTCGGGCAAATCAGGCCGACCCAAAGCCGCCGAGGCCGTCATCGACCTGGCCCAGCAGCGCGAATTCGACCAGGACCCCGCCGCCCGCAAGCTGCTGCAGCAGTGGCCCGACATGCAGAAAGCCTATTCGGGCGACGAATACGTGGTGAAGATTCGCGACAAGGAAATCCGCACCCAGCTCACCCACACCACCCTGAGCGGTAACAAGATCCGCAAGGTGGTGCTGCCCACCTACGAAGACCACGGCGAACTGCTCAAGTGGCTGATGCTGGACAACGTGCCCGGCAGCTTCCCCTACACCGCCGGCGTGTTCGCTTTCAAGCGCGAGGGTGAGGACCCGACCCGCATGTTCGCCGGCGAAGGCGACGCCTTCCGCACCAACCGCCGCTTCAAGATGGTCAGCGAAGGCATGCCCGCCAAGCGCCTGTCTACCGCGTTCGACTCGGTCACCCTCTACGGCGCCGACCCCGACCCGCGCCCGGACATCTACGGCAAGGTGGGCAACTCCGGCGTGAGCATTGCCACACTGGACGACATGAAGGTGCTGTACAGCGGGTTCGACCTCTGCAACCCCACCACCTCGGTGTCCATGACCATCAACGGCCCAGCGCCGACCATTCTGGCGATGTTCATGAACACCGCCATCGACCAGCAGCTCGAGAAATTCAAGGCCGACAACGGACGCGAACCCACCGACACCGAAGCCGAAAAGATCCGTGAATGGGTGCTGGCCAACGTGCGCGGCACGGTGCAGGCCGACATCCTCAAGGAAGACCAGGGCCAGAACACCTGCATCTTCTCCACCGAGTTCAGCCTCAAGGTGATGGGCGACATCGCCGAGTACTTCGTGCACCACGACGTGCGCAACTTCTACTCGGTGTCCATTTCCGGCTACCACATTGCCGAGGCCGGGGCCAACCCGATCAGCCAGCTCGCTTTCACGCTGAGCAACGGCTTCACCTTCGTGGAAGCCTACCTGGCGCGCGGCATGCACATCGACGACTTCGCGCCCAACCTGAGTTTCTTTTTCAGCAACGGCATGGACCCGGAGTACACCGTGCTGGGCCGCGTGGCGCGCCGCATCTGGGCCGTGACCATGCGTGACAAGTACGGCGCCAACGAGCGCAGCCAGAAGCTCAAATACCACATCCAGACGAGCGGGCGCAGCCTGCACGCGCAGGAAATCGCGTTCAACGACATCCGCACCACGCTGCAGGCGCTGATCGCCATCTACGACAACTGCAACAGCCTGCACACCAACGCCTATGACGAGGCCATCACCACGCCCACCGAAGAGAGCGTGCGCCGCGCGATGGCGATCCAGCTCATCATCAACCGCGAGTGGGGCCTGGCCAAGAACGAGAACCCGAATCAGGGCGCCTTCGTCATCGACGAACTGACCGAACTGGTGGAAGAAGCCGTGTTGCGCGAGTTCGAGCGCATTGCCGAGCGCGGCGGCGTGCTGGGCGCGATGGAGACCGGCTACCAGCGTGGGCGGATTCAGGACGAATCCATGCACTACGAAATGCTCAAGCACACCGGGGAGTACCCCATCATCGGCGTCAACACCTTCCGCAACCCGCATGGCGACCCGATTCCGGACACGCTGGAACTGGCCCGCTCCACCGAAGAGGAAAAGCAGAGCCAGCTCACCCGCCTGAACGACTTCCACACCCGCCACGCCACCCAGGCACCCGCGATGCTGCAGCGCCTCAAAGACGCCGTGATCGAGAACCGCAACGTGTTCGAGGTGCTGATGGACGCGGTGCGCGTGTGCTCCCTGGGGCAGATCACTCGCGCCCTGTTTGAAGTCGGGGGCCAATACCGGCGCAACATGTGACCGGCAGCGGACATCAAGGCAATCTGCGCAGCATCACCGCCATGCTCGTGGCGGTGGGCTGCTTTTCGCTCATGGACACGGTGCTCAAGCTGCTGGCCGCGCATTACCCGGCACTGCAGGTGGCTGCCATGCGAGGTTTGGTGGCCCTGCCGCTGGTCCTGCTGTTTGTGACCTGGCGTCGTGCCTGGGGACGCATGTGGAACCTCCGCTGGCCTCTGCACCTGATGCGCGGCGTACTGGCCGTGGGCATGATCGCCCTGTTCACCTATGGCGTCAAAGGCCTTCCACTGGCCAATGCCTACACCCTCTTTTTTGTGGCGCCGCTCATGATCACCATGCTGGCGGTGCCGTTTCTGGGCGAACGCGTGCCGCCAGCGCACTGGTGGGCCGTGGCCTTGGGGCTGGTCGGGGTGCTGGTGGCCCTGCGCCCGAGCCCGGACGCCTTCCTGGGCTGGGCGGGAATGGCCGTACTGGGTGCCGCCGCCTGTTACGCCGCATCGGCTGTGGCTGGGCGCCTGCTTTGCCGCACCGATGCACCAGAAAGCCTGGTGTTGTGGACCATGGTGATGCTGTCGCTGTTCGGGGGTCTGCTGGCAGCACCTGGCTGGGTGCCCATTCAAAGCTCGCACCTAGGTCTGCTGGCGGCACTGGGTCTGACGGGATTTGCCGGACAACTGGCCATCACGGAAGCCTTCCGTCACGGTCAGGCCTCTGCCGTGGCACCCTTCGAGTACACCGCGCTGGCCTGGGGTATCGGTCTCGATTACGCGCTATGGGCTGTTCTGCCCGATGCGTACACGATGTCGGGCGCTGCCATCATCATCGTCGCCGGGCTCTATCTGCTGCGGCATGAAAAAGTTCATCGTCAGGCAGAGGTCCACACCACCGCCGAACATCCCTGACCGCCACCCGCGTGGGTTCAGCCGATCGGCCAGACCACACCGTTGTCGTTCAGGATCGCATCCAGCGGCACATCGTGCGTCTCGGGTTCCAGATCGGGCAGAAATCCGTGGGTGTATCCCAGTCCCACGGTGTAAGGCTTGGGCTTGAGTTCGTTCAACGTGCGGTCATAAAAGCCGCCTCCGTAACCAAGTCGGTAGCCCCCCGTTCCGTAACCGACACACGGGACGAACAGCAGGGTCGGCTCGATGATCTCGGTGTCCTTGGGCTTGGGTATGCCATAGGCATCCTCCTCCATCGGGCATCCGGGGTACCAGCGATGGAAGGTCAGCGTTCGGGTGACCTTGTTGATCACGGGCAAGCCGATCTTGCGATGCCGGCTGGCGCCCAGGGCATCGGACTCCATGCCCGCCTCCTGCCAGCGAAACAAGGCCGGCAAGGGATCGAATTCGCCCTTGATGGGCCAATAGGCGCCGATCACGACATCCGGACGGTCGACCAGCCACACGCGCATGACCCGTTGCAGAGCCTCGTTCCGAGCCAAACGGTCTTCCAGACGAAGGCGCTCCTCCACGAGCTGTTTTCGCCACTGGGCTTTGAGTTCTTTCTGGCCGACAGGGGGTTTGTTGTCCATAATTCCCTTATGCAAAGTCTGCCCACGCCTAAGCGTTCCGTCTTGTCTGTACTGGCTGGCATCTTACTGCCAGTTGCCGTCTGGTTGGCGCATGCACCTGCGTACCCTCAATCGGCGGGTGATCAGGTCTTGCTTGACATGCGAGAGGCCTTCCAGGCCAGGAACGCCCAGCGCCTGACGCAATGGCTGCCGCGCGCTGCCGGGCATCCGCTGGAACCCTTGGCGGCTTACTGGGAGATGAATGCCCGGCTGGCCAGCGCGAGTCCGGAGGACGTGCGCACCTTTCTGCGCCGATGGGAAGGCACCTATTACGAAGACCGGCTGCGTAACGATTGGCTGCTTGAACTGGGCAAGCGGCGAGACTGGCCGAATTTTCTGCAGGAACTCCCCCTCTTCCGGATGAATGACGACCGGGAGGTCAGCTGCTATGCCCTGGTTGCCGACACGCGTCAGCCAGCGGCGGATCGTGCGGCCGCACTCCCCGACCTCTGGCTGGCCCAGCGACGGGCCGACGAGGGGTGTGCGCTGGCCGCCGAGCGATTCCTGGCCGCCGAACTGCTGCCACAGGAGGTGGTCTGGCGCCGCGCCCGACTGGCCATGGAGCGCAATCAGCCCACCATCGCCACGCAGGCCATCGGTCTGTTGAACCCTGCCTGGGTACCGTTGGTGAATACCCTACACGGAAACCCGGAACGCTACCTGGATGAAAAAGTCACCGCAATCCGGACCCGAACCAAAGAGCTGGTGACGCTGGCACTGATCCGGCTGGCCGTCCGTGATCCGGAGGCGGCGGCGGCAGAAGCTTCCAAGGTTCGTTGGAAAGCCCAGCTCACCCAGGAAGAGCTGAGCTGGGTGTGGGGCGTGATCGGGCGTCGCATGGCCCAGCGCCTGTCGCCCGATGCCATGACTTACTTTGCAAAGGCCCAGAACCGTTACCTCACCGATGAACATCTGGCCTGGAAAACCCGAGCGGCCCTGCGTGCCGGGGCGTGGAACGAGGCACATGATGCCATCAGGGCCATGACGCCCGCTCATCGTGACGAGCCCGTATGGACTTACTGGCTGGCAAGGTCCCTGATGGTGCAGGACACACCAGCGAGCCGCAGCGAGGCTCAGACGCTGTATGAACGCATGGCCGGAACCAGTGGTTTTTATGAGCAACTGGCGCTGGAGGCAACCGGACGAAGCATCGTGACCCCACCAGCGCCAGAGCCCCTCACCATCGCCGAGGTCGCCGCTGCCCGCAGTCACCCCGGACTGCAGCGTGGACTCTACGCGATCCAGATGGGCTTGCGTTCCGAAGGGGTCAGAGAATGGCACTACACCATCGCTCTGCACACACCGGGCGGCAAGGGTGATCGCGAATTGCTCGCCGCCGCCGATTTCGCCTGCAGCCGACAGGTATGGGACCGCTGCATCAACACCAGCAAACGCACCCGAAACGAAGTGGATCATGTCCAGCGTTTTCCCATGCCATTCAAGGACACGGTGATCAGCCGCGCCAGGGAAATCGGGCTGGACCCCGCCTACGTGTTCGGGCTCATCCGCCAGGAAAGCCGCTTCATCATGGATGCGCGCTCCCACGTCGGGGCCTCGGGCCTCATGCAGGTGATGCCAGCCACCGCCACCTGGACCGCCCGCCAGATCGGACTTCGGAATTTCACGCCGGAACAGATCAATGACCGTGACATCAACATCCAGATCGGCACCGCCTATCTCAAGCTCGCACTGGACGACTTCGAAGGCTCCACTGCGCTGGCCGCTGCCGCCTACAATGCGGGGCCGGGGCGTCCCCGGAACTGGCGAAACGGCCCGGTGCTGGAGGCTGCCATCTGGATCGAGAACATTCCGTTCGAGGAAACCCGTGATTACGTCAAGCGTGTGCTGGCCAACGCCACGAATTATGCGGCGCTGATCAGTGGTCAGCCCCAACGATTGACGAGCCGACTGGGCGTGATCGGACCTCGAACCACCACGGCACAGGCACCTAACACCGATTTACCTTGATTGACGAACGGGGCTCATCTGATGAAAAAAATACTGGTTCTCGGCGGCACGGGCTTTTTAGGCCGCCATGTCTGTGAACAACTCAACCGACAGGGTATTCGCGCCACGGTACCCACCCGGCGCATGGTCCATGCCCGTTCGGTACAGATGCTTCCCCTGGTGGACGTGACAGAAGCCCACACCCACGATGACAAACAACTGGCCAGACTCTTGCCTGGTCATGATGCGGTCATCAATCTGGTGGCCATCCTGCACGGTCATCGGAAAGCTTTCCAGCAGGTGCATGTGGAACTGCCTCGCCGACTGGCGCACGCCATGCAGACAGCTGGTGTTTCTCGGCTGGTCCATGTGAGTGCGCTGGGTGCCAGTGACAATGGTCCTTCCCTGTACCAGGCTTCCAAAGCCCAGGGTGAGGCAGTGCTGCGGTCGGCAAGTGGACTGGCGTTGACCATCCTGCGACCCAGCGTCATCTTCGGGGCCGATGACCGTTTCCTGAATCTGTTTGCCCGCCTGCAGTCGGTCTTTCCTGTGGTGCCTCTGGCCGGCGCCCAGACCCGGTTCCAGCCGGTCTGGGTGGGTGATGTGGCCCAGGCCATCGTGCAGTCACTCCGGCAGCCCGACACGATTGGCAAGACATTCGAGTGCACAGGCCCCGAAATCTACACACTGGCCGACCTGGTGCGCATGGCGGGCCGCCTGACAGGCAACCCTCGCCCGGTGATCGGGCTGCCAGTGGCACTGGGCTATTTCCAGGCCCTGGCCATGGAATGCATGCCGGGTGAGCCCCTGATGAGTACCGACAACCTGCGCTCCATGGAAGTGGACAACGTGGCCAGCGGCCAGGCGCCGGGTCTGGCCGATCTGGGCATCACCGCTCAGGCCCTGGAACCGGTGGCGGCATCCTACCTGTCCGGCAGTGGTCTGGCCGATCCCTTGCTGGAACTCCGGCAGCAAGCCAGCCGTCGATAATCGATCGACACCCGTCTTTTATCCCTCCACGGAACGTCAGCCATGAGTGTCACCCCCAAAACGCCGAAAACGGTCGCCAGCACGCGAGTGGCGTCTTCTTATCGCTCTGAGCACCAACGCGACATCGTCAACCGGCTTCGTCGGATTGAAGGACAGGTCCGCGCGCTGGTGGACATGGTGGAAAGTGGTCGACCCTGTGAAGACGTGGCCCAGCAGATGTCGGCGGCTCGCAAAGCCATGGACAAGGCCTTCTACCGGATGATGGCCTGCACCGTGATGGAGGCCGTGAGCGGGACCGATTCGGAAGCCGATGTGGAACGCTCCACCCGCATTCTCGAAAAGTACGCCTGACGGGGCCCCTGGCCTCCACTGCGATGCTGCACCTCTACATCGGAAACAAGAATTACTCATCCTGGTCGATGCGACCCTGGGTGATGTTGCGGCAGGCAGGCATTCCGTTCCATGAAGTGATGGTTCGGTTCGACTCCTTTGAACCCGAATCCCGCTTCAAGCAAACCCTGCGAACCATCAGCCCGACGGGCAAGGTACCGGTACTGGTCGATGATGCCGTCTCGCCGGAACCTTTGGCGGTATGGGACACCCTGGCAATCGCCGAATACGTGGCCGAGCGCCACCCCGATCGGAACCTCTGGCCGTCAGACCCGACGGCGCGAGCGTTGGCACGCAGCGCCTGCGCGGAGATGCACAGTGGTTTTTCGGCCCTGCGCCAGGCCTGCCCCATGAACATGGAAGCGCGTCTGCCCGACGTGGGCGCTCTGATCTGGCGTGACCAGGCGGCTGTCCGGGCGGATGTGCACCGGCTCACCCACCTGTGGGAGGGTCTGCTGAACCGATCTGGTGGCCCCATGCTGATGGGGGCATTCAGCACGGTCGATGCCTACTATGCGCCCGTCTGCATGCGGCTCATCACGTATGGGCTTCCCGTCAGCCCGACGGTTCAGGCCTACGTCGAGCGGGTGCAGGGCCTGCCCGCCGTGCAAGCCTGGATCCGGGACGCGCTGGCAGAAGAGGACTTTCTGCCGTTTGAAGAGCCGTACCGGCTCAGCCGTTGAGGTCATGCAGATTTACCTCGTCGGCGGCGCGGTACGCGATGGCCTCCTGGGCCGATTCCACACCCAGCATCTGCTGCCCGACGGCAGCACCCACGCAGACCGGGACTGGGTGGTGGTGGGTGCCACGCCCGATCGGATGTTGAGTCTGGGTTATCTTCCGGTGGGACGAGATTTCCCTGTTTTCCTGCACCCTCAGACCCGCGAAGAATACGCGCTGGCCCGTACCGAGCGCAAAACGGCAAGGGGCTATCACGGTTTTGCCTTCCATGCGGAACCTGGTGTGACCATTGAGCAAGATCTGGCCAGACGCGACCTGACCATCAATGCGATGGCATTGCCGGTATCGGAACTCGATGACAAGGGCTGCTTCAACCCTCACACGACCGCGCTCATTGATCCCTGGGGTGGACAGAAAGACCTGCAAGCCAAAGTCCTGCGTCACGTCACCGCTGCGTTCTCCGAAGACCCGGTACGCATCCTGCGCATGGCCCGCTTTGCCGCTCGATGGCCTGACTTCCACATCGCCCCTGAAACCCTGACGCTGATGCAGCACATGGTGCAAGACGGTGAAGTGGACCATCTGGTGCCCGAACGGGTCTGGCAGGAACTGTCTCGCGGTCTCATGGAGCCCCGCCCTTCACGCATGCTGGAGGTGTTGCGTGAAACCGGGGCCTTGCGCGTGCTGCTGCCCGAGGTGGAGCGACTCTGGGGCGTCCCACAGCGTGCCGAATACCACCCCGAAATCGACACCGGCATTCATCTGGGCATGGTCCTGGACATGGCCGCGCATCTGCAGGCTCCGTTGACGGTTCGATACGCCTGCCTGTGTCACGACCTGGGCAAAGGCACCACCCCCGAACACGTGCTGCCGCGCCATCTGGGGCATGAAGGCCGCAGTGCTCAGTTGGCCCAGGCGGTGGGCGATCGGTGGCGAGTCCCTCGGGATTGCCGGGAACTCGCCGATGTGGTGGCCCGCGAACACGGCCACATTCATCAGAGTCTCAGCTTCGGGACCGATGCGGTTTTGCGGCTGCTGGAACGGTGCGATGCGTTGCGTCGACCCGCGCGTTTTCGTGAAGTGCTGCTGGCCTGCGAAGCCGATGCGCGAGGCCGACTGCACCATGGCCATGACGATTACCCTCAAGGTAGCCGATTGCAGCGGGCACTCAATGCCGCTCTGGCCATCGACACGACTCCCCTGGCCAGCGAGGTGCTCGCGCGGTCGAATGACCCCCGAAAAGCCGGACTTGAAGTGGCCCGCGCCATTGCATCGGAACGCCTGCGAGCGATCGACGCCGCCATTTAGCTCAGATCAGGTATCCGATGGCGCTGGCCACCATGCTCAGCAGCATCGTGGTAGTCACGGGGAGAAACCAGTCACGGCCGAAGGCGCGAAAACGGAAGTCTCCAGGCAGCTTGCCAAAGCCCATCTTCTGAAGCAGTGGGGTGAACCAGCTGATCACCAGCAAAGCCAGAAAGATGATCACCATCCAGCGAATCATGACGGGCCTTTCATAGGGTGTGCGTGCGGTCACCCTGGACACATCCGATGGGCAACCAGCCCTCAGCACTGGAAACCGGCGCCAATGCCAGGACCTTGAACAGTTCGCCCATCTCGTGTTCGTTGACCAGATGCAACAGGCCCGAACGCTCTGCCAAGCCGGCCTGCCCGGCCAGTTCCAGCAATCCGGCATTCAAGAGAAAACGGCCTTGGCTGGTGTATCCCATGACCTGCAGGCCCGCCTCCTGCGCGGCCAGTGCCACACCGGTGAAGTTCACGTGCGAAGTGATGTCTTTGAGGCCGACCTCGCTCAGAGGGTCTGGATCGCTCAAATGCCCCCTGTGACACATGAGGGTGCCCATGTGCCGCTGCGGATGGTAGAACTCGCTTTCGGGAAAACCGTAATCGATCAGGAAACCAGCCCCCCGGTGCCAGCGGTCTGCCAGGCTGCGGACAAAGGCCTCTGCCTGTGGATGGATTTCGGTCTGGTAATCATGACCGCCTGGCACCTCGACTGGCGGACGCAGGGTGGTGGGCCGGTCCTCCCAAGCCAGAACCATTCGGCCATCAGGTGACTCATGAGCCACGACCCCGCGCTCGTGCCAGGATCCATTCACGCGCCTCAGCAGCTTCACCGGCATCGCGTCGAGCACCTCATTGCCCAACACCACACCCTGCATTTGCGCTGGCAGGCTCGATGCCCATTGCACGAGATCGCCCCAGGGCTGCAGACGCCTCTGCTGCCGATCGCGCAACACACCCGACACATCCACAATCGTGTATCGCCGCAGCGTGATGCCTTCGGAGCCGAGCCAGGACAGCACCTGATCGGCCAGTGCACCACTGCCCGCACCGAATTCCCAGACTTCATCGGTATTCGTGGCTTTGAGGGCCTGGGCCACCTGCCGACCCAATGTGCGACCAAACCAGGGCGACAATTCCGGAGCCGTCACGAAATCGCTGCCACTGGTGGGCATGGCACCCAACTTCACGAGTCCATTGGCGTAATACCCCAGACCCGGGGCATAGAGGGCCAGGGCCATGAATCGGTCAAAGGGCAACCAGCCCCCGGCATCCTGACAGGCACGGACGATCTGCTCCAGCAGTTCGCTGACCCCGGATTCGGGGGGGGCCGGTAAAATTTCGTCTTTTGTATTCACCCACGAATTGTCCTTCATGCCACCTGAATCCCCGAAACCCGTGGTCCTCGTCACCGGTGCCGCCAAGCGACTGGGAAGAGAAATCGCGCTGTGCCTGGCCCAGGCGGGATGGCAGGTGGCCGTTCATTACCGTCATTCGATGAGCGAAGCGCAGCAGACCGTCGATGACTGCCGCGCTTTCGGGGTGGACAGCCATGCCTTCGGTGGCGATTTGAGCCTGGAGACCGATTGCCGTGCGCTGACGCCAGCCGTCATCCGGCGATTCGGCCAGCTCAACGCCGTGGTCAACAGTGCCTCCACCTTTGAGCACGACAGCGCGCAGACTTTCGGTTTTGCTGCCATGGACACGCACCTGCATGCCAATACCGGGGCCGCCATCGTGCTGGCGCAGGCGCTCCATGCGCATCTGCAGGAACGCTGCCCTGGACAGGCTTGCGCTGGAACGGTGGTGAATCTGCTGGACCAGAAGCTCTGGAACATGAATCCCGACTTTTTCAGCTACACCCTCTCCAAAGCCGCCCTGGAAGCGGCCAGCACCATGCTGGCCATGGCGCTCGCGCCGAGCGTGAGGGTGGTCGGTGTGGCCCCTGGCCTGACACTGACCAGCCACATGCTCAGTGACGACAAATTCCGTGAACTGCACCGCCAGTCACCACTGGGCCGATCATCCACGCCTCAGGATGTCGCAGCCACTGTGCGCTTTGCACTGGACAACCCTTCGATCACCGGGACCACGCTGCTGGTCGATGGCGGTCAGCATCTCATGCGCTTCGAGCGTGACTTTTCACTCATGTAAGCCCTCGCCGTTTCGATCCTGTCACCCCCATGAGCGCCTCCATGTCACACCCCTATGCCCTGCGTGGCCTGCACAGCGGCGCAGGCACACAGATCCTGACCCTCACCGGCCTGCGTTTCGATGCCAACCTCGGGATTCTGGATCACGAGAAAACCGGCCCTCAGCCCATCCAGGTCGATGCCGAACTGAATCAGGGCACCCAACCCCTGATCCCGCACGACGACGACATCAGCCACGTTCTCGACTATCGCAAGGTGCGCCAGATCATCATCGACGAATGCACCGCGGAACACGTGAACCTGCTGGAAAGTCTGATTGGGAAGCTGGCTCATCGCCTCATGCAGTTGCCAGGTGTCATCGGTGTGCGGGTGAAGATCGCCAAGCTGGAAATCTTCGACGACTGCGAAGTGGCCATCCGCATGGAAAGTGGCCAATGGTGACTCACGCGCTCAACCTGACCGATGCATCCGACATGACCGACGAAACCCCTGAAGACGCCACCCCGGATACCAGGAAGGCCCTGAAGATCGAGCGCGAAGACCACAAGCTCGAAAAACGCCTGTGCCGTCAAGTCGGCGAAGCCATCAATGACTACCAGATGATCCAGGCAGGCGACAAGGTCATGGTCTGCCTGTCGGGCGGCAAGGACAGCTACACGCTGCTCGACATCCTGATGAAGCTCAAGCAGCGCGCGCCCATCGACTTCGAGCTGGTGGCCGTCAACCTCGACCAGAAGCAGCCGGGCTTTCCGGCACACGTGCTGCCCGAGTACCTCGGGAAACTGGGTATCCCCTTCCACATCGAGACGCAGGACACCTACAGCGTGGTGAAGAAGGTGATTCCCGAGGGCAAGACCATGTGCAGCCTGTGCAGCCGGTTGCGCCGAGGCATTCTGTACCGGGTGGCACGAGAGCTGGGTTGCAACAAGATCGCGCTGGGCCACCACCGCGATGACATGCTGCAGACCCTGTTCCTGAACATGTTCTTCGGAGCCAAGCTCAAGGGCATGCCTGCCAAACTGGTGAGTGACAACGGCGAGTTCATGGTCATCCGCCCGCTGGCCTATGTGGCCGAAAAAGACATCATCCGGTGGGCGCAGGTGCAGGCCTACCCCATCATCCCTTGTACCCTGTGCGGGAGCCAGGACAACCTGCAGCGAGTGCAGGTGGGCAACCTGCTGCGCGAATGGGACAAGAAATTCCCAGGCCGACTCGACAACATGCTCAAGGCGCTACAGAACGTGGTGCCCAGCCACCTCATGGACCGCCAGCTGTTTCCGTTCGAGACACTCCAGACCACTGGCCTGGCCGATGAAAACGGCGACACCGCATTTGATGCAGAGCCCTTGCCAGCGAGCGACACCCGAACCGCTGAACAGGTCATCTCCCTGTCACTGTGAGTGCGAGAAACGGGGTCAGACCATGACGGAATCGTTGCGAGAAAGCACCTGACGCAACACGTCAGCGAGTTGCCTGGCGGCGAACTTGGGCACGTAGGCATCGGCACCTGCACTTTTCACGTGGTTTTCATTGGTATCGCCCGTCAAGGACGAATGGATCACCACCGGCACCCCACGCAGGGACACGTCTTTCTTGATGTGGCGAGTCAGCGTGAAGCCATCCATTTCAGGCATTTCCAGATCGGTCAGCACGACCGCCACTCGGTCGTGTATGGGTATCCCCTTGGACTGGCATTCCGCCGCCAGGGCCCGGAGTCGATGCCATGCCTCCTGGCCGGTCTTGTGCATTTCGAACGGTAGATTCAAGGCCTTGAGTTCCTGCGCGATCATGCTGCGAGCGACAAACGAGTCGTCGGCAGCAATGACGATCGATCCCTCCTTGATCGACACCTCCGGTCCAACCGAATGCGATTTCACATCCACTTCGGGGCTGGGCAATATGCGCTGCAAGATGGACTCCACGTCCAGGATCTGTGCGAGCCGGGTGGCGTTCCTGTCACCATCGAGCCGGGCGATGCTGGTCACATAGCCCCTGGCCATCGCTTCATCGGCCGACAGGATCTGGTTCCAGTCCAGCCGCACGATGTCTTCGACCGACTCGGCCGCAAAGGCCTGCGTGGTTCTTGCGTATTCGGTCACGAGCATGATGTTGAGGCCGGTTCGGGGCGTGCAACCCACCACGGCTGGCAGATCAATGACCGGAATGACCTGGCCCCGCAAATTGATCACACCCAGAACGTGTTGCGGCGCACCTGCCATGGCCGTCACTTCCGGCATGGCAACGATTTCTCGGATCTTGAACACGTTGATGCCGAAGAGTTCGGATCGGTTGCTGCCAGACGCATCGCCGAGACGGAACAGGAGCATCTCGAACTTGTTGGAACCGGTGAGATTGGTCCGCTCGTCGATGTCTTTCTGAATGGAGGAACGGTTCATGAAGAGTCCTGTCAGCCACGGCAATCGGGGCCTGTCGTTACCATTCTAGGACGATACCCCTGCTTTCACAGCAACCACCGGAGAAGACCGCTTGCATTGCACCCGCATCCTCGCCATACGGCACGGCGAAACCGCCTGGAACAAGGACGCCCGCATTCAGGGGCAACTGGATATTCCACTCAACGATACCGGACTCTGGCAGGCCACTCGTACCGCCGAGGCGCTTCGAAGCGAGACCATCGCTGCCGTCTATTCGAGCGATCTGAAACGGGCTGCTCAGACGGCGTTGGCGATCGCTCAGGCACAGGGGCTGGAACTGAACCACCATACCGGCCTGCGCGAGCGCCATTTCGGTGAATGCCAGGGCAGCACCTGGACCGATCTGGAAACCCGGCGGCCCGATGTCACCGATGCCTGGCGACGGCGAGTGCCCGATTTTGCGCCACCAGGTGGCGAATCGCTGCTGGCTCTGCGTGAACGGGTCGAACAGGCGTTTCAGGAACTGGCTGCCCGGCATGTGGGTGAACAGATCGTGATCGTGGCCCACGGCGGCGTGCTCGACATCCTCTACCGGGCCGCCGCCCGGGTCGACCTGCAGGCCCCACGAAGCTGGGCACTGGCCAACGCCGGCATCAACCGCGTGCTGTGGACCCCTGAAGGCTTGTCGCTCGTGGGTTGGGGGGATGTTTCACATCTGGAGGAGGGCGCCCGCGACGAAACCTTGTCCTGAATCGGAGCCCATCAGGCCGCGTCAATACCAAATAGGCCCGTGTCTCGCTGCGGTGGCTGCAATCCCAGGTGGCGAAATGCTGCCAGCGTGGCCACCCGCCCGCGCGGGGTGCGCTGCAGGTAGCCCTGCTGGATCAGATAGGGCTCGATCACGTCCTCGATGGTGTCGCGCTCTTCGCCGATGCTGGCCGCGATGTTGTCCAGCCCCACCGGGCCACCGTCAAACTTGTGGATCACCGCTTCCAGGAGCTTGCGGTCCATGAGGTCGAAACCCTGCGGGTCCACGTCCAGCATCGCCAAGGCCCTGTTCGCCATGTCCAGGGTGATGGTGCCCGTGCCCTTGACTTCCGCATAGTCGCGCACCCGGCGCAGCAGCCGATTGGCAATCCGGGGCGTGCCGCGCGAACGGCGGGCGATCTCGAACGCCCCCTCCGGCTCGACCGGAGCCGCCAGCAGGCCCGCACTGCGGCGCACGATGCTGGCCAGTTCGTCTGCCGTGTAAAACTCCAATCGACCCACAATGCCAAACCGATCGCGCAGCGGGTTGGTGAGCATCCCGGCTCGGGTGGTGGCGCCCACCAGCGTGAAGGGCTGCAAGTCCAGCTTGATGCTGCGCGCCGCAGGCCCTTCACCGATCATGATATCGATCTGGTAGTCCTCCAGCGCAGGGTAGAGGATTTCCTCCACCACCGGGCTGAGCCGGTGGATTTCGTCGATAAAGAGCACATCGTTGGGCTCCAGATTGGTCAGCAAGGCCGCGAGGTCTTTCGGCTTTTCCAGTACAGGACCGCTGGTTTGCCGCAAATTGACGCCCAATTCGTACGCAATGATGTGAGATAGCGTGGTTTTGCCCAGCCCCGGCGGGCCAAACAGCAACACATGGTCCAGTGCCTCCTGGCGCTTCTTGGCCGCCCCGATGAAGATGTCCAGTTGCTCACGCACCTTGGCCTGGCCCACGTACTCGGTCAGGCCCTTGGGGCGCAGGGCCCGCTCCAGGGCCTCTTCGCGGCCACTTTCCGGGACCGCCGACACCATGCGCTTGGGTGCCGGAGAAAAGTCGTCGGTTTCTATCGCCATACATGCCTTTTACGCAGTCAAGCCTTACTTCGCCAGCGCCTTCAACGCCACCTTGATGCCTTCGCTCACCCCCACATCGGCCGGCAGGGCCTTGAGCGCTGCGGCGGCTTCCTTGTCGTTGTAGCCGAGCGCCAGCAACGCCTGCTGGATGTCGTGGTGGGCATCGCTGTGGACCACTCCAGTCACTGGCCCCAGGTCGGCGCCGATCTTGCCCTTGAGTTCCAGCAACAGCCGCTCGGCGGTTTTCTTGCCGATGCCCGGCACCTTCACCAGCCGTCCCACTTCCTGTGCGGTGACCGCCTGCGCCAGGTCCTGGACGCTCATGCCCGACAAGATGCCCAGTGCCGTGCGCGGCCCCACGCCCGTGATCTTGATCAACTGCCGAAAGGCCTCGCGTTCCGCAGTCGTGGCAAAACCGTAAAGGATTTGCGCGTCCTCGCGCACCACGAAATGCGTCAGCAACGCCACCTTTTCGCCGCTGGCAGGGAGGTGGTAGAACGTGCTCATCGGCACGTCCACCTCGTAACCCACGCCATGGCAGTCGATCAGGATTTGCGGGGGATTCTTTTCCAGCAGCGTGCCAGTCAACTTGCCTATCATTGGGGTTTTCCTTTTTCCGGATTATCGGTTTGATTCTTCGCCACACCTTCACTCCGCCCGACAATGTGCGCATGTCGCACCTGTGCGGCCCCATGGACGCCCACTTGCGCACCATCGAAAGCGCGCTACAGGTCAAGGTGGCGCACCGGTTCGAACAGTTCCGTGTCGAAGGCCCCAAAGCCAAGGCCCAGCAAGCCATGGAAGTCATCCAGGCCCTGTACGAAATGGCGCGCGCACCCATTCCCGCCGAACAGGTGCAACTCATGCTCAGTGGTGACACCGCGCTGCCCGACGACGGGGTGGACACCGTGGTGGTGCAAACCAGGCGCGGCGAAGTCCAGGGCCGCACCGCCAACCAGAAGCGCTACCTGGCCCAGATGGCCACGCACGACATCACCTTCGGCATTGGCCCGGCCGGCACCGGCAAAACCTACCTGGCCGTGGCCTGTGCCGTGGACGCGCTGGAGCGCAGCGCCGTGCAGAAAATCGTGCTCACCCGCCCGGCGGTGGAAGCCGGCGAACGCCTGGGCTTTTTACCCGGTGACCTGGCCCAGAAGGTGGACCCGTACCTTCGTCCGCTCTACGACGCGCTGTACGACCTCATGGGCTTCGACAAGGTGCAAAAAGCCTTCGAGCGCCAGCAGATCGAAATCGCGCCGCTGGCCTTCATGCGGGGCCGCACGCTCAACCACGCCTTCGTCATCCTCGACGAAGCGCAGAACACCACGCCCGAGCAGATGAAGATGTTCCTCACCCGCATCGGGTTCGGCAGCAAGGCCGTGGTCACCGGCGATGTGAGCCAGATCGACCTGCCGCGCACCCAACTCAGCGGGCTGATCGACGCCGAGCGCGTGCTCAAGCGCGTCAAAGGCATCGCCTTCAACCGCCTGACCAGCGCCGACGTGGTGCGTCACCCCCTGGTGGCCCGCATCGTGGATGCCTACGATGCGCGGGGCGCTTCGGTCGACAGGCCAACCCCCTGAACCCGAATCGGTCCACGCCCATCGCCATGCAAACCCTTGCATTTGTTTCCGACATCCACGGCAACCTGCCCGCTTTGCAGGCGGTGGAGCGCGACATGGCCACCCAGTCCGTGGACGTGGTGGTGAATTTGGGCGATGCCCTGAGCGGCCCTCTGCTGGCACGGGAAACCGCACACTGGTTGATGCAACGAGACGCCCACTGCGAAAGTGGGCCCTGGCGGCACATCGCCGGCAACCACGATCGGCAATTGCTGGCGGCACATCGCCGCTTGTCCGGCGGCCAACCGGTCCGCAACCCCACCGACAGCGATCACCTGGCTGCGCTGCAATTGGACGCTGCCGCACTGGCCTGGCTTCAGGACTTGCCTCCGTCCATCCAGCCCGATTTGTGGCAAGGTGCGTGGAACCCTGCACTGCTGGGCCACGATATGGCGGTGTGCCACGGCAGCCCGAAGTGCGACACCGAATACCTGCTCGACACCCCCGAGGGCGAGCAAGTCCGTCTGGCCACCACAGAAGAACTCGCCGAGCGGCTGACACCGCTGTTTCCTTCCCACATCACACTGCTGGCCTGCGGGCATTCCCACCTCCCCCGCAACCTGATCCAGCCTCGAAATGGCGCCACGAACCTGCAATTGCTCAACCCTGGCAGCGTCGGCTTGCCGGCTTACGACGACGACACCCCCTACGCCAACTCCAGCTATCACCGAGTGGAGAATGGCAGCCCCGATGCCCGTTATGCCCTTGCGACCCGGGCCACACCACAGACTCCCTGGACGATTTCGCTGCGCTGCGTTCCCTACGACCATGAACCGATGGCCCGCTTGGCCGAACAGTCAGGCCGCCACGACTGGGCGCATGCCCTGCGAACTGGCCGCATGCCCCGGCACTGACCGTTCCGGAGAACACCATGGCCGCCCCTCAACCCGAATTCGTCACCCATTGCCTGGATCTGCTTGCGCCAGTGGGCCGCTGCACGGCCCGCCGCATGTTCGGCGGCTGGGGCATCAGCCACCAGGGCCTGACCTTTGCCATCATTGCCGACCTGGGGATTGGTGAGCGGCTCTACCTGAAAACCGATGCGCAAACCAGCGAACGCTTTGAAGCCGAAGGCGGGGAACGGTTCATCTACACCGCCAAGGGCAAGCCCATGAGCATGGGCTACCACACCGCCCCCGAAGACGCCATGGAATCCCCCGCGCTGATGCGCCCATGGGCACACATGGCCTGGAACACCGCGATCCAGGCCCAAGCCACCAAACCCGCCCGAAAATCCCGGAAACCGCCCAAACCCTCATGAGCCTGCCCCAACTCACCTTGTCGCTGCAGTTTTCCGATCTGTCGGACCCTGCGCCACACCGCGCCGCCTTGCCCCGGCACCAAGTGGTCCGCTGGCTGCGCCACGCGCTCGATACCGATGCCGAGATCACCGTCCGCATCGTGGACGCCGCAGAGGGCCAGGCGCTGAACCGCGACTACCGCCAGAAAGACCACGCCACCAACGTGCTGACCTTCGACTACACGCAAGAACCCGTGGTCATGGCCGACCTGGTGCTCTGCGCCCCCGTGGTGGCCCGCGAAGCCGCCGAACAAGGCAAAACCCTGCAACAGCACTACGCCCACCTGCTGGTGCACGGCGCGCTGCACGCCCAGGGCTGGGACCACGAAACCAGCGAAAACGACGCCGAGGCGATGGAGGCCCGCGAGATCGACATACTGGCCCGATTGGGGTTGCCGAATCCGTATTGACAGGCAATTGCATATACTACGGTATCGACCATTTGACCATGGAGGTGCCCCATGTCACAAACTGCCAAACTGTTCATCAACGGGCGCAGCCAGGCTGTGCGTTTGCCCGCCGCATATCGGTTTGACACGCACGAAGTTTTTATCCGTAAAGACCCGGTCACGGGCGACGTCATCCTCTCGCGCCGGCCCGACGACTGGAGCGGCTTTCTGGCTGCTGCCACCCATGTGCAAGTACCCGATGATTTTCTGAGCCCCGAAGAACGCTTTCCGCATGGCCAAGCCGACGGCGTTGAACGCGACCCGTTTGAAACGGTACCCCCAACACTGGGCCATTGAAGCCCCGACTGCACATGTGGTACCTGCTGGACACCAACACCGTCAGCCATCTCATCAAACGCCACCCACAGGCCACCCAACGGTTGCTGGCTGTGCCCATGCACAGCATCTGCATATCGGCCATCACGGCGGGTGAACTGGCGTATGGCTTGGCCAAACGCCCAGAGGCGGTGGCGCTCAAAACCGTGGTGAACGAATTTTTGCGGCGAGTCGATGTGCTGCCTTGGGACAACGGCGTGGCACAAACCTACGGCACACTGCGCGCACAACTGCAAAGCCTCGGAATCGCGCTTTCGCCGCTGGACATGCAAATTGCAGCGCATGCTTTGCATGTCAAAGCCGTGCTGGTCAGCAGCGATGCCGCTTTTTTGCATGTCGCCCCACTAGACATCGAAAACTGGCTGGAATGCATCAAATCATGACGTTGCGCAAAGGCTTGTACGACCGATTGATCTACGAAGACGAAGTTGGTGAGGTCAACAGTCTGGCGAGTCAACAGCGTGCGCTTGTGTCTGCGCCTACGGCGCATCAGCGGCGCGAACAGTTCGTTGCCGAATTGGTTCATCGTTTGCCGGAACTGCTAGATTCAGTGGCGGCTGGTCAGCCCGATTCAAGAGAAAAGGCCAAGGCCGAAATTGAACTGGTCCGCCAACTCCTGATTCAACTGCGCACAGGCGGTCAAGGAGAGCGGCTGTTGGCAATTCCTGCTCAGTTACTGAAGTCAGTGCATGCGCCTAATGCCGATGTGGCCATGCCTGTCACAGGCCTGCGCCATCCTTGGCTGTTCACGTCAGCCAGAGGGGATCCGTCACTCCTCAATGAGTTGCGTGTCGAACTTCGCTCCGTGGACCGCGTGGACATTCTCGTCAGCTTCATCACATGGAGCGGCGTGCGCAAACTTCTGGATGTGTTGCAACAAGTGACTGCGCTTGATGCCCATGGCAATCCAAAGACAAAATTCAGGATTTTGACCACCACCTACATTGGCGCCACCGAAGTACGGGCGGTCGATACGCTGGCCAAACTGCCCGGCGTTGAGTTGCGTATTTCTCTCGATGGCCGGCGCACCCGTTTGCATGCCAAGGCCTGGATTTTTCACCGAGCCACACATTTCGGCACCGCTTTCGTCGGCAGCGCCAATTTGTCGGAATCTGCACTGATCGGCGGTATCGAGTGGACGGTGAAATTTGCCCAGGCCAGTGGCACATCGTTGTTCTCTGCCGCAGTGGCCAATTTCGAGACGCTCTGGAACGACCCTGAGTTCCAGCCCTATGACCCCATCAACGAGCAACACCGCGAAGCCTTGACGCGGGCGCTGGTCAGCGAGCGCGGTCACGGTGGACGCCAAACCGCACCCGGCGGCGCTGTGGTGGCACTTCAAACTTGGTTTGACTTGCGGCCCAAGCCGTACCAGCAGGAAATGCTCGACCAATTGGCTGCTGAGCGCAGGCTGGGCCGACGGCGCAACCTGGTGGTCGCGGCCACCGGCACGGGCAAGACCGTTGTGGCTGCCTTTGACTATTTGCGCCTGCGTGAACAAGAGGGTGTTGCGCCCAAACTCTTGTTCATTGCCCACCGTGCCCAAATTCTGGCGCAGGCCTTGTCCACATTCCGACAGGTTTTGCGCGACCCTGCATTCGGTGAATTGCTGGATGGCGACAATACGCCAACGCAGTACGAACACGTCTTCGTCACCATCCACACGGTGCACAGCCGTCGATTGGTAGAGAAATTGGGCAGTCTTTTTTGGCGCATGGTCATCGTGGACGAAGCCCACCACCTGCCCGCCAAGACCTTCGACCAGTTCATCAGCGCGGTGCAACCGCACTACCTGCTGGGCTTGACGGCCACGCCCGAGCGTTCGGACGGCCAAAGCCTGATGCACTACTTCGACAGCCGACCGGACGGCTCGCCCGCCGTGTCGCTGCGGCTGTGGGATGCGCTCGACCAACAGTTACTCACCCCGTTTGAGTATTACGCCACGGCAGACGACACCGACATGACCTCCGTGGAGTGGGGGCGCGGTGGTGAGGTGGCGCAGCTTTCCAATATCGTATCGAGCAACGCGGTGCGGGCCAGAGCGGTGGTCCACGCCCTAGAGAAATACGTGGCCGACTTGAACGCCCTCAAAGGGTTGGCGTTTTGCGTCAGCGTGGCGCATGCCACCTTCATGGCGGAATTCTTCAACCGCTCAGGACTGCCAGCTGTGGCCCTTTCGGGCGCCGACTCGCAGATGACGCGCACGGCCGCGGTGCAACAACTCAGCCGTGGTGAGCTGAAGATGATTTGCAGTTGCGATGTGTTCAATGAAGGCATTGACATCCCGGATGCCAATGCCATCCTGTTGCTGCGCCCAACGCAAAGCCCCGTGATTTTTCAGCAGCAAATCGGCCGCGGGCTGCGGCTTGCCAAGGGCAAAGAGGCGTGCCTGGTGCTGGACTTTGTGGGTCTGTACACCAACGAATTTCGGTTTGATGTGCTGCTACGGTCCATCACAGGACAGAGTCGGCGGCAAATTGCTGACTCAATGGCCAACGGATTCAGCACACTCCCGGCGGGAGTGCATATCCAGTTTGACCGGGTGGCGCGCGACCGGGTACTGGACAACCTACGTGAAGCTTTAAACCTGAATGTTCATCGGTTGTGCTCCGAGTTGGCCGCGTGGGCTGCGCTGCAAAACGGCTCAGCCTTGAGGTTGCGCAGCTTTCTGCTGGATTGCCAATTGGAGTTGCATGACATTTACACCGGTGGCACCAATGCCAGGTCATGGACCAGTTTGAAGCGACGGGTGAACTTGGAGCCTGCGCCTGCGGGCGAACGCGAAGCAGACTTGGCGCGCAGGATATTCAGCCTTCTGCATGCGAACGATCCGACGCTGCTGGCCGCTTGGCAAGTCGCACTTGCGGGCGGGCAGGTTGACGTGCGTCGCGTCCAAATGCTGGCCTACCAATTACTCCCTACGCGCTCAGAACTAATCTCGCCCTCGGCGTATCTCGCGCAGGTTTTCGCCAATCCGGCGGTACATGCCGAACTACAAGAGGTCGTGAATATTTTGCAAGAACGCAGTTCCTTGGAGCCTGTGTCTTTGCCTCACGCGCCGGACAACTGGACCTTGGCGCTGCACGGGCGCTATTCACGGTCGGAAATTTTGTCGGCTGTGGGCTACCAGACGCCTACTGAGCGACCACTTTCAGACAGCGGATGTTTGCCTTTGCAGCAGGAACAGATTGAGATTCTGTTCGTTACCTTGGATAAAAGTGAAGGATTCAAAGAGCGCGTCCAGTTCAAGGATTACGCCATCAGCCCAGATCTCTTCCACTGGCAGACACAAAATCGGGCGGGCATCAATAACAACTCTGGGCGTCGTTACACCGAGAGCCCAACCAACGGCTGGAAGTTTCAACTCTTTGTCCGCGAAGACCGTGAGTCTGCCTATGTTGCATTGGGATCGGTTCAACTGGTATCCCATGAAGGGGATCGCCCGATTTCGATCACCTGGCGGCTGGATAGGCCACTGACTGCTGAACTTTTTCGCAAGTTCAGCGTGTTGCGGGGGTAAGAGACATCTGCTCAGGAAGAAAGCAAACGCACCTTCACACTGCGCCCCTTGATGCGCCCAGCCGACAGCCGATCCACCGCCGCCCGGGCAATGCCACGATCGACCGCCACGTAGGTGGAAAACTCGTTCACGCTGATCTTGCCGATCTGTTCCTTGGCAAAACCCGCCTCACCGGTGAGTGCGCCCAGCACATCCCCCGGACGGATTTTTTCCTTGCGCCCACCCACGATCTGCAGCGTGGCCATGGGGGCTCGCAAAGGCAAGGTGCTGGTGGCAGTGAAATCGGTCAGTGGCGTCCAGCAGGATTCACGGCCCTGCAACTGCTCGATGCGCCCCACGCTGCCCATTTCGTCCAGGCTGGCCAGGGTCACGGCCAGGCCTTCGGCATCGCCACGCCCGGTGCGGCCGATGCGGTGCACATGCACCTCGGGGTCGGGCGTCACGTCCACATTGATCACGCAGGCCAGTTGATCAATGTCGATGCCCCGTGCCGCCACATCGGTGGCCACCAGCACCGAGCAACTGTGGTTGGCAAACTGCACCAGCACCTGGTCGCGTTCCCGCTGCTCCAGTTCGCCATACAGCGCCAACGCGCTGAAGCCCTGCGCCTGCAGCACCGCCACCAGGTCGCGGCACTGCTGTTTGGTGTTGCAGAACGCCAGCGTGGACTCGGGCCGGAAGTGGTTGAGCACCTGCGAAACGGCATGCAGGCGCCCGGTGTCCGTCACTTCCACGAACACCTGGCGGATCTTGCCCGCATCGTGCTGGGCCTGCACCTTCACGGTGTGCGGCTGGCGCATGAACTGTGCGGCCAACTGGGCAATGCCCTCGGGGTAGGTGGCCGAAAACAGGAGCGTCTGGCGCTGGGCCGGGCAGCGGCGCGTCACTGTTGCGATGTCGTCAAAGAAGCCCATGTCCAGCATGCGGTCGGCTTCGTCCAGCACCAGGGTGCGCACGGCGTCCACGCTCAGGCTGCCGCGTTCCAGGTGGTCCAGGATGCGGCCAGGCGTGCCCACCACCACATGCGCGCCGTGCGCCAGGCTCAGGGTTTGCCCACGCAGGGCCACACCGCCGCAGAGCGTCACCACCTTGATGTTGCCCACCGCCCGCGCCAGCTTGCGAATTTCTGCGGTCACCTGGTCGGCCAGTTCGCGGGTGGGGCACAGCACCAGCGCTTGCGCCTGCCAAACGGTCGGATCCAGCTTGTCCACCAGAGGCAGGCCAAACGCCACGGTTTTGCCGCTGCCGGTGCTGGCCTGGGCAATCACGTCCTGGCCCGCCAGGGACAACGGCAAACTGGCCGCCTGGATCGCGGTCATGGCGGTGTAGCCCAGTTGGGCCAGGTTGTCGAGGGTCGCGGGGGACAGCGGCAGGCTGGCGAAGGCGGCGTTGGCCGCGGCAGAGTCGGAGGCTTTCATCGGGCGATTATCCGCCCGCGAAATGCAGCGGAACGGTCACTGGTCCATCGTTGACCAGATGCACCTGCATGTCGGCGGCAAACTGCCCGGTCTGCACCACGGGATGCGCCGCGCGGGCCTTCGCCACGAAGTATTCGTACAGGCGGCGGCCTTCCTCGGGCGCTGCCGCACCGGTGAAACTGGGCCGGTTGCCACCCGACACATCGGCCGCCAGGGTGAACTGGCTGACCACCAGCAGGCCGCCGCCCACATCCTGCACGCTGCGATTCAACTTGCCCGCTTCGTCGGCGAAGATGCGCAGCTTCAGTACCTTGGCCAGCAAGCGGTCGGCCACGGCATCGGTATCGCCCTGCTCGGCGCAGAGCAGCACCAGCAGGCCCTGGCCGATCTGGCCGATCACGACACCGCTCACCTCCACCCGGGCCTCACGCACCCGCTGCAACACCGCTTTCACTGGAGGTCTTCCTGGTCCTGGAAATGCGCTTCCACATGCAGGGGAAGCAATTGAATGGTGGCGCGCAGCCCGGGCACCGCACTCATGAGGGCCTGCTCCACGCTGGCGCGCAAGGCTGCGGCTCGTCCCAGTGACCAGGTGGCGGGCAGGTGCATGTGCACGTCCACAAAGCAGCGGTGCCCTGCCCGACGGGTATGCAGATGGTCAAAGCGCACGATCACGGCCTCGCCACGTCGATGCTCGAACTGCGCCAGCGTGTCAAGGATGGTGGCCTGCACCTCGGCATCCACCGCCTGGTCCATCAGTCCCTGGGAGGATTTCCAGACCAGCCTGCCCCCCTCACGCAAAATATTGAGCGCCACCGCGATGGCCACCACGGCGTCCAGCCAGAGCCAGCCGGTGAACGCCACCAGAACCAGCCCGAGCAACACCCCGGCCGAGGTCCACACATCGGTGAAGAGATGGCGGGCATCGCCTTCCAGCGCCATCGAGCGGTGCACACGCGCGGCCTGAAGCATCGCCCAGGCCAGGAGGCCGTTGAGCGCCGCACTGAGCACGGAAAGTCCCAGGCCCCAGCCCAGTTGCTCCAGGGGCTGGGGCGCCAGCAGACGGCCCACGGCAGCCCACAGAATGGCCAGCGCCGCCACGATGATCAACACCCCTTCGAAACCCGACGAAAAGTACTCCGCCTTGTGGTGACCGTAGGGGTGGTCGTCATCGGCGGGGCGAGCCGCCACCGTGACCATCAGCAAGCCAAAGGTGGCACCGGCGAGGTTGACCAACGATTCCAGCGCGTCCGACAACAAGCTGATCGACCCCGTGATCCACCAGGCCGCTGTCTTGAGCACGATGGTGAGCAGGGCCACCACCACCGACACCATCAGCAGGCGGCGGGGTGTCAGGCGCTGAATCAGGGCGGTGTTCATGCCGTCTGTGTCGGTGGGCCGCTCAGCCGAGTGTGACCCGCGCGAATTTGCGCTTCCCCACCTGCACCACATAGGTGCCTGCAGGCAGTTTCAGGGCCTTGTCACTGACCGTGCAGCCATCGACACGCACGCCGCCGCCATCGATCAGGCGATTCGCCTCGCTGGTGGAGGGCGCCAGGTTGGCCTGCTTGAGCATCGCCCCGATCCCCAGTGGCGCCCCCGACAGGGAGACCTCGGGAATCTCATCCGGCACACCGCCCTTGCTGCGGTTGATGAAGTCCTGCTCGGCCGCATCGGCCGCCGCCGCGCTGTGAAAGCGGGTGGTGATCTCCTTGGCCAGCGCCACCTTGGCGTCTTTGGGGTTGGCCCCCTGCGCCACCGCTGCCTTCAGGGCCTCGATCTCGACCTCGGACTTGAAGGACAACAGGGTGTACCAGCGCCACATCAACGTGTCCGAAATGCTCAGCACCTTGGCAAACATGGTGTTGGCGTCTTCGGTGATCCCGATGTAGTTGTGCTTGGACTTGGACATCTTCTCCACGCCGTCCAGGCCCTCCAGCAGCGGCATGGTCAGGATGCACTGTGGCTCCTGCCCGTATTCGGCCTGCAGATGGCGGCCCATGAGCAGGTTGAATTTCTGGTCGGTGCCGCCCAGTTCCAGGTCGCTCTTGAGCGCCACCGAATCGTAGCCCTGCATCAGCGGGTACAGAAACTCATGCACACTGATCGGCGTGCCCGCTTTGAACCGGTCGTGGAAATCGTTGCGCTCCATCATGCGAGCGACGGTGTATTTGGCCGCGAGCTGGATCATGCCCATGGAGCCCAGCGGAAGTGACCACTCGCTGTTATACCGAATCTCGGTTCTGGCAGGATCCAGTACCAGGCTGGCCTGCTTGTAGTAGGTTTCGGCGTTGGTTTTGATCTGTTCAGGGGTGAGCGGCGGACGCGTGCTGTTGCGGCCAGAAGGGTCACCGATCAGGCTGGTGAAGTCACCAATCAGAAAGATCACCTGATGCCCGAGATCCTGCAGCTGGCGCATCTTGTTGAGCACCACGGTGTGGCCAATGTGGATATCGGGCGCGGTCGGGTCCAGCCCCAGTTTGATGCGCAGCGGCTGCCCCGTCGACTCACTCTTTTGCAACTTGCGCAGCCAGTCAGCGTCTGGAATCAGCTCCTCACACCCACGACGGGTCACGGCAAGCGCATGCCGTACCTCATCGCTGACCTTGAGGAGGGGATTCACGGGGATCGGATGACTGTCGTTCATAAGGGTTTTTACAGATGGCAGGCTGACAGTACGGGTTTATACTTGTCAGCTGGATTGGCGAGGGATTTTAGTTGGCTCGCTTCTTGCTGAACACTGATCAAACATTGCAGCACCGGCGTGCCACAACACATCACCCACAGCTTGAACCATCATTGTGCACGCTTCGTGCTCATTGCACGGTGTTGACACGAATTTCATGAACGAACTGGCTCAACAGATCAAACAAGCGCTAAGCAAGCATCCCAAGCGGTTCATGGCCGGTCTGGGTGCGGTTCTGCTGGGCACGGGTGTCACGGCGTTTGGTATTGCGCCGGTCGATGCTGACATCGAGGACCTGCCCATTCGTCAGCTGGTTGAGGCAGTTCCTCACATCGCCTCACCCGCTTCTGCGGCACTCGATGCACCCGTTCCTTTCATCCTGTTTCGCAGCGACACCACCCGACGTGACGATACCGTTCAGTCCTTGCTGCTTCGGCTGGGTGTGAACGACACACAGGCACAACAGTTTCTCCGCCGCAACCCGACAGCCAGTGAATTGCTTCGAGGACGCCCGGGCAAACTGGTCACGGCCGAAACGGACGACAACCAGCAGCTGGTTCGCCTGACCGCCCGCTGGCTCGCCTCCGATGCGGCCGAGCACTTTCAGCGGCTTGTCATTGAAAGACAACCCCAGGCCTTCACAGCCCGCATCGAAACCGGCGAATTCACACGGTCGGTGCGCCTCAGCAGTGGCGTGGTGCGGACTTCCCTGTTCGCTGCCACCGATGACGCTCGTCTGCCTGACAACATCGCGTCCCAGTTGGCCGATCTGTTCTCTGGCAGCATCGATTTCCGACGCGACCTTCGTTCGGGCGATGCCTTCAGCGTGGTTTACGAGGCACTTGAAGCCGATGGCGAATTGCTGCGCTACGGGCGCTTGCTGAGTGCCGAATTTGTGAACAAAGGCAAGTCCCACCAGGTCCTGTGGTTCCAGGAAGCCGGAAAAAAGGGGGCTTACTACACCTTCGGCGGTGAGTCCACGCGTCGCGCTTTCCTCTCATCCCCGCTGGCCTTCTCCCGGATCAGCAGTGGGTACGGCATGCGTTTTCATCCCGTCCATGGCGGTCGTCGTCCGCATCTTGGCGTCGACTTCGCTGCCCCCACCGGTACGCCCGTTCGCACTGTCGGTGACGGTGTGGTCGAGTTTGCCGGCTGGCAACGGGGCTTCGGCAACGTGGTTTTCATCCAGCACCGCCAGGGCAAGGTGACCGTCTACGCTCACCTGCATCGCATTGATGTGCGCAAAGGGCAGCGGGTCGATCAGGGCGATCTGGTGGGTCAGGTCGGATGCACCGGTGTCTGTACCGGACCCCACCTTCACTTTGAATACCGTGTGAACGGCATTCATCGTGACCCTCTGATCATTGCTCGAGAAGGGGGCGGTGGTGAACCGATTGCCGCAAAATCCAGACCTGCTTTCGAGCAAGCCGCCAAAGAAATGCGCTTGAAACTCGCTTCAGCCGCCACGATTGTGCAGGCCAGCGCCGACTGATTTCTCTGTTTCAGGCGACTTTGCACCGGCCCATGTCGCCGTATTTCATCGGCTTGATGTCTGGCACGTCCCTGGATGGTGCTGACGGCGCTCTGGTTGATTTTTCCTCGGGCAAACCCCGTGTGGTCGGTTTTGCTTCAAGAACCTACCCCGAAGCCCTGCGCCGCGAATTTCTGGCCCTCAACCAACCCGGGCACAACGAACTGCACCGGATGTCTGTGGCAGCCCATCAACTGATCGCCCTCTACGCCGACATCGTTTCTGCATTGCTTGCCGAACAAGGTTTCCAACCTTCAGACATTGCTGCAATCGGCGCCCATGGACAGACCATCCGGCATCACCCCCCCCACCCATCCAACCCAGTGCCTTACACCTGGCAGGTCAACCTGCCAGCACTGCTGGCCGAATGGACACACATTTCCGTCGTGGCCGATTTTCGGAGCCGTGATGTCGCGGCGGGTGGACAAGGGGCTCCACTCGTACCCGCCTTTCATCGTGAGATTTTTGCTCGTCCCGACGCCTCTGTGGCCATCGTGAACATTGGCGGCATCGCCAATGTCACGGCCTTGCCGGCTCTCGGTCCTGTTCTCGGACTGGATACCGGGCCGGGCAATGTTTTGATCGACCTCTGGTGCCATCGGCACACGGGTGCCTGGTACGACGATGCCGGCACATGGGGAGCCTCCGGTGTCGTTCATCAGGACTTGCTGGCTCGTATGCTGGGTGACCCCTATTTTCAGGAGACCGGCATCAAGAGCACGGGCCGCGATCGTTTTCATGCCGATTGGCTGGCACAGATGATCGCGCCGTTTCCTGACCTTTCCCCGGTTGATGTACAGGCCACATTGACCCAACTGACCGCTGATTCCATATCCGATGCCCTGTTTCGCATCCAGTGGCTAGGAGCGCCACTGACCGAAATCGTTGTATGCGGCGGTGGCAGTCAGAATCGACTGCTCATGAACATGCTTCAGAATCGTCTCGACGGTGTTCGCGTGATTCGAAGCGATGAAGCCGGCTGGCCATCACAACAGGTGGAGGCTGCCGCATTCGCCTGGCTGACAAGACAGACGCTCCTGGGAAAGAGTGGCAATCTGACAGAGGTCACGGGCGCCGCAGGACCTCGCATACTTGGCGCCATCTACCCAGCTTGAAGGCCGGGCGGGGCCCATGGCCAACCGAATCAGACGCTGAAGCTGGAACCACAACCGCAGGTTGTGCTGGCGTTCGGGTTCTTGATCACGAACTGTGCGCCTTGCAGGTCTTCCTTGTAATCGATTTCGGCACCCACCAGGTACTGGTAGCTCATGGCATCAATCAGAAGCGAAACACCGTTCTTGACCATTTCGGTGTCGTCTTCGTTCACCACTTCGTCGAAGGTGAAACCATACTGGAAGCCAGAGCAGCCACCACCCTGAACAAAAACGCGGAGTTTGAGATCCGGATTGCCCTCTTCCGCGATGAGATCAGCCACCTTTGCTGCCGCGCTATCGGTGAATACCAGCGGGGCCGGCATCTCGGTTTCAACGTGTTCAGCAACTGCGCTCATGGTCCACCTCAATACAAAAAAACAACATTCGAATGGTAAAGCAGAACAGTCAGGAATTCACCCATCGCACCGATAGACTTCAATGCAAACAGGGTCTTTCTCTGGCCTCAGACCAACAAAAAACCGCCCCCGGCGACAAACCAGCGGGCGGTTGAGGAAGCAGCCAGCGATTAACGCTTGGAGAACTGCTTGCGCCGGCGTGCGGAACGCAGACCGACCTTTTTACGCTCGACTTCACGGGCATCGCGGGTCACGAAACCGGCGGCGCTCAGCGCAGGCTTCAGCGCTGCATCGTAGTCGATCAGGGCGCGCGTGATGCCATGGCGCACCGCACCCGCCTGACCGGATTCGCCACCACCATGGACGTTTACCTGGATGTCGAAAGACGCCAGATTTTCGGTCAGGGCCAGCGGTTGCTTGGCAATCATGATCGAGGTCTGACGGCCGAAGAACTGTTCGATGTCCTTGCCGTTGACCGTGATCTTGCCGGAGCCTTTTTTCAGAAACACGCGGGCGACGCTGGATTTGCGACGACCGGTGCCATTGTTCCAATCACCAATCATGTGAGCTCCTTAGATGTCCAACACTTTGGGTTGCTGGGCGGTGTGCGGGTGCTCGGCACCACCGTACACCTTGAGCTTCTTGATCATGGCGTAGCCCAGTGGCCCCTTGGGCAGCATGCCCTTGACGGCCTTTTCCAGGGCACGGCCCGGGTGTTTGGCTTGCAGATCGCGGAAGTTGGTACCGTAAATACCGCCGGGGAAACCGGAGTGACGGTAGTACATCTTGTCCAGGGACTTGGTGCCCGTGACCTTGAGTTTGGAGGCGTTGACGATCACGATGAAATCGCCTGTGTCAACGTGAGGGGTGTAAATGGCTTTGTGCTTGCCGCGCAGACGGAGGGCCACTTCGCTGGCGACCCGTCCGAGCACCTTGTCGGTGGCGTCAATCACAAACCACTCGTGCACCACCTCAGCGGGTTTTGCGCTGAAAGTTTTGGTCATGAGATCACTCTGAGAGTTGGTTTGCGGGTTCTTTTCCACGGTCGGTGCCACTCTGATGGTGGCCTCTTAGGTGGTTTTCTGTCTTGAGGACATCTACGCCGCGGAACCCAGAATCGCTGCATAGCCTTTCATTGTAACCTGCCAAGCTACGCTTTGTCGAGATTCAGCATGGCCGATCTCGGCCTACCTATAATTCCTGCAACACGCCATAGGGTTCACCGATCTTGATCTCATCCTCTCATCCTGCTCACGCGCTCGCTCTGGTTGCTGACGACATGCGTTTGGTCGACCAGGTGATTCAGCGGCGACTGGGCAGTGATGTGCCCCTGGTGGGACAAGTCGCCCATTACATCATTGGTTCGGGCGGCAAGCGGGTCAGACCCGCCTTGCTACTCCTGATGTGTCAGGCGCTGGATTGTCAGGACCATCGTCGCCACACACTGGCAGCTGTCGTTGAGTTCATACACACCGCCACTTTGCTGCATGACGATGTGGTGGATGAATCCACCTTGCGACGTGGTCGTCACACCGCCAACGAGGTCTTCGGGAATGCCGCCAGCGTGCTGGTTGGCGATTTCCTGTACTCCCGCGCTTTCCAGATGATGGTTGACGTCGGCGACATGCGGATCATGCAGGTTCTGGCAGACGCCACGAACGTGATTGCCGAAGGCGAAGTGCTCCAGCTGATGAACATGCACGACGCGGATCTGGATGAGTCGTCCTATCTCAAGGTCATTCGCGCCAAGACGGCCAAGCTGTTCGAGGCGAGCGCCCGTCTCGCCGCGATTCTGGCGGGCAGCGATGCCACGACAGAGGAGCATTGCGCCAGCTATGGCCAGGCCCTGGGAGCGGCGTTTCAGGTGGTGGACGATGTGCTGGACTATGAGGGTGATGCCATCGAACTGGGTAAAAACCTGGGCGACGATTTGCGTGAAGGCAAGATGACGTTGCCCATCATCTGCACGCTCAAGCACTGCGACAGTGATGAGGCCTCCCTGATTCGCGAAGCCATCATGCATGGCAACACCGACCGACTGGACGACATCGTTGCCATCGTGAAAAACCGGGGAGGACTGGCCGACGCCCGTCGCACGGCCGCTGCCGAGGCGCAACGCGCAATCGATGCGGCCCGCGCCATCCCCCCCAATCAGCGCACGGAAGCTTTGGTACAATTGGCGGCTGCCCTTCTGGAGCGTCGCTCCTGATTCAAGGGATTCGGGGTGTAGCTTAGCCTGGTAGAGCGCTACGTTCGGGACGTAGAGGCCGGAGGTTCGAATCCTCTCACCCCGACCAGGATTTCCTTGTAAATCAAGGACTTAGGGCAAAACCAGTCAACGGACATGGCCCAAAAATCCGGAAACTGTGCCAAAACTGTGCCAAATCGCAGTCTTTCACCGCACAGATAAACGCTCGTGATTACACGTGTCTCCATCCCTCGGAGACCCACGTGGCCACACTCGAAAATCGCTCTCGCTACTGCGTCTCGGTCAAGAACCGAGACGACCTCACCGCATTTTTTCCATTCAACAAGTTCGCCGCGACACAGGCGCACATGGCCTTGCTGCGCCAGCAGGGCCTCAAACCCAAAGCCACGCAACTCGACGAGCACTGGCTGGTGCGCATCCGCCAAACAGGCTTTCCTGCCGAACAGGCGACCTTCAAGTCGCGAGCAGAGGCAGAGCAGTACGTCCTCAAAGTGGAAGAAGAGCGCTCTCGGGGACTCTTCGTCGACTACACCAAAGCCCACCGCACCAGCTTCGCCGAAGTACTAGTGACGTATATGGAGCGCGAGCTGACAGCCCAGAAGAAGAGCGCTCAAATGGTGCGCTACAAGATTGAGGGGTGGCTCGAAGACAGCGGCCCCAAAGGCGTAGTCCTGCTGCAAGCGCACAGAGAGCGCCAGCGTGAAAGTGGTGCTGCTGTCAGATCCGCCCGCTTCAAGATGCGTCAACCCAGCACCGAGGTGGATTGGATTCACAAAAAGTTGTCAGAGGTCACAACCCTCGACATCGAAGACTTCATCAAGGAACGCCTGGAGGCCGTGGAGCCAGGCACCGTTGACCGAGAAATTGACATCCTGCAGTCTGTGTTCCGAGTGGCCATCAACTCTTGGGACTTCAATCTCGCCAAGAATCCGATGAACGGTGTCCGGCGCCCCAAGTACTTCAACGAGCGGGACCGCCGCCTGCGCCCGGGGGAGGAGAAGAAACTGCGAGAAGCGCTTGCTCGTGAAGACTTGGACAGGTGCACAGAGCCCGTACTCAAAGCACTGACGGCGCAAACCATGGGTCACCAGAAGTTCAGCAGCGTCAGCGCTCGAAAAAAGGAACTCGCCAAGGTTCGAAAAGACTTGCTGTCACAGGCACAAGCCCAAGCGCACGTTATCCCCTACCTGCAAGCTTTTTTTGACTTTCAGCTGATGACCGCAGCCCGTCGCAGCGAAACACTCAAGCTGAAGTGGAGCGACATTGACTTCGAAGAAAAAACCGCTTTTCTTGCAGAGACCAAAAACGGCCGCCCTCGCAAGCTGTCACTGCGAGAAGACCTGGTGCGCATCATGCGACAGCTCCCCCAGACCACGGAATTTGTGTTCCCCATGACGGTCGACTACCTGGCAGGTGCGTGGGGACGGGCTTGTCACGAATGCGGCATCGTGGACCTTCACGTTCACGACTTGCGTCATGAAGCAATTTCTGTAGTCGCGGAAACTGGCCATTTCAGTCTGCCAGAACTTCAGCAGTTCAGCGGACACCGAGATGTCAGGATGCTGATGCGGTATGCCCACCTGTGTGCCTCCAGATTGGCACACAAGCTCGACGCATGCTTTGCAGACAAGGAGCAAGTACGCATCCACCATGGACGCAGGCTGCTCAACAAGTTGTCTTCGGTCAAAGTTAGCGACGTTACTGGGCCGGAGTCAACGGACACCACTCCCTTGCCACGCTCTGAGCAACAGCTGCCCGAAACAAGCAACGCACGCGGGAATGTCATCGAGTTTCCAAAAACAAAGCGGCTGGCTTAGCGCACCTGGACCGAAGGTCCATGCACAGCGTGTCAGTTACCTAGCGCTCAACGAGGTCCTCAGGCGCGCTTGGCCAGCAAGTGGTCAAAGCGCTTGATGCACGTGGCAACGGCGCCACTGATCAGCGGCGACTTTGTTCTCGGCAACAATCTCCCCATGGACGCGCACTTGGCCGACTCAACAAGCATCAGAGACATCTCCCCTCTGCTGCTCGACAGCAACGGGCGGCTCCGTGTGGTCTCTGCGAGCATCCTTGCCGAGACCACCGCTCAAGAGCGCCTGCTGTTCGGCGTACGCCACGGCCTGTACAGCTTCCCCACTGAGGAGCTGTGCGAATTCCTGCGCAACCGCATCAATGGCAAGGTCGCCATCGAGGTCGGAGCCGGTCATGGCACCTTGTCAAAAGCCCTCAACATCCCGGCCACCGACAGCCGTGTGCAGGAGGAAGCTGCTGTCAAAGCCCACTACCAACAGATTGGGCAACCCACCGTCCCCTACGGCGAGCATGTCGAAAAGCTGGATGCGGTGTCAGCCGTGCAAAAGTACAAGCCGAACGTTGTCATCGGCTGCTGGGTAACGCACGTATTCGATGAAAGGCGACCCGATGCAGGCGGCAACATGTTCGGGATTGACGAAGCCAAGCTCATTGCCTCATGCGACGAGTACATCGTTGTAGGTAACGAGCAGGTCCATGCCCACAAACCCACCTGGGCAATCCAGCACGAAAAGCTCAGACCGCCCTGGCTTTACTCGCGTGCTGTGAACGGGAGCAGAGACTTCATCGCGATCTGGCGTCGCGGGGCTGCGACGTAGATTCGATTGCAAACCGCCCCAGGTAACCGAATCTCCGGTTACCTGGGGCGGGATACAGAGCTGCGAGGACAGCTCGACGTCAATCACGGGGGGTGCCTTCTTAAGACGCCCCCTCCCCCTCTGGTCACAGACCCAAATCTACGGCGTCCAACTCATGCTGCTCAAGCGGGGTGTGCTCGGTCGCCAAGAAGCCCAAGATGGTCTCGGTCGGTTCACGCCGGGTGCGAAAGGTCACCAGTGCCTCCATGGCTCCTGGCTGGAGGAGTGCGAAGAACACTGACTTGAACTCAGCCAAGTGGTTGGGCCTTTCCTTCGAATCCATGTGAGACTTCACCAAACCCTTTTCGAGCTTGAAGGGTCGACGCATCACCCGAACCTCACCATCGGGCGACCGCAGCTCAATGCGCATGAACCCGGCCTTGTCCCATGCACGCATGGCATCCATGAGGATGGGGTCACCCGTGTTGGCGAGGTTCGTGAAGCAGGTACTGCCTTGCCACACATCGAGGAACAGCAAGTCGCAGCCGTCGATGGCGACCAAGCCCATTCCAAACGTCGGCTGATGCAGCTTGCGGTCAAAGTTCAACTGCAACACAGGCACAGCTGGCCCGGGGAGTGACGATTTCTTTTTGTTACCAACTGCAGGCGCAGGAAGGATGCTGGCCCGAATGATGTGGCCCTGGGTGGTGACACGGACAGGGATTGCAGTGAAAGGGAAGTTCATGTACAGATTCCTTGGGTTTTGGCAGATGTCTGCCGGGAACCTGTGTATTGCCCTGTTTTAGCCTGTTGGCGCATTTTTGATGCCAGAACGATACCGATGACGCTGAACAGCGCTGGCCTCGTGAGCATGGCCGCAGCGAAGTGAATTTGTTACCGCTCATGCCCGCTGCTGAGCAACGCATCTGCATGTGGCGATGCACGTTGCATGTGGGTGCAGATTGAAGCCATCAACTTGCCAATCTCGTCACAACGCTGGGGCACACTACTCCCAGTAGCTGGCCTACGACTTCACCTCAATCCTGGTCTCAATATCAACATGTCCGCCTCGGTTGTTACCCGAGCGGACTCATCTTCCCCATCTTCAGCGAATGAGCGAATCGACAGTTCAACTGGACACAGACCTTTTCACCCAAGAGTGCCGTGCACTGGGTGAAGCCAGCGCAGCAGCGAAGCTGCGTTTCGACCCCAAAGGCCCCGTGGCTTATCAACAGGCCTACGAGTCCTACAAAGGCCCTCGCAATCCGCAGTCCTATTTCGTTCGAAAGGTGCTCGGGCTGCGTTTGAACGCTGTCAAGCGCGGCATGCTGGTGGACAAGAGTGTTACCCCAGAGTTTCTCGAACGAATCAGTGACTCACGCTGCCCTGTCACACACGAAGAGCTGGCATTCGACTCAAAAGGCCAGGACAAGCTCAATCCGTCGATTGACAGACTGGTCAATGAAGTGAGCTACATCGCCGGCAACATCTGTGTGCTGTCCCAGCGAGCCAACCGAGCCAAGGGTGAAAAGAGCTTCGAGGAAGTGGCGGCCATTGCATCGGCGGGCGAGCCGTGCGAAAGACTGGAACCGGTGGAATGGATGCGGATGTGCTCACTCATGTACGGGGCCTGGGCGTACGCCTACAAAAAGTCTGATCCGTACCTCCTGCCACTCGCAGCGTTACCCAAGCCGGGGATGTTCACCAGCACATCGCAAGTGGTGCAGCTGCTGTTGACCCGACATTTCTCGCCTGGTGCTCAAAGCACAGGGTTCACCGAGTTTTGGACGAAGCTGACCCATGACAGCGGGCAGCCACAAGGTGTGTTCCTGACGCTGCGGGATGCGTTGATGGAAGCGCTCAGTACTGCCAGCTATCCAGGTAACGCCTGGCTACACGCACCTGTGTTCAATGCTTTTGAGCAGTGGTATTTGGCATGTCAGCATGTGATTGGCACCGAACTACAACCCCGGTTGAAACAGCATCAAGCCCAGGCGCCCTACCCTTTGCAGGACCAAGCTTGGGACCTGATTGCCTGAGCCACTCGGTGAGTACAGAGCACGCTGTCTGTGCACGCTTCAAGGTAACAAAGGTAACTGCGGCAAGGCTGTTACCTCCGGAGCAAGAGATACCAAGAGAAGCTGCAACTGTTCCAACAGTTGAGGTTTAAACGAAACGAAATGTATCTCTTGTATAGTGGCTGTGAGCGCTTTTTTAGCAAAGCTGTCTCGTAGCTCTTTCAAAAAATAAGACCTTCAAAACACTCCAACGAGTCGATCTCGTGGGGTGTCGTGGTGCCGCTCTGCAAAGGGTGGCACTGGTGCGTCCTCGTTAGTGTTTCGTGCCGTCGCCTTCGGGCGCGGCCGACCCGCGGAAGGGTCTGCCTGGATCAGGCATCCATCCCCATTAACTCTGCCCTCGTTATTGAACGGGGGCTATGCAATAAAGGACAACGCAATGACTAACACCATTCTGAGCATCGACGGCACCCCTTACACCCTTGACATCGATGCCCCTCGCGGGGGGTATCTGGCGTTGGGGGTGAGCGGCAACCAGCTTGCCGTTTTTTCGCACATGAGCAAGCAGGTTCATTTGCTCAAGCCATCTGAGCTCAAAGCAATGAACCTGATGGCCCTGTTCGGTGCGATGTGGTGCGAAAGGTACTACACCGAGATTGACGCCAAGAATGGGACGCCTGTGTTCAAGCACGCGCGTTTAGCCGTAGACATCATCACGGACTGCCAGGCGGCCGGTCCTTACACCCCAGTTGCCCAAAGACATGCTGGTGTTTGGACAACGGACAACGGGCAGCTCGTGGTCAATGGCTCCGAATTGTGGTTGGCCGATGGAACTGTGCTGGAGCATGGTATCCACGAGGGCAAGGTTTACCCTGCCTGCGGCGATATCGGCTTTGGTCCGAACACACCATTGGCCAGCCAGGAGGATGTCAATGCCGTCTTGGCGACCTTCAATGCACAAGAATGGCTCCACCCGATGGCGGGTGAGCTCATCTTGGCTTTTCTTGGCATAGCATTCGTGTCGTCCGCATTGCCTCGTCGTCCGCACCTGCTCATAACCGGCCCAGCCGGTTGTGGCAAGTCCACGATTCTGGAAGTTGTCCAACGACTTCTGGGTAACCTCGCCTTGCCCTGTACGGGCCCGCAAACCTATGCGGGTTACTGCCAGAGCTTGGCAGGGACATCCAAGGCTGTCATCAACGATGAGTTCGAAGGCGGCAATGGCCGCAGAGACCCTGCGGACGGCATAGAAGTGTCACGGAAATCCTACAGTCTGCAAGAAGGTAATTTGGGCGACATGCGGGGTACGGTGACGGGCAAAGGCGCAAGCTACCCTCTCTTCTCCCCGTTTATTGCAGCGGCTATCAGCCCCGGCAAGATGCAACCAGCGGACTTCACCCGCTGGGAATTCCTCGAGACCAAAGGTAAGACCTCCGGGAAACTCCTTACCGATGCTCAGGCCCGAGAAATCGGGCCCAAGCTGGCTCGACTCTTCATCAGTCGTTGGAGTGTGTTTCAGGCAACCGAAGAAGTGGTGCGTCAAAGCATCCTGAAATCGGGTGGTGATGGCCGTATGGCTGACACCTTGGGTACCCTGCTTGCGAGCTACTGGGCATTTGTGTCCGACAAACCGGCAACGGAGTCGGACGCCGACGACCTGGTGGGCATGCTGAATATCAAGGAGCGAGTTGCTGTGCCCCAGGTCAGCGACGAGCTCCAATGCCTGGAAGCGTTGTCGAGCAATTTGGAGTCATTCAAAGTGATGGATGGCAATACTTTGGTCACCCGTCACTTGTCCATCGCACAAGCCATCGAACTGGTCTGCAAGGACCCGAACGGACAGCCTCAAGTGTCGATGAAGCTGGCCCAAATGGGCCTGCGTGTTGTCTTCGCGAAAGGCAAATGGTCTCTGTACGTGGCAAATTCCCACACTCACCAGGAACTGCGCAAGCTGTTTGCTGGCACGAAGTGGGCGACGGGTGGGTGGTCGTTGGTTCTGCGACGACTGCCTGGTGGTGAAGAGAGCACCCAACGCATTGGCGCAGGCCTTGGCGCCATGAAGGTCACAGTTTTCGACGTCCCGGGACACCTGCTGCCGGCGATGAACGATGACTGCATGAAGTTGGCAGCTTGAACTGCCGATGACTTAGGGGGGCGATCCTGAGAGGGATCGCCCCTTTTTCTTTTTACTGGACTCTGAGGCGATCAGCGCGGGACCGCGACATGCAAACACCCGCTACCCGATTTGCTGCATGGCAATGAACAGCGGGTCTATGGCGACTCGGCCTATGCCAGCCAGAAAGCACTGATAGCGAGCAAGGCTCCAAAAGCCAAAGACTTCACGAACCAGCGCACGCGTCGTGCAGGCGAGGTCGACGAGGTGCAGCGGGCCAAGAACCGCCAGAAGTCACGGGTGCGAGCTCGGGTCGAACACGTCTTTGCCGTGGTTAAGCGGCTGTGGGGGTTTACCAAGGTGCGCTATCGCGGACTGCAGAAGAACGCCACGCGTGCGTTCACCGCCTTGGCGCTGGCCAACATCTACCTGTGTCGAGGACAGCTGCAGGGAAAGGTGCGCCCGTAAGGGCAGAAATCGGGGCCTGAAGGCCTCGCGAACAGCCCAAAGGGCCGGTGCGGGAGCCCAAACCCCCCGAGCCATCGCGTCGTTCAGTGGCGAACGGAGAATTTCGGTGGCTTGTTCAGCGTAGCCATAACGCAAATAGCTGCGCTGACACGGCTGTGCCCGCTTCCAACGCTAAGTGGTCAGCCATCACAAAACTTACCCCTTCTGTGATGCCGTGCCAAACACATTCCCCATCTTCCATCCATCAAGGTGCGTATGAGAAAACTTGACCGCCTTTTCGCGAAGGCTGGCTGAGCCGCCCAAGCCGACGAGCCCCATGCAAGCTCACCTTCGAATCTAGTACTTATGGCGGAGTTTCCCCGTACACAGACTCCGGCAAGTGAGGCATTGACGATCTGCTGGATACAAAGCCCCCGAACGCATCAGTTTAGTGTTGAACAATCTCCATGCTGAGCAGGAGCCTTGCCCCCGTGAGCCTGGTGGCATGGGTGGATTTTCGCAGAGCCGGTTTTCTCGGGTGAGGAAAGCGCGCACCCAGCCATCATCATGACGCCGGCGAGCAGTGCGGTAGAAAGTAGAAGTCTGGTTTTCATGCTTCGTGGCTTGTCAAGCTGTTCGTCGTGGAAAATTGGTTCGCGTCGCAGGTTCATGACGAGAAATTCTTTTTTGGACTCGATTGTTTTTTACTGTTTCACGTCGATAAAACGCAAATCGACTCAGGGTTGGGATTGCGCGCAATTTAGACATGCAATTCAAGAGGTGCACATTGACCTGAAATTCACTTTGTAAGGGTTCGAAGTTTGTGTGCAAACTTGTCTTGCTTCATTGCTCACCGGACAGCGGCACCCAGCCAGTACGGCGCGCCTCTTCAAGCTCGGAAATCACCTCAGCCCTCGACTTTGAAGGGCCACTAACCTTGCCGGACAACGGAATCCCTCGCTGGAGGAGTGCCAAGGTCCCGTCCTTACGCGCAGCCTCAACCTCTGCCTGCACTGCGGCGCGGGTTAGCGTCGAGGCCACATGTTCAGGGTGGAGTGTGAAGCCAGCTTCGCCACCCACGTCGTGAGTCAATGAAGTGGCTTGAGCGGCCACAGGTACGATCAGGGCGAGGCAGGATGCGAGAGAAATCTTACGCAGCGTGTTCATATATGTCCTTTGAATCAGTGATGGATACGAGCTGGCTTGCAGCTTTTGCCGAAAGGCGTCGCCATCGTATGAAGTTCCCTCTGTCAGAACTCGGACTGAAAAATGACAATTCAGACAGGTTGATCTGTAGCGCCTTTTCGCTTCCTACAATCAGCGCCTATGAAGATTCTGGTGATCGAAGATGAGATCCGGCTCGCGGCCTACCTCCAACAAGGTTTGTCCGAGGAGGGGTATGTTGTTGAAGTTGCTCACAACGGCGTCGATGGATTGCACCTGGCGATGGAGGGTCAATGCGACTTGGTGATACTTGACGGCATGTTGCCGGGCTTGGATGGGTTGAGTCTTTTGACGGCCCTGCGTCACACCAAATCCATACCGGTACTGATGCTGACGGCACGCGGTCGGGTTGAGGACAGGGTGCAGGGTCTGAGGGCGGGGGCAGACGACTACCTGGTCAAGCCGTTTGCCTTTTCCGAGTTGGTCGCGCGTATCGAAGTGCTGCTTCGACGACACCAACCGCTGAGTGCGCCAGCGGTTCATTTGCTTTCCATGGGTGATCTCGAGCTCGACTTGCTGCGCCGCAAGGCGAGTCGTGGCGGCCAGCGTCTGGACCTCACCGCCAAGGAGTTCAAACTGCTGGCGCTGCTACTTCGCAGGCAGGGAGAGGTGTTGAGCCGGACCGAAATCGCCGAGCAAGTCTGGGACGCCAACTTCGACCATGGCACCAACGTCATTGATGTGGCCATACGGCGCTTGCGAAACAAACTCGATGGCCCATACCCGACGCAGCTTTTGCACACAGCCCGGGGCGTGGGGTATGTGCTTGAGGAGCGTGCCCAGTGAAGCCTGTTTTGTCGCTCGGGCTCCGTCTTTCACGGTGGCTCATGGCGCTGAGTTTCGCAGGATTGGCTGCGGTGTGCGCCATCGTGTATGCGGCAACGTCCTACAGCTTCACCATTCAACAAGACGAGCTTTTGCAGCAAAAGGCTACGCAAGTACGCCACCTTCTGGCCGAGACCATATCAAGTGCCGACCCGGCACTGTTGCAACACAAGCTGGATGATTTCCTGGTCGGTCATGTGAACCTCTGGCTCAGCTTGCAGGATCGAGATGGGCGTCTTCGCTATGAAAAGCGCCCAGCCCCCATTCCGACCGAGAACTTGCGAACGTTGCGTTTCGAGGTTGTGTCTACCGAGCTGTCTGACGGGCAGTTGGAAGCAACGCTGACTCTGGACACGCGGGATGAGCAACGGTTGTTGCACAAGGTCGGAATGATTCTGGTGGCAGCGGCTGCATGTGGCGTCGGAGTGATCGGCGCTGGTGGCTTCTTCCTTGTGCGCGCAGGGCTAAGGCCCGTGCAGCATTTGGCTGACCAGACGGCCAGACTGGCTGCCGATACCCTCCACCATCGGCTGGACGGCTCAGCGCAACCAGCCGAGCTGGTTCCACTGGTCACTCAGTTCAACGAGCTTCTGACCCGGCTGGAGCGCGCCTACGAGCAATCAGAAAACTTCAATGCCGACGTGGCGCACGAGCTTTGTACGCCATTGACCACGCTCATCACAAGCGCAGAAGTCGCGTTGCGCAAACCACGCGACAACCAGGAACTGCGCGAGGTGCTTGCCGCCAACCTCGAAGACCTACAGCGCATGGCCAGCATCGTCCAAGACATGCTCTTTTTGTCGCGAGCGGATTGCGGTGCATTGGCGCGCAGGGTCGCTGTGGGAAGTCTTGCTGCAATTGCCTCGGACGTGGCCGAGTTTCATGAGGACGCAATGGAAGCAGCCGGTCTGGAGCTCAAAATCGTTGGTGACGGGGCTGGTGAGTTCGATGTTGGGCTCCTGAACCGAGCGCTATCCAACCTAGTGAGCAATGCCACCCGATTCTCGGACCGTGGAACTGCCGTGGAAATTCACATTGCCCTGGTGGATGATGAAGCACGCCTGACGGTGGTCAATCGAGGCTCCGCCATTGACCCCAAGCACGTGCCCCATATTTTTGATCGGTTTTACCGCGCAGACACCGCCAGATCGGGCTCGGTACAGAACCACGGGCTTGGCCTGGCGATTGTCGCGGCCATCGCGCGCATGCATGGCGGGCAGGTATTTGCCCGCTCTGAGAACGGTTTGACATCGGTGGGCTTGACGCTCAAACGCCACATGCAAACCGACATAGAGGACAGCTGACCATGGAGCGAGCCCATGTGCCGCGATGGCAAGACCCTACAAGCCAGCGAAGCGCTGGTGAAGCCCGAAACAGGGTTGTAGCACCTGCGGCTAGACTCACGGGCATGCGCCGTTTTTTCGTCATCCTCTTGCTCGCTTTGTTGCCGTTCCAGTTCAGCTGGGCGGCAGTGGCGTCGTACTGCGGGCATGAAACCCAGGTGGGCGCAACGCACTTGGGGCACCATGAGCATCAGCATCAAGAAGACGTCAGTTTCGGTGATTATCTTGACACTGGTTTGTCCGGCACGGACGATGCCGGCGCGAATGGCACGGCACCTGGGGGCACCGATCTGGATTGTGGGCATTGCCACGGCTACTGCAGTGTGATGTTGATCGCGCCTCCTCATATAACCGCAGCCTTCTCTGCAGCGCCACCCAAAATCACACGTGATGAAGGGGGTGCGTCTCACGCACCAACCCAGCCCGATAGACCCCAGTGGTCAAGTCTCGCCTGATCGGCGAGACGGGTTACTTCTTCCTCTGAAGCCCGTTCGCGCCTGAGCGCGCAGCAAGACGCTGCCGCTCCGGGCTCGACGCGACCGTTGGGTCGCTGCTTGCCGATCTCCTGTGGATTGTTTTCAACACTGGAGCATCGGATGACATTTGGATCTCGAACGAAGAGCTGGCGGCTGCATGGCGGCCTGGTGGTAACTGCTATCTTTTGCAGTGCAGCAGCGCAAGCGCAGTCCCCAGCCGTGGTCAACACACCCGCGAAGGCAGCGGCACCACAAAACCTGCAGCAAGTATTTGAGGCTGCTTGGGCTCGCCAGCCCGAGGCACTGACCCTGCCGTCGCGACGTGATGCCGCCCGGGCGCAGCAAAGTGCCGCGCAGGCTTGGACGCCTGAACCTGCGGCCCTGGAAATGGGCTACAAAACCGACCGACTCAACCGCAACCAGGGTGCAAGCGAGATCGAGGTGGGTGTTTCGGTGCCCCTCTGGTTGCCTCGCGAGCGTGCGCAAAGTGCCGCACTCTCAGATGCGGAGGCGGTAGCCCTTGAAAGCAGGACCATGGCCGCGAAACTGCGCATTGCTGCCACCGTCCGCGACGCGTGGTGGCAGTGGCAGCGCGCACGCATCGAAGTCGACATCGCGCGCGACCAGCTCAAAAACACGCAGCAAATTGCTGCTGACGTGGAACGGCGCACCAGGGCGGGCGATTTGGCCCGCTCAGACCAGCACCAAGCGCAGGGAGCTGTTGCTGGCGCGCAAGCCCATCTTGCACAGACTGAAGCCAGTTTCTCTGCAGCCCGGCAGCAATTGCAGGCGCTTGCAGGTGTCGCACCAGTTGCAGGCGATGTTGATGGGGGTGGTGTGGAGCAAGACCCCAGCACCGCTATGTCTCTGGCTGAAACGCACGCCGCAGTCCAAGAGCTGAAGGACAAGGTGGTGGTGGCTGAGCGAAGTGCAGCACTCACAGCGATCCAGTCCCGCGCCAACCCCGAAGTGACGCTCACGACCACGCGGGATCGCGGTGCTTTCGGGGAAGCCTCGCAGCAAACCTTTGCGCTGGTTGTGCGCATTCCGTTTGGTGGTGGCGCGCGCCACCATGCGCGGACTGCTCAAGCCCTTGCTGACGCCATGGAGGTTCAAGCCCAACTCGGACTGGAACGAGAGCGGCTGTCCGCTGAGCAAGAAGCTGCCCGGGTGCGGGTTGAGGCAGCCCGCACACAGCTTGCAGCTGCCGAACAACGCGCATCACTTGCGCGCGAATCCCGTGGCTTCTTTGACAAGTCTTTCCGCCTGGGTGAAACAGACCTGCCCACACGGTTGCGCATCGAAGCCGAGGCTGCCGAAGCTGAGCGCCAAGTGGCGCTCATCCGCATCGAACTGGCAGCAGCCATATCCACGAAACGACAGGCGCTTGGTCTGCTGCCCCAGTGACGTGCAGTTGGCCTGGTCCTTTTGCAGCCATTCATTCATTTCAGAAAACCTCCATGAAATACCTCAAATTTTCGTATGCGCTGTTGTGCGCAGCGCTCTTCTCCACAGCGCCCGCCTGGGCCGGTGAAGGTCATGACCACGGTGAAGCCGCACCTGCAGCGGTCGGCCAAGCGCTGCCACGTTTTTCTGCGGTTTCAGAGACCTTCGAGCTTGTGGGCGTTCTCAGCGGCAAACAGATCACCCTCTACCTGGATCGATTCAGCGACAACAGCCCGGTCCGCGACGCGCAAATCGAACTCGAAATCGGCAGCGCCAAATTCAAAGCCGACAAACAAGGTGAAGACGAATACGAGGTCGTGTTGTCGGAGGCTCCCAAGCCCGGTGTCCTTGCTGTCACTGCAACGGTAACAGCCGGCAACGAGGTCGATCTTCTTGCGGGTGAACTTGACATCCACGAGGAGGCACATTCAGAGGAAGTCCAGGCGGCGCAGCCCTGGACGAAATACGCCGGTTGGGTAGCCGCAGGCATCGCTGTACTTGCCTTCGTGTTTGTGGGTGCGCGGCGCATGTTTGGCGCACGCAGCGTTCGCGTGGGAGGTGCAGCATGAAGCGCACGCTCATCACCACCAGCCTGGGACTCTTCATCGCGTTGTCCAGCCTCACCTCTGTCCATGCGGGTGAGGGACATGATCACGGTGACGCACCTGCGACGCCCAGCGCCAACGGGCCTCAGCGCCAACCGGACGGCAGTGTTTTTCTGCCAAAACCTGCTCAGCGCCAGCTGGGGGTCAGAACCGTTGTCACAGAGGCTGCCGAACTGCCCCGGACGCTGGAGTTGGGCGCCAAAGTGCTGATGGACCCCAACGCAGGTGGAAAGGTGCAGGCATTGAACGCCGGTCGCATTGAACCTGGTCCGCGCGGATTACCCAACCCAGGGCAAACTGTCCGCAAAGGTGAGGTGCTGGCATACGTTGCTTCGTCGGCAGCGCCCATTGAGCGTTCCAACCAGGCTGCACAGTTAGCTGAACTGCGGGCAGCCAAAGCGCTGGCGGACAAACGCCTGGCGCGTTTGCAGGAGTTGTCTGATACGGTGCCACGCAAAGAAATCGAAGCGGTTGAGAGCGAGTCTGCCAGCCTGTCGGCACGCATCGCGGCTGTCGGCGGCGGTCTGTCCAGTCGCGAAGCGCTGGTTGCCCCAGTCTCCGGCGTGATCGCGTCTGCAAACGTGGTCGCCGGTCAAGTGGTTGATGCGCGGGAGTTGGTTTTCGAGATCGTGGACCCCACACGTCTGCGAATTGAAGCCCTGGCGTTCGATGCCGCTGTTGCCAGCAACATTGGCGGTGCCACTGTGGCAGTCGGTGAGCAGCGCATCCCTCTGGCGTTCATCGGTGCGTCGCGCAGCTTGCGCGAGCAGGCCCTGCCCTTGGCGTTTCGTGCTCAGGGCACAGCCCTCGACCAATTGGCCGTTGGACAGCCGGTACGCGTGTTTGTCCAGACCAAGGACAAGGTCAAAGGCATTGCCGTTCCAGTGGCCGCACTGATGAAGAATCCAGCCAACCAGACGGTGGTCTGGGTCAAGACCGGGCCAGAGCGATTTGAACCTCGCCCTGTCACAACAGAACCGCTGGATGGTGTCAACGCTGCCGTCACATCGGGTCTGACTTCCGGCGACCGTGTCGCGACCCAAGGTGCCACCTTGATCAACCAGGTACGCTGACATGTTCAAGTGGTTACTCGATAACAGCCTGACCAATCGGCTGCTGGTGATCATCGCCAGCGTGGTTCTGATGGCTTACGGCGCATTCACTCTGTCCACCACCCCGGTGGATGTGTTTCCCGACCTCAACAAGCCGACCGTTACCATCATGACCGAGGCCGGTGGCATGGCCGCCGAAGAGGTGGAGCAGCTCATCACCTTCCCGCTCGAAACGACCATGAACGGTCTGCCCGGCGTGGAGTCGGTGCGGTCCACGTCGTCGGCTGGCTTGTCTTTTCTCTACGTCACATTCGACTGGAGCACCGACATCTTCCGCGCACGGCAATTGGTGTCGGAGCGCCTGTCTTCGATGGAGGAAGGTATTGCCGAAGGCGTCGTTCCGCGCATGGGCCCGATCAGCTCCATCATGGGCGAAATCATGCAGATTGCCATCCCAGTTGATCCGAGCAAGATCAGCTCCATGGCGGTGCGCGAATACGCCGACTGGGTATTGCGGCCTCGGCTGCTCTCTGTCCCCGGTGTGGCTCAAGTTATCCCCATCGGTGGCGAGGTCAGGCAGTTCCAGGTGCAACCCAACACCACTCGCATGGCGGAATTGGGTATCACGCATGAGCAGCTTGAGGCAGCCTTGAAGGGCTACTCCAGCAACACATCGGGCGGCTTTCTTGAGCTCAACGGGCGCGAGTACCTGATCCGCAACCTGGGCCGCACCTCGCTGTTGGAGGACCTGAGCAATCTGGCATTGACCGCCAAGGACGGGCAACCCATCCTCCTTCGTCAGATAGCCGAGGTGACGTTTGCAGCGGCGCTCAAGCGCGGCGATGCTGGCTTTGAAGGCAAGCCTGCCGTGATCCTTGGCATCCAGAAGCAACCGACCGCCGACACCATCGCGCTCACGAAGTCCATTGAGGACGCACTGGTGGGGCTGAAGGCTTCGCTGCCGGCCGGCATGGAGGCCCCACGAGTCACTTTCCGTCAGGCCAGCTTCATCGAAGCATCCATCACCACCTTGCAGGGCAAGCTGATTGGCGCATCGGTTTTTGTGGCGTTGATCCTTTTCTTCTTCTTGGGCACCTTGCGCCCGACCATCATCGCGTTGACGGCAATACCCGTTTCGATCTTCATCACCGCGCTGGTCTTCAAGTATTTTGGGTTGTCGATCAACACCATGACGCTTGGTGGCTTGGCCATCGCGATTGGCGGGCTGGTAGACGACGCCGTGGTCGGCGTTGAAAACGTCCTCCGGCGATTGAAGACGGACCGCGCCGCCCACCCGCACGGCCGACTGCATCCGATCGAACTCGTTGCCCACGCGACGATGGAGGTCCGCTCAGCCATCCTCTACGCGACAGTCATCATCGTTCTGGTCTTCATCCCGCTGTTTGCACTGCCGGGGCTGGAGGGCAAGTTGTTCGTGCCACTCGGCATAGCCTTCATCGTCTCGACACTCGCTTCACTGATCGTCTCGGTGACTGTGACGCCCGTGCTCAGTTTCTACCTGCTGCCCCGCATGAAGAATCTGGAGCATGGGGACACCAAGGTCCTGGCGTGGTTGAAAGCACGGTATCGAAGCAGCCTGCAGGGCGTGTTGGACCGACCCAAGGCGGCCATTGCAGTTGCCGGTGTAACTGTTTTGATGGCAGCCGCGTCTGTGCCGTTTTTCCCCACCACGTTCCTGCCACCATTCAACGAGGGCACACTGCTCATCGGTCTGCGGCTGAACCCGGGTGTCACGCTGACGGAGTCGTCCTCACTTGCGCGCCAGGCTGAGGTGCTGGTCAGTCAAGTGCCGGAAGTGACCCACGTGGGACGCCGCAGTGGGCGCGCTGAGCTGGATGAACATGCCGAGGGTGTCCACGTCAGCGAGCTTGATGTGGGTCTTAAGCCGACGGCAGAGCTGACGCGCAGCATGGACGAGATCAAAGCGGATATCCGTGCCCGGCTGGTCAATTTTCCCGCCGCGCTGGAGATTGGACAGCCCATCTCCCACCGCATCGATCACATGCTCTCGGGCGTGCGTTCTCAAATCGCCATCAAGATCTTTGGCGAAGACCTGGATGCCCTGCGTGGCCAGGCCGACGCATTGCGCGCGAAGCTGGCGACCATTCCGGGCATTGCCGACCTCCAGATCGAGAAGCAGGTGCTGGCGCCGCAGATCAAGGTTCGTATCGACTACGCAGCAGCTGCGCAGTACGGCGTTCCAGCGCCTCAGGTCTTGTCGGCGCTGCAGGCGTTGGTTGAAGGTGAAAAAGTCACGCAGATCGTGGAGGGCAGCCGGCGCTTCGCGCTGGTCGTCAAGCTGCCAGAATCCGCCCGTTCGGTCGAAGGCCTGGGCCAGATACTGATCGAAACGCCGAACGGCCGCATCCCGTTGTCAAAAATCGCCACCATCGAGGATGGCGATGGTCCCAACCAGATCAGTCGTGACGATGGCAAGCGCCGCATCGTGTTGTCGGCGAACGCGTCAGGACGTGCGCTGTCTGAGATCGTTGCCGACATCCGCAAAATCGTGGCCGAGACGAAGTTGCCAGAAGGCTACTTCATCACGCTGGGTGGCCAGTTCCAGGCGCAAGAGGAAGCCTCACGCCTGGTCGGCCTGCTGTCCATCGTGTCGCTGACCTTGATGTTCGTGGTTTTATACAGCCGCTACAAATCGGCAGCGCTGTCGGCGTTGATCATGGTGAACATTCCGCTGGCCCTTGTCGGCGCGGTGATCGGACTGTGGTTGTCGGGGCAGCCGCTCAGTGTGGCGGCATTGGTAGGCTTCATCACGCTGGCCGGTATCTCGGTGCGCAACGGCATTCTGAAGGTCAGCCACTACATCAACCTGATGCGCTTCGAAGGCGAGTCCTTCGATCAGAAGATGATCATGCGCGGCTCGCTTGAGCGACTGAGTCCCGTGCTCATGACCGCCCTCGTCACGGCCTTCGCGCTGGCGCCACTGCTGTTTGAAGCAGAACAGCCAGGCACTGAGGTGTTGCACCCAGTGGCCGTGGTAATTTTCTCCGGTCTCATCAGTTCGACCCTGCTCGACACCTTCCTCACGCCCGCGATGTTCTGGTTGTTTGGGCGCAAGCCGGCCGAATCGCTGATGAACGACAAGGACGCCGAGGCGCTTTGATTTCACCCTGACCCATCAACTATCCAGAAAGGATTCCCATGAAGACAAAAACACTGCTATCCACGATGGCCTTGACCCTGGCCACCTCGGCCTTTGCAGCTGGCGAGAAACACGACCATGCCCATGAGCACAAGCCGCTGCATGGCGGTGTGGTCGTAGAGGTCAAGGACATTGATTACGAACTGGTTGCCAAGCCGACCGTCATTCAGTTGCACCTGCGCGACCATGGCAAACCAGCCGACGTGTCAAAGGCGACGGCAAAGGTCACCATGCTCAGCGGCACCGAGAAGCAGGAGGTTGAACTCAAACCCGCTGGTGACAAGCTCGAAGCCACGGGCAATTTCAAAGTCGGAGCGGGCACCAAGGCCGTTGCTGTGGTTTCTGTCGCAGGGAAGGCAGCGACTGTGCGTTTCAGCATCAAGTAGCACCCGGTGACCGCATCAACGGTAGTCCGTCAGCTGCGAGAGCGTTGTGGCCCTGTCTCTTGACATTGAGGTCACCACAAGGTTTTCAATCTGGTCATGAAACAAGAATCGAACACCCCTCCAGACGTGGATGACGTTAACGCATGCAGCTCAACTGGCTGCTCTGGCCCCACTCCCTCGGCCAATCCCACGGCCAACGGTGGGGGGCCGGGGAGGGTGTTCCGAATCGCGACGATGGACTGTAGCGCCGAGGAAGCGGAGATTCGCCGGGCACTTGAGCCTCTGGATGGCATTCGCTCACTGGGCTTTCAACTGGGCGCTCGCACGCTGAGCATTGATGCCATTGAAAGCGTGTATCCCCTGGCGCTGGCTGCTATTCGCAATGCAGGCTTTGATCCAAAGCCCGTGACTTCGAAGGCAGATTCCCATGTGGCACCGTTAGGCGGTCATGCAGAAGGCGACGAACATGCACATGGATTTTCTGGAGGGATTTCTCGTCTTGTGGTTGCTCTTGTGTGTGCCACGGGGGCGGAGTTGCTTTCCTTTTTTGCGCCTGATCAAACCCCTTGGAAGGTAGCTGGCCTGGTGATTGCCGGACTGGCTATCTGGCTGGCAGGGCTCGATACCTACAAAAAGGGAGTCGCAGCCTTGATGCGCGGCAAACTTAACATCAATGCTCTGATGTCGGTGGCCGTCACAGGCGCGTTCGTCATCGGTCAGTGGCCTGAAGCGGCCATGGTGATGGCGCTCTACGCCATTGCTGAGCTGATTGAAGCCAAGGCCGTGGACCGCGCCCGCAATGCAATCAAGGGCTTACTGGAACTGGCGCCCGAGGAAGCTTTGGTGCGGGGTTCCAGCGGAGACTGGAGTTTGGTCCCGGTCGCAGCAGTGGCCATCGGGACAACAGTACGCATCAAACCCGGTGAGCGGATTCCACTCGACGGGACAGTGACCAAGGGCAGTGGGGCGATCAACCAGGCGCCAGTGACAGGGGAGAGCATTCCCGTGGACAAAGGTCCAGGTGATCAGGTCTTCGCTGGCACCATCAATGAGACCGGAGAGCTTGAATTCCGGGTCACTGTCTTGTCCAGCAACACCACGTTGGCAAGGATCATGCAAGCCGTTGAGCAGGCGCAAGGCACGCGTGCACCGACCCAGCGGTTTGTCGATCGGTTCGCCGCCATCTACACCCCTGCCGTCTTCGCCATCGCCGTTGCGGTGGCGCTTCTCACGCCTTTTCTACTTGGGTCGACTTGGATGGAGTCGCTGTACAAGGCGTTGGTCCTGCTTGTGATCGCCTGTCCTTGTGCCTTGGTCATTTCCACACCCGTGACTGTGGTCAGCGGACTCGCGGCTGGCGCTCGCCGCGGAATATTGATCAAAGGTGGGACCTACCTGGAGGAAGCCCGACTCTTGAAGTCCGTGGCGTTGGACAAAACGGGCACCATCACCGAGGGAAAACCCAAGCTGGTGCAATGGCGCGTTTGGGGTGGCTGCGATGAGGCAACTGCGCAGACATTGGCCGCAAGTTTGGCCATGCGCTCCGATCACCCTGTGTCCAAGGCGATTGTCAGCGGCATCAAGGCCCAGGGTCCTGAGGCCCAGAACTTCAAGGCCCTGCCTGGGCGTGGTGTCGAAGGCATGGTCAATGGTGTGCGCTTGGTGCTGGGCAATCACCGGCTGATTCATGAGCAGGGGCTGTGTTCTCCCGACCTGGAATTGGAGCTTTCCATCCACGAAGAGCAAGGCCGCACGGTGGCTCTTTTGGCTGATGATTCCCGCGTTCTTGCATTGTTTGCTGTTGCTGACACTATCCGTGAGTCCTCGCGGCAGGCGGTTGCCGATCTCAAGGCACTGGGCGTTGCCCCAGTGATGCTGACCGGGGACAACACCGCCACGGCCAGGGCAATCGCCGCGCAAGCTGGCATCGAAGATGCGCGCGGTGACTTGCTGCCCGAGGCCAAGCTTGACGCGATCAAGGAAATGCAAACTCGCTATGGCGCCACTGGCATGGCAGGCGACGGTATCAATGATGCCCCGGCCTTGGCTCAAGCCGACATTGGCTTTGCCATGGGCGGTGCAGGAACGGATATAGCCATGGAAGCGGCCGACGTGGTGATCATGAATGACAACTTGCAGCGTGTTGCAGAGACCGTGAAGTTGTCCCGGCGCACCTACGCTGTACTCTGGCAGAACATCAGTCTAGCACTCGGAATCAAGAGCGTGTTTCTGGTGCTGGCGGTGTTCGGCACGGCGACCATGTGGATGGCGGTGTTTGCGGATATGGGCGCGAGCCTGTTGGTGGTTGCTAACGGCTTGCGGCTACTTCGTGAGGCACGCGTAGAGTCATCTTCTGGGCCCCTTCGTTGACGAACAATGGGTAACGGTCAACACCGTTTGGGCCGTACCCGAATGCTGCCACTGGACGACTACGACTTTGGTTGGAATGCAATGACAGCCATACCCAGAAGTGTGATCGCCACGCCCAACCAGTCCCAGGTGGACGGGCGGATGCCATCTACCTGAAATCCCAGAGAAGTTAATCATGCTGGTTGATGTCGGTAGCGCTCAAGCGCGGCCAAAGCATACGGGTTGAGAAATTTTTTCAGACGACGTCCAAGCACCACAGTCGCCAACAGGCCGCAGCTCATCAAGGAGAGTCCGAAATAAGCCGCCCACTCCGGCTTTACCTGCAGGCCAATTAGCCAAAGGCCGCGCCCTACACCAACCATTGCTGCTACCCAAAGTGCAGCGCCGATTGCATCCAGGACTACGAATCTTCGATGGTTCATGGATATACCGGCACCCAAACCAACTAAGGTGAAGGTTCCTTTGGAAAAGCGGTAGAGCGGAAGCAGCCAAAAACCAAAGCGATCGACACCTACTGCACCCAACGCAATCCACGGAGCCGCCTTGGGAGACCATCGAAAAAGCCTTGAGCTGAGTAGACTTCCAACAAAAAACCGGATGTTTGAGCCGGCAAGCGTACCGACACTACAGGCTGCGATGACCAACCCAAACTCCAAGGCGCCTGTGCCGCTGACATAGCCTGCTACCAACGGCAATGGCCCGGTTTTCGCCAGTGTGTAGGCCAACAAAAGGCCATAGACCCACTGTTGATGAGTCTGTATGAGTTCCAGCAGCTTGGTGACGTCCATTTGCCAATGATCGTGCGAACTCTATGACCCCACGCTGGTGCATGCCTTGCCCACGTTTGCTCCAACGGGAAAATTATCCCCTCGGCTGAAACGCAATAACAGCCATGCCCAAGAGTGTCATGGCTACTCCCACCCCGTCCCAAATCGAAGGGCGGATGCCATCTACCTGCCACAGCCAAGCCAGTGCCACTGCCACATAGACCCCACCGTAGGCTGCATAGACCCGCCCCGATGGCGCGTCGTGCAGGGTCAGGAGCCATGCGAACGCCGCCAGACTCAATGCAGCAGCCGGTAGCAGCACCCAGCCCGAGCCGTGTCCGCGTAGCCACATCAGTGGTAGATAGCAACCCACAATTTCGGCGATGGCCGTGGCGATGTACAGCAGCAGTGTTTTCATTTCGGCTCCGAGCTTTCAACCCTTCATGGATTTCAACAGCTTCAAGATGTCTTCGGCGATGACGCTGGGCTCGGTGCCATAGCTTGAGAACAGCCGAACGGCGCCAGCGGTGTCGAACACGTACTTACCTGCCGAATGGTCCATCGTGTACGAGGTCGGTGTGGCACCTTCCACTTTGTTGTAGTGAATTTTGAAGTTATCTGCCACGGCTTTGAGCTCTTCCGATGTGGGGCGCAGTGCCAGAAATGTCGGATCGAAATTCGCCATGTAGTCTTTGAGCAGCGGCAGCGTGTCGCGCTCCGGGTCCACCGTGATGAAAAGCACCTGCAAGCGCTTGCCTTGATCGCCCATGAGGCGTTTGACTTCGGCCAATGTGACCATGGACGTGGGGCACACGTCGGGGCACTGAGTGAAACCAAAAAATACGACGGCGACGTTTCCACGAAAGTCAGCCAGAGAGCGCATCAGCCCGTTGTGATCGATCAGCTTCAGGTCTTGAGCGAAAGTGGCACCGGTGATGTCGGTGTTTTTGAATGTGGGCGCTTGAGGTGAACAACCCATCAGAATCGCGCTCCCACCCACCCAAGCAGCTCCTGCTGCCAGTGCTGTGCGGCGACTCAAAGCCTTCGTACGTGTCGACTGCGTCATTTCTTCGCCTTGGCAACTTCTTCGGCCACCAGCGCCGTCAGTTGATCTGGGCCAAAGCTTGGCAGGCTGCGGCCATTGACAAAGAAGGTCGGCGTCTTGGTGACCTGCAGTGCAGTGAGGTCTTCGATGTCTTGTTGCAACAAGGACTGCATGCCGGGCTTCTCGATGTCTTGCCGCGCCTTCGTCAAATCCAGGCCAGCCTGCTCGGCCACCTTGAAAGCAGTCTCGATGTTGGGTTGGCCATGGTCAGCCCACGTTGGTTGCGCCGCCAATACAGCTTCCAGTATCGTTTGGTACTTGCCCTGAGCCCTGGCGGCCTCCAGCAGCTTGACCACCTGATCCGACCCCTGGTGGAATGGTGCGTAGCGGATAACGAGTTTCACCTCGCTGGGGTACTTGGCCATCAGGTCCTTGACCAGCGGGTAGAACGCACGGCAGGTCTCGCAGGCTGGGTCAAAAAACTCGACGATGGTGACCGGTGCTGCTTGGGGCCCAAAGACGGGTGAGTGCATGCGAACCAGTCGGCTCTGCTCGGCCCTCACCTGCACGTCCTGCGCGCTTTGCACACGCTTCTGGTAGGCGTTCATCCCCAGGAAGAAGAACAAGGCAACGATGGCCACCAGGCCAATGACAGTGATTTTTTTGGTGTTCATGAACGGGTCTTTCTCAAATAAACAAACAGCAGCAGGGCAATGGCGGTGAAGGCCAGCAGGGACAACCACGGGATTTGGATGCCGCCCAAGATTTCAAGGTTTTGATCGCTGCAGGATGGCCCCGTCCCGCAGGGCACCCACCACTTGGGCACCCATCCAGCCACCAAGGCCGTGTGGTAGGCGGCCATCGCGGCGCCACCCAGCGCCAGTGGCAATCCGTAGACAGCGCCACGGCGGTCGTCGGCAAAGGCGGCCATGCCCAGGATGAGCGCCAGCGGGAACATGAAGATGCGCTGATACCAGCAGAGCAGACAGGGCGTCATGCCCATCACCTCGCCGATGAACAGCGCACCTGTCGTGGCGATCAATGCCACACACCATGCAGTCATGATCCAGAACCATCCCAGCTTCATCGGTGCAACTTCTCCGGAGCCTTTTGTGGCTTCGGTTGACGGGGTGGCGCTTTCATCGACGCGATGCACCAGACCAGCGCCGCGCAGACGACGAAGACATCAGCTAGGTTGAATGCTGGCCAGTGGATGCCACGCCAGTGAAAGTCGAGAAAGTCCACCACGGCGCCGATCTGGACACGGTCCACGAGGTTGCCCCCGCCACCTCCTGCCACGAAGGCGCCCACCCAGCGATCCAATGGCCCCACCTCTTGGGTCAGGCACATCACCGAAACAGCGCCCACCACCAGTGTCGACACGCCAATGAAGAACCAGCGCTGCCAGCCACCTGCATCGGCAAGAAACGAGAAGGCCGCGCCTGTGTTGAGCACATGAACGAAGTTGAGCCAGTCGGTCACTGGGACCGATTCACCAAGCGCCAGCGTGGTTGAAAAAAACGACTTGCTTGCCTGATCCAAGGCCAAGAGGATGGCGACGGCGCCAAGCCAAGTCCATCGCGGGTATCGCTGGGTCCAGCGAGCGGTCATGTGAGAGTCCTTCCAAAAACGATCCAGGGAGACACCTGTCCGAGACAGGGTCATTGGGGGTCAGAGGATCGGGGAAGTCGCGCGCCGCTCAGCGCATCAGGCGAATGAATGCCGCCCCGAATCCATCGGAGAGGGCCATTTGGGGCGGTAAGGTCGCGCAGGCCACGCCGGCATGTTGTGTGCCGTGATTCGTTCGACGCGTACAGTGTCTGCGCGGGCCATCATGGGGACGGTGGGCACCAGCATGGCCACTGCACAGTTGGCATGACAGGTGCCGCAGTCCAGATCAAAGCCGACATCCCCAGGCACCAATGCATCAGCAGCGTCGATGACCGAGGGATGGCCGGGCTGATGATGATTGGCATGTGCCTCTGGCGTTGCCGCGACGTGCTCGCAACAAACGTCCGCCGCCGCAACAGAAAACTGCAGCGGCAGCAGGGTGAGCATCAGCATGACCAGGAAGGCGCGCATGCGTTCGATTTTAGTTTGTCGGCGATCACCGCTTCTGGGCCTGGGCTATCAAAGCGGCCAGTTCCGGACGCACCGGCAGGGGTTTGAAGGCGCTCACGGTGGCCCGACCCGGATTGCCCAGCGGCAGGCGACCGCTCAGGTGGCCCAGGGGCACGAGGGCCAGTCTGACCAGTTGGCCTGCCACCTCCGGCCAATCGCGGGTGCGAAAGGACAAGCGCAGCATGTGCGCGTGTGTCAGCAGATGGGGCCTGAAAAAGAGCTGTCCCACAACGTGGGCTGCTTCAAGGTACAGCCAGGCTTGCTCTGTCGAGCTGGCAGCCTGGGCTTCGCTGATCAGATGCGCAAATGCCGCTTGCTTGAACTGGTGACCGGTTTGTGGTTCAGTGAACGTGCCCATGACTATCTCCTTCAGCAGCATTTGTATCAAGTTCGTTGCGGGCTTGCCGCAGCACCGTCCAGCCCCCATGCAGGGCCAGTGTCGCCATCAAGCTTGCGACCACCAAATCAGGCCAGGCAGACCCAGTGCCGAACACGCCAAGCGCAGCCAGCAACACCGCCACGTTGCCGATAGCGTCGTTTCGTGAGCACAGCCAAACGCTTCGCATGTTGGCATCCCCCTCCCTGAATGCGTAAAGCATCCATGCAACGGCCACGTTGGCGGCCAGTGCGAGCAAAGCGACCGCACCCATTGTCACGGCTTGCGGCAACTCGCCATTCCACACAGACCACACCGCCGAACCAAGTACATACAGGCCAAAGCCGATCATGGTGGCCGCCTTGAAGACAGCTGCTCGGGCACGCCACGCCAAAGCTGAGGCAAGTACCGCAAGTGACACCGCGTAGTTGAGTGCGTCGCCGGCAAAGTCGACAGCGTCGGCCAGCAGCGAGAGCGAGCCGGCCTGTACCCCTGCGCCTATCTCAACCAGGAACATGGTGAAGTTGACGACAAGCGCGATCCACAGGATCTGGCGGTACCGGGACAGGTTGACAATTTTCTCTGTCTGAGGTGCGTGATGGTCACAATGGGCGGACATGGTTTTTCCTTTCGATGCCTCTATTGAAAACCCTGTAGTTACTACAATGTCAAGTCTTTTTCGACTGAGGTTTCGCAATGCAGATCAAGGAACTGTCCCGAGCCACCGGCGTGGATGTCGAAACGATTCGCTTCTATGAGAAGCAAGGCTTGCTGCCCACGCCCGCGAGGCGCGAGAACGGTTATCGCGTTTACGAAGCCGTTCACCTAGAACGCTTGGCGTTCATCCGCCATTGCCGCGCGTTGGACATGCCACTCCTTGATGTCAAGCGGTTGCTTGGATTTGTCGATGCGTCCGAAGAGAACTTGGGTGAGGTGGATGTGCTGGTGGACCAACAGCTGGTGCGTGTTCGCGCCCGGCTCAAAAGCATGCGTGCTCTGGAAAAACAGCTGTTGCAGTTGCGCGCGCGCTGCTCTGGGACGCACGACGGGCACTGCGGGATATTGGATGAACTGGTTTCGGCAGCTCACGGTGAGGCGTGCGCTTGCCATTCGCGCTGATGCCATAGTAAGAACGTTTTCTTTGGTACCTTAAGAGCGCAAGGAAGTCACTTTGGAGTTGGCCAAAAGCTGAGCGATCTCTGTCCTGGCGCATTCCGGGCCGCTACCCACCGCTTCCGAAGCGATGTTGGCGGGATTGGTTTCGGCGCAGAAACAGCCTGTGGAAATCCGGCTGCCGGTGGCCAGCGTGGCGCTCACACAAGAGAAGTTGTAACTAACCCTTAATGCTCGCTACAAGGACAATTACAACGGCCCGGATTCGAATACATGAACTACCTCTCGGTAGTCCAAGTTTTCGTCCGCCCCCCCCAGTAGTGATAGCCACTCGACTCCACCACCACCCGATATCACGCCCCTCGGACTATGGCACGTCCACATGTCCCATGCCCAAGCGGCTCGGCCGCGTCTGATCCTGGAACACCACACGAGGGCGCGCGTCAAATACGCGCCCTCGGTAGTACGGTCATCCCTCTCTTGTAGAGAATAGTCCAGACAAGTCAACCCGTCTGGAGGGCGCATCAGCGCTAGTGTTGCCCAGCGTCCCCTGTTGGCGAAAAGCCGCCATCTCGTTGACGATAAGCCGTGATGACGGCTTTTCGCCAACGCTTGCACTATCTCGCATCCTCTCCACACGGGCCACAAGCTCCTTGCCATCCTTGGACCTCCTGAATGACAACGTCCATCCGTCAAGGCGACCAATTTCCTCAAGTGCAGCCCTCACCTCTTTTCGACGACCACTGGTCGTCCCGCTAGGGCAACGGAAATCGCCAGGCCAGAGCCTCTGCATCGCAGTATCTATTCCCAGGTCAAGTGCGTGACCATGCCTGACCGTTGTGGACAGAAACGCGTGCAGTGCCATCGCGATATCCGTTGTCAACGCAAACCGTTCTGCCAAGCTGACCCTGGCGTATTGACCACCGAGCAGCGCAGAGGCCAACCGCTGATTCAGCATCAGATGCACCATCTGGTCATCCCCCACAGTCCAGGAGACCAGATAGGACTGACGCTCTACCCAACGTCCTTCTGCGGTCTCAACTCGTTCCCACACCACCACCTCACACAAGCGCTGAAGCTGCGCCTTGCGCTGGGCGATGTTGGATCCACCATTCGCAGAGCCCATCATCCGGTTCAGCGCGTACCAGCTGGTGGAGAGAAACAAGGTCTGCCCCTCCACCTTTCTTCCACCATGCAACGTTGTCCATAGCGCCTTACCCAGCGGCACGTGTGAGCGTGCGTCCACTCTGCAACCCTCTGGGTCAGCGAGGTAACGCACCTCTGCCAGCTCCAGCAACACCAAAAGCAGCGTCTGCTCAGGAATCCCCAGGGCACATCGTGCACTGAACCGTAGCACCGTCTTTTCGGTTGGTGTGGCGTATTCGACATTCAAGGTCTGGCGCTCAGCCCGTTTGGGTAATGGGCGAAATAAGGTGCTCAGACCAATCGGCGGGTGGTAACGGACCATCCTGGACTGAACAGCCGGCATCACGACCTTCCTCCATTGCCGCGCTTCGCAGTTGCCCGCCCACTACTTCGTACCCCTGTCCTTGTCGCCACCAGAGGCACCGCCCCCACCGGTCGCAGTACGCCCCCAGGCCCATGCTCCAACTGCAGCGTGGCCTGCGGGCCGATATAGTTCTGCTTGGCCAAGTCCAGCAGTACCAACGCATACCTCTGGTCGCTCTCACCGCCCTCCCCCTTCGTCCGCTCCTTCGGTGGTCGTGACAGGTTGACCTGCCACCGTACCCCGTCCGTCAGAGCAGTTGACCCCCTGGCAGCCGATGCATCACCACCATAGCCCCACTGCCCTGCGCTGCGGTTCGTGTGATGCGCAAAAAGCACCGCCGCGCCGGTTCTATGCGCCATTCCACGCAGTATTTGAACGATGGCATCCGCCCCTGTCGCATCGTTTTCATCTGTTTTGTGAAAGTTTCTCAGTGGGTCCAGGATGACCAATCGCGCACCCTGACATACCGCCTCCAGCATCTGCAGGTGCGGATGAGGCTCCAAGGCCTCGTCCATCAGCGTCACCCTCGGACCCCCGGTGAAGGGGAACACCACCAGGTTCTGCTCCAGCAAAGTCAGGACCCTGTCTGCCTCCAATCCCGGCACTCCGCATGCCAGCAACTCACCCACCACTGCATGCAACCTCTCTCTGAGCACATCCACCGGCTCCTCTGCCGTCACCAAGACCACTCGCTGCGGGCTGCTCACAAACCCACCCTCACACCAATCGTCCAGCGCTCCCCCCAAGGGCGAGACACCGACCGCCAGCGCACTGGCCAGTTGCAGTTCCAACATGGTCTTGCCTATACCCCCTGGGCCAGCCAGCATCCCAACCGTGCTGGCCAGGAGCCCAGGCAGCACATGGTCAGGGGGCGGAGGTGGTGTGGTGAGGGCCTGCCTGATGTCCAATGACTTCAAGAACGGATTTGGGAGTACCTTGGTCGCATCAGCCATGCTGGGCCTCCTCCCGGGCACGTGCAAGGCCGTCAAGCCAGGCACTGACCTCAGAGGCTCGCCAGCGCAGCAGCCGTGTGTTGGGTAACACCATGCGGGGAGGCACAGCGTCGGGGTTGCGCCGGAGGTCTTTTTTGATGGTCTCGGGACTGCGGCCAAGAACTTGACCCAGCTCCTCCACAGTCAACAGTCGCTCGTGGTTCAAAAAACGCTTTCTACTGCCGGTGGTTGGACACCAACGCGACCGACTGCGCCCTTTGATGCCGGCTGCTGGCATCTACCGCCCTCAGCTGGCTTGTGTAGTCGTGTTGTTTATTCCGTCAGAAACTGGTGTGCTCTGCTCAACCGACAAACCTGCGCCACCGCGACTGATTGAGCCCTGCCTTCACCCTGCCCATCGCAGCAAGCACACCAGATCCGGTACAGCCACCAAAAGAAAAAGCGGACCGAAGTCCGCTTTGAATCAATCACCCTACCCTGCCCTACTCAGTCCCCAGTCTTCCCTGCATCGTCATCGGCGTCCTCCCTCGCTCGCACTCTGTTTTCATCATGGACGATGACGGTCCACTGCAGCCAACGAATCGCCTCAGGAATCTGCTCGTACCCGAACAGGTCACTGCCGCTAAGGTCGTTGTAGAGGGTCAGAAAAGCCTCTTGCACCTGCAGGTCTGCATCCCAAAGCGCTGGCGTTACCAAGTGACGGGTTTCTGGGTCGTCCATGACCTTGCGGATACCCCGACGAAGCAGCTCCTTACGTGACAGCTGTGGCGCTATGAAGTCTTCGGCCGTTATCTGCCCTGCCAGCACCCGGACTGCTATCAACGGGATACCCAGATAGGTGGAGCAAGCCCTCGCGAATGAGGTGCTGATGACCGAGATATCCCGAAAACCAGTGGTGAGGTGCGCGAGGTAACCGTAGGTCACCCCCAACTCCTCTGCCATTTCCTTGAGGGTCATCCCCCTGTCTGCACAGGTCTCACGTAACAGCCCTATCAAGGGACCACCAGGTGTTTGATACAGTCGGTTGACCCGCTCTCGGGCGGTCATCTCCAGTGCCAACTCCAGGTCGAGGTCACGAGGACCGCTTGATTCGTCGACCGATGGGGTCTCCCGAAAGTGTTTCTTTTTTGACTCGCGCATGGTGTCCTATTGGTTGCGCATGCATGTGCATGCACTACGTATAGGCACTGCCATGAAAAACTCACTGACACGTTGCAGGTCACAGTGGGCCGTTACCTGGGGCTGTTCAAAGCAACCACCTCGCATGGAGTGGGAAACGGAACTGCGGTGACTCATTGCCGGTCCGATTGCTCAACTGCCAACGGTTCAGCCAAAATCGGCGGCATGAGCGATGAACCCGAGCTGATCTTCTCCCCTCTGCAGCAAGCCATCACCCGTGGTGGCAAAACGGTCGAGGTGCACATCTACCGGATACCGACATCAGGCTGGACGCTGGAGGTGGTTGACGAGTTTCGCAACTCGACGGTCTGGGACCATGAGTTCGAGACCGACCAGCAGGCTCTCGACCAAGTGCTGAGCGAAATCGAGTCTGACGGCATCGAAGCATTCATCGGCACGCCGTCTGGCATCCACCGGCACTGAGCCATGGATGACGCCTTCATCGAACGGTTGGCAGAAAAGCTGGTGGAGTCAGAGCAAGCACTCAAGCGCCTCCAAGGCCCGGAGCGCCAATCGATGTCTGCAGAGGAGGACATGGCAGCAATCATGCTGATGGCAGAGGCTGCAGACATGATGGAGCAAGTCGCCCACCACTGCCTGCAACTGGAGTACGAGAACGCCAAGCGGCAGGCGGCGAGATCTAGATTGCCTGTTTTGTGAGCAATCGGCGGGAGCCCTTGTGGGATGCGGGCTGACGAGGTTGATTCAGACGTTATCCACAGGTTTGGGCCCGCGAAATGGGAACAAGCGAGTAGGGGGCGGACAGCGATTGCGATAGATGGGTCATAGCCCGAAAGGTACGGGCCTGCCAACTACTAGTCACCCAATCACGTACGACGCTGATGGACATGCGGTTGCTGCTGTGGACCATGCTTACACCACATGAATAGGAAACACCGTGGGTCCCCCGAAAGGAAAAGCGTATGACCTCCGCCTGATTTGCCTTATTTTTAACGGCAAGCTAGTTGGCGAAGAGTTCTATTTGTTAAAAATGTTACATTTCCAAGGTTAATCCCGCTCTCAGACAGAGGACTTTTGAATTGCTAGAACGAATTATCTGCATCGACAACGTCGGTGTCTTCAAGAACGCAGTGCAGAAGGTCCAGCCTCTCAAGAAACTCACGCTCATCTATGCCGACAACGCGAGAGGGAAGTCAACTCTTTCCTCGGTAATGCTTGCCTGCGCGAGCAGCGATGCTGAGGAGCTGCAAGGTCGGAAGACCTTTGGGACCACTACTGACCAGAAGGTAGTGATGCGCTTTTCTCAGCCCGGAAAGGCTGCATTCAATGCAGAATTCTCTGCGTCAGGCTGGACTGGCGCCAAGCCGAACCTACACGTATTCAATCAGGCGTTCGTTGGACGCAACGTCTACGCGCAGGGTGACGTGCTGCCGGAGCAGCGTGAATCACTTCTTAACCTCGCCCTGGGGCAATCTGCAGTGGCGGAGCGCGCAAAGTATGACCAACTCGGAATAGTCCAGAAGGAATGCTCAGTGAAGGTCGCTGCTGCCGAAGCCGCGCTTGGCGGGTATCGCGGCGAGCTAACTGTCGACCAGTACATCAAGCTAGAACAACTTGGTGACATTGACGCTCAACTTGCAGCGGTAGATCGGGAAATCAATGAGGCTCGCGCCTCCTCGCGAATTGCTAGCCGCTCCACCTTTCGTACGATCCCTGTCCCATCATTTGACTTGTCTAGCATCGAAGATGCACTAGCTAGTTCGTTCAGCAGTCTGGCGATTCAGGCTGAGGTGGAAGCAAAAGCGCATTTCGCTAAGCACAACGGTACGGAAACAGAGCACTGGGTTGCCGAGGGGCTCCGCCACAAGCCAGAGGAGGAGTGCCCCTTCTGTGGTCAAAAAACAGCGAACTTGGATCTACTAAAGTCCTACCAAGCGTACTTTGACGGTGCTTATACAACACACCTCAGTCGAGTTGAAAACCTACAGCTTGAAGTCAATCGCCAGCTCGGCAACCGCCAGCTCATCCAATGGGAGGGAACACTTGAAACGAACCAGAGCATCGCTGAGCTGTGGTCGGCAAGTCTAGAACTAGAGAAGCTCCCGACCATCGATATGGAGAAGATCAGCACAAATCTAAATGCAGCGATAGCTACGCTGAGCGAACTTGTTAAAGCAAAAGGGAGTGCTCCTCATCGTAGTGTCGATGTCTCAGTGCTCAAGACTACGAAGGCAGCACTTTCAAAGTTGGTCGATCAGAATAAGAAGTACAACGAGACCGTTGAAGCGCTAAACCACCAGGTCGCAGCGTACAAGCAGAAGCTGGCAGAGCCAAACATCCCTGCACTAGAGGCGAACCGCAAGGGACTCTTGACTCGCAAAAATCGATTTGAACCGGATTCTGTCAAGCGGGTCGAAGAATACAAGAGGGCCCGCGAAGACTACAAAACAGCAGGAAAGGATAAGGACGCTGCACGTGCAGAACTGGATAAGGTAATGTCGGCGACCTTGTCGAAGTTCCAGTCGGCTATCAATGACTGGCTCACGAAGTTCGCAGCGCCCTTCAGGGTTGAGAATCTCTCCACCACATACGTTGGGGGACCGGCCCGTTCAGAGTACGTTCTTAAGGTTCGGGGCGCGACGGTAAAGGTTGGCCCGGGAGGCGGGGGTGACATGTCATTCCACGCAGCACTGAGTGAGGGTGACAAGCGGACACTGGCCTTCGCATTCTTCCTGGCGAAGCTCTTTGCCGACCCGCACAAGGGAGGAGCAGTCGTCGTCCTCGACGATGTGTTCACGAGCCTAGACAAGCATCGTAGGCATAACACTATCGATGCCGTCCTACGAATGCTCGCCGAATGCGCCCAAGTCATCGCCCTTGGTCACGACGCGCACTTCTTGCGTGAGTTAAAGAAACGAGCCGTGAAGAAGAATGTGGCTGATTCGGTTGAACTCGCTCTGCAGCGAGATGCACAAGATTTCAGCTATTTAGACGGCGCCTTCGACCTTGAAGACTATTGCAGCTCCGAGTACTACAAGCACTATGTTTTGGTCGAAAGGTACATTGCTGCTGAGCCCGGCATCGACCGGCTAGAGGTCGCGAAATCGCTCCGTTTGCTTGTCGAAGGCCACTTACACCGCTGCTTCCCAAAGAAGTTCAAAGAAGGCCAGACCGTGGGTGACATGCTCGAACTAGTAAGGACTGCGACTGCCCCCAATCCGTTGGTTAGGCTGCAACCGATACGTGCCGAACTTGTGAGCTTTAATGACTTTGCGTCAGCCTTTCACCACGACACCTCCGGCGGTTATCCGCGGAACGAGGTGACCGACGCTGAGCTGCTCCCGTTTGCACAAGGTGCCCTTGGCTTCATTCAAGTTCGCAGCTTCCGCCCGTAGGCTACATTATTCGGACGCTAACGCTGCTAGCTAAATGACGTCCAACGGTAGTGCCTCAGATCTAACGTATCTGCGGTCGCGCAGTATCTCGGCTAGTCAAGGCTTACGGCACAGTCGCTTGATATCACCGTCGCTTTGTTCAGGATGACTGGTGGCACCCCGGGCCCGGTTACTGGCTGACCGGCTTTGATGCGGTCAGCTACCGCTGCATTCAACGAGAGAACTTGAGCGACAAGATCCTTCTTGCTATTGAATCCATAGGCCGCCATCACAGCCTTGTCCAGGGTCTCGTGGGCCTCTCGCAGAGGATTTTTACCAGGTAGTTCCAGTGTGTCGTATATCACCCTCAGTCCGCCCTTTGCCGTCCTGACGGCGGTAGCCCTCACTGACTGCAGTTTGCGCGAGGCTTCGACTACTGCCTTGACCTGTACAGCAGTAGTGCCCTGTGGCCAAGGAAAGGTACCAAAGACGTTAGTAGAGGAATAGCGAGGATCCGACTTCATATTGGAGCGCTTGCTCATGAACCACTCTATGTGCACCTTCGACTGCAGCACTCCGAAGCTGTAATCATCGTCGAAGGCGAAGATTTGCAACGCGTCGCCAGGCGTCACCCCCGCGCCCACAAAGAAAAGGATGGGCCGCGAAGTGACGCGAGAGCAAGCGAGGTAGCGCGGCAATCCAGCAAGAGCTTTGAGCAAGTCGGTGCGCCGATATGAAAGCTGCCACCACTTTTCCAAGAACTGCACGTGGTGAGAGCGCTCCTCCTCGTCACCTTGACCTTTCGTGGCCGCTTTCTGGCGCTTCGGCAACACGTTCTGCTTCACCAACGCTAAGGCCATGGGGAACTGTTGCGCTGCGAGCAAGTCTCGCTCGCCGAAGTCCAAAATCATGCGGCTAGGCTTCGCGGCTCCACCGAGCACTTCCTTGCCCACAACGTATGGACTCAGTAGCTGCGAAGCGTCCGCCTCCTTGGCAATGAGTGCCTGCGCTGCGTCGAGTTTGAGAACAAAGTCCTCGTGGCCTGGCGTGACGCCCTGGAACGTGCGCTTTGGCTTGGTGTTGCAGGCAAGTACAACCGCGGTCTTCGTGTCGGTCTTGTCTGAGAGTGATGAGCTGATGTATGACACCTCTCGCATGTCGAGGTCGTACTCTTTGGCCGCGTGCACTGTGCCTTTGACCCTCTTGGGTTTGCGCAGGGCTTTCTTGGTCTTGAACCAGAGCCGTCTTGTCTCTGGCAGCACTGCATCGTCTTGAGACTTCACCCAGTTGGCGATGGAGACGTGAACGTTGGCGTCACCAGACCAAGGCTGGTTGTCCACCGCTTCGATGACGGTGCCGCTGACCGTCACATGATCAAGGCCTCCGATGCGAGACTCGTTGCTTCGGATATTCTGAGTGCCGACAAGACCAGCTCGTCCCTGCAGCGGGTCTACGGGTGTGCAGAATGGCAGCGCGTCATGTGTCCGCCTAATCCAGTAGACGCAGAAGTCGGCCATCCCAGGTACCTCGGGGTAGGCTCGGCGGATACTTTCGATGTAGGCCTGACCGAGCTCCGGCTTCATCTTCTTCACGCCCAGGAAAGGCGGGTTGCCGATGATGACGTCAGCCGTGGGCCACTCGGACCTGCTCCCCGTATCGGTGACCAAGGCGTCTCGATGCAATATGTTCTTGTCCAGGTTGTCCAGGGGCAGTGCTGATTCCGATACGTGGAGTTCGTCGATGCTGAGCTTGTGAGCCAACATCATTGTGACCTTGGCAATCTCCACCGCAAACGGATTGACGTCCATGCCGTAGAAGTTTGTCGTCGTCACGAAACCGAGGGTGCGCTGGTTGACGTCCACCGACTTCGGAAATCGATCAGCCATGCGGTTGTAGAGCTGTGCCTCGAGGCGCTTAAGTTCACGGTACGCAGTAAAGAGAAAGTTGCCGCTCCCGCACGCCGGGTCCAGCACTTTGAAGGCCTGCATTCGGTACGCCAACGCCTGCATCTCGGAGAGGGTCTTCGCCCCCTCAATAGCTGTTCGCCATGGCTCGACGATGGTCGGCCCGACGATCTTCATAATGTCAACCGGCGATGTGAAATGCGCGCCCTGGGCGTGTCGTGCCTCTTTGCCCAACGAGTGCTCGAACAAGGTGCCGAAGATTTCCGGTCGGACCTTGGACCAGTTGAAGTCACAGGCTTCCTTCAGGAGGGAACGCTCTTCGGCGATCAATTCGATCCTCGCTGGGTTGGCGTACAGGCCTCCGTTAAAGTAGGCCACGCCCTTATATCGGCCGCCCGGGTTGCCTGAGGCACGGTTCATGGCCTCGAACAAGCCTCCCAGAATGTCGTAGGTGTCCTCTGGCGACTTGCACTCATCGAGCAGCCGCTTCACCAGATACTTCTCCAGCAGCCCAATGTCTTCCGCAAAGAAGGCCATGAGGATTTGGAGGATGAAGCGCTGAGCCAGGGGGCGCTCGATGCCGCGCCTGACCATCGCGTTGAAGCACTTTGCCAGCTTGTCCGCCGCCTCCCGAGTGACCTCTTCGTGGTGGTTGCCGAAGACCGGAGCAACGTCGCCTGCAAAGAGGAAGTTCAGCGCCCCGTAGCGGTCTGGGAGATCAGCAAGCTTGACCGTCTCGACCGGCGTGTCCATCTGGGTCTCGAAGTCGTAGACCCAGAACTCGTCGAAGTTGCACAGCACTGCATATCTGGGACGGTTAGGTACCAGGTAGGTCCAGTACTCGAACGCTTGCCGGTAGTGCCTCTTGAGGTCAGCACCCCGCTTCTTCATCTCCAGGACAACGCGTGGCTTCCACACAAGGTCTGCGAAGGAAGTGCCGCTGGTGTCGTTCCTCTTGACGCGCTCCTCGCACGTTGCGCCTGCTTCCAGCAAGCCCTTATGGCCAAAGGCTTGGAAAAGGTAGTTCAAATAGATCTGAGCCTCGCCCTTCTCATCGCCCTTGATGTGCCCGCCCACCCAAGCAACGAACTCTTCGAGCTTCTTTGTCTTATCGCTCATGCGTGTTTGTTCCATAACCTGTACATGCTTGCAGAATCCTAAATGAATTCCGGACCTACCTGCCTAAGGGCTGGCTAGCTGCGAATAGTTGGACGCCGCACGGCCGGGGGGCCTCGATCGACGCAGATCAGCCTTGAACCGTCATTAGGCCCTCGCGACAGGCACATCTTCCCACTGCGTGGTGTACTGTGGCGTTCGTCGCTCCTGCCGCATACCCCATGTTCGTGTAGTTCCCGAGAGCCCCGTGGACCCCACATGCAGCGCGCCCTTGCCGAACCGCCCGTTGAGCGCATCCATCGCCGCCATCAGCCTCGTGCGGTCACGCCCCTCCCCGGGCTCCAGCTCCAGTTCACCCTGTTGCACGCTGGTCGGCTGCAGGTCCATCAGGAACACGCCTGCCTTGATGAGCTGGAAGCCCGGCACGTACATGAAGCGCATGCCATCAGCCGCCGCCTTGGCCAGGACCCGTGAGTCGGCCGTAGGGCGTCTGAGCGGCACCGTCACACTCCTGGACAGCTGCGGCCCCGTCCGATGCGGTGACGTGTGCATGAACACCTGCAGTGCTCCCGCCAGGCTGTCCTGTTTCCTGAGCTTCTCAGCTGCCCGGCTGGCGAACTCGCTTACTGCTTCCATCAATGGCTCGAGGTCGGTCACTGGCCGCCCAAAGGAGCGCGTGCAGGCGATCTGCTGCTTGGGTGCAGGCACATCGTCCAGGTCAATGCACGGCATGCCCTGCACTTCGCGCACCGTGCGCTCGAGGGTGACGTTCCAGCGTTTTCTGACCGTGGCCGTGTCCATGCGCGCCAGGTCCAGCACCGTCTTGATGCCGCCCTCTCGCAGCTGCGTGGCGATGCGCGGCCCCACACCCCAGACCTCACCCACATCTGTGGCACCCAGGATGGCCTGCAGTTCATATTGGCTCAGCGACGCCAGGTTGCACACCCGGGCCAGGTGCTCGGGGTAGATCCCGGGTTTTCGCTCCGCCGTCTTGGCGATGAAGTTCGCCAGCTTGGCCAGGGTCTTTGTTTTGGCGATCCCTATCCCGCAAGGGATACCCGTCCAGCGCAGGATGCGGTCGCGAATGATGTGGGCTCGCCGGGTCAGATCGCCCCGAACCCCGTGGAGCCCGATGAATGACTCGTCGATGCTGTAGATCTCCTGGGTGGGGCCGAGCCCAGCCGCCAGGGTCATCATGCGGTCGCTCATGTCCCCATAAAGCGTGAAGTTGGCCGAGAGGGCCACCAGACCTTCGGTCTTCTCCAGGTGCCTGATCTGGAACCAGGGTGCTCCCATCTTGATGCCCAGCTCCTTGGCCTCGTTGGAGCGAGCGATGGCGCAGCCGTCGTTGTTGGACAGCACGATGACGGGCCTCCCCTGCAGCGAGGGCCGAAACACCCGCTCGCAACTCACATAGAAATTGTTCCCATCGACCAGCGCGTACATGGCAGCCCCAACATTTCCGCCGCTCAGATCACGAAGCGCTTGATGCAAGAGCTCACCACGCCCCACACTTCAACCGTCTGCCCGTCCTTGGGCTCGATGTCGGGGAAGGTGGGGTTGGCGGCCTTCAGGCGCACCCGCCCGGCCTGCTGGTGCAGTTTCTTGACCGTGAACTCGCCATCCACCACCGCCACCACAATGTGTCCGTGCCGGGGCTTGATTGCCCGGTCCACGACCAGGGTGTCGCCATCGTCAATGCCTGCCTCGCGCATGGAGGCGCCGGCCACCCGCAGCAGGAAGGTCGCCTGGGGGTGGGTGATGAGCAGCTGGGTCAAATCCAGCCGGTTGACCGCAAAATCCTCAGCGGGCGACGGAAACCCCGCCCGCACCGCCGCCACCGGCATGGGCAGCACCAAGGGGGTGGCTGCCAGTGCAGTAGGTGAGGATGATTGCAAAATACTGTTCATTCATCCAGTATAAATCGGGGTGGCGACAAACTCACAACACCATGTGCTCCAACTACGACTCGGTGACCAAAACGGAGCGGCTCAAGATCCACTTCGGGGTGGATGCGCCGCCAGGCATCAAGGGCCAGGTCTGGCCGCTGTACCACGCGCCGTTCATCCGGCGCCACCCACACCACGACGTGGGCGACGATGCCGTGCCGCCGCGCGAGGCCCTGGCTGGCCTGTTTGGACTGATCCCGCACTGGGCTGGCGAGATCGCCTTTGGCAAGCGCACCTACAACGCCCGCTCAGAGACGGTGGCTGAGAAGCCCAGCTTTCGCGATGCCTGGCGGCTGGGGCAGCACTGCATCGTGCCGGTAGAGAACGTCTATGAGCCCGACTGGCGAAGCGGCAAGGCTCTGCCCACCCGCATCCAGCGCAAGGACGACAAACCCATGGGCATTGCCGGGCTGTGGGCGGTCAACCGCAAGGCCACGGGTGAAGAGGTGCTGAGCTTCACCATGCTGACCATCAACGCCGACAGCCACCCAGTCTTCAAGCAGTTCCACCGACCAGAAGATGAAAAGCGCATGGTGGTGATCCTGCGGGAGGACCAGTACGACGAGTGGCTGGATGCGCCGGCATCGCGTTCCATGGCCTTCATGCAGCCATACCTGGCTCAGCTGCTGATGGCCACGCCGGAGCCTGATCGGGGGCGCAGGAAGGCGTGACAGAGCCACAGACACCATCGCGCGTCACCCGCAAGCACCTGGCGCGGCTGCGGGAGATCTACCGCTCTTCGGGCTGGCCGTGTCGCGACCCGCTGGAGGTGGATTTGATCGTGGGCGGGCTGGTGCAGCCCGAGCGAGATGACCAGGGACGGGAGACGCTGCACCTCACACCTGCCGGGCTGCAGACGCTGGCCGACGCACACGCCACCAACCGGGCCAACCGCAGCGCGCACGATGCGCTGGTGATGCAGGTGGCCCAGCGGATGCAGCAGGAGGGTCGCATCGCATGGATGCAGTTGGCATTGCGAGCGCAGGTAGGTTGTGTACGGACCCAGGCCATCCCCGACGTGTTCAGCATCCGCCACACCACGGTGGAGGCCTACCTCGAACCTGTTGTGCATGAGATCAAGGTCAGCCGGGCGGACCTTCTGGGCGACTTGAAGCGACCCGAAAAGCGCGCGGCCTACCTGGCGATGGCGTCGCAGGTGTACTACGTGCTGGGGCTGAATGCCAAGGGGCAGGTGATTGCAGAACCAGACGAGGTACCAACCGAGTGTGGGGTGATGGTGGCAGCAGGTGCGGGGCTGGAAATCGTGCGGGTGGCGCCCAAGCAGCAGTTCACCGGCCTTCGGTTCGATGTGTGGATGTCATTGGCCAAGGCGACGCCGCTGCAAAGGGAGTTCGAAGAAGGGCAAATGCGCCTCTGATGGCCATGAACGACGGGTCTACTCCCATATCAACAGACCACCGTTTCATCAATAGCCGCACGAAATTTGTCATCTACAGGTGACCACAAGGTCCGAACAAACCCGCCCAAGACTCCTAAACGACGTCAATTTTGTGATAAAAATGATTGACACGCAGTACTCCCTTCTTTCACCGAGGACTTCATGGGCTGGATCCTTTTCTTCGTCGCGGCTCTCATCGCTGCTTACCTGTGGAGCAAGCAGAAAGCTCTGGAAAAACAGTCACAGCAGCTTTTTAAGAATCTGGCAAAGGAACCCACGACGTCGTATGGCAACATGAGCCAAATGTTACAAATTAGATAGGGAGGATGACATGTGGCATGACATCGAGGCCGAAGTCGACCTGCTCAACTTTGGCGTGGTCGCGCGCGCGGCTGCTGACCTCATTCGCCAAGCTGACGGCACTCCGCTGACCATCGGCGTTTCGGGCGGTTGGGGTGCAGGGAAATCGACGCTGGTCAAACTGACCAAGGCCGACCTAGAGAAGGCTGTGCCGCCTGGCGCAGCTGCCAGTCCGTACATCGTGATGGAGTTCAATGCCTGGCTTTATCAAGGGTACGAGGACGCCAGGCAGGCGCTATTGCAAGCCGTCTCGGACCGAATGCTTGAGGAGGCGGCGAAGCGCGAGAGCTTCATCGACAAAGCGGTCATTGTCGTTAAGCGCGTCAGGTTGCTGAAGTTGGCACGCATGGCGGCGCCCGTGCTGGCGCATGCGGGCATCGGCTCCATTGCCGGTGGGCCACTCGGTACCTTCATTGGCGCAGCGACAGGCTTGGTCAAGGGACTTTCCGACGAAGCCAGGCGCGAAGAGAACTTGGTTGCTCTGAAGGATGCATACGCAGAGCTAAAGCCTGAGTTAAAAGAGCTGGTAGGGGAGCAGGAAGACGACTCGTTGCCGAAGGAGATTCAAGCTCTCCGAAAAGCGTTCGAGGAGTTGCTCGCAGACATGGGCGTGACTTTGGTTGTGTTCGTTGACGATCTTGACCGCTGCCTGCCTCATACGTCCATCGCGACCCTAGAGGCGATGCGACTGCTGCTGCACGTCAAGAACACTGCCTTCGTCATCGCTGCGGATGAGGCCATGATTCGAGGCGCTGTTCGAGTGCACTTCGCAGGCATGGATATCGAAAGCGGCTTGGTGACGAGCTACTTCGACAAGCTCATTCAGATTCCACTGAAGGTCCCTCGGCTGGGTGTCAACGAGGTGAAAGTCTACCTTGCGCTGATGATGGCCGACCTCGCCGTCAGGCAGGATCAGTTGACCCCGAAGTTTCAACTCCAGGGACAAAAGGCACTGCTCGCGCTGCTGAAGACTGCCTGGGGCAAGGGTATTACGCGAGATGACTTGACCAAGGCGTACGGGGACGAAGCGAAGGGCATTGCGACTGCGCTCGACATAGCCGACCAACTTGCTCCTTTGCTGGTCAGTGCAAGCGACATCGCGGGCAACCCCCGGCTCATCAAGCGATTCATGAATAACTTGATGATTCGACTGACCATCGCAAAGGCCATGGAGATGCCTATCGCGATTGAGCAACTAGTGAAGGTACAGTTGCTCGAACGCGTTGCGTCGCCGGCTGCCTTCGAGTTCTTCGTGAAGGCGGTCGCCTCAAACCCGGATGGCAAGGCTGAATTCCTGGAAGCGCTGGAGCACGCAGCCCAGGCTGACGAGGAGTACACCACTCCGCACCCGTCCTGGTCCACACCTTTCTACCAACAGTGGGTGCGTCTGAGCCCGCGACTCAGCGGCTCTGACTTGCGTGCGCTACTGCATCTCAGCAGGGACCGTTCGTTGGGCCTAGCGGCGTACGACGAACTGTCCGAGGAAGGCAAGCGCCTGCTCGAGGCAACGATGGAAGCCAAGGAAGTTTCCAGGGTCCTCGTGCCGCAGCTCTCGGCTCTCGGCCAGGCGGACGTGTCTCGCATCCTCACCCGAGTGATTCGGAAAGCCCGGGAAGGCCAATGGAACGCTGTCGACCTCCTTCGGTGCCTCAATTGCACCGAAGCGCATCCTGATCTGGGTGAGCAGTTCGTTCAAGCGCTTGAAGAGATTCCACCGGGTAGCAGACCCTACGCAATCCTGCCCAAGCTGAAGAACAAACCGTGGGCATCCTTGTTGCTCGCAGATTGGCGTGACGACCCTGAGTCTGCGGAGCAGGTCAAGACGTACCTCAAATCCTCCAAGGGAGGGAAGTGATGGGAACGTCGACATCAAGCCGAGGCCCTGGCCCAAATGTGAGTCTTGACCCCCCGTGGCTTGACGATGTCCTTGAAGAACTCGGCGGCGACGCTGTGCCGCCCGCAGATGGTGACCCAGTGCCGCCAACGGGTGCTTCAGGAGCCGCGCAGCCAGCGCGCTATGCAGAGGCCCGCCGCGAACTCAAGAAGTTTATCAGGGGCGGCACTACCGACCACCTCCGTGACGCCATAGGTCACTACTCGCGCAAGGGCAGCGGTGGGGCCAGCGCTGCGTCGACGCGGATGCGCGCTTCGACGCGAGGAGGAGCAGAGCTCTTTTCGTTCCTGAACGCGGTCAGCCAAGGCGTATCGGCTGAGGCACGCCAGTGGGTGCAGGACCTCCAGGGAAACAATCCGACGGCCGATGAGGTGGTGGATGCCATCGTTCGTGAGCTCTCCCCGCCAGGCGGGAGTGCCGATGAAGAAGCTCTTCGCGATTCCATGGCGTCGGCATTGACCGAACTTGTCATAGAGAACCCAGACATCGACCTTATGCATCTGCAGACGTCTGACATCTGGGAGCTGATGAAAAGCTACCTAGCGTCTGAGGTTGTGCACCGGCTTTGCTTTGACCTTGGACCGCTCTTGGAAAGTGCGAAGGTCGACCCAGTGACAGCAGTACAGCGCGAGCAGGACATGCGGATTTTCATCAAGGAAGAGATTGGCGCGCACCTCGACCTGCTCCGAGATTCGAAGCCGAACCCTTCGCGTTCAGATCTTGATGCCATTTTTCAGGAGACCCTGAAGATGACCTTCGAACTCTTCGAGGCCGGCCTATGACTCGCGTCATCTGCGGTCCGAAGGACCACATCCCTAAGCAGCGAGAGGCTGGGGTCGAGTACGTCTCGATGTACGAGCACGAGGGGCTGGCGGACGTCAGCACGGTGGGAACCGCGCTCATCAGGGACATCCTCGCTTCGGGCGTTGCTCCGCACGCTCGCAGCTGGGATTTTCTGTCGTTGGCACTGGCAGTCAACGCGGCGGACAACGTCCTTGAGCGGGCACCGAGTCCTGACGGTTGGACACGGCAGATAGAGCTGGAGGTGGTGCTCTACGAGCCCGAGCCGTACCAAGCGCTTGCCAAGGATATTGGGCGCGCGCTGCGCTTTCTGACTGGCGACTTCTGGAGACTGACCTTTGTTGAAGGGGGCTATCCGCCACCGCGTCCGAAGGCGCCAGTCAGGTTTGACGCCGACTGCGTTTGCTTGCTTTCGGGAGGCCTCGACAGCTTGGTTGGGGCACTGAATCTCACTGAGGAAGGTCGTCAGCCGCTGCTGGTGTCGCAAACGGCAAAGGGCGACAAGGAGACGCAGAGCCTCTTTGCAACGGGGCTTGGTGGGGACGAGAGGCATCTGCAGTGGAACCAAAACATCCGGCCCAAAGTTGAAGACATCGAGGGTTCTACCCGAGGTCGGTCAATCGGCTTTTTTGCCTTCGCCGCGGTCGCCGCCGACCATCTCGCCACGATGAGAACCGACCTGCCCAGGCCCGTTGAGGTGGTTGTTCCCGAGAATGGCCTCATCAGCTTGAACGTGCCACTCAATCCTGGTCGAGTGGGTAGCTTGAGCACGAAGACGACGCATCCGGTGTTCATGGAGCGCCTGCAGAAGTTGTGGGACGCGCTTGGCATTCCCGCGGTACTGCGCCTGCCGTATGCAGCCAAGACGAAGGGCGAGATGATGGCTGAATGCAAGGTGCCCGACGTGCTTGCCAAAGCGTCGACCCAAGCGACCAGTTGCGGTCGTTTTGTCCGCAATGGCTACAGGCACTGTGGCCGCTGTGTCCCATGCCTGGTCCGTCGGGCTTCATTCATCCGCGCCGACATCGTCGACGATACGAGTTACGTGTATCCCATGCTCAGAGGCGCACAGCTCGACAATGATCCTAATGACATCGGTGCGGTGGCCGCAGCGGTTCTAAAGGTTGAGCAGAACGGAGTGCGTGCTTTCACCGCAGGCCAGTTGGCGTTTGCTGAGCCAAGCCGACGGCGAGAGTTCGAGGGTGTGGTGCAGCGAGGGCTGGCAGAGCTAGGTGTGCTGATGCGACAGCATAATGTCCTGTGATTGACCTTCATTCGCACCTTGACCTCTATCCGGATGGGCTCGCACTCGCGCAGGAGGTGAACCGAAGGAACGAGTTCACGCTCGTTGTGACGACGAGCCCACGCGCTTACAGAGCCACATCTCGGGTGTTTGCAGGGTTGCGCAACATCAAGGTGGGGCTTGGCCTGCACCCCGAGGTTTCCGTTTCCAAGCAGGGCGAGCTCGATGACCTACTTGCTGGCATCGCAAAGGCTCCTTTCATCGGGGAGATTGGGATGGACGGTTCGCCTCGGTTTCGCGGCTCGCTGTCCATTCAGGAACAGATTTTTAGTGCCGCTCTCTCGGAATGCGGTCGACATCCTGGGAAGGTGATGAGCATCCACTCTCGTGGGGCTGAACGCCGTGTGGTCGAGCTGTTAGCTACAACAAAGCACGCGGGCATCCCATTGCTGCACTGGTTCTCCGGCGCCCTAGCGGAGTTGGAGAACGCCGTTCGAATTGGGTGCTGGTTCAGCATTGGTCCTGCGATGCTGGCGGGCGAGAAAGGTCGGGCTCTGATCGCTCGAATGCCGTTGAACCGGGTGCTTCCTGAAACTGACGGGCCCTTTACGAGCGTCGGAGGTAAGCCGCTCCAGCCTTGGGACGCATGGTCTGTGCGCGAGCCTCTGGCTGAAATCTGGGGCATGCCGGTCGCGGACATTGGGGAGCAGCTTCGGCAGAACCTGCATCGGTTACTTCGCAAACCCGGTTAACCAAGGACATCCTGGGGCTGACCAAGCTCAACTACAACTGTTAGCAGCTCCGCGAGTGGAGCCCCATCACCGTCAAAAACTTGGACCACGTGGGCGAAATCCTTAGGGCCCTACTGATACCAGTCATTCGCAGACGACGGCTCATGTCCCGAGACCTGACTTCCGTGTCGATCCGACCGACCAGCTGCAACCGCAGCACAACGCACCGACAAAAAACCGCAGCGTTTCCGCTGCGGCCAATCATCGTCACATCAATCGCTGGTACTCACACGTTTTTGCGAAGCTCGGCGCCAGTCCTCTCCAAGGTCTCCTGCACAGCAAAGAACGTCATCTCCGGAAAAATCAGCGTCGTCTCTACATGTGTGGTCTGAGCGTTTTGCAACAGCTCAGCCTCAGCCAGCCCTTGAGCTTCAGCCAGGACGCTCCTGACCGCATCAACTTGTTCGTTCTCGGTCAACTCGGTGGTCAACTGCAATACGTGTTGAAACGACTCAGACAGCTCTCTGTCAGACACCAAAATCAGCGCTTTGTGACCGCCCTCCTCTGCCAGCGAGTACCAAAAAGGGTGACTGATGGCATGCGCAAGAAACTCTCTCACGACGGGCTCGTAGAGCGGCAGAACAAACCGGCACTGATAGCTGCTGAACTGGTGATTTATCACCAGGTACTGAAGCCGACCGGTCCCGAAAACTGACACACGCCCGTTGACATCCACATTCGGCATGGCCTTCACCAGTTTAAACAGTGGCTGCGAGACAGTGCCACACAACACCCACGCGTTCTGAAGCTGAACCATCTCCTTGACCACTGGGTTGGCAGAGTTGGTGACAACCTGCTGGGACGTCATGATGCGCCCGAGCGTAACCTTCCCCATGCGGCTGCCAACAATGCCGCCCATAAAACTCTGAAAACCTTCAAATTTCTCGTTCACTGCAGTGTCCTCATAAAACGTCATATCGACGTAACACGTATAGACACCGCAATCAAAAAGCTTCACTTCGAACGCGTCTTGACGTATCCCCGGCTCTGAAGCGCTCGCATCAGGCTACCCTCATGTGCGCCATCCATCGCCTCCTGGATTTCGACCCACAACTTGTAGGGGCGCGTGCTCTTCATACCCTCTGCGGGGGCGGTCGAGTAACGGCCCTGGCGAACGGCTTCAGCCGCGAGCTTGAGCGCAGCAATCGCGTCTTTCAGCGGGTCGGACTGAGCCGTTGGGGCGGCCACCGCCTTGGCGGTGATGGACTCAAAAGTCTTGATGCCAGCCGCAGTTTGGGTAATTGAGGCAACACGCGACTGAGGGACTTTGCTGGCCTCGCTCCGCAGAGCAGCCTCCTCAATCAGTGAGACCGCCTGTTCGATTCGCCAGATAGGGTCACGCTCACGCAGCCGAGCCTCGACCGCCAATCTTTCTGCGGCAGCACGCGCGGGCCCGAACACCGCCCTGTCAACAAAGGCCTTCTCAGCATCATCGAGCTTGGCAGCCAACTCTGGCGGCAACTGGGTGCTGTTCGCGGGCAGGCTGCCCACAAACCGTTGTTGAGAAAAGCCATGCGTGTTAGCTGCCGTCCCTTTTGGGACCCAGGTGGACCGGTAAAGCGAGACGAGGTTGCCGCGTTTCTTGAGATGCATTTGTGTGACTCCAGGTGGTTGATACCCACCGTGTAGTCACCAGGGCACAAAAAGCCCGCAACTGCGACGCCCAAGGGCGGAAACCAGTGACGCAGAGTCAGTCCACCAGATCGTCGACTGTCAGCCCGTACTCAAACATGCGCCGTTTGATGTCATCAATCGCGGCAGCCTTCTCGGCAACCTCATCCCGCTCGGCCGCCGCAAAGAACGCACTCGCTTGACGCACCAGCTCCTCGAATCGGTTGTCGCCCAGGGGCGTCAGTCGCACAGGTGCGCTGATGGCAGTTTTGTTGCGCTGTCGATATTTGTCCACGTTCCAGTTCGCTGTAGTCAACGCACTGGCACGAATGTGCCCATAAAAAATCTGCCCCCAAACGATCTGGCGAGACGGTTGGGGGCGATGGTCCAGTTGTCAAACAAAAGGCCGAACCTCAAGCCCGCCCTTCACACGTTCAATTTCCAACGGTCACTTTGCGTGCACCGGTGCCCAGTTGACCGCGAGTCGCCCGTAACCGTTGCGGAGCTCGTACCGCATGAAAAGCCAGGGACGCTCACCATACCGCAAGGCCTTGTCCGCCGCAGCCTTCAGTGCTGCTGGGTCTGATTCGGTGGGTCCTTTGGCTGCAGTGGCCATGGCCTTTCGGCCCTTTTCCAGTAAGTCTGCCGACGGGCGCCAGTCACTCACCACCACGGAATGGCCAGCAATCCAGACCACTGGGAGGACGTGCTCACCGCAGATGCCGTGATTTTCCTCCAAAGCGGCCTTGATTTCATCGCAGAGCACCCAGACCGAGCGCGGCAGTTGCCCTTGAGGCGCGGGGAGGGTCCATGACCAATATGCACCGCTGGTCTTGAGCCCAATGTCATGGTGCAGTCGTGGCACAACGTCCGCCTTAGCTAAAGTCATGAGCGATGCCTCGAGGTCGTCCGGCAGAAAGACGACGAGAGCGTTGCTCAGGTCACGGTCCAAGTCTGGCCCGATAGCGTCATCAAGCATCAGGTCGCTGAAGCGGCGCAGTGTGGCGTAGGCCGGTGGGCACAACGGCTTGTAGCGGGTGGGCCAAATGGTTTGTAGGAAATCGGCACGCAAATCGTTTTGCAGGAGCTGCAGCTCAGTGCAGAGACCGAGAGAAAACTCACGCACCTCTGTGTGCGCGGGGGAAGAGGAAACAGCATTACTCATAAAAAAATACCAGTTGATGATGACGTTGAAGTGAGTCGGTAACCGAGGTAACAGGGGGAGGCCTTGTTCATGGCCATCCCGATGTGGGCCTGCTGATTGGCAGAACTTCCACACCACTCTTTCCTGTTACCCGTTACCTGGCGGTAGGCAAAAGCGAGGGGAGGCACAGAATGACGTTGCTGAACGCAACGCCATTGGCCTGTTGATGTGATTGGCTGACAGATGCGAATAGAACTCCTGGTTGATCCAGGCCGCGTCGCTGCTTTGGACAGCGGGCTGTGGTGCGGCCCGTTGCATCGTCTAGACAGTCGTTTTATTCCTCGCTGCAGCTTTTTTAGATTTCTTGAGGGCTCGCACTGGCAGACGCCAGCCCTGCAACCTCATGGGTGTGAAACAGCGATGCGATGCTCAACGGCCTACGGGCTTCACCAACCACCCCTCGATATAGATGTCGTTGCCAAGGTGTGAAACCGCTGCCAACTCCTCCTCCGGGTAAATACGGTAGGGGTTGTAGTTAGGGCCGGCGCACGCGTACTGAGCCTGCAAGCCGCCAATCAAGTTTTCAGCATCCTCACCGGTGTAGCGATGCACCACGTCAATGACTTCTTCGTTGGTGACAAACACAAGACGAGCAATGGTTTCCCCCGTCATGTAAAGCGAGGGAAACGCATCGCAAGGCAGACCCAGTTCCCCTTCTTCAGAACCGAGATAGGCAAAAACCCAGTTGTGAAGGAGGTTGAGCGTTGACTGGTTGGCGTGAGAGATGCCTGATGTCGACCAGTCTGCAAGTTTGAACTTGAGAGCTGGAGGCACCCAGATAACGACGGAGACCTGAAACTTGCCGGTGGACGCCCCAAACGGCAGCTCCATTTCTAATCCTGGGAGGCGTACCGGGTCGGAGGAATCGGGTGTTATGGGGCAATGCAATTGGTCGCCAAACAGCGTTTTGGCTTCAGAGACGCTGTAGCGGATACGGGAGATTGAATGCAAGATGAACCTTTCAAATGAGCCAGCGCGGGATGCGTTGGTTCAGATGAATAGGTCCTTTTTTTATTCGTCGCTCAACGTACGCAACAAATCCTCAGCATCAAGGAGGCGTGACGCCCGCTCTCGGAAGGAGGCCGCAAACGTGTACGGCAACTCCGCTTCGCCTGTTGCAATGTCCCGCAGGTACCACTCGTGCTCTGGACTCAAGTCCAGGCCCCAAAGCAAGTGCTGACGGGAGTCGCCGCACAAGCATTGGACGTGTTTTGCCAACCGATGTGCTGCAGCCAGCATGCGGGCCGTGTCAAGGTCCCGGATTTCTGTGGCGACCACTGCCTGGCTCGAATCGACCAATCGGTACAGCGGCAACGAACCACCGGGCTGTAGGTACGCCTGAATTGCCAAGAGCGACGGGAGGTCACTGCATCCGGGTTGTGGGGTAAAGGTCGAAATATCACTCATAAGGTCTTGGTTACACCGGGCGACGGCACGGCTTCTCCTCAGTACAGCCTTAGTGTTTATTCGCGTCGACCTCATCAGGCTATCTAAGCCACCCGGTCGCAGCACCAACAAAGGGGGTTTGGACCAGGACCAGCAAGCACACCTCCAGCCCTCGTTCTTGTCGGCCACAAGGGGAGACAAAAATTTTCACGAGGCAATAAAACGTCTGGATATACCAGAAGCAGTCACTTTGCTGCTTCTTATCAAGATCCATCGTGAAATTTCAATCAGTCCCAGAGAACACTGTAGCCGTCACCGGTACTTTTCGCCGCATCCCCAATGCACACGAGCTCGCTCGCATGGCAGTGCTCCACCCGCAACTCAAGACCAAGAAGCACGCCAAGGTCATCCTGCGTTCCCATGAATTTAGTGCCAACGATGCGACCATCGAGGCGCTGCTGGATACCCACAAAGCGATTGCGGCTCTGCGCGAGGCCCGCCAGAAGCGCAAGCCAGCGGCCCGACGGTCTGCCACCGAATACCAGAAATTTTTGGCAACGCGCCTCTCACAGCTTCGTTATGCAGCGGTCAAACGTGCTGCCACCGCTTGCCTGCGCTACGGGGCAGCAGGTGGATACTCGATGCGAGTGACAGTTACCGACTCCCCGGATGCTATTGGCTACAAAGTCGAAATGGACTCCAACCGCAATACATACCGTGGTTACTACAAGGGTTGGACGGCTAACGAAGACCACCACCGCATCACGATTCCACGCGACTGGCGCCTGCGCGTGTTGAAGCGCGGCCTGGCCACTGCAGGTGGGTTGTTCACGCTCTCGGTACAACAGCTCGTTTCGCACGGCGATATCGAATTGTTTCAAGCCGTGTGGGTAGAGCAAGGTCGCGGGTTCAGTGTCACGGTTCGGCGGGGTGTGATTGCCCGCCTGAACGACGAGGTCTACCACGCTGAATCGTCCGAGCAGGCCATTCGAGGTGTGCGTCGCAAGACAAGTGAGACGTTGGGTGTCAAAAAATCACCCCGCAGCAGCTACACCATCTCCACCGAAGACTTCGTGAAGCGCTACGCCCGATATGGGGACCTGCCTGTGACCGTTCAGGACGCTTACAACACCGGTGCGTGCACTTTTGGTGTGAATTCTTGGTGCGCGACTGTCGGTATCGACCTGAGCGTCGAACGGGAGGTTCCGTTGTCGCGACTACTTGCCGGCTTTGTCCAGTCGCCCTTGATTGAGGTTCGTCGGACGGTCTTGCGGGTTGTGGCGGACCACCGGGCGCGCAAGCGGGCATCGACTGTCAGCAGCGTTTGATGACCTGCCAGAGTGAGATGACAAACGTGAGGCCAGTGGATATGCTGGCCTCATGAGCGAAAAGCATGAACGCACTTATGCAGCGCCGTCGTGGCGCCTGCCTCCTACTCCTGGGCCGTTTGCGTCATTGATGCAGTGGCGGGAGTGGCGTGATCAACTCCGGGCTTTGGAGCCGGGGGTACCCGGCGTTGATGCGAGCCTCAACATCGCCAACTCGACGATAGCAAGCATGACGCGGGGCCTCGGCTTGCCGTGGAGTGAACGCCATGGCATGTACGGCGACATCTTGGACGTGCTTACAGCGCACCTGCCGCCACAAGTTCAAACTGCGGCAATTATTGAGCCTGAGACGGCTAGCGGCGACCTGAATCTACTGCTGATTGCAGACAAGGGGCTGAGCGGGTTGCGTGCACAAGCGCTGCTCGCGCCAGCGAGTAGGGAGCTTGGACTGACGGTGAATGTGCATCTGTGTAGCTCTGCAGAGTGGGCTGAGCGTCGTGAAAAGGGAGATACTTACGTGAGCCAAATCCTAAGTAATTTAGTGGTGACTATCCGAGGCGAAGTCCCTCAGTGAGTTGCTGGCCATACCCGTCACCGGCACACACGTCTAAGCATTGGCACAACGTCTTTATGCCCGCCATCGGTACGAAACGTAGTCACGCCAGAACAACGATATCGCGCTCAAGACATCCTTCTCAATATAGCTGGATGACCCGCTTTCGACGCGGACGTAAGTTGCACATGGCTAAGGAAGGTCTGCACAACACCCGCTGAAACGGGCAACTGCACGTGATGTTCCAAATGACGGGAATTCCAGCGCCGTACGGCGCGTTTGAGGGCCGATGTCGGCCCCATTCACGGCCCTTTGCCCGTTTGCAGGCGCACTCATCCCTGCGCCCCCGTACCCAACAGTCGTTTGCGCACCATCCACAGGTTGGACAGCGCAAACAGCGTCACCAGATTGGCCGTGTTCTTGGCCAGCCCCCGGTACTTGACCTTGGTGTAGCCAAACTGCCGCTTGATGACCCGAAACGGGTGCTCCACCTTGGCGCGGATGCTGGCCTTGGTCCTCTCCAGGCGCTCCAGGATGGCGCCCATCGGCGTGCTCTTGTCCATGGCCTTTCGCTTGCCCGGCATCATGGCGATGTGCCAGTTCACCCCCGGGTGCTTGGCCTGGACATCTTCGCGCTTCTCAACACCCCGGTAGCCCGAATCGGCAAAGACGTCGGTCTCCTCTCCGTGCAGCAGCGCGTGGGCTTGGGTGATGTCGTGCGCGTTGGCCGCCGTGGTGGCCACGCTGTGCACCAGCCCCAGGTCGGCGTCCGTGCCGATGTGGGCCTTCATGCCGTGGTGCCACTGGTTGCCCTTCTTGGTCTGGTGCATCTCGGGGTCGCGTGTGCCCGTGCTGTTCTTGGTGGAGCTCGGTGCTGCAATCAGGGTGGCATCGACCACCGTGCCCTGTTTGAGCAACAAGCCCTTGGCGGTCAATGTGGCGTTGACGGTGGCCAGGATTTGCAAGCTCAGGCTGTGGGTCTCGAGCAGGTGGCGAAAGCGCAGGATGGTGCTCTCGTCGGGCAGGTGGTCTTCGCCCACGTCCAGACCGGCAAACTCACGAAACATGGGCGTGTCGTACAGCGCCTCTTCCATGGCCGGGTCGGACAGATTGAACCACTGCTGAAGAAAGTGGATGCGCAGCATGGTGGCCACGCCAAACGGCGGGCGTCCGCCCTTGGCACCGGGTTGCGGCGCGTGTGGCGCAATCAGCGCGACCAACTCGGCCCAGGGCACCACCAGGTTCATCTCGTCAAGGAACTCACGCTTGCGGGTCCGCTTGGTCTTGCGCTCGAATCCGGCTGTGCCCAGGCTCATTTGCTTCATGTCGCCACTGTCTCACATCACGCGATGGTCGCCGAGGTTTTGCAGGGTTTCCCTAATAGGGAATCGATGAAAAAAGCATCTAGAACTCACACGAATTCCGCAGTATCGGCAAGCCCAGCTGACGTGCTATCGGTTGAGCCTGCGCAGCGGTCCGTTGAGCTTGCATTTTTGCGTCGTCTCTCCGAAGCAGCCAAAGTGTCAGGATCGGCCATCTTGGGGAAGGCTGCGCAAGCCGATGACTACGCTGAGTCCGGAAACTTGGCTCGCATGCAGAACCCTGTTTTCAAACGGCTAGCGCGGGCGCTTGAAGAGGCCATTCCCACAGACAGAGGTTTCGGGCGATTCCGACAGTAGCTGACGCAACGGACTCTGGCTCTACGCCGGGCACGGTGAAATTCTCTGCTGTCAAACATCACTTCAAGCCGGTCTCTGACGCGGTTTTGGACGAGCTCGTCCGCAAGCATGCCGGGCCAGGTCGTATCGAGCAAAATGTCTTCTTGGACGAAGTGGGCCTCGAGGACGCTGCCCGTCGCGCAGTATCCGGAGTTGCCCGCAAGCCCGCTCCTACAGATTCGATAGTCCAAACAAAAAGTGCCCAACGCATGGGCACTGATCTCGACAGCAAGCGTTGATTACAGAGCCGCGTCTTTGACTTTCTTGAAGAAGCGTGCCTTCACCTTGACCGAGGCTGGCTTGGCAGCAAATGTGCGTTCTTGCTTGGTGAATGGGTCGACACCTTTGCGAGCTTTCTTCGCAGGGACTTGCAGTGCAGTGACTTTCACAACACCAGGCCACGAGAACTCTCCGGCGCCCTTCTTGTTGATTGCTGCCAGTAGCGTTGCTTCCAATGCTCCCAACACGGCTTTGACCGCTTTCGGCTCCTGACCAGAGGTCTGGACCAGGTGGGCCAACAGTGTCGTTTTGTTGAAGGTGGTCTTGATGGGCTTGAGCGCAGCGGCTGGCGCAGCAGCCTTGACGGCAGCCTTGGCAACCACTTTTTTGGGAGCAGCTTTGGCCGGTGCAGCTTTCTGTGCAACGGGCGTTTTCTTGGTTGTGGCCATGGGGAGTGTCCTGTCTTAGATAGTGAATGTGTCCATGCGCAAGAGCTGCGCACGCGGCAATTCTAGGCGTGAGCCGGCAGACATTGATATGAGTGCTACCAGTCGATGTTTGTGTCCTGTCAGCATTGAGCAGTAATATGTTCCTTCATGAGCACATTCGCCAATACTCTCAAGTCCGAAATTGCACGTGTCGCACGCAAAGAGCTCAAAGACGAACTCCTTGCCCTTCGCAAAGCGGTTTCATCTCATCGAACCGAGATTGCGGCACTCAAAAGAGACGTCAAGGGTTTGCTTTCGCTGGTGCAGAGGGCGCAACGCTCAGCGGCCAAAGCCGCACCTGTAGCAAAGCCTGAATCGTCAGAAGAGCCAACGGCTCGGCGTGGCCGCCAAGCACAGTTCGATGCCGAGAAGTTGTCTGGGTACCGCGCGCAGTTGGGCATCACACGGGTTCAGATGGCGCAGCTCATTGGGGCGTCTGCACTGTCTGTGTACAAGTGGGAATCCGGAAAGGTTCAGCCTCGCGCCGCGCAAAACGCTCAGATCTTGGCTGTTTTGAAGTTGGGCAAGCGAGCGGCGCTGGCGAAGCTGGCAGAGGGCACTACTGGCTGACCACAATGCAGTGATGCCCCGAAGTCGGGGCACCGATTTTAGGTCGTTCAGTCCATGCGACTTAAGCTCAAGCGCGTTTCATCCGCGCAATCCTCTCCGGACTGACCTCGTCTACAAATTCCACCAGGTCCTTCACATCCAAGACCATGAGCGCGTCAGACACCGCATCCTCTTCTTCGTGTTTGCTCAGCGGTGCATCACCCGTGATGATGTCGACCAGTCCGTGATTTGAAAGGTCCAACCGCCCGAGGAGCATCTTCGCGTATGCCTCGCTCAGGTAACGGGTATGAGACACCAGTCGTGATGCCACCGCAAAGGTCCGCGCCATGTGCAGGTCCGGGATGTCGCTGGCAACGACAACGTTTTTCGAATCGACGACACGGTAGTACGTTCGTGAGTCGTCCGGCTTTGAGTAGGCCTGCACAGTGAGGACCGGGATATCCAACTCATAGTCAGGATGTGGTTCGTATTGATCTAGGTTTGCCATGAATGTTCTTAGGTTGTCGAACGAAGGTCCGACTTCATCTCAGTACAGTCTCGGCTTTTAGCCTCCTGTGTACTTTTTTGCTGGCCCGGGCGTGTTCGTCTGCAACCAAGCGTCGGCGTAGTGCCGCGTTTGAAATGGCTGCAGACCCGGCAGCAGTCTCTTGTACCCTTGCTCAAAGTCCTCCGCCATCACGGGCGACAAAGTGCCAAGCACCAGGCGGCAACTGGGCAGAAGCGTCTTTTTTCGACTCTGCGGCACGACGTTGTAATAGGACAAGCGCTCTACCAACAGCACCGCCTCAGTGAAATGGTTCCCCTTCAAATCACCCCATGCCGGACTCTCTTCCCCGTACCAAACGCCCAAGGCAACATCTCTGACTGTTTCGAAGTCGGCATGCAACATGCCGGCGCTTGCTACGCGAGCAAGTGCCTCGTTCAGGGTTGAAGGAGATGTCTTGATGACCATGTTGAGCCTGTTCTCTGGTGGCGCTTCGATGAATCCCACCCCATGATGTGGCACCATCTCGGCGGCTGAACCGTTCAGACTGTCACTAGGCTCTTCCTGCAGTACGTTGGCATAAAGCCGTCATCACGGCTTATCGACAACAAAACAACGGCTTATCGCCAACAGTCAAACATGCGGGACGCTATATTTCATGCGGGTTCCCAGCGTTTTTCACGAACTGGACTATTCTTTACAAAAACAAAAGGATCAGTCTTCTACCGAGGGCGCGTTACAAACGCGCGCCCTCGGGTAACAGTTCCCAGATCTGACGCGGCTCTGCCGCTTGGGCAACGAGGGAAACGTTAGACAGGTCCATGATGGGCACCCCATCTGCAATCTGAGCGATTTTTTGCGCCACTGGCGCAGCACCTTGATGAGCGCTGCCTGCTCCTCCAGCCAATAGTTTTCAGTCTTGCTGCACCAACGATGTAGGACTCCCTACCGTGAATGGCATTTGATGGTGTGTCAGGAGACGCAGACCCCAACCTTCTGGGCACTAAACACCGCCGACCATGCCAGTCACTCAACTGGCCGAGGCCTTTCGCTTCCAGCGAGGGTGTGCATGCTGCCCCTCGCCACTCTCGCCTCTTGCCAAGCCACGACAAACGCGCTCAGATGCATCAGTACGGCTCCGCCCATGTCAGGTGCCTCGGTCATTCGGTTGATAAGCTCTTCATCGGTCACCTCGTCACGAACCGTCAGGAAGGCCAGTTCTTCGGGGTCAACGTACTCGCTATCCGTCGAATTGCTCCTCGTGGCCCGTCATATTCCATGCCCCGGGGTGCAGGGTGCTTGGTAGGCACCACGTCCACCAAGCACACGTACTGGAATCCAGGGTTTTCGAATCTCAACTGAGAGAAGGCAGCGCAAGATGAGCTGTTCGTCGCATAGCCGCGCGGGTTGGCCACCACGCGACAACTCTCGACCAGGTAGTCAAATGCGTCATGAACGTGACCGTGGAGCCAGTAATCGGCGTTACCCAGCAAAGGCGACAGATCGCTCACAAACGCCGCATTCAATTCATCCCCCTCGTAACGTGGGTGAACTGACAAGGGGTGCGGACCGTGGTGTGTGACCACCACAGTAGCCCCGTCATAGGGTCTGACCAGCTCCCGAGCCAGCCACCCTCGGGATGCCTCATGCTCCGACAGCGCATGTTCTGGGGAGAACAGATCCCCGTTGCGGACCCTGATTCGCCGGTGGTCGTTCAAACGCGCTGCCGCGTGGGCCATGAGTGCTGGTTGTGACCGGTCGGGTAACAGCTGATAGTCCGTCCACAACGTGCACCCCAGAAATCGCACTCCGCCGAAATCTACCGTATCGCGCTCAAGCACAGTGATGGAGGTACCCTTGGTGGCAATCGCCAACTGTTCTCTCACGTCGTCAAGGCACAAACCGTACGCTTCGTGGTTACCGACCACGTACAGCACCGGCACAGGCCAGTCGCGAAACAGTTCAACAGCGGCGGTGCCCACATGGATGTCGCCCGCCAGCACCAGCACATCGGCATCACGTGCAGGTCGAATGACGGTCTCCTCGGGAAAATTTCTTCCCAGGAACTCGAGGTGGAGGTCAGAGGCCAGTTGAACTTTCATGTGTGGGGTCACTTCGTTTCGGTGGCTCCGTCAGCGATGACCCGCGACCGAGGCAGGACCGACGGTGTGCCCTCATCGGGCACCGGTTGAACGCCAAGCAGCTCTGGTGGTAACGCCAACCAGGGTAACCATCGACGCAAGAACATCCGCCAGCACGCTCCATAGAACAGACGTTCGACCACCTTGATGTCGCCTCCGGTGTAGTGGATGGGATGTCCATCGAGGACGGCAGACACGGCGTAACCAGCGCGCCCTTGACTGCGCCACCCGGTGTAACCCAACAGACTCCAAAGCTCGGTTGCCATAGGTGAATAGCCTACCGAGGGACCCGTTTGACAGCAACGAAGGCCCTTCCGACTGACTGGATCTGTATCAATATCGTCAGTAGATGGAGATTCAGTTGCATCTGTTTTTTTGGAAGCAATGATTTGGGTAACGTACCTTGAATGGATGGACATCTGTCATTGAATGGCGAGGTAACGCAGTTGGGTAATTGCCGCGCGGCAATTTCAGGTGGGAGCACCCTCGCCGTTGACCCACAGGGTATCTAGAAACGCCCGGCCTGAGGGCACCATACGACATCACCTGGTCTGAACCAGCCGCACAAGGTGACGCGTCCAGCGGCATCCCTCGGGTAACTGCTGCAGCGTGGACGGGTAACAACTGGCCTTGTCGGTTCAGATTTGAGCGCAGAGTTGCTCACGACCGGGGCCGGCCAGGCGGTGCGAACCGCCGCCGTCCCAGCGCATGCTGGCCTCGTTACCACGTGCTTCGCAACGCGAGGCACCGCTGCGGCCGGGACCCGGTGCTTTGACGAGGGACGCCTGCTTTCAAAGCCACGGGCAAGCCGTGAGGTAACGGCATGCCGGAAGAAGAGTTGAGCCCGCCGTCCACGAAAAAACATTCATCCTTGGAAGACCGGTAAGGGACGGCGGCGGTTCGCGCCGGCGCAGCCGGCCGGTCGGGACGCTCGCTTTGAAGGACGTCGTGACGGACACGCGGGTGATGGCCGCGCTTTCGCGGCCAAGGCGGGCACAGGGGAAAACACAGCTGCCCCCTGCCCTGTGACGGCCGTGCACCTGGGCTTTGCTGGAACACCAATCGCTGTACAGCTGGACGCTGGGCGCGTGGTGTGCTGGCTGTTACCTGTGTGTGCACGTCAACGAACAGCGGTTGCTACACGTCAAAGGACGCAAGGCCGGGAACTCGGTCGAACGTCTGATCCGGTGAACCAACGACACCAAAGGGAGAAAACCGTGACACCGCACCAACAACACAGCGAGCATTCCAACGAGACACAGCGAGACGACCCGTTGAGCGCAGGGGCAGGTAACGCCAGTAACGCGGATACGCCTGCAGGCAGCTCGGTGTGGCCATCAAACGGTTACACCGTTACCGACACCTCCACAACACAGTTGACGACAACACATCTGCAAGCAGGCTCGGACAGCACAGCGCCAAAGCGCGTTACCTCACGCGGCCTGTCGGCTGTGATTCCCACGACTGTTCTGCAGCGGCTGATTTGGACCCGAGCCCTGCTGCTCGTCAACCGGTTTCGGGTGGTGAGAACGGTAGATATCGCGGTCGCCTGCTTCGCCGAACGCCCGTTCAAGGCATCACTGACGGCCGCACAGAGGGCGGTTCGTGGACTTGTGAAAGCTGACTTGTTACGTCGTTACCGTACCGAGCGATTTCAGACAGTTTACGGTTTGACCCAACGGGGTGTCGACTGGCTCGCAGAGTTCGACCATGAAGCGGCATCGTCGGTGAGACGGGTGTCTGACATGAGCAACCCGGAGCACAGGCTCTGGGCCCAGTTCCTGGTCCTGTCGGCTGAAGCCCGTGGACTGCAAGCTCTGACAGAGCAAGAACTTCTTGCTGAGCTCAATCGGGATACCCAGGGTAACAACGTCGTGCAGGGTCTCCTCAAGGTCATGGTGCAAGAGGGCACCCGCAACACGGTGCAGCAGCTGCGACCTGATGCGGTCAGCCGAGAGTTCGGTGTAGATGGCCAGGTTCTGACCACCTGGTACGAAGTTGACCGCAGCAAGCGCGGGTCAAGCCGGGAGGCAGCACTGGCGGCCCTGGCCATGCGCGTCGGCTCGACACTGGTCGATGGCTCAAGGCTGCAGAACCTAGTTGTTTTTGCGCGCACGGACCGAATCGAGAAGCGGGCCTTGGCGGTCCTGCGCAACTTGGCATCCGCTCAAAACGGCACGATCCTGGTGGACGGTCGCCGTCACCTGGTCGAGATTGAGCCGGGCACGTTCGAGGTCACGGCTGCCGTGGACACGCCCTTGGGCGACTCGCGCACTGTTTATAAGGACCGCATCGTGGGTCACTTTATCGTCCAGCGACTCCCCACCTGGCTGCCCAAAGCCCGACTGGCAGCTGGTGAGGTGGTGCCGTTACCTGGTTGGTTCAATGAGAACTACCTCCCGTTTCGCAGACCCCAAGGTGACTGGACAGCGGCGCGGATGAATTGGAATGTCTGAAGACACCCGCCGCTGCCCTGTGGTTAAGAAATCACCTCCGCAGCAACCAGCCAGTTTTTCGTGAGCATTCCCAGTTCTCACACCTCCACTTGATAGTCAGGCCCCGCTCACTTCCCTTCAACACATCCACTGCACGACCCAACCTTTACATGAGCTTCTGCCCAAAATGAAAGATTTTGTAAGTGCTAAAAATCAAGGTTTCGTTGACGATAGAATTTACATATCGGTTCACAGTGACTTGCCTGTAACAGGGCACCCATCCCGCGTAAGCGGGAATACCCCGAAAGCGTGAAATGCGATCAAGTGAACTTCGTTTGCTTAACCGCACAAATGCAATCAATGTTATGCGAATTAGCATGACAGAGTCGGTGACAGCAAGAGCAGGGTCTTTTTGTCTTTGCTCCCAATGACACAGCTGTGAGTCGGTCGTTAACCACCTTTTAGGTGGATATCGTTACCCACCGTAAAGGTGGTTCAATGCCCCGGCGCTCACGCTCCGGGGCATTGTCTATTGGGGCAATGGATTTCTGTGAAGCAGGCAGAACCAACATGCCCCAATGTTCACTTGGTGCTGAACATAGGGGCATCCAGCTAAGCTGTTTGCTGGGCCACTGCCCCCCTGAGTGGCTCGTTAGCCCGCCCTCTTCACACAAACATGTGATCTTGCCCGCACCCAAAATCGAACAAGGTACACGGCTCCTCATACCAGTTTGCCCCGTCTGACGCGCCAGCCAAGCTGTTTCAGACGGGCTCAATGACAAATTCATCGCTCGACGACCCTGATACAGCGTGTCTCCGCTCGGTTTCAATGTGGATGACCGGCTTACCAAGGGGTCACGGCTCCCCCCTGAAGACGGTCGAGACGACCTTTCCCCAGACCATCAGCCTCTTCATCGAAGGGCTGCTTCGAGCACACAAGGACTGCAACTGGCGCAGCGATGAGCGGCTCGACCCCAGGTTGATGCACCGAAGCTGCCTCCAAAGGTCTTTGACTGGTACCCCAGAAGCCGGTCGCGACACCCTTGCGAACCGACTTCCGCCCAAGCAGCGTCTTTGGCTGCGACAGCATGAGGCTCGCCACCAGCCCGCAAAGCACTGGTCTGGACTGAGCAGCTGCATCACCGCCCCCCAGGAAACGGCATGGATTCACCAACTCACACATACTTAAGGATGGTGTTCAAAACGCCGGCGGCGACGACCACTGAGGCGAGATATTCCACATGATGACAATTTCGGCGGTTTTGGGGTCGCAAACAAGGGCATTTCACCCTTGCCGCAGGCCCTTTGGCCGATTGCGGACGCACTCATCCCTGCAACCCCTG